>Ga0209673_1000021_pt1 | contig 422978 bp, 372 predicted proteins | sample AraplaCol_mMS_r2_2_FD_184274 | JGI IMG/M metagenome (GOLD analysis project Ga0209673, IMG submission 184274) | Arabidopsis root microbial communities from North Carolina, USA - plate scrape MF_Col_mMS_r2 (SPAdes) (version 3) | ecosystem: Host-associated > Plants > Roots > Endosphere | place... | reverse complement strand
CGCACTTCGGCCGCGACCACCGCGAAGCCGCGGCCCTGTTCGCCGGCGCGGGCCGCTTCCACGGCCGCGTTCAGCGCGAGGATGTTGGTCTGGAACGCGATCCCGTCGATCACGCCGATGATGTCGCCGATCTTGTGCGAGCGGTCGGTGATCTCGTTCATCGTGCGCACGACGTCGTCGACCACCTCGCTACCGCGCGTCGCGACCTGCGCGGCCTGGCCGGCGAGCGACGCGGCCTGCGCGGCGCTGTCCGCGTTCTGCTTCACGTTCGCGGTCATCTCGTCCATGCTCGATGCGGTCTGCACGAGCGCGGCCGCCTGTTCCTCGGTGCGCTGCGACAGGTCCGTGTTGCCGGATGCGATTTCGCTCGCGCCCACGTTGATGTTCTCGGTGCCCATCCGGACGCGCGACACCATGTCGATCAGCCCGCCTTGCATCGTGTGCAGCGCGTGCAGCAGGCTGCTGCGATCGTCGTGCTTCACGGTCACGCGCGCGGTCAGGTCGCCCTGCGCGATGCGCTGCGCGGCGTCGAGCGCCGCTTCGAGTTCGCCGCCGAGGCTCGCGCGCACGCTTTTCAGCACCAGCACCATCACGGCCGTCGCGATCGCGCCGAGCACGGCCGTCATCGCCAGCCAGCGGCCGATGCTCGCGAGCACCGCCGAGCGCACGTCGTTCATGTACATGCCGGTCACCAGGTACCAGTCCCACGGCGCGAAGCGCTGCACGGCGCTGGTTTTCTCCTGCGGCTTGTCCGCGCCAGGCTTCGGCCACAGATATTCGACGAAGCCCTTGCTGCCTTCCGCGTTGCCGGCCTTCACGATCTCGACGAACAGGTGCTTGCCGTTCGGATCGGTGAAGTTCGACACGTCCTTGCCGTTGAGATCGGTCTTGATCGGATGCATCACGATCACCGGCTTCGAATCGTTGATCGAGATATATCCGTCGGCGCCGTGGCGCATCGCGGCGATCGCCTCGAGTGCCTTCTGCTTCGCTTCGGCTTCCGGCAGCGCGTTCTGCTGCGACAGCTTGTAGTAGTGATCGGTCACGCTCGCGGCCTGCGCGACCAGCGACGCGAGCTGGTCGCGGCGGTCCGTGATCATCGATGCGCGGGTCTGCCATGCGCCGAGCCCGGCGATCACGAGCAGGCCGAGCCACAGGATGACGATCATCGAGGCGAGTTTCTGATTCAGGGAGAGATTGCGCATGGTATGAGGTCGGTCAGTCGTGGAAGCTCGCCGGAGCGGCGTGACGGGATAAGTGGTTTGACGGCGCGCCATGCGCGTCGCCGTAGACGGGAAATCCCTTAGACACCGTTATTTCCCCATGCCCGCGACGCAAGCGCGGGCATCTATGCATATGCATAACAGCGGCCGCTATACTGTCGGGCGACGGTCGGCGTCGCGCCCCGCACGGGCGGCAGCGCGACGCCGACCGAAACCGAAAGGAGGCAACGATGCGGATTCTGGTGGTAGGGGCCGGCGCGGTCGGCGGATACTTCGGCGGCCGGCTGGCCGCGGCGGGGCGCGACGTGACGTTCCTGGTGCGCGACGGCCGCGCCGCCGCGCTCGCGCGCGACGGGCTGCTGATCCGCAGCCCGCGAGGCGACCTGACGCTCGCGAACGTGCAGACCGTGCGCGCGGGCGACGCCGGCGCCGGCGTCGCGCCGTTCGACCTCGTGCTGCTGAGCTGCAAGGCGTACAGCCTCGACGATGCGATTGCATCGTTCGCGCCGTTCGTCGGCCCGCAGACATTGATCCTGCCGATGCTCAACGGGATGCGTCATCTCGACGTGCTGCGCGAGCGCTTCGGCGCCGCGCAGGTGCTCGGCGGGTTGTGCGTGATCGCGGCGACGCTCGATCGCGAGCAGCGCATCGTGCACCTGAACGACACGCACGGCGTATCGTTCGGCGAGCTGGCCGGCGGTGAATCGCCGCGCGTGCGCGCGGTGGCCGACGTGCTCGGCGGCGCGGGTTTCGATGCCACGCTCAGCGACGACATCGCCGCGCGGATGTGGGACAAGTGGGTGTTCCTCGCGACGCTCGCCGCGAGTACGTCGCTGTTTCGCGGTTCGATCGGCGACATTCTCGCCGCGCCGGACGGCCGTCGCCTGCTCGAAACGATGCTCGCCGAATGCAGCGCGATCGCCGAACACAACGGCCACCGGCCCGATCCGGCGGCCAGCGAGCGGATGCAGCGGATGGTGCTGACGCCGTCGCCGCTGACCGCGTCGATGCTGCGCGACGTCGAGAACCATGCGCGCGTCGAAGCCGATCACGTGATCGGCGACCTGCTCGCGCGGCGCGACCCGCAGGCGGCCGATACGCTGTCGCTGCTGCGGATCGCGTACAACCACCTGAAGACGTACGAGGTGCGCACGGCGCGCGAGCACGCGGCGGCATAAGCCGGTGCTGGCAGCGGCGCGGGCGGCCGCCCGCGTCGTTCCGCGCTGCAACAAATTTGCCATCCGGCGCCATTTCAGCCCGTGGGTGGCAAAAAAGTATCGAAAATCAGGCGTAAAGTTGGTGGAGCCGCGCGCTCGATCGACCTACATTGCTTCCCATGCGACCGGTCGCATCGCCGCGCGAGACACGCGGCGATGCGCGCACAGCCGAACAGGCCGGCCAGCAATATATGGGAATGGAGACGCCAACATGATGCACCCCGATCTCGAAGTGGTCGACGTGCGACGCGACGAGTCGTTCAAGGTCTGGTCGCACGGCTATCCGTATCGCACGATCCGCTGGCATTTCCATCCCGAATTCGAGCTGCACCTGATCGTCGCGACGCACGGCAAGTATTTCGTCGGCGATCACATCGGCTCGTTCGGCCCCGGCCATCTCGTGCTGCTCGGCCCGAACCTGCCGCACAACTGGGTCAGCGACATGGCCGAAGGCGAAACCGTCGAGCGCCGCAATCTCGTGATCCAGTTCGATCCGTCGTTCGTGCGCCGCTGCATGGACGCGTTCCCCGAATGCCGCGACGCACAGGCGCTGCTCGACGACGCGCGGCGCGGGGTCGGCTTCGATGCCGAGACCAGCGCTGCGATCGCGCCGTTGTTCGATGAACTGTTGACCGCGCGCGGCATGCGCCGCATCGCGCTGTTCATGACGATCCTGGAGCGGCTGTGCGGCGCGGCCGAACGCACGCTGCTCGCGAGCCCCGCGTACGACCAGGCCGACGTCACGCCGACGCGGCTTAGCCACGCGCTGTCGTATATCGGCAAGAACCTCGCGTCGGAGCTGCGCGAATCCGATCTCGCGCAACTGACCGGGCAGAGCGTCAGCGCGTTCTCGCGCACGTTCCATCGCCACACCGGCATGCCGTTCGTCCAGTACGTGAATCGTCTGCGGATCGAGTCCGCGTGCCAGATGCTGCTCGCCGACGACGCGAGCATCACCGACATCTGTTTCCAGGCCGGCTTCAACAACGTGTCGAACTTCAACCGCCAGTTCCGCGCGGTGAAAGGGATGGCGCCGTCCGAATTCCGCGCGCTGCAGCGCCTGAACGCACGCAGCCGCGAGTTGGCACTGCATGCGGCGCCGACCGGTAACCCGCTGCCGCCGCGCGTGCTGACGCCCGGTGCGCCCGAACTCATGCCGCAGCCCGGATGATCGCCGGGCCGTTGCCCGCCTGAGTTTCCCCGCCGTTTTACCCAGCCGATCGCGTCGCTCACGTCGCGAGGGGCGCATTCACCCACGAAAAAGCCGCACACAATTTTTGGAGACACCGTCATGACGCACGCATCGCCCGCTTCATCCCCCCGCCGCGCCGCCCGCCTGGCGGCCGTTGCCGCGCTCGCCGGCGCGGCCCTGTTGCCCGCCGCCGCCGCGCATGCCGCGCCGCTGCGGATCGGCATGACGTTCCAGGAACTGAACAACCCGTACTTCGTGACGATGCAGAAGGCGCTGAACGACGCGGCCGCGTCGATCGGCGCGCAGGTCGTCGTCACCGACGCGCATCACGACGTCAGCAAGCAGGTGAGCGACGTCGAGGACATGCTGCAGAAGAAGATCGACATCCTGCTCGTGAACCCGACCGATTCGACCGGCATCCAGTCGGCGATCACGCAGGCGAAGAAGGCCGGCGCGGTGGTCGTCGCCGTCGACGCGAACGCGAACGGCCCGGTCGATTCGTTCGTCGGCTCGAAGAATTACGACGCGGGCGTGATGTCGTGCGAATACCTCGCGAAGGCGATCGGCGGCAGCGGCGAGGTCGCGATCCTCGACGGCATTCCGGTCGTGCCGATTCTCGAACGCGTGCGCGGCTGCAAGGCCGGGCTCGCGAAATTCCCGAACGTGAAGCTCGTCGACACGCAGAACGGCAAGCAGGAGCGCGCGACCGCGCTGTCGGTCACCGAGAACATGATCTCCGCGCATCCGAACCTGAAGGGCCTCTTCAGCGTGAACGACGGCGGCTCGATGGGCGCGCTCGCCGCGATCGAAGGCTCCGGCAAGGACATCAAGCTGACGAGCGTCGACGGCGCACCCGAGGCGATCGCCGCGATCCAGAAACCGAACTCGAAGTTCATCGAGACGACCGCGCAGTTCCCGGCCGACCAGGTGCGCATCGCGCTCGGCATCGCGATCGCGCGCAAGTGGGGCGCGACGGTGCCGAAGGCGATTCCCGTCGACGTGAAGGTCGTCGATCGCGGCAACGCGAAGGGTTTCAGCTGGTGAACGACGTGCGACGCGACGCGAAGGGCGGCGGCGTGGCCGACGCCCTTTGCACGGAGAAGCCGATGGACACGATACTCAGGCTCAGCCACATCACGAAAAGCTTTCCCGGCGTGAAGGCGCTGTCCGACATCGATCTGGAAATCGCGCGCGGCGAGATCCATGCGCTGCTCGGCGAGAACGGCGCGGGCAAGTCGACGCTGATGAAGATCCTGTGCGGCATCCACCAGCCGGATGCCGGCACGATCGAGATCGACGGCGCCGTGCGCCATTTCGCGGATTATCACGACGCGGTCGCGGCGGGCGTCGGCATCGTGTTTCAGGAGTTCAGCCTGATTCCGCACCTCGATGCCGTCGACAACCTGTTCCTCGGCCGCGAGCTGCGCAATCGCTGGGGGGCGCGCGACCGCAAGCGGATGCGCGCGGCGGCCGCGGCCATCTTCGCGCGCCTGGGCGTGGCGATCGATCTGGATGCGCCGATCCGTACGCTGTCGGTCGCGCAGCAGCAGTTCGTCGAGATCGGCAAGGCGCTGTCGCTCGACGCGCGCATCCTGATCCTCGACGAACCGACCGCGACGCTCACGCCGGCCGAGGCCGAGCACCTGTTCGCGATCATGCGCGAGCTGAAGCGGCAGGGCGTCGCGATGATCTTCATCTCGCATCATCTCGACGAGATCTTCGCGGTGTGCGACCGCATCACGGTGCTGCGCGACGGTCAGTACGTCGCGACGACCGAGGTCGCGCGCACCGACGTCGAGCAACTGGTGCGCATGATGGTCGGCCGCCGGATCGAAAGCAGCTTTCCGCCGAAGCCGGTATTGCCGGCCGACGCGCCGGCCGTGCTCGAAGTCGATGCGCTGCAGATCGAGCGCGACGGCCCGGTGAACCGCTTTGCGTTGCATGAAGGCGAGATCCTCGGTTTCGCGGGGCTCGTCGGTTCGGGCCGCACGGAAACCGCGCTCGCAGTGATCGGCGCGACGCGCGCGCATCGCAAGGCGCTGCGCGTGCGCGGCGCGGCGGCGAAGCTCGCCGATCCGGCCGACGCGCTGCGCGCGGGCATCGGCATCCTGCCGGAAAGTCGCAAGACGGAAGGGCTCGTCACGTCGTTCTCGATTCGCGACAACATCTCGCTGAACAACCTCGGCAAGTACCGGTCGATGCGCTGGCTGATCGACCGGCGCGGCGAGGCACGCACCACGTACGACGTGATGCGGCGCGTCGGCGTGAAGGCGCCGTCGATCCACACCGAGGTCGCGACGCTGTCCGGTGGCAACCAGCAGAAGGTCGTGATTGCGCGCTGGCTGAACCATCACACGTCGGTGCTGATCTTCGATGAGCCGACGCGCGGCATCGACGTCGGCGCGAAAGCCGAAATCTACGGGCTGATGCGCGAACTCACCGCGCGCGGCTACGCCATCATCATGATCTCGTCTGAATTGCCGGAAATCGTCGGCATGTGCGATCGCGTCGCCGTGTTCCGGCAGGGCCGCATCGAGGCGACGCTCGCCGGCGACGAGATCGATCCCGACACGGTCATGACCTATGCCACGGCCGGCACGCGAGGAGCGACCCATGAACCTGCCTGATTCTTCTTCCACGTCTCCCACGCCTTCCACGACGCTCGCGGCCACCGCCGGAAACGGCGACGCGCCGCCGCCCCGCGCGATGTGGGCGCAGCTGCGCCGCTCGACGCTGTTCTATCCGCTCGTCGGCCTGATCGTCGTGTGCATCGCGATGATGATCGCGAGCCCGAGCTTCCTGTCCGCCGCGAACCTCGAGAACGTGCTGCGCCAGGTCTCGATCAACGCGATCATCGCGGTCGGCATGACCTGCGTGATCCTGACCGGCGGGATCGACCTGTCGGTCGGCTCGGTGATGGCGCTGTCGGGCACGCTCGCGGCGGGGTTGATGGTCGCGGGCGTCAACGCGGTCGCCGCGCTGGCGATCGGCATCGCGGTCGGCCTCGGCTTCGGCTTCCTGAACGGCGTGTTCGTCGCGTTCGCCGGGATGCCGCCGATCATCGTCACGCTCGCGACGATGGGCATCGCGCGCGGCCTCGCACTGATCTACACGGGTGGCTATCCGATCGACGGGCTGCCCGACTGGGTCGCGTTCTTCGGCAGCGGCAAGGTGCTCGGCATCCAGGCGCCGGTGCTGATCATGCTGGTGGTCTATGCGATCGCGTGGCTGCTGCTCGACCGGATGCCGTTCGGCCGCTACGTGTATGCGATCGGCGGCAACGAGCAGGCGACGCGGCTCACCGGCGTGCGGGTCGCGCGCGTGAAGCTGATCGTCTACACGCTGGCCGGGCTCACGTCGGCGCTCGCCGCGATCGTGCTGACCGGACGCCTGATGAGCGGGCAGCCGAACGCGGGCGTGGGCTTCGAACTCGACGCGATCGCGGCCGTCGTGATGGGCGGCACGTCGATCTCCGGCGGGCGCGGGGCGATCCTCGGCACGCTGGTCGGCGCGCTGCTGCTCGGCGTGCTCAACAACGGGCTCAACATGATCGGCGTGAACCCGTATGTGCAGAACGTGATCAAGGGCGGAATCATCCTGCTCGCGATCTACATCAGCCGCGAACGATCGCGGTAACGATCGATCAATCAGCCATCCGAATCACTCAGGAAAGAGACAACTCATGACGACACCCGAAGCCCAGCCGCGCATGACCGCGGTCGTCTGCCACGGCCCCGAGGACTATCGCGTCGAACAGGTCGCGAAGCCGAATCCCGGCGCGAACGAACTCGTGATCCGCATCGCCGCGTGCGGGATTTGCGCGAGCGACTGCAAGTGCTACACCGGCGCCAAGATGTTCTGGGGCGGACCGAGCCCGTGGGTGAAGGCCCCGGTGATTCCCGGCCATGAATTCTTCGGCCATGTCGAGGCGCTCGGCGACGGCGCGGCCAAGCATTTCGGCGTGGCGCTGGGCGACCGCGTGATCGCCGAGCAGATCGTGCCGTGCGGCAAGTGCCGTTACTGCAAGTCGGGCCAGTACTGGATGTGCGAGGTACACAATATCTTCGGTTTCCAGCGCGAGGTCGCCGACGGCGGGATGGCCGAGTACATGCGCATTCCGCCGACCGCGATCGTTCACAAGATTCCGCTCGGCGTATCGCTCGAGGATGCGGCGATCATCGAGCCGCTGTCGTGCGCGATCCACACGGTGAACCGCGGCGACGTCCAGCTCGACGACGTCGTCGTGATCGCCGGCGCGGGCCCGCTCGGGCTGATGATGACGCAGGTCGCGCACCTGAAGACGCCGAAGAAACTCGTCGTGATCGACCTGCTCGACGAACGGCTCGAACTCGCACGGCAGTACGGCGCCGACGTGACGATCAACCCGCAGCGCGACGACGCGCGCGAGATCGTCCGCGCGCTCACCGACGGCTACGGCTGCGACGTGTACATCGAGACGACCGGCGCGCCGGTCGGCGTGAACCAGGGGCTCGACCTGATCCGCAAGCTCGGCCGCTTCGTCGAATTCAGCGTGTTCGGCGAGGATGCGACCGTCGACTGGTCGATCATCGGCGACCGCAAGGAGCTCGACGTACGCGGCGCGCACCTCGGGCCATACTGCTATCCGGTCGCGATCGACCTGCTCGCGCGCGGGCTCGTCACGTCGAAGGGGATCGTCACGCACGGTTTCGCGCTGGAAGACTGGGACGATGCGATCCGCGTCGCGAAATCGCCCGAATCGATCAAGGTGCTGCTGAAGCCGGCCCGCTGACGGCCGGCGTGCGCCTCACCGGAGACATCATGGAATACGTCATAGGCGTCGACATCGGCACGCAGAGCACCAAGGCGCTGCTCGTCGACCGGCACGGCACGATCGTCGCGCGGCGCTCGTCCGGCTACCAGCCCGATACGCCGCGTCCGCTGTGGGCCGAGCAGTGGCCGCAGGTGTGGTTCGACGCGGTGCGCGACTGCATCGCGGGCTGCGTGAGCGACGCGCGCGCGCAGGGCGTGCCGGCCGACGCGATTCGTGCGGTGTGCGTGAGCAGCCTGTACGGCGGCTCGGGCATCCCGGTCGACATCGACATGCGGCCGCTGCATCCGTGCCTGATCTGGATGGACCGGCGCGCGACCGCCGAAGTCGACTGGGTCAACGAACACGTGAACGTCGAGCGGCTGCGCGTGATCACCGGCAACGGCGTCGACAGCTACTACGGCTTCACCAAGATGCTGTGGCTGCGCGATCAGCGGCCCGACGTATGGGCGAACGTGCGCTATTTCCTGCCGCCGAACGCATATGTGATCTACCTGCTGACCGGCGAAGTCGCGGTCGACCACAGTTCGGCCGGCAATATCGGCGGCGTGTACGACGTCGCGCGTCGCGAGTGGTCCGACGACGCGCTCGACATGCTCGGCATTCCGGCGACGATGATGCCCGAGCGGCTGGTCGATTCGACGGACGTCGTCGGCGGTCTGCTGTCGCAATGGACCACGCAACTCGGGCTGCCGGCCGGCACGCCGGTCGTCGCGGGCGGCGTCGATGCCGCGGTGGCGACCTTCGCGGCCGGCGCGACGCGTACCGGGCAGCACGTCGCGATGATCGGCACCAGCATGTGCTGGGGCTACGTGAACCGGCATGTCGATGCGCGCCATGGCCTCGTCAGCATGCCGCACGTGTTCGACGGGCAGCGCGACCTGTATGTGTTCGGCGGGGCAATCACGGCCGGCGCGTCGGTTGCGTGGTTTCGCGACCAGTTCTGTCACGCGGAAATCGATGCGGCGCGCCTGCTGCCGCACGGCGATCCGCACGTGCTGCTCGAGGAGGCGGCCGAGCGCGTGCCGGCCGGCGCCGCCGGCGTGCTGTTCCTGCCGTATCTGATGGGCGAGCGCAGCCCGGTATGGGATGCGAAGGCGAGCGGCGCGTTCGTCGGGCTGAGTCTCGCGCATACCCGTGCGCATCTTTATCGTGCGGTGCTCGAAGGCGTCGCGTTCGCGTTGCGCCACAACATCGAGGCCGGCCGCCGCGGCGCGGTGGCGCTGGACGACCGATTGATCGTCGTCGGCGGCGCCGCGCATTCGGCGCTGTGGATGCAGATCATCGCGGACGTGACGGGCTTTCCGGTGTGGACGATCGAGCAGGACGTCGAAGCCGCGATGGGCGCTGCACTGCTTGCGGGCGTCGGCGCAGGGCTCGTGTCGCGCGATGACGCGCAGGGCGGCTGGGTCACGCTCGTCGAGCGCGCACGGCCCGATGCCGAGCGCGTGCAAACGTACGATGCGCGTTTTGCGCTCTATACGGCGCTCTATCCGGCACTCAAGCCGATCATGCACAAGCTGGGCACCTCATCATGAACACACGATTCGATTTCAGCGGGGCAACGATGCTCGTCACGGGTGCGTCGAGCGGAATCGGCCGCGCATGCGCGGTCGCGCTGGCGCAGGCGGGCGCGCGCGTCATCGCGGCGGGGCGCGACATGGCCGCGCTCGACACGCTTGCCGGCGAGATTGCGTGCGATACGTTGCACCTGGATGTCGGCGGTGACGAACACGCGATCGATGCCGCACTCGCCGCATACGATGCGTTCGACGGCCTCGTCAATTGCGCGGGGATCGCGTCGCTCGAACCGGCGCTCGAGGTCGGCGCCGCGCAGTTCGACCGCGTGATGGCCGTCAATGCGCGCGGCGCGGCGCTCGTCGCGCGGGCCGTGGCGCGCAAGATGATCGAACGCGACGGACGTGGCGCTGCGCACGCACGGGGCAGCATCGTCAACGTGTCGAGTCAGGCGGCGCTCGTCGGCCTGCCCGCGCATCTGAGTTATTGCGCGTCGAAGGCGGCGATGGACGCGATCACGCGCGTGCTGTGCATCGAACTCGGGCCGCACGGCATTCGTGTGAACAGTGTGAACCCGACCGTCACGCTCACGCCGATGGCGCAGTTCGCGTGGAGCGAACCGGAGAAGCGTGCGCCGATGCTCGCTGCGATTCCGCTCGGCCGGTTCGCGGAGCCGCACGAAGTCGTCGAACCGATCCTGTTTTTGCTGAGCGATGCGGCGTCGATGATCAGCGGCGTGTCGTTGCCGATCGACGGCGGATATACCGCGCGCTAGGCCCCGTCACGCAAGTAGCGGGTTGCATTCGCGGAGCGGCCGGCGGCGCGCGGCTAGACCGGGTCCTTGCTCGGTGGACCGTCCGGCTGCTGCGGGTTGTCGTGATGGCCGGGCGGCGACGAGAACGGATCGTCTTCCGGATCGCGGTTCGGGTCGGCCGGTGGCTCGGGCGTCGGGGTCGTGTGATCGCTCATGGAGAACTCGTGCAGTGCGTGACGGCGGTGGCGCGGCGGACGCGCCTCGTCTCCGTTATAGCCAATCGGGCGCGCGTTTGCAGCGGGATTCTTGCGGCGGGTTGCCGATCGTCGGAGGGATCTGCTTATCGGTGGTGTTCGTGCGGGATCTTGCCGGCTCGTGCAATCGAAGTCAGCGCAAATCCGCCGGGGTATCGACGTCGCGCAGGATGCCGGGATCGTCGACGTCGAGCAGGGTCACCGGTGCGCTGGCGAACAGTGCGCGGGCACCCGTGTCGCCGTCGAGGGCGGCGAGCGCATCGAAGTGGTGCGCGGCAAAACCGACCGGATGGCCGCGTACGCCGCGATGCGCGGGTGCGACGATCGACGCGTCGTCGGCTTCGAGTGCCCGGGCGACCGTTTCGTAGGTCGACGCCGCGATCCACGGCATGTCGCCGAGCGCGACGAGCCAGCCATTCGCGTCGGGTGTCGTGCGGACGCCGGCCGCGAGGCTCGCGCCCATGCCGCGCAACGCGTCGGGTGCGTACACGACCTGACAGCCGGCTTCGTTCAGCAGCATCGCAAGCTTTTCGGCGCCGGGACGCACGACGGCGATCACGTCGGCGGTGGCTGCCGCGAGATGGCGGGCGGCGGCGACTGCGACCGGCGTGCCGTCGGGAAGCCGAGCGAGCAGCTTGCTGTGCAGGCCGCTCGGGTCGAAGCGTTGACCAAGGCCGCCGGCGAGCAGGACGCCGGTGGCGAGTGACGCATAGGACATCGGCGCGGGGGGAGTGAGGCAGGTGCTGCGATTGTGCGGGAGCACACGGGGATCGGCAAGTGAGGATGTTACCGAGTCACGTATGCCGGATCGGGAAAACCGTCATCGCGACGCTTCGTCGAGCATGCTTTCCTCGACAGGACCGTAAATTGCGTGCGATTCGTTCTGCATGACGGCCCAATAGCGGTCGCCGAACGACCAATGCCACCATTCGGACGGGTAATTCGTGAAGCCGGCGCGGGTCAGCGCGTCGATCAGGATCTGGCGGTTTCGCGCGGCCGCGCGGCTGATGAACGCGTTGTGCGTATAGCACGCGCCGGACGATTCCTGGTCGGTGGCGTTCATGATGGTGCCCATGTCGATCTCGATGCCTTCCGCCGAGATCAGCGTGAGGTCGATGGCGGCGCCCGTCGGATGGGCGGCGACTTCCGGCGGTGCGACGTAGTGGCTGGTCAGGGCGACCAGGGTGTCTTCGTCCGGCAGCGGATTCAGCGTCCGGCGCAGGTGCGCGAGATGCTCGGTGAAGTACCGGCGCTGCAGGGCCAGCGGACGGTAGCCTTCCTTGACGTACAGGCGCAGGCCGGCGGGCAACGCGTGCGCGGCGGCGATCAGCCGTTCCGCCACACTGCGACGCACTTTCAGGAAATGCAGGCTCCTGCTTTCGATATCGCGGCGGTCGAGATCGACGGCGATGCGGTCATGGAAGCCTGCGAGATCGACGAACCCTTCGTGTGACTCTTGCAGGGCGATCGAGCGGACGGCGGGATCGGAGAGCGGTATCACGGTAGCGGGCAAGGGGCGCGAAGACGGTTGCGGGCCGCTGGCCGATGTCGAGTGCGGCGGCCGCGGTCGTTTTGGTCATACGAATCGGCAATATGCCAGAGTCGGGCGGAAGATGCGCGGCGGTTCGAGCTACGGGCGCATCCGCGCGGCTTTGCTCATCGCATCGACACTGGCTGCCCGATCAACGAGGCAATTCCCACCCCTCTTCTTCAACCGGATCGGCTGGATGATCGTAGTGCATGACCGACGCGCGCAATATGTCCAATGGTCGCGACTCGTGTGAACGATACGGGTGGATTTCGAATACCAGACGACCATGGTCGGTGACGACGAGCTTTTGGCCCGATGTCTCGACGAGGCGAAGGTACTCGAATGCGCGAGCGCTGAATTCGGATTTCGAAACGGTAGCGTGCGACATCACGGAATGAATGCGGTCATGTGAAGTGAAGGGAGTCAATGGTCGGCGAGCGTGTGGCTCTGCACAAGTAGTGAGCGTTGGGCAGAGCCTGTTGCGGCGCCGACGGGGTCGCTTCACCGATTCGGTACAATCGTGCGGCCGTTCGGGCAGGCCCGCTTGGGAGAGCAAGCGGGCCCGAATGAGACTCGTCACACGCTATTCGAACATGACACAACAACAATTCTTGACGCGACTGGTCGCATTCGGCCGGAAAAATCCAATCGTCACGCTTTCGTGGCTGGTGCTGTCGTGCGGGGCGCTGCCTCTGCTGTTCTATGCGAACGGCGTCGACCAGCTACCGGACTTCACGCTGAGCGAATTGACCGGGACGCTGATTGCATCGTTCGCGCTGGAGCTGATGCTGGTGCCGCTGATCGGTTGGTATTGCATCCTGGCCGGGCTGGCGGCGCGCGCCGTTCTGAACTACTTCTATCCTCACTCGCCCGCATCGACCGTACCGGGCACGATCGTCGCCGTTCGCGCCGCGACGCGGGAGCAACTCGTTCGAGGAAAATTCATTGTTCTCGTTTCGTTGTTGACCGGCATGATCTGGCTGGATGTGCTGTCGGCCGCGGCTGGATTTTCTCCGTTTTCCAGATGGCAAGACCCCGCGATGATGGTGCTCGTATCGACGACGTATGTTGCCGCGTATGTCGCGATGTTCGGCCTGATCCTGTTCGATTGGCAAGCGCCGGGACTGCGCCGCCGCCTTGTTCATCGCACACTTTGGTCGTTGTTCCTGTTTTCGGTTCTCGTCAATGTCGCAACCTTTCTCGTCCGGCGTCGGATGCACGGAACGGTGGTGCCCACGCCGGATCCCGACGCTCATCCGATCATCTACGTTTCCGACAATATTCGCGATGCATTGCCGGATATTGGGCAATGGTTCAGGGCAGGGGCGGCCTGGCTGCACACGTGGCTGACGGGCATCCCGGGCGGGGAATGGATCGTTGCAGTGTTTCGGTTTGTCGGACATGGGTTGGCGGAATACGGCGCCGTTATGGTTTGCGTGATCCTGTCCGTCACCGCGCTATGGATGTCGGTCCGCAGACTGCGCTACGGGTTGCATGGGCAACAGGCAATGAACTGGCTGTGCGCCGCACTCATGCCTTGGCTGATTCGGGCGACGCTGGTGTCACTTGCGTCGCCGGATGCGAGCCTGACGAAGCGGATCATGTTGGGTGCCGCTACCGTTGTCGGTGTTATCTGGGCGGGGATCTGGATACTTGCCGCCGGGCGGCGGTCATGGCACGGCGGTGGGGCCACGGCGTCAACGGGATGGCCGTTGATTGGCGTGAAGTTGCTGATCACGGGGATGTTTGCCGGCGGGGCGAGCATCGTATTGATTTTCGTCTGTTTGATCGTCGACCAAGGGCGCCCGGACGGTGAGACAGTAACGCTTGCCAACGCGATCCTGCTGATCTGCCTGCTCAACTGTGGAGTATTCAGTCTGGGCCGAGACTGGAAACCCTTGGGACTGGTATGCATGTCCGCGTTCCTCATGTTGGTGCTGGTGCCGCAGTTCAGCGGAAACCCTCTATTTTTCCCAAAACTCGTCGTCAGGAATTTCGGGCTCGGGTATCTGCACGCGGACAACCTTGTGCTCTCGGGCCAGCAATGCGCGACGCTGGTGCCGTATGGCGTTCATTGCGACAAGGGGAAGGATGATGCGATTACGCTGACGCATGTGAATATCGTCAATCGCCTGGGCTCGTCGGTGCAACTCGAACTGATGCTGCGCGCGGACCTTCATTCGTCGACGGGGCGTGCCGGCAAGTCGTCTGCCACCGTCGTGCCGTTTGCTGTTCAAACTCTGGTAACGGGCGACGACGTCATGCCGTTTACCGGGGCGCCTGTCCCCCGCAAACCGGCAGCCGGATGTGACGATCTTTTGGCGGCCAGACTGATTGACGCAATAAATAGTGCGAAGGAGCACGCAAAGAAAGGCGGGCCCGCCCTGCCTGACGAGAAAGTAGTCGCGTCGCTCGTATGTGTTCGCTTCGTCGTGCCCAAAGATCAGATCATCAGCTATGAGCGCAGTGGCGCCAGGACGTATGAGAAGGGCTACAGCGGGTATATCGCAACGCCGGACAAGCCGGAGACGCCAAAGAAGTAATCGCTGCGACTCGGGTTTCTGACTCGGATGGCGGATGCCCTTCACGCATCCGCCCACTTCCTCAGCAGGTTGTGATAAATCCCGGTGAGCGAAATGACCACCGGGTCCTTCGCCCCTTTTTCCGCGGAAAGCGCCTGAATCTGCGTATCGAGCTGAAACAGCAGCGTGCGATCACCGTCGTCGCGCACCATGCTCTGAATCCAGAAGAACGACGCGACGCGCTCACCGCGCGTCACCGGCGTCACGTGATGCAGGCTCGACGCCGGATACAGCACGAGATCGCCGGCGGGCAGCTTCGCACGATGCACGCCGTACGTATCCTCGACGCACAGCTCGCCGCCGTCGTATGCGTCGGGTTCCTCGAGGAACAGCGTCGCCGAAAGATCGCTGCGCACGCGGAAATCCGTGCCGCGCAGCAGCCGGATCGCGTTGTCGACGTGCGTGCCGAACGTCTCGCCGCCTTCATAGCGATTGAACAGCGGTGGAAATACCTTGAGCGGCAGCGCCGCCGAAAAGAACAGCGGATGGCGGGCGAGCGCATCCTGGATCGCGTCGCCGACGGTGCGCGCGACCGGCGAGCCTTCCGGCAGTTGCCGATTCCGTTTCGCGAGCGCCGACTGCGCGCCGGACGTCGCGTTGCCGTCGATCCAGTCGGCGGTATCGAGCATCTCGCGGCATTGCGCGACCTGTGCCTTGGTTAGTACACCGGGGATATGAAGCATCATGATGCGGATTCCATGGCGTGCGGCGCCAGCTGCATGGCCGCCGAACGAAAAGCGTCGAGCGGCGACGACACGAGATACGCGCGCATCTTCGCGATGAACGCGGGTGTCGCGGTGGCCGGCACCCGCGCGAGCCACGCGAGCGCTTCGTCGACGCGCCCGCGCTCGGCGAGCAGCCGTGCATAGTTGAACTGGCCGCGGAAGTCCCCGGCAACGGCGGCGCGGCGATAGTGGTCGAACGCGGCGTCGGTGTCGACCGCTACGACCCAGCCGTCCTCGTAGAACCCGCCGATCAGGTTGATCGATTTCGCATGGCCGAGCGCGGCCGCGCGGCGGAACCAGTCGAGCGCGTCGGCGCGATTCTCGTCGACGCCGTTGCCGAGGGCGAGTGCGGTCGCGTAGTTGTACATGCCCCAGTCGAGGCCCGCCTGCGCGGCGAGTCGATACCAGTACACGGCGACCGGCGCGCAGGCGGCCGTGCCCCAGCCGAACTCGTAGCAGCGCCCGACCATGTTCATCGCCATCGGGTGGCCGGCCCGAGCGGCATGCCGGAACCAGTCGAGCGCGGCGGCCGGATCGCGCGCGACGCCGTGCCCGTCGAGCAGGTATTGCCCGTAGACGGCCTGCGCGTCGACGATGCCGTGGTCGGCCGCCGCCGCGACCCACGCGGCGGCGCGCTCGGGCGGCCCGGCCAGGATGTCGGCGAACTCGCGCGGCGATACCGACGCGAGCGCCTTCAGCGACACGGCCTCCATCGATCAGTAGCGCGCGTTCAGCGTGACGAACGCCGAACGGCCCGGCGCGATCGACGCATAGTGCGCCGGATACGCCTGATCGAAGTAGGTGCGGTTGAACAGGTTGTTGACGTTCAGTTGCAGGTCGAGCTTCTTGTTGATCCGGTACTGCGCCATCGCTTCGAAGCGCCAGTACGACGGCACTGCGCGCAGGTTCGCGGGATCGCCGAATACTTCCGACATATAGAACGCGCCGCCGCCGACCGTGAACTTCGGCGTGACGTCGTAGTTCGACCACATCGTGAGGCTGTGCTTCGGCGTGTTCGGGAAGCGGTTGCCGTTGTTCGCGGCGTCCTTGCCGTTGTCGCGCAGTTGGCTTTTCATGTACGTGTAGCCGCCGAACACCTGCCATTGCTTCGTGATCTGGCCGGCGAGGCCGAGCTCGAGACCCTGCACGCGCTTGTTGCCGACCATCGCGTACTGGTTGTTCGGCAGCGTCACGCGGGCGTTGGTCGTGTCGATCTGAAACAGCGCGGCCGTCAGCGACAGCTTGTCGTTCAGCACGTTCCACTTCGTGCCGAGCTCGATGCTGCGGTTCTTTTCCGGCGAAAGCTGATCGGCGTTCTGGCCGACGCCGCCGCGGCCCGGCGTGAGCGACTGCGTTTCGCTGCCTTCGCCGAGCATCATGCCGGCGGGCGTCGACGAGGTCGCATACGACGCGTAGATGCTGCCGTTCTGCGCGGGTTTGAACACGAGGCCGGCCTGCCAGTTCACGAGCGTGTCGTCGCGCGTGGTGGTCTTGCCGCCGTTGGCCCTGGTGTCGGTGAAGCGGGTCGAGTAATCGTCGACGCGCACGCCGGCGTTGACTTGCCAGCGCGGCGTGATCTCGATCGTGTCGAAGCCGTAGATCGACTTCGTCGTGGTGCGCGCATGCGCGTAGTCGTTGTTGCGAGTGATCGAGCCGGCCCATGGATCGTTCGGGTTCGGCGACCACAGGCTCGTGCAGTTGTAGCCCGACGCGGCGCCGATGCCTTTCTGGCAGATCGTGCCCTTGTCGGTCGCGACCGTATACGAATCGCGCTTGCCCCATTCGCGCGACAGCTCGATGCCGGTCGTGAAGCTGTGCTTGAACGGGCCCGTGCGGAATTCGCCGAACAGCTCGGTCAGGTTCGCGAGGCTGTTGATCGAGCTGTTGCGGTTGTTGTTGCGGCGCCAGACCTTGCCGTTCACCACGTTGCCCTGGCTGTCGTCCGGCTGCGTCCAGATGTAGTCCTGCGTCGATTCCGTGTAGCGCGTGGTGTTGCGCACCGTGAGGTTCGGCGTGATGTCGTGCTCGATCTTGATCGTGCTGATGTCCGACGTGGTCTTGCGGAAGTCGCGGTCGATCAGGCCGTAGAAGTTGTGGCGATCGACGGGCGCCGGATAGATCGTGCCGACGTTCGCGGGCTTGTTCGAGGTCGTGTAGAAGTACGGGATGCCGCCGTCGGGCATGTCATCCGTCTGCAGGTGGTAGTAGCTCGCGGTCACGCGCGTCGGCGTGCCGAGACCGAACGCGATCGACGGCGCGACGCCCCAGCGCTCGTTGTTCACGGCATCGCGGCCGGCGACGTCGTTGTTGTGGCTCATCAGGTTCAGGCGGAACGCGGCGTGCTCGGCGAACTGCCAGTTGCCGTCGGCGGTGAAGCGGCGATAGCGGTCGGTGCCGAGGCCCGCGCTCGCGGCGGCCGTCGTGCCGAGGTGCGGGGCCTTCGTGATCAGGTTGATGCTGCCGCCGGCGCCGCCGCGGCCGCCGTACGCGCCGTCGGAGCCCTTGGTGATCTCGACGCGTTCGGTGTTGAAGATCTCGCGCGTGGTGGCGCCCGTGTCGCGCATGCCGTCGACGAACATGCTGCCCTGCGTGTCGTAGCCGCGAATGAACGGACGGTCGCCGAGCGGGTTGCCGCCCTCGCCGGCGCCGAACGTGATGCCGGGCACGGTGCGCAGCGCTTCGGTCAGCGTCGCCGCGCCGCTGCTCTGGATCAGTTCCTGCGGGATCACGGTGACGGATTTCGGCGTGTCGACGAGCGGCGCGGTGAATTTCGCGGAAGCGGAAAAGTCGGCCTTGTAGCTGTGCTCGGTCTTGCCCTGGATCTCGATCGGCGCGAGGTGGCCTTCGGTGCTGGCGGGCGCCGCGGGCGGCGTGCCGTCGGCGAACGCGGGGCTCGCGGCGAGCACGCTGCACAAGGTGGTGAACTTACCGAGCTTCAGCTCGTCCGGACGGGATTTCATGGTGCGCTTCGACCTCGCGGTGTGGCCCCGGGGCGGTGCGTTGCGGAAACGTGCATGCCGCCGGGAATTATTACGATTTGTTTTCAGGCGGCATTCTATGTAATTTTTCTTTAAATGAGAAGCGTTCTTGTTCGCGTTTGTAAGGGAAGTGTTGACGAATGTTGCGGGGTGGGTGCGAGGGCTTGTGGGTCGAGCGGATGGCCGAACGGCCGAATGGGACAGGCGTGGCGAGCGGCTTACAGTGACGAATCTTCATTCGGTTAAAATGACAGCAAGGTGTTAAGATGACTGCATTGAAAGCAAATGTAGTGAGGCGCATCATGCCCGTGATCACCGTTCGAAATTTGCCCGACGAAGTGCATCGCGCGCTTCGAATCCGGGCCGCGCAACATGGCCGCAGTACCGAAGCCGAGGTGCGAGACATTCTCGAGCAAGCCGTTCGGCCCGGCGGCCGACCCAGGCTCGGGACGCTGCTGGCTGAAATCGGCCGGGAAGCGGGCGGCATCGATTTCGAAGTTCGGCGCGACGCATCGTCAACCGATCCGATGAGCTTCGAATGATCCTCGTCGATACCAACGTCATTTCCGAGCCGCTGCGGCGCGAGCCGAACGCGGCCGTGATCGAATGGCTCGACGCGCAGAACGTCGAGACGCTGTTTCTCGCCGCGATCAGTCTGGCGGAAATGCGCTTCGGCGTGGCGGCGTTGCCGGAGGGCCGTCGGCGGGACTGGCTCGAGCAAAGTATCGAGCAGCGCGTCGTGCCGTTGTTTCGCGGCCGGGTCCTGCCGTTCGATGATGCGGCCAGCAAGGCGTACGCGAGCCTGCGCGCCAAGGCGCGTGGTACGGGCAACGCGATGGCGTCTGCCGACGGCTTCATTGCCGCAACCGCCGCCGCGAACGGGCTGATCGTGGCCACGCGCGACGTCGCGCCGTTCGAGGCGGCAGGCCTGCGTGTGATCGACCCTTGGGCCGCCTGACGCCGGGTTAGGCGCCGTCACGTTGTTACCGGCGCCGAAAATGACAACGCGCCGTGCAAGCCGGCGCGTTGGGTGCGTGATGTTTGCGTGTGGCCCTTGAACTGACGCAATCCAGCGTTCAGGCGCGCGACACCGGCCGCAGGTCAGTCGATTCCGTGAAACACCGCATCCTCCGGCCCGAGGTATGCCGGCGGGCGCCACGTCGCGTCGCGCATCGAATGCTGGACGAGATTCTCGACACCCAGCAGTACCGCGAAGATCGCCATCCGCACCGGAATGCCGTTGTCGGTCTGCCGGAAGATCGCGAGACGCGGGTCGCGGTTCAGGTCGACCGACAGATCGTTCGCGCCGGGCCGGCTGTCGCGCGGCAGCGGGTGCATGATCAGCGTGTCGGGCTTGCACACCGAGTCGACCAGCGCCTGGTTGATCTGGAAATCCGGCGTATAGCCTTCGAACGACTCGTCGGTGAAGCGCTCCTTCTGAATTCGCGTCGCGTAGACCACATCCGCGCCGCGCAGCCCGGCCGCGAGGTCGTTGGTCTGCTCGACCACATGGCCGTTCGTCGCGATCTGCTCGACGATGTACGTCGGCATCTCGAGCGTCGGCGGCGACACGAGCGTGAACTTCAGCCCGCGGTACAGCGCGAGCAGCTTGACGAGCGAGTGCACGGTGCGGCCGTATTTCAGGTCGCCGACCAGCGCGATGTGCGCGCCGTCGACGATCTTGCCGAGTCGCGAAAACTCGCGCTGGATCGTATAGAGGTCGAGCAGCGCCTGGCTCGGGTGCTCGCCGGGGCCGTCGCCGCCGTTGATCACCGGCAGGTTGGTCGCGCGCGCGAATTCGGCCACCGAGCCTTTTTCCGGATGGCGGATCACGAGCGCGTCGACGTAGCCGGCCATCACGCGGCTCGTGTCGTAGATCGATTCGCCCTTGGCCATCGACGAGAACGTGAACCCCGTCGTATCGCACACCGAGCCGCCGAGCCGGCAGAAGGCCGCGCCGAACGACACGCGCGTCCGCGTGCTGGCCTCGAAGAACAGGTTGCCGAGCACCGCGCCTTCGAGCACGCGCGAAATCTTGTGGCGGCGCGCGATCGGCTGCATGACATCCGCCACGCGGAACAGCGCCTCGACCGAATCCCGCGAGAACTGGTCGACGGAGATCAGTTGCGGCTTGCCTTCGAACAGGAACTGCTTCGCGAGCCCTTGTTTGTCTACGCTTTGCGTATAGTTCTCGCCGTCCGGTGCCGAGCGCTCGACGATTTCGGACACGAAGCGCTCGACGATCTCGGGCATCCCGCGGGATTCCTGCGAATCGTCCGGAAGCAGCCAGGTATCAAGCGCGCGTCGGCTGACGCCGATGCGATTCGCGAATGCCTCGCGGGTCATGTTGAGGCGGCGCATCGCGTCGCGGAGGAAGGCTTGCTGGGGAACGGTCATCGGCGGCTCCTGGGCGGAAAATATACGCGGTGCGTATATTAGTTCCTGGCGCGATGAAGTCAAGAAAAATCTGCGCACATGCACGGTGTGGTGCGTATGACACTCGGCGGAGCCGTACTGGCGCGCGGCCTGCGTCTCCGTATAATCAGGTCAGGCCCCGTGTCCGGCAGTCTGCCGGGCGCCAGCCGCACACGATTCGCCCGGTCGGGCATGTTGATTCGAAGGAGAATGAGAATGACGCGTACGATTGCTGCAATGCTGCTGGTGGTGACCGCGGCGCTCGCCGGTTGCAATACGGTCGCCGGCGTGGGCCAGGACATTTCGAAGGGCGGCCAGGCGATCAGCGATTCGGCTGAAAAGGCCAAGTAAGCCGACCGGTTCCGGTATGCAGAAGGCGCCGGCCTTCCCGCGATTGCGGGGAGGCTCGGCGCCTTTTTTTACGCGTGGGTCGATGCCGGTGGCGTCAGGCGCGTTCCACGAACGCGTAGCGGCCTTCGACCTTGCGCGGCGTGAACCAGCCATAGTCGGGGAACAGCCGGGTGCGGACGAACCACACGTAACCGACCAGCACGACCGTGATCGCGAGGCTCGGCAGCGCGGCCGCCGGATCGCGCCCGAGATCGGCGACGGCCTTCGGTATCTGCAGCAGCGACAGCACGATGAACGCGTGATACGCGCCCACCCGATGGGTCGCGAAGCCCCAGATGAACAGCAGCGACAGCGGCACGGTCAGCGCAAGGAAGACGGTGACGAGGACGTTGCTGGCCCCGGATACGAAGAAGTAATACGCAAGCATCAGGCTGATGACCAGTTGGGCGATGCCGAGCGCGACCAGGATCCGGACGTGCACCTTGTTCTTGCGGCAGCGTTCGGGGTCCGGGCGCGATGCGATCAGGTGCGCGAGCACGCGATCCTTGAGCCCCTGTCCGGACAGCTCGGCCAATGTGTCGGCCTTCCTCGTTCCCGCGGACAGCAGCACCGCGATTCTTGTTTTGGCTTCCTTCCTGTTCATTGCGTGGCGGATTGTTGTTCGATGGTTGTCAAAGGGTGTGGCCACGCGAATATTGCATCTTGCGCAGTCGTGCGCAACGGTTTTGCGGTGCACGGACACATTCCTACAGTCGCCGGCTGCATCGTGGAAAGTGGCGATCGGCAGGCGATGCGACGGCAGGGTGCCGGAACCCTTTTCGCCGCGAGGCAATGAACGCGCGAGTCAGTCGATGGCGGTCCGCACGGCGAGCGTAGCGCGTGATGCGCCAGGCGGCTCGCGCCGTCGCGTCGCGCCCACGAGCATGCCGGCGACGACGAGCGCGATGCCCGCGACACGCGTGCCGGTCAGCGTTTCGCCGAACAGCGCGACCGCGAACAGCACGGCCGAAACCGGCGCGACCGCCGTGAACAGGGCCGCCTCGGTGCCGCTCGTGCGGGCCGAACCCGCATACCAGCACAGGTAGCCGAGCGCGGTCGGAATCAACGCGTAGTAGACGATCGCCGACACGGCGCCGACGGTCCAGCCGTTCGCCACTGCTTGCCATTCGAACGCGGCCGGCACGAGTGCGAGCACGAAGCCGAGGCCCGACATCGCGGTGGAAAGCGCGAGCGGCGGGACCGGTGCGGCAAGCCGCCGGTTGAGCAGGATGAAGACCGCTTCGCATGCGACGGCCGCCAGCACCAGCGCATCGCCGGCAAGTGTTTGCAGCGACGGCATCGCGTGGCCCGGCGCGAACGTGACGAACAGCACGCCGGCCGTGGCGAGCGCGGCGGCCAGCCAGTCGCGCGGCGTCTGCCGCTCGCGCAGCACGACGGCCGCGATCAGCGTCGACATGGCCGGCAGCGTGCCGAGCATCACACCCGCATCGAGCGGCGACGACAGTTTCGTGCCGCTGATCAGCAGCACCGTATAGCCCACGCCGCCCGCCGCCGCCTGGATGACGAGCAGCACGGCGTCGCGTGCGGAAATGCGCGGCCAGCGCATGTGCTGCGCGCGCATCAGCGCGAACAGCAGCGGGGTCGCGATCAGGAAGCGCAGCGCTGTGGCCGCGAACGGCGGCAGGCCGCCGGCCGCGAGACGGCTCGCGACGACGGTGCTGCCGACGCCCGCCATCGCGGCGGCGAGATAGAGATAGCCAATCAGTCGTGTCTTCATGCGCCGCATCGTCGCGTATGGCGGCGGGGCGCGTCTTGAACGAAATTGCAGCCGCGGCGCGCGGTGAATGCGGTGCGGGGCCAGCGTGCATGCATGCGATCGGTCGCGGCCGCGGTGAGGCGGCAACCGCCTGCGAATGTGGTGCGGCGGGTGGCCTCGTGCTGCGCTAGCGGCAGCGTTGTTATCCCGCCTGCGTAAACCGCCCCGGCGTGATCCCGAACTGGCGTGCGAACGCACGCGTCAGGTGGCTCTGATCGGCGAAGCCGGCTTCGGCCGCGGCATCGACGATCGGCAGGCCGCTGGCCAGCAGCGCGCGCGCCAGCCGCGTGCGCGACTGAACCAGATAGGCGTGCGGCGTGATGCCGAGCTCGCGCGCAAAGCCGCGCAGCAACTGGAAGCGGCTGACGCCGCTCAGGTCGGCCAGCTCGGCGAGCGACACGGGAGCGGCCGGCGCTGCATCGAGCCGCTCCCGCGCGACGCGGACGGCCGGCGCGACGCCGGCCGCCGGCAGCGTGCGGTTCGCGTGCCGGGCGAGCAAACCGGCGACGAGCATCACGAGCGCTTCGTCGCGGGCCAGCGGCGGGGTTTCGCCTGCGACGATGCGCGCATGCAGCCGACCGACGGCGGCCGTGAGCCGCGCGTCGCGCACGGCCGGATGGGCAAGCTCGACGCCGCCGAGGCCTTCTTCCGCGGCGACGCCCGCGACCAGCGCGGGCGCGAGGTACAGCATCCGCCAGCGCCTGCCGGTGCCGGCCTCGAGCGGCGAGCCGTCGTGCATCTCGCCGGGATTGACCATGATCGCGTCACCCGCCAGCGCGTCGACCTGCCCGCGACCGCTCCACGACCGGTGCGCACCGCTGACGATCACGCCCACCCCGAATTCGTCGTGCGCGTGGCGCGGAAACGCGCGGTCGGATTCGAGGCTGATCGCCTCGATGCCTTCGCCGGTGCGTCGATAGTGGGTGACACGGTGCATGTGCGCTCCTCGCGCCGGTCGCGGCGCGGATCACGTGCACTTTGGCGCGTTCCGGCGCCGCGCGCCCTTCATCCTTTTGGCGGATATCGCGCGGCGCGTGCAGCCGGCACCATGTGCACATCGGCAGCGTACACGGCCCGCCGGGCCTGAAGCTGCATGGGAGACGGCAGGTGAAACGACAGGATCCGGTATTCATTCAGGTTGGCGCGCTCGCGGACGGCTTCGCACCGGAGGCGAACATCCTCGCCCCCGTCGACGCACTCGTCGGGCGGACGCTGGCGCTTGGCGACGCATCGGGCGCGTGGCGCGTCTATACGTTCGAGCCGGATGCGCTGCAGTGGCGCGATGCGGCAAGCGATACGGGCGGCCGCGCGCCGTGCCGCGTGACGCGGCTGCGCGATGGACTGTACTTCGTCGACTACATCGATGTTACTGCTCGGGCGACGTCGGTCAGCCTCGTGATCGATCTGGGCACCGGCGTGTGGACGTCGGTCGTCGGTACGCTGCCGACGGAAGCCGACACGCGCATCGATGCGTTCACGCGCGTCGCGCGCGGGCTGCCGCTGACGGCCGTCGACGTGCAATTCCGGCACGGCACGCTCGGCGGCCACGCGCAGCCGGGGCCGCTGCATGCGCCCACGCACGAGCTGATCGGCAAGCGGACGATGTACCGCTACAGCCCGACCGAATGCTACGAGCACATCTACCTGAACGAGAATTTCTACGCGTGGCAGTGCCTGCAAGGCGTGGAAGGCGGGCTGGCCGATGTCGACCGCTGCCATTACTTCAAGATGGCGGACGAGCTGTATCTGTTCGTGTGGCGCGAGAAAGTGGTGCCGACGCTCGGCGTCGTGCTGATCGACCTCGCGCAGCGCAAGACCGACGGCAAGATCTTCGGCTATCAGGGCGGCGATTTCGGCACGCTGTCGAATTTCCAGATCGGCGCTTACGCGCAAGTGCTGAACGAAACCGTGTACCCGCCCGGCGGCGAGGCGCAGCGATGACTGCCGTGCCGGGCAGCGGCCGCCTGCGCGCGGATTTCGGCGGGCGTGTCGTGCTCGTCACGGGCGCCGCGCAAGGGATCGGCGCGGCGATCGCGCGCCGTTTCGCGGAATCCGACGCGTTCGTCGCCGTGGCCGACCTGAACGGCGACGCGGCAGCCGCGCAGGCCGACGCGCTGGCCAGCGCGGGCGGCGACGCACGCGCGTATCGGGTCGATGCCGCGAGCCGGGGCGACCTGGATGCGCTCGTCGCGGCGGTCGAGCGCGACGGCGGCCGGCTCGATGTCGTGATCCACAATGCCGCGTATTTTCCCTTGACGCCGTTCATGCAGATCGACGAGCCGACGCTCGACCGCACGCTGTCGGTCAACCTGTCGGCGCTGTTCTGGCTCGCGCAGGCCGCGTTGCCGGCATTCGAGCGGGCGGGGGCCGGCAGGCTGCTCGTCACGTCGTCGGTGACGGGGCCGCGCGTCGTCTATCCGGGGCTTGCGCATTACGCGGCGTCGAAGGCTGGCGTGAACGGCTTCATCCGGGCGGCGGCGCTGGAGCTGGCGCGCCGCAACGTGACGGTCAACGGCGTCGAACCGGGGATGATTCGCACGCCGGCGGCCGGCAATCTCGGCGATGCGTCGGTCGCGGCGCAGATCGCGCGCGACATTCCGCTCGCGCGGATGGGCGAACCGGAGGACATCGCGAACGCGATGCTGTTTCTCGCGTCGGCCGACGCGGCGTACATCACCGGGCAGACGATCGTCGTCGACGGCGGAGCGACCTTGCCGGAGAGCGGGGCAGTGCTGGGAGATCGATAGCGAGGGGCGGTTCGCAGGGCGGCGGCGAGGCTGTGGCGGCATAGGCGCGCGTACCGGGCCACCGCGGGCCGTGCCACACGCCGTCGTCGCCGTGACTACAGCCAGCCGTTGCGGATGAATTCGACGATCGAATAGCGGCGAGGCTCGAGATCGTGCTGCCGGACGGCCTCGACGATGCGCGATACGCCGTCCGCATAAGGCGTATCGCCGGATACGCGCGATTCGAACTGCAGGCTGCATGCGCCGTCGTCGATGCGTATCCGGTGAACCGCGTGGCGGCCGAGCTGATCGTCGGGGATGCCGAATTCGCTGCGCTGCACGGCCGGGTCGCGCACGGAGCGGATGTCTGCCGGCTGCACGCCAAGCGACGCGGCGATGCCGACGGCCGTGCCGGGGACGGACGTCTTGCCGGCCTGATGCGACTCGGTCACGCTGATCTCGCAGTCGCGAAACAGATGGCCGCTGGTTTCCAGCATGCTCATGAACTTGAGCATCAGGATGTTCGTGTTCGGACACAGCACGACCGGAAAGCCGTACGTCCCGGTTTCGAGGTCGGAGCCGGTCGACAACTCGACGAGCGGCGATGCGGTGGCCTGGCAGAACGCGATCGCGGCGGGGAGTTCGCGGCCGGAACCGGCATGGACGACGATCGAGCGGGCGTCGGTTCGCGCGGTGTCCGACCAAGGCATCACGCGGCAGGTGGCCGGGTCGAGCTTGTGCGAGCCGAGCAACTCGTTGGCGAGCTTGCCGGTTCCGATGACGAGTACTTGCATGGGATTGACGGGTTGAGGTTCGGTGATGGCGCAGGCTGTCGAGCAAGCCAGCTGTCGTGCCGCTTGCCGCGCCGGGCGGGCATCGCGCATTATGCCCGTCCGTCGGTTGGCGCGCTTGTCGGGCCGGGCATGTGGTGTCGCGGCGCATCGGCTCGCCGACGCCCTCGGCAGCCCACCTCGCCCGCGACGTTGCGATGGCCCGCGGCGCGTGCGTGTGGACCGCGATCCGCTTCGTGGCGCAGCCGCCGGGCCGGCGCCCGGGCAACCGAAGCGAAACGATAGAGGCGCCGCACTGCCGCATCTTCATCCCGTGCGCACGAACGCGTGAACGGCGCTACGCTGTCGGCATTTCATCCCATCACCCTCGATCCAGGAGAACACATCGATGGAACACGACCTGAAAGGCAAGGCAGTCGCGATCACCGGCGGCTTCGGTCATCTGGGCGTCGCGACGGCCGCGTGGCTCGGCGAGCGCGGCGCACGCGTCGCGCTGATCGGCCGCGGCGCGGCGCCGGCGGCGCAGGCGCTGCCCGGCGTGCCGGCCGATGCGCTGCGCATCGGCGGCATCGATCTCGTCGATCCGCAGGCCGCCGTGCAGGCGCTCGACACGGTCAACCGCGAATTCGGCCGGGTCGACGCGCTGCTGAACATCGCCGGCGCATTCGTGTGGCAGACGATCGCCGACGGCGATGCCGCCACGTGGGACCGCATGTACGAACTGAACGTGAAGACGGCGCTGAACGCGTCGAAAGCCGCGCTGCCGTACCTGGTGGCGAGTCAGGCGGGGCGCATCGTCAACATCGGCGCGGGCGCGGCATTCAAGGCCGGCGCCGGGATGGGCGCGTATGCGGCCGCGAAGGCGGGTGTCGCGCGGCTCACCGAGGCGCTGGCGGCGGAACTGCTTGATCGCGGCGTGACCGTGAACGCGCTGCTGCCGAGCATCATCGACACGCCGCCGAACCGCAAGGACATGCCCGACGCCGATTTCTCGCGCTGGGTCCGGCCCGAGCAGCTCGCGGCGACGATCGGATTCCTGCTGTCCGACGACGCGCAGGCGATCACCGGTGCGTCGATTCCGGTGAGCGGCCGCGTCGCGTAGTACGCCGGAGGAGGGCTCGCCGGGTTCGGCCGTGCGTACAATGTCGCACCGGCTTGCACGACCCGAACCCGAGACCCGAACCTGAGACCATGACTCAGCCCACCATCCTGATCGTCGAAGACGAACAGGCGATCGCGGACACGATCGTCTATGCGCTCGGCACCGACGGCATGCAGACCGTCCACTGCACGCTCGGGCAGGCGGCGCTCGACCGCCTGCGCGACACGCATTTCGATCTCGTGGTGCTCGACGTCGGCCTGCCGGACCTCAGCGGTTTCGAGGTATGCCGGCGGCTGCGCACGTTTACCGATATTCCGGTGATCTTCCTGACCGCGCGGCACGACGAGATCGACCGGATCGTCGGGCTCGAGATCGGCGCCGACGATTACGTCGTCAAGCCGTTTTCGCCGCGCGAACTGGCCGCGCGGGTCCGCGTGATCCTGCGCCGCTTTCACCGAACGGCCGCACCGGAACCGGCGCCCGCGCCCACTTCGGCCGACGCGCCTGCACCGGTCGCCTCCGGCTTCACGCTCGACACCGACGGCGCGCGCGTGTCGTGGCTCGGCCACGCGCTGGACCTCACGCGCTACGAATTCGGGCTGATGGCGCTGCTGGTCCGGCATCCGGGGCGCATCTACTCGCGCGAACAATTGATGGATCTCGTGTGGCACGAGGCGCTCGATTCGGCCGACCGCACGGTCGACACGCACATCAAGACGCTGCGCGCCAAGCTGCGCGCGATCGATCCCGAGCGCGACCCGATCCGCACGCATCGCGGCATGGGTTATTCGCTGCAACCGTAACGAGCGGCACCGCCCATGCATATCGGCCTGCGCATCTTCTTCGGCTTTTTCCTGATCGTCGGCCTGGCCGCGCTGATCACGCTGCGCGTGTTCGTGCAGGAGGTGAAGCCCGGCGTGCGCGAAGCGATGGAGGACACGCTCGTCGATACCGCGCAGGTGCTGGCGACGCTGGCGGCCGACGACATGGCGAACGGGCACATCGCCGACGGCACATTCGCGCGGCAACTCGGGAAATTGCACGAGCGCCCGGTCAGCGCGAACGTGTGGGGTATCCAGAAGAACGCGATCGGCTACCGCCTCTACATCACCGACGCGCATGGCATCGTGCGCTACGACTCGTCCGGCAGCGCGCTCGGGCAGGACTATTCGCGCTGGAACGACGTGTACCGGACGCTGCGCGGCGAATACGGCGCGCGCAGCACGCGCAGCGATCCGAACGATGACAGCAGCACCGTGATGCACGTGGCGGCGCCGATCCGGCGCGGCAACGAGATCATCGGCGTGCTGACGATCGCGAAACCGAACCAGACGGTCGCGCCGTTCATCGCGCGCAGCCAGCGCAAGATCATGCTGTACGGCGCGTTGCTGATGGGCGGCGCGATCCTGATCGGCGCCGCGTGCACGTGGTGGCTGGTGCTCGGGTTGCGGCGCCTGCAGCGCTATGCGCGCGCGATCGCGGCCGGCGAGCGCGCGTCGATGCCGCTGCAGGGCGCGAACGAACTGGCCGAACTGGGGCGCGCGGTGGAAAGCATGCATCAGCGGCTGGAAGACCGCCAGTACGTCGAAACCTACATCCACACGCTCACGCACGAGATGAAAAGCCCGCTGGCCGCGATCAGCGGCGCGGCCGAACTGTTGCAGGAAGACATGCCGGTCGCGAACCGCCGGCGCTTCACCGAGAACATCCGCCGCCAGGCCGGCCGCCTCGAACAGATGATCCGCAAGCTGCTCGCGCTGGCCGAGGTCGAGCAGAAACAACGGCTGTCGGTGCACGAGCCGGTCGCGCTGCGGCCGGTGCTCGAACAGCTCGTCGACGATATCGAGCCGCGTGCGCGGCAGCGCGGCGTGAGCCTGCGGATCGATGCGAGCGATGCGGCCGATCCGGCGGTCGTCGACGGCGATCCATTCCTGCTGCGGCAGGCGCTCGGCAACCTGCTCGACAACGCGCTGGATTTCGCGCCGCCAGGCAGCACGATCCGGATCGCGCTCGAGCGGCAGCCGGCGGGGCGGGCGCACGTCGCGGTCGTGCGCGTCGACGACGACGGCCCCGGCGTGCCCGACTATGCGCTGTCGCGCGTGTTCGAACGCTTCTATTCGCTGCCGCGGCCCGACGGACAGGATCGCAGCACGGGCCTCGGGCTGTGTTTCGTCCGCGAAGTCGCGATGCTGCATCGCGGCCAGATCGCGCTCGCGAACCGCGCGGAAGGCGGCGCGTGCGCGACGCTCACGCTGCCGTCGGCCGACTGACCGCGCTTCACGCTCGCCACACATTCGCTTCACGCCGGCTTCAATCGCCCTTCACCGGGGCCGCTCATGCTGAACGTACCTTCCACTCCGGTACCTGCCAGCAATGAATCGAGTTCTGTTGTTCAAGTCCATGATCACCGCGTTTCTCGCGCTGGCGATCCTGATCCCGCTGCAGATGGTCCAGAGCATCGTGCGGGAACGCGCCGATTACCGGCAGAGTGCGCTGCAGAGCATCTGGGCGAGCTACGCGGGGCCGCAGACGGTGACGGGGCCGGTGCTCGTCGTGCGGTATACGGAAGTCACGCGCGTGAGCGACGACGCGCGGGCCGGCGGCAAGGCGAAAACCAGCCTGAAAAGCGAGACGAAACGGCTGCTCGTGTTCCCGAAGACGCTGAAGGTCGACGGCACGCTGTCGGTCAGCGTGCGCTATCGCGGTATCCATAAAGCGCTCGTGTACGGGCTCGACAGCCGGATCACGGGCACGCTGCCGCTGCCGGACCTGAAGAAGCTGCCGGAGGCCGACGGCCACGTGAGCTTCAAGATCGACGGCGCATACGTCGCGCTCGGCATCGGCGACTTGCGTGGGTTGAAGGCGCAGCCCGACCTGCGCATCGGCGGCAAGCGGATCGACGTGGAGCAGGGCACGCGGCTCGACAGCCTGCGCCAGGGCGTGCATGCGAACGTCGATCTCACGGCGCTGGCGGAGGCAAACGCCGGGGCGATGGTCGTGCCGTTCAGCATCGGCCTGCCGCTGGCGGGCGCCGAATCGGTCGCGTTCGCGCCGGTGGGCGACCAGAACGACTTCTCGCTGAAATCGACGTGGCCGCACCCGAGCTTCGGCGGCGAGTTCCTGCCGGCGGAGCGCACGATCGATGCGCGCGGCTTCGTCAGCAACTGGCACGTGACGTCATTCAACACGAAGGCGCGCGAGCAAGTGGCGTCCGGCAACGGCGGGGGCGAGATCGAGATGGCGTCGGTATCGGTGATCGAACCCGTGAACGTCTATCTGCAGGCCGAACGCGCGACGAAATACGGTGCGCTGTTCGTGATGCTCACGTTCGCGAGCTTCTTCATGTACGAGCTCGTGAAGCGGCTGCGGATTCACCCGATCCAGTACACGCTGGTCGGCCTGTCGCTCGCGCTGTTCTTCCTGCTGCTGCTGAGCCTGTCCGAGCATATTGCGTTCGGCTATGCGTATCTCGCGGCAAGCGGCGCATGCATCGGGCTGCTCGGCTTCTACCTGTCGTTCGTGCTGCACAGCGTGAAGCGCGGCGCGACGTTCACCGTGCTGCTCGCGATGCTGTACGCGGCGCTCTACGGGCTGCTGCTGTCGGAAGACAATGCGCTGATGCTCGGTTCGCTGCTGCTGTTCGCGATCCTTGCCGGCATCATGACGCTCACGCGCCGCGTCGACTGGTATTCGCTCGGCGCCGCGTGGCAGCCGCTCGCCGACAAGCCGGGAGCGGTGAAGCCGGGTGCGCCGGCGAAGTAAGCGAGGGGGTTGCAGGCAAGCGCGCGCGCCGGTCGGGAAAGCCGTGACCGGCGCGCGTTTTTACGCAGGCCCGATGCTTTTCACACGGCCCTCTCGGGCCGACGAAGCCGCGCTAGCGGAATCTCGGCGATGGCAGCGATCTCGATCAGCAGGTCGGGATGGTAGAGACGTTCGACCTGGACGGTCGTCGTCACCGGATAGGGTTCGGCGAAGTAGGTCTTGCGGATGTCGCCGGCCTGCATGAACGCATCGATATCGGTGGCGTAATGGACGAGCGAGATCACGTCGCGCATCTGTCCGCCCAGCGCGGCCAGCACGTCGCGGATGTTGTCGAGCGTTTGCCGGACCTGGGCGCGCATGTCGCCGGCGCCGACTGGCTGCCCGTCTCGGTCGAGCGCGACCTGTCCCTTCAGATGCACGATCCGGCCGTCGCCCTGGATCACGGCCATCGAAAACGCGCCGAACGGCGCCCAGACTTCCGGGGGATTCACGGCTTCGGCCATCGTGCGGCTCCTGTGGGGTCGAAATGGGCGAGCGCAGCGGCGTGCCGCATGTGGCGATCGCGCCATGACCGGCGCGTTCATCATCGACCGTGCCGGCCTGTTGAACGCGGCGGCGGCCCGGATCGCCCTATACTGACCACTCCACATTACCGGACCACGCCGTGCCGAACCAAGCTTCCGGAGATCCGTCCGTCGACGATCCCCGCCCGACCCCGCCTGTCCAACCCGAACTGGAAGACTGCTGCAACAGCGGCTGCTCGCCGTGCGTCTTCGATCTTTACGACGAGGCGCTCGCGCGCTATCGCGTCGAACTGGCCGAATGGGAGGCGCGGCACGCACAGCGCGAGCCTCACCGGTAAACCGGAGGAGGCCGGCGAGCCGCCACGCTGCGCATGCGCCATGCCCGTTTTCGGGCCTGGACTGACGGTGCCGGCACCGCCGCACGTCAGCCGTCACGCATCCGCATGCAGCCGCCGATGCAGCGGCCCGAGCGCCATCGACAGCGCGACGCAGCCCAGCAGCACGATCGTCAGCGTGAACATCGACGCCCTGAACCCCTGCACGTAATCGAGCGCGGCCGGATGCACGCCGAGCCGCGCGAAGAACACGCCGCCGATCGTCGCGGCGCCGACCGCCGCGCCGATCTGCAGCATCGCGCTGACCATTCCCGACGCGACTCCCGCGCGGGCCGCATCGACTTCCGCGAGCACGATCCGCACGACCGACGGCAGCACGAGCCCTTGCCCGATGCCGATCGCCGCGATGCCCGCATAGAAGCCGGGCCCCGGCGCGCCGTCGGGGGCGAGCGCGGCGGCGATCGCGACGCCGGCCGCGAGCATCGCGAAGCCGAGCGTGAGCACGCGATACCCGCCGAAGCGGGCGACGAGGCGCGTCGTCAGCAGCGGGCTCGCGAGGAAGCCGAGCCCGAGCGGCAGGATCGCGAACCCGGACGCGAGCGGCGACCAGTTCAGGCAACCCTGCAGATAGATCCCGTAGCTCAGGAAGAACGCGCTCAGCGTGTAGAACAGGAACGCGAGCAGGAGCCCGAGCGCGACGACCGGGTTGCGGAGCAGCCGCACGTCGAGCAGCGGATCGTGGCCGCGCGCGAGCCGGCGCGCTTCGACCGCCAGCAGCGCGCCGAGCATCGGCAGCGCGCCGACGCCGCACGCGATCATCCACAGCGGCCAGCCGGCTTCCCGACCATGCGTGAGCGGGTACACGAGCATCAGCAGGAACAGCGACATCAGCACCGTGCCCGGCACGTCGATGCGCTGGCCGCGCGGCGCGCGGTTTTCCGGGATGAAGCGCCAGCTGCCGATCAGCGCCAGGATGCCGATCGGCAGATTGACGAGGAAGATCGCGCGCCAACCGAGCCCGAACGGATGCAGGCTGATCAGCGCGCCGCCGCCAAGCTGGCCAATCACGGCCGCGAGGCCGAACGCGAACCCGTAGAAGCCCATCACGCGCACCTGTTCCTGCGGGCTGAACACGCTGCGGATCGTCGCGAGCACCTGCGGCGCGAGGATCGCGGCGAACAGGCCCTGCAGCACGCGGCCGCCGACCAGCACCGTGCCGTTGCCGGCGAGCCCGCACAGCGTCGACGCGAGCACGAAGCCCGCCATGCCGATCATGAACATGCGCTTGCGTCCGTACAGGTCGCCGAGCCGCCCGCCGGTGATCTGGACGACCGCGTTCGCGCATGCATAGGCCGACACGACGAGCTGCAACTCGGCCTGGCGCGCGCCGATGCCGTCGCGAATGGCCGGGAGCGCGAGATTCACGATGAAGTAGTCGAGCGGCGGCAGAATGGCGCCGACCAGCAGGACCACGAGCGCCCAGCCATGATGGCTGCGCGGCGTCGACGCGGCGGCCGAGCAGGCTGGTGCGCAGGGGGCGAGGGTGTTGTTCGTCATGGTGAAAGCAGATTCAAAGAATGAGGGCCCGATAGGCGATCGACGCAACCAGGCCGTTGACCCCTTATTCTGCGCATCGCCCATGGTTCGGAAAAGCGGGAAAGAGTGGTAGCATCCATCGGGTTATTCGATGGATGAGGAACGACGATGCGCGGTTTCGACCTGGATCAGTTGCGTACTTTCGCGGCGGTCGCGGATGCCGGCAGCCTGACGGCCGCTGCACCGCGGCTGCACCTGTCGCAATCGACGGTCAGCGAGCAGGTGCGCAAGCTCGAATCGCGCGCCGGCGTGCCGCTGTTCGTGCGCAGCAAGCGCGGCGTCGAGCCGACGCCGGCCGGCGCGCGGCTGCTGCAGCATGCGCGGCGCATCGTCGCGCTGAACGAGGCCGCGTTCGACGAGCTGCGCGGGCAGGCGATCAAGGGCGAACTGCGCGTCGCGATCACCGACTACTACCGCACGAATGAAGTGGCGGGCATGCTGGCGCGGCTGCGGGAGTGCTACCCGCAGTTGAGCCTGCACGTGAGCGCGATGAAGAGCGCGGAGATCGAAGCGGCGCACGCACGCGGGCAGATCGATCTCGGCGTCGTGATGAACATGTCGAGCGGGCCGTTCCGGCCGGTGTCGGCCGACACGCGCTGGGTGCTGCGGCGCGAACCGCTGTCGTGGGTCGCGTCGCCTGCGCTCGCCGAGCAGTTGCCCGAGCCGCTGCCGCTCGTGCTGCTGCCGGACGACTGCATGATGCATCAGGTCGCGGTGCGCTCGCTCGACGAGCAACACACGCCGTACGTGCTCGTGCACAGCGCGTCGGGCGTCGCGGGGTTGCAGTCGATGCTCGCGGCGGGGCTTGGCGTCGGCTGCCTGTGTGCATCGGCGATCGGCGACGGCCTGATGCGGCTCGGCACGAAATACCGGCTGCCGCCGCTGCCGGACGCGGTGTTTTCGCTGACGCCGCCGTTGCCGGGCGAACGGGAGACCGTCACTCAGGCGCGCGAGGTGCTGTCGCGTCAACTGCTGATGTAAAACCATGCCGCGCGACACCGAGCGGCACGTCGGGAGCCATGGGCATGAACGACGAACTGAAGAACCAGATGGCCGCGAAGCTGCAGCATGCGCTGGAGCGCGTGGTCGACGAGCGTTCGCTGATTCATTTTTTACGCGTGCTCGGCCATGACTGGCACACGGAGCGGCAGCTCGAGGCCGACGCGCCGCTGTCGCCGTATGCGCACGCGGCGCTCGGCTGGGAAAACCGGTCGATCGGCGAATACCTGGAAGCGATGATCGACTGGGCCGAGGCGTCGGAAGAGGGGTTGCGCTTCTACGACCTGCCCGATAACCCGTGGCGGCGCATCGCGGACATCCTGTTCGCGGGAAAAATCTACGAATAGCGCGACCCGTGCGGTTCACGCCCACCGCTTTCTACTCGGCGACCTCACCGTCCGCGTACGCCCGCAGCCCGTTGGCCAGCGCATCGAACACGGCCCGGCAGCGCGGGCTGGTCCGCAGGTCTTCGTGGATCACGACCCAGGTGTCCAGCCGCATCCCGAGCGCGTCCGGCAGCACGCGCACGAGCCGCGCGTTGCGTTTCGCGAGCGCCGACTGGCAGAAGCCGATCCCGTAGCCGGCACGGATCATCGCGAGCTGTGCGAGATTGCTGTCGGTACGCAGCGCGAACGCGTCGCGCTTCCACAGCGGCATGCCGCGCCCCGCCGAACGAATGAACGGCGTGACGGTATCGAAGCCGATCAGCGTGTGATGCGCGAGCGCGTCGATCGTCGCGGGCGCGCCGTGGTGCGCCAGGTAATCGTCGCGCGCATACAGCCCGACCTCGATTTCGCCGACGCGCCGCGCGACGAGCGCGTCCTGCGCGGGCGGCGCCATCCGCACCGCGATGTCGGCCTCGCGCTTCAGCACGTCCTGGATGCGGTCGGTCGGCACCAGTTCGATCACGAGCCCCGGATGATCGCGCCGCAACTGCGCGAGCATCGGCGGCAGGACCTCGACGGCGATCACGTCGCTGGCCGAGATCCGCACGATGCCGCGCACGCCGGCGCCGTGGCTGGCGGCCGCGCGCTCGAACGCGGCCGCCGCGCTGCGCAGCGCCTCCGCGTGGCCGCGCAGCGCGAGCGCGGCCTCGGTCGGCAGCAGGCCCGACGGCGAGCGCGTGAACAGCGTCTGGCCGAACGCGGCTTCGAGCGCCGCGACATGGCGGCCGGCCGTCGGCTGCGTGATGCCGAGCGCGCGCGCCGCGCCGGACAGCGAGCCTTCCGTCAGGACCGCGAGGAAGGTGCGGTAGCGTTCCCAGTTCAGATCGATGGTCATACATAAATGTATAGCCGATCTGCCAGGTTCGGCAATTCCTTGATGGTCATCGGCGCGCCAGAATGCGTGTCGTGATGGTTCCATTCAAGGAGAGCGGCAATGTTGGCAAACGCAGGCGGGACGCAACGGCAGGCCCTCGTGCTGGGCGCGAGCGGCGGGATCGGCGGGGAAGTCGCGCGGCAGTTGCGCGATGCGGGCTGGCAGGTGCGCGCGCTCAAGCGCGGGCTCGATGCCGAAGTCGTGGAGCGCGACGGCATCGCATGGGTGCGCGGCGACGCGCTGGATCGTGATGCGGTGGTGCGCGCCGCCCGCGGCTGCAGCGTGATCGTGCATGCGGTGAACCCGCCCGGATACCGGAACTGGGCCACGCAGGTGCTGCCGATGATCGACAACACGATCGCGGCGGCCCGGGCCGCGCAGGCGACCGTCGTGCTGCCGGGGACGGTCTACAACTTCGGCGCCGATGCGTTTCCGGTGCTGCGGGAAGACGCGCCGCAGCATCCGGCGACCCGCAAGGGCGCGATCCGCGTCGAACTGGAGCGGCGGCTGCAGGACGCCAGCGCGCACGGCGTGCCGGCGATCGTCGTGCGCGCCGGCGATTTCTTCGGGCCGCAACTCGGCAACAGCTGGTTCTCGCAGGGGCTGGTCAAGGCGGGGCGGCCGGTCGCGGCCATCAGCGTGCCGAGCCGCGGCGTCGGCCATCAATGGTCGTATGTGCCGGACGTGGCCCGCGTGATGGTCGAGCTGATCGAGCGGCGCGAGACGCTGGAGCCGTTCGCGCGTTTTCATCTGGGCGGGCATTGGGATGAAGACGGCATGCAGATGGCGCTGGCCGTGCAACGCGTCGCGCAGCGGCACGGCATGCGGCCGGCGCTGCGCGATTTCCCGTGGTGGCTCGTGTACGTGGCTGCGCCGTTCGTCACGACGCTGCGCGAATTGCTCGAGATGCGTTACCTGTGGCGCGAGCCGATCCGGATGGACAACGCGCGCGTGACCGCGGTGCTCGGCCGCGAGCCGGTCACGCCGCTCGATACGGCAGTGGAGGCGACGCTGGCGGGGCTCGGGTGTCTCGGGTGAGCAACGGCGGGTAGCGCAGGCTGCGCCCCGGGCACGGAAGCGCGTCACGGCGAACCGAGGAAGCCCGGGGTCACAATTCTCCACATACCCGCGTGCGTCCGATGCGCATCATGTCAGTCGACACCGACAAGGTGAAAACGGGGGCGAGATGTTGCATTTCGGCTGGAAAGCGTCGGTTGCGGGAGCAATCATGTTCACATTGAGCGGGTGTACCAACCTCGCAGGTGTGCTGTACTGCGGCAACTCGCAGTTCAACTTCCCGGACTACCACTGCTTTGAGTCGTACAGGTAGGAACAGGCGCGACGACTGACGGCCGTCGTGCCCGCGTCCCGTGCGGTTTTCCGTTCGCGGTCAAGCCACGACCGGCAATACCTCGACCGCATAGCGATGCGTGAGGCTGCGCCCGAGTACCGGATCGTGCAGTTCCATCTCGAACGCATCGCCGTCGCCCATCGCCGCGATCGCGCCATGCACGGCGACGGTCCCGCCATACATCGCGCAGCGCGCGGGCATCGTGCGGCGATCGTCGAACCGCTGCCACAGCGCGTCGGGCGCGAGCAGGCCGCTGACCGCGCCGTGCTGGTACGCGCGCCGCTCGCCGTCGCGCGCGATCAGCCACGAACGCAGCTCGAGCGCATCCCAGTGATCGGCGACATCCGCATGACGCCATGCGTCGCGGCCGAGCGGCTTCGCGCACACCTGCTTCGACACGGCGACGCCGTACGCTTCGACTTCGCGATCCGTGTGATCGGAGCCGATCGTGACCAGCGTGCCGGCCGGGCTGTCGACCAGCACGCATTCGATCTCGCCGCCCGAGCGCGCGCCGAGCACGCCGATCGACGGCGCCTGCGTGAGCAGTGCGGACGACACGCGATAGAAGCACGGCGTGGTCGACGGCGGCGCGACGCCGAGCGCCGCGAGTTCGTCGATGTGCGCCTGGATCGCGGCCGGGTCGCGGCCGGCCCAGCCGGCGATCACGACGCGTTCGATGTCGACGTCGACGGCGGCCGGCGCACCTTGCAGGGAAATCACGTTGAACGACAGGGTTGGCATGCGGTTATCCGTTTGAAGTGCGAAGGAATGACTGGGCTGGCGGCGGCGCTCAATCCTCGAGCGGCCGGTGCGCGGTCTCGCGCGCGGCGACGAGTGCGATCGACGTGACGACGAGCGCGGCGGTGACGTACAACGACACGGCCGTCGTCGTGCCCGTCTGCCGGAACAGCGCGGCGATCACGAGCGGCGCGAAGCCGCCGCCGACGATGCCGGCGAGCGTGTACGCGAGCGACGAGCCCGCATAGCGCACGCGCGTCGGGAATTGTTCGGTCACGAACGCGCCCTGCGGGCCATACATCACCGCATGGATCACGAGGCCGATCGCGACGGCCGCGACGATCGCCACGGGGCGCGCGGAATCGAGCAGCGTGAAGAACACGAACGCCCACACGATGCCGGCGATTGCGCCGGCTAGATACACGGGCCGGCGGCCGAAGCGGTCCGACAGCGCGCCGAAGAACGGCACCGCGAGCGCGTTGCAGGCCGTGCCGATCATCACGGCCGTCAGCGCGACGGGGCGCGACAGGTGCAGCACGGTCGTCACGTAGGTCAGCGTGAACACGACGATCAGCGCATACAGCACGTCCGAGCCGATCCGCGAGCCGCCCGCGATCAGCAGGCGCTTCCAGTGGTACTTCAGCACGTCGGCGACGGGCACTTCGGCGGTTGCGTGCGATTCGGCGAGCTGCTCGAACTGCGGCGTTTCGTCGACGCCGCGCCGCACCCAGAAGCCGAACACGACGAGCAGCGCGCTGGCCGCGAACGGCACGCGCCAGCCCCACGACAGGAACGTGTCGGACGTGGTCGACAGCGTGACGAGCGCGATGCAGCCGGTGCCGAGCAGCGTGCCGAACGACGGGCCGATCTGCGTCCACGACGCGGACAGCCCGCGCCGTTTCTGGTCGCCGTGCTCGACCGACAGCAGGACCGCGCCGGCCCATTCGCCGCCGAGCGCGACGCCCTGCACGAAGCGCAGCGCGACGAGCAGGATCGGGCTCAGGATGCCGGCCTGCGCATAGGTCGGCAGCGCGCCCATCAGCGCGGTCGTCACGCCCATCAGCACGAGCGTGAGCATCAGCACCGCGCGGCGGCCGATGCGGTCGCCGAGGTTGCCGAACACGAAGCCGCCGAGCGGGCGCGACACGTAGCCGACCGCATAGGTCGAGAACGCGAGGATCGTGCCGGCCAGCGGATCGACCGACGGGAAGAACAGATGGTTGAAAACGAGCGCGGCGAGCGTGTTGTAGATCGTGAAGTCGTACCACTCGAGCGACGTGCCGATCATGCTCGCGGTCGCGAGTCGGCTGTTGCGGACACGGCGGGGCGCGTGGGCGGCGGGCTGGGCGAGAGTGCTCATGGTATCGGGCAGGTCGTGACGGATGACGGGATGAAGCGCGGGGCCGGCGTGGGCGTCGGCGTCGGGCGTTCAAGCAGGCAGTGCGGCCGCGGCGGCAGCGGCGACGGGCTCGGCCGCGGCCTCGGCGTCGCGATGCGCAGCCGGCAGCGGTGCGGCGGCGCGCCACAGCAGATCGAAGGTGCGCACGTCGTCGTGCCCGGCGAGCGCAGCGGCTACGCGGCGCGCGGCCGCTGCGTCGCTGCCTTCGACCAGCACGAGCGCATCGGCGCCGGGGCCGGCGGCCGCCGCTGCGCCGATCGGCGCGGACAGGTCCGGTGACGTACGGAAGAGCCGCGCGGCGTGGATGCCCGGTTCTTGCAGTGCGGCGTCGAAGCGCGCGCGCAGGTGCGGCACGTCGATGCGCTCCGGCGGCAGCACGAACAGCGCGAGATGGGCGCCTTCGCCGTCGCCGGCTTCGATCGTCAGCTCGCCGACGCGCCGTTGCGTGCCCGTCATGCGCGCGAAGTTCGCGAGCGACCATGCGGTCTGCTGCGTGAACGCACGCCGATACGCGTCGCCGCGGAATACGTCGAGCGTGTCCGTCACGTACAGCGCGAGGTATCGGCGCGGGCCGCCGTCGGTCGCGCGAAAGCGCCGCGCATGCGTGAAGCCGGGAATCGCGACACGTTCCTGCATGTGCTCGCGGTCGTACCACGCGTTGAAATCGGCTTCGTGCGCGGGGTCGATATCCGTCCAGACGCAAAGCTGGCCGTGCGGAAGGGAAAGGCGGGTCATCGCGGGGTTCCTCGAGACGGGTAGGTCAGAAACCCCAGTGTCCCGAAGACGGTCCGCACCCGTCCAACAAGAAAACAAATTCGCGGTGAACAGGTTTTCTTATGAGCGGCGCGGACGGCGCTTCGCGGCGGGCGCGGCAGGCGAGGCGGCTTTCGGCGTGCGCTTCGTTTTCGCCGATGTGCTCTTCTTTGCCTCCGTCGCCTTGCGCGCGGGCGTTGCTTCGACGCGATCGGCGACGGCCGGGTTCGCGAGGTTCGCGGCGGCCGCCATCGTGCGTGCCACTTCGCTCGCGAGTTCCGCGATACGCGCGGCGACCGGCAGCCCCTGGCTGCGGTACGTCGCGACGAGCGGCAGCGCGGGGAATTCCGGCTCGACGTCGAGCAGTTCGAGCGTGCCTTCTTGCAACTCGCGCCCGATGATCGCAGGCGGCAGCGCGGCCACGCCGAGCCCGTCGGCGACGAGGCGGATCATCGCGGCGACCGACGTGATGCAGTTGATGCTGGCCGGCCGTTCGACCGCCGCGAACAGCCGCTCGATCGTCGCGTGCGGCCCCGAGTGGCGCGAGAAACTGATGATCGGAAACCCGGCCAGGCGCGCGACGTCGAGCGGCTGGCCGCCGAGCCCGAGGCGCGGGCTCGCGGCCCAGCGCACCGGGAATTCGCACAGCGGCAGGTTCGTGAAGTCCGGGCCCGGCACCGGGTCGGTTTGCAGGATCAGGTCGACGCCGTCGGTGCTGAGCAGGCGAATCAGATGCAGCGTCGTGTCGCTCGTGATCTCGACGTCGAGGCGCGGATAGCGCTCGCGCAGTTGCGCCATCAGCGCAGGAAACCAGCTGTGCACGATCGATTCGATCACGCCGATCCGGATCAGGCCCGCGTCGCTCGCCGCGTCGATGTCACGCCGCATTTCGCCGTCGAGCCGCACGATCCGCTCCGCGTAGGCCAGCATGCGCCGGCCCGCGGGCGTGAGCGTGGCCGAACGCGTATTGCGGTCGAACAGGCGCACGTCAAATGCCTCCTCGAGCGAGGCGATGCGGCTCGACACGGCGGCCTGCGTCGTGTGCAGTTTCTCGGCCGTGAGCCGGAAGTTTTCCAGCTTCGCGAGCCAGACGAAGGTTTCCAGAAACCGGATGTTCATCGAATTCCGAACGGTGAGGCGGTGCCGGCGGCAGCGGCGGGATCGGTCGATGGTAGCGGATTTCCCGGGCAGGAAACGATCTGGCGACGCCGCGCGTGTCCGTGGGCGGGTACCGGTAGTCGCCCACGGACACGCTGCCCGCTCGATGTCTCCCGCGCGCGGCGTGCCTGCTGGCGTCAAAGCCGGTCGAACGCGAGCGTCGGTACGTCGACGACCATCGCGCCGCCGTCCGCGACGAGCGTCGCGCCGGTCACGAACGATGCGTCCGGCGATGCCAGGAACGCGCAGACGGCCGCGATCTCGTCGGGATCGGCCGCGCGCCGCAGCGGCACGTCGGCGCTCACGCGGGCGTATGCGCCGTCGAGCGAATCGCCGTGCGCGGCCATCAGCGGGGCCATTTCCGCATCGGCCATCGGCGTGCGGACCCAGCCCGGGCAGACGGCGTTCGCCCGTACGCCGTGCGGGCCGTAGTCGCGCGCGAGCGATCGCGCCAGCCCGAGCAGCGCGTGCTTGCCGACCGTGTAGCCGCATACGCCGGGGCCGGCCGCGAGCGCCGCGATCGACGCGACCAGCACGATATTGCCGCGCTGCGCGATCAGGTCGGACAGGCACGCACGCGCGCTGACGAACGCGGTGTCGAGGTTCGCGTGCATCGCGTCGCGCCATTGCGCGTCGTCGGTTTCGTCCGCGCGGCCGATGCCGTGGCCGCCCGCACACGCGACGAGCGCGTCGACGCGGCCGAAACGTTCGGCGATGCGCGGCAGGAAGCCGGCCCAGTCGGCGGGGCTCGCCGCGTCGCCGGCCAGCGCGAGGCCGCCCGTTTCGGCAGCCAGTGCGTCGAGCGGCGCCTGGCGGCGCCCGATCAGCGCGACGCGGTCGCCGCGGCGGGCGAAGCGGCGTGCGCATGCGGCGCCGATGCCGGTGCCTGCGCCGGTGATCGCGATCGTGCGGGGTGGCGGGTGCGTCATGTGGTTCTCCGGAAAGGGGGCGTTCCGGCCACTTTAGGCGGCGCCGGCGCGCGCCGGTATCCGCCGAAAGGATGAATGCGGGTCGGCCGGACGGCCAGGTGCGGCGGCCGTGGCCCATTTTGCAAAGGCTGACGATGTCTGACGCCGAATCGCTCTATCCTCCACATTTTTGCGATAAGCCACGAAAGCCCGGCAAAATAGTGCGAGCGGGCGCTTGCAACGACGCGCGGCGCGTCGGCCAGCCGATTCCGTCGTAAGAATGGCGCGGCCAGCAAAGGCGCGGCCGGCAAAGGCGCGACAGGCCGGATCGGCGCGAGCGGGCGTCCGACACACAGGTAGCGCATCCGCCGACGGCTCGTGTCGCCACGGCGTATCGCCCGGTTGCGCACTGGCGCGGCCGGACCATCGACAAAAGAACAGGGAGGGGCCGGCAATGAGGCTGGACGACGAAAGAGAAAGCGCCAACGTCGAGGATCGACGCGGTGGCGGCGGGTTTGGCGGTGGGCGCGCGACGATCGGCATCGGCACGATCGTGGTCGCGCTGGCCGCCTCGTATTTCTTCGGGATCGACCCGCGCGTCGTGCTCGAAGGCGCGTCGGCATTGCAGGGCCGCCAGCAGCAGGCGCAGCCCGCGCCGACCCAGCACCAGGGCGCGCCGGCGAACGATCCCGGCGCGGTGTTCACGCGCAAGGTGCTCGGCAATATCGAACGCACGTGGACGGGCGTGTTCAACACGCAGCTGCACGCGCAGTACCAGCCGCCGAAGCTCGTGATGTTCACGAACTCGACGCCGACCGCATGCGGCACCGGCCAGACCGCGATGGGGCCGTTCTACTGCCCGGGCGACCGCAACGTGTATATCGATCTCGGCTTCTACGACGAGCTGCGCAAGCGTTTCGGTGCGGGCGGCGATTTCGCGCAGGCCTACGTGATCGCGCACGAAGTCGGCCATCACGTGCAGAACCTGCTCGGCATTGCCGAGAAGGTCGACGCCGCGCGCCGGCGCTCGAGCCAGGCGCGCGCGAACGCACTGTCGGTGCGGATGGAGCTGCAGGCTGACTGCTTTGCCGGCGTGTGGGCGAACAACGCGCAGCGCGCGAACCAGCGGCTGATGGAGCCGGGCGATTTCGAGCAGGGGCTGAAGGCGGCTGCTGCGATCGGCGATGACCGGCTGCAGCAGCAAGGGCAGGGCTACGTCGTGCCCGAAAGCTTCACGCACGGCACCAGCGAGCAGCGCGTGTACTGGCTGCGGCGCGGGATGGAGTCGGGCGAGGTGAGCGCCTGCGACACGTTCGCCGCGAACGCCCGCTGAAACGAGGCGCGCGCACCGCCGCGCGCCGGCATCGTCCCGCCTGAACCGGCCACCCTGGCCGGCCCGGGACGATTTGCCGATTCGTGCTCACCGGCGCTTTTCGGCGCCGGTAGGCTGGCCCGGACTTCGAGATTCGATGCGTCCATCCGCCAGCCGATTTCCCATGCCGACCTTGTCCGTTCCCGCCGACCACGCTCCCGCCGACTGGCAGCGCGCGCTGCACGCGTGCGTGGATGCGTTCGACGCGTTCGCGAGCCCGTCCGCGATCGTGTTCTACCGGCTCGACCAGAGCGGCGAGCCGGCCGATTTCGAGCTGTTCGGGATGCCGGAATCGATGCACCGCACCTATGTCGCCCGCTACCGGATGCTCGATCCGCTGCATCCGTCGCGCTGCGCGGCGGGCGACCGCGCGGTCGTCACGCTCGCGTCGCAACTGCCTGACGAACGACGCGCGGCATCCGCGTACTGGACCCGTTTTCTGCGGCGACACGACGTGGCCGATGTCGTCGAAATCTGGCTGCGCGACGCGGGTCGCACGGTCGGCGCGTTCTCGCTGCTGCGCTTCGGCATCGGCGACGCGAACGGCAACGGCACGGCGGGACGGTTCGCGGCCGGCGAGATCGATGCGCTCGCGCGGCTGCAGCCGGTCGCCGAAGCGGCGCTGAGCCCGCTGCTGCGCGCGCGGCGCGGTATTCACCGGATCGGTTGCGAGGAACGGCTGACCTACCGCGAGGAGCAGATCGCGCGGCTCGTGCGCGACGGCCGCTCGAACAAGGAGATCGCGCGCGATCTCGCGCTCGGGCCACCGACGATCAAGACGCACCTGATGCGCATGTACCGCAAGCTCGGCGTGTCGAACCGCACGGAGCTGGTCGGCGCGCTGTTCCTGTAAGTTTTTCCCTGTCCGCAATCACATCGCGTCATTCGTCGGACGATAACGCGGCGTTCGTCCGTCGCGACGCCACGCTTGCGCGCGTCCAGCTCACCCGCATCTGATCCTCCACGCGCTGCCAATTTGCGCTCACCGGGCGCGATTCCTCGTCGATACAGTGGTCCGACGCCCGCGTGCCTCGGCGGCACGCGGTCCAGCCACGACAATCAACGAGACGCCCATGAGCAACACGAACTTCGTCGCCGTCAGCGACACCGTGCGCACCTTCGTTGCGCGCGACTTCGGCCTCTTCATCGACGGCGCCATGCAGCCCGCGCAAGCGGCAGCGCGGGTCGACGTGTACGACCCCGCCACGGGCGAGCGGCTCGCGACCGTCGCCGATGCCGATGCGCACGACGTCGACCGCGCGGTCGCCAGCGCGAAACACGCGTTCGACACGCGCGTCTGGAGCGGGCTGCGGCCGGCCGACCGCGAACGCATCCTGCTGAAACTCGCCGACCTGATCGAAGCCGACGCCGAAACGCTCGCGCAGCTCGAAACGCTGAACCAGGGCAAGTCGATTCACGTGTCGCGCGCGGTCGAAGTCGGCGCGAGCGTCGAATACGTGCGCTACATGGCCGGCTGGGCAACCAAGATCACCGGCCAGACGCTCGACGTGTCGATCCCGTTCCCGCCCGGCGCGCGTTATACGGCCTATACGCGCAAGGAGCCCGTCGGCGTGGTCGCCGCGATCGTGCCGTGGAATTTCCCGCTGATGATCGCGGTGTGGAAGCTGATTCCCGCGCTCGCGGCCGGCTGCACGATCGTGCTGAAGCCGTCGCCGGAAACGCCGCTCACCGCGTTGCGCCTCGCCGAGCTGGCACGCGAAGCCGGCGTGCCGCCCGGCGTGTTCAACGTCGTCACGGGCGGGCGCGTCTGCGGCGCGGCGCTCGCGAGCCACCCGTCGATCGCGAAGATCTCGTTCACCGGCTCGACCGCGACCGGCAAGCTGGTCGGCGCGGCGGCCGTGCAGAACATGACGCGCTTCTCGCTGGAGCTCGGCGGCAAGAACCCGATCGTGATGCTCGACGACGTCGACGTCGCGCAGGCGCTCGACGGCGTCGCCGCCGGCGCGTTCTTCAACCAGGGGCAGGTGTGCGCGGCGGCATCGCGCATCTATGTGCATCGCAGCAAGTTCGCGCAGCTCGCGGACGGCCTCGCGGGCGTCGCGCGGTCGATGAAGCTCGGCGCGGGCCTCGACACCACCGCGCAGATCAACCCGCTCGTGTCCGCGCAGCATCGCGACAAGGTGGTCCAGCACATCGAAGGCGCGCGCCGCGCGGGCCTCACGTTCCTCGCGGGCGGCACGCCGGCCGACGATCTGCCCGGCTATTACGTGAAGCCGGCCGTGATCGCCGATCCGCATCCGGACAGCGCGATCGTGCGCGACGAGGTATTCGGCCCGGTGATCGTCGTCGTGCCGTTCGACGACGCGGCCGACGCGGTGCGCCTCGCGAACGCGTCGCCGTATGGCCTCGCCGCGAGCATCTGGAGCAACGACCTGAAACGCGTGATGAACCTCGTGCCGCAGATCGAGGCCGGCACGGTGTGGGTGAACTGCCATATCCCGCTCGATCCGTCGATGCCGTTCGGCGGCTACAAGCAATCGGGCATCGGCCGCGAATTCGGCCAGTACGCGATCGAAGGCTTCACCGAAACCAAATCCGTCTGCATCGCGCATTGACATGCGATTCCCGAACCCGAACGAACCCGATTCAACCGATCCGAAACTGGAGATTGCAATGAGCTACAACGAAGCGAAGTTCTGGCACCCGATGCTGCACCCGAACGAAATGAAACAGCGCAAGCCGATCCGCATCGTGCGCGGCGACGGCTGCTACGTGTTCGACGAACAGGGGCGCAAGCTCGTCGACGGCGTCGCGGGCCTGTGGAACGTGAACGTCGGCCACAACCGCCAGGAAGTGAAGGACGCGATCGTGCGTCAGCTCGACGAACTCGAATACTTCCAGCTGTTCGACGGCATTTCGCATCCGCGCGCCGAGGAGCTGTCGAAGAAGGTGATCGACATGCTGGAGCCGGAAGGGATGCGCCGCGTGCTGTACAGCTCGGGCGGGTCGGACTCGATCGAGACCGCGCTGAAGATCGCGCGCCAGTACTGGAAGGTGCGCGGCCAGGCCGACCGCACGAAGTTCATCTCGCTGAAGCAGGGGTATCACGGCACGCACTTCGGCGGCGCGTCGGTGAACGGCAATACGGTGTTCCGCCGCAACTACGAGCCGAACCTGCCCGGCTGCTTCCACGTCGAGACGCCGTGGCTGTACCGCAACCCGTTCACGCAGGACCCGGAGGAACTCGGCCGGATCTGCGCGGAAATGCTCGAGCGCGAGATTCAGTTCCAGAGCCCCGATACGGTCGCCGCGTTCATCGCGGAGCCGATCCAGGGCGCGGGCGGCGTGATCGTGCCGCCGGCCAATTACTGGCCGCTCGTGCGGGAAGTGTGCGACCGCTACGGCGTGCTGCTGATCGCCGACGAAGTCGTGACGGGCTTCGGCCGCAGCGGCAGTATGTTCGGCAGCCGCGGCTGGGGCGTGCGCCCGGACATCATGTGTCTCGCGAAGGGGATTTCGTCAGGCTACGTGCCGCTCGGCGCGACGGTCGTGAACGCGCGGATCGAGGACGCGTTCGCCGCGAATGCCGATTTCGGCGGGGCGATCATGCACGGCTACACGTACGCCGGCCATCCGGTCGCATGCGCGGCCGCGATCGCGAGCCTCGACATCGTCGTGAAGGAGGATCTGCCGGCGAATGCGGCGAAGCAGGGCGCGTATCTGCTCGAAGCGCTGCAGCCGTTCGCGGAACGCTTCGCGGCGGTCGGCGAGGTGCGCGGCAAGGGGCTGATGCTCGCGCTTGACCTCGTCGCGAACAAGGACACGCGCGAGCCGATCGATCCGCTGTCGGGCTATGCGAACGCGGTCGCGGAAGTCGCCCGCGAGAACGGCGTGCTGGTGCGCCCGGTCGGCACGAAGATCATCCTGTCGCCGCCGCTCGTGATCCAGCGCGAACAGCTCGACCGGATCGTCGACGCGCTCGCGGCCGGTTTCGAGGCCGTCCCGTTCGCATGACGGCGAAGCCGCGACGGAGGGTAAACGCCGTCGCGGATTTGCCGATTTGCGCTATGACCGGATTATTTTGCCTGCGTATTTTTTCGACATCGGATCACGCCGTGATCGACAGGGGACCCGGGCATCGAAGCGCTGAAGCACCGCCCGGGGCCGACCGCATAGCATCTGGCCCCGGCCGCTGACGAAGCGCCGGTTCGGGCCAACCTACGAAGGAGACAACGATGTCGGGATGGTCGGGAATGACCGGCGCCGCGGGCGATACGCCCGCCGGCTCGCCGGCTGAAGCGGGCGGCGGCACCGCCTTGAAGGCGGGCGCGGTCGGTTTTCCGACCGCGCTGGCGAGCGCCGTCGGCCTCATCATGGCGAGCCCGGTGATCCTCACCGCGACGTCGGGCTTCGGGATGGGCGGCTGGGCGTTCGCGGTTGCGATGATCATCGCGTTCGTGATGATGCAGGCGCAGGCCACCACGTTCTCCGAAGCCGCCGCGATGCTGCCGACGGCCGGCTCGGTTTACGATTACCTGTCATGCGGGCTCGGCCGCTTCTGGGCGATCACCGGCACGATTTCCGCCTATTTCCTCGTGCACGTGTTCGCCGGCACCGCGGAGACGATCCTGAGCGGCATCATGGCGCTCGTGAACTTCGAATCGCTGAACGCCGCGTTCGAGAAGCACAACAGCTCGTGGCTGGTCGGCGTCGGCCTCGTGGTCACGTTCGCGATCACCAACATCATCGGCATCAAGGTGTTCAGCAAGCTCGAGATCGTGCTGACGGCCGGCATGTGGCTGTCGCTGATGATCTTCGGCATCCTCGGGCTCGCGGCCGCGCCGGCCGTGCATCTCGACGGCTGGTTCGGCGGCTCGGAAGTCGGCACGTCGATCCCGGCCGTACTGTCGCTGGTCGGGATGGCGATGTTCATGTTCGTCGGCTGCGAGTTCGTCACGCCGCTCGCGCCGGAAATGAAGGCGCCGGGCCGCACGATCCCGCGCGCGATGGCGCTCGGCCTCGTCGGCGTCGCGATCTGCATGTTCCTGTACGGCGCGGCGATCCGCCGCCAGGTCGCGAACGTGCCGGTGAGCCCCGACGGTCTCACGCATCTGCTCGACACGCCGGGCGCGATTCCCGCGTTCGCGCTGCAGGTGCTCGGGCCGTTCGGGCGGATCTGGTTCGGCATCGCGTTCCTGTGCGCGGGCGCCGCGACGATCAACACGCTGATGGCCGGGCTGCCGCGCATCCTGTACGGGATGGCGATCGACGGCGCGCTGCCGCGCTGCTTCGCGTACCTGCATCCGCGTTTCAAGACGCCGGTGGTCGGCATCGTCGCGTCGGCGATCGTGCCGATCTTCCATGCGTGGCTGATCAACGGCAATCTCGACAGCATCCTGCACCTCGTGCTCGCCGCGACCTGCGCGTGGGGTACCGCATACCTGCTCGTCACCGCGTCGGTCGTGATGCTGCGCATCCGCCGCCCGGACCTGCCGCGGCCGTACCGTTCGCCGCTGTTTCCGCTGCCGCAGATCGTGTCGAGCGTCGGCATCGTGCTCGCGATCTGGTACATCACGCCGCCCGGCATGAACCCGCGCGACATCTACGTGCCGTTCGGCGCGATGCTCGGGCTCACCGCGCTGTACGCGCTGTTCTGGACGCTCGTCGTGCAGCGCCGGCATCCGTTCAGGCCGGTGCCGGTCGAGGACGTGCTGCGCAACGAGCACGTCGCGTCGTGAAGGCCGCGCTCGCCCGCTGGCGCCCCGCGCCCGCTGCGCCGCCGCCCGGCCATCGGCCCGGCGCGATCGCCGCGCGCGTGCTCGCCGACCTGCGGGCCGTGCGCGATGACGACGGTGCTGGCGGCGTTGGCGGTGCCACGGCGCGGTTGCCGAACGGCGTACGCGTGAGCGTCGACGAGCGCGTCGAGCGTCAGTTCCTGATGCATACGGTCAGCGTGAAGGTGACGGTGGCCGCGAACGGTCCGGCCGCGCAGGGCAGTGCGCGCGTGCGGCAGACCGGCTGGCTGCGCCGTACCGGCATCGCTGCGGTGCTCGCGCCCGGATGCGACCCCGCCTTCATCGACACGCTGGCCGCGCTGCTTGCCGACCCGGCGCTGGCCGACGCGCTGCGGCCGCTGCACCTGACCGACTGCGTGATCGACGCGCACGACGGCGACGCGCGCGACGGCCGCTGGACGCTCGCGATCGTGCCGTTCGGCGGCAGCGAGGTCGTCAACCGGATGCCGTCGTTTCGGCGCTATGTCCGGCTGATCGACGAGCAGGCCACGGCGCTGTCGGCGGCCTGTCTTGCGTTCGAAACCGCACTACGCGGGATTTTGCGAGGGTAAGCTGTGGCGATGCGTGCCGCGCGAACCCGGCGGGCGCATCCAGGAATCAGGGTTTTACCGGAGATGCCGATGCTGTTCCAGTCACGCTCACACGAAGACGTGCACGATCACGGGCTCGCGATCGCGGGCTGGCATCAGGTGTACCGCCAGATGACGCCGGGCCGCTTCAAGGGCACCGTCACGCAGGTGCTGTACGACGATTTCCACTTCTTCCGCGAGACGACCAACCGGCGTGTCGCGCAAACCGGGCTTGCGCCGGCCGGGCGCACGTCGCTCGCGGTACCGTTGTCCGTGCCCCTCGCGGGCACGTTCCAGGGCCAGCCGGTCGACGGCTATGCGCTGCTCGCGCTGCGCGCCGGCGAGGATTTCGAATTCCACACGCCGGAAGGGATGGGGCTCGTCGGGATCAGCGCGTCGTCCGACATGGTCGACGAGCTGTGCGAGGCCGAATTCGGCGCGGCCGGCGCGCGCAGGCTGCGGCACGTGACGCGGCTGTCCGACGCGCAGGGCGTCGCGCTCGGCGTGCGGCTGTCGGCACTGATCGACGATGCCCAGCGCAACCCGGGCTGCCTCGAATACGCGGCGACCCGCAAGATGTTTCGCGACGCGATGCTCGGCATGTTCCTCGATGCGCTCGAACAGGGGATCGGCGTCGAGCGCCGCGACATCACGCACGCGACCTACAGCGATATCGTGAGCCGCTGCGAGAAGCATCTGCGCGACCGTCCCGAGGAACCCGTCACCGTGCTCGAACTGTGCCGCGCGCTGCGCTGCAGCCGCCGCACGCTGCAAACGAGCTTTCAACGCGTGGCCGACGTCACGCCGGTCGGCTACCTGCGCACGATCCGGCTGAACGCGGTGCGGCGCCTGCTGCGCACGACGTCGGCGCAGCAACTCGGTGTCGGCGAAGCCGCCGCGAGCTGGGGCTTCACGCATCTCGGCTATTTCGCGCGCGAGTATCGCGACCTGTTCGGCGAACTGCCTTCCCAGACGACGCGTCCCGAATGACGCATCCGCACCGCGACGGCGCCGCCGGGCATCGTCGCGGGCCGCACCCCTCACCGTTTGCCGATTTGCGATAGAGGTCCGGAATTTTCGCTGGATAAAGTCCTGTCACCCATATCGACAACACATTCGGTTTGCACTGCGAATCGATGATCACAGAGGGGCGGGACATGAAGAACGGACGACGACTGACCGCGGCCGCGGCCATGCTGGGCTGCCTGCACGCACATGCGCAGACTTCGGGGAGCGTGACGCTGTACGGCACCGTGGATACCGGCATCATCTATTCGACGAACCAGCAGTTCACGCGCGCAGACGGCAGCACGGGCGGCGGCCATGCGTGGCAGATGGGCGGCGGCAACCTGGTGCCGTCCCGCTTCGGCTTCCAGGGCGCCGAGCCGCTCGGCGGCGGGCTCGACGCGGTGTTCACGCTCGAGCAGCAGTTCCTGTCGGCGAACGGGCAGGCGCTGCAAGGCGGCACCGCATTCAGCCGGCAGGCATGGGTCGGGCTGCGCCAGGAGGGGATCGGCACGCTCGGCCTCGGCCGCCAGTACGACTCGTACACCGACATGCTCGGCGCATACGTGTCGAGCAACAACTGGTCGACGCCGTACGGCTCGCATCTCGGCGACGTCGACAACCTGAATGCCGCGTTCAACTTCAACAACGCGGTGAAGTTCACCAGCGCCGATTTCAACGGGCTCACGTTCGGCGGCACGTTCAGCTTCGGCGGGCAGGCCGGCGATTTTTCCGCGAAGCGCGGCTATGCGGTGGCCGCGACGTACACGCGCGCGCCGGTGGCCTTCTCGGTCGGCTACCTCGACCTGCACCAGCCGCTCGACGCGGCGCTCGGCGGCGCGAGCGGCTATATCGGCGATTTCGCGTGCAGCAACCCGGGCGCGATGTACTGCCTGCTGCAGGATGCCGGCTCGATGCGCGCGTTCGGCGCGGGCGGGTCGGTCACGTTCGGCGCGGCGACGGTCGCGCTGACCTACACGCATACGCGGCTCGGCGACAGCCGCTATTTCTCGACCGCCGCGCAGCCGCGCACGCAGGCGTTCACGTTCGACATCGGCGAGCTGAACGTCACGTACATGTTCACACTGGCGCTGCAAGGCGGCGTTGCGTACATCTTCAACGCCGCGCATACGGACGGACGCGGCACGACGCGCTTCCACCAGGTGAACGTCGGCGCGAACTACAGTCTGTCGAAGCGCACCGCGCTGTATGCGGTCGCGATCGGCCAGGTCGCGAGCGGCACGGGGCTCGGCACCGATGCGGACGGCAACGCGGCGAACTATGCGCAGATTCCGGTGCTCGCGAACAGCAATTCGAGCCGGCAACTGGCGGTGATGGCGGGGATTCGTGTGAACTTTTGACTCGGACCGCGGGCAGGGGCGGCACGTCGGTCGCGTGCCGCCGCGCGGCCCTCGCGCCCATGGCTCGGCGCCGGTCGATTGCTGGAAAGCGATGCTTGAAAAAAGCCGCCCGTATGCTTGACTGAATGGACCCGGATTGACGGAATCCGTGCGTCGAGTTGCCCGGCTTGCGGCTTGCCACAATACCTTCACGATCTGCGTGAACAATGGCGACGCTTCATGCGACCCGACCTGTCGCCGGCGTTGCACACGTGTGCAACGCACGAATGTTCCGCTCCATCGCCGATCGAGAGAGACCACATGACCCTGCTGAGCCGCCTGCGCGCGCTGTCCGCCGCCGTTGCGCTATCCGTTGCCGCCACGCACGCTTTCGCGGCGGATCTCGTCATCGCAGGCCGCGACGACATCTACGGCAAGGGGCTGGCCGACGCCGTCGCCGGCTTCAACAAGCTGCATCCGGGCACCGAGATCGAGCTGCTCAAGCTGCCGAACGCGAACCTGTACCAGAAGCTGAAGCTGTCGATGCGCGAAGGCACCGGCGCGTACGACCTCGTGATGATGGACGACACGTGGGCGCCGGAATTCATCGGCAACGGCTGGCTGAAGCCGCTGCCCGCGTCGCTCGCGGACGCCGATCTCGTGCCGTCCGCCGTCGCGCTCGGCCGTAACGCGGCCGGTGCGCTGTACGCGCTGCCGATCGTCGGTAACGTCGAGATGTTCGCGTACCGCAAGGATCTGCTCGCGAAGTACAAGCTGCAACCGCCGCGCAACTGGGACGACGTGCTGAAGATCGCGCAGACCGTCGGCGGCGCGGACAAGAGCGTGTCGGGCGTCGTGTTCCGCGGCACGAAGGGCAACCCGGTCGTGACGGGTTTCCTGCCGATCCTGTGGGCGTATGGCGGCGACGTGTTCGACCGTGCCGGCAACGTGACGATCGATTCGCGCGAAGCGCAGGCCGCGCTGAAGACGTTCCTCGCGCTGAAGGCGTTCGCGCCGAAGGACGTCGACGTATACGGCGCGGCCGAAGTGCGCGACGCGCTGCAACGCGGCACGGCCGCGCAGTCGATCGAGGTGTGGCCCGCCTGGGTGCCGGCGCTCGACGACGCGAAGCAGTCGCGCGTGGTCGGGCAGATCGCGCTGCAGCCGCCGCCGGGGCAGACCGCCGGCCCGGCGCCGATGCTCGGTATCTGGCAGATGGGCATTCCGAAGGACGCGCCGCACGCGAAGCTCGCGCAGGACTTCCTCGCTTACCTGACCGCACGCGACACGCAGACGCGCCTCGCCGGCATCGGCATTCCGCCGACCCGCCGCAGCGTGTTCAACGATCCGGCGCTGGTGCGCCAGTACCGCTGGTATCCGGATCAACTGAAGGCGCTCGAGGCCGGCCGCGCGCGGCCGCGCGTGACGGACTGGCAGCAGGTCGAAAGCATTCTCGGCGATCAGCTTCAACTCGCGCTGACGGGGCAGGCCGCGCCCGACGCCGCGCTGCGCCAGGCGCAGCAGAAGATCGCGCAGGCGACGGCCGCGGCCGGCAAGTGATCGCGCACGTCAACGTCGGCCCGGTGGCCGGAGGCCGCGCATGAAAGCGTTCGGCCGCAGCCTGCCGTTCGTCGCGCTGCTCGGGCCTGCGCTGCTGGTGCTCGCCGCGCTCGCGCTGTATCCGGTCGCGCAGGTGCTGATCGACTCGTTCTGCCGGGTCGATTACTCGGCCGGCCGCCGCGCGTTCGCGGGGCTCGCGAACTATCGCGCGGTGCTCGGCGACGACGCGTTCGCGGCCGGCTTCGGCAACACGCTGCGCTTCACGATCGTCGCGTCGCTCGCCGAAGTCGCGCTCGGCTTCGGCCTCGCGCTGCTGTTCGTGCGTGCGTTTCCGGGGCGGCGCATCGCGCTGCCGCTCGCGATCCTGCCGATGATGCTGTCCACGCTCGTGTGCTCGGCGATCTGGCGCAACTGGCTGAACTTCGACGGCTTCCTGAACGCGCTGCTCGCGGCGTTCGGCATCGAAGGCGTGCGCTGGCTGTCCGATCCGCATCTCGCGCTGTGGTCGCTCGCGCTCGTCGACGTGTGGCAGTGGACGCCGATGGCGTTCCTGATCGTGCTGGCCGGGCTGCAGTCGATCCCGCAGGAGCTGTACGAAGCCGCGCGCACCGACGGCGCGAGCGAGTGGCAGTGCCTGCGCGACATCACGCTGCCGCTCGCGGCGCCGCAGATCGGCCTCGCGCTGCTGCTGCGCTCGATCGACACGTTCAAGCTGTTCGACAAGGTCTATGCGCTGACGGGCGGCGGCCCCGGCAATGCGACGCAGACACTGTCGACCTATATCTACGACACGGGCTTCCGCTTCTTCAACGTCGGGCCGGCGAGCGCCGCGTCGGTGCTGATGCTCGCGGCGTCCGCGCTGCTGGTCTCGGGGTACGTATGGCAGACGGTTCGCAAGCGGCGCGCATGACGGCGCGATCGGCGGGTATCCCGCGCATCCGCACGGGCGTCGCGTTCAGTCACGCGATGCCGTGGGCGCTGCGCATCGTCGCGCTCGCGCTGTTGCTGCTGCCGTGCCTGTGGATGGCCGGCGCGGCCTTCATGCCGACGCTCGAACGCCTCGATCATCCGTTGCGGATCTGGCCGGCCGCGCCGACCTTCGAGCATTTCGCGTCGGTGTGGGCGAACGGGATCGGCGCGCCGCTGTTCAATTCGCTGCTGGTCGGCTTCGGCACGACGCTGCTCGCGCTGGCGCTCGCGTTTCCGGCCGCGTACGCGCTCGTGCGGCTGCGGTTTCCGGCGCGGCTCGACCTGCTGTTCCTGGTGCTCGTGCTGGCGTTGAAGCTGATGCCGCCGATCACGATCGCGGTGCCGCTGTTCTCGCTCGCGAAGCGGCTGCACCTGCTCGATTCGACGCTCGGCCTGATGCTCGCGTATCAGATCTACGCATTGCCGATGGCGATCTGGATGCTGCTGGCGTTCGTGCGCGACGTCCCGATCGAATACGAGGAAGCGGCGTGCATCGACGGCGCGGGGCTCGCGCGGCGGCTCGTGCAGATCGTGCTGCCGCTGTGCGCGCCGGGGCTGATCGCGACCGCGATCTTCGTGTTCATCGCCGCATGGAACGAATTCCTGATTGCGCTGCTGTTCGTGTCGACGCCGAGCCGCTTCACGCTGCCGCTCGCGATCGCCGGCTACGTGACGGAGAACGGCATCGACTGGGGCGACCTGATGAGCGCCGGGCTGATGGCGTCGCTGCCGACGCTCGCGGTGGCCGGTTATGTGCAGCGCTACCTGTTGCGCGGCTTCGCGGGCGGGCTGAAGTGACGCGCGGCGTCGCCGCGCCCGATCCTGCGTCGTCACGCGCAACTGTCCCGCACCACCTGCGTGACCGGCACGACGCGCGTGCGCGACGGGCCGTCGCACGTCTGCATCCGGTCGGCGAGCAGGTCGATCGCCGCATGCGCGAGGCCGCGCGTGTCCTGTCGCAGCGTCGTGAGCCGATACGCATCGTATTCGGCGGCGGGGATATCGTCGAAGCCGATCACGCGCAGGTCGTCCGGCACGCGCAAGCCGAATTCGCCACGCGCGACGTCGAGCACGCCGAGCGCGAGCAGGTCGGACGAGCAGAACACGCCGTCGGGCCGCTCACTCGCCGCGAACAGTTGCCGTGCTGCGTCGATTCCGCTGGCATGCGTGTCGGACGGTGTGTCGATCACCTGCGCGAGCGTCGCATCGAATGCGTCGCCTTGCCCGATCGCCTGCTCGAACGCCGCGGCGCGCGACCGCGCGCTGTAGCTCGCGCCACGCGGGCCGACGAACGCGAGCCGGCGCGCGCCGGCCCGCACCAGCCGCTGCGCGGCGTGGGCGGCGCCCGCCGCGTTGTCGCTGACGACCACGTCGGCGCCCGGCAGGTTCGCTTCGCGGTTGATCATCACGACCGGAATCCGGTGTTCGAGATATTGCTGCGCGACCGACAGCGGCGGCGACGCGGACGTCATTACGAGGCCCGCGATCCGGTAGCTGAGCAGTTGTTCGAGCGATTGCCGGACCTGGCGCGGATCTTCCGCATTGGTCACGAGCGGCGTGAGCGCGCGCTGGCCGAGCGCGGCCATCAGGTCCGACAGCAGCCGCGCGCGGAACGGGTTCTCGAATCCGGCCGTCACGACGCCGATCATGCTGCTGCGCTGCGTGATCATGTCGCGCGCGATCAGGTTGACCTGGTAGCCCAGCGCCCGCGCGGCGACCATCACGCGCTCGCGCGTTTGCGGCGCGATGCTTGCCGTCGGCGAGAACGCGCGCGACACTGCGGAGCGCGAGACGCCGGCCCGCGCCGCGACATCCGACGCCGTCACCCATGGTTTTCTTTCCTTGTCATTCATCGATTCATGATCCCTTCGCGCCACGATACGTGCATGCCGCCTGCCGACTGGATGTCGGCGCTCGACGACGCGCGGCCGCTGCATACGCTGACCCTACCGGGCAGCCATGACACCTGTGCGTATACGGTCGACGATTCGCTGGTGCGCACGCAGCGTGCGCCGCTCGACGCGCAGCTCGCGCATGGCGTGCGGCTGCTCGACATCCGCTGCCGGCACGTGCGCGACGGGTTCGACATCCATCACGGCGGCATCGCGCTCGGCATGACGTTCGACGACGTGCTGGCAACGTGTACGCAGTTTCTCGATGCGCATCCGCGCGAATGCATCGTGATGTCGGTGAAGGACGAGTGGCCGGCGCATGCCTGCACGCGCGGTTTCGATGCGACGTTCGACGCGCATCGCGCGCGGCATCAAGGGTTGCGCTGGCACGCCGGCGGCACGTTGCCGACACTCGGCGACGTGCGCGGCACGGTCGTGCTGCTGCGGCGCTTTCGCAGCGGCCGGCCGCTCGGCATCGACCTGACCGCGTGGCCCGACAACGCGACGTTCACGATCGACCATCCGGACGGCGCGTTCGTGATCCAGGACGAATACCGCGTGCCGGTGGCCGCGTCGATCGCATGGAAGTGGCGCGCGATCGACGCGTTGCTGACGCACTTGCCGCTGCCGGACAGCGGCAGATGGGCGCTCAATTTCTGCAGCGGCACGGGGATGGGTGCGAATCCGTCGGTGGTCGCACACGGCGATGGCCGCGTGCCGGGCATTCATGCGCGGCTGGCCGAGCGCTTGCGCGAGCAGCCCGGCCCGTACGGCGCGATGCTGCTCGATTTCTGCGATGACGACGACTGGGCGCTGGTGCGCGCGCTGATCGAATGCAACGCTCACACGCCGGAGCAGGGCGCCTGGCGCAAGGCGTTTCGCTGTTAGTCAGCGAAGATTCGCGTTGAAGAACGCGAGTGCTTTGGCGTCGAGCGATGCATGGAACGCGGTGCGATCGAATCCCTTTGCGTCCGTGCAAATGTCGGGTGCGTGGTGGGCCAACTGCTCGGGGCACGGCGCGAGAAACGCGAAATGCGCTGAATTCGGCACGACGTGGAATTCGGGCCGTTGCGGCAGCAGCGCGGCCAGCGCGGGTGCCGTATCCGGCGTCACGCCGTCGCCGCCTGCCTCGGATGCCCAGAGCTGGATCGGCGCGCGGACGTTCTTCAGCGTGTCGGCGGTCGGGAATTCGTCGAGTGGATCGGCCAGCACGTAGGCCTTGATGCGCGGGTCGTGCGTCAGCGGCGCCTTCGGCAGGTCGCCGGCCCGGATTTGCTTGCAGATCGGCCAGGCCGGGTCGGGGCAGGCGACCGGCGCGTGCGCGAAATCCGGATTGCCGCCGGCCAGCACGAGGCCCGTATAGCCGCCGCGCGAAAAGCCGAAGAAGCCGATGCGTGCCGGGTCGATGTGCGCGGCATCCGGCGCGTGATCCAGCATGTAGTCGACCAGGCGCTTGATGTCGGCCGGGCGCTCGACGAATTCCTGCAGATCGGCCGCGCGGCTCATGTCGGAGAACGTGTCGCCCGGCTGATTGATCGCCGCGATGACGTACCCCGCATCGGCGAGCGTTTCGGCCAGATCGTGGTGGCCGAGGAACGAGCCGCCATGGCCGTGCGAGATCACGACGAGCGGCAGCTTGTCGCCGGCGGTTGGACAGTCGCGGCGTCCTTTCAGTGTGTAAGGGCCGACCGTGAGCGATTGCGTGGCGTCCGCGCATGGCGTCCAGACCATCGCGCGCAACTCGGGGCCGGCCGCGTCGGCAGGAATCCGAAGAAACTTGACGCCCGCCGCATGCGCGACCGTGGCGGACAGGCAGAGCAGGGCAGCCAGCAGCCGGTTTTTCATGTCGATTCCCGAGGCAGGAGTGCGGCGCGCTTGTAGCGACTCACCCTATCGTTCGAAACGTCTGAAGTTTCGATTATAGTGACCGCCGTTCCCGACTGCCTCCCTGAATTGCCGTCATGCCTGCACCGATCCTGATTCGCCCCGCCACGCGGGAAGACGCGGCCGCGATGGTCGCCGTGGAAGTCGCCGCCGCGCAGCGGTTTCGCGAGATCGGCATGGCCGACATCGCCGACGGCGAGCCGACCGATGCGGCCGCCGTGCTCGTGCGGATCGACGACGGTCGCGCCTATGTGGCGGTCGATCCGCAAGGCACGTGCGTCGGGTTCGCGTTCTACCGGCTGCTCGATGCGCAGCGGCTGTATCTGGAGGAACTGGATGTCGCGCCGTCGCATGCGGGGCAGCGGATCGGCGCGCGTCTCATCGAACAGGTGATGGCGCGCGCGGCGCGGGAGCACGTCGAGCAGGTGGTGCTGTCGACGTTCCGTGACGCGCCGTGGAATGCACCGTACTACGCGCGCCTCGGTTTCCGGATCATCGACGATACGGCACTCGACGACGCGCTGCGCGCAATCCGCGCGCACCACGTCGCGCTCGGTCTCGATGAAACGCAGCGCGTGTTCATGCGTGCGGACGTGCACGCCTGAACCCGCGCTGTTCCACCGTCAGGCCGCGTCGCTCAGCGCCGGGTAGTCGGTGTAGCCCGTTTCGCCTTCCGCGTAGAACGTCTCCGGCACCGGCTTGTTGAGCGGCGCGCCGATTTCGAGGCGGCGCGGCAGGTCCGGGTTCGCGATGAACAGCTTGCCCCACGCGATCGCGTCGGCGCTGCCGTTCGCGAGCGCGGCCTGCGCGGTGTCGAGCGTGAACTGCTCGTTCGCGATCAGCGGGCCGCCGAACGCTTCCTTCAGGCGCGGGCTCAACTGGTCGCCCGAATACGATTCACGCGTGAAGATGAACGCGATCTTGCGGCGGCCGAGTTCGCGCGCGACATAACCGAACGTTGCCGCCGGATCGGAGTCGCCCATCGTATGCGCGTCGCCGCGCGGTGCGAGGTGCACGCCGACCCGGCCCGCGCCCCACACGTCGATCGCCGCGTCGACCACTTCGAGCAGCAGGCGCGCGCGATGCTCGATCGGGCCGCCGTACGCGTCGGTGCGGCGATTGGTGCTGTCCTGCAGGAACTGGTCGAGCAGGTAGCCGTTCGCGCCGTGAATCTCGACGCCGTCGAAGCCGGCGGCCTTCGCGTTTTCGGCGCCCTTGCGGTATGCGGCGACGATGCCCGGAATTTCGTCGAGTTCGAGGGCGCGCGGCGTCACGAACGGACGCGGCGGGCGCACGAGGCTCACGTTGCCGCCCGCGGCGATCGCGCTCGGCGCGACCGGCAGGTCGCCGTTCAGGAACATCGGATCGGAGATCCGGCCGACGTGCCAGAGTTGCAGCACGATGCGCCCGCCGGCCGCGTGCACGGCCTGCGTGATCTGCTTCCAGCCTTCGACCTGCTCGTCGGACCAGATGCCCGGCGTGTCGGCATAGCCGACGCCTTGCGGCGTGACCGACGTCGCTTCGGTAATGATCAGGCCGGCCGACGCGCGCTCGGCGTAGTAGCGCGCCATCAATGCGTTCGGCACGCGCGCCGCGCCCGCACGGGAGCGGGTGAGCGGCGCCATCACGATGCGGTTCGGCAGGGTCAGGTCGCCGAGGGTAACGGGATCGAACAGCGTGGGCATGGCAGATAACCTCTTCACGAAAGGCGGGGAAGCCGTCGCGTCATGTGCGACGGCGCCCCGCATGGCCGGTTCGGCCGTTGGCTAGAGTTCGCGGCGCAGGGCGTCGAGAAATGCGTCGATGACGGCCTCGTTGCGCTGGAAGAACGCCCATTGGCCGATCCGCGTCGACGTCACGAGCCCCGCGCGCTGGAGTGTCGCGAGGTGCGCGGAGACGGTCGACTGCGACAGCCCGCAGCGCGCGTCGATCTGGCCCGCGCAGACGCCGTGTTCGTACGGCAGCGTCTGCTGCGGGAAATGCTCGCCGGGCGTTTTCAGCCAGACGAGGATCTCCCGGCGCACGGGGTTCGAGAGCGCTTTCAGGATCGCGTCGATGTCGAGTTCGGTCGGCATGGAAAGGCTGGGTGTTCGGTCAGGCAAACGGGTATCGTCGATGGGCGAATCTTATATCGGATTTTTGCGATATGTTTGAAAGCACTGCCGGCAATGGGGTTGATAGCGTGTGACGATCGCGGGGGCGCATCAACGCCGGGCGCAGCGCCTGCAACCCGGCTGCCCGGTTGCAGGTTGCGTCGCCGACGATTTCCTATCGCTGCACGCGTAACATACGCGGCATTGTTCGTTGTGTTTACGGAGTCCTTTCATGTCCGTTCGGGCCGTCATATTCGATTTCGACCTGACGCTGGCGGATTCGTCCGCCGCGATCATCGAATGCACCGAGTACGCATTGCATCAGCTGGGCGCCACCGGTCCGACGCCCGTGCAGATCCGCGCAGTAATCGGGCTGCCGCTGCCCGACATGTTCCGTTCGTTGGCGGGCGAAACCGAAGCGGCGCGGGCCGAGGCGTTCGCACGGCACTTCGTGGTGCGCGCCGACGAGATCATGGTGCCGGGCACCCGCATCTATCCCGAAGTGCCGCCGCTGCTCGCGGCGTTGCGCGAGCAAGGGCTCGCCGTCGCGATCGTGTCGTCGAAGTTTCGCTACCGGATCGACGCGATTCTCGAGCGCAACGGCTTGCAATCGCTGGTCGACGTGTTGATCGGCGGGGAAGACGTGCAGCGCCACAAGCCGGACCCGGAAGGGCTCGTGCAGGCGCTGGCGCGGCTCGGTTTGCCTGCCGCGGCGGCGATCTACGTCGGCGACCACGCGGTGGACGCCCAGGCGGCCGAGCGTGCCGGCGTGCCGTTCGTCGGCGCGGTGAGCGGCATGACGTCGTTCGACGCGTGGGCGCAAGCCGGCAAGCAGGCGGTGCCCACGCATATCGGCGAACTGGTCGGCATCGTGCAGCGGATGCAGTGTCGCGCGGGCGAAACGTACGCCGACGCCGAACGCGGTGCGCAACCGGCCGGTTGACCCGCTTTCCATGATCGGCCGGCGGCGTGCGACGGATTCTGCGACCCTCGCCGTTCAAGTCATATCCACCACCCGAGCTGCCGCCATGTCCGTCATTTCCGCCGTCTTTTCCCGCATCCGACGCTCGCGTGCGCCGTCGGCCGCCCGGGCCCTGTCATATGCCGTTCCGCTCGTACTGGCCTGCGCCGCCGTCGGCATGCTGGTTGGTGCGCAGCGGGCCGAAGCCATGACACCCAAGCAACGCGAACGGCTCGAAGCGCCGGTCAAGGCCGTTGCCGACCAGCGGCTGACCGTCGACACGCCGCAGGGCAGCGCGGTGCTGCCCGTCTACGCCGACCATCCGCTCGATCAGGCCGCGCCCGACGTTGTACGCGTATTCATCGTGATTCACGGCACGCTGCGTAATGCCGACGCGTACTACGCATCGGGGCGCCAGGTCGTCGAAAAAGCTGGTGCGGCCGGCGCGGGTACGATGGTGGTCGCGCCGCAATTCCTGACACGCGCCGACATCCGTGCGTTTTCGTTGCCCGCATCGACGCTCGCGTGGACGCAGGAAGGATGGAAGGGCGGCGAACCGGCGCGCCAGCCGAGCCCGGTCAGCTCGTTCGCGGCCCTCGACGCATTGCTCGCGCATTTCGCCGACCGCCGCCTGTACCCGTCGTTGTCGACGGTCGTCGTGATCGGCCACTCTGCCGGCGCACAGTTGCTGCAGCGTTATGCGGTGGCCGGGCGCGAAGGCGACGCACTGGCCCGTACGGGCATCGCGGTGCGCTACGTGGTCGCGAACCCGTCGAGCTACCTGTATTTCGACGACGAACGGCCGAATGCCGACGCGCTGGCAGGCGGCGCCTGTCCGAGCGCGACCGAATGGAAATACGGGTTGAAGGCGGCGCCGCCCTACGTTGCGTCGCAGGACGTGCGCGACCTCGAAACGCGTTACGTCGCGCGCCGTGTCGTGTACTTGCTCGGGCAGGCCGACACGAATCCCTATACGCATTTCATCGACCGTTCATGCGCGGCGATGGCGCAGGGGCCGTACCGGCTGGCGCGCGGGCTCGCCTATTTCGATTACCTGAAGAAGCGGCATCCGGACGATCTCGCGCAGCAGGTCGTCGAAGTGCCGGGTGTCGGACACGACGGCCTCGGCATGTTCACGTCCGTTTGCGGGCTGGCCGTGTTGTTCGGGCAGGCGTTGCCGCAGTCGTGTCCGGTCGTCGCCGGCACCGCGCCGGAACTGCGTGCAGCGGGGCGGTGAGCCTGCGTGCGACGCTCGCCAGCGACGACGATCGATCGACCGGAAAATGCAGGAACCATGGGCGGCTCCGTCCGCCACGCGGGCGAGGGGGCGACGGACATCGTAGGCGGCTGCCGCCCGCCGTTCGCCCGCGCGTCGCGTGGCGGGCCGCGTCATTCGACGGTGATCGTCTCCTTCATGTACGGATGAATTCCGCAGAACACCTTGTACACGCCCGGCTTGTCGAAGCGGAACGCGTACGTCTCGTCCTGGTCGAGCGCCTTCGAATGAAAGATGCCGGCGTCGTTGACGACGGTATGCGGCTCCGCGTCGAGGTTCTTCCACGTGATCGTCGTGCCGGCCTTGATCGTGGTCGACATCGGCGAAAACATGAAATTGCGGATCGTCACGAGCGGGCCGTTCGGGCCCTGCGCGAACGCGGCGGACGGCGTGCCGGCGGCGGCCCCGCACAGGAGCAGCGTCGCAACGAATCGAGATGGCTTGAAGCGGATCATGTCGTTCTCCTTATATTGATCACGCGAGCGTCGCATCGTGCAGCGTCGAAGCGACCGGATGGCCGGCGAATTCGACGGTCGTCACGCCGAGCATCGACGGCAGCCGGTCATGCGGCACCGTGAGCGGCACGGGCCCCGGGCCGTTGCCGGCCGTCGGCTGCGGGAACGCGGTCGAGCGGGCGGTATGGAACGTCACGTTGCCCTCGACCTTCGACACGATCTGGTGGATGTGCCCGTTCAGCACGGTGACCGAGCCGAAGCGGCGCAGCAGCGCCATCGTCTGTGGCGCGTCGCCGGTGCCCCAGCCCCACGGTTCGTAGATGGTCCACATCGGCATGTGCGAGAACACGACGATCGGCGTGCTCGACGAGCGGCCTTTGAGATCCTGCGCGAGCCACGCGAGCTGCTCGTCGCCGAAGCTGCCGAGCCCGTTCGGCTTGAAATGCATCACGTTGACGAGGCCGATGAAGTGCACGCCCGCGTGATCGAAGCTGTAATAGCCACGGTTGTCCGACGCCTTGCCGAACCGGCCGAAATATTCGGCTCCCGAACCATCGGTGACGTCGTGTTCGCCGGGCACCGTATGCAGTTCCGGCACGCGCAGCGCGGACAGCAACTGCGACGCATGGTCGAATTCCTCGGGCTTCGACAGGTGCGTGATATCGCCGGTATGGATCGCCAGCGCGGGTAGCGCGGGCATCCCGTTGACGAGGTCGATCGTCTGCTTCAGCGTGGCCGACACGTCGGGATTCGCGTCCTTGTTGAAGCCGATGTGCGTATCGCTGATCTGCACGAACAGCGGCCGGCCCGCGTCGGCCGGGCGCGCCTCGCCGGTCTGCGCGAGCGCGAGGTCGAACGGCGTGAGGATGCCGCCCGACAGCGTGAACAGCGTGCCGAGGCCGCCGAAGGCCATGCATTGCAGGGCCTTGCGACGCGACGGGCGGGTGGGGGTCGATGAAGACATGTAAGCCTCGCATTCGTGTGACGAAACCGGACGGCCGGATCGTCCTGGAATAAGCCGGCGCCTTCGCATGCGATACCGGCGAAGCGGCGGATTTATTCCCGAGCGTTGCGAGATCGAACACCCGTGTTGGCGGCCGGCGGGGCGATGCGCGACTCCCGCCGGATGACCCGTCAATGTCCTGTAAGTGACACGTCACATTTGCGTCACGGCCGCCCGATAGCCTCCCACTCCGAATCCCCTCTCCGGAGCCCTTCATGCCGAACCTCGCGGCAACGGATACGGGCGGTGCGGTCGGCCACCGCACGCGCACCCTCGGCCTCGCGCTGTTTTTTCCGGTCATTGCCTGCGGTATCGCCCCGGTCGGCGTTCATTCCGGTGCCGACCTCCGCGTCGTCGAGGAAGGCTCGGCGCTGTCGTTCGCGCTGCCGATCACCTCGCACCGGGTACTGCACGGGCTGTCCTGATTCGCGCCGCTGCCGCGACGCCCGGCTGCGCGGCACGCGGTCGGACCCATCGATTTTCAATTCAACACAAGACACAAGACGCTACCGATGGATATCAGTTTCTTCGATCCTAATCGCACCGCCAACGCGTCCGCGTGGCGCGTGCTGCCCAACCGCTGGGACGCGATCGCGTTTCCGCTGATCATCGGCATACTCGCGATGGCGATCGTCGGTTTTCACCAGACGATGGCGCCGATCGGCGTACTGCAGACGCAGAAGATCTCGCTCGATCCGTCGAACCTGCCCGAATACGCATTGCGCACCACGTTGCGGATGCTCGCCGCGATGATTGCGTCGCTCGTGTTCACGCTCGTCTACGGCACGCTCGCCGCGAAAAGCCGCCGCGCGGGGATGGTGCTGATCCCGATCCTCGACATCCTGCAGTCGGTGCCGGTGCTCGGGTACATCTCGTTTACGGTCACGTTCTTTCTCGCGCTGTTTCCGGGCCGCGTGCTCGGCGCGGAACTGGCCGCGATCTTCGCGATCTTCACGAGCCAGGCCTGGAACATGACGTTCAGCTTCTACCAGTCGCTGCGCACGGTGCCGCGCGACCTGAGCGAAGTGTCGCGCGGCTTTCACCTGACGCCGTGGCAGCGCTTCTGGAAGCTCGAAGTGCCGTTCTCGATGCCGGGCCTGATCTGGAACATGATGATGTCGATGTCGGGCGGCTGGTTCTTCGTCGTGGCATCGGAAGCGATTACGGTCGGCAATCAGACGATCACGCTGCCGGGCATCGGCGCGTATCTCGCGCAGGCGATCTCGGACAAGAATCTCGGCGCGGTCGGCTGGGTGATCGTCGCGATGTCGGTCGTGATCCTCGCCTACGACCAGTTCCTGTTCCGTCCGCTCGTCGCGTGGGCCGACAAGTTCCGGATGGAGAACACCGCGTCGGGCGATGCGCCGCAATCGTGGCTGCTCGACATGATGCGGCGCACGCACCTGATCCATCAGTTGCTCGTGCCGGCCGGCTGGCTGCTGTCGCAGGCCGCGCGGATTCCGTTGCGCGTGCCGTCGCTGACAGGTACACGCGTGCGTGGCGCATCGGCGCGCCGTTCGTCACGCATCGGCGACATCGTGTGGGGCGCATTCGTGATCCTGCTGACGGTGTACGTTGCGTGGCGTGTCGTCAGCTTCGTCGCGACCGGCGTGACGATGGGCGAGGTCGGCCACGTGCTCGTGCTCGGCCTGATCACGCTGCTGCGCGTGCTGGTGCTGATCGCGATCGCGTCAGTGATCTGGGTGCCGCTTGGCGTGCTGATCGGGCTGCGCCCGAAGCTGGCCGAGAAAATCCAGCCGCTTGCGCAGTTCCTCGCCGCATTCCCGGCGAACCTGCTGTTTCCGGTATTCGTGATCGTCATCGTCCACTTCCACCTGAACGCGGACATCTGGCTGTCGCCGCTGATCGTGCTCGGCACGCAGTGGTACATCCTGTTCAACGTGATCGCGGGCGCGATGTCCTATCCGAACGACTACAAGGAAGCGACGAAGAATTTCCGCATCCGCGGCTGGCAGTGGTGGCGCCAGGCGATCCTGCCCGGCATCTTCCCGTACTACGTGACGGGCGCGATCACCGCATCGGGCGGCGCGTGGAACGCGAGCATCGTGTCCGAGTTCGTGCAGTGGGGCGACACGAAGGTCGTCGCGCACGGTCTTGGCGCGTATATCGCGCAAACGACCGTCGCCGGCGATTTCCCGAAGATCATCCTGGGCATCGCCGTGATGTCCCTGTTCGTCACCTTGTTCAATCGCCTGCTGTGGCGTCCGATGTACGCCTATGCGGAATCCCGGCTCCGTCTCGATTGAGAGTAAGCGCGATGCAAAATTCGACCGTTATCAACGCCCCCGTCAAGACGTCCCAGCCGCTGCAACCTCCCCGGCTCGGCGAAGAAATCCTGCGCGTCGAGCATGTGAACCGCGGCTTCAACAAGACGCAGGGCGAGCTGCTCGTGCTCGACGACGCGAACCTGTCGCTGCGCGAAGGCGAAATCGTCGGGCTGCTTGGCCGCTCGGGCTCGGGCAAATCGACGCTGTTGCGCATCATCGCCGGCCTGATCGAGCCGACGGGCGGCGAGGTGACCTACCTCGGCAAGCCGCTGCGCGGTCCGGCCGAAGGCGTCGCGATGGTGTTCCAGACCTTCGCGCTGTTCCCGTGGCTCACCGTGCTGCAGAACGTGGAAGCCGGGCTGGAAGCGCTCGGTGTCGGCGCGCGCGAACGGCGCGAGCGTGCGCTCGCCGCGATCGACCTGATCGGTCTCGACGGCTTCGAGAACGCGTACCCGCGCGAGTTGTCGGGCGGGATGCGCCAGCGCGTCGGCTTTGCGCGCGCGCTCGTCGTCGACCCGACCATTCTGCTGATGGACGAGCCGTTCTCCGCGCTCGACGTGCTGACGGCTGAAACGCTGCGTACCGATTTGCTGGACCTGTGGACGCAAGGGCGCATGCCGATCAAGTCGGTGCTGATCGTCACGCACAACATCGAGGAAGCGGTGTTCATGTGCGACCGGATTCTCGTGCTGTCGTCGAACCCGGGCCGCGTGATCGCCGAGATCAAGGTGCCGTTCAAGCATCCGCGCAATCGTCTCGATCCGGCGTTCCGCAAGCTCGTCGACGACATCTACGCGAAGATGACCGCGCGCCAGACCGGCGAGGCGACGAAGAAGGGGCTCGAGCTCGGCAGCTGGCTGCCGCAGGTGTCGACCAACCTGATGGCCGGCCTGATCGAAACGCTCGCGATGGCGCCGTACCACGGCCGCGCCGACATGCCGGAAATCGCACGCTCGCTGCATCTGGAGGTCGACGAACTGTTCCCGATCGCGGAAGTGCTGCAGCACCTTGGTTTCGCGGACGTGCGCGAAGGCGACGTGTTCCTGACGCCGCCCGCCCGCGTGTTCGCGGAATTCGGTACGCAGGAGCGCAAGCTGATGTTTGCCGATCACCTGCTGAAGCACGTGCCGCTCGCCGCGCGGATCAGGAAAGTGCTGAACGAGCGTCCGGGTCATCGCGCGCCGCGCGTGCGCTTCGAGCAGGAGCTGGAGGATTTCCTGTCGGACGGCGCGGCCGAGGAAACGCTCGATGCGGTGATCGACTGGGGGCGGTATGGGGAGGTCTTTTCGTACAACGACAAGACGGAAGTGTTCAGTCTGGAGGATGTCGAGTCGTAAAGTCGGAAAGTAGAACTGTAGGGCGCGACATCCATTCGTCGTCGATGTCGCGTCGACGTCGAGCCCTGCTGCACGGCAGCCAGTACTGCCGACAAGTTCTCCCCGTCACAGTGCCGGCAAGCTTCACCTAAGCGCTATCCGACCGAATCGGAAGCGAATCCGGGTGTCATTCCTGCTTCACAGCAATGCCCAGTGAAATTGATGCGTGACAATTTTCTACATTGTAAATTTCGATTGGTTATAGAATTGGTTGTCTTGTGTCATTCGGGGTGTTTATGATTTGAATGGAGATTTATTGGATATATTTCTTCTTGAAATCAACCTAAATTCCCATTGAATTGAATTTGGTGTGTTCAGTGCAGGGTTGAAGTATGGGTGGCCGCGAATCCCAGTTTTACTGGCATGTAGGCCTATCTTCGCCATCCGGTGATTCCATTTGACGGTGCTTGAGAGCGCTGGGTTTGAGCTAAAAAGAGATAATAAAAAATATAAATTTTAATCAGCGTTTATATAAATTAATAAAATTAAAAGGCTATTTCCTTGATGATGTGAAAATGCAGGATTAACAGATCCGATGCCGGTGCATGTTCATTTTCGTGAATACATGCTTCACTAGCGAGAGCGTTGTGGCACTGCGCCCCTGAATGCGTAAATGGGCGAGCGTGCCGGTGTAAAACCTCTCGTTCAACGGCAACCATGCGAACCATTCAGGATGTACTGAAACACCCCAATTCGGTCGTTACCCAGCCGCTACATCTCGAGATTGCGGCGCTCGATGCGCCAGTCTCCGTTTTGTCGTTCGTCCTGACCGAGGAAATGAATACGCCATTTCTCGCGGACATCACCGTAACCTCGCAGGACAAGCGGATCGACGGTGCGACTATTGTGGGCCAGCCGGCAGTCTTCACGATCGAGGAGCATGCTTCCGTGCCGGCGCTGGCCGCGGTGATCGATCCGGTCCGGCATGCGGCGCGTACCGTGCACGGCGTCGTCACGCAATGGACTCGCGTCAGAACGTCCCGCGACGAAGCAACCTACCAAGTCCATCTGAAGCCGCGTTTCGCGCTGCTTGAAGAGGTGCACGATTCGGCCGTATTGCTGGACAGATCGCTTCGCGAGTTGTTGAGCGACATGATCGTCGATCGCAGCCTGTTCCAGTCCTTCGACGTCGAGTTCGAGCTGGAAGGGCTTGACGGAAAGCTGGAACAAACCGTGATGTATGAGGAGACGGTCGCGAACTTCATCGACCGGCACTGCCGGCGCGCGGGAGTCTATTACTACTTCAAGCAGGCGAAGAAAGAGGACGGGCCGCAACGCGACACGTTGGTGTTCGGCAATACACCGCGCGGCTATATGCGAGCGCTCGAGGTGCCGTTGCTGCCGCATTCCGGCCTGACGAGCTGGCACGAGGCGGTTCTGACGCTGGAAGTCACGCGCGCGCTGGTGCCGCAGACGGTGCGCGAATGGGATCACAACTATCGCATCCCCGACGATCCGCTGCAGGTCGAATCGATCGTGGCCCATGACGACCGCTCGGTCTATGGGAGCGTCAACCGCAGCATCGAGCATTTCCATTCGGTCGAGGAAGGGCAGGCGCTGGCTGACGCGCGGCGTGACGAACTGCTCACGCGGCAAGTGCGGCTCACGGGCACGAGTAACGTCATCGGCATGACGCCTGGCATGGTGGTGCGGATCACCAATGACGAGGTGCACGAGGCGCCGCACGGGATGGTGATCACGAAGCTCGTCACGACCGGCAGCCGCAGCCAGTCGGTGGTCAACACCTTCGAGGCGATCCCCGCACATCAGACCTATCGGCCCGAATATGTACCTGAAAAGCATTGGCGATGGATCGCCGGCATGCTGATCGGTGTGGTCGAGTCCGGCGATGACGAGCCATACGCATGGATGGACGAATATGGCCGATATCGCGTCAGGCTGCTGTTCACCCGGCACAGCGGCAAGCGCGGCACGAACAGCATGCCGTTGCGGCTGTTGCGTGCGTCCGCGTCGTATCAGGGCGGCCTGCACATCCCGTTGCTGCCGCGGTCCGAAGTACGCGTCGTCGCGACCCAGGGAAATTGCGACCGCCTGCTGATCGCAGGGGCTCTGCATGACCATGCGCGTCGGGACCTCATCCACGGAAAGGAAGGGTGGTACAGCCGCGCCGTATTCCGCTCGCCATTGCTCGGCAACAAGTTGCGCTTCGAGGATCTGAAAGACCACGAGGGAATCCGGTTGGCTACGGTGTTCGGGCAGTCGTCGCTCAACATGGGCCATCTGGTCGACAGGGACAAGAACAAGCGCGGCCAGGGTTTCGAACTGACCACGCAGCACTGGGGCACGTTGCGCGCGCCGAAGGGGCTGTTTTTCTCGGCGGATGCAGCAGCCGGGTCCGAAACGCCGCACCTCGATATGCCCGCAGCAATCGCGCAACTCAAGGCAGCTTTGCAGCGAGTAACGGACCTTGCGGCAGCGACGACGCAGGCCAAGGCCGACCCTGCGGACCGCGCCGCGCAGACGGCGCTGCTCGACGGCCTGAATCAGCTTCGCGACGCAGGGCTGCTTGCGAGTGCTCCCGGCGGCATGGCATTCGTGACACCGAAATCATTACAGCAATCGGCGGGCGAGAACGTGATCGTCACCGCAGGGCAGAACATGGACGTGAGCATCGTCAGGCGACTGCGCATGGTGGCGGGTGACCTGATCTCGCTGTGCGCGCACAAGCTCGGGCTAAATTTTGTTGCAGCGAAGGGCAAGGTCATGATGGCGGCGCTTACGGACGGGATGGACTTGTTCGCGAAGCAGCAATTGCGCGTCGCGAGCCAAAGTGCGGACGTCCAAGTGTCGGCCAAATCGAAGATCACACTCAACAGCGGTGGAGCTTCGCTCGTAATCGAGAACGGCAACATGACATTTCACTGTCCCGGCGCCTTCACGATAAAGGCGGCGTCATTCTCGTTTCACGGGCCGAACAACGTCACAACACCATTGCCGTCGCTACCGCAGGCCAACCTGAAGATTTCCGACCGGTACTCGTCGTCCCACTGAAGCCATGATCATCAGCCCTCCCTTCCTGCCCGTATCGGGCGCGACGTCTAGCGATGCGTCAAAGACGGACCCTATGATGGACGTCGTCGATCAGTTCGAGATTGGTCATCATGGGGTCTATCCCGTTGCCTTTGACCGGCGCTTTCACTGTGGCATTCACCTGGATCCGGGCGAGCAGCACGAACCGGTGCGGGCAATTGCTGACGGCGAGGTGGTCGCGTATCGCGTTTGCAAAAGCGCTCTGTCTGATGGCGCGAAAGATCTGACTGGACAACCAGCGCTGAACTCGAATGCGGGATTTGTCTTACTCAGACATAAGACCGAGACAGGACATGGGCGAACGATCACGTTCTACTCACTATATATGCATTTGCTGGACATGACCGAACAGGAGTGGCTTGCTCCCCAGCCAACCGATCCGCCGGCCGAGGGATCGATGAATGCCCTCCCCAAATGGCTGCTCGATACGGCGGGCGGCAAAGACGGAGTCGTTCAGCCGGGCGGCGCAAAGAAGGTGTACCGCAAGGACATGCTCGGGTACGTCGGTCAGCATCAGGGGGTGCGGCATCTGCATTTCGAAGTTTTCATGTCGGAAGCTGACTTTACAGCCTGGTTTGATCAGGACGGCCACCAGGTTCAACTGGGTGAGAAAGATCCTGTTCAGCCTGCGTCGAGCGACTACTGGGGACATTCCTATTTCATCATTAAGGGTCCACAGGATTTTGTCGCGCAGCCGGCGGGTATGACGGACGACTGGTTTCCGCGACTGCCAGGCGGCTCAATTGGTGAGCAAGACATCCTTTATGTGGAAGCGTGGTTCAACAAGGGGCGGCGCTATACAACCGCGTGGATCGACCGTGGTAGCAGCGGCAACGTTATCCTGCTTACACAGGTTCCGGTTGCTGACCCGTACGACGGAGAAACGGAACAGTATGAATATGATCTGTATGATCGAGCGGTAGCACTCTATTCAGAGTGTCCGAGCGATGGCTATGAAATGCTGCGCTTTGGGCGAATTCTTTCAAGTACGGTGATGCCGGGAGAGGCCCCTGCTACTTGGGTCGCGGTGCCAATCGATGAGAATGGCACGCAAGGATATGTCAACATCGCTGCTGACGAGATCATCAAATTGTCGGACGCCGATTTTCCATTCTTCAAGGGCTGGCAAAAAGTTGACGAAAGCAATACACCGTTTAATCAGGACGGGTTATGCGGATACGATGAGCTTTGCCGTCTGACCGGCGTTGCTGATCCACAGGCAACGTCCGGAATGATCCAGCCGCTCGAATACGACAATAACAACGACGACAATGCCAACCAGTTGCTCGCAGGCTATGTGCAGAATGCAGAGGGTGTGCGCGCAAAGCTCAGAGGGTTGGTGTTCAACGCGCGCAGCGAGTGGGATTCGTTGCATAACGACGATCGCTATAAAGGTCTGAATGAACCAGATGGATTCTTTGGCAAGCAGAAAGATACCAACCCGGATGGCTATACCTCGTTTATTAAGTTCCTCGGAAACTTTCAGTTTCTGGACAAATTGCCGTCCGAATCATCGCTAGCAGATCAGAAGTTCTGGTATTTTCATCCGCTTGAATTTATCCGGCACTTCAGGAAATGTGGATGGCTTAGTAAGAGGGAGATGCTCCTGCTTATACCGGATCGTGTTATTAGAAAGCCCGGGTCGCATAATTCGCCCTCTCAGGGAGTATGGGAATCGCCAAATCCAGATTATGCTTCATCTTTGCTTGATAGATTTGGGCCGGGTTTGAACAATTCGATGAGGAAGTTCAAGCTTGATACCCCTGGTCGGCAGGCGTGTTTTATAGCAAATGCCACACAGGAGACAGGGTGGTTTCGCTATCTTACGGAAGGGAATCGCAATGATAGTGCAACAGATTTGCACAATGGTTGGTTTGGTCGGGGCTTTTTGCAGTTGACAAATCCCAATGGAAATATGGGTGGTGGAAATAATAATTATTATAAATATTTTAAATTCATTGGTCGAAACCCGAGTTTGCCACCGGGGGAGCAGGAGTTGAAGTGGCGAAACGAGATTGCAAGAGATGTTTGTCACGCAAGTCATAGTGCAGGTGCTTATTGGGTTTGGTCTGGAAAATCAATGCCAACGGCGAACAATCCGTCGCGACCACGGGTGGACAGTGCAAATAAATATGCGGACGAGATGGGGATGAACGAAAGAAGGACAATCCGAACAAATGCTGGGGTTAAGGTATGGTATTACAACCAATCCTTTGTGAATTGTGCTGCGGCAGTGAACTATCCGGGTGCCACAGGCAAGAATCCACCAAACATGAATGGTCTAGTAGATCGATCGACGTCGTTCACTAATGCTCTAATGGTTTTGACTGATATTGCGGTTTTCAAGGGCCCAAATCAGGAGGATCTAACGTGGCCGGAAAACTTCACAAGACGGAAGTTGCCATGAGAAATGTATTTTTGGCGTTTTTGGTATTTTTTTGGCTTGATGGAGCTGCGAGAGCTGAGTTTGCTTCGAGTGGTCACGTCAATTATCGGGATAATATATCGCTATTGGAGAGTCGGTGTGGATACATTCTCGGTAAAAATATATCATCAAAAATAGTTGACTCGTCTGTAAATTTAAATAATGGAATTGTGTCGTTTGATTTTTATCTTGTGATGAGGCTGGATAGGGGAGTTGTGCGCGGGAAGCTATCATTTAGTTGCTTTGTGGCTGGATCGAGTGTGTCAGGTTCGGGTGTTGCGAATAAAGCTACTGCAGCCGACGAAATTGCTTTGGAAGATTCTGGTGGGCGATATGTGCGTAATATAGTATGGCAAAAAAAATATGAAGGAAAAGGGTGGGGTGGAACCGTTGCCTATGTTAATTCAGTATATGGCGATCGAGAAAGGGTGCGTGTTCCTGATTATTTTTTAATATGTCCTGATGCAATATATTTTCCGTGTTTCTCGTTTGAGGTTGTGGGGAAGAGGATTGGGAAAAAGGAAAGCGATCGAATTCCTGTGGTGCTTGGCGGAATTGAAGTCGTTTCCTTGCGATCGACGGCTCCTGAGACAAACGAAGAGGATCGATAGATTTTCATTCGCCATTAATTTGTCCGTGAGATTGGGCTCGCGGTGTGCTGGGAACTCAGAAAATCCTTACTCAACTAGATAGCCGATATATGCAATCTCCCATTCGCAAAGGTGACAAGCTCGAACATGGCGGTGAAGTCACCAGCGGCTCGCCATGGATGATGTTCATGGACAGGCCGCTTGCACGTAAAGGCGATAATGCGACCTGCGACTTGCATGGTCCGACCGTCATTGACGAGGGCGCCGACAAGTATTCCGATCGCGACGAGAAGCTGTTCGCGCTGGACGGCCATCGATGTGCATGTGGTTGTCGATTGATTTCGTCGCTACCGAACGTCCACTTCGAGTAATGCCGGTCGATCTTTCTCCCGCCGGGCGCCCCAGCGCGTATCCGCCCAGGATGCGTTTCTGGCCGTGGGCATTAACTTGGTTCGTCTGCAATGTGTTCGGCCCGGTGGTTGTTTTGCTCGCGTGGCCGAAAAGCGAGCCTGCGAGTGGCCTCAGGTTTTGGGGCTTGATTATTGGGATGCCGAACGGGCTGTTTTTGGTCCTGCTCGGCTTTGGCCGCGCAGGCTACGAGGGGCTGTGGTATCGCGCATATTGGCGCAACCATCATCGTGACCGCTGGCTTGCGAAGAAGATCGGGTTCGCGCAGCGACCGCTTTATGTACTCGGCGCAGGCTATTGCCTGCCTCTTGGCGGGGCATCTCTGTCCGACGTTCTGATAGGGAAGCACTCCCTCATGCAGGTGCAAGCCCCGCGGCACGGCTCAGGAAAGGTTTTGTGCAATCGCTTTGAGGACAACGACCCGCTACTGGACGACCCGTCCAATGATCCGCCACTGGACGCTTCATTCATGGCGGATGAAGAGGAAACCCCAACTGACAATGCTGCCGGGCCGAAGAAGGCCGATCCAGTTGTGCAGATGATCCGCGCTGCGCTTGAGCCTCTCGCTGGAAGCATTCAGGCATTAACTCGATACGAAAGGGCATATTGGCCCCAAGTACGCGTATTGACCGAATCGGACGTCGCGAACATGCGTTTGACCCAGGTTCGCGCTGCGATGCATCTGGCGGCGCTTCCGCCCTTGGAAGTCCGGGCCGTTCCGGCTGCCGACGGGTTGCTTGTGGCCGATGTATGGCTTGATACGCATGAATCCCGTCCGCTCCTCGTCATCGCTGCGATGTGGTACGACGATGATATCGATGAGAGCCTCGCCGAGGGATGTGTGGCTGCGTTGCTCGATGCCGGCTGTTTCGGGCTTCCGCAGGAGGTCAGCAGAAAGGCTGCGCTACATAGGCCTGTTGTAGGCGACTCCGCTGAACCAGAATATGGTTTCGCGAACGCCGCGATCTGGGGCAAAGCCGATGCCGCGTCGGTGACGCGCGCATGGATAACGCGGTCGGTTGAAAACTGCGACCGCGCTTTGAATGCTGCCGGGTTTGTGATTGCCGCAAAAGACGCTGCGCAGAGTCGGCTGGATCGTATGGTTGGCGACATGCGGGCAGCGAACGGTCTGCTGGCGATCGCTGCGGCGATCGAGTCCGGTGCGAGTGACGGACCGCAACTCGTCGTCGATGGCTCGCAATCGGCCATTCTCCATGTTTTACCCCAAGATCAAACGGCTTCAACGCATGTCGATATCCAAAGATAACGTGCATAACGCGCGGCCTCAAGCGGCCTTAACCGACGAAGCTCCCAGCCGCGTCGCAGTCTGGGGGCTGCCCCTTGCCGCGTTGGTTATTGCCGTTGCAGCGCTCGTGCTGGCTTGGTTCCAGGGGGAGCGCCTCGGCGTCCCTGATGGCACGCCTCGCACACTGGCATTGATCGGTATTCCGGTATTGCTGGTTGTCATCGTGATCATTCATCTGATTGCGATATCGACAGGCGCATATGCGGGCGCTGCCAAACTGTTTCGTCTGCAAACCGGCGAGAAGGAGGCTGCTTCAACGACGGGACAGCCGCTGAAACGCGACGCCCGCCTGCAACGCCTGTTCGAGGAACTACGGGTATCGCAGGGCCGACGCTGGCGATACCGATCACCGTGGCTGATGGTGAGCGGCGCGGACACGTTGATCGACCAAGTCGCGCCGGGCCTGAAGCGTGCGGGCGCGATGCCGGTCGGCAACGCGATCCTCGTACATGCAGCACCTGACGGCATCGACGCGGGCGTATGGCGCCGGCAGATCCGTAAGCTGCGGAGCAAACGGCCGGTCGACGGTGTTGTGCACGTCACGCACGTGGACGAGCGCGATATCGAATTGCCGCGCGTACTTGCTGCGCTGTCGGCCGACATTGGCTGGGCCGCGCCAGTTACATTGCTGCACGCCGTGCCCGCGCAGGGCGATCGCCCCGAAACGTTCGAAGCGATCGGTGCATTTCCGCGGGCGGCGTACAAGGGGGAGCAGCCGGTGCTGGACTTGCGCGATCAGCTTGCCGCGATCGAACGTGGTACGGCGGACGCGGGCGTGCAGCAATGTACGGCGCCCACGCGGATCACCTATCTAGCTGAAATCTCGCAATACATCGGGACACAGCTCGAATACATCGTTACCGGCTGGCAAGTGCTCCTGGCATCGCAATGGTTGCGCGCGCCCCTGGCTGGCGTGATGTTCGCCCCCGTATTCAAGGCGACAGCGGCGATGCCGACGCCAGTGCCGATCGCTGCGGACGCGAGCGCAACGGTGACGAACATCCCGATCGAGGTCCCGCCACAACCGGCTGCACTGCTACCCGCGTGGCGTGCAATCGCCAGCCGGCGACGCATTGGCCGGCGGGTGGGATTCTACTGGCCGAATGCGCTGGCGATGGGCGTGACCGTTGCGGCGATAGCGTGGTGCGCATGGATGACCGGATCGTTCATCGGCAATCAGCAACTCATGCGCGAAGCGAAGGCGGCAGCGCGCGCAGCGGTCGATGCGCGGCCGCAGACCGCTGCCGCGTGGCGCGCGCAACTGGCGCTACAACAGTTGATGGAAAGGCTCGAATACCGGCAGCAGCATGGCGCACCGTGGTACCTGCGGGCGGGGCTGTCCCGCAATGACGATATCCTCGCCGGTCTCTGGCAACCGTACCGAATCGCTGCGACCCGCAACTTGCAGGCGCCTGTCGTACAAACGATCGACGAACTGTTGAAGGCAGCAGATCAGGCGCGCGCCGATAGCCTGCAATCTCAGGACACGCGACGTAGTACCTACAACGCGCTTAAGACTTATCTGATGCTCGGCGAGCCCTCGCTTGCCGAGCCCACATTCCTGAGGCGCGCGCTCGTCACCCTGTGGGCGCGGCCGGTCGAGATGCCGCTCGGCGAGCGTGACGATACTGGCAGGCGGCTTGCAGGCTTCTACGCCGATCACCTGAAAGCACATTCCGAATGGCGGATCGCGACTGACGATCGCATCGTGACTTCGACCCGCAACATGCTGGTCACGCAGATGGGACTCGCATCGGCTGACGACACGGTGTACCAGCGCATTCTCGACGAGGTCAAAAACAAATACGCCGACGCGTCGCTCGAAACACTCCTGAACGGCGCCGATGCGCGCGGGATGTTCGCAGCGTCGCAGACTGTCCCGGGGATCTATACCCGTGCCGCGTGGGACGGCATGGTCGCCGCGGCAATCGACAAGGCGTCACATGAACGCCGGATCAGCAGTGACTGGGTGCTGTCCGGTCCGCAGGGATCGCAGAGGGTCGGCAATACGCTCGCGCCAGGCATGACCCAAACCACGGCGATCGACAATGAGAAACGTGCAGCCCAGGAACTGAAGCAGCGATTGACGGCCCGGTATTTTGGCGAGTACACGGCGGCATGGCAGCGCATGCTCAACAGTATGCAGTGGCAACCGGCGTCCAGTCTCAGCGGTGCGATCGAACAGCTTTCCCGACTGGCGGACGCTCAGACGTCACCGTTGATCGCGCTGATGAGATCCGTGCAGTATCAGGCGTTAGCGGGGCGGCCATCGCAGGCGCTGGCCGACACCCTGGTGAGAAAGGCGCAGAACCTGATCGGGGCTGACGACGAGATGGGGACGACCGTCGTCAACCCGCTCGACAAGGCGTTTGGCCCGCTGCTGGTGCTGAGGGGCGACACGGGCGCGGCGTCTCCCGGGGAAAACGGAAAGCGCGCCACGCCGGCCGACATCGCGCTAAGCGGTGTCAGCTTGTCGCGCTACCTGACGGCCGTCACGACGATGCGGCTGAAGTTGCAACAGATCGCGAGCAGTCCGGACGCTCAGGTCATGGCGCGCTCGCTCGCCCAGGCAGTATTTCAAGGCAAGTTGTCGGAATTGTCCCAGGCGCGCAACGACGCGGCGCTCACGGCCGCGAGCCTGGGTACGGCGTGGGCGGGTTTCGGCGATACGGCGTTTGCGCAGCCGCTCGAAGCCGCATGGCAGACGATCCTGCAACCGGCAGCAGCGAGCCTGAATGACGCATGGCAAGCCGGTGTTGCCACACCGTTCAACGCGGCGATGAGCGGCCGCTATCCGTTCTTCGATACGCAGGCCGATGCGTCCTTCGCCGAGCTTGGCCGCTACGTGCGGCCCGATACCGGATTGATTTCGCGTTTCGTTGCGATGCAACTGGCCGGTGTGATGAAACTCGAGGGCGACCATTGGGCACCCAGCGAGCTCGCCCCGCAGGCGTTGCGGTTCGACCCGGCATTCCTGAGCGCCGTTCGGCAGTTGTCGACGGTTGGCGCACAGCTCTACCCGCAGGCCGACGCCGAGGAGAAGTTCGACATGATGGCGCTGCCGACGCCGAACGTGACGCGCTCGGAACTGTCGGTCGACGGCATGCAGATCGTCTATTTCAATCAGCAGGAGCGCTGGACCCCGTTGGCGTGGCCCGGCAACGGCCTGAACGGGCACGCGAGGCTCACATGGCAGACGCTCGACGCTGGCCTGCGACAGGCATTTGATGCGACCGGCGACTGGGCATTCCTGCGTCTGCTGAGCCAGGCCGAGATCAAGCCGCTCGACGGCACGCGCTATCGGCTCACGTGGAACAAGGGGGGCGATGAGCCGCTGTCGTACGTGTTGCGCACGCGGGTCGGAGCCGGGCCGATCGACTTGCTGAAACTGCGCGGGTTCCGCATGCCGGATCGCATTTTCGTCGTCGGCAAGGCGGGTGCCGTGTCGACGATGCCGCTTCTGCCGCCACTGCCATCGGATTTCCAGCCATGAGTGAAGACAAGACCCATCCGACGAAGCACGCCGGTGGCGGTTTCGGGACGGAGGACGACCGGTACCTGCGCTATTTCGATGCGGAGATGCGATACCTGCGCGAGGCGGGCAGGGAGTTCGCGAGGTCCCAGCCACAGGGCGCCCGCCGCGTGGGGATGACGATGCCTGGCGCGCGCCACGACAGTGTCGAGCAGACCTACGAGGGTTTCGCGTTTCTCACGAGCCGGCTGCGGATGAAGCTCGACGACGCAGCGCCGGAAATCACCGATCCTTTGCTCGATCATCTGTGGCCGCATACAGGCCGCACGATTCCGTCGCTGACCATCCTCGAGTGCGTGCCGCGCTCCGGCGAGGCGCGGATACTCGATACGCTGCCGCCGGGGTTGCAGGTACGTTCGACACCGGTCGGACCGGACGGGACGATATGTGTCTATCGAACCACGCGGGCGATACACCTGTTGCCGCTCAACGTGCGTGAAGCGGGCGCGCGCATGCGTGAGGACGGCCGTACGGTGATCCGGCTCGCGTTCGACCTGCTGCACCGAGAACAGCGGTTGCTGGACGACCTGTCGCGTATCCGGCTATACCTGCATGGCGACCGGCCGACTGCATCGGCGCTGTACGCGGTTTTCACGCGCCAGGTGGAGTCGATCGGCGTGCGCATGCCGCGCCTGCTCGACGGCCAGCTACAACCGCGCCCGGCGATGACGATCGAGGCGGCGGGCTTCGGCGCGCAGGCGCGACTGTGGCCGACCGACCTTGATGCACGCGACGCCGATCTCGACCGCGAGCAGACGATGCTCGAATATTTCGCGTTCCCCGAGAAGTTCCACTTCGTGGACTTGTGCGGTTTCGACGCGGCCAGCGTGCCACCGGGCGAAACACGGCTTGAATTCGAGATCGTGATTCGAGACCGGATTCCCGGTGACGCCACGTTAGGCGCAGACAACATCCGGTTGTTCTGCACGCCGGTGATCAATCTGCTCGAACTGGACGCGCAGGCCATCCGCCCCAATGCGCATGACCGCGACTATCCGGTGCGCGCCCCGGCCTCCGCAGGCGAGCACGTCGAGCCCTACGATGTACTGTCGGTCGTGGCGACCGATCCGCGTACCGCAAGGCAATACCCGTATCAGTCGATCAAGGCATTCCGGCACCGCGGCGGGATGATCCGGCACGAGTCGCCGGATCGGTACTACCACGCTTCGATTCGGCAGGGCGTGACGGGCCGGCGCGAGATGGTCGTGACGTTGGGCGGGCATCTGTGGGATGAACCCGGCAGTTTGCCGGACGGACACGTAACGGTCCGGGTGTTGGCAAACAACGGGCGCCTGCCGCGGATGGCGCTGCGTGAATCGATGGTTACCACACCTGCTTCGACCTTCAATGGTGTCGAGCGCGTGCACAATTTGACGGCCCCGACGATGCCGCTGTATCCGCCGCGCGGCGGCGATTATGACTGGCGGGTGATTTCTCACTTCAATGGGGCCGGCACAACCGAGCTGAACATGATGGACGCGAATGTGCTGCGCGGCGCGCTGTCGTTGTACGACTGGACACGAGAGGACGATAACCGGCGACGCATCGATGCGATTCATCACGTTTGGCTCGATGAGAAAACGGAATGCGTCGGGGCGCGTGTCGACCGGATCGTGAATGTGAACGTGGGCATCGAGCCGTCGGGTTTTGCCGGGCCGGGTGACGTCGCGCTGTTCGGCGACGTACTCAGCCGTTTCGTCGGCCGCTATGCGTGCTTCCATTTCGCTGTGCGGCTCGTTCTGTATGAAGGCGTGGGCGGCCCGAGCCGGCGCTATCCATGCACGATCAAGACGGGAGACTGGCTGTGATGCCGCGAGCACATCCGATGATGCGAAGCATTCGATTGGCGGCTGCTGTTGCGATGACGGCCGCGTTGCTGTCTGGCTGCGGTATGTGGCAATCGATGAAAGAGACGACCGCCGGCATGACACGCGCGATTTTCGTCACGAAGGTCAAGCAGATGAACCTCGTGGTCGAAAGCCGCGCCGCACTCAACGAGAGCGAGCAGGGGCAATCGCTACCGGTTGTAATGCGCGTCTACCAGTTGAAGGATGCGCATATCTTCGAGAATGCAGCTTACGTCTCGCTGCTCGATGATCACCGTGCGTTACTGACGACCGATCTGCTCGGCAGCATCGAGACCACGCTCGTGCCGGGCGCCACGGTCACGCTGTCCGCGCCAATGGCAGCCGACGCGCAAGTTGTGGGCGTGGCGGGATTCTTTCGGGATCAGCGCGATGCCGAGTGGCAACTGGTGATTCCGAAGTCGCAGTGGAAGAAGACGGATCCCGTCAAGCTGGTCGTGACGGGCAACCGGATGGAGCTGGCGCCCTGAACGAGGGAATGCGATGGTGGTTGGCAAGACGCGTGACATGTGCGTATTTGCAGTTCGGGATTCGAATTGCACACGCCGCGAGGCCGAGCGTTGACGCCCAAGCCCGAATGGCCGCTCGCATCACTCCGGCAAATCCCGCCGACTCACATCCCACTCGATCCCGCCCGCATTGAGCTGCTCGATCTTCTCCATCCGCTGCCGCGCCAGTTCCGGCAGCCGGTTCGTCACGCCGATCACCAGCGCTTCGGCGAGCGCCAGCGCGGGCACGTTGGTCTGCAGCATCGCGAAAGGGCGGCCCTGGATGCGCAGCACGATCTCCGCGAACTCGCCGATCGGCGAGCGCCATTCGTCGGTGATCAGCAGGATGCGCGCGCCGAGCTGGTGCGCGGCCTGCGCGAAGCGGATGCTGTCCTTCTGGTAACGGCGAAAATCGAAGATCACGAGCACGTCGGTGCGCCCCATGTCGGCCAGCGCGACGGACGCGAGATTCACGTTCGGCTCGACATACTGCACGTGCGGCCGCGTATAGGCGAGCATGAACGAGAACAGCGACGCGAGCGGCGCCGTATAGCGCCCGCCGCCGCAGAAGACGCGCACGTCCGGATCGGCCAGCACCGCCACGGCTGCGTCGAACGCGGCCGCGTCGAGCCCGTCGATCGTCGTCGCGAGCGATTCGGACAGCCGCTGGAAAATCGCCGCGTGACTATCGCGCATGCCCGTTTCCGAGTGGAACGCATCCATCCGCGCGAGCGGCGAATTCATCGCGGTATCGATCTCGTCGTGCAGCGCCTGCTGAAACGACGAGTAGTTCGGAAAACCGATCCGGACGACGAAGCGGAACACGGTCGGATCGCTGACTTCCGCCTGCTTCGCAACCTGCGCGATGGGGCCCAGCCCCAGACTGGGATAGCGATCCAGCAACGCCTGCGCGACCTTCTGTTCCGACGGCGTGAAGCTATCCATCTGGGATAACAGCAACGCCCTGATGCTCGTCCCCATCGGCACTCCGGCTCTCTATCGGAATTGAATGACCCAATGAAACGGCAGACGGGCGTCTGCCGGCAACTGCACGCATGTTAGCCGATCGAGGGGCGGCAGGCCGCGTGCGATCCCAAATTAGAGGGACGCATCACCTGATCAGACGATATGTTCATATGTGTAATAAATCAAACATCCTCCATCCGATCCGTCCCGGACGATTCGCTCTAAATTCAGTGGTTACCCTAGGTTTTGGTACAAAAAAGCGAATGCTATGATCGCCGCCTCGCTGAAATGTATCGTTTATTACATGTCGCATCAGCAGCGTCGACAACCAGTCGCGCGTCGATGCATCCCGGCATGGCCCGGTTTATTCGTCTGGAGGATTCCGTCATGAGGCGGCTCGTAGTACTCACCCTGTTGTCGGCGATGAGCGTGTGCGCGTTCGCCGCGTCGGACCCGGCGGTCGAAGCGAAGAACGGCATGGTGGTGTCGTCGCAGCATTTCGCGTCGCAGATCGGCGTCGACATCCTGAAGGCAGGCGGCAATGCGGTGGACGCGGCAGTGGCCGTCGGCTACGCGCAGGCCGTGACCAACTCGTGCTGCGGCAATATCGGCGGCGGCGGTTTCATGACGATCCACCTGGCCGACGGTCGCGACCGCTTCATCAATTTCCGCGAGACCGCGCCGGCCGCGTCGTCCGCGAACATGTATCTCGATGCGTCGGGCAACGTGATTCCGGACCAGAGCCTGTACGGCTATCGCGCGGTCGGCGTGCCGGGCACGGTGGCCGGCCTCGATCTCGCGCAGCGCAAGTACGGGAAGCTGACGCGCAAGCAGGTGATGGCGCCGGCGATCCGGCTCGCACGCGACGGTTTCGTGCTGACGCGCGGCGATACCGACATCCTCGACACGACGGTCGAGCGCTTCAGGAAGGACCCGGAAGCCGCGCGCATCTTCCTGCGCCCGGACGGCACGGCGCTGCAGCCGGGCGACCGCCTGGTGCAGAAGGATCTGGCCCGCACGCTCGAGCGCATCGCGGAGCAGGGGCCCGACGCGTTCTATCACGGCGAGATCCCGAAGATCGTCGAGGCGGCGGCCAAGCGCGGCGGCGGCGTGATCACGGCGGCCGATTTCGCGTCCTATCGCGCGCAGGACATGGCGCCGCTGACGTGCACGTATCGCGGCTACGAGTTCGTGTCGGCGCCGCCGCCGAGCTCGGGCGGCGTGACGATGTGCGAGACGCTGAACATCCTCGAAGGCTATGACCTGCGCAAGCTCGGCTATCACTCGGCCGCGGCGGTCCACTACATGACCGAAGCGATGCGCCATGCGTACGAAGACCGCAACACGCTGCTCGGCGATCCGGATTTCATCGACAATCCGGTCGCGAAGCTGACGAGCAAGGAATACGCGGCGCAGATCCGCAAGAGCATCCATGCCGATACGGCGACGCCGTCGGTCGACGTGCAGCCCGGTGTCGGCGTGCACGAGAAGCCGGAAACGACGCATTACTCGATCGTCGATCACGACGGCAATGCGGTGTCGACGACCTATACGGTCAACGGCCGCTTCGGCGCGGTGGTCATCGCGCCGGGCACGGGCTTCTTCCTGAACGACGAGATGGACGACTTCACCGTGAAGGTCGGCGCGCAGAACCTGTTCGGCCTCGTGCAGGGCACGCGCAACTCGATCGCGCCGGGCAAGCGTCCGCTGTCGTCGATGGCGCCGACCATCGTGAAGAAGGACGGCAAGGTGTTCATGGTGGTCGGCTCGCCGGGCGGCTCGCGCATCATCACGATCACGCTGCAGACCGTGCTGAACGTGATCGACTACGGGATGACGCCGCAGGACGCGGTGGCCGCGCCGCGCATCCATCATCAGTGGCTGCCCGACGCGGTCTATTACGAAACCTACGGCCTGTCGCCCGACACGCTCGCGATCCTGCGCAACATGGGCTACAAGATGGTCGAGCAGACGCCATGGGGCGCCGCCGAGCTGATCATGGTCGGCCTGCCGGGCACCGAAGCGGCGAGCCGCCAGAGTTCCGGGAACGATTCGTCGGTGTCCGGCAACGTGCGTGTCGGCTTCATCTACGGCTACAACGACCCGCGCCGCCCGGCCGGCTCGGCGATCGGCTACTGACGCGATCGTTTCAAGTCGAATCGCTGCCGCCGGCGTTCGCGTTGCCGCGAATGCCGGTGCGGCGGCAAGCGCGTCCGTCAGCGGGCATCCTCCAGCCTGAGCGGCACGCGCGCCTTTCTTCCGTCAACTCCATCGCCACCCGGCGAATTCCGTCATGAACAAACGAATGTCTGCGGCAGGCTGGATCCTGCTCGCGATGGCAGCCGGCATCCTGGTCGGCTACCTGATCTACACGCAGCTTCCCGACAAGCAGGCGGCCACGGAAGTCGCCGGCTACATCTCGCTCGTGTCCGACGTGTTCCTGCGGCTGATCAAGATGGTGATCGGCCCGCTGGTGTTCTCGACGCTGGTCGTCGGCATCGCGCACATGGGCGATGCGTCGTCGGTCGGGCGCGTGTTCGTGAAGGCGCTCGGCTGGTTCGTCACCGCGTCGCTGATCTCGCTGCTGCTCGGCCTGCTGATGGCGAACCTGCTGCGGCCCGGCGAGAACCTCGGCCTGCCGCTGCCGGACATCGGCGCGTCCGCGCATCTCGCGACGTCCAAGTTCACGCTGAAGGATTTCGTCGGTCACATGGTGCCGAAGTCGATCGCCGAGGCGATGGCGAACAACGAGATCCTGCAGATCGTCGTGTTCTCGATGTTCTTCGGCGTGGCGCTCGCCGCCCTCGGCGAGCGCGGCAAGATCCTCGTCGCGGCGATCGACCAGCTCGCGCACGTGATGCTGAAGATCACCGGCTACGTGATGAAGCTCGCGCCGCTCGCGGTGATGGCCGCGATGGCGTCGACCGTGGCGGTCAACGGGTTGTCGATCCTGCTGAAGTTCGCGGTGTTCATGGGCGATTTCTACGCGAGCCTCGTGCTGCTGTGGGCCACGCTCGTCGCGGCCGGGCTGCTGTTCCTCGGCCGCCGCGTGTTCAAGCTGCTCGCGCTGATCAAGGAAGCGTTCATGCTGTCGTTCGCAACCGCGAGCTCGGAAGCCGCGTATCCGAAGATCCTCGACGCGCTCGACCGCTTCGGCGTACGGCGCAAGATCTCGAGCTTCGTGATGCCCATGGGCTATTCGTTCAACCTCGACGGCTCGATGATGTACTGCACGTTCGCGACGCTGTTCATCGCGCAGGCCTACGACATCCACCTGTCGCTCGGCACGCAAATCACGATGCTGCTGATCCTGATGCTGACGTCGAAGGGGATGGCCGGCGTGCCGCGCGCGTCGCTCGTCGTGATCGCGGCCACGCTGCACCAGTTCAACATCCCTGAAGCCGGGCTGCTGCTGATTCTCGGCGTCGACACGTTCCTCGACATGGGGCGCTCGGCCACGAACGCGGTGGGCAACTCGATCGCCAGCGCGGTGGTCGCGAAGTGGGAAGGCGAGCTGATGTCGGAGTCCGAAGCGAGCGCGCATGCCGCGCATCTCGATGCCGAACTTGAACGGCAGAACAACGCGCCGGCCTATGGCGCCGGTCAGACGACGTCGACCTGACGGTCAGGCCGCGAGCGCTTCGTCGATGCACGCCGCGAGCACCATCGCGGCGGCGTTACCCGGCGTCGAGCCGAGCAGTTGCGGCGCATAGACGCTGTCGCCGATCTCGATCGGTCGCCCCGACAGCGCACACACGCCGCGCTTGCGCGTCGTGAACAGGCGCCACTTCTGGTAGCCGTAGTGCCCGGTGCAGGCGTCGCACCACGAAATCATCACGGTGTCGGCGGTGGGCCGTTCGAGCACGCTGATGGTCGGCTTGCTCGTCGCGTCCCACGACGGCAGCCGGTCGCGCGTGACGCTGCGCCGTCGCGGCCCGCCCCACGAAACGGACGGCATGTCGAAGCTGCCGATTGCGGCGACGGTCATGAGCCAGGGCGCTACACGATTGTTCATGTTTCTGTTCCTCGAAACGTTACGCGGTGCCGCGACGCGCGGCATCACGACAGGCGGATGCGCGGCTGCACCCAGCCGTTGATCCGTTCGGCGATCCACAGCAAGGTCGCCTTGGAGAAACCGTGCAGCGCCTGCTGGTGCCGCCGGTAGAGCATCAGGTGGCTGAACTGCGCGAAGCGCCCCTGGATGAAGCCGCCGCGGAAGAAACCGAACTGCCCGAGCGTGCCGAACGCGTCGTAATCGCTGATCGACACCAGCGCGCCGAAATCGTGGAACGCGAACGGCGGAATCGGCGTGCCGTCGAGCCAGGCGGGCAGATGCTTCGCGAGATGCTCGGCCTGCTGCGTCGCGACCTGCGCGGTGGGTGGCAGCGGCCGCTCCTGGCCGTCGGGCAGCAGGCTGCCGCAATCGCCGATCGCGAACACGTGCTCGTCGCCGGTCGCCTGCAGCGTGGGGCCGACCACGATCTGGTTCGCGCGGTTCGTGTCGAGCCCGCCCAGCGCCTGCATGAAGTCGGGCGCCTTCACGCCGGCCGCCCACACCATCAGGTCGGCTTCGGCGAACGAACCGTCGCCATAGTGGAAACCGTTCGCGTCGGCCGACGTGACGCGCGTCGACGTCAGCACGCGAAAACCGATCTGTTCGAGCCGCCGCTGGGCTGATGCGGAAATTCGCGGCGGAAACGCGTTGAGGATGCGAGGGCCGCTTTCGAGCAACGTGAGTTGCAATCGCTCGCGCACCGTGTCGTCGCCGTAGGCCTGCGCCACTTCGAGCAAACGGCTCAGTTCCGCCGCGAGTTCCACGCCCGTCGCGCCCGCGCCGACGATCGCCACGCGAAACGGCTCGTCGCGCGCGATGCTGCGGAACACGCGCATCCGCAACGCTTCGTTGAAGGTCTCCGCCTGCTGCTGGCTGTCGATGAAGTAGCAGTGCTCGCGCACGCCGGGCACGCCGAAATCGTTGGCCTGGCTGCCGAGCGCGAGGATCAGCACGTCGTATTCGAGTTCGCGTGCGTCGATCACCACGTCGCCGTCCTGCGAGCGGATCTCGCCGAGCTGCACGCGGCGGCGCGTGCGATCGAGCCCCTTCAGTTCGCCGGGCTGGTACGTGTAACCGTGGTCGCGGGCATGGGCGAGGAAGATCACCTGTTGCTGCTGGACGTCGCGCGTGCCGGCCGCGATCGTGTGCAGCATCGGCTTCCAGATGTGCGTCGGACTGCGATCGACGACCGTGATCTGCGCGCGTCCGGACCGGCCGAGACGCTCGCCCAGGCGGGTCGCGAGCTGCAGCCCGGCGATTCCGCCGCCGACGATGACGATGCGTGTAGGGGTTGTCATGGATAAATCATCAAGTGATGAATAAGGTATGATCCTAGCGCTTCCCGGCTCCGCGTGTCAACGGAGCGGGGCAGGCCGCCCGCTTCCGGTACGTGAAACCGGGGACCGAACACGGGCATTCGAATCGTTCAAGGAGCAGGAAAAACGTGGCAGAAGTCACTGAGCGCGCGCCGTCGAAGCGGCGTACGCGCGGACGGCCGCTGGCGGATGCGTCCGTCGGCCCGGACGTGATATTGCGGGCCGCGCGCCGCACGTTCGCGAAGCGCGGCTACGACGCGACGAGCGTGCGCGAAGTCGCGCGCGAGCTGGGCATCGACGCGGCGCTGATCGCCCATCACTTCGGTACGAAGGAAACGTTGTGGCTGGCCGTCGTCGAGCAGATCGTCGAGCTGGCCGAACCGATGTTCGACGCGCTGCGTGCGTTGCGCGCGTCGTCGCTGCCGCATCGCGACCGCGTGCGGCGCGCGCTCGAGCTGTGCGTCGATCACGAATTCGCGGAGCCGGATATCGGCATGTTCTTCTCGACGGCGGCGACCGAGGAGGGCGGGCGGCTCGACCGGCTGCAGGAGCGGATCGTGCGCCCGTATCACGACGCGATGTTTCCGCTGCTGGCGGACGCGGTCGAGGCCGGCGCGATCCGTCCGGTCGATCCGAACGTGCTGTTCTTCATGATCGCGAGCGCGATCGGCACGACGGTGTCGTACAGCCACATGATGCTGGAGTACACGTCGCTGCCGACGCGGCCGGAGGCGTTCCGCGAGGCCGTGCTCGGCGTCGTGTTCAACTTCCTCGGCGGCCGGGCCTGAGCGCCGCGCGCGCGATGCGCGCGGTCAGGTCGCGGCAACCAGCCCCAGTTCGCGCACCGCGTTCCGCGCGCTCTCGCGCAGCGCATCGACGAGCGGCGACGGCGTACGGTAGGCGAGCGCCACTTCGTACGCGAGCGGGCTGCCCGCATCCTTCAGTTCGCAGAACGTAATGCCTTGCGGATGCATCGGCACGAACAGGCGCGGCATCAGCGCGACGCCGATGCCGCCCGCGACGAGCCCGGCCGTCGTCTGCATCTGGCGCGGCTGCTGGACCACCCGCGGCGCGAAGCCCGCCTGCGCGCATGCCGTTACGATCAGCGCATGCATGCCCGGCCCGTGGTGCGCGGCAAACATGACCCACGGTTCGTCCGCCAGCTCGGCCAGCGCGATGCGGCGGCGGTGCGCGAGCCGGTGGCCGTCGGGCAGCGCGGCGACCATCCGGTCGCGCAGCAGCGGCTCGACATGCACGTCGCCGGCATCGGCCACCGGCAGCACGACGAGGCCGGCGTCGGTGCGGTCCTGCCGCAGCGCGAGCACCTGGTCGGCGGTCGTGCCTTCCTCGAGCTGGAAATCGACGTTGGGATGCCGTTCCTGAAACGCGCGGAGGATCAACGGCAACAGCGCGTTCACGGTGCTGTCGACGAAGCGCAGCCGCAGCGTGCCGCCGAGGCCGGCGCCCGCGCGGCGCGCCACGGCCACCGCGCGCTCGGCCTGTTCGAGCGCACGCCGTGCTTCGAGCAGGAAGGCCTCGCCGGCCGGCGTGAGCCGCGAGCCGCGGTTGTCGCGTTCGAGCAAGGCGACGCCCAATTCATCCTCGAGCTTGCGGATCGCCGCGCTGAGCGGCGGCTGGGCCATGTGCAGCCGCTCGGCCGCGCGCCGGAAGCTGAGCGTTTCGGCGACCGCGATGAATTGCCGGAACTGTCGCAGATCGATCATGCGATACCCTCCATGTATCAGTAGATCATTGAATTCGTATTTTACCTATCACGCCGAGCTGCCCAGAATGTCCCTGTCGTCAACCGTCGATACTCAGGAGGACAGATCATGACGGGCAATGAACAGCAGCGAACGGCCATCGTCACGGGCGGGTCGAGCGGGATCGGCTTCGCAATTGCGAGCCGGCTGGTGCAGGACGGGTATCGCGTCGCGATCGTCGGGCGCGATGCGGCGCGGCTGGAGGCGGCCGTCGCGCGGCTCGGCGGTGCGGCGATCGGGCAGGCGGGCGATCTGAGCGTGCGGCACGACGCGGAAGCGGTGGTCGCCGCGATCGCTGCAAGGTGGTCGCGTATCGACGTCCTCGTCAACAACGCGGGATTGACCGGTCGCGTCGGCGCGGATACGAAGGCGGGCGAAGCGGAGGCCGTGTGGGACGCGGTGCTCCATGCGAACCTGAAAAGCCTGTTCCTGACGACGATGGCCGTGCTGCCGCACCTGGCCGATCGCGCCGCGCGGATCGTCAACATCGGCTCGATCGCGGCGCGCGCCGGCAGCCTGTTGCCGGGCGGCCTCGCGTATGCGGCCGCGAAGGCCGGCGTCGAAGGCTTCACCGTCGCGCTGGCACGCGAACTGGGGCCGCGCGGCGCGACGGTCAATACGGTCGCGCCCGGCTATATCGCCGGCACACGTTTCTTCGGCGACAGCGGGGTCGCGCCGGCCGTCGCGGCAATGATCCGCGTGCAGACGCCGGTTGGCCGCGCCGGCCAGCCGGACGACGTCGCGGACGCGGTCGCGTGGCTCGCCGGGCCGCGCGCGTCGTTCGTCACGGGCGCGACGATCGCGGTGAACGGCGGCTGGCGCGTCGGGTGACGCAGCGCGCGTGCGGCCGACGCGTCATTCGGCATCGGTTGGCGGCTTGTCGCCGAGCCAGCGCCGCGCGCCGGGCCCGTTGCGGCCGGCGCGGTCTTCCGGGTTGGTCAGCTTGCAGCGTTTCAGCGACAGGCAGCCGCAGCCGATACATTCGTCGAGGTTGATATAGAGCCGCTGCAGCTCCTCGATCCGGCTCGCGACGCGCTGCTTCCAGCCGCGCGACAGCCGCTGCCAGTCCTTGTTGCTGGGCGCGGCGTCCTCGGGCAGGCTGACGAGCTGCTCGGCGATTTCGTCGAGCGAATAGCCGATCTTCTGCGCGAACACGATGAACGCGATCAGCCGCAGCACCGCACGCGAATAGTGGCGATGGCTCGAGCCGTTGCGGTGCGACTTGATCAACCCGCGCGTCTCGTAGAAACGCAGCGTCGACGCCGGCACGCCACTGCGCGCGGCCACTTCGCGGATCGACATCAGCGGCCATTGCGGGGTTTCCTGGATACCCATGACGCCCTCCGGGAAAGCTTGACTTGAAGTTAACTTCAACTTTTATGCTACGCGGCAGTTTAACCCGTCGCGAGGCATCATGCTCTCCTTTTCCCTACGCAGAACCTCGCCTTTGGGCGCGGCCTGCGCCCTGTTGCTGGCGTTGTCGGGCTGTCACGACGGCAAAGGCACATCGTCGGCCCAGCCGCTTCCCGAAGTGGGCGTCGCCACCGTCGCGCCACGCACCATCCGCCTCGCGGACGAATTCAACGGGCGCGTCGAAGCGGTCGATGCGGTCGAACTGCGGCCGCGCGTGAGCGGCTACCTGCAGCGTGTCGCGTACAAGGAGGGCGATGTGGTCGCGCAGGGCGCGCTGCTGTTCGAGATCGATCCGCGCCCGTACCGGATTGCGCTCGACCGGGCGAATGCGCAGCAGCAGCGCGCCCGTGCGGCCGCGAGCCTCGCGAACGTGCAGTTGAAGCGCGTGCAGACGCTGATCGACGCGCATGCGACGTCGCAGGAGGAACTCGACAACGCGCGCGCCACTGCCGAGCAGGCGCGTGCCGATCTGCAGGCGGCCGATGCGGCCGTGGCCGACGCGAAGCTCAATCTCGGCTTCACCGAAGTGCGCGCGCCGATCGCGGGCCGGGTCGGCCGTGCGGTCGCGACCGTCGGCAACCTCGCGCGGGCGGACGACACGCTGCTGACGACCGTCGTGTCGCAGAACCCGGTCTACGTGTACTTCGATTGCGACGAGCAGAGCTACCTGCGCTACAACGCGCGGCGCGCCGATCCGACGCATCGCGCGATCGGCGCCGATCCGGTGCGCATCGGCCTCGCGAACGAGACGGGCTTCCCGCATGCGGGCACCGTCGATTTCCTCGACAACCGGCTCGACCCGCAAACCGGCACGATCCGCGCCCGCGTGCGGCTGCCGAACGCGGACCATACGTTTACGCCGGGCCTGTATGCGCGCGTGCAGCTCGTCAGCGGCCGCGACCAGGACGCTTTGCTGGTCGACGACAAGGCCGTGCTGACCGACCAGGACCGCAAGTACGTGTACGTGATCGGTCCGGGCGACAAGGCGCTGCGCCGCGACGTGACGATCGGCCGCGAACTCGACGGCGAGCGGATCGTCGAGAAGGGATTGCAGTCGGGCGACCGCGTGGTGGTCGACGGCGTGCAGCGCATCTACTATCCGGGCGTACAGGTGAAGCCGAAGGCGCTGCCCGCGCGCGCCGCGGCGGACCCCGGCGCCGGCACGCAGGCCGTGGCCGATGCCGGCGCGCCTGCCGCGCACTGACGGGAGCGAGACGATGGATTTCTCCCGCTTCTTCATCGACCGGCCGATCTTCGCGGTCGTGCTGTCGATCGTCATCTTCGCGCTCGGCCTGATCTCGATTCCGATACTGCCGGCCGGCGAATATCCGGAAGTCGTGCCGCCGAGCGTCGTCGTGCGCGCGACGTACCCGGGCGCGAACCCGAAGGAAATCGCCGAGTCGGTCGCCGAACCGCTGGAAGAGGCGATCAACGGTGTCGAAGGCATCATGTACATGAAGTCGGTCGCCGGGTCGGACGGCAGCCTGCAGGTCGTCGTCACGTTCCTGCAGGGTGTCGATCCCGACACGGCCGCCGTGCGCGTGCAGAACCGCGTGAGCCAGGCGCTGTCGCGCCTGCCCGACGAGGTGCGCCAGTACGGCGTGACCACGCAGAAGCAGTCGCCCACGCCGCTGATGTACGTGAGCCTCTATTCGCCGGACAACAGCCGCGATTCGCTGTACCTGCGCAACTACCTGACGCTGCACGTGAAGGACGAACTGTCGCGGCTCACCGGCATCGGCGACGTCGGCGTGTACGGCTCCGGCGACTACGCGATGCGGCTGTGGCTCGACCCGAACCGGCTCGCGTCGCGCGGGCTGACCGCGAGCGACGTGATCGCGGCCGTGCGCGAGCAGAACGTGCAGGTGTCCGCCGGCCAGCTCGGCGCGGAACCGTCGCCGAAGAAAAACGACTTCCTCGTGTCGATCAACGTGCGCGGCCGCCTGCGCACGGTGCAGGAATTCAGCGACATCGTGCTGCGCAACGGCGATGATGGCCAGGTGGTGAAGCTGTCCGACGTCGCGCGCATCGAGCTCGGCGCGGGCGACTACACGCTGCGCTCGTATTTCAACGACAAGCATTCGGCCGTGGTCGGCATCTTCCTGTCGCCGGGTGCGAACGCGCTCGACGTCGCGAAGGCCGTGTATGCGAAGCTCGACGAATTGTCGAAGCGCTTCCCGCCCGGCGTCGCGTACCGCCCCGTGTGGGACCCGACGGTGTTCGTGCGCGAATCGATCCGCGCGGTGCAGCACACGCTGATCGAGGCCGTGGTGCTGGTCGTGCTCGTCGTGATCCTGTTCCTGCAAACCTGGCGCGCGTCGATCATTCCGCTCGTCGCGGTGCCGGTGTCGGTGGTCGGCACGTTCGCGTGGCTCTACCTGCTCGGCTATTCGATCAACACGCTGACGCTGTTCGGGCTCGTGCTCGCGATCGGGATCGTCGTCGACGATGCGATCGTCGTGGTCGAAAACGTCGAGCGCAACATCGCACGGGGCCTGAGCCCGCGCGATGCCGCGCACCAGGCGATGCGCGAGGTGTCGGGTCCGATCGTCGCGATCGCGCTCGTGCTGTGCGCGGTGTTCGTGCCGATGGCGTTCATGTCGGGCGTTACCGGCCAGTTCTACAAGCAGTTCGCGGTGACGATCGCGATCTCGACGGTGATCTCCGCGATCAACTCGCTGACGCTGTCGCCCGCGCTCGCCGCGAAGCTGCTGCGTCCGCACGGCGCGCCGAAGGATGCATTGACGCGTGCGCTCGACCGCGCATTCGGCTGGCTGTTTCATCCGTTCAACCGCTTCTTCGAGCGCAGCTCAGACCGCTATCACGGCGTCGTCGGTCGCACGCTGAAGCGGCGCGGCGTGGTGTTCGCGGTCTATGCGGCGCTGCTTGCGGCGACCGCGCTGCTGTTCAACGCGGTGCCCGGCGGTTTCATTCCGGTGCAGGACAAGCTGTACCTGTTCGCGGGCGCGAAGCTGCCGGAGGGCGCATCGCTCGCGCGCACCAGCGCGGTGACCGAGCAGATGACGAAGATCGCGCTCGGCACCGACGGCGTCGAGATGGTGCCGGCGTTCGCGGGGCTGAATGCGCTGCAGGGCGTGAACACGCCGAACATCACGAACTCGTACGTGATCCTGAAGCCGTTCGACCAGCGTCACCGCACTGCCGCGCAGATCAACGCGGACCTGAACGCGCGCTTCGCGGCGATCGATGGCGGCATCACCTATGCGCTGATGCCGCCGCCGATCCAGGGTCTCGGCAACGGCTCCGGCTACTCACTGTACCTGGAGGATCGCGGCGGGCTCGGCTACGGCGAATTGCAGAAGGCGCTCACCGCGTTCCAGGCCGCGATCGCGAAGACGCCGGGGATGAGCTATCCCGTCAGCTCGTACCAGGCGAACATCCCGCAGCTCGAGGTGAAGGTCGACCGGCTGAAGGCGAAGGCGCAGGGCGTCGCGCTGACCGATCTGTTCAACACGTTGCAGGTGTATCTCGGCTCGATGTACGTGAACGACTTCAACGTGTTCGGCCGCGTGTATCGCGTGATGGCGCAGGCGGATGCCGGCCACCGGCAGACGGCCGCCGACATCGCGAACCTGCGCACGCGCAACGCGAAGGGCGAGATGGTGCCGATCGGCTCGATGGTGACGGTCGGGCCCGCGTACGGCCCCGATCCGGTCGTGCGCTACAACGGCTATCCGGCCGCCGACCTGATCGGCGACGCCGATCCGAAGGCGATGTCGTCGTCGCAGGCGATCGCGAAGCTGCAGCAGATCGCGAAGGACGTGCTGCCGCCGGGCATCACGCTCGAATGGACCGACCTCAGCTACCAGCAGGTCACGCAGAGCAACGCGGCGATCGTCGTGTTTCCGCTCGCGGTGATGCTGGTGTTCCTGGTGCTCGCGTCGCTGTACGAGAGCTGGACGCTGCCGCTCGCGGTGATCCTGATCGTGCCCGTGTGCATGTGCGCGGCGCTGTTCGGCGTGTGGCTGTCCGGCGGCGACAACAACGTGTTCGTGCAGGTCGGTCTCGTCGTGCTGATGGGGCTCGCGTGCAAGAACGCGATTCTGATCGTCGAATTCGCGCGGGAGCTCGAGATCCAGAGCAAGGGCGTGGTCGAAGCGGCGCTCGAAGCGTGCAAGCTGCGGCTGCGTCCGATCGTGATGACGTCGGTCGCGTTCATCGCGGGCTCGGTGCCGCTGCTGATCGGCAGCGGTGCGGGCAGCGAAGTGCGGGCGGCCACCGGCGTCACCGTGTTCGCGGGGATGCTGGGCGTCACGCTGTTCGGGCTGTTCCTGACGCCCGTGTTCTATGTGGCGATCCGCAAGCTCGCGGGCGGCACGCCGGCCGTCTGGAGCGAACAGCACGGCACCCTCGAAGGAGAAAACCGATGAGCGCCGCTTTCCGTCTTTCCGCGCTCGCGATGTCGGTGACGCTCGCCGCATGCGCGGTGGGCCCCGATTTCAAACGGCCCGATACCGCCACGGCCGCGCGGTTCGCGCGCGATGCTCGTCCGGCCACGCAGCGCGACGCGGCGCCGGCCGATACACCGAGCGACACGTCGCCCGACGCCGATGCCGCCTTCTGGCGCGGGTTCGGCGATCCGACGCTGACACGGTTGATCGACGCGGCGCTCGCGGCGAACCAGGACTTGCAGGTCGCCGTATCGCGCTACGACGCGTCGAATGCGCTGCTGTCGCAGGCCACGTTCGACCGCTATCCGACGATTACCGCGAGCGGCCAGATCGGCCATCAGCTGATGAGCAAGGACCAGGCGTTCGGCGCGCCGCGCAGCCAGCGCGATACGCCGACGTCCAATGTCGGCATCAATGCCGCGTGGGAACTCGACCTGTTCGGCCGCGTGCGCCGCTCGATCGAGTCGCAGCGTGCGGAAACGGCGGCCAGCGCGGCCGACGTGCGCGCGGTGCGCGTCGCGATCGCGGGGGAGGTCGCCAGCACGTACGTCGATCTGCGCGGCTCGCAGGAGCGGTTGCGGATCGCTCGCGAGAACGCCGACAACCAGAAGCAGACGCTCGCGCTGATCAATGCGCGCGTCGGCGCGGGGCGAGGCTCCGAACTTGATGCGGCGCGAGCGCGTGCCCAGTACGAATCGACGACGTCGCGGATCGCCGTGTACGAAGCTGCGATCGGTGTCGACGAGCATCGGCTCGCGGTGCTGACCGGGCAGACGCCGGATGCGCTGATCGGCCGGTTCGATTTGCCGAAGACGGGCACGCCGACAGGCACGCCGGTGCCGCTGCCGGCGCTCGCGGCCGACATCGATCCCGGCACGCCGGGCGACCTGCTGCGCCGCCGCCCCGATGTCGCGGCCGCCGAGGCGCGGCTGCATGCGGCGACCGCGCGCGTCGGCGTCGCGACCGCCGACCTGTTCCCGCGCTTCACGCTGTCGGGGCTGCTCGGCAGCGCGACGAGCAGCTACGGGTTCTTCCGCGCGGGTAGCGACACCAACCTGATCGCACTCGGCATCGACTGGTCGTTCCTCGACGTCGGCCGCGTGCGTGCGCGGATCGCCGCGAGCGACGCGGAAGCGGCCGGCCAGCTTGCGCAGTATCGGCAGACCGTGCTCGGCGCGCTGGAGGAAACCGAGAACGCGCTGCTGCGTGTCGCCCGCACGCGTGACGAGACCACGCACCTCGTGCGGGCGGCCGACGACAGCGCACGCGCGGCGCAGCTCGCGCAGGCGCGTTTCTCGGCCGGCGCGATCGACTACTACGAAGTGCTCGACGCGCAGCGGACGCTGCTGCAGGCACAGGATGCGGCGGCCGACGGGCGGATGCGCAGCGCCGCATCGACGGTCGCGCTGTACAAGGCGCTCGCGGGCGGCTGGCCGTCGGGCACGGAGCAGGGCATGCCAGGTCCGCTCGCTCGGTCGGGGCAGTAGCGCAAGCGGCGCGACGACACGCTCGGCGGGTGGCGGGGAAGGCGACGATTGCGATCGCACGAGAGGGCTATCGTTCTCGCGGTAAAATTTGATTGCAACTGCAATCAAGCGAGAGGAACGCCCCGACATGAACGCAACCGAACCCGATCTGTGGTTCTCGTTCGTCCGCGCGCACCGGACGATGATTCGCGAGATTGAGCGTCGCCTCGCGGCGGCTGGCTTGCCCGCGTACGCGTGGTACGACGCCCTGTGGGGGCTCGAAAGCGGCCCCGACGGCACGCGCCGCATGCACGAACTGGCCGACGTGCTCGCGATCGAGCGCTACAACCTGACGCGGCTCGTCGACCGGCTCGAACAGGAGGGACTCGTCACGCGCATGCGCTCGGCGGACGACGGCCGGGCCGCGTTCGCGAGCATCACCGACAAGGGGCGGGCGCTGCGCAAGAAGATGTGGAAGGTGTATCAGTCGACGGTCGCCGAGCTATTTCTCGACCAGTTCACCAGCAAGGACCGGGCGGCGATGATCGCCGCGCTTGACCGTGCGACCGCTGCCGCGCGCGACGCGGCGGCCGACGCGAAGTAACGTATCCGGCACACGGCGCGCCGAACGCTGACACCGCCGCGCCCGGCGGCGCGAGCCGCCGCGTCGTCAGCCGTTCGAAGCAGGCTGCCGCGGCGCGGCGGGTATCGGGTGTCCGCACGGGCGCACCGGGTCGCGCAGTCTGCATGTCCCTCCTTCGAGTACTGGCATGTCGCCGGCGATATCGGTTCCGGCATAGGATTGCAATTGCAACGATTGTAGTTGCAACGACAACCCGACGACAAGGACCGACATGACCTCGACGCATTCCCTCACGTTCTATACGGCCGACACGCCGAACGGGCACAAGATCGCGATCTACCTGGAAGAGGCCGGGCTCGCGCACGATCGCGTGCAGGTGAACCTGTCCGCCGGCGAGCAGCGCAGCCCGGCGTATCTCGCGATCAATCCGAACGGCAAGATCCCGGCCATCGTCGACCACGATACGGGGCTGGCCGTATTCGAATCCGGCGCGATCCTCGGCTATCTCGCCGAGAAGACGGGCTGCCTGCAGCCTGACACGCTCGCCGAGCGCACGGCGGTCCAGCAATGGCTGCATTTCCAGATCGGCGGGATCGGGCCGATGCTCGGCCAGTTGTGGTGGTTCCTGCATGCATCGAAGGCGGGCAATGCGGAAGCGATCGACCGCTACCGGAAGGAGGCGCTGCGTCTTTACGGCGTCGTGAACGCTCGCTTGTCGGAATCGGCGTATCTCGCGTCGTCGCGGTATTCGATCGCCGATATCGCCGCGTTTCCGTGGCTGCGCACAGCGGGCGAGCTCGATCTCGACGTTGCCGGCTTCCTGCACGTCGAGCGCTGGCTTGCCGAGATCGCCGCGCGGCCGGCCGTGCAACGAGGCCTGATCGCCTGCCGCACGCCAGTGGCCGAGGCGGCGCACTGACACCGCGCCGCCCGCGCCGCATGGACGGCGCGGGGGCCTGCCGCCGCCAGCCGGGGGACATCGTTCTCCTTCGCCGTAAACGTCTCGAATGCGCGATATTTGCGCCGCTCGATCCGCTTTGGAAGTCGCGTATAGCCGCCACCCCGGCCGTCCAGACGCACGAGTAGCTGGGGAGCCGATGCTTAGCATCGCGGCCGCCGGCCTACCGCGGCGGCGGCCCGATCATTACGCTTGGGCGATCATCCACTCTGTCCGGAAGGTCGCCATGTCCCGGCTCGACTACAAGCTGCTCGGCCCCTGCCTGCTCGCCATCGCGCTCGACGCGATGGGGTTCGGGCTCGTCTATCCGATGATGTCCGCTATTTTCAGCGACCCGCACGCGGGCATCCTGCCGGCCGACGCCGGCGCGCACGCGCGCAATTTCTATCTCGGCCTCGGCTACGGGATCTACCCGCTGTGCATGTTCTTCGGTTCGTCGCTGATGGGCGAGCTGTCCGATCGCTACGGCCGCCGCCGGGTCCTGCTGCTGTGCGTGCTCGGCCTCGCGGCCGGCTACGCGATGATGGCGGCCGGCGCGTGGCATGCCAGCGTCGCGCTGCTGCTGGCCGGCCGCGGGCTCACCGGCCTGATGGCCGGTTGCCAGGGCATCGCGCAGGCGGCTATCACCGATCTCAGCACGCCCGACACGAAGGCGTACAACATGAGCATCATGTCGCTCGCGTTCAGCGCGGGCGTGATCGTCGGCCCGGTACTCGGCGGCGTTACGTCCGACCGGACGATCTCGCCGCTGTTCGACTACGGCACACCGTTCATGCTGGTCGCCGCGCTGTCGCTGATCTGCGCGTGCTGGACCTGGGCGTCGTATCGCGATTCCGCCGCGCCACGCGGCGATACGCGCATCGATCCGCTGCTGCCGCTGCGGATCATCGTGGAGGCCGCGCGTCAGCGCGACGTCGCGTTCCTGTCGGTGGTGTTCTTCCTGATGCAGGTCGGCTACGGGCTCTACCTGCAGACCATCATGCTGCTGTTGCAGGCGAAATTCGGCTATACGAGCGCGCGGCTCGGATTGTTCAGCGGCGTGATCGGCCTCTGCTTCGTGTTCGGCCTGCTGTGCGTCGTACGGCTGATGCTGCGCGTGTGGCGCGTGATCGATATCGCGAAGACGGGCCTGCTGGTGGCCGGCCTTGGCCAGATCCTGTCCGCGCTGTTCCCGCACGAACCGGTGCTGTGGGTGCTCGCGATGGTCGTCGGCTGCTTCGACATGGTGGCGTACACGACGATGTATACGGCGTTTTCCGATGCCGTCAGCGACGATCGGCAGGGCTGGGCGCTCGGCGTCGCGGGTTCGGTGATGGCGGTCGCGTGGGTCGTGACGGGCGCGCTGACGAACCTGCTGCCCGTATTCGGCGAGACCGGCTTGCTGCTGATCGGCGGCGCGGGTTTCCTGCTCAGTTTCGCGATGATGGCTGCGTACGGCCGCGCGCGGCCGGGCGCGCGAACGGCCGTGTTGTCGTAGGTGGCTCACACGCGCGTTGGCCCGATCCTGTCGGACGTTGTCCCGCCCGCCGCTGTCGCATCATGCCGCGCGGCCCGACACTGGCGCGTCGCGGCCGGAGAGGTTCCGGGCTGCGTGCGGTGGCGCCGGCAGGCCCGGCGTGCCGTTCCATCAATGTGCCAACCGAGAGAGCATGCCATGCAACATCCGACCATCCGTACCCTGGCCGGCGCGAGCGCGCCGACGTCGATCGCCGCCGCCCGCACCGCGCTGCTGGTGATCGATTTCCAGAACGAATACTTCAGCGGCCGGCTGCCGGTTCCGGACGGGCCCCGTGCACTGGGCAATGCGCGGCGCGTGATCGCGTTCGCCGACCGCGCGGGCATTCCTGTGTTTCACGTCCAGCACGTCGGTACGGCCGACAGCCCGATCTTCGCCGACGGCAGCGACGGCTTCCGCTTTCACTCGGACCTGCAGCCGGCGCCGCAGCACACAGTCGTGCAGAAAACGTCGGTGAGCGTATTCCCGACGACGGACCTCGATGCGCGGCTGAAGGCGGCCGGCATCGACACGCTGATCGTCACCGGCCTGATGACGCATGCGTGCGTGGCCGGCGCGGCACGCGATGCGGTGCCGCTCGGCTATGCGGTGATCGTCGTCGACGATGCATGCGCCACGCGGGACCTCGACGTCGCGGACGGCGGCACGGTGCCGCACCGCGACCTCCATCGTGCGACGCTGGCCGCGCTGTCGGACACGTTCGGCGATGTGCTGACGACCGAGCAGGTGCTGGCGCTCGGCGTCGTGTGACGGCGGCCGGTTCGCGCGTCGGTCGGCCCATCCCGGCGGCCGGCCGATGCGCGGGCTCCGTGCTTCAGAACATCGTGTTCCGGTTCGCGGACGTTTCGGGTACCGGCTGGATCACGTCCCAGTGTTCGACGATCTTGCCGTCCTTCACGCGGAAGATGTCGACCACCGCTTCGCCGCGATCGCCCGGACGCTCGGTCGCATGCACGTGCAGGTAGACGAGGTCGCCGTCGGCCGCGCTGCGGACGATGCGCGCGCGCGATGCCGGGTTCTTCTGGAACGCGCCGACGAAGTACGACACGAACGGCTGCTTGCCGTCCGGCACGTGCGGGTTGTGCTGCTTGTAGTCGTCCGCGACGACGGTGGCGGCCTCGACCGCTTCGTGCCGGTTGAAGAAGCGGTCGTAGAACGTCAGCACGAGCTGGCGGTTGGCTTCCTCGGCGGCGAGGTCGCGCGCGGTCGGGCCGGCGGCCAGCGCGGCCGTCGATGCGGCCAGCAAGACGAACGCGGCAACGGCGCGAACGGGGGAGCGGAACGAAGGCATGTAGCGTTTTCCTTGGTTGACGATTCGTGGACGGATGCGCGAGCGCTACCGGGTGTTGCGCGAGTCGCGACGACCCGCGGGCGATGACGGCTTGGCCGCGGGATGCATGTCGTATCGGCACGAAGGTTTCGCCGACCGGACCGCGAGGTTGCAGGTGCCGGGATGGCGAGGCCGCGCGGCATCGTCATGCTTCGTTGAACTGGCGAATGCGGGGCGGCTGTCGGGCCGATCGAATGGTACAGTTGCCGCGAACCCGTCACAAGAAGTCACCGCGGTGTGAACAGGTCACGTCGCGGTGACCGTGCATCGCCCGTGAAAGAGACTCCCGTCATGCTACTTCCGTCCGCCGACGAATCCGTCGAACTCGATCAGCCGTGCCCGATCCGCGATGTGCTCGACCGCATCGGCGACCAGTGGAGCCTGCTCGTGCTCGAGGCGCTGGCGGGCGGAACGATGCGCTTCAGCGAACTCGGCCGCGCGATCGGCGATGTATCGAACCAGATGCTGTCGCGCACGCTGAAGCGGCTCGAACAGGACGGCTTCGTCAGTCGCACGCTGTTCGCCGAAGTGCCGCCGCGTGTCGAATATGCGTTGACCGACCTCGGCCGTTCGTTCCTGACGCCGATGCAGGCGATGATCCGGTGGGCCGACGAACATCATCGCGCGATCTGCGCGGCACGCCGTCGGGCGCGTGAGCTGGAAGGGGGGCGGGCACTGGGCGCGGCGCGCGCATCGGTTCGCTGACTGACGATGTGCGGCAGATGAGCGCGATGGGTCGAAGCATGGCCGGATGCATTCGCATCGCCATCGCGTGACTTCGTTATCCGAAGGATGTCGTCGAAATGGGCGGCCCGACGACAGGTTGACCGGGCACCCCTGCCGTAGCGCATGATTCCGTGCCGCGGACGGCGGCGGTTCTCGCGCGCCGTTCCGCTCGGACGCTTCATTGGCCGAAGCCGAGCCGCCGCTTACCGCCACGAACCGTCGACGTAGATCCAGACCGACCCTTGGCGGCGCCAGTAGCCGGGCACCCAGCGGCGCCCGGGGCGCCGCGCGACCCAGCGACCGGACACCCATATATAGCGGCCGCGCTGCCAGCGCCAGTAGCCGTCCGTCCATATATAGCCGTGCGGCCGTGGTGGTGGCGGGCGACGGTCGTGGCGTGCCGCCGGCGGCGCGAAGCGCGGCCGATCCGCATAGGGCGGCCGGCCGGGGGCATGGTTCGGGCCGGCGGGCCCGTACCCGGGCGGGGCGGGCTGGGCCGCGGCGGCGCGCAGCCAGCCGGTGCCGACGAAGGCGGCGGTCAATCCGATGGCGCGCAGCAACGAGCGTCGATTCATGGCGGTTCCTGTTCTGTATTCGAGGCTGCCTTACATTAGCCTGCCGGTACGCTTACCGGGTTACGCGGGCGGTTAAGGCTGTTACCGCGTGTCACGGCAGGCGCGAGCCGCCTTTTTGCTTTCTAACGGCTGACGGGATCTCGCGGTGGCCAGGCGTCGCTCCCTGTTTACCGGTCGAGGGCGACGTTTTAGATGCGGGATGGCCAATATTTGAGATTGAATTGGGTAACAATTACCGATTTCGGGGTGCCGAACCGAATCCGCTTGTTGTTTCTATGCAACCGTCAAGACGATGACATGAAAGAATGATGCGATGAAAGCCTCCAAAAAGCCCTCGTCAAGAAGTCAAAAACAAGCGTTAAAACAAATACTTATGACGCGGCCCCACTTTCATTATTTCTAGTTCTGGAAAAGCTTATTTCTTTATTTGCGGATCGCTCCCCTAGGGTACACCCCTAAACTCACGGTTCCCAAACGGGCAACTATCCGGGCGCCGCCAGCAGGACCGATGGCGCTCCCGGGCGGTTGCAGACCGTTTATGAACAAGGTCGCGAGACCTGCCTCTTTTTAGAAGGGAGCTCCACGAATGAACAAGACTCTGATCGTTGCAGCAGCTGCAGCATCGTTTGCTACCGTCGCTCACGCGCAAAGCAGCGTCACGCTGTACGGCGTGCTGGACGCAGGCATCACCTACCAAAGCAACGTCGGCGGCAAGTCGCTGTGGTCGATGGGCTCGGGCATCGACCAAAGCCGTTTCGGTCTGCGTGGTTCGGAAGACCTCGGTGGCGGCCTGAAGGCAATCTTCACGTTGGAAAGCGGCTTCAACATCGGTAACGGCCGCTTCGCAAACGGCAACGGCGGCATGTTCAACCGCCAGGCTTTCGTCGGCCTGTCGAGCCAGTACGGCACGGTCACGCTGGGTAAGCAGTATGACGCAACGCAAGACTACCTGGCGCCGCTGACGGCAACGGGCTCGTGGGGCGGCACGTACTTCGCGCACCCGCTGAACAACGACCGTCTGAGCACGAACGGCGACGTCGCGCTGAACAACTCGATCAAGTACACGAGCGCTAACTACGCTGGCCTGCAATTCGGCGGTACGTACTCGTTCTCGAACAACACGAACTTCGGCAACAACCGCGCATACAGCGGCGGTCTGTCGTACCAGTTCCAAGGTCTGAAGCTGGGTGCAGCATACTCGCAAGCAAACCTGGGTGACGGTACCAACACGAACGGCGCATCGACGCTGGGTGGCCAAGGCCGTGTCCGTACGTACGGTGCTGCTGCTGGTTACGCATTCGGCCCGGCACAAGTCGGCGCTGCATGGACGCAATCGCGTATCGACAACCAAGCTGCTGGCGTTCCGACGCTGCGCGCTGACAACTACGAAGTCAACGCAAAGTACAACCTGACGCCGGCTCTCGGCCTGGGTGCTGCTTACACGTACACGAACGCGAAGGTCAACAACGGCAGCTCGCACTGGAACCAGTTCGGCGTGCAAGCTGACTACGCGCTGTCGAAGCGCACCGACGTGTACGCACAAGCTGTGTACCAACGTGGCGCGAAGGGCAACAACATCGTTGGCACGGGCATCTACAACGGCGACAACACGACGGCATCGAGCTCGTCGGTCAACCAAACCGCAGCAACGGTTGGTCTGCGTCACCGCTTCTAAGCGTGACGGGCGGGGTAACCCGCTTCGCAACATCGAAAAAGGCGCCTTCGGGCGCCTTTTTTTCGTCTGCCGAGTGCGATGGCGGCAACCCGGATCGTCCGGATGCAAAAAAGCGAGGCCGGTGCCTCGCTTTTTTCGTTCTGCGCCCGTATGGCGCGGCGCGGGTCGACCGGCGGCTCAGCGCGTGTATTCGCCGTTGGCTTCCGGCTGGAACACGATCGCGGCAACCTTCATCAGTTTTTCGGCGCCGCTCGGCTGCATCACCTTGACCATCTGGCCGCGTTGCGTGCCGAGCAGCGCCATGCCGACCGGCGAAAAGACGTTCAGGCGGCCGAGTTCGAGGTTGGCGGCGTCCGGATAAACGATCGTCCACGTGGCTTGTTCCTGGGTCGCTTCGTCGAGCAGCGTGATCTGCGAGTTCATCGTGACGACGTTCGCCTTGATGGCGTCGGGCTGGACGATATCGGCGCGTTCGAGCAGCGTGTCGAGCATCGTCTGGAAGCGCGGGTTGTGCTCGGCGTGCTTTTCGAGGCGAGCGACGTCGAGTTCGGTCAGCTGGTAAAGGCGTTGTTTCATGGTGGTTCTCCAAATGATCGGCGGGGCAGGCGTGGCGTGCCTATGAGGATCGCCCGGAGCCTGTCTAACCTGGCTCCGGGTGGAGACCGAGCGGTCAGATCAGGCGCCGGGCAGGGGCGAGCGGCGTCTGGGCCGTGCGTCGAGCGAGGGAATGCGCCGGCTGGCCGGCGCGCACGCGCACGCCGGCCGGGCCGGACGGCGAAACCGAAAGGGGCGTGAGCGCGTACATGGTGGATGGAATATCGACTGGCGAATAAAACCTTACGATTCTACAACACAACCTTCCAGACATGTGATCGGGTTGTTGGCGTTTCGTCAGCGATTGTTGTGTAGATGAAGCAAGTCGCGACGACCCTGTCCGGAAACAGTGGGCGATTTTTTCCAAAAATGCAACGCTGTATGTTCAAACTAAGGGTTTCCCCTTGGAGTGGCGCGCACTACACTGAATTCATTCGCTTCAGACAGTTCCTGCCGAGGCGACGTCAAAAGAGAACATATTCCGGAGGTAAATCATGAAGTCGATCATCTACGCAGCTATCGCCGCATCCGTCCTTGCCACTCCGATTGCATCGTTTGCACAGTCCGAGCAGGGGTTGACCCGCGCTCAGGTCAAGGCCGATCTCGTGCAACTCGAGCAGAACGGCTACAAGCCGCTGGCGAGCGATTCGCAATATCCGAGCGACATCCAGGCTGCCGAGCAACGCATCCAGCCGAATCAGCCGATGCTCGCGCAAGCCGATACGAGCGGCTACGGTGCCGTGGCGACGGGTGCCACGCAAGGCGGCCGCCGCGTGACGCGTGACGCGCCGAATCCCGTGAATTCGGTGTACTTCGGTAACTGATTGAACATCCCCCGGGTCTGCCCGAGCGCACCGCTGAATTGACGAGACGCGCGCGAACTGCGCGCGTCGTCCGTCCGCAGGAGCAGAACCTCCGTCGCCGCATGCCGGCGGCTTTCCGCCCAGACGCTCACGCGTTTGGGCCTTTTTTGCTGCGCGGATCAGGCGGACGTGACGGTAGGCGTGCCGTGGATATAGTGTTCGAGCTGGCTGATCGTGAACTGCTGATCGGCAATCACGCTCTTCACGAGGTCGCCGATCGAGATGAGACCGACCAGCTTGCCGCCGTCGAGCACGGGCAAGTGGCGCATCCGGTGCTCGGTCATCAGCGCCATGCACTCGTCGGTGGATTGCGACGGTTCGACGTAGCGCACCTTCGCCGTCATGATTTCCTCGACGCGGGTGGCTTTCGACGAGCGGTCCTGCAGGACGATCTTGCGCGCGTAGTCGCGCTCGGTGACGATACCCGCGATGTCGTCGCCGTCCACGACCAGCAGTGCACCGATGCCCTTTTCCGCCATCAGCTTGATGGCGTCGTAGACGAGATCGGTCTTCGTGACGGTATAGATGGTGCGGCCCGAATCCGGCTTGGCCTTGAGAATCTGCGCGACAGTCGTACTCATTCGCTTTCTCCGTGTGCAGGTCGATGCAGGGCAGGCGGGGCGTGCTGCGCGTCACCCGGTGAGCCCAGTATAGCCGGGCGGGCGGCGGCAGTCGCGTGACGTTTCCAGATTAGCGGTAAACTCCCGTCACGCACCATCCACACAACTCCTACATTCCTGAAGTTTCGATTGAATTCATGATGTCTTCGCGTCCCCAATCGCCCACGCCGGGCAATGGCCAGGCCGACGAGTGCGTGACGCTCGTCGCCACGGCGTCGCTGCCCACGCGCTACGGTACGTTCACGTCATACGCGTTTCGCGTATCGGGCAGCGATGCCGAACATCTCGCGCTCGTGATGGGCGACGTGACGGGCGAACAGTCCGTGCTGACCCGGCTGCATTCCGAATGCCTGACCGGTGACGTGTTCGGTTCGTATCGCTGCGATTGCGGCGAGCAACTGGATCTCGCGTTGCGTTACATCGCGGCCGAAGATCGCGGCGTACTGCTGTATCTGCGCGGCCATGAAGGCCGCGGCATCGGCCTGAGCAACAAGATCCGCGCGTACGCGCTGCAGGAGCAGGGGCGTGACACCGTCGAGGCGAACCTCGATCTCGGCCTCCCCGACGACGCTCGCGAATACGACTCGGCCGCTGCGATCCTGCGCATCCTCGGTGTGACGTCGGTGCGGCTGATGAGCAACAATCCGAAGAAGTTCGATACGCTCGTGAAGCACGGTATTCCTGTCTGCGAGCGCGTGGCGCTTGCGGTGCCCGTGCGTGAGGAAAACGAGCGTTATATCCGCACGAAGCAGACGAAGTTCGGGCATTACTTCGAAGAGAACGAGTAACGAAAACAAGGGGCTCTGCGGAGCCCCTTGCTCCATCTGGCTCTCGCACATCGAAGCCTTTGTGGTAAAGGATTTGAGCCGAAAGTTGCGTTTGTCAGGTGCCTTGTCTGCACTTGACGAAATAGGCGAAAACTCGGCACTCTGGCGTAACATTTTCCTACGCCAGACCGAAAAGCTACGCTGCGGTCCCGGCCCACAACAAAAACCTACGCCGACCGCTGATGAGATTCGACGCACGAACCGCGAGCAAGCTGCCTGCTGGCCAGCACATGACCTTTGACGGATTCCCGGGCCTCCGCTTTCAGGCCAGCGAGAGCCGTCGTTCCTGGATCTACCGATACAAGTCCCCCATTGACGACCGAATGCGCCAGGTGAAGCTCGGCGAGTGGCCAGCCATGGGTTTCCCTGCGGCGATTTCCGAATGGGAGCAAAGGCGAGCGGAGCGCGATGCCGGGGCCGATCCTGCTGCTGCAAAGCGCGAGAAGCGCGCTGCGGTTGCCAATTCGCGCGCTGTCGACGCATACACCGTCAAGCAGGTGTGCTTCGACTATATGGGCGGCTATCTGGAGCCGAACCGCAAGGACAAGGGCGTGATCGAGGTTAGGAGGATGTTCAATGCGATGCTCAGCCCGATCGAGAGCGTTCCGGCTGCGTCGATAACTCGTGCGCAGGCGTTCGAATTCTTGAATTCCTATCGTGCCACGCCGGCACTCGCTGCGCGCCTCCGCATGGAGTTAGGCGGAGCATGGGACTATGCGATGGACGCTGGGAGGCTGCCTGACGGCACGCCGAATTGGTGGCGAATGATCCTGCGCGGCAAGCTTCGCAGTAAGGGGCGCACGATCGACGGCGTCGTCATGGGCACGAAAAAGCGGGTATTGAGCGAGGATGAGATCGGCACGCTGCTCCGCTGGCTGCCGAATATGAGCCTAACGGTTTCCGACGCGATCACGTTGTATCTGTGGACGGGCGCCCGTGGCGGCGAAATCATTTCGATGGAGTTGCACGAAATCGCCGACGAGGCGGACGGCCTATGGTGGACCGTGCCGAAGGAAAAAACCAAGAACTCGTGGCGCGCGAAAGCAGGGGATTTGCGGGTGCCGCTCGTTGGTCGAGCCGAGGCCGTTGTCCGTCGACGCAAGGACCAGGCCGTGAACGGCTTTCTGTTCCCGACGTCGACCGGCGAGATGATGAAGCAGACCGTCATTTCGCACGGCATTTACTATCATCAGCCATACTGTAAGCAGGCGCCGAATCATAATCGGCCGCGGCTACCTGTCACGCACTGGTCGCCTCACGATTTGCGGAGGACCGCTCGAACTATGCTTGCCGCACTTGGGTGCCCGCATGATGTCGCGGAGGCGGTACTTGGTCATATTCAACCCGGTGTTGCCGGCGTGTATAACCGACACCACTACGATCGGGAGCGCCGAGAGTGGCTTACACGCCTGTCGCAGTTCCTTGATGAACTCGCACAGCGATATCCGACTAAGTAATCTGGCGTACAAGGCGGGGTTAGACCAAGCGAATTGCGTCAGATCGTCTGACGCAGTTCGGCCAGAAGCAGACATTCGACACGCCAACGCGAATCGTCGACAATCGACCGCGCCCTGCCGAATCGTCGGCTAAAAATCTATCGCTAACCAACCATGCACGCGTCATTCAACATATTTCTTGCGGTAGGAATTTTATCAATTGCAGTGCTTCGAGCGAGGCGCTGGCGAAGTGCAAAGGCGCAGGGTCTGAGTCCTGCTCAGTTCGAGCGTGAGAACGGTACCTCACCGCAGAGGCTGCGAGCGACGGGCGAGCAGATGCGCTGGCTTGGCAGGATATTGTTTATCGTCCCGTTCGTTCTGGGATTGGGATTAGCAATTCACCCCAAATCACCGGGAAGCGTTCTTGCAGCAGAATTCATAGGCTATGTGATCATCTTTGGCGGTCTCGGGCTTCTTTTTCTGTGGGTCGCAAGAAAGAACGAAGCGCTTGCACGCGACATAGAAATGCTTCCCTGAGCACTGGTGCCTGATGCACTTTGGGCGCTGTGCGCGCGCAGGCCACCCTTGGATGCCCGTTGGGGAGCGCATTCATTATCCGCAATGGGTCGGCAACCGCCTGCTGCATCCATCGGTTGGCGGCCATTTGCTGCCGCTCAAGAACGGCAGCTTTGGAGCGGCCCATAAACTCGCCGTGGCCCGGTGCTGGCTTGGAATTGAGATGTGACAACGCGTTTTCCTCGAATCTCGAAGAATCTTTGCAGGAACTGGCTGGTAGAGTGCGCCAGCGATGCAACTCAAACGCCGTACGGGCGGGCGGCGGCTGGATTCAACGCCGAATAAAGCAAATGACGATCGAACAATCTAAAGTACAGTTGATCGCGCTCATCGACAACGTCGACCTAAAAGTCATCGCGCTGACAGGCGCATGGGGCACCGGCAAAACGCACCTCTGGAACGAGATTCGCAAAGAGTCGCAGGACCCGATCGTTGAAGGTGCGCGCTACGTGTCCCTCTTCGGCTTGAAAGATATCAATCAGCTCAAGCTCAAGGTAGTCCAAAGCGCGCTCCCTGTAGGCGGTGAGAGCAGCTCGTTGACAGAAGGTCTGATGAAGACTTGGAAGGTCAGCGTCGACGCCTTGAAGAAGGTCCACGAGGGGTTTTCGGCGCTTGACGAACTTGCGCTGGTAGCGGTTCCTGTCGCGTTGCGCAACCGATTCGTAGTCGTCGACGACATCGAGCGCAAGCACGCCTCGTTGTCAGTTGACGAGGTTTTGGGATTCGTCGACGAATACTCTCAGAATTTTGGTACGCGATTCCTCTTGATTCTCAACTCGGACCAGTTCTCGGCACCGACCGACAGCACGCTCTGGGCGGCGTTCCGAGAGAAGGTGGTCGAAGAAGAACTTCGTTTCACGCCGACACCCGGGGAGGCGTTTGACATCGCGGTTCCGAACTTGAACAGCCCTTACCGCGCGATGGCCAAGACCGCGGTGGACGCGTGCGGGATCACCAATATCCGGGTCATCCGTCAGGCTTATCGTCTTGTAGTTCGGCTCCTCGGCGCGACTGGGGACATGTCTCTCGCAATTCAGGCACGAACTGTTCCGTCGATTGTGCTCATTTCTGCTCTTGCAAACAAAGCCATCAAGGACGGGCCGACTTTGGAGTATGTCGCAGGCTACAACCGAGATTCTAGCGACTTTGTGAGGCGCTACCTCGGGCAGACAGGAAATGCTGCGTCAAAGGAGAAAGTCGAGGACCCCACGCCAGCCGCATGGAAAGTTCTGCTGTCAAAGCTAGGGATCAATGCTTCGGACGAATTTGAAGAACTGGTTGTCGCCTTCGTTCGTGAGGGAAGGCATGACGCAAAGGCGATCGAGGCCGTCATCCAAGGCTACCAAGACAATGCGAATCGCACCGAATCTAGAAATCTCGCGCACGCATTCTTCGAACGTTTCAGTTGGGATGTCACAGACTGCGACGACGATCTCGTAGCTGATGCGGTCAAACTCATCGCAAAAGTTGGCGACCTTGACGCCTACACTGTCACGGTGCTCGGAAAACAGATGGCCGATCTACCTGGTGGTCCCAAACTTGAAGAGGCTTTGATTGATGGTTGGTTGACTCACTTCGCGACCATCGCCTATAAGACCGAATTCGGGGAATCACCGTTCCATCAGCCGCTACACCCAAGACTTAAGGAAGCAATCGACGATGCGCGCGATGCTCGAATTCACAGTGCGACCGTGGTCGATGCCATCCTGCACCTTGTTGAGAACAGCAGTTGGGGCCATCGGGAAGAAGCGGCGATGAGAGCCGCTACGATCGACGATTTCGAGACCGCGATGCGGACGTTGAAAGGTCGTGATTTCAAGCTTTTCGTACTTAAAAGTTTGGACATTCTCGAGCAGAACGAAATGTACGAGAAACACTTCGGCCAAGCTGGGATGAATTTCTTAGGAGCATGCCGACGCATCGTGGGAGCCGAGAAAGAGAATCGTTTCGGACGGTTGTTGCGAGACTTGTTCGCACAGAGCAAAGTTCCAGCGCTTTTGGCCGAGGACGGAATTGGAGTCAAGCCTTAGGTGTAGACAGCGGCCGACTGCAATGCGGCGCCGCTAGGACCACTGTTCCCGGATCTCTAAGGGCCAGCCAGTTTCCATCGCGAGCGCGGACCTGCGGCGACATCGCCTTCGCTTCTCGACTGTACGAGCGTCCGCCTTCGGTGCGTCCAAACCAGTACTGCCGATGTCGGGTATGTGCCGAGCCTTGGCTATGGGCGCGTCGATCCGTCGTGTCGTGGTTTCTCGGAGGATGACCGCAGGTCGACCGCCGACGAGCGATCGGAAGAGGCCGACCGGAAGGCGGCGAAGAAGCGGGTGGAACAGGTTGACGTGTGCGTTGACGCTCTGATGTGGCAGGAGCGCGCAGCAATCCAGCGACACATGAAGGCTGAGCGAATCGGCGCGATGAACGAGGCATGCAGCGCAAAAGTCTGGAGCAATCCACGCGGACTCGATGTGTCGGACGCTCATGCGAGCTATCAGGCTGCGAAGGAGGTGTTATATCCGTACGTGAGTAGCGTAGTCTGTTGAAGGAGGCGCGCGCGGCCTATAGTGAGTAAGGCTAGACCTAGTTGCTGTCATCGCCATTTGCGCAGTGTCTGTAGGTATCCTGCATATAAAGACTATACGAATTAGCAAATTTTTGAGAGCATCGCCGCGCCTTTTGTACAATCGCAAATGAGAGTCGAGTTGACTTACCAATTCGAAAGATTGCGTAATAAAAAAGAAAGGTGTGCAGATGGACACGCATGACTTGGTTCGAGCAATACGAGGCGGTCTGATTCAGCAGGATCGCCTTCTTAAGCTTGACACGCCGTTAGGCAATGATGTGCTGCTTCCGCATCAGATGGTCGGTCAGTCCCGTCTCGGGCGTCACTTCGAATTTGTTGTCGATGTTGTGTCGACAACATCGAGTATTGAGCTCAAGAACCTCATAGCCCAGCCCGTGACGTTGTGGATCCAGCAGCGCGATGGGACATATGCGCCACACAATGGCTACGTGCACACGGCGAGGCGCCTCGGCGCCGATGGTGGTTTAACGTTCCATCAGATCACCATAGCCTCTTGGATGCACTTCCTCCGATTTCGTCGCGACCAGAAGATCTGGCAAGACAAGCCTGTCGATTCGATCATCACCGACATCTTTAATGCGCATCCGCAAGCGCGCGGCTTCTTCGAGTTTCATCTTTCCAACTCCTTGCCGTCACTATCTTTCTGCCGCCAGGATGAGACGGATTGGAACTTCGTCCACCGGCTTCTGGAGGCTGAAGGACTTTACGGCTACTGGAAACACGATGGCGATGGTAAGACGCATCGGCTTGTTATCACCGATCGCCTGACTGCGCTAGACCAGGCGGTGCCGCTCTCGTTCACTCGCGCCGGCACAACTATCGCTTCCGATGGACTTACTCAGTGGAGCGGTAGCCGCACGCTCCAAAGCACATCGCTCACGACTCGCACGTTCGACTACAAGAACCCAGGGAGCGTGTTCAACTCAAAGGGCACGTCCCTGCCCACGATGCCGAATCAGGGCGATCTGCCTGAGCAGGCGGAAGTCTATCAATACACCGGTGCGTACACCTTCATGGCACAGGAGCGGGGAGATGCCCTGTCTAAGACGCGTCTGGAGGAGTGGGAGTCTCGATCGAAGCGCTTTTTCGGCATGGGAGGCTGGCGTGCAGCTGACGCTGGCAAGCGGTTCACCTTGAATGGACATCCCGAGCATGACGGTGACTCCGGTGAGCAGCGCGAATTTGCCGTCATCGCGGTACGTTGGACTGTCCGAAACAACCTGCCGGTTACGCGTGCGTCGGCACGAATGCCTCACAGTCTCGATCAGCAGATTGAGGAATCGGGTATTGAAGACATGTACGGAGCCACACCCGCGCCGGTAGCTCTTGATGGACCCACGGGCGCTTATCAGGTCGAGATCGAGGCCCAACGCACCACCGTTCCGTTCAGGAGCCCGTTTGAACATACGAAACCGACAACGCATCTCGAGACTGCAATTGTGGTCGGCCCGCAAAATGAAGAGGTTTACACCGACGAGTTGAATCGTATCAAAGTGCGGTTCATTTGGGATCGAGTCAATGAAGGTAACGAAAGCGCATCGTGCTGGGTGCGCATTGCGCAGTCAGATACTGGAAGCGGCTACGGCGCAGTCCATCTGCCGCGGGTCGGCGAAGAAGTCTTGATCGATTACGTCGGAGGAGACTGTGACCGTCCGATCGCAATCGCACGCGTGTATAACGGCGCAACGAAACCTCAATGGCATACGAATGGGTTGCTATCAGGGTACCGGTCGAAAGAGTTCGCCGGAGCCGGATACAACCAGATGGTAATGGACGACTCGACTGGCCAAAACAGGGTGCAACTTTTCAGCAGCCAAGCGAACTCAGCACTTCATTTGGGTTACCTGATCGATCAAGCCGGCAATGCTCGTGGTGACTATCTGGGGAGTGGCTTCGATTTACGGACGGACAATTACGGTGCCGTCCGAGCGAACCGTGGGCTCTATGTTTCGACGTATCCGAAGACGGCCAACAGTCAGCCTCTCGACGCCCGCGAAACACAACAGCAGTTAGTCCGGGCAGAAAGCTTGATCGAGTCACTGTCGGACGCGACCAAGGCTCATAACGCCGAGGATCTGCAGGCAGGGTATGACGCTCTCAAACAGCTGACCGATGCGACGCAAGAGGCCGCCACGGGTGCGGCGTCTGGTGGCCGTACTGCGGGCGGCGGTACTGGTTCCGCGAACGTTTTCAAAGAGCCCATCATGCTGTTTGGCAGCCCGTCGGGTATCGCGCTCTCGAGCAACGAATCAGCACACCTGTCTGCCGCCCAACACGTTAACATCGTGAGCGGTCAGAGCACGCATCTCGCTGTCGGAAAATCACTGATCGCGAGTATCGCTGACAAGCTCAGCATCTTCGTCCAGGGCGCAGGGATGAAGTTGTTTGCCGGCCGCGGGAAGGTCGAGGTCCAGGCGCATTCGGACAACATCGAACTAACCGCGCAGAAATCGGTAAAAGTCCAATCGGCAACTGCGAAGGTTGAGGTCGCAGCCGACCAGGAGATCTACCTTACTTCTGGTGGCGCTTACATCCGCATCGCAAATGGGGATATCCAGATCCACGCTCCAGGCAAGATTGATATCAAGGGAGCATCGCACAGCCTGGACGGGCCGACGGCACAAGGTTACGTGCTTCCTGGGCTACCTCATGCCGGCGACGCGCCCCGATATCATGAGCAGTTCCATCTGGTCGAGGACGACGGCGAGACAGTATTACCACACACGCGCTATGAAATTGAAAGCGAGTCGGGGAAGACGTGGAGCGGCTACAGCGACGCCGATGGCTTTACGCAGCATATCTACACTGAACAGCCGGAGTCCCTATCTCTGACGATCTACAAGGAGGTCGATGATGACGACGAAGACGAAGAAGCGTAAGACTGTCAAGCGCCATGTGAGGCATGCGTCGACGACCAATGCTGATCAAAATTCACTGACGAAAGCAGTTATTCAGAACGACGTTGGCGAATGGGTACGGCCGGCGACGGGAGACAAGTTTTACATCGACGAAACAGCCAAATTCCCTTCGGTGACGTTCGAAATCAAGACCACCGAGCCGCCTCCCTATCAATGGAAGTGGACGATCGTATGGGACGCGCAGGTTAGTCCGTTTCGAAAATCGGGTAAGCGTGGTAAGAAGGTCAGGTCATTCTCGGAGACGGGCTCATTCACCAGTAACGATACGACGTGGGAAGCTACGCTCAACGACAAGATCCTTGGCGGTAAGCTGTCTGTTGAAGTCAAGGCAGGTAGCACCGAATTCCGGCGGACGGTGTTCGTCCTTGGTAAGAATCCGTCGAAGGATGACGTGCTTGCGTATCTAAAGCAGATTCCGAACACCATTGGCTTTGACTTGATCCTAGAGCAAGAGAGCCACTTCAAGAATTTTTGGGATACCGACAATGAGCCGGTGGTCGCGGGCGACAAAGGTTTCGGTATGACTCAGATGACCCATCCCTCGCCGACGTATGAGCAGGTGTGGAACTGGAAAGAGAACATGAAGGCGGGAACGTCGCTGTTTCAGCAAAAACAGAGGGATGCGATCTCCAGCTTCAAGGGGCATCCATATACTGAGGACCAGTTGAAACACGAGACCTTCACAAGATGGAACGGCGGCAGTTACTATCAGTGGAACGCAAAAACGCAGCAGCTCGAGCGTCAAGATATGCTATGTGACTCGCAGACCGGCAATATCGGCTGGAACCCCGCCGATCCCACAAACGCGGGCAAGACGGAAGCAGAGTTGCATGAGCGCGACAAGGACGAGTACAAAAAGATGAAGGCTGGTCAGAGCAAAGACCATCGATGGACCTATTCAGGTATTTGTTATGCCGATCACATTCTCGGAAACTAAGTGGTGGTTGTGTGCAGCGGCGCTTTCGATTGCTGCAAGCGCGTTCGCAGAGACCGCAGCACCTAATTCGATCCGGCTGTCAAATGGCCGTGAGATGCAACAAGACGGTAAGCACTTGGTCGAGGTCGATGTTGGACACCATCGTTCAGCGACGGTGCAATTGCCGCTGGCACTTCGTCGGGCCGTAGCTTCCGCATCGAGTATTGGATTCCCATCGGCGAGCTCGAAGGTCGTCGACGGGAAGGAATTCGTATTGGTTGTTGTGAACCAGTCGTCCAGCAACAATCCGATGGGCTTCTGCGGCTCGGGAGAGGAAGGTACCCTCTACGTCCTCCAAATGAAGGGAAATGTCGCCGCCTCGAAGTATGCGATGCCCGTGCAAAGTTGTTTGAATAGCGTGTCGCTCGACACCGACGTGAACAATCGCTCACCGTACCTCGCGATCGAATGGCTAGACGGCTCCCCTGGTTTCAAGATTGCATGGACCAATATCGACGACGCTGGTCCCGCAACCCGTGAGTATCGCTACAACGGCAGTACATTCGTCGAAAGCAAGAAGTAGTTTTTGTCGATGTAGGCTTGAAAAACTTCTGCGACATCGTTGGCAGTGTGCCGAGTAGCTCGGTCTGGTCGACGAGCTCACTCGCCGTCAGGTGTCGCACCTCTGAAAGTTGTGCGGTCTCCTGCGGGTAACCGAGGCTTCCATTGGAATCCACACATGCACGATATCGACGTGCTCCTTCGCTTAAGTCAAAACGTCTATCATATGCACGACACAACAATTGGAGGAATGCATGGCGACCTACAAGGAACTGAAAGCCCAAGCGGAGGCATTGGCCGAGAAAGCAGAGGCTGCGCGGCGGGCCGAGATGCAATCCACTATCGATGACATTCGTACCAGGGTCGCAGAGTACGGCATCACCGAGAAGGACATTTTCGGTGCACGTCGTGGCAAATTAGCAAAGCAAAAGATGGTGCCTGTGGAGGCGAAGTACCGTGATCCAAAGACTGGCGTGACTTGGTCAGGCCGTGGCCGCGCGCCGGCTTGGATCAAGGATGCCAAGAACCGGAACCGATTCCTGATCGAAGGGTAAATCTTTTTAGTAAATGGGGGTTGTAAACCCGCCCGCGTTTCGCTATATTGACGACGTCGGGCGCGAGGTGCGTCCGAGTAAAGCCCGCAAGCGAAAGCAAGCGGGCTTTTTTATTTTCACGGATGGGCGCAAGAGTCCATGCGAGACAGAACTTCACGACGCCCAGTCATGAGTTCGTCGCGACGTGGGTCGTCTGCCGTCCAGGTATGCGTATTGAGTTCGCCTTGGTAATAATCGAACTGCCGGCGTAAGAAATCACACTGATTGGAAGCCTTCAATCGCTCGGTCAGAAGTGCAATTTGGGACGTCTGCTCATTGACGGTCTTCTGAGAATTATTAAAGGCGTCCTTCCAAGTGCCGAAATTCTTGCGAATTGTGTCAAGCTCGCCCTGAGTGTCAGATAGCTTTCATTTTGTGGAATCAAGCTCGTCCGTGGCACTTCGACACTCGCTATGCGCAGAGTCTTTGCCAATCTGGGCGCCTAGGGTATACATGACGCCAAACGCACCACAAACTGCCACGATTGCACTCAAGGAGAAAATTGAGCGGCTGAATGAGTATAATGCGAACGAGCCCGACGATATTCAAGAAATAAAAAACATACTCCATGAAATCTCCGATCAAATGCGGGGGAATCAGCGTCTATCGGATGCGATTCCAGATTTGGTGCTTAAGATAGATCGCTTAGCGAATGGAAGAAAGCTGTCGGAGACATCCAAGCGGTCTATTGTAAGCGAGATGCGCGAGAAACTGAAAAATATTCAAGTTGTGAATATTGAATCTATTGCAGGGGTTGGGAATGAGTAAAATTGTTCAGGCGGTAAATTCGATGATTTCCAACAGGAATCTCATAACGAATGTAGTGAAGGGCGAAAGTGAGTATTTTTTCTTGTGCAAGAATAAATATAAATGGTCAATTGCTCAAAGGGAAAATGAGACATACCTCTGGTATTACCCTGGCTCGATAACTTTGGAGGCGCTGAGCCGCTGCGAGCAAAGTGGGGATTGGGAGTCTGTAGATATGGTGAAATATTCCGATAGGGAAATCGGTACAAAAGAAGCAATTGCATCTTTCTCGGAGCTATTTGTTGTCGTCAAGGAAAAGCTCTATCGAATAGACGATGTGCTCGACGATATCATTTCGGATGATGGGATTTGAAGAGTGGCTGACGACGCCGAACGTCGAGGTCGCGCGCGCGATGCTGCAGCTCTATCCGGCGGACGAAATGTATGCAGAGGCGAAGTGAAGTGATTCGGCGTTACGCCAAATTCGCCGATGAGGCTTGCTGTATAAGGCTAGGGTGGGGTGTCACTGGTCCCCCCCGACAGGGAGCATCACGCTCTAGGATTCTGATTGTCTTGGCGTTGGGCCTGCGCTTCGGCGAAGGCTTGCGCCTGTGCCTGTAACGCAACCTCGAGGCTGGCCGTCGTTTCGTCTAAGAACCGTGTTGCCGCGGTGGCGTTATCGGTGAATACCTGGCGCACTGCCTCGAGATCGTCGCCTTCAAAATTGAAGTCTTCTCGAATCGCAACGCATGCCGTACTCATTGCTTGGGCTAGATCTGGGTACAGAATCAGCATTTCTTTCAGAAAATCAACCTGCGCTCTGCTCAATTCAAGCCCCACTTCGTCACGCTGAATGGTCCAGTGATCAATCATCCGGTTGCAAAAATCGATCTGCCTGACCAGAAAATCATCGCGCTCTTGATTCACGCCTTCGTTATAAATGACGTCCAGTCGAGATTGAATCCAGCGGTCCCGGTCTTGGCTATTGCGGTCGATCAGCGCGATAGCGGCTGACATTCGACTATGGGCGTTCATAATCGGCTGGCGGCAGATCAACAGTTTGGTGTACAGGACGCGCATCCTCTCGGTCAGTGTCCCAAGCGTGCGCACTGTTTCGGGGCTCGCGATCGCGCTCGCTTTCCCAAGTTTTGCCGCTGCGTCGGCGTACTTTTCAGTTACGTCATCCTGCGACGTCACCGGGTTGGACAGACCACCAATCGCAGACGTTGCAATGACGGTCGCTTCGATTGCTGGCATGTAGATATCCCGCCGCAATTCCATCTCTCGCTCCACTTTGCTTTCGCTCGCCGAGTGTGCCAGCTGTTGCCGATGGCGCTTTGAGAGTCCAGCATTGGTGACGAGCACACCTAAGACTGTGATGAGGGAAGCGACGATTCCAGACCAAACAACGTTGGGGATGCGTGAAAGTACGTCGTAGGCAATAGTGATAATTTCGGACATGTCTCCGGTCTTCCCGTAGCATTCGAACGCGCGAGTTGTAAGTGAATTTTGGTTTTGGGGTTATTCTATTCCAGCCACAGACGGCATGGCAGGTGGGCCGGCAGTCGATCTGAAGTCGTTATCGTTGGCGTAAGTTTTGGCGTAGCTTTTTTGATGTGGCTATGCATGGTGTTACTTCGAGGAAAACGAGTAACCCGAGCGGGCGCGCCTGCGCTCATTTCTCGTCATCTGTTGTTCCGATCGTTGCCGGTACACGCGACGATCGCAATCTTTTCCCTTCGTTCGTGACGTCATCTGCGTTGCACGCGCCGTCTATCCGTTTCGCATTTCCATGACGATCACGCCATCCAGAATCGAAACCGAACGCCTGACGCTGCGCCGCTGGCGACCTGCGGATGCGGAAGCGTTATCGGCGATGCATGCGGATCCGGACGTGACCGCGTGGCTCGCGCGCGGCCCGATGTCGATCGATGAGGCGGGTGCCGTCATTGCGCGCTTCGATGCGCATGTCGATGCGCACGGCTTCGGCCCGTGGGCGGTCGAGCGTCGCGCCGATGCATTGCTGGTCGGTGTTTGCGGCCTGTCGTATGAGGCCCGCGCAACGCATCCGATGGCGCCATGCGTCGAGATCATGTGGCGACAGGCGCGCCACGCGTGGGGGCATGGCTACATCGGCGAAGCGGCCGTTGCCGCATTGGCCGACGGGTTCGACCGGATCGGGCTCGGCGAGATCTTCGCGTGGACGGCCGACACCAACCTGCGATCGCAACAAGTGATGCAGCGACTCGGCATGCTGCGCCAGCCCGCGCGCGATTTCGACCATCCCGCGTTGCCGGAAGGGCACGCGCTGCGACGGCACGTCGTTTACGTCGCCCGCTCCGGCAGCCACGCCGCCGTGTAACCGCTCACGCGTGTCAGCCCGTCAACGCCACGTACCGTTCTGCAAAACGATCCGGTAACCGTCGGCATCCTCGAAGGTCTGGCCGGAAATTTCCCAATACGGATTGAACGACGTCACCGGCATGAAGCCGTGTGCGGTCGCGCGCTCGCAGGCGGCTTCCCATTCCGGCCGATCGGGCAGATAGAACACGATCAAATCCTCGGGCGTTGGCGACGGCGCGATCGGATGGTCGGGGCAGTGCGTGAACTCGAAGTGATAGTCGAGGCCTTCGCGTCCGAGCATCACGCCGGAGAAGCCGTCGTGATCTTCGAAGCGCGCCAGTACCGACAGATCGAGGGCGTCGCGATACATGCGCTCGGTGCGGGCGAGGTTGCTGACCGGGCGGGCAATGCGCAGATGGGCGTGCAAGATGGTCTCGGCGGGAAGTGGCTGGCCGGTCAATGATAAGCCGGCCGATCGCGATTGGGCGAGGCGAGCAGATCGTGTTTCGGGCGATACTGGCCGTATCGAACGATATCGATTCAGCCCGGCCAAGCGAATCGAATTGTGTCGAGCCTCGTCTCGCGAAAGAAAAACATGACGCATTTCAATCCTGTGTGTGCACTCCGCATCGCAGCGGCTACTCGTCAGCAAGACATTCAAATTCATGCGTCCGGCAGCGCTTGCCGCACGACGTGCGGGCACGTGCATACCGGTAGGGAACTGACGAATGGGTAAGCCCGATCTGCGTCGGCCAGTTGCCGGACCCTATCGCTAGTCGCGATGGGCAGCCGGGCTGGAGGCCGCGTTCGGATGGGTGGCAAAGGGGACGTTGGTGCTGGCCGGCCTGGCGATGGTCGCGTTGGCGGCGCTGACGGGCGACGTCGGTGCCCTGACGGACCTGCCGACGACCAGGAAGGGCTGGCTGTCCCTGCTGCTGGCGCTTGTCGTCGCAGTCGCGCTGATATTTGCGATACACCACTACTGGCTGCGACCGACTGGTATGCGTCCAGCAGGCTAGCCAGATGGGGAGGATGATATGGCCCCGTAAATCATTTAGGCAATAAAAAAGCCCGCTGCTGTGAGCGGGCTGAATCCATGTTTGGAGACATGGAGGAGACAGACGTAAATTTAAGGGAAAACCCGGACGTTTGCAAGCCCTAGTTGCATCCGCACAACTTGCCGCCGCATGGCCAGCCTTGTGGCGGCGCGCGGCACGGCCGCATTCACATGCCGCCGGCCCGTGCATGCGCCGCAAACGCGCCAAACCGCTCTTGCGCGACCGGCAGCGCGTATTTGCTGCGCATCTCCGTCTCGATCCAGGTACACGCTTCGCGCGCGCAGTCGGTCAGTGCGTGCCGCGTCGCGTGCCCGTCGATGTCGTAGACGAAACGCACGCCGACTTCATCATCGTCGACCTGTCGTTCGAGCTGATTGAGTTGCAGTTGCGGCCCGTGCTGTTGCGACAGCGCGCGCAGTTCGTCGAAGTGATATTCGAGCCAGTCCGCGAAGAACAGCGCGTCGCTATGGCTGGGCAGGCGGAAGGCCGCGCTGCGCGACGGGCGCGCCGCGGTTTCGCCAGCCGCCGCTTGCGGTTCGCCGCCGGTGGCGACGGGCAGGGCGACCGGCGCGAGCGGGTGCCGAATCTGCCGGTACGGCTCGCGATCGCGCAATGCGTGCCACAGCAATTCGTCGCCGGCGGCGCCGGACGGCTGCATCGTCAGGTCGTGGCGGCCGTCGCCGGCCGGCGCGATGTCGCGGATCACGAGGCGCAGCGAGCACAGCGGCTCGTCCGCGACCATCAGCGTTGCCGGGCGCGGCAGCCCGCACACGAGCGGCGCGGCGCCGACGGCACGAAACACGAGCCCGCGACGATCAAGCCGCACGAGCGGCAACGGCCTGGGAAACGACGGATAGGCGACCGCGATGCGGGCGCCGCCGGCGCTCGTCAACCCGGGCATCATCGCGCGAAAGACCTGAGACTGATCCACGTTGGTTCTCCTTCGTTACGATGCCGCCCGGATGGAACGCGCGTTCCAATTCAGGCGGCGATAGCTTGCCGGGTAGTCTGCCCCGGCTCTATTCCTAGCGCAGCAAACGTTTGCGGATCGATGTCGATCCAGCACGCGACCACCAGACGCCCATCTACCTGCTTCGGCGGGCCTGCGCGGTGCGCGTGTATGCCGATCCGACGGAACAGCCGCTCCATGCTCGCGAACGTCACGCCGATCAGCTGCCGCGCGCCGAGTTGCGCCGCGCACTCGACGACGGCCGCGAGCATCGGACGCACGGCCCACTCCGCGTTGCCGGAGCCGCCTTCGTCGTCGGTCGCCGCGAATCGGGACAACTCCCAGACGGCGGCCGATTGCGGCAGCGGCATGTCCTCGGCGACCAGGTCGGCGAACAGCGACTTCAGCAGATACGGGCGCGTCGTCGGCAGCAGGCGCGCACATCCGCACATGTCGCCGTCGGCGTTTCGCGCGAACACGTAGACGGTATCGTCGCGATCGAACTGGTCACGCTCGAAACTTTCGTTCGCCGACGGGAGCGCCCAACCGAGCTGTTCGACGAACACACGGCGCCGATAGCGCCCGAGATCCGCCGCGAGTTCGTGTGGCAACCGCCCTTCCTCGTGAACGAAGGTCTGCATGGATGTCCTCGGATCTGTGCTTTTATATGCGTGCATTACAGCGCGCGGCACGAGGAGCCTGTAACTGGTAACTCTTACAGGGTGGCGACGTAAAGACGCCATTCGGGACGTGGTAACGGTTTCTTGATCGACGGGATTGAAAACCGGGCGGCTTTTATTTATAAAGAGCGCCAGTCTGGCAAAATCGTCGGAAGAATGCGCGGCCGGTTGTCACTGGAGCGTGGGGCCGGCATGATAGGCGTCGTCGCGCCCGAGCAGGGCCGACGCGACCGCGGCAGGCCAGTCGATGGCGGCGAGCCGCGCGGTGAGCGCGGCGGCCGTGCGGAACATGCCGATGTCGGCGCCCCTGGCGTCGATGGCCATCACGTTGCTGCGGACGTCGCCGCCCGCGATCACGAACGTGCCCGTCGCGCGCTCGAGGTACCAGTCCCAGCCGACCGTCACGTAGGCGACGCCGGCACCGGCCGGGCGATGCCATTCGGTATAGCCGGCGAGGCGGGCGTCGATTGCGTTGTCGCGCAGTTCGGCCAGCAGCGACGGGTCGAGGCCGCTCGCGACATGGTCGAGCGCGAGTGCGGCCAGTGCGCCTTCTGACAGGCGTACGTAGCCGTCCGGGGACGGGCCGGGGACAGGGTGCAGCAAGGGTGAAGTCATGCGCGGAATGTATCAGCCTCGAACGGGTGCTGGAACCTGACAAGTATGACAGCGTGACGTTGTCGGAGAACGAATGGAACTGCGCTGGCAGGATGCCTACCAACAATTCAGCGCCGCGGAAGACGAGCAGCAGCTCTTCCAGCGGATTGCCGCCTATTCCAAGCGGCTCGGATTCGAATACTGCTGTTACGGCATTCGCGTACCGCTGCCCGTTTCGAAGCCCGCGGTCGCGATCTTCAATACCTATCCGGACGGCTGGATGGCGCACTACCAGGCGCAGAACTACATCGAGATCGACTCGACGGTTCGCGACGGCGCGCTCAGCACCAACATGATCGTCTGGCCGGACGTCGACCGGATCGACCCGTGCCCGCTGTGGCAGGACGCGCGCGATTTCGGGCTGTCGGTGGGCGTCGCGCAATCGAGCTGGGCGGCGCGCGGCGCATTCGGCCTGTTGAGCATCGCCCGCCATGCCGACCGGCTGACGCCGGCCGAGATCAACATGCTGACGCTGCAGACCAACTGGCTCGCGAACCTGTCGCATTCGCTGATGAGCCGCTTCATGGTGCCGAAGCTCTCGCCGGCCGCGGGCGTCACGCTGACCGCGCGCGAGCGCGAGGTGCTGTGCTGGACGGCCGAGGGCAAGACCGCGTGCGAAATCGGTCAGATCCTCAGCATCTCGGAGCGCACGGTCAACTTCCACGTGAACAACATCCTCGAAAAGCTCGGCGCGACCAACAAGGTCCAGGCGGTCGTCAAGGCGATCTCGGCAGGGCTCATCGAAACACCTTGACGTGACGCGACGGCGGCGCCGGCGGCCGCCACGCGGCTCACTCCATCATCGGCTCCGCTTCCTTCGCGGTCCAGCTCACGCTGGAAATGCTTTTCTCCATGCTCATCCGGCTCGCGATCTGCTCGAGCTTCTGCTGATCCTTCGGATGCAGCTTCAACGTCGCGGTGACCTTCAGCCGGTCCGGCTGGTCGGGCACGTCCTCGCTTGTGAGGCTCTGGAACGACAGCGGCTTCGCATACATCGCGTTCGACAGCAGCGTGCGGATGTGCACTTCGTCGGCGGCAAGGCAGATCACGGTGATCTGGTATTCGCGCACGAGATCGGCATTGGAGACGGGCGTCGCGTTGATGGCCTGGCTGACGCCGCGCAGCACCGTATTGGTGAGCAGCACGACGCCGGTGCCGGCGAGCGCGGGCACGTAGTGGCCGGAGCCGGCCAGTACGCCGACGGCGGCCGAGCACCACAGCGTGGCGGCCGTGTTGATGCCCTGGATCGAGCCCTTGTCGCGCATGATCACGCCGCCGCCGAGAAAGCCGACGCCCGACACGACATACGCGGCGATCTGCGTGACGCCCGCGACGCCGTTGCCGGTCAGCACGCCGAGCGTGACGAACAGGCACGCGCCGCTCGCGACGAGCGTGATGGTGCGCAGGCCGGCCGTGCGCTGGCGCATCTGGCGCTCGAGGCCGATGGCGACGCCGCAGGCGAACGCGGTGAAAAGGCGAAGTGCGAAATCGAAAGTCATGGTTGTCCTGCCGTGCAAGAAGCGCATGCCGGCACGCGCCGCCGCGGCGCAAGGCCGAAGGCGACGCGGCGCGAGCCGTCATCGCGCGGTACTGTACCGCGCGAATGCGTCATTCAGTGTGAAACGGGTGAGCGTGCGGCTCGCGGAACGCGAGCCGTGGCAGGAGAACTGCGGCGGACAGGCGTTCAGGCGGCAAGCGGCGCACGCAACGGAGTGCTGCAACTGTCCACGATGGTTCCTGAAGGAAGAATGGGCGGCATTCTAGTGGGCGGCGCGCGCCCGCGTCAACCGCGTTGCGGCCGACGCTACTGCGCCGAGCCGATCGTCCCGGTCGCGAGTGCGAGCGCGGCCGCGGCCGACAAGGCACCGGCATAGCTGTCGACCTCCGCGTTGCGCGCGGCGAGCAACTGGCTTTGCGCGATCGTCGCGTCGGTGATCGAGCCGACGCCGTTCCGGTACGCGGTCAGCGCCGCGTCGTAGCTCGTTTGCGCGGCATCGACGAGCGCCTTCGCGGCGTCGTGCGAGGCCAGGCTCGTCTGCACCGCGTTCTGCGCGGCGACGACCTGGCGCACCGCTTCCTCCTTGGTCCGCGTGAGGCGGGCGGATGCGCTTTCCGCGTCGTTGCGTGCCTGCATCAGCACGGCCGAGCGCAGGCCGCCGTCGTACAGCGGGATCGTCACGCCGAGGAACACGCCGCCGCCGTAGCGGCTGCCGTTCAGGTTGACGGTCGGCGCCTGGTCGCCGATCGCCGGCAGCGCGGAGATGGACGTACCGCCGCTCGCATACGACGTCGACGCGGACAGGAAGATCTTCGGCATGAACGCGGCTTGAGCCGCCTTGATCTTCGCGCGGTTGGCCTTTTCGACCGCGAACGCGCCCTGCAGGTCGGGGCGGCGCGCGATCGCGTCCGACACGATCGCGTCGACCGACGAACCGAGCGCGGGCGGCAGCGGCCGTTTCGGCTGCGCGGCGATTGTCGGCTTCGACAGCGGTGAGATGCCGAGCGCGGAGACGAGGGCGAGGTAACTGTCGCTCTCGGCGCCGTTCGCCTGCACGAGCGCGAGGTTCGCCTGCGCGCGGTTCTGCGTCGCCTGCGCGAGCTCGACGACCGTGCCGACGCCGTGCTTGAGCCGTGCGCGGGACGCCGCGAGGATCGCATCCGCGTTCGTGAGCCCCTGTTGCGCGCTGAGCGCGCGCGAGCGGGCGGCTTCGTAGCGGTAGTACGAGACCGTCACGTCGTGGATCACCTGCTGGTGCACGGCCGTGAACGCGACGTTCGACGCGATCGATGCCTGTTCGGCCGCTTCGACGCGCGCCGCGCGGCCGCCGAAATCGAACAGCAGCCATTGCAGCGACAGCGCCGAAATCGTGCCGTGCGCGGTGGTGTTGCTCGATGAATCGCCGAGGATCGTCGACGTCGAGCCGTGGTTCGCCTGGTACGCACCCATTGCCGTCGCCGACAGGCGCGGGAGATAGGCGGACTTGGCGAGGCCCACCGCGAGCGCCGCGTTGCGCGCGTCGTTCCATGCGATGCGGGTCAGCGGATTGGCCGATTCGGCGAGATCGATCAGCTCGGGCAGCGTGTACGCATGTGCGGCATCGAGCGCGGCCGGCGCCGAAACCGACGCGAGTGCCGGCGAGGCAGGCAGCGTGTAGTCATGCGCACCTTGCGCGGATGCGCGCGGCGGCGCCGCCACGATGTCGCCCGCGGCGGACGTTTGCGGCTGCCACGGGCGGTCGGACGCCTCCGGCGCCAGATCGATCGACGACGTCGCGCAGCCGGCCAGCGCGACGGCGGTCGCGAGCACGGTGGCGGCGATCGCGGCGGCCGGCGGTTCAGGTAGGCGCATGAGGGGCAGGCTCCTTCGGTGTGGCTTGACGGGCGGCGTCGGCGATCTGCGCGAGCCGCGTGTCGATCAGGTTCAGCAGCGCATCGCGCGCGGGGTCGGTGGGGGCGGCGGCGCTCGACGGTGGCGCCGCAGAAGGCGTGCGGGGCACGGTGTCGCCATTGCCCGGTTCGGTCACGCGCGCGAGCCGGGCGCCGATTGCCGCATCCCCGGGCCTGCGTTCGGCGAGCAGGAACAGCGGACCTTCGATCGCGCCGAGTTCCGCGAGCGCGCGCCGCCGGGTGGCGAGCCACGTCGCGGCCGGCCGCACCCACGACGGCTCGTAATGGACCAGGCCGAGCTCCTGCGAGATCGCGCCGTGGCGGGCGAACGCTTCGGCGGCCAATGCGCGCCGCTCGGCCGGCTGCGCGATCTGCGCGATGCGTCGCCACTGGTCGAGCAGCGCGGCGAACGCGACGTCGATCTGCTTGCCGATGCTGACGGGCCAGATGCGTGTGAACACCAGATACACGACGACGTTGCCGAGCAGGATGCCGATCGTGCGATCGCGCGCGATCGTCAGGTCGAAGCCGGGGCCGGCGCCCTGGATCACGCACAGGAAAAACGCGAACGCGACCTGGAAGCCCGCGTACGCGATGCGCGGCGAGCCGAAGGCGATCCACGCGGACAGCCACGCGCCGGCGAACACCAGCGCCATCAGGTGGCCGACCGACGACAGCGCCGGCACGACGAACACGAGCGCGGCGGTGCCGAGCAACGCGCCGATGATGCAGCCGAAGATCCGCAGCGTGAGCTTCTCGACCGTTTCGGCCGTCGAGCCGAGCGACACGATGTAGCAGGTGACGACGCAGGTGTGGATGCCCGACCAGTCGAGCTGCGAGTACAGCAGATAGCAGAAGATCGCCGCGGCGGTCGTCTTCAGCGCATAGCGGATGTGGTCGGGATTGGTGCGTGCGTCGGGCAGGAAGAAGCCGCCGCGTGGCGCCGGTGCCGGCGCGGCGGCGGGTGCTTCGGGCGTGGCCGCGGCGGCGGCAGGCGTTGCGTTGGCCGAAGCCTGCGTCGTTGCATCGGCCGTCGGAGTCGTCGGCGCCGTCGCGCCCGGCTCCGCGAAATGCGTGATCGCATCCTGGAGATCGGTCGAGGCGATGCGCGCGAGCGGCGGCAGCGCGTCGGCCGGCGGTAGCGCGAGCGACACGTCGACCGGGTAGCCGCCGCGTTCGAGAATGGCGGCCATGTCGTCGAGCGTCGCGGCGATCGGCGTGGCGAACGCATCGGGCAGCCGCGCGTCCGGTTCGCGATCGGCCAGCGCGACGCCGACCATCAGCGCGGTGCTCGACGCGATGGCTTGCCGCAGCGCCGCGAAGTCGGCGGCGCTCGACGAGCCTTCGAGCTTCGACAGCTTGAGCCACGTGAGCAACTGCTTGTCGCCTTCGCGCAGGCTCGCGTCGAACGCGGCACGTGCGTCGTCGTCGCCGCGCAGGCGCCGTGCGGCGAGCCGCAGCCGCTTCGCGAGCTGCGCGTGCGCAAGCTTGCGCGGCGACGGCGCGATCAGCAGGTTGACGACGATCGCCACGCCGACGGGGATCGCGATCGTCAGCCAGATATACAGCAGCGCGCGGGTGGCGGCTTCGCCGAACGGCGCGAGGCCGAGCTGGTCGAGCCCGAAGCCGACGATCATCGCGAGGATCGCGCCCACCGGGCGCAGCTTGCTCGCGGAAGTCAGATACAGGAGGGCGACCGACAGCACGGCCATGCACGCGACCCGCAGGATCGAATAGTCGATGCTGAAGATCGCGATGCCGAGCACGAGCCCGATCACGATCGTGACGATCAGCAGCAGCGCGGCCGCGAGCACGACGCTCGTCACGCGGTCGGCACGGATCATGAAGAACACGACGTACGCGGACAATGCGGCTTCGGGCGTGCCGTACGCGGCCGTCACGAACGCGGTCAGCGCGCAGATCAGCGCGACGCGCACGGCGATCGCCGCGCGCCCCGGAAACGGTGCGAGCAGCCGCAGGACTTCGCGCGGGCCCGGCGCGCGAACCTCAGCGGCAGGCTGAGCCATGCCGGACCTCGACGATCGCGCTCGCGCCGACACGCACGAGCTTGCCGTCGGGTTCGTCGAGCTTCACGCGCACGGGGAAGCGCTGCGCGACGTGCACCCAGTTCACCGAGTTCTGCACGATCGGCAGCGAGCGCGGCAGGTTGATGCGCGCGCTGTCCGCGATGCCGGCGCCGATGCCGACGACCTTGCCCGTCAGCGGGCGGTCGCGGTCGATCATCGAGTAGACGGTCGCGCAGTCGCCGACCGCGATGCGATTGAGCGATGTTTCGCGGAAATTGCCGACCGCGAACCATTCGCTCGCGTCGATCAGCGTGAAGATCGACTGGTTCGGCGCGAGGGTTTCGCCGGGGAGCACGCTCAGGCCGGTCACGAGCCCGTCGTGCGGCGCGCGCACGACCGTATCGTCGAGCGCATGCTGCGCGCGGGCCAGCGCGGCTTCGCGCGCATGCAGCGTCGCGATCGCGTCGGCGTCGTCGCCGATCGTCTGCGCGGACGCGCGCTGTTGCTCCTGCGCCTGCGCGAGCGACACGGACGCGTCGCGCTGGCGCACCTTCGCCTGGTCGAACTGCTGCGCGCTGACGTAGCCCTGCGCGGCGAGCGGTGCGAGCCGGTTCACGTCGCGCGTCGCGAGATCGTAGTTCTGCGTCGCGCGCTTGACCTGCTCGGCGGCGACGGACGCATTCGAGCGCTCGCCGATCAGCGAACGGCGGCGCGTGTCGAGCGACGCGCGCGCGAGTTCGAGTTCGGCCTGCGCCTGCGCGACGGTCAGCCGGTACGGCACGGGATCGATCACGTACAGCAGGTCGCCTTTCGCGACGCGCTGGTTTTCATGCACGGCGAGCTGCACGATGCGACCGCCGACCGGCGACGCGACGTGCACGACGTCCGCGTCGATCGACGCGTCGTCGGTGGACGGGTAGGCCGTCGTGCGGTGGTACGCGTAGGCGAGCGCCGCGATGCCGAGCGCGACGATCGCGAGCGCGATCACGCGGCCTTTGACGGAGGGGCGGGCGATGCCGGCGGCCTTCATGCGAACGGCCCCGTGCCGGTGAGCCAGACGATCACGGCGACTACTAGCCCGATCGCGGTGCAGACGGCGAGCTGGTAGGGCACCGTCGCGGCCCAGCCGGTCGCGACGAACACGCGATGCGCGACGATCGCGCCGACGATGCCGACGATCGCGCTGACGAGCCACAGCGGGAAGTACGCGCCGAACAGCACGTAGGACGGTGCGCCGCGCGATGCGCAGCCCGCGAGCGGCAGGGCGGGCGCCAGCACGGCGGCGACGCGCAGCGGCGCGCGCGGCGTTGTTTTTCTCATGGTGTGACGAGCTCGACGTTTGGGGGTGGATGCCGGGCGCGGCGCAATGCGGATCGTCGCCGCGACGACGATTCCAGGATACGGAGCCGATCATAAATCAGCGCGATGCGGATCGCCAGCGATCCGGCATACGATTACGGCACGGGTCGTGGCCGGCCGGGGCCGCGTCGTCGCTCATGCCGGACGGTCCGGCCGTGCGTGTCGGCAGCGACGATCGGGCCGCCGCGATTCTGCCAGCACCCGCTCGCGTAGGGTTGCTAACGGACTGTAAAGGATCGTCAGACGAAAAGCGCGCAGTGGAATTTGCCATGCCGACGCAGCGGAATCGGCGCGCAAACCGCCGATTGCCGCTCGAACGCATGCGAATCCGGTCAGTCCGGTCGACCGCGTGCATCCTCGACGAGCAGGTCGACGAGATCGCGCGCGAAGCGCGGCAACGCATCGAGATCGGCGACGCAGATCTGCAACCGGCGTTCGGCCCAGTCGTCCGCGAGCGCGACGAGGCGCAGCGCCATCGTCCTCGCATGGCGGCGCGCGGTGCCTTCGGGCAGCACGCCGACGCCGACGTTCGCCTCGATCATCCGGCATGCGGTTTCGAAGTTGCTGACCTGGATGCGCCAGCGCAGCGTGCGCTGCACGTCGGCGGCCGCGCGCTTCAGGAAGGTATGGATCGCGCTCGCCTCGGGCAGGCCGATGAAGTCGTGGTCGAGCGTCGCGACGAACGGCGTCGATGCCAGGCTGGCGAGCGGGTGCCCGAGCGCGGTCGCGAGCACGAGACGATCGCGCCGGTACGGCATCGCCTGCAGCCCGTCGGTGCACACGTCGCCGGCGACGATGCCGATGTCGATCATGCCGTCCTGCACCGCGCGCACGATGTCGGGGCTCAGCCGCTCCTGCATGTCGATCGTCACGTCCGGATGGTTGACGAGATAGTGACGCAGTACGCCCGGCAGGAACTCGCTCATCGCCGTGGTGTTCGCGAACACGCGCACGTGGCCTTTCACGCCGGACGCATATTCCTGCAGGTCGCCGGTCAGTTGCTCGAGCTGGCGCAGCACGCGGCGCGCATGCGCGAGCAGCGTGTCTCCCGGCGCGGTCAGCGTGACGCCCTGGCTCGTGCGACTCAGCAGCTTCACGCCGACTTGCTCCTCGAGGTGCTTGATGCGGGTGCTGGCGGCCGGCACCGACAGATGCGCGCGTTCGGCGCCGCGTGTCAGGCTGTTCGCTTCCGCGATGTGCGTGAAAAGTTTGAGGTCGACGATATCGAAGCGCATGGACGTGGCGGCGGGAGGATGGCCGATTATCGCGCGAAGCCGCACGGCGCTGCACCGTCGGCGGCGACCCGTCGTCGCGGCCGGGATCTGTGTACCATCGTGCGTAGGGCGCGACGCGCGGCACCTGGGCATCACGGCCCGTGCGCCGCGTGCCGCGGATGCGGTCGTGCAACGAAGGTGAACGTTTCATGCGAAGTTTCTTTGTCCGGTTCATTGCAATCGGCGTGCTGTTCCATCTGTACGTCGGGATGCGGATCATTCCCGATGCGTTCGCGTCGCCGCTCGCGCGTACGATCGCGGCGCTCGTGCTGGCGAGTTTCGTCGTCTTGATTCCGGTCGGCATGTTCTCGCGCCGCTTCGACGAAGGCTGGGCGGCGACGCTGGTCGGCTGGGCCGGCGCGCTCGTGATGGGCTTCTTCTCGTCGCTGCTGGTGCTGACGCTCCTGCGCGACTTCGTGCTGCTCGGCGTGCTCGTGTGGCGGCATCTCGGCCATGACGGCGCATGGCCCGGCGCCGCGCCCGACACGGCGCTCGGCGTGCTGGCGGCCGCGGTGCTCGTGACCGCGATCGGGTTCGTCGGCGCGCGCCGTACGGCGGCGGTCAAGCGCGTGTCGATTCCGGTCGCCGGGCTGCCGGCCGCACTCGACGGGCTGACGATCGTGCAACTGTCCGATATCCACGTCGGGCCGACGATCAAGCGGCCCTACATCGAACGGATCGTGCGCGCGGTCAATGCGCTCGACGCCGACCTGGTGGTCGTGACGGGCGATGTGGTGGACGGTTCGGTCAAGCGCCTGCGCGAACACACCGCGCCGCTCGGCCAGATGCGCTCGCGGCACGGCACCTTCCTCGTGACGGGCAACCACGAGTACTACGCGGGTGCGCATGCATGGATCGACGAGTTTCGTCGTATCGGGCTGACGGTGCTGCTGAACGAGCACGTGTTGATCGAGCGCGGCGGCGCACGCGCGGTGCTCGCGGGCGTGACCGACTTCACGGCGGGCGGCTTCGATCCCGCGCATCGCAGCGACCCCGCGCAGGCGCTGGCCGGTGCGCCGCGCGACGTCGGCACGAAGATCCTGCTCGCGCACCAGCCGCGCAGCGCGGAAGCGGCGAGCCGCGCGGGCTTTACCGTGCAGTTGTCGGGGCACACGCATGGCGGCCAGTTCCTGCCGTGGCCGCCGTTCGTGCGGTTGCAGCAGCCGGTGGTCGGCGGGCTGAACCGCTTCGGCGACATGTGGCTGTATACGAGCCGCGGTACCGGCTACTGGGGGCCGCCGAACCGCTTCGGCGTGCCGTCCGAGATCACGCTGATCCGGCTGACGCGCGGCTAGCGGATGGCCGGGAGGTGGCCGTCACGCAATACGAACGCGTATCGCGGTGCACGGCAGATTTCTCGGCGGCTTTCTTTCAGCGGGGAATGACAGCGCATGGCGGTGCGCGGCGCTGTTGGCTAGTATGCAGACATGCCTCGTTTGCTCCGTTCCTCGCCTGTTCCTGCCGACATGTCGACACCCGATCTCTTCGCTGATACGCCCGCGCCCGACGTGGACTGGTACCCGGACTGGCTTGCGCCACCCGACGCGGACCACGCGCTGGCCGCGCTGATCGACGAGGTCGCGTGGCGACAGGACACGATCCGCACGCCGCGCGGACGCATTCCGTTGCCGCGGCTCACCGCGTGGCAGGGCGAGCCCGATGCCGTGTACGTGTACTCGGGCATCCGCAACGTGCCCGAACCCTGGACGCCGGCCGTGCTCGGGCTGAAGCACGCGGTCGAGGCGACGTGCGGCGTGGGTTTCAACAGCGTGCTGCTCAATCGCTACCGCAACGGGCTGGACAGCCTCGGCTGGCACGCGGACAACGAACCCGAACTCGGCGACGCGCCGGTGATCGCGTCGGTGAGCCTCGGCGCGATGCGCGTGTTCGATCTTCGCCATCGCGAGACCGGCGTCACGCATGCGTACCGCCTCGTGCATGGCAGCCTGCTCGTGATGCGCGGGCGCACGCAGGCCGAATGGCAGCACCGCGTGCCGAAGGCGCCCAGCGTGCAGGGCGAACGCGTCAACCTGACCTTCCGACGCGTGTCGATAGCGGCCGAATAGATCGCGCCCCGTTTCGGTGATTCACGAAAGGCCAATGCAAGCAATCGGTTGCGTATGCGGCACGTTGCCGCACGAATGCGGTGTCGCGTTGTCCGGCCGGGCGCTCAGGCCCGTCCCGCAAGGCTTTCAGGTAGATTCGATCGACCGCCCGGTTCCGATAGGTGAGTGAAACCTCTGATGGTGCGTCGCAACAATTATTGACTACACTGAGGAATGGCACAAACGCGTCGGCAGGCCGGCGCGATCCTTTCGACATGCCTCCATGCGTTGCCGACGTAGCGCGCGACGGGGCAGGAGCACAACGCGTGACCGTACTCGACCCTTCCTTCGAACCCTCGCTACACGTCTTCGAGCAAGACGGCGGATGGCAATGGGCGCTGACGGTGAAGCGGGCGACCGGCGTCGGCGTGAAAGTCGTGGCGTTCAGCCGCGAAGGCTTTCGCGGCGAAGCCGAGGCATACGCCGCCGGCCAGCTTGCCCGCGCCGAATATGACCACGCCGTGACGGCCTGACGCCGGCGCGGCGATTCCGCCCGAGGATCGTCTTCCTCCGTACCGTCCGTTGCCGGACGGTGCTTTCCCGACTGTTTCTCATTTCTGGTTGTTCGCTGGCGGTTTTGCCGCGCCAATCGGTCCTTGCCGTTCGATGCTGGAGCATCGCGGTGACTCCGGCACGCGTGCCGCAAGCCTGTGCGCGGATTTGCGACCTCCCGGGCAAAGTGCGAACCCCGTCTGGCGGAAGCGCGCCTGGAAAATGCCGAGCCATATCGTAATAAGATATGACGTTATCGCATCCGCAGGACGATGACGTCCCGCATTCCTGAAAGGAGCTATCCGTGCAACTGACCCAGTTAGGCGGGCATGTCGCCCAATCCGGCATCGCCGAACGGCAAAAACACGCGCAGGCGCTGATGTTCGGGATGGCGAACATCGACGAGTACGTGTCCGGCGGCGTCTGCTACGACGCCGCTGCTTATGTCCGCTATCTGCTGCGCGCCGACGCGATGATCGCGCCCGGTACGCTGCTCGACACGATCGGCCAGCTGTGGAAGACGCGCTTCAACTTCGAGACCGGCAATCAGTGGGACGGGCGCGCGAGCATTCCGGCGGGCACCGCGGTCGGCTTCGCGCGCGGCACCAATGTCTTTCACGCCGCGATCGCCGTCGGCGGCACCCGGATTCGCGGGATCAACGGCGGCCTGCTGGGCGCCGGATGGCTGCATCCGGTCGATCTCGCACGCGTGCTGCAGCCGGACCCGGCCGGCGGCTTTGCGTACGACCGCACGACCATTCGCGTCTATCTGTCGCGTCTGTAGGCTGCCTGGCGTCGAAGCTCACGCTTCGGCCATCGTCGCCCGACCGCGTGCCGCGCGCCAGCGCCGCGCGGCCGCCTTTCCGCCGTCCGGCGATTTCCGCATGGCGTCGCGCCGTCCAACGCTGCTATCCTCTCGACCTTGAATGACGCGTCATGGCGCGTGAATGCGCGTGCCGCATCGCGGCGGCGCGCAGCGGTGCGAGCTCACGCGCGCACTGAGGTAGCATGACTGAATCTCCACGGCGATCCATGACCTGTTTCGTGACTGATTTCCTTCCGTCCATGTCCACATGGTCAAGACAACGATGAGCGATGCACCTGAGCCGGCGGTGCCTGGCGACGACGAGTCGTCGGGCGGCGGCGCTTCGTCCTATCTGGTGCCGGGGCTCGAACGCGGGCTGCGGATCCTCGCCGAATTCTCCGCGCGCGAGCCCGTGCTCGGCGCCCCCGAGCTGTCCAAGCGCATCGGCATTCCGCGCACGACCACGTTCCGCCTGCTGCAGACGCTCGAGGCGCTCGGTTTTCTCGAACGCGTGAACGGCGACCGCTATTTCCGGCTCGGCGTCGGCGTGTTGCGGCTCGGCTTCGAATACCTGAATTCGCTCGAACTGACCGATCTCGGCACGCCCGTGCTCGAACGGCTGCGCGATTCGACAGGCCTGTCGACGCACCTGCTGATCCGCGACCAGCGCGACGTGGTGTTCGTTGCGAAGGCGCAAAGCAATGCGTCGATGTTCGGTTCGGTGAAGGTGCACGTCGGCACGCGCCTGCCCGCGCATGCGACCGTGCACGGCCACGTGCTGATGGGCGACCTGACGCGCGATGCGCTGCGACAGCTCTATCCGGAGAAGAAACTCGAACAGTTCACCGAGCGCACGCCCGGCACCGTCGACGAGCTGTACGAGCGCGTGCGTCATTACGCGCGGCTCGGCTACGCGGTCAGCGAGGCGGCGTTCGAGAGCGGCATTTCCGCGGTGACGGCGCCCGTGCGCGATCATTCGGGCTCGATCGTCGCGGCGATCACCGCGACGGTGCCGCGCTCGGAGATCGGCGAGGCCGGCGAGAAGGAGCGGCTCGTCGAAGCGGTGTGCGGCGCGGCGGTCGACCTGTCGCAACGGCTGAACTATCGTCCGCTCGAAAGCGACCCGACGTTCGCGCATGCGCGCCACAAGGTCGCGATGTTCTGACGTTCGCGCATCGAGCCGGCCGCGGCGCGCGGCATTGCGAACGAAGAGAGCGGCCCGCGGGCCGCTCTTGTCGTTTTCGGGTTCCGCAGGCGCGGTGCCCGAGTTCGCTCAGAACGAGTGATGAATGCCGGTCAGCACGATCACCTGGTTCGCGGTGCTCGACACGCCGGCCGTGAAGAACGCGGCCTTCGCGCCGCCCGAACCGTGTTCATAGAGCACGTTCGCATACAGCTGCGTGCGCTTCGACAACGCGTAGATGTCGCCGAGTTCGACCTGCGTCCAGCGGCGGCCGGCCAGCGTCGTGGTCGCCGCACCGCCCGCGATCGTGTTGAACGCGCTGCTGCGGTAGTTCACGCCCGCGTCGTAGCTCTGGAACGTGTCGGAAAACCCGTTCGACTGCATCTTCACGCGCGTGTAGAGGCCATGCACGAGGAAGTCGCCGATCTGGTACGACGCGCCCGCACCGATATTCTCGACCTTGCTGGCGAGATAACCATTCGCGGTGTTTTGCCCCTGGAACGACGTGATGCCCGTCTGGCTGATCAGGATCGAGCGGTCGTGCTCGTTCGAGTAGACGGCCGACGCCTTGAACGGCCCGTTCGCATAGTTCAGCGCGACGCCGACCGATTTGCCGGTCGAGAAGTTCGTCGTGTTGCCGAGCGCGAGTGTCGCCGCGGCCGAGAAACCCGCGAAGGTCGGCGAACGGTACTTGATCGAATTGTTGTACGGCACGTTGCCGGTCGCGGCGAGCCCGTCGATGTTGCCGGGATGGAACGCGTACCAGCTCAGCGCGAGATACGCGGTGCTGAGCGGATCGAGATAGTCGAACGACAGCGGCGTCTGGCGGCCGAGCGTCAGCGTGCCGTAGCGCTCGGCGCTGAGGCCGACGAACGCCGCGCGGTTCCAGATCGTGTTCGCCGTCGCGAACTGGCCGTTGTTCGTATAGAAGCCGTTTTCCAGCTGGAAGATCGCCGACAGTCCGTCGCCGAGATCTTCCTTGCCCTTCAGGCCCCACCGGTCGGGCTGCGTATTGCCCTGGATCATCGCCCACTTCGCATGGCCGCCGACGTTGTTCACGTATGCGACGCCCGCATCCATGCTGCCGTACAGCACCACGCTGCTCTGCGCCCACGCGCCCGACGCGGCGCCCATCCCGATGACTGCTGCTGCTACCGCATGCTTGACCATTTGATCTCCTGACTCTCCAACCTGATGAATACGTGTTGTGACGGCCTGCGCGGGGACGGCCGGCCGTCGCGCATGTTCATCGCCGAACGGGCATTCTTATGTTCCATATAAGGAACAATGTGCCTTTAATGGAATGGAGTATAGAGGCGGCGCGCGCCCGATCAAAAATAAATTTTTCGGGACGGATGAGCGCCGGGCAGACGCCCGGCAATCCCGCGTGATGTCTTGAAAAAGCCGATAAATCCCCGTCGCATAACAAAAAATTACATTCGACAGGGTAGGCGGAGGGAGCGGCGGAGCTAAGTGTCGGTGTTTTCCCTAGGACATGCAGCTTTTTATTTTGCTCGCGGAAAGTCGCTCCTATAATCACCATCCATAAACTGATGTTCCTAATATGGAACAAATCGGAACAAACCGAGAGTCGATCAGAAGGAAGGGTGTGAGATGTCTGAACAATGGATTTGCGCCGGTCATGCCGGCGCGCTGTCGGAAGACACGCCGATCGAGTTCAAGCGGACCGACGGCGTGGAAATCGGGATCTACCGCGTCGGCGACGACGTGTATGCGCTCGAGAACGTATGCCCGCATGCGTACGCGCTGCTGACGCAGGGGTTCGTCGACGAAGGCACGGTCGAATGCCCGCTGCACGAGGCCGTGTTCGACATCAAGACGGGCGCATGCCTGAAGGGGCCGGGCGGACGTGCGCTGAAGCAGTACGCGGTGCGCCTCGCCGGTGAAGAAATCCAGATCAAGGTGGAATGACATGAAAGAAGCGACCGTCAACTTCAATCCCTTCCTGAAGCCGTGGGTGGCGCCGCAGCCGAACAACGTCGCGGGCAAGGGGCAGATCGAGATCCCCGGCCAGGTCGAGAACCAGATCTGGCAGAACCGCAAGGCCGCACCGACCCAGTACGAGAACGACCTCGGCGATGCGCTCGAACGCGTGTTCGAGAGCGGCGCGACCGAGCTGGACGATGTCGTCGCGGGGCTGAACCGCATCGGCTTCCGCGCGCCGGACGGCACGGTTTGGACACCCGAGCGTTTCCGCGCCGAAATGGCCTCGCTGGCGGAATGAACGCGCCGACCGCGCCGCGCGCCTGAGCGCCGACCCGACAACCGCATCCGGAGCACACTGATGACGTCCCCCGACCAACACGAAGCCCACCACGACCCGGTCCGTGACTATCTCGACCGCGGCATCAAGAACTACTGGTATCCCGTCGCGCCGAGCTGGCAGGTGTCGAACGCGCCCGTCGGCCTCACGCGCCTGTCCGAGCAGATCGTGCTGTGGCGCGATCACGACGGCAAGGTCCACGCGCTGGAAGACCGTTGCCCGCACCGCGGCGCGCGTCTGTCGCTCGGCTGGAACCTCGGCGGCAACATCGCGTGCTGGTATCACGGCATCGAAGTCGACGGCGGCGGCACGGTCAACCGTGTGCCGGCCGTGTCGAACTGTCCGCTCGAAGGCATGAAGTGCGTGAAGTCGTATCCGGTCGAAGAGAAGGCCGGCGCGATCTTCCTGTGGTTCGGCGACGAAGCGCACGGCGAGCCGGCGCCGCTGAACCTGCCGGAAGAACTGGTCGCCGACGAGTACGCGCACTTCCTGTGCGTGTCGAACTGGAAGTGCAATTACCAGTACGCGATCGACAACGTGATGGACCCGATGCACGGCGCGTATCTGCACGCGACGTCGCACTCGATGGCCGAAGGCGACAAGCAGGCCGACATGCGCGTGCGCAAGACGGACACGGGCCTGATGTTCGAGAAGATCGGCCAGCGCGACGTGAACTTCGACTGGGTCGAGCTCGGCGAAACGGGCTGCCTGTGGATGCGTCTCGCGATTCCGTACAAGCAGAAGTTCGGCCCGGGCGGCAACTTCGGGATCATCGGTTTCGCGACGCCGGTCGACGGCGACCACTGCCAGGTTTACTTCTGGCGTACCCGCAAGGTCGGCGGCTGGCAGCGCGACGTGTGGCGCTTCATGTACCGCAACCGCCTCGAAGGCCTGCACTGGGACGTGCTCGAGCAGGACCGCTACGTCCTCGAAAGCCTCGCGCCGCATGCGCGCGATCACGAATACCTGTACCAGCACGACGTCGGCATCACGCGCGTGCGCCGGATGCTGCGCCAGCGTGCGCAGGAGCATCTGTCCGCGCTCGACGCGCATCGTGCGGCGCATGCCGCCGCGGAGCCCGCGAATGGCTGAGTTCGCTCCGGTCGTCGCGCTGCCCGGTCGCCGCGTGCTCGTCACGGGCGGTGCGCGCGGTCTCGGCGCCGCATTCGTGAAGGCGCTGGTCGAAGCGGGCGCGCAGGTCGCGTTCGGCGACGTGCTCGCGGAAGAGGGCCGCGCGCTGGCCGCGCGGCTCACGCAAGCCGGCCACGCCGCGCATTTCTTCGCAGTCGATCTCGCCGATCCGGCGAGCATCGACGCCTTCGTCGCGCAGGGCGCGGCGGCGCTCGGCGGTATCGACGCGCTGATCAACAACGCGGCGATCACGAACTCGGGCGGCAAGCTGTCGACGGAGCTCGACGTGTCGACGTGGGACGCCGTGATGAACGTGAACGTGCGCGGCGTGTGGCTCGTCAGCAATGCGGCGCTGCCGCACCTCGCGCAGTCGGGGCGCGGCGCGATCGTGAACCTCGCGTCGGACACCGCGTTGTGGGGCGCGCCGAAGCTGCTCGCGTACGTCGCCAGCAAGGGCGCGGTGATCGCGATGACGCATGCGCAGGCACGCGAGTTCGGTGCGCACGGCGTGACGGTCAACGCGATCGCGCCGGGGCTGACCGAAGTCGAGGCGACCGCGTACGTACCGGCCGAACGCCATGCGTTCTACCTGCAGGGCCGCGCATTGACGCGCACGCAATTGCCTGAGGACGTGACGGGCCCGGTGCTGTTCCTGCTGTCGGACGGCGCGCGCTTCGTGACGGGCCAGCTGCTGCCGGTGAACGGCGGCTTCGTAATGAACTGATTTGAAGTTTTCACTCGGAATGAAGGAGAGGACGATGGCGGACGCCGATCTCGAACGCAAGTCGTGGGACCAGCCGGAAGGCGCAAGCTTCAACGACTGGATGGAAGGGCGCGTCGCGCGCTACGAAACGCGGCGCTACGACTGGGACGCGCTGAAGTTCCAGGCCGACTACGACCCGAAGTACCGCCGTGCGCAGATGCGCTATGTCGGCACGGGTGGCACGGGCGTCGCGAAGGACGTCAACACGGTGCCGGCCGGCAACTTCACGTTCTCGACGATGGTCATCCCGGCCGGCAACATCGGCCCGAGCCACATCCATGTCGACGTCGAGGAAATTTTCTTCGTGCTGCGCGGCAAGATGAAGGTGATCTGCGAGCGCGACGGCGAGACCTGGGAAGCGATCCTCGGCGAGCGCGACCTGATCTCGGTGCCGCCGGGCGTGTATCGCACGGAAATCAACATCGGCGAGGAAGATGCGCTGATGTGCGTGATGCTCGGTTCGTCGAAGCCGATCACGCCGACGTATCCGCCCGATTCGCCGCTCGCGAAGATCAAGCGCTGAGACGGGGCGGGTGAAGCAATGAGTGTCATCGACAAACGTGAACGCGACCGCACCGCGGCGTTCGCCGCGCTGCTCGGGCAGTTTCCCGAGCAGCGTTGCGCGGCCGGCGCGGCTGGCACGATCGGCTACCGTGAGGCGGGGGCAGGCGAGGCCGGCGCGCAGCATGCGGGCCGTGCGCTGCCCGTCGTGCTGCTGCACGGGATCGGTTCGGGCGCCGCATCGTGGGTCTGCCAGCTCGATACGCTGGGTGCATCGCGGCGCGTGCTTGCGTGGGATGCGCCCGGTTACGGCGTGTCGACGCCCGTGCCCGGCGCGTCGCCCGCCGCCGCCGATTACGCGGCATCGCTGAACGCGTGGCTCGAGGCACTCGGCATCGAACGCTGCGTGCTGGTTGGTCATTCGCTCGGCGCGATCATCGCGGGCGGCCTTGTCCGCGTGATGCCCGCGCGGATCGCCGGGCTGCTGCTGATTTCGCCCGCGGGCGGCTACGGCAGCGCACCGGCCGAGACCCGCGAATCGCGCCGCGACGCACGGCTCGCGATGCTCGCGGAACTCGGCCCGGCCGGGCTCGCCGAGCAGCGCAGCGGCAATATGTTGTCCGGTTTCGCGAACGAGGAGGCAAAGGCATGGGTGCGCTGGAACATGGCGCGCATCGTGCCGGCCGGCTATGCGCAGGCCACGCATCTGCTCGCGAACGCCGATCTCGCGGCCGATCTCGCCGGCTTTCGCGGCCGCACGGCCGTGGCCGTCGGCGCGAACGACGCGATCACACCGCCCGCCGCGTGCGAGCGGATCGCCGCGGCCGCGCACGTCGGGCTGCAGGTGATTCCGCAGGCAGGGCATGCCGGTTATGTGGAAGCGCCGGCCGTTTATTCCGCGCTGATCGACACATTCTGTCGTCAGTGCGACCAACAGCGGGGGCTGGCGTGAGCGAACCGCTGCAACAAAACGAATCCGACAACGCGAAGGCGGAAGCCAGCTATGTGGTGCCGGGCCTCGAACGCGGGCTGCGGATTCTCGCCGAATTCTCGCCGCGCGAGCCCGTGCTCGGCGCGCCCGAACTGTCGAAACGGCTCGGCATTCCGCGCACGACGGTGTTCCGTCTGCTGCAGACGCTCGAATCGCTCGGTTTTCTCGAACGCGCGGACAAGGATCGCAACTACAAGCTCGGCATCGCCGTGCTGCGGCTCGGCTTCGAATACCTGAGCTCGCTGGAGCTGACCGATCTCGGCCTGCCGGTGATCGAGAGCCTGCGCGATGCGACCGGCTTCACGACGCACATCGTGATTCGCGACGGCCGCGACGTGGTGTTCGTCGCGAAGGCGCAGAGCCAGTCGCCGGTGTTCAGCTCGATCCGCGTGAACGTCGGCACCCGGCTGCCCGCGCACGCGACGACGCACGGCCACGTGCTGATGGGCGACCTGTCGCTGAAGGAACTGCACGCGCTGTATCCGGAAGGCGCGCTGAACCGGATGACGAGCGCGACGCCGGAAACGGTCGACGCACTGTACGACGTGATCCGCGAGGATGCGCTGCGCGGCTACGGCGTCAGCAATTCGTCGTTCGAGCGCGGGATCTCGGTCGTCACGGCGCCGGTGCGCAACGAGACGCAGAAGATCGTCGCGTGCATCACGGTGACGGTGCCGCGTCCGGAGATCGACGCGGCGCTGATCGCGGACGGTCTGATCGACAAGGTGCAGCGCGCGGCGGCGGAATTGTCGCGGCGGCTCAATTACCGCTCGGATGACGAGCACACGTTTCTCAAAGCTTTAGGACTCCGATGATCCAGATCGATCTGACCGGGCAAGTGGCGGTGGTGACGGGCGGCTCGTCCGGCATCGGCCTTGCGATGGCCGAGCGGTTCCTGCAGGCCGGCGCATCGGTCGCCATCTGCGGCCGAGACGACGAACGCCTCGCACGCGCCGAAGCAACGCTGCGCGACAAGTACGCAGGCGCACAGCTGCTGGCCGCGCGCTGCGACGTGCTCGACGAAGCCGACGTGACCGCCTTCGCACAGGCCGTGTCCGACCGCTTCGGCCGCGCCGACATGCTGGTCAACAACGCCGGCCAGGGCCGCGTATCGACCTTCGCCGACACGACCGACGACGCCTGGCGCGAAGAACTCGAACTGAAGTACTTCAGCATCATCCGCCCGACGCGCGCATTCCTGCCGCTGCTGCGCGACGCGGCCGCGCCGACGATCACCTGCGTGAACTCGCTGCTCGCGCTGCAGCCTGAGCCGCACATGGTCGCGACCTCGTCGGCGCGCGCGGGCGTGCTGAGCCTCGTGAAGTCGCTCGCGACCGAACTCGCGCCGCAGCGCATCCGCGTGAACTCGATCCTGATCGGCATCGTCGAGTCGGGACAGTGGCGCCGTCGCTACGACACGCAGGCGCAGCCCGGCGAAAGCTGGGAAGACTGGACGGGCGCGCTCGCCCGCAAGAAGCACATTCCGCTGAATCGCTTCGGCAAGCCTGACGAGGCCGCCTGGGCACTTTTTTATCTCGCAACGCATCTGTCGTCCTACACGACGGGCAGCCATATCGACGTTTCTGGAGGCTTTGCACGCCATGTCTGAAAAAACCACGGTTGGCGAGCTGATTGCCGCCTTTCTCGAGCAGTGCGGCGTGAAGACCGCATTCGGTGTCATCTCGATCCACAACATGCCGATCCTCGACGCGATCAACTCGCGCGGCAACATCCGGTATGTCGGTGCGCGCGGGGAAGCCGGTGCGCTGAACATGGCCGACGGGCTGGCCCGCGTGTCGGGCGGACTGGGCGTCGCGTTCACGAGCACGGGCACGGCGGCCGGCAATGCGGCCGGCGCGATGGTCGAGGCACTCACGGCCGGCACCGCGCTGCTGCACGTCACCGGGCAGATCGAGACGCCGTATCTCGACCGGGATCTCGCGTACATCCACGAAGCGCCCGACCAGTTGTCGATGCTCGATTCGATCTCGAAGGCTGCGTTCCGCGTGCGCACCGTCGAAACCGTGCTGCCGACGATCCGCGAAGCCGTGCGCATCGCGCAGACGGCGCCGACGGGCCCCGTGTCCGTCGAGATTCCGATCGACATCCAGGCAGCCGAAATCGAATGGCCGGAAGACCTCGCGCCGGCGCACGTCGCGGTGCGCGAGCACGACAGCGCCCGCGTCGCGAAGCTCGCCGACGCGCTCGCGGCCAAGCGCCGCCCGCTGCTGTGGCTCGGCGGCGGCGCGCGCCATGCACGCGAGGAAGTCGAACGTCTCGTGAAGCTCGGCTTCGGCGTCGTGACGAGCGTGCAGGGCCGCGGCGTGCTGCCGGAAGATCATCCGGCGACGCTCGGCGCGTTCAACGTGCATGCGTCCGTCGAAGCGTTCTACAAGACCTGCGACGCGCTCGTCGTGGTCGGCTCGCGGCTGCGCGGCAACGAAACGCTGAAGTACAAGCTCGCGCTGCCGCAACCGCTGTTCCGCGTCGATGCCGATGCGCTTGCCGACAACCGCGGCTATCGCAACGAGCTGTTCGTGCATGGCGATTCGAAGCGCGTGCTGGCCGAGCTGGCCGACCGCCTCGAAGGCCGCCTGTCGGTCGATCCGCAATTCGCGGCCGATCTCGCGGCGGCCCGCGAGGAGGCCGTGGCCGACGTGGCGAAGGGCCTCGGGCCGTACAAGAAGCTCGTCGACACGCTGCAGGGCGCGGTGGGTCGTGACTACAACTGGGTGCGCGACGTGACGATCTCGAACAGCACGTGGGGCAACCGTCTGCTGAAGATCTTCGAGCCGCGCTCCGGCGTGCATGCGCTCGGCGGCGGCATCGGCCAGGGCATCCAGATGGGCATCGGCGCAGCGCTCGCGGGCGCCGCGGCGAAGACGGTCTGCCTGGTCGGCGACGGCGGCCTGATGGTCAACGTCGGCGAGCTCGTCACGGCCGTGCAGGAAAACGCGAACGTGATGATCGTGCTGATGAACGACCAGTGCTACGGCGTGATCCGCAACATCCAGGACGCGCATTACGGCGGCCGCCGCTGCTTCGTGCAATTGCACCAGCCCGATTTCGCGCAGTTCTGCGCGAGCTTCGGCCTCACGCACTACCGGATCACGTCGCTCGACCAGGCCGAAGCGATCGTGCGCGACGGGATCGCGAAGGAAGGGCCGGTGATGGTCGAGGTCGACATGCTGTCGGTCGGCTCGTTCGCGTCGAACTTCGCGGGGCCGCCGGTGAAGAAGGAAGCGCCGACGGAGCGCCAGTATGCATAACGGGCAAAAGCGGGCGCGCGCCCCCGTCGACGTCGCGATGATCGGCTTCGGCGCGATCGGCGCGGCCGTGTACCGCGCGGTCGAGCACGATGCGTCGTTGCGCGTCGCGCACGTGATCGTGCCGGAACACCAGCGCGCGGCGGTGCAGCGCGAGCTCGGCGGCGCGGTGGAGGTCGTGTCGTCGGTCGACGCGCTGGCTCGCCGCCCGGAGTTCGCGCTCGAATGCGCGGGCCACGGCGCGCTCGTCGATCACGTCGTGCCGCTGCTGAAAGCCGGCACGGACTGCGCGGTCGCGTCGATCGGCGCGCTGTCCGATCTCGCGCTGCTCGACGTGCTGTCGCGGGCCGCCGACGAAGGCGGCACGACGGTGACGCTGCTGTCCGGCGCGATCGGCGGCATCGACGCGCTGGCGTCCGCGAAGGAGGGCGGCCTCGACGAAGTGCGGTACGTCGGCCGCAAGCCGCCGCTCGGCTGGCTCGGCACGCCGGCCGAGGAATTGTGCGACCTGCGCGCGATGACCGAGGAAAAGGTGATCTTCGAAGGCAGCGCGCGCGACGCCGCGCGGCTGTATCCGAAGAACGCGAACGTCGCGGCGACGGTGGCGCTCGCGGGCCTCGGCCTCGATGCGACGCACGTGCGCCTGATCGCCGATCCGGCCGTCGAGCGCAACGTGCACCGCATCACCGCGCGCGGTGCATTCGGCGAGATGTCGCTGGAGATGAGCGGCAAGCCGCTGCCCGACAACCCGAAGACGTCCGCGCTGACGGCGTACAGCGCGATTCGCGCGCTGCGCAACCGCGCGGCCAGCTGCGTGATCTGACCGGACCATCGAGCATCCGTCCGCGCCACGGCGAGGGCGGATGTGCAGAGACAGATTTGTGGGACTTGTGACATGACTCCTTTCGATACGCGCCTCGTACCCGACGGCAACATCCTGATCGGCGGCGAGTGGCGGCGCGGCCGTGGCGCGCCTTACACGAGCATCTATCCGGCCGACCAGTCGGTGAACATGGAAGTGTCGACGGCGAACGCGGAAGACGCGGCCGACGCCGTCGTGGCGGCCGACGCCGCATGGCGTCGCGCCGACTGGGCCGGCCTGAAGCCGCACCAGCGCGCGCAGGTGCTGTACCGCATCGCCGACCTGATCATGCAGCGCCACGAAGCGCTCGCGAACCTGCAGCGCCGCGACAACGGCAAGCCGATCGGCGAGACGCGCGTGCTGGTGGCCAGCGCCGCGAACACGTTCCGCTACTTCGCGGCCTGCCTCGAGACGCTCGACGAAGAGCTGACGCCGTCGCGCGGCGACTACCTGACGATGAGCGTGTACGAGCCGATCGGCGTGATCGCGGCGATCACGCCGTGGAATTCGCCGATCGCGTCCGACGCGCAGAAACTCGCACCGGCGCTCGCCGGCGGCAACGCGGTGGTGCTCAAGCCGGCCGAAGTCACGCCGCTCGTGTCGCTCGCGCTGGCGCGCATCTGCGAGGAAGCGGGCGTGCCGAAGGGCGTGCTGAGCGTGCTGCCGGGCAAGGGCTCGGTGATCGGCGATGTGCTCGTGCGTCATCCGCTCGTGAAGAAGGTGTCGTTCACCGGCGGCACCGAAGTGGGCCGCGGCATCGCGCGCATCGCGGCCGAGAAGCTGATGCCGGTATCGCTCGAACTCGGCGGCAAATCGCCGACGATCGTCTGCGACGACGCGGATCTCGATCACGCGGTCAACGGCGTGCTGTACGGCATCTTCAGCTCGTCTGGCGAAGCCTGCATCGCCGGTTCGCGGCTGTTCGTGCAGCGCGCGGTGTACGACGCATTCATGCAGCGGCTGGTGGCCGGCGCACGCAAGCTGCGCGTGGGCGACCCGACGCGGCCGGATACGCAGATGGGCCCGCTGATCACCGCGAAGCATCGCGAATCGGTGGAACGCTACGTCGCGCTCGGGCTGGAAGAGGGCGGCCGCCTGCTGTGCGGCGGCGAGCGGCCGTCGGGCGACGGGCGCGAGCACGGCTTCTTCTATCAGCCGACGATTCTCGAAGGCTTGCCGAACAGCGCGCGCATTTGCCAGGAGGAAATCTTCGGGCCGGTGCTGGTCGCGATGCCGTTCGACGACGAGGCGTCGCTGATCGCGCAGGCGAACGACAGCGTGTTCGGCCTCGCGGCCGGCATCTGGACGCGCGACTACAAGCGCGCATGGCGCATCGCGCGGGCGCTGGAGACGGGCACCGTCTGGATCAACACGTACAAGCTGTTTTCGATCTCCACGCCGTTCTCGGGCTGGAAGGAGAGCGGGATGGGCCGTGAGAAGGGGCGTCTCGGCATCCGCGAATACATGCAGCAGAAGAGCCTCTACTGGGGCTTGAACGACGCGCCGCTGCCGTGGGCGAACTGAGCGAAGGGGAATGACGCAATGAGCATCTTGGGAATCGAGCAGATCACGTACGGTGTCGACGACCTCGCGACGTGCCGACGCTTTTTCGCCGACTGGGGCTTGAAGGAAGTCGCGCACGACGACACGCGTGCGCGTTTCGAGACATTGAACGGCTGCACCGTGCTGGTCGTGAAAGCCGACGATCCGTCGCTGCCGCCCGCGTTCGAGGCGGGCCCGACGCTGCGTGAAGTCACGTGGGGCGTCGCGACGCCGCGCGAACTCGACGCACTGCGCACGAAGCTGGCCGGCCAGCCCGGCTATTACGCGCAGGACGATGCGGTCGGCTGCATCGATCCGAACGGGATGGCGATCCGTATCGAAGTGACGCGCAAGCGTGCACTCGACGTTAGCGGCTCGCCGTCGAACGTGTGGGGCCAGACGCTGCGCGTCGACCAGCCGAGCCCGATCTATGCGCGCGCCGAGCCGGTCGAAGTCGGGCACGTGGTGTTCTTCACGAACTGCCTCGACGCGCAGGAAACGTTCTATCACGAGCTGCTCGGCTTCGAGACGTCGGATCGTTATCCGGGCCGCGGCGCATTCATGCGCTGCGCGCCGCACGGTGGCCATCACGACCTGTTCCTGCTCGCGCTGCCTACGGCCAAGCGCGGCCTGAACCACGTCGCGTTCACCGTGCGCGACATCCACGAAGTGTTCGGCGGCGGCATGCACATCGACCGCTGCGGCTGGGAAACGCAACTCGGCCCGGGGCGTCATCCGGTGTCGTCCGCGTACTTCTGGTACTTCCAGAATCCGGCCGGCGCGCTGATCGAGTACTACGCGGACGAAGACGTGCTGACGCCCGAATGGCAGCCGCGCGAATTCGAGCCGGGCCCGACCGTATTCGCCGAATGGGCGGTCGACGGCGGCCTCGACGGCAACACGCGGCGGCAGAAGAACGCGAAGGCGCCGGAAGGCAAGTTCATGACGGAGCGCAAATCGTGAGTGAAGCAAACACACAGGAGCAGCCCGCGCCGGACACCGTCGTCGTGATCGGCGGCGGCCAGGCGGCCGGCTGGGTGCTGAAGACGCTGCGCGCCGAAGGCTTCGCGGGCCGTCTCGTGATGATCGCCGACGAGCCGCACCTGCCGTACGAGCGCCCGCCGCTGTCGAAGGCCGTGCTGGCCGGCGACGCGGACATCGAAACGGTGCGCGTCGTGCGTCCCGACGAATTCGACGCGCTGAATGTCGAAGCGTGGCAGCCGGAACGCGCGGCGTCGATCGATCGCACGCGCCGCGTGGTGAAAACCGAAAGCGGCCGCGAAATCGAATACGACCGGCTCGTGATCGCGACCGGCGGCACGTCGCGCCGCTTGCCCGATGCGCTCGTCAAGACGCCGCACCTGCATTACCTGCGCACGCTCGACGAAGCGGCTGCGCTTGGCGAGAAGCTGCGCGCGAGCCGGCGCGTGCTCGTGATCGGCGGCGGCTGGATCGGCCTCGAAGTCGCGGCGACCGCGCGCAAGCTCGGCGTCGAAGCGGTGGTCGTCGAAGGCGCGCCGCGCCTGTGCGGCCGCTCGGTGCCGCAGATCGTGTCCGACTTCCTGCTCGACCTGCATCGTTCGAACGGTGTCGACGTGCGACTTGGCGCGGCACTCGAATCGCTCGATGCGCAACCGGACGACGCGTCGAAGGTGCGGGCGACGCTCGCCGACGGCACGACGATCGACGCCGATTTCGCGGTGGCCGGCATCGGCCTCGCGCTCAATGCATCGCTCGCGAGCGACGCGGGGCTCGCGGTCGACGACGGCATCGTCGTCGACGAATACGGCGCAACGAGCGACCCGGCGATCTTCGCGTGCGGCGACGTCGCGAACCATCACAACGGCTGGCTGAAGCGGCGCGTGCGGCTCGAATCGTGGGCCAACGCGCAGAACCAGGCGATCGCGGCGGCGAAGGCCGTGCTCGGCGTGCGTGCACCGTACGCGGAGATTCCGTGGTTCTGGTCCGATCAGTACGACGTGAACCTGCAGATCCTCGGTGATCTGCCGGCCGATGCGCAGCTCGTCGTGCGCGGCGATCTCGCCGCGCGTCGTGCGACGCTGTTTTTTGTCGGCGACGGGCATGTGAGAGGTGTCATCGCCGTGAACAACGCGCGTGAGTTGAAGCTCGCGCGCAAGTGGATGAACCAGGGCCGGGCAGTGGATACGGAAGCCCTGGCAGACACGACCCAAGCGCTTGCCTGACCGGCCCAACCCGGAAAGAGATCCAGGAGATCCTCCGCATGAGCACTTTCGACAACGTCGTGGCCGGCAAGGCCACGATGGAAGCTGCCGCCTCCACGCCCGGCGCGATCATCGCGCGGCTCGAGCGGCTTCCGGCCAACGTGATGCAGATCCGCGCACGCGTGCTGATCGGCACCGCGACGTTCTTCGACGGCTTCGACGTGATCACGATCGCGGCGACGCTGCCGCTGCTGATTCACAAATGGGGGCTGTCGCCGACGCAGATCGGCATGCTGATCGCGTCCGGCGCGATCGGCCAGCTGATCGGCGCATTCCTGTTTCCCGCGCTCGCCGAAAAGCACGGCCGCGTGAAAGCGATCGCGTGGAGCTCGGCCGTGATCGGCATCACGAGCATCGCGTGCGGCTTCGCGCCGACCTTCGAGGTGTTCGTGCTGCTGCGAATCCTGCAGGGGCTCGGGCTCGGCGGCGAGTTGCCGGTCGCCGCGACGTACATCAACGAGATCACGCGCGCACATGGCCGCGGCCGCTTCGTGCTGCTGTACGAGATCGTGTTCCCGATCGGCCTGCTCGTGTCGATGGCGCTCGGCGCGTGGCTCGTGCCGCGTTTCGGCTGGGAGATCATGTACTTCGTCGGCGGGCTGCCGCTGATCCTGTCGCTCGTGCTCACCCACCTCGTGCCGGAATCGCCGCGCTGGCTCGCGTCGCGCGGGCGGCTCGCGGAAGCCGGGCGTGCGGTCGGCGTGTTCGAAGGCTCGGTGCGCGGCGAGCTGCCGCCGGTCACGCAGGTGGCCGCGTTCGACGAGATGGTGCGCCAGCATCCGAAGCGCAGGATGAGCGACCTGTTCAGCGCCGCGTATCGCAAGCGCACGCTCGCGGTGGCGACGTTGTGGGCGACCTGCGGGTTCATCCAGTACGGGCTGTCGACGTGGCTGCCGACGATCTACAAGAACTTCTATCACGCACCGCTGCAGCTCGCGCTGAACCTCGCGGTGATCGGTTCGGTGATGGGCGTGCTCGGGTCGCTCGCTTCCGCGCTGCTGGTCGACAAGCTCGGCCGCAAGCCGGTGATCGTGTGGTCGTTCGTGCTGTGCGCGCTGTCGCTGGCGCTCGCGGGCATCTATCACGCGTCGTCGGTGTACGTGGTCGCGATCTTCTGCTCGCTGTCGCTCGGGCTGATGGCGTCGGGCTTCATTACCGCGTACGTCTATACGCCGGAACAGTATCCGACGAGCATTCGCGCGTCGGGCTGCGGGCTCGGCAGCGCATGGCTGAAGATCGCGTCGTTCGTCGCGCCGATGGTCGTGCCGCACGCGATCATCGGCGGGAACCTCGCGCCGGCGTTCTACCTGATCGGCGTCGTGCCGCTGATCGCGGCGGTGACCGTGCATTTCGTCGGGATCGAGACGAAGGGGAAGGTGCTGGAAGCGCTCGAAGCGTAAGCGTATTCCGCAGCGGCGGATGGCGTGAACCGAAAGGCTCGGGCGATGTTCCCCGGGCCTTTTTGTTTCGCGGCGATCCCGCAATGGTGAGCAGGGCGCCGACCGTACGCGCGATTGTGGGCGCGCGGCTCGCGTGTTCTAATTCACGGTCCCGATTTCGTCAGACGAAAGCCATGCCCCTGTTCGAACCCGTCACGCTGACTACCTCCCGCCTCGTGCTGCGGCCGCTTCGCGATGCCGACGCGCCGGCCTTCTTCGAGATCTGGTCCGATGCGGAAGCGATGCGCTATTTCTCGTTCTCGCCGATGACGCAGATCGAGCAGGCCGAGGCGCGCATCGCGCGCAACGTGCAGACGTCCGCGAGCGGGGAGAGCCTGACCTGCGTGCTGGAACTGCGGGAAACCGGCGAGGCGCTTGGCGAATGCGCGCTGTTCCATGCGAACGAGCAGTGCCGGCGCGCCGAGATCGGCTTCAGCCTGCGGCGCGCGTTCTGGCGCGGCGGATACATGCGCGAAGCGGCGTCGGCGTTGATCGACCATGCCTTCGGCACGCTGCGGCTGAACCGGCTCGAGGCCGATATCGATCCGCGCAACATCGCGTCGGCGGGGCTGCTCGAGCGGCTCGGCTTCGTGCGGGAAGGGCTGCTGCGCGAACGCTGGATCGTCGGCGACGAAGTGTCGGACAGCGCGCTGTACGGGTTGCTGGCGAGCGATCGCGGCACGTAAGCGGCCGACTTGCCGGATTCTCCGGGCGAACGTACGCTTGGTCGATACCCCGATCGACCCACAGGTTCTCGACCATGCAAGCCCATCCTTTGCGTCTTTCCCCCGGCGACGATCTGCGCGGCGCCATCGAGGCAGCGCTACATCGGCACGAAGCGCACGCGGCCTTCGTGATCCAGGGCATCGGCAGCCTGAGCGTCGCGCAGTTGCGCTTCGCCGGCGTCGACCAACCGACCGAACTGCGCGGCGACCTCGAAATCCTGACGCTGGCCGGCTCGGTATCGCCGGACGGCGCGCATCTGCATATGTCGATCTCGGATGCGGACGGCCGCGTGACGGGCGGCCATGTCGCGCGCGGCTGCGTGGTGCGCACGACGGCCGAGATCCTGCTTGCGCTGCTGCCCGCGCATCGTTTCTCGCGCGAGCCCGATGCGGGCACCGGTTTCAACGAACTGGTGATCCGGCACGATCCTTCGTGAGCCGGGCGGCGACGCCGCATGCGTGTCGTGCAGCGGCGGTCGCGCCGTCGTTTCCACCCTGCATAAAAAAAGCGCCGCGGCCATTCGGCCCGCGGCGCCTTTCGGTGCGCTGCGACGTCGACCACCCGCCGCAGCCCGACTGCGTGCTTATACCTGCACGGTGTCGGCCACTTCCTTGAAGTCCTCGATCTGGTCGAAGTTCATGTACTGGTAGATCTTGTCGCCGTTCGCGGTGAGCACGCCCATGTCGGCCATGTACTCTTCCTTGGTCGGGATCTTGCCCAGGCGCGAGCAGATCGCCGCCAGTTCAGCGGAGCCGAGGTACACGTTCGTGTTCTTGCCGAGACGGTTCGGGAAGTTGCGGGTCGACGTCGACATGACCGTCGCGCCTTCGCGCACCTGTGCCTGGTTGCCCATGCACAGCGAGCAGCCCGGCATTTCGGTCCGTGCGCCGGCCGTGCCGAACACGCCGTAGTGGCCTTCTTCCGTCAATTGCTTCTGGTCCATCTTGGTCGGCGGCGCGACCCACAGCTTGACCGGAATGTCGCGCTTGCCTTCGAGCAGCTTCGACGCGGCACGGAAGTGACCGATGTTGGTCATGCACGAGCCGATGAATACTTCGTCGATCTTCGCACCGGCGACGTCGGACAGCGTCTTCACGTCGTCCGGGTCGTTCGGGCAGGCGACGATCGGCTCGTGGATGTCGGCGAGGTCGATCTCGATGACGGCCGCGTACTCGGCGTCGGCATCCGGCGACAGCAGTTGCGGGTCGGCCAGCCACTGTTCCATCGCCGCGATGCGGCGTTGCAGGCTGCGCGGGTCCTGGTAGCCCTGCGCGATCATCCACTTGAGCAGCGTGACGTTGCTGTTCAGGTACTCGATGATCGGTTCCTTGTTCAGGTGCACCGTGCAACCGGCAGCCGAACGCTCGGCGGACGCATCCGACAGCTCGAACGCTTGCTCGACCTTCAGGTCCGGCAGGCCTTCGATTTCGAGAATGCGGCCCGAGAAGATGTTCTTCTTGCCCTGCTTGGCGACCGTCAGCATGCCTTGCTTGATCGCGTACAGCGGAATCGCGTTGACGAGGTCACGCAGCGTGACGCCCGGCTGCATCTTGCCCTTGAAGCGGACCAGCACCGATTCCGGCATGTCCAGCGGCATCGTGCCAGTGGCGGCCGCGAACGCGACCAGGCCCGAGCCTGCCGGGAAGCTGATGCCGATCGGGAAGCGCGTGTGCGAATCGCCGCCGGTGCCGACGGTGTCGGGCAGCAGCATGCGGTTCAGCCACGAGTGGATCACGCCGTCGCCCGGGCGCAGCGCGATGCCGCCACGCGTGCTGATGAAGTTCGGCAGCGTCTGGTGCGTCTTCACGTCGACCGGCTTCGGATACGCGGCGGTGTGGCAGAACGACTGCATCACGAGGTCGGCCGAGAAGCCGAGGCAGGCCAGATCCTTCAGTTCGTCACGGGTCATCGGGCCCGTGGTGTCCTGCGAGCCGACCGAGGTCATCTTCGGTTCGCAGTACGTGCCCGGGCGCACGCCCTGGCCTTCCGGCAGGCCGCACGCGCGGCCGACCATCTTCTGCGCGAGCGAGAAGCCCTTGCCGCTGTCGGCCGGCTGGTGCGGCAGGCGGAACAGCGTCGACGGCGCGAGGCCGAGCGCTTCACGTGCCTTCGCGGTCAGGCCGCGGCCGATGATCAGCGGAATGCGGCCGCCGGCGCGCACTTCGTCGAACAGCACGTCGGACTTCACCTGGAATTCGGCGATGACCTTGCCGTCCTTCAGCGCCTTGCCTTCGTACGGGCGCAGTTCGACCACGTCGCCCATGTTCATCTGCGACACGTCGAGCTCGATCGGCAGTGCGCCGGCGTCTTCCATCGTGTTGTAGAAGATCGGGGCGATCTTGCCGCCGAGGCACACGCCGCCGAAACGCTTGTTCGGGACGAACGGGATGTCTTCGCCGGTGAACCACAGCACCGAGTTGGTGGCCGACTTGCGCGAGGAGCCGGTGCCGACCACGTCGCCGACGTAGGCGACCAGGTGACCCTTTTCCTTCAGCGATTCGATGAACTTGACCGGGCCGCGCTTGCCGTCTTCTTCCGGCGTGATGCCCGGGCGCGCGTTCTTCAGCATCGCGAGCGCGTGCATCGGGATGTCGGGGCGGGTGGTGGCGTCCGGTGCCGGCGACAGGTCGTCGGTGTTGGTTTCGCCCGTGACCTTGAACACGGTGATGGTCAGGCTTTCCGGCACTTCCGGACGGCTCGTGAACCATTCGGCATCGGCCCAGCTCTGCAGCACGGCCTTCGCGTGCGCGTTGCCTTTGTCGGCGAGTTCCTTCACGTCATGGAACTGGTCGAACATCAGCAGGGTTTTCTTCAGCGCGTCGGCGGCGACGGCCGCGACGGCTTCGTCGGACAGCAGCTCGATCAGCGGCTGAATGTTGTAGCCGCCGAGCATCGTGCCGAGCAGCTCGGTCGCGCGTTCGCGCGAGATCAGCGGGCAGGCGGTCTCGCCTTTCGCGACGGCGGCCAGGAAGCCGGCCTTCACGCGGGCGGCTTCGTCGACGCCGGCGGGCACGCGATGGGTGATCAGGTCGAGCAGCGTCTGCTCTTCGCCGGCCGGCGGGTTCGTCAGCAATTCGACCAGTTCGGCGGTTTGCTGAGCCGTCAGCGGCAGGGGAGGAATACCGAGCGCGGCGCGGGCGGCCACGTGAGCACGAAAGTTTTCAAGCATGGGGAGACCTGCTGATATTGCGTTGGAGGGGAAGGCCTTGCCGGCACTCCGGGGCTATTCCAGGCACTGCTTTGAGCGGGATTCTAATCTCAATGAGGTGGAACGTCAAATGTCTTATGTCTTATATAAGACTTGGTCGTGCGAAGGACGGGAGGCGCGGCTGCATGGCGGAGCGGGCCTTGCCGGGCGGGGACCGGCGGGCGGATGCAGGGTGTCGGTTCAGGTCGTCGGTGTCGCACATATCTGCACAAGCCCGCAGGAAACGGTACACACGGCGCGCATTCGGACGGCTACGCTGCCTGCACGCAGCTTGCAATCGGGTTTCGTAACGAGGAGGCGGAGGCACGCGCGCGCCTGCCGATCCGGCCCGAGTGGCGGCGATTCCCTTGACTTCGGCGATTCACGACATGCGCTCCAGAGACGCGATTTTCCTGATGATGGCGCTCGCCGCGTCAGTGGCCGTTCACGCGGCCACGACCGGCGACGCAGCACGCGACGCGGCCAGCCGGCCGGTCGCGCTGGTCTATCGCGGTCCGGCCGCGTGCGACGGGTGCCCCGAAACCATCGCCACCCGCCTGCGGGAGTCGGACTACCGGTTCCGGGTGGTCTACGTGGGGCCGGCGGAACCGCTCAAGATCACGCCCGCGGCGCTGGCCGGTGCGGCGCTCTATGTGCAGCCGGGCGGCGGGCAGGACATTCCAGGCGCGGCAGCCAGCATCGGCCGACATGCAATCAGGGCCGTGCGCCAGTACGTCGCGAACGGCGGCCGATACCTGGGGCTCTGCATGGGCGCGTACCTGGCCGGCGCGCAGGGTTTCGGGCTGGTTGCCGGCGATATCGACTCCGAGGTCGACCGGCCGGGTTCGACGCTGCACGGCATCGCCGACACGGTGACGCCGGTCGTCTGGCGCGGGAAAAAGCGCTGGATCTACTATCAGGACGGCGCGAGGCTGCCGGTCGCGCCGCTCGGCTCCGGCGGGATCGTGCTGGCGATCTATCCGAACAAGGACATCGCGGCCGCCACGTACCGCTATGGCAAAGGGCGCGTCGGCCTTGCCGGCCCACATCCCGAAGCCGATGAAAGCTGGTATCGCGAGAATGGCCTCAAGAACCCGGACGGCGTGGCGCCGGACATGGCCTACGACCTGATCAACGCGACGATGAAGCCGTAGCGAAGCGGCCGCGGCGCGTAGCTTATTTCCGTTTGGCCCGGTATGCGTCGAGGTTTTTCCGTGCCTGCGCGCGGATCGCGCGCTGCATGAAGGGCGTCCAGCCGAGCAGCGCGCCTTTCATCCCGAGCGCCTGACGCGCCCAGCGCCACAGGTCGAAATGGTCGCGATGCTCGACGATGCGTCCGTCGCGAAACCGGAAGCGGGCGTCGATCCGGTTGACCACCCTCCGTCCGGTCGCGGCGAACCGGTATTGCGCGCTCCACTTCGCGCGCCCGGCCTGGTCGTCCGCGGCGACTTCGCCGAACGTCAGCGAGAACTCCTGTGCCCGCGCGACCAGCATTCGCCACATGTCGCGCGCGAGTTCGCCGCGCAGTTCGCCGAACGCCGGATCGCTGAACACGATGTCGTCGGCGTAGCACGCGAGCATCGCGTCGATGTCGCGCTGCTGGAAGGCCGTGTAGAAGCGCTGGATCAACTCGGTGTTCGAATGGGTCATGTTGGGCGTAGCGGGCAGGGAGGGCGGACGGTGACGTCCGTCGAAATGTCGATCGGAGCAGTGGCGGCGGGCAGCGCGAACCGGTGCCCGCACCCGTGACTTCGGGCGGGGCCGGCTCGCCGCCGGATGATGATACGCGTCAGCGCGCCGCCATCGCGACGTCCTGATTGCCGCGGCCCGTCACCAGGCAGCCCGACATGAAGGCCTCGCTCTGGCTGCCGGCGGCGGCTTCGCCGAAGCCGCGACCGAGCGCGTCGGCCTTCACCTGCGCGGCGCCTTGCTCGCACGCGAGCGGGCTGGCGTCGCGGCCCTGCGCGTGCAGGATCGCGCGATCGCCGATGAGATACGCCAGCAGGGCAAAAACAGCGATATGGACGGCTCGTCTCATGGTTCGTCTCCTCGTCGCTCAAGCGTACGCGGACACGTTCGGCGAAGCACTTGGGGCTTCCCCCGGTAAACGTCTGCTGAAAGCGGTGGAGGAGCAGGGCGATCCCGTCCTGTTTTTACTTCGCCGTTTGACGGGCGGGCAATGCGAGGGAGTTTGACGAATGTCAGGGTGCGGGCGGGCGGCGGTGGTCACGCGACCGTTCAAGGCGATAGCATGAATGCATGATTTGACGGAACGCGACGCGAGGTCGATGCGTCAGGTCCGGCAAGCACGCAGGTGTTGAATATCGCTGTCGAAATAGTGAGGAATCCAAATGTTGAACGTCTCTTCCGTGCTGATCAGTCTTGCCCCGATGTGGGCCATCCTGCTGCTGGCGTCTTCGGCGGCCGCCTATTTCGTGTTCTGGCGCAAGGCCATCGACTAAGCGCGGCGGGGCGGCGTGCGCACGATGCGCACGCATGACGCGCCGTTCCCGCTATTGCACTGCCGTCACCGGTACGTTCGAAATCCGCACCAGCCGGGCCATCACGCTGCGCCGAAACACCGCCATCAACGTATGCAGCGGATCATGCCGCGGCGCGACCACCACGATTTCGTCGCAGCCGGTTTCGGTTGCCACGGCCGCGATCGTGTCGGCCACCGGGCCGACCTTCATCACGACGGTGTATTGGACGCCGGCCTCCTTCAGGATCCGCTCAGCCATCTCCAGATCACCGGCCGCGAATTTTTCTTCGATCGCACGCAACCGCGACAGCGGGTGCCAGGCCTCGAGCCGCGTCGATTCGAGCGGCGCCTGTACGTTGATCAGCACGACCTCCGACGCGCAGCGCTCGCGATACAGAAACGTCGCATGGCGAACCGCCTGAAGCGAGCGCGGCGAATGACCGACCGGAACCAGCAGCTTGAGCATGGACGATGAACCCCGAAACGAAGTGCTTCCAGCGTAGCGGGCGGCCGCGCGAAACGATCTAAAGAGATCGGCCGGCCGCATAAAAATGTCGTCAACACGCGCGGTACCGTGATGCACCGATTAAAAATATAAGAAATTTAAGTTTATGCGCATAAACGATTTCATCGAGCGTGACGGGCTGGGCAGTTCGGCATGGGGCGCCCGGATTTAGTCGGATCTTCAATGAATCGCGACCGAAAATATCGGAGGTCTAGGACCCGGCGTCACGTAGAGTAGAGCATCGGCGCGCGGCGCGGCGGCCTCCCGGCGGGCAGGGGAGCGAGCGCCGTCAAGCGGCCCGCCATTCCGACTCCAGGAGACCCCGCATGCCGCACGGCGCCCCGCAGTTTCTCGCTCCCGCTTCCATTTCCGTCGATCCGATCGTGCGCCTGTCGGCCGGCGAACTCTCGTCGGCGATCCGCACCAAGGCGGTTTCGTGCGTCGAGACGATGCGTGGGTATCTCGATCACATCGAGCGCGTGAACGGCGCGGTCAACGCGATCGTCGCGCTGCGCGACCGCGATGCGCTGCTGGCGGAAGCCGCGGAAAAGGACGCGGAACTGGCACGTGGCGAATACCGCGGCTGGCTGCATGGGATGCCGCAGGCGCCGAAGGATCTGGCGATGACGAAGGGGCTGCGCACGACCTACGGCTCGCCGATCTTCCGCGAGAACGTGCCGCAGGCCGATTCCGTCGGCGTCGCGCGGATGCGCGCAGCCGGCGCGATCTTCATCGGCAAGACCAATACACCCGAGTTCGGGCTCGGTTCGCACACGTTCAACGAGGTCTACGGCGCGACGCGCAACCCGTACGACCTGACGAAGAGCGCGGGCGGCAGCAGCGGCGGCACGGCGGCGGCGCTCGCGTCGCGGATGTTGCCGGTGGCGGACGGCAGCGATTTCGGCGGGTCGCTGCGCAATCCGGCCGCGTTCTGCAACATCGTCGGCTTCCGTCCGTCGCAGGGCCGCGTGCCGCGCTGGCCAGGCGTCGACGTGTTCGTGCAGCAGCTCGGCATCGAAGGGCCGATGGGCCGCACCGTCGGCGACGTCGCGCAACTGCTCGCGATCCAGGCCGGCTACGACCGCAACGATCCGCTGTCGCTCGCGGACGATCCGGCGGTGTTCGCGCAGCCGCTCGACGCGGACCTGCGTGGCAAGCGCATCGCGTGGGTCGGCGACTGGAACGGCTATCTCGCGACCGAGGCCGGCGTGCTCGCGCAGTGCGAGCACGGTCTGGCGACGCTGCGCGAGATCGGCTGCGACGTCGATGCCGCGCTGCCGGCGTTCGCGCCCGACCGGATCTGGCGTTTGTGGCTCACGCACCGGCACCTGCTGTCGGGCGGCGGGCTGCTCGCGCACTATCGCGACCCGGCGCGCCGCGCGTTGCTGAAGCCCGAGGCGATCTACGAGGTCGAAGGGCTGCTCGCGCTGCAGGGCGCGGCGGTGTTCGACGCGAGCGTCGAACGGACCGCGTGGCATCAGGCGGTGTTGAGCTTCTTCGACCGTTACGACTTCATCGCGGCGCCGACCGCGCAGGTGTTTCCGTTCGACGTCGAGCAGCGCTGGCCGAAGGAGATCGCGGGCCGCGCGATGGACACGTACCACCGCTGGATGGAAACGGTCGTGCCGTGGACGCTGGCCGGCTGCCCGGTGATCAACGTGCCGGTCGGCTTCAACGACGCGGGGTTGCCGATGGGGATGCAACTGATCGGGCGCCCGCGCGCCGATCTCGCCGTGCTGCAGCTCGCGCACGGTTACGAGCAGGCGGCCGACTGGGTGGCGCGGCGCGTGCCGGCGTGGATGGCGGCGTGATGGCGCGGCCGGCAGGCGGGTGGTAAACGGTAGCCGCCGGTAGCCGGTAGCCGGTAGCCGGGCGACGAATCGGGCGGCGACGCGCTGCCCGTTTCGTTTTGCATCGCTCGACGCGAAGCGCGCCGGCGGATGCGTTTCATCGCGTCGCGGGCGCGGGCCGCAGCCGGCGCCCATTGATGCAACCCGAGAAAGAATCGCGATGCGTGCCCGACATCGCGCGGCAAACGTGCGCGAATCTGCGCGACGGGGTGCGTCGGTCGCCGAATTGCAAGCAGCGGCGCGGCCTGATTTCGTTTCGATGTGTTTCAGTCGTTGCGGCGGCGCGCGACGCGCTTCGACAATATCGCCTCAACACAATTCGGGCACGAGGGAAACACATGAAGCACATTCGCGCGACGGGCCGGCATCTGGCCTCGGCAGGCATCGCGTTCGGCCTCCTGGTGAGCGGTGCCGCGCACGCGCAGCTCGACCTGCAGTCGATCGGCGCGTCGCTGCTCGGCGGCGGGCAGCAGCAGGCAGCGCCTGCGCAGGGCGGTGTCGCGCAGTTGCTGCAGGCCTATGTCGGTGCGAACCAGCAGGTGCTGAACGGCCAGTCGTCGCTCGCGTCGGCGATGGGGCTGACCGGGGCGGCCGGGCAGGCGCAACAGGCCGCGAGCCAGTTGTCCGGCGGCGATGCGCTGTCACCGGCCACGCTGTCGCAGATGGGCGGCGCGCAGCAATCGGTGTCGCAGGCACTCGGCCAGGCGTTCGCGAGCGGCGGCGCCACGCACGGCCCGATCGACAAGCAGGCGTTCAGCAACGGCCTCGCGTCGCTCGGCCAGGGGCTCACGCAGTATTCGCAGCTGCAGTCGGGGCTCGGTAGTCTCGGCTCGACGAGCGCCGCGTCGCTGCTGCAATCGGGCCTGAATCCGCAGAACATGCAGGCCGCGACGTATATCGCGCAAAGCGCGCCGGGCCAGTTGCAGTCGCTTGCCGCGACGCTCGGCCAGGCCGTACAGTTCGCGACGAGCCAGGGCATTTCGGTGCCGCCGGTGGCGTCGTCCGCGCTGAAGCTGCTGCCGTAACGTAGTGCGAGTGCGATGGGCGGCCGGCATCGCGCGCGCCGGCCACGCACAATAGTCCCGCACACCATGGGGATTTCGCGCGATGCTATCGTGGCGTGTTCCCTTATCGGTGCCGGTTCATGACTGACTCGTTCGACCTCTCGCGCTATTTCTCCCGCATCGGCTACGACGGCCCGGCCGAGCCGACGCTCGACGTGCTGCGCCGGCTGCATCTGCTGCACCCGCAGGCGATTCCGTTCGAAAACCTCAATCCGCTGACCGGTGCGCGCGTCGCGCTCGACCTGCCCGCGCTCGTCGACAAGGTGATCGAGCGCCGCCGCGGCGGCTATTGCTTCGAACTCAACAAGCTGTTCTACACCGCGCTCACGACGATCGGTTTTCGCGTGACGCCGCTGATCGCGCGCGTGCGCTGGATGCGGCCGCCCGAGATCGTCACCGCGCAGACGCACATGCTGCTGCGCATCGACCTCGACGGCGCGGCGTGGCTCGCGGACATCGGCTTCGGCAGCGCGACGCTGACCGCGCCGCTGCGCTTCGTGCCGAGCGAGCGGCAACTGACGCCGCACGGCGCGTTTCGCGTGATCGACGCGCCGGTCGACGGCGAATTCGACATGCAGTTCGAGATTCCCGACGGCTGGCACACGACCTACCGCTTCTCGCTGAAGCCGGCCGAATGGATCGATTACGACGCCGCGAACTGGTTCACGTCGACGTATCCCGAATCGATCTTCGTGAACGACCTGATCGCGTGCCGCGTGCTGCCGGACGGCCGCGCGGCGTTGCTCAACACCGTGCTGACGCTGCGCGACGCGGCCGGGGCCGGGCGCACGGTCACGTTCGACAACGCAGCCGACTGGGCCGCGTGCCTGCGCGACACGATCGGCATCAATACGGCGGGATTCGATCTCGACGCGCTGTTCGAGCGGCTCGCGGCGCGCGCCGCGAAGTAGCGCGGACGCACGACCTCCGACGGCGGCCCCTGCACCCATGCCGCCATCGTTCTCGATTGACTTTTGCTAGATTGCTAGCATACTAGTATCCATGACCGACGAAGAAGTGAAGCAATTCAACGTGTACCTGCCGCTCGGCCTGATCCGGCAGGTCAAGCATCGCGCCATCGAGACGGAGCAATCGCTGTCCGCGCTGGTGGCCGACGCGTTGCGCGCGTATCTGGCCGCGCGGCCGCCCGGCGCGGGACCGTCCAACCAGGAGGAGTGAGCATGTCATCCGAACGAATCGAAGCCGTGTATCTGACTACCCACAACTGGGGCAAGTCGGCGAAATTCTTTCAGGCGCTGGGCTTCAAGCTGGAATTCGAAACCGATCACCATTCGGGCCAGTTGCGCAGCGGCGACGGTCCGTTCCTGTTCATCGCCGAAGTGCCGCCGAGCGAACCGCCCGACATGCAGGTCGTGCTCAAGGTGGCCGACGAGCAGGCGGTGCAGCCCCAGCCGATCGTCGACGTCGTCACGCCGTTCGAGGACACGCACTGGGGCACGCGCGACATGACCGTGCGCGATCCGGACGGCCGCGTGTGGCGCCTGCAGGCGCCGGGCAAGCCGGGCGCGTGAGGTCGACATGACGGATAACCGCGAAGACGATGCGCCCGACAGCACGGCCGCACGCGTCGCGCTGTGGCGCGCGTTGCACGTCGAGCTCGACGCGCCGCCGCATGTGCTCACGGACGAAATCGGGCTGCAATTGCTCGCGCCCGAACCCGGCTGGCAGCAGCGCGGCGACATGGACCCGCAGTTCACGCGGCCGTTTCGCGCGTCGATCGTCGCGCGGGCGCGCTTCATCGAGGATCTCGTGACCGAGCAGGCCGCGCGCGGCGTGCGCCAGTACGTGATCCTGGGCGCGGGGCTCGACAGCTTCGTGCAGCGCCGGCCGGAGATGGCATCGTGCGTGACCGTGTTCGAAGTCGACCAGCCGGCGCCGCAGCGCTGGAAACAACGCCGCCTGGTCGAACTCGGCTACGGCGTGCCCGACTGGCTGCGCTTCGTGCCGGTCGATTTCGAGGCGAAGCAGTCGTGGCGCGACGCGCTCGTCGGTGCGGGCTTCGATGCCGGCCAGCCGGCGGTCGTGGTGTCCACCGGCGTCAGCATGTATCTGACGCGCGAAGCGAATGCGGCCGCGCTGCGCGAAGTGGCGTCGCTCGCGCCGGGTTCGACGTTCGCGATGACGTTCCTGCTGCCGCTGGAGAACGCGGATCCGGACGTGCGCCCGGGGCTGGAAATGGCCGCAAAGGGCGCGCGGGCGAGCGGCACGCCGTTCATCAGCTTCTTCATGCCGGATCAGATCCGGGCGCTCGCTCGGGAGGCGGGTTTTGCGAATGCCGAACACGTGTCGGCCGCCGAGCTGACGCGCCGTTATTTCGCCGATCGCACGGACGGCCTGCGGCCGCCGGACCACGCGGAAGAGCTGCTGGTCGCAACGGTCTGAGCCGTCGCTACCGTCACGCTCGTCACGCCCGTTCGAGCACGGCCATTTCCCGCACGACCACGAGCAGCACCGCGAGGCTCGCGCCGCCGGATGCGCGCAGATCCGCGAGCAGGTGCTCGTAGCGCGCGAGCGTGGCCTCGCGGCGCGCGCGCCATGCGCCGACGATCGTGTCCGGCGTGGTCGAATCCGGCGATTCCGCGAGCGCGCTGGTCGCGAGCGTGCGCTTGAGCCGCGCGACTTCCGCGAGTGCGGCGGCGCGCGCGAGCATGTCCCAGTGCGTCGGCGTCGGCAGGTTCGCCGCGCGTTCGCCGATCCAGCCGTAATTGAGCAGCGTGCCGAGCGAGAAATAGACGCCCGCGACGAGTTCGAGGCTGCGGTTGCAGGTCGCCGCCACTTCGGCGATGTCGAGCAGCGCGGCCGAGATGTCGCCGCTCGCGACGCGTACCGCGAGCGCGCTGTCGACGCCGGCGTCGACCAGCACGCGCTGCCGCTCGGACAGCGCTTCCAGATCGTCGGCCGGCAGCAACGACGGCAGTTGCGGCGCGATCCGCTGCACCGCGTCGCGGCAACGCGCGATCAATCCGGCGACGCCGCCGTCGGCCACCGCGCCCGACTGCAGATGCCGCAGGAACCACAGCGCCGCGCGCTCCAGCAGCCGCGCGACGTCGACGAACATGCGCGCCTGCACGTCGTCGGCGACGCGGTTGTCGAGCGCGTCGATGTCGCGCCACACCGCATCGAGGTCGAACACGTCGCGGGCCATGATGCACGCACGCACGATGTCGCCCGGCTTCGCGTCGGTTTCCTCCATCAGCCGGTGCACGAATGCGCAGCCGACGCGGTTCACGAGCGCGTTGGTCAGGTGCGTCGCGAGAATCTCGCGGCGCAGCGGATGGCGGCGCATCGGCTCGCTGAAGCGCTGTTGCAGCGGCTTCGGGAAGTAGTCGACGAGCATCGCGGCGACGAGCGGGTCCTCGGGCACGTCGGATTCGAGCAGCGCATCGTAGAGCCACATCTTGCTGTACGCGAGCAGCACCGCGCGCTCCGGCGACGTGAGGCCGAGCTTCGCGGCCTGCCGCTCGGCGACTTCGTCGTCAGTCGGCAGGAATTCGATCACGCGGTTCAGGCGGCCCGCGCGTTCGAGCCAGCGCATCAGCCGCGCCTCGGCGTCGAGCAGCTCGACCGCGTAGCGGCCCGCGATCGACAGCGCCTGCGTCTGGTAGTAGTTGTCGCGCAGCACGAGCAGGCCGACTTCGTCGGTCATTTCCGCGAGCAGCGCGTTGCGCTGCTTCTCGGTCATTTCGCCGTCGGAGACGACGAGCCCGAGCAGGATCTTGATGTTGACTTCGTGATCCGAACAATCGACGCCGGCCGAGTTATCGATCGCATCGGTATTGATGCGGCCGCCGCGCTGCGCGAACTCGATGCGGCCGAACTGCGTGCAGCCGAGATTGCCGCCTTCGCCGACGACCTTGCAGCGCAGGTCCGCACCGTTCACGCGGACCGCGTCGTTCGCGCGGTCGCCGACCTGCGCGTGGGTTTCGCGCGCCGCCTTCACGTAGGTGCCGATGCCGCCGTTGTACAGCAGGTCGACCGGCGCCTGCAGGATCGCGCGGATCAGCTCGGTCGGCGGTAGCGCATGCGCATCGATGCCGAGCGCGGCCTGCACCGCCGGCGACAGCGGGATCGTCTTCGCGGTGCGCGGATACACGCCGCCGCCCGCCGAGATCACCGACGTATCGTAGTCGGCCCAGCTCGAGCGCTCGAGCGCGAACATGCGCTGGCGTTCCGCGAAGCTCGTCGCCGGGTCGGGGTTCGGGTCGAGGAACACGTGCCGGTGATCGAACGCGGCGACGAGCCGGATATGCGGCGACAGCAGCATCCCGTTGCCGAACACGTCGCCCGACATGTCGCCGACGCCGACCACGGTGAAGTCGGTGGCCTGCGTGTCGATGCCCATTTCGCGGAAGTGCCGCTTCACCGATTCCCATGCACCGCGCGCGGTGATCGCCATCTTCTTGTGGTCGTAGCCGACCGAGCCGCCGGACGCGAACGCGTCGTCGAGCCAGAAGCCGTATTCGTGCGAAATCGCGTTCGCGTAGTCGGAGAAGGTGGCCGTGCCCTTGTCGGCGGCGACGACGAGATACGGATCGTCGGGGTCGTGGCGCACCACGTCGGGCGGCGGCACGATCGCGTTGCCGGCGAGGTTGTCGGTGAGGTCGAGCAGCCCGCGCAGGAACGTCTGGTAGCACGCGATGCCTTCGCGCATCCACGCTTCGCGATCGCTCTGCGGCGGCGGGTTCTTCACGACGAAGCCGCCTTTCGAGCCGACCGGCACGATCACGACGTTCTTCACCATCTGCGCCTTCATCAGCCCGAGCACCTCGGTGCGGAAATCCTCGCGGCGATCCGACCAGCGCAGCCCGCCGCGCGCGACGCGCCCGCCGCGCAGGTGCACGCCCTCGACCCGCGGCGAGTACACCCAGATCTCGAACATCGGCTTCGGTTCGGGCAGGCCGGGCACCTTCGCCGGGTTGAACTTGAACGACAGGTACGGCTTCGGCTCGCCGTTCACGTCGGCGAGGAAGTAGTTCGTGCGCTCGGTCGCGTTGATCACGCCGAGGAACTGGCGCAGGATGCGATCCTCGTCGAGGTTCGGCACCTGGTCGAGCGCGCCTTCGATCGCCTTCAGCAGGCGTTCGGCCTGCACGTCGCGCGTGTCGCCGATGCGCGGGTCGAAGCGCAGCAGGAACAGCTCGACGAGTTGCCGCGCGATCGCCGGATTGCCGGTCAGCGCGCGTTCGATATATGCGTCGCTGAAGGTCGAGCCGACCTGCCGCAGGTATTTCGCATACGCGCGCAGGATCGTCACTTCGCGTGCGCTCAGGTGGGCGCGCAGCACGAGGCGGTTGAAGTCGTCGTTCTCGATCCGGCCGCTCCAGATCCGGTCGAATGCATCCTCGAACAGGCCTTTCACGCGCTCGATGTCGAACTCGGTATCGTCCGCGAGCTCGAGGCCGAAATCGTGTATCCACGCATGCGCGCCATCCTGCGTCTGGATCCGGTATGGCCGCTCCTCGTCGACGCGCACGCCGAGATGTTCGAGCATCGGCAGGCTGCGCGACAGCGCGATCGGGTCGCCCGCGCGATAGACCTTGAAGCGGAACGCGCGCGGCCCGGCCTCGATCGGCCGGTACAGGTTCATCGCGAGCTGGCCCGAGTCCTTCACGCGCTCGATCAGCTCGATGTCGCGCACGGCCGTGCGCGCCGGATAGTCGTCGCGATAGCCGGCCGGGAACGACTCGGCATAGCGTTGCAGCAGGCGGTTGCCCTGTTCTTCGCCGAATGCGTCGAGCAGCGCGTCGGCGAGATCGTCCTGCCAGCGGCGCGTGACCTGCACGAGCCGCGTTTCGAGTTCGCGCGTGTCGACGTCGGGCATCGTGCCCGGTTCCGCATGCACGACGAAATGAATCCGCGCGATCGCCGATTCCGACAGCAGCGGCGTGAATTCGACGTTTACGCCGTTGTACGCGTCGACCAGCAGCTTCGCGATGCGGCGGCGCAGGTCGGTGTTGTACTTGTCGCGCGGCACGAACACGAGACACGACACGAAGCGGTCGAACCGGTCGCGCCGTACGAACAGGCGCGTGCGCTGGTGTTCCTGCAGGCGCAGGATGCCGAGCGCGATGTCGTAGAGCTGGTCTTCGTCGGCCTGGAACAGTTCGTCGCGCGGATAGGTTTCGAGCACCGTCACGAGCGACTTGCCGAGATGTCCCTTCGGCAAGAAGCCCGCGCGCCGCACGATGTTCGCGCACTTGCGGCGCACGATCGGGATCTCGGCGCTCGACACCATGTACGCGGTCGACGTGTAGAGCCCGATGAAGCGGCGCTCGCCGGTGACCTTGCCGTCGGCGCCGACGAGTTTCACGCCGACGTAGTCGAGATAGCCGGGCCGGTGCACGGTCGCGCGAGAATTCGCCTTGGTCAGGAAGATCGGCCACGCGCCGGTGATGATGTCGGCGGCGGCCTGCGGCAGCGGCGTCACGTCGGGCGCGTCGGACGTGCGCAGCGATTCGCGCAGGATGCCGAAGCCCGAGCCCTCGATGCCGCGCAGGCCGAAGCCCGTGCCGTCCGACACGAGCGCGTAGTCGCGCTGGCCGAGGAACGTGAAGTGATCGGCGGCCATCCATTCGAGGAATGCGCGCGCCTCGATGTCCTCCGCGGTCGCTTCGCGCGCCTTCATCTCCTTGATCGTCGCGCGGGCGATGTCGACGATCTTCGGCCAGTCTTCCACCGATGCGCGCACGTCGCCGAGTACGCGTGCGATGTCCTCGCGCAGCGTGTCGAGCAGCGCGGCGTCGCCGCAGCGGTCGACTTCGAAATGGATGAACGACGCGAGTTGCGACTGGCCGTCGCTCGAGGTCGCGCCGCCCGCGTCGACCCGCTCGATGCCGCCGCCGGCGCCGCGCCAGATGCGGAACACCGGATGCAGCGCCGAATGCAGCGCGAGCCCGAGACGGTTGACGGCCATCGTCACCGAGTCGACCAGGAACGGCATGTCGTCGTTGACGATCTCGATCACCGTGTGGTCGGAATGCCAGCCGTGCTGTTCGAGGATCGGGTTGTACACGCGCAGGCGTTCGCTGCCGGGCACGAATTTCTGGGCGGTCTGCCAGTGCGCCATCGCGGCGCCGTACAGGTCGGCGATGCTGCGATTCTGCAGATCGTCGGCGTCGACGAAATCGTAGTAGTGACGCAGGAAGGGTTCGACGATCCGGAACGTGGCTTCGGGCAGGCGGGCGCGCGCGAATTCGACGACATCGGAGAGCAGGTGTGCGACGACTTCCTCGTTCTTCGCTTCCATGGCGGTCTCCGTCGGGTGGCCATTGGCTGCTGCGTCTGTCCGGCATTATGCGCCGATTGCGTGACAAAGCGATGTGCGGGTGCACAAGGGCGGCGGGTGTGAGGCGGGCATCTGCAGCGCCCGTAGCCGGACGCTGCAGATGTGGGTCAAGTCAACTCCGGCGGCTTCAGGTCGGGATGTCGCATGTAGAGCGGGTTCATGAAGTCGAGTAGCATCGTGTTCAATAGCGAGGAAACGAAGTCGCGATAGGCGATGAATTCTGAATCCGGGCACGACGCCTTGACTGTCAGCAGGGAGCGATCGAGATCGGCCCCCATTTGTAGGATCATATCGTTCAGGGCGTGCGCGACTTGCTTGTCCGTGATCATGGGGTTCACCTTGTTAACATCCGGCTAGTGCGTTGCAACTGTTGACGCAGTTCCGTGGATACGGATTTGCAGGCGCCGGGATTCGCGAAGGAAATCAACGAAAAAAGCAGGGCGGCGGAGTAACCTTTGAGTGTTCTGATTTTCACGGTGTCTACTTGCAGTAATGAGTTGAGTGTCGGCATGAATTTGCGTGCCGGAGTTCATTGCTGGCGATGACACCGATGAAGGTGAGTGGCTGGCTATTGCGATGAATGCGAACTTCTTCTTGGTAAAAGAATTGAAAATAGTTGTTAAGTAAAATGCAGTGATGAAATTGTCTGCGTGATGATGAAAATATTAGTTGTCGATGTTGATGTCAATGACAATATATTGGGATAACTAACGAACGTGAGCGCCTGAGAGCGAGGTGCCGCGTCCTCGTGGTGCGGACGCAGGCCTTTTACGCGGCGCTCAGCCCTCGTCGCTCCACAGCTTGCCGGCGGTCGCCCAGTTCTCCTTCTTCACGTCGGTGAGGATGATGTCGACCGAGCCCGGCGCGCAGCCGAGCGTTTCGCACGTGACGCGCGTGATTGCTTCGACGAATGCGCGCTTCTGCTCGACGGTGCGGCCTTCGAACAGCTGGATATTGAAAGTCGGCATGGCATAAGGCTCCGGTTGGAATGGATTGAACGATTGACGGTGAACGATTCGGTTGGGTGCGGAGGCAACGTCAGTCGCGATACGACGGATCGAGCCGGTCGAGCCGGCGCAGCAGCGCCGGCCATTCCAGTTCGCCTTCGATCGCCCCGCCGGCGCGCAGTTGTTCCGCGGTGCGCTCGGCGATGGCCGGCGCCGGCAGCACGAGCGGCCCGCCGCCGGCTTGCGCGCGCACCTGGATGTCGCACGCCTTGATCAGCGTATCCATCAGCACATAGGCTTCGGCGACGGTCCGGCCGACCGTCAGCGTGCCGTGGTTGCGCAGCAGCATCGCGGATTTCGCGCCGAGGCTCGCGGTCAGCCGCGCGCCTTCGGCCGGCGAGAACGCGAGCGCTTCGTAGTCGTGGTATGCGAGGTCGCCATGAAAGCGCAGCGCATGCTGCGACGCCGGCAGCAGCCCGTCGCGCTGGATCGACACGGCGATGCCGGCCGTATTGTGCAGGTGCATCACGCAGACCGCGTCGGCGCGTGCGGCGTGCACGGCCGCATGCAGTGCGAAGCCGGTCACGTTGACCGCGTGCTCGCTGGCGCCGATCCGGTTGCCGGCCAGGTCGATCTTCACGAGGTTCGACGCGCGAACCTCGTCGAACGTGAGGCCGAACGGGTTGATCAGGAAGTGGCCGGGCTCGCCCGGCACGGTCGCGGACAAATGCGTGTAGATCAGGTCGTCCCAGCCGTTCAGCGCGACGAGCCGGTACGCGGCCGCGAGGTCGACCCGCAGCTTGCGTTCGGCGTCCGAGATCGGGCCGCCGGGCTTCACGGCATCAGGACGGTGTGCGAATGACATCGTGTTCTCCGAGGGTGAAGCGGCGCGCGACGGCTACGGTCGCCCACGACGCGAGCGCGAACGGGGCCGTGAAGACGGGGATGCCCGCACCCATCGCGAGCCACTGGAGCAGCGCGGCGAGGGCGGCGGCCGCGAGCGCCGCACGCGGGCCGCGCGGCATCAGCGCGAGCGCGGCGAGTGCACCGTTGAAACCGAGCAGGCCGTCGGCGAATGCGCCGCCGCTCGCGCCGAGCGCGACCAGCAGCACGGTCGACACAAGCGCGCCGCCAAGCGCGAACGCGGCCGCGCGGCGCGACGCGACGGCGAGGCCGGCAACGACCAGCGCGCCGGCCCACGCGCCGTGCGCGAAGGTGGTTTGAGCGATGCCCGACAACAGCGCGGCGGCCGCGGAATCGAACGTCAGCAGCGCGTCGGCGCTCGCGCCGTCCGCATGCTGCAATGCGACAAACGGCAGCCACAGCGCGGTGACGGCCAAGCACGGGCTCGAATACGGGCACTGACGCCAGCGGGCGAGCGGCTTGCGCATCGCGCGTTGCGCGAGCGCCGCGCCGATCGCGACCAAGGGCACCAGCGCGACGGCGGCGAGTGGATGGGGCGCGACCAGCACGGCGATCAGCGCGGCCAGCGCGCCGTTGAAGCCGTGCAGCCCCTGTTCGAGGTCGCGGCGTTCGGCGCCGGTCAGCACGGCCGTCATGCTGGCGGCGGCCGAGCCGACCAGCGCCGCGCACGCGAGCCGCAGGTCGGTCAGCGCCAGCGCGACGAGCAGCAGCGCGCCGGTGAGCGCATTCGCCTGTAGCACGACCTGCCCGATGCCGCGCAGCAGGATGCGCAGGTCGATCGACGGCGAGGCGGGGCGGGCGGTAGGCATGATGGCGGCGGAACAGGATGAGCCGCGAGCATAGGACACTCCGCGATGCACCGGAATAGGGAATTCTGGATAGTCAGGATTTGAGGTCGATGCCCTGAAACGGGGCGTCGAGAGGTGCGGAGCGCGTACTCGGAGATGTTTTGTTGGCGTTTTCGCGAGATTCCGGCGATTCGATATCAAATTTGCGCCATCGCTATTGTTTTCGCGTGCCCGCTGGGCTGCCGCCAAGGGGGCCATGCGCGTCAGTTTCAACGCTCTAGAGATCGGCCGCCGAGCTGGACTCGATCGACGGTGACATTCCGGATAGCGATGATTTATGTGACGATGCCCCGACACGGGATACCAAGGAGGTGGAACGATGCGTGAGGTGCGGTGGGCGTCGCTCGAAGGCGACGGGGTCGAACATCTGACGTTCGACCGCAGTGGCGGCGCAATCGTCGTCGAAAGCGCCGTGGTCGGCCAGCGGTACGGCCGCGCGTACGGGCTTGCGTATCGCGTCGAGTGCGATCCGCAGTGGCGGGTGAAGTACGCGGTGCTCAAGGTGATGGGCGGCGGCACGCTCGAACTGCACGGCGACGGGGCTGGGCACTGGCGCGACGGTTCAGGCCGCGAACTGCACGAGCTCGACGGCTGCATCGACATCGATATCGCCGCGACGCCGTTTACGAATTCGCTGCCGATCGGCCGCCTCGGGCTCGCGCGCGGCGAGCGGCGGCCGATCGACGTCGCGTACATCTCGACGCCGGACCTGACGGTCACGCCGGTCAAGCAGGCTTATGCGTGCATCGAACCGGGCCGCCGCTACCGCTACGAAGGGATCTTCCGGAATTTCACCGCGGAGATGGACATCGACGACGACGGGCTCGTGATCGACTACGAAACGCTGTTCAAGCGCCTGCCGCCGCTGCGCTGAACTGCGGCGCCCGTTTGCGCGGCCGGCGCCGCCGCCGGTACTGCCACGACCGCGGGCCGTTCATGCGCGGACGCGAACCGGTCGATCCGCGACGCGATCAGGTCGGGATGGCGCAGCACGATCCAGTGCGTGCCGTCGATTTCCTCGCGCACGTGGTTGCCGAGCCAGCGGTCGAGGTCGACCGACATCTCGGGGGTCACGTAGCGGTCGCGCACGGGCACCAGAATCTGCACCGGCGCCTGCGCGTACCGTTCACGCGGCTTGCGGGCCCGCGCGAGAAAGTTCGCACGGTACATCTGCATCCCGTTCAACGCATTCTTCAGTTGCACGGGATCGCGCTCGGCGCGCACGCGTTCGGTGAGCTGGAGCCAGCGCGGCCACAGCGCCGCACCGCCGAGCCGCCATACCAGCGACGGCACGACCGGCAGGTGGAAGAACCCGATGTACCACGACTTCAGGCTCTGCTTGAGCCGCAGCTTCGCGCGGAACACGTGATCGAGGCACGGGCCCGAGATCGACGTGTACGACGCGATGCGGCCGCGCAACGCCGGGTCGGTCACGGCCTCCCAGCACTGGATCGAGCCCCAGTCGTGGCCGACGAGGTGGAACGGCCGGCCGCCGCAGGTCGCGTCGGCCACTGCCTTCAGGTCGCCGGCGAGCCGCTCGAGCGTGTAGTCGGCGCGGCGGCGCGGCGCATCGGATGCGCCGGCGCCGCGCACGTCGTACGCGATCACGCGGTAGCGCTTCGCGAGCCGCGCGCGGATCGGCGCCCACACGGCCGCCGAGTCGGGATAGCCGTGCACGAGGATCAGCGGCGGCGCGCGGCGCGACCCGCTTACGTAGACGGCGAGTTTCACGTCGCCGGACTGGACGGTCAGCATCTCGTGTGCGCGCGCCATCGCATCATGCCTGCGCAACCGAATGCAGCGGCACGCGGCGCGGGGCGGCTTGCGCCGCATAGCGCGCGTTGGTCGCGTCGATGTTCTCGAGCAGCGTGTCGAGCTCCTGCAGATATTGATGGTTGTCGTGATCCCACGGGTGGAAGCCCGGACGGAAGTAGTCGAGCCATTCGCGCGCGATGCTCGGGAACACCCCGTTCTTCGGGCTGTACAGATACTTCACGAGGCGCCACATGCCGCCGAACTTGCCGTGTTCTCGACGGTGCGCGCGCATCAGCCGCACGTGGAAGTCGAACACGATGGCCCAGAAGAACACGGTCGTCGTCAGCATCGTGCCGGTGCGCAGCAGGTAGCTGCCGAGGCCCGGCTTCATCACGGTGCGCCACACGTCGTAGGACACCGCCTTGTGCTCGGTTTCCTCCATCGCATGCCACATCCACATCTGCTGGTAGCCCTCGACCGAGCCGTCGATCCGGTGTTCGTGGCCGGACAGCAACTGGTTCGCGAGGATCGCCGTGTAGTGCTCGAGCGCGATCGTGATCGCCAGCTGCATCGAGTGCGGCAGCACCTTCTTGAACCAGCCGAGGATCGTCCACAGGCGCTTGTCGAGCTTGTGCGCGGGCAGGCCGGACGCCTGCAGCAGGTCGTTGTACTCGATGTGCTCGCGCGTGTGCATCGCTTCCTGCCCGATGAAGCCGATCACCTGCTTCTTCAGCTCGGGGTCCTCGATCCGGTCGCGGTAGTTGCGCACCGAATCCATGAAGAAGCGTTCGCCGGCCGGGAACAGCAGCGACAGCGCATTCATGAAGTGCGTGACCGGCACGCCCTGCACGTGCCAGTCCTTCGCGCGTTCGGGGGGCAGCGCGAAACGGATGTCGCGCCGCACGGGCATCATGTTCGGTGTCGTCATGATTGTTCTCCCTGATTGCCTGCATTGTTGTAGGTGGCGTGCACCGGGGCCGGCGCCGGCGTGCCGCGTGCGGCACGGCGGGCCTTCGCGGCCTCGCGGCGGGTCGCGAGCACGACGAGCGCCTGGTAGGCGGCCGGCAGGATGCGGGCCATCCAGTCCGCGCCCTTCGCGTCGCGGCCGATCAGCACGCGGCGCTTGTTCTTGCGCACGCCGGCGAGGATCGCGCGGGCGGCATCGTCGGCGGTCGTGATGAAGAACTTCTCGAAGCTGTCCTTGCCTTGCTGTTCGCTCTCGACGATGAAGCCGACCATGTTCTTCGCGACGCGGCTCGACTGCGCGATGTTCGTGCGGATGCCGCCCGGATGCACGCAGGTGGCCGACACGCCGCACTTCATCATGTCGAGTTCCTGGCGCAGCGATTCGGTGAAGCCGCGCACCGCGAACTTGGTCGCGTTGTAGCCGCTCATGCCCGGCTGCGCGAAGATCCCGAAGATGCTCGACGTGTTGATCACGTGGCCGTCGCCCGATGCCTTCAGGTGCGGCAGGAACGCCTTCGTGCCGTGCACGACGCCCCAGAAGTTGATGTTCACGATCCACTCGAGATCGCTGTATTCCATGCCTTCGATCGTGCTCGACAGCGCGACGCCCGCATTGTTGAAGATCAGGTTGACCTTGCCGTGCTCTTTCGCGGTGTCGTCGGCCCACGCGAACATCGCGTCGCGATCGCCGACGTCGAGGACCCGCGTCGACACGCGCACGTTCGGCGCGATCGCGCGGACGATCCGTTCGGTTTCGGCGAGGCCGACGCCGTTCTTGTCGGCGAGCGACACGTGGCAGCCGGCCTGCGCGAGCTGGATCGCGAGCGCGCGGCCCATGCCCGAGCCGGCACCCGTGATCGCGGCGACCTTGTTGGCGAAATCTCTCATGTCGTGGCTCCTTGTCTGACTCAGGCCGCTTCGGCGGACGTGGAAGCGGAAGCGGCCGGCGCGGCGGCGGGCCGCGCGGTCGTGTCGTGCGGTGCGCGATACGCGTGGTAATCGGCGATCGAGAAGTGCGCGGTGGCCTGGCGGAAGCGCCAGGTGAAGCCCGGCCACAGCGTCGTGTTCTTGCCGGTGCGCGGGTCGAGGTACCAGCTCTTGCAGCCGCCCGTCGACCAGATCGCCTTCTTCAGCTTGCCCTGCAGGTCGCTGTTGAACTGCGCCTCGACGAGCGGGCGCACCTCGATCGCCTCCGCGCGCTCGCGGCGCATCGCCTGCAGCGCGCCGAGGATGTATTCGATCTGCGACTCGATCATGAACACCATCGAGTTGTGGCCGAGGCCCGTGTTCGGGCCGACGATCATGAAGAAGTTCGGGTAGCCGGGCAGCGTCGTGCCGAGATACGCGTGTGCGCCGTCGCGCCATGCATCGACGATATCGAGGCCGCCGCGGCCGATGATCGCGCCGCGCGGATACGGGTCGGCCACCTGGAAGCCGGTGCCGTAGATCAGGCAGTCGACTTCATGGCGCTTGCCGTCGGTCGTCACGACCGCGTCGGCTTCGATATGGTCGATGCCGGTCGTGATCACGTCGACGTTCTTGCGCGACAGCGCCGGGTAGTAGTCGTTGGAGATCAGCACGCGCTTGCAGCCGAGCGTGTAGTTCGGCGTGACCACCTTGCGCAGCTCCGGATCGGGAATCTGCTTGCGGATGTGGCGCAGCGCGAGCTTCTGTACGTTCTTCATCAGCGACGGATGGATCGCGAAACCGAGCACGCGCGATTCGAGCATCCAGTAGATGCCGCTGCGCACGACCTTCTGCGTGAACGGCAGCGTGCGGAACAGCCATTTCTCGAAGCCGCTCAGGTTACGGTCGGGCTTCGGCATGATCCACGGCGGCGTGCGCTGGAACAGTGCGAGTTCCTTCACGCGCGGCGCGATCTGCGGCACGAACTGGATCGCGCTCGCGCCGGTGCCGATCACCGCGACGCGCTTGCCTTCGAGCGGGTAGTCGTGATCCCACTGCTGCGAATGGAACGCACGGCCCTGGAAGTTTTCGACACCGGGAATCGCCGGCAGCGCGGCGCGCGACAGGCCGCCCATCCCCGACACCAGCACGCGCGCGGACAGCCGCTTGCCGTTCGCGAACGTGAGGCGCCAGCGTTGCGCGGCTTCGTCGTATTCGGCGCGCTGCAATTCGTGATTCAGCCGCAGGTGCGGGCCGACGCCGAAGCGCTGCACGCAGTCTTCGAGATACGCGCGGATCTCCGGCTGCGGCGCGAACATGCGCGTCCAGCGCGGGTTCGGCGCGAACGAGAACGAATAGACGTGCGATTGCACGTCGCATGCACACCCGGGGTAATGGTTGTCGCGCCACGTGCCGCCGACCGACGCGGCCTTCTCGAGGACGACGAAGTCGGTCACGCCCGTCTGTTTCAGGCGGATCGCCATCCCGAGGCCGGCGAAGCCGGTGCCGATGATGGCGATGTCGATGGTTTCGTCCAGGCCGTCATGGCCGGGTGGACCGAAAGGCAACGTGCGAGCATTCATCCGGGTGTCTCCGATTTGGCTCATTTTTGAATGTTACATTGTTTGATGTAACGATAGTGGGTGAACCCGGAAATCGCAAGAGGCTAGAAGCGGCGCTCTAAGGGCCGGAAGCCAGTCGGGAAAAGGCTGAGCGGGGTTTGGAACGGAGTAGTTTCCGCAATGCGGGATGGCCGGAAAAGGCCGTCGGCAGGGCGAGACGGGAAAGAAACGGGACCGCCGGCGTACGACGGTCCGTTTGAAACGGTATCAGGGACGGATCGATCGGGTGGCCGTCTCATGGAAAACCCCGGCCACGATCGTGACCTGCGCGAGCGCGTAGAGGCCCCAGATCAGATAGTCGATGCCCGGAAAGCCGCCAAGGAAGCGGCCGACGCCGATCAGCGTGTCGGAGCCGACGAAGATCAGGCTGCCGACGGCGACCAGCGGGCCGCGCGTGCGGGCGGCGAGCGCGAAGCTCGCCATCACGCACAGCACGAGCATGTAGGCGGCGACCGGCACCAGCAGTTCGCCGAGGTGCGGGAAGAACGCCGCGTAGAACGCCGGCGCGGCGATCCATAGCCCGACGAGCGCAACGATGCGCCAGCCGTGCGGCCGCGCGCGCCACCGGAAGAAGATCGCGCAATAACACAGGTGCGTGAGCAGGAATGCGCCGAGGCCGAGGACGAACGACAGCGGCCAGTCGGGCAGCGCGAGCAGCACGTCGCCGAGCACGGCGGTCGCGAGCGCCGCGCACAGCCACGCGCGTTCGCGCGGCGCGCCGCAGGTGCTGCCCGCCGCGAGCAGCAGGACGCCCATCGCGGCTTTCGCGGCGGCCTGGCCCGGATAGGGCGCGGCGGCGAGCGATAGTCCGTACAGCAACGCCGCGGCGATGGCGAGCGGCCAGAGCCGGCGGTAGGTGGCGGGAAGCGTGGCGATCAAGGCGGGTGTCTCCGGGTTGTCGTCGTCTGCGGTGGGCGGCCGGCAGCGGACGGCGCGCCGTCGAGGGCGCGGCTGCCGGCCATTATCCGGAAGAACGGATGCGCGAAAACCGGCGAATCCTTCTAGGAAACGACGGCGACGAGCCGCGATGCCGCCGCCGGATTTTCCGCGCGTTGCCCCGGTTGAACCGGGGCAACGGCTGCGATTCGGCTTGCTATGATCGCCGCGGTATTGCCGTTGTCGATGTCCCGCCTGGCCGCGCGACCGGATGCGCGAGCCGGGGCGTGCCGATGAATCCATGCCGTGCCCGGCCCGCGCGCTGATGCGAAGGGCGGCGCCGGCTCCCCACGAAAACAGGTCCGACCATGACCGAACTTCTCCACGGCGACGGCGCGATCCGTCGCACGACGCCGTACGGTTCCTCGATCGAAAACACCTATGCGGGCGTGCTGTCGTTCATGCGCCGCAATTACTCGCGTGCGCTCGACGGCGTCGACGTCGCGATCTCCGGCGTGCCGCTCGATCTCGCGACGACCTATCGTTCCGGCGCGCGGCTCGGGCCGGCCGCGATCCGCGCGGCGAGCGTGCAGCTCGCGGAGCTCCATCCGTATCCGTGGGGCTTCGATCCGTTCGACGATCTCGCGGCCGTCGACTACGGCGACTGCTGGTTCGACGCGCACAATCCGCTGTCGATCAAGCCGACGATCGTCGAGCATGCGCGCACGATCCTGCGCTCGGGCGCGAAGATGCTGACGCTCGGCGGCGATCACTACATCACGTATCCGCTGCTGGTCGCGCACGCGGAGCGCTACGGCAAGCCGCTGTCGCTGATTCACTTCGACGCGCATTGCGATACGTGGGCCGACGACGATCCGGACAGCCTCAATCACGGGACGATGTTCTACAAGGCCGTGAAGGAAGGGCTGATCGATCCCGCGACGTCGGTGCAGGTCGGCATCCGCACGTGGAACGACGACTTTCTCGGGATCGAACGGCTCGATGCCGCGTGGGTGCATGACCATGGTGCGCGGGCGGCGGTCGAGCGGATCGTCGAGATCGTCGGCGCGCGGCCTGCGTATCTGACCTTCGACATCGATTGCCTTGATCCAGCGTTCGCGCCGGGAACGGGGACGCCGGTGGCGGGCGGCTTGTCGTCAGCGCAGGCGCTGTCGATCGTGCGCTCGCTCGGGGCGGTGAATCTGGTCGGAGCGGATGTGGTGGAGGTGGCGCCCGCGTACGATCATGCGGACATCACGGCGATCGCGGCCGCGCATGTCGCTTGCGATCTGCTGTGTCTGTGGCGGCAGAAGAAGGTGGCGAACGCGTTGCGTTGAACGTGTGTCGCCGGGATACGAACGCGGCCGGCGGGGCATCGCGCCCGGCCGGCCTGCTGAGGGAGGGTGCCGCGCGTATTACTTCGCCGCCAGCGCACTCGCGACGTTCTTGTCGACCCAGGCGTTGTCGGCCACGCTCAGCTTCTGCGGAATCAGCTTCGCCGCGTAGAACGCATCGGCCACACCTTGCTGCGCGGCGACGATGCGCTCGTCGAGCGGCACCGCACCGAACGGCACGCGCTTGATCCACGTCTCGACGAGCGCCTGCGGTAACCCGACCTTCGGCGCCAGCAGCGCGGCCGTGTCGGCCGGATGCCCGTTCACCCACTGGCCCGTTTCGCGCGCCTGTTTCAGGATCGCGCCGACCACGTCGGGATGCTGTTGCGCGAAACTCCGCGTCGCCTCGTAGAAATTGTTGGTCGCCGCGAGCCCCGTGTAGTCGGACAGCGTGCGCACCTTCAGCGCGCTCTGCGCGGCCGCGTAGTACGGGTCCCAAACCGCCCACGCATCGACGTTGCCGCTTTCGAACGCGGCGCGCGCGTCGGCCGGCGGGAGATACACCGGCTGGATTTCGTCATAGCGCACGCCGGCCTTCTTCAGCGCCTCGAGCAGCAGGTAGTTCGCGCTCGAGCCTTTCTGCAGCGCGACCTTCTTGCCGCGCAGGCCGGCCACCGTCCGGATCGGCGAATCGGCCTTCACGAATACGGCTTCGTTGTGCGGCGCCGGCGGTTCCGCGCCGACATAGACGAACTGCACGCCGGCCGCCTGCGCGAAGACGGGCGGCGGCGCGCCCGTGTAGCCGAAGTCGATGCTGTTCGCGTTCAGTGCTTCGAGCAGTTGCGGGCCGGCCGGGAATTCGAACCATTGGACGCCATAGCCGAGCGGCTTGAGCCGCGCTTCGAGCGCGCCCTGCGCCTTGACGATCGACAGCAGGCCGGCCTTTTGATAACCGATGCGCACGATCTTGTCGGCGCCGCCTTGCGCGAACGCCGACGCGGCGGACAAGGCAACGAGCGAGACGGCGGCGGCGCGGGTGATCCAGCGGGTGAAACGAATCATCGAATGAACTCCATGCGAGGCATCTTCGGAGAGCGGCCGGTGCCGCTCGGTTGGAAGAATCGTCGCATGGGCGATCGTGCCCGCAAACGAAGCATTGCCGATATGGATATGACGGCGTCGGCCCTATGCTTTGTCGTCGTGGCCTGCCGGATCGGACGTATCCGGCGCGCCGGACTGCCGCGCCGCTTCGTCGCTGAGCTTCTTGTCGAGGATCGTCGCGACCCGGCCGCCGAGATACGCGCCGGCCGCGGTTTCGAGCGCGCGGTTCGTCTCGCCTTCGACGAACACGGCCGCGAGCGGGCGCAGCCGCCAGATCGCGTCGACCAGTTCGGGCACGTCGGTGGCCGGCGGCAGCGTGCCGGCGTCGTAGCGGTCGAGCCGCTTTACGACGAGATCGACGAGCAGCCGCGCGATCGCGTCGAAATGCGGCCGCGCGAGGCTGATCACGTCGAGCAGCTCGCGCGGCGGAATCCCTTCCTTCGTCATCGCGGCCGCCGCCTCGAGCAGCGCGGGGCTTTTCGCGACGAACGACAGGCCGCGCCGTTCGAGCAGCCCGAGCTCGGTCACGCGCGACAGTTGCGTGGTCGCTTGCGGGCCGAACATCTGCGCGAGTTGCGCGAGCGAATAGGTTTTCGGCAGCTCGTGCGACCAGCGGCCGCCGATCGCGTTTTCGAGACCGAGGATCGAGCGCAGGTCGTGGCCTTCGTCGATCGCCTTGATCAGGTCCTGGATGTTCGACAGCGTGTAGCCGCGCGCGAGCAGATGATTGATCAGCTTCAGGCGCGCGACGTGCGTGTCGTCGTAGATGCCGACACGCCCGCGTTTCTCCGGCGGCGCCAGCAGCCCGCGATCCTGGTACGCGCGGACGTTGCGCACGGTGGTGTCGGACACGCGCGCGAGTTCGTCGACCGTGTACTCGTTGCGGGAATCCGGCGTGGCCTCGTCGGGCGTGGAATGAGTCTGTTTTGACATGCGGCCATTCTAGCGCGCGGCGGCAGGCTCGGGCGAGGCGGGGCGCGTGTTCGCGCCGTCGCCGAGCGGGCGCTGCAGCAGCGCCGTGTCGATCCAGCGGCCGTGCTTGAAGCCGACCGCTTTCAGCAGGCCGGCCGGTTCGAAGCCGAACGCACGATGCAGCGACGTCGAGCCGCCGGTGCCGCCGTCGGCGATCACCGCGATCATCTGCCGCCACGGGCCGCCTTCGCAGCGCGCGATCAGCGCGTCGAGCAGCGCGCGGCCGATGCCGCGGCCGCGCTGCGCGTCGTCGATGTAGATCGAATCCTCGATCGCAAAGCGGTACGCACTGCGCGTGCGGTAGGGCGTCGCGTACGCGTAGCCGGCCACGCGGCCGTCGCATTCGGCGACGAGATACGGCAGCCCGTGGTTGAGCACCGCGTCGCGGCGGGCGCGCAGTTCGGCGACGTCGGGCGGCGTTTCCTCGAACGACGCGACGCTGTGGTGAACGTGGTGTGCATAGATCGCGTGGATCGCGTCGAGGTCGGCGTCGGTCGCGTCGCGCACGACGCAGGTGGGAGCGGTAGACATGGCGGCAGGGCGGTGAAGTCAAAACGCTACTATGCCGGCCGCCGACGCGCGTGGCAAAGCCGTTTGCGGTTTCGACGGTTGCGGCGGCTTACAGCCGGCCGTCCGCCGCATGAACCGCATCGGCGATCGCGTCGGCGACGCGCTGCACGCGCGGCGACCGGCGCACGTCCGGATGAACGACGAGCCAGATTTCGCGCTCGATGTCGCAACGCGGCGCGGCCGTCAGCTCGACGAGCGGTGCGCCGGCGTGCGCGGCCGGATCGTCGACGAGAAACCGCGGCAGCAGCGCGACGCCGGCCCCGGCTGCGCACGCGCGATGCTGCGCGGCGAGGTCGTTGGCGACGAATGCAAAGCGGCGCCCGGCCGCGACGCGTTCGAGCCATTGCTGCTGCGGCGTTTGCGCGAGCGCGTCGTCGTAGCCGACGAACGGCCAGGTGTCGGGTGGCGCGTCCGCCCATTCCGGTGCCGCGCACAGCGCGAAGCGCATCGTGCCGAGCCGGCGCGCGGCGAGCCCCGGTTCGCTCGGCCGCGACAGCCGCACCGCGAGATCGGCTTCGCGCGCATACAGGTTGGCCGCATGCATTTCGCCCATCAGGTCGATCCGCAGCGCCGGCCACGCGCGCTGCGCACGGGCGAGGCGCGGCGCGAGGAAATGACTGGCGAACACCGGCGACGCCGATACGCGCACCACGCCGTCGAGCGCGGCCGCGCCTTGCGCGGCGCGCGCGAACGCATGCGCGTCGGCTTCGAGGCGTGCGGCGTGTTCAGCCAGGTGCAGCCCTTCGTCGGTCGGCGGCCAGCCGCGCGGCAGCCGGTCGAACAGCCGGATTCCCAGCGCCGATTCCAGCGCGTCGATGCGCCGCGCGACCGTCGAATGCTGGACCTGCAACGCTCGCGCGGCGGCCGACAGGCTGCCGCCGCGCATCACCGCCAGAAAGTAGCGGATGTCGTCCCAGCTCATCGGCAGCGCGGGTGCGCCGGCAGCATCGTGATCGGTCGAATTTTGCACAGTAGATGGGCGTTAAGCGTGAATTCCGTTCGATTATGCACGATGGGATCATCGTGTCACTTCATTCGATAGCGAGGAACGTCATGACCCAAACTGCCAACGCCATCCGGATCGGCATCGACCGTTACGGCGACGCCGGCGTGCTGCGCCGCGTCGATGCGCCCGTCGGGTTACCCGGGGCCGGCGAAGTGCGGATTCGCCAGACCGCGATCGGCGTGAATTTCGTCGACATCTATTTCAGGACGGGCGCGCACGCGTTGCCCGAGCTGCCGGACGCGCTCGGCGTCGAGGCGGCCGGCGTGATCGACGCGGTCGGGCTGGGCGTGACGGAGTTCGTGCCCGGTCAGCGCGTCGCCTATGCCGGCCTGCCGACCGGCAGCTATGCGAGCCTGCGCACGATGCCGGCCGAGCGCGTGCTGCCGATTCCCGACGGGCTGAGCGACGAAGCCGCCGCCGCCGGGCTGCTGAAGGGGATCACCGTCTACATGCTGCTGCATCGCGTGCGGCAGGTCGGCGCCGGCGATACGGTGCTCGTGCACGCGGCGGCCGGCGGCGTCGGGCTGCTCGCGACGGAGTGGGCGCATGCGCTCGGCGCGCGGGTGATCGGCACGGTCGGATCGGCGGCGAAAGCCGCGCTCGTGCGCGCGCACGGCGCCGAAGTGGTGGTCGATTATCGCGAGGAGGATTTCGTTGCAGCCGCGCGGGCGTTCGGCGGCGGGGCGGGCGTCGACTACGCGATCGACGGAATCGGCGGCGACGTGCTGACCCGTACGCTCGGGGCGGTTCGTCCGTTCGGCATGGTCGCGAGCATCGGGCAGGTGGCGGCGATCGGCGCGCGGCAGACGTTCGATCTCGACGAGTTGGGCCCGGCCCGTTCGATCGCGCTTGCGCGGCCGAGCGTGCTCGGTTTCATCGCGCGCGACGTCGGCGCCTATCGGGACGCCGCGCGTGCGACGCTCGACCGGCTGGCGGGCGGCATGCACGTCGAGATCGGCGCGCGGCTGCCGCTCGAACAGGCGGCCGACGCGCACCGGTTGCTGGAGTCGCGCGCGACGACGGGCGGTGTCGTGCTGCTGGCGTGACGGCAGGTTGCGGGCGCGGGCGGTTCGCGACGCGGCTCGACGGTCGCGTCGTGAGCCGCCGCTGGTCAGTGGTGCTTGCGCAGCGGCGCATCCTCGACGAACCACGCGAGCACGAACGCGATCGCGATGACCGTCGCGGCCGACAGATACACGACGTGCAGCGAGCCGGCGAACGCATGCAGATACGCGTCGCGCACGGCATCCGGCAACTGATGCACGGCGGCCGGGCCGAGCGCGGGCGGCAATTCCGTGCCGGCCGGCAGCGCATGCGTCATCCGCGACTGCAGCCCGTGCGAGAACAGCGCGCCGAACGCGGCGACGCCGAGCGAGCCGCCGATCGAGCGGAACAGCGTCGCGCCCGACGTCGCCACCCCCATGTGCCGGAATTCGACCGTGTTCTGCACGGCGAGCGTCAGCACGGGCATCACCATGCCGAGGCCGATCCCGAGCAGCGCCATGTACGCGTACATCGTGTGCAGCGGCGTGTCGAGCGTCAGCGTCGACAGCAGCGCCATCGCGACGCCGCCGGTCAGCGTCCCCGCGATCGGGAACATTCGGTACGAGCCGAGCCGCGAGATCAGCCGCCCGCTGGCGATCGACGTGACGAGCATCCCGCCCATCATCGGCAGCAGTTGCATGCCGGCCTGCGACGGCGTCGAGCCCTTCACGACCTGCAGGTAGAGCGGGATGAACGTGACCGAGCCGAACAGCGCGATGCCGACCACGAAACCGATCAGGCTGACCAGCACGAAGGTGCGGTGGCGGAACAGCTCGAGCGGCATGATCGGTTCGGCCGCGAGGCGCTCTTCATAAATGAAGCCGCCGATCGCGACGAGGCCGAGCACGAGCGTCATCCACAGCTGCGGCGACGTCCACGGCAGCAGCGAGCCGCCTTCGCTCGTGAACAGGATCACGCAGGTGAGGGCGGTCGCGAGGAACGCGGCGCCCATGTAGTCGATCCGGTGCTTCACGTGCGCGGTGTGCGGCCGGAACGCCATGCCGATCACCGCGAGCGCAAGCACGCCGAGCGGCAGGTTGATCGTGAAGATCCAGCGCCACGACAGGTGTTCGACCAGGAAGCCGCCGAGCAGCGGCCCGACGATCGTCGCGAGGCCATAGACGCCGCCGAACATCCCCTGGTAGCGCGCCCGGCGATCGGGCGGCACCAGATCGCCGATCGCGGCCATCGTGACGACCATCAGGCCGCCGCCCCCGAGCCCCTGCAGCGCGCGCAGCACGATCAGTTGCGTCATGTCCTGCGCGACGCCGCACAGCGCGGAGCCGGCGAGGAACAGCACGATCGCGGCCTGCAGCACGATCTTGCGGCCGTACAGGTCGCCGAGCTTGCCGTACAGCGGCAGCACGACGGTGGACGACAGCAGGTACGCGGTGACGACCCACGACAACTGGTCGAGCCCGCCGAGTTCGCCGACGATCGTCGGCAGCGCGGTCGACACGATCGTCTGGTCGAGCGCGGACAGCAGCATGACGAGCAGCAGCGCGGCGACGATCAGCCCGGTCGGCGCGTCGCGGCGGGCCGCGTCGGCGGCCGGCGGAGTGAGGAGGGTATCGGTGGTCATCGAGATATCTGCCATGGCAGGGAATTGGGTCGAAATATAGCCATGAATGATTGACTAGTCAATTTCTGCCCAGCCTCGATATGTTGCAGTCGTAACGGGAGATTGCCGCCGGAAAAATTGACCACGATCAGCCGCAAGGCAGGGCCGGACTCAAGTTTCTTGCAGGCAAACCGTAATAGAGAGGGCCGCGGACCGATTGCCGCGGCTCTTTTCACCGCTCACGTGCCGTCATGAACCTGAACGCCCTGTTTTCCCGTTTCTCCATCCGTACGCGGATCTTCTCCACGCTCGGCCTCGTCGCCGTGCTGCTCGTCGTGTCGGGGCTGATCGGCCTCGCCGGCATGCAGAGCTCCAACCGCGCCCTCGACGAGGCCTATACGCGGCAACTGGCGGCGAAGACCGCGCTGTCCGCGGCGAGCCTGAACCTGACGATCGTGCGCACCACGCTCGACCGTGCGCTGCTGCATCCGGAAGCGCCGGAGGTGCCCGAGCTCGTGAAGAAGGCCGAGGGCTATCTCGCGAAGGCCGACACGGCATGGCGCAACTACGCGGCGATGCCGCACGACGGCGACGAGGGCCCGCTCGCGAGCCGCCTCGATGCCGCGCGCCAGGCGTTGATCGGGCAGGCGCTGAAACCGATGATCGATGCGATCCGCGAAGGGCGGCGCGACGAAGCCGACCGCTTGCTGATGACCGTCGCGCCGCCGCTGTCGGTCGCGCTCACGCAGGCGACCGACGCACTCGATGCGTACCAGGCCGCGCGCGGCAAGGACGTGTATGACACCGCGCAGACTTATTACGGCTGGATGCGCATGGGCGCGATCGCGGGCATCGCATTCGGGCTGGCCGCGTGCCTCGGCTGCGCGATCGGCCTGCATTTCGCGATCACGCAACCGGTGAATCGCCTGCTGTCGCATTTCCGCCGGCTGTCGGACGGCGACCTCACGTCGGAAGTGCGCTGGTCGTCGCGTGACGAGATGGCCGAACTCGTCAAGGGCGTGACGGGCATGCAGCGCAGCCTCGCGGATACGGTGCGCCAGGTGAGCCAGGGCTCCGAAGCGATTTCGACGGCGACGCACCAGATCGCGGCCGGCAACACCGACCTGTCGCAGCGCACCGAGGAACAGGCGTCGGCGCTGCAGGAGACGGCCGCGAGCATGGAGCAACTGACGGCGACCGTGAAGCAGAACGCGGACCACGCGCTCGAGGCGCAGGCCTGCGCGGACAGCGCGAGCGAGATCGCGACGCGCGGCGCGACGGTCGTCGGCGAGGTGATCGGCACGATGAACGAAATCGACCAGAGCTCGCAGAAGGTCGCCGACATCATCGGCACGATCGAAGGCATCGCGTTCCAGACCAACATCCTCGCGCTGAATGCTGCGGTCGAAGCCGCGCGCGCGGGCGAGCAGGGCCGCGGCTTCGCGGTGGTCGCGGGCGAGGTGCGCACGCTGGCACAGCGCTCGGCGTCCGCGGCGAAGGAAATCCGCACGCTGATCGGCGAATCGGTCGAACGGGTCGCGACCGGCTCGCGGCTCGTCGGCATGGCCGGCACGACGATGCAGGACATCCAGCAGGCGATCGGGCGCGTGACGGGCATCATGACGGAGATCGCGGCCGCGTCGAGCGAGCAGCGCGACGGGATCGAGCAGGTGAACCGCGCGGTGTCGCAGATGGATCAGGTATCGCAGCAGAATGCGGCGCTCGTCGAGCAGGCGGCCGCGGCCGCCGCGTCGCTCGAGGAGCAGGCCGACGGGCTGCGTCGCGCGGTGGGCGCGTTCCGCGTCGCCTGAAGCGAAACGACGGCGGCGCGGTGACGGGCAGGCGCTCGCCCGCCCGCCGCGTCAACCCGCTGCGTCCGCCAGGTGCGCGGCCGCGCGCGACGAAGCGACGATCAGCAGCTTCATCGTCGCGCGCGTCGCGCCGACGAACAGCTTGCGCGCGGCCCGCGCGTCGAGCGTGTCGAAGTCGACCTCGGTGAGGATCACGCACGGCGCCGACTGGCCCTTGAAGCGGTAGATCGAGTCGAGCAGCACGTCGCCTTCGCGATACTCGGGGTTGCCGAACAGATCGTACTTGCCGGTGAAGCGCTTGATCCGGTGCGGGCCGAGCTGGTCGAGCGGCGCGAGCACCGAGCCTTCGCGGCCGCGGTACGACAGCACCGCGATGTCCTGCTTGCGGAAACCGAGCGACAGCGCCTGCGTGATCGCACGCTTGGTCGCGTCGATGCAGGCTTGCGCCAATGCGTCGCCCGACGCGCCTTCTTCCCCGTAGGCCGACACCGACGGATCGGAACCGTCGAACGGGCTGCCCGAGCGCAGTTCGGCCGCGAGCGGCTCGATCCGGCCGACGACGTCGCGCACGAATTCGAGCAGGTCGCGCGGGCTGCGGTAATTCGTGAGCGCCTTCAACGTGACCCAGCCGGGCAGCGCGACGGGTTCGCGCATGTACAGGTTCTGCAACGGATCTTCCAACCACCACCATGCGCCGTCCGGCGCCAGCAGCCGCTCCAGCGCGGCAGCCCACGGCGCATGAAAATCCTGCCCTTCGTCGACGACCAGCACGTCGAAGCGCCAGCGTTCGGGAATCGGCGCTTGCGCGAAGCGCGCCTCGAGCCGTTCGAATTCGCCGGGCACCTGGAAATCGGGCGTATAGCCGCCGTCACGCGCGACCCAGTCGCACAGCTGGTGGTAGTTCGCGATCTTCGCGCCGGGCGGTGCGATGCGCGCGATGTAGTCGGCGAGCGGCCGGTTGAAGCAGACGTAGAGCACGCGCTGGCCGGCCGCGACCGCATCGCGCATCACCTGCACCGCGAGCTGGGTCTTGCCCGACCCCGCGGTGCCGGTGACGCGCAGCCGGAACGGCGTGAAGTCGAGCTGGCGCGCCCATGCGGCGAGCCCGCCCGACAGCCGCGTGACGAGCGTGCCGGCTTGCCCGACGAGCGCGCTCGTGTCGGGCGTGAGCGCGAGTTCGTCCGCGAGGAAATGGTGGAGCTTCGGCGCGTTCGGAAAGTGCTCGTCGTCCGCTGGCAGGATCTGCTGGATCACCTGCGCGAGCTGCGCCTTGCGCGACGCATCGACGATGCGGTCGGGCGCGACGCCGGCGATCGACGCGTCGCGGATCGAGTAGTCGGGGCAGTACAGCAGCGCCTCGACGCCGTAGACGCCCGCGCCGAGCGCGGCCGTCAGGCGCCGGTGCAGCGTCTCCTGCGTGCGCGCGAGCTGGATCGGGACATTGCGCTCCTTCTGCAGATAGACCTTCACGAGCCCTTTCGGGGTCTCGCGCAGGAAGCCGGCCTTCTGTTCGATCAGCAGCACGCGCCCGGCCGGGCTCACGACGACGAACGCGGCTTCGCCGAACACCGAGAATGCCTGGTCGGCGCGCGTCCAGTGGACGCCGTGATACACGGTGTAGCTGTCGGGCAGCGCATGTTCGAGCGCGGCGAGCGTCTCGCGCTCGCGTTCGGCCGCGCCGGTCGCGGCGAGGCTTTTCCAGTCGTCGGGGATGAGGCGGGCCATGGCGTCGGGCGGCGGATGCCGGCGTGGGCGTGAACGGGTGCGGCTATTGTACTGAGGAACCCGTTCATGCCCGCGGCGGCGCGCGGAGGTTGGCCGTTCGCGATTCGGGCGGCCGGCCCGGCGGACGTCAGCCGCGCGTGAGCCGCTTCGCGAGATCGGCGCTGAGGATCGCCATGCGCGCGGGTTTTTCGTAGCACACCACGTCGAACGCGCGGATCACTTCGCTGATGTCGGCCTCGCTCGCGCGGCCGGTGAGCAGGTCGCCCGTCAGCACGAAAATCGGCGCGCCCGGGTTGTCGGACGTGCGCACGGCCTTGATCGCGGTGGCGGCCGTCCCGTCGTCGAACAGCCATTCGGTCAGGACCGCGTCGAAGGCCTGACCCTGCAGCGCGTCGACGAACGCCGCGAGGCCGTCGAACGCGGCCGTCGCGAAACCCTGCCGTTCGAGATAGCGGCACAGCTCGGTTGCGCTGACACGATCGGGATCGATCACCGCGACGACGAGCTTGTCGCTCTCCGCGCGGCGCGGATAGATCTCGATCTTGTGCACGTCGTACGCGTTCTGGTACAGCACGCCGGTATGGCGCAGCACGCGCCAGCGGCCGTTCTGTTCATACGCGACGAACTCGGGGCGCGCGCCGGCTTCGAGCGGCGCGCCGATCCAGGCGGTGCACGGAATTTCGGCGACGCCCGCATACAGGACGGCTTCCTGGGAATAGGCGCCGACCATGCCGGGGTCGAGCGTTTGCGCGCCAAACAACTGGGCGGCGGGTTCGCCGTACGCTTCGGCGACTTTCTTGATCTGCGCGAGCGTCCAGGGGCTGCTGCCGCGCAGTTTGCGGTGGCCTTGCGAGAAACTCAGATCGAGGATGCGGCACAGCTCGGTGGTCTGCTGGCGCTTGCCGATGCCGTTGCGGGTCATCAGCTCGCGCACGCGCTCGGCAACCGCGAGGGAATCCGTGGTGATTGCTTCAGTGGTCATGCTACGGGGACGGATCGTGACGTTCAGAACGACGCCTTGCGGCAGTCTCGGCGGACAGTCTTCATGACGTCCAATGGCGAGCCGACCGGCCACGCACGGAAAAGATAACTTTACCGCAAAATGGTCGTCATTCAGTGTTGTGAAAGGTGCGTTTGTGTGAAAGGTGTGTCATGACGTTACGTCCGATCTGCCGCGGCGCGAGCGCGCGGCGGGGCGTTCGACGCTTTCACGTCCGCATTCCGACGGACCGGGATGGGATTGCCGGCGGACCGGGATGCGATTGCGCACGAGACGGCAGGTAATCGCCGCGCGATGCACCAACGCGGGGCGGCGCCCATGCCGGACCGACGTATCCCACCCATTTTTGCAGGACGATCGATGGATGGTTTCCTCTAGTGAAACCAACGAAGTTACATTTTCGGCGTTGGCCAAGCCGCGTGCTACGATTTCGCCGTCTCAAAAAAGCGTTTGAACCGATGCAGAAGAAATTCTTGATGCGCGGATACGAAATGAACTGCGAGCCGCGCGTGACGGAAACCGGCAAATACGCCGCGCAGGTCGAGGTCACGAAGGTGGGTTTCAGCCGCGAGGCTGCGTTCCGCAAGCTGGGTGAATTCGACACCGAAGCCGAAGCGGTCGCGTACGCCAGACAATTCTCCGAAGAGTGGTTGAGCCGCTATGCGTAGCGCGGCGGGTGCCGATGCCTGCGCCATCCGGGCCTCGGGCCGAGCGGCGGTGTAGTGCGCCGAACGGCCGGCATTGCTGCCTCAATATTGCGAATGCGTCGGGAAATTTGTAGATTGACGACTCCCGTTGTGGGGTATCGATCGTCCGAAGGCAACGCAATTGGAGACCGCGAATGTCCACCTTGTGCATGCAGACCGTCGTTCATGGCAAGACTGTCCAGATCGTGCTGTCGCCCGAGAGGCGGACAGCCAGGATCGACATCGTCGATGACGAAACCGGCAGCTACCCGCCCCGCACGATGAGCATCGAGCAGTACGTCAACGCCGGCATGGCCGACGACGAAATCGCGCGGCATGTTCTCGAAGTCGTCACGATGTCGATCGAGCAGCTCGCGAGGCTGCAGCCGTTCGACCGCACGGCAGGCACCCAAACGCGCTATTCGCACTGAGCGCTTGTGCAGCGATCGCTCCGCGCAGACCGCGAAGTCCTGACTGAATGGTTGCGCGATGATCGAGCATTCGACGTGGCGTGGTCGAGCGCGACGCGCATCGATTGCGCGTGCGCGCTACGCCGGCAGATACAGGAACGGCTCGCCGTTTTCCCGCTCGACGGACAGCAGCCGCTCGCGCTGATCCTGCGCGAACAGTTGCTTGCCAGCCGCGGCCGCTTCGGCGATCGCGGCATCGACGCGCTAAGCTTCGCCTGCCGTGCCCTGATATCCGACAGAAAACAATGACCACCACCTATCCGCTGCACGACGCATTGAGCCACGCCGATACGGCATTTCCACCCGAAGCCGACGTCGTGATCGCCGGCGCCGGCATCATGGGCTGCGCGGCCGCGTACTACCTCGGCCTGCGCGGCCTGAAAGTCGTCGTGCTCGACAAGTCGCGCATCGCCGGCCAGCAATCGACGCGCGCGTGGGGCTTCGTGCGACAGCAGGGGCGCGAATCCGCCGAAGTGCCGCTGATGATGGCCGGCATGCGGATCTGGGAAGGCCTGGAGCAGGCGCTCGGCTTCGATCTCGAATGGCGGCAGGGCGGCTGCCTCTACCTGGCGGACAACGAAGACGACTGGGCGTCGTTCCAGGCGTGGCTCACCGTGGCGCGCGAGCATGGGCTCGACACGCGCACGCTGACACGCGCACAGATCGACGAACGCGTGACCGGACTGTCGACGCACGCGCGTACCCTCGGCGGCTTGTATACGGCGACCGACGGGCAGGCCGAGCCGCGCCGCGTGGCCGCCGCGTTCGCGGCGCGCGCGACCGAGGCCGGCGCGCGTTTCTTCGAAGGCTGCGGCGTGACCGCGATCGAGACGGCGGGCGGCGCGGTCGTCGGCGTCGTGACCGAACGCGGCACGATCCGCACGCGGCGCGTGGTCTGCGCGGCCGGCGCGACCAGTTTCCGGCTGCTCGACGGCGTCGGCATCCGGCTGCCGCAGCAGGCCGTGCGCGGTACCTGCATGCGCACCAACGTGGTCCCGCCGGTGTCCGCGGCGACCGTGTGGGGCCATGGTCTCGGCATCCGGCAACGCAAGAACGGCGCGATCAATCTCGCCGACGACATGCAGGTCGACGTCGATCTGACGCTCGGCCACCTGCGCGGATTGAGCCTCTTCTGGCCGGAATTCTGGTCGCAGCGCGACAAATTCCGGCTGCACCTGAATGCGTCCGCCTGGCGCGACGTGCTCGCCCGCATCAACGGTGCGACCGGGCCGATCGAGCCGCGCGATCCGCAGCCGCAGCCGAATCGGGCGCATGCGCCGCGCGCGCTCGCGAAACTCAAGGCAATCTTTCCCGCGCTGAAGGATGCGCAGATCGTCGAGGCGTGGGCCGGCCTGATCGACGTGCTGCCCGACGGCATCCCGGTGATCGATGCGCCGGGTACGCCGTCGGGGCTCGCGATTGCGACAGGGTTCTGCGGGCACGGCTTCGCGATGGGGCCGATCGTCGGCCGGCTGCTCGCCGAATGGATCGACACGGGCGCGCCGTCGCTCGACCTGTCGGCGTTTCGCGCGCGGCGGTTCGTCGACGGGACGATGGTGCGGCCGCGCAGCATGCTGTGACGGCCGGGCACCCGCGTTCCCGTCGTAGAATCGAGCCCGCATCCTTCAGGAGATTCCCCGTTGGCCACGCCATCCGATCAGCGCCGCTCGTTGCGCATGCGTCTTCGCCGCGCCCGCAATCCGTGGCAGGCGCCGCGTGCGCGCACGCTGTTCACGCGCCCCGCGACGTCGCCGCTGCGCACGCTGCTGTTCCGTCTCGGCGCGGTCGTGCTGTTGTGCACGCTGGCGTTCCTCGTGCTGTATCTCGATCGCGACGGCCTGCGCGATTCGACCAAGAGCACGCCGATGACCGTGGCCGATCTCGTGTACTTCACGATGGTCACGGTCGCGACGGTCGGCTACGGCGATATCGTGCCCGTCACGGCGCGGGCGCGCCTGCTCGATGCGTTCTTCATCGTGCCGATCCGCATCGGCATCTGGTTCATTTTCCTGGGTACGGCGTATCAGTTCGTGATCCAGCGCGTCATCGAGGAATTCCGCATGAAACGCCTGCAGAAGCAACTGTCCGATCACATCGTCGTGTGCGGTTATGGCCTATCGGGGTCGATCGCGGTGCGCGAGTTGCTGGAGAGCGGCGTCGATCCGGCGACGATCATCGTGATCGATTCGCAGCAGCAGGCCCTCGAGGCGGCGACGTCGCTCGGCGTGACGGGATTGCTCGGCGATCCGGCCCATGAGGATCTGCTGCAGCAGGCGCAGGTGCGCGCGGCGAAGGCCGTGATCATTTCGGTGACCGACGATCCGACCGCGATCCTGCTGACGCTGTCGGTACGCAGCATCGCGCCCGATACGAAGATCGTCGTGCGGATCCAGGAGAACCTGTACCAGCGGCAACTGCGGCAGGCCGGCGCGGACGTGATCGTGTCGTCGACGAAGATCGGCGCGCTGCTGCTGGCGGATGCGGTCCACAGCCGCTACATCGTGCCGTTCGTGAACGACATGCTGTCGACGCGCGGGCGCGCGACGCTGCTGGAGCGCGAGGCGTTGCCGCATGAAATCGGTTGCCTGACGAACGTCGTGCCGGGCGCGATCGTGGTCGGGCTCGATCGCTGCGGGAAGATTCATTCGTTTTACGAAGATCCGCCGTGCAGGATCGAGGCCGGTGATACGCTGGTGGTGATTCAGTCGGCGCGGATTCCCGATCCGGATGCGTGAGGACGTTTGGCTTGGGTGATGCGCCCATGAGGGCACGGGCGCCGGGCGTTGTCTATGAAGCCTTTCTCGAACGCGGCTGCTGCTTGATCTGCTGAAACACTTTGCAGCGGAATCAGCGGTTTTCATGACGTCGTCTCCAAACCCGAACCCGCGTCGCGTTCAGGAGCAGGAGTACGGGCCACGCCAGCCCCCTAACGAAACGCCCGCATCTGCCCCGTCATCATCTGCAGCATCTTGTTGGCGGCCACCGACAGCTTGCGGCCCACGCGCGTGACCATGTGCGCTTCGGCGTTCTCGAGGATCGGATGCGCGATGTCGATCGCGAACAGCTCCCTGGCCTGCAGTTCGGCCGTTACCGCGAAGGCCGGCATCACAGCGACACCGAGCCCGGATTTCACGAACTCCTTCAGGATCGCGAAGGAATTGGTGGTGATGATCGGCGCGAGCCGTACGCGCTCGGCGTATTCCACGGCCTCCATCATCTGCCGCGTGCCGTAGGACGGGTGAGTGGCCGCCAGCGGGTAGGTGGCGAGCTGCTGCACCGTCAGCACCTTGTGGCTGCGGCGCGGGAAGTCGGGGCCGACGATCGCCATCATCGGCTGCCGCTTCGACGCGCGCGACACCAGCTTGGGTTCGCTGGGCGGGTTGTACACCAGGCCGATCTCGCCTTCGTCGTTCGAGATCTTGCGGATCACGTCGTTGGTGCTGCCCACGTCGAGGTTGACGCGGATTCCGGGGAACTGTCGGCAGAACTGCTGCATGGGCCCGGCCAGCAGATCCGAGACGAAGCCCTCGCCGAGCACCAGGCTGACCTGGCCGGTCTTGAGCCCGCGCAGCTCCTGCAGCCGCGAGATCAGGTCGTCGCGGTGCGCGAGCTGCTCGCGGAAATACTCGATCACACAACGTCCCGCCTCGGTGGGCGTCACGCCGCGCGCGTGGCGCTCCACCAGGGTGGCGTCGAGCTCCTTCTCCAGCAGCCCGATCTGGCGGCTCACGGCCGAGGGCGCCACGTCGAGCCAGTCGGCCGCGGCGCGGATCGTGCCGCAACGCACGGCCTCGTAGAAATAGACGATGCGGCTGTCGGTCAGGGTATCGCTCATGATTCGAGTGTTCTAAAAAAGAGAACAATATCAATATTGGCGTTGATTGATTATACGGATCGCCGGACCGAACATCGTTGTCATGCAAGGCAGGCGCAAGCTGGTGCGCCGGCCTCGAACCAACAGCTATCAGGAGTCGTCGGATGAAAACGGTGGGCGTGATCGGTCTGGGCAACATGGGGCGCGGCATGGCGGGTTCGCTGCGGCGCGGCGACTACACGGTGCTCGGCTACGACGCGGCGCCGGGCGTGGCGCTCGCGCTGGCCGAACAGGCGGTGCTGTCGGCGCGCGATTCGGTGGCCGAAATCGCGCGCGACGCCGACGTGCTGCTGCTATCGCTGCCGACCTCGGCGGTAGTCGAGGCGGTGGTGCTGGGCGCGGGCGGCGTGCTCGAGAACGCGAAACCGGGCTCCATCGTGATCGATACCACCACGGCCGATCCGGACAGCACGCGGCGCGTGGCGGCGGCCCTGGCCGAGCGCGGCATCGGCTTCGTCGACGGCCCGGTGAGCGGTGGCCCGAAGGGCGCGGCCACCGCCACCATGACCATGGTGCTGGGCGGCTCGGACAGCGATATCGCGGCCATCGAGCCGATCCTCGCGGCGATCAGCGCCAAGCGCGTGCATGTGGGGCCGGTGGGCGCCGGCCACGTCACCAAGCTGCTCAACAACCTGCTGACCGGCGTGCACCTGCTGGTCGCCAGCGAGGCGGTGCGCACCGCGCGCGCGGCCGGCGTCGATCCGGAAAAGCTGGTCGAGGCGCTCAACGGCGGCTCCGGCCGCAACAGCGCGACGCTGACCAACTACCCGACCTGGATCTTCAACGGCAAGTTCGATTCCGGTTTCACGATGAAGCTGATGCGCAAGGACGTGCGGCTCGCGCTGGGCCTGCTCGACCAGTTCGACAGCGTCGCGCCGGTGGCGCGTGAGGCGGCGCGCGTGTGGGCGGCCAGCGAGGGTTCCGTCGCCGACGGCGAGGACTTCAACCGCATCGTCGACTTCGTCGACCCGGCCTGAGGCGGGGCCGCCCGCGCCACGATCCCGCTCGACTCATCTACACGGAAACCTGACATGACCCAGCACGCAGACCAGTTGCTCGCCGCTTTCGCGCACTTCTTCCCCGGTGCCGCCACGATCGGCTCGTATATCGACGGCGAGCTCGTCGCCGGCCAGGGCGACACGATCCAGCTTTACGATGCGGCGACGGGCGAGGCCACGCTCGCCTATCGCGACGCCGGCGCAGCCGTTGTCGACCATGCCGCCGACAGCGCGCGCCGCGCGCAGCGCGAATGGTGGGCGCTCACGCATGCCGCGCGCGGCCGGGTGATGCAGGAGGTGGCGCGCGCGATCCGCGCCGAGGCCGACGCGATCGCGCGGCTGGAGGCGCTGGGCTCGGGCAAGCCGATCCGCGACTGCCGGGGCGAGGTGGCGAAGGTCGCCGAGATGTTCGAGTACTACGCGGGCTGGACCGACAAGTTCTACGGCAGCGTGATCCCGGTGCCGACCTCGCACCTCAACTACACGCGCCGCGAGCCGGCCGGCGTGGTGCTGCAGATCACGCCGTGGAACGCGCCGGTGTTCACCTGCGGCTGGCAGGTGGCGCCCGCGGTGGCGATGGGCAACGGCGTGCTGCTCAAGCCGTCGGAGCTCACGCCCTTCACGTCGCTGGCGGTCGCGAGACTCGGCGAGCGGGCCGGGCTGCCGCGCGGCCTGGTCAACGTGCTGGCCGGCTTCGGTCACACCGCCGGGCAGGCCGCGATCGCGCATCGCGTGGTGAGCAAGGTGGTGTTCGTCGGCTCGCCGGCCACCGGCGCGCGCATCGCCGAGGCCGCCGCGCGCCGCGTGCTGCCGTGCGTGCTGGAGCTGGGCGGCAAGTCGGCCAATATCGTGTTCGCCGATGCCGACCTCAAGCGCGCCGCGCTGACCGCGCAGGCGGCGATTTTCGCCGGCGCGGGCCAGAGCTGTGTGGCCGGCTCGCGTCTGCTGGTGCAGCGCGCCGTCTACGACGAATTCGTCGCGATGGTGGCTGCGGGCGCGAAGAAGATCCGTGTCGGCGCGCCGCTCGACGAGGCGACCGAGGTGGGCCCGATCAACAATCGCAAGCAGTACGACCACGTGATGTCGATGATCGCGAGTGGCGTGGCGGCGGGTGCCACGCTTGCCTGCGGCTCGACCGAGCGCGTCGGGGAGGGCGGCGGCTACTTCGTGGCGCCGACCGTGCTGGCCGGCGTGTCGAACGCGATGGAGGTGGCGCGCACCGAGATCTTCGGGCCGGTGGTGGCCGCCATCCCGTTCGACACCGAGGAGGAGGCGATCGCGATCGCCAACGACACCGACTTCGGCCTGGCCGGCGCGGCGTGGACCACCGACGTGGCGCGCGCGCATCGCGTCGCCGCGCAGGTGAATGCCGGCACCTTCTGGATCAACGGCTACAAGACCATCAACGTGGCGTCGCCGTTCGGCGGCTACGGCATGAGCGGCTACGGCCGCTCGAGCGGGGTCGAGGCGTTGTACGAATACACGCAGACCAAGAGCGTGTGGGTCGAGACGGCGGAAGCGCCGCCCACCGCGTTCGGTTATCTGTAATCACTGGCCCGCATTCGACGGCAGCCGGGCTTCAAGGGGAGATTCGTCATGGAACACGCACTGGGTATCGAGCGCCGCGAACTGGGCGGCGCGGCCACCGCCAAGGTCCTGCTTTACGCGGCCGGCATTTTGCTGGTCGCCGAATGGATCGGCTCGTTCACGTTCAAGCTCGGACCGGGCAAGGTCGTGCTGCTGCCGATGATCTGGGCGCTGCTGCTCGGCGCCGCGGTGGGGCTGGCCAGCGCGCGCTGGAACAGCAGCGCGCGCCTGAGCGTGCCCGACCAGTTCTTCGCGGCCGCGATCCTGCAGCCGGCGCTGCTGCTGTTCGTCTCCAAGCTCGGGCTGATGGTGGGCAGCGCGCTGCCCAAGCTGGCGTCGGCGGGCTGGGCGCTGGCCTTCCAGGAATTCGGCCACTTCGTCGGCACCATCCTGCTCGGCCTGCCGCTGGCGTTGCTGCTCGGCATCAAGCGCGAGGCGATCGGCGCGACCTTCTCGGTGGGCCGCGAGCCGAGCCTGGCGATCATCGGCGAGAAGTACGGGATGGATTCGGCCGAAGGGCGCGGCGTGCTGGCCGAGTACCTGACCGGCACCGTGTTCGGCGCGGTGTTCATCGCCGTGTTCGCGGGTTTCGTGAGCAGCCTCGGCATCTTCGATCCGCTCGCGCTGGCGATGGGGTCTGGCGTCGGCTCGGGCAGCATGATGGCGGCCGCGTCGGGCGCGATCGCCGCGCAGCAGGACCCGGAGACGGCGAAATCGGTGCTCGCGTTCGCCGCGGCCAGCAACCTGATCACCACCACCATCGGTACCTACTTCACGCTGTTCATCTCGCTGCCGCTCGCGGTCTGGGGCTATCGCGTGCTGGAGCCGCTGATCGGCCGCACCACCAAGGCATCGGCGCAGCCCGAGGCGGCCAGCCCGTCGCTGGGCGAGGTGCGGACCGAGGCGCCCGCGCTCGGCTACGGCGGCAAGCTGCTGGCCTGGATCGTGACGGCCGCGATGGCGCTGGTGTGCGACTGGATCGCTCACGGCACCACACCGCTGGCGGGACTGCCGGGAATCGCGATCATGGTGGGCGCGACGATCGTCGGCGACGCGCTGGCGCGCGTGACGGGGCGGCGGATTCCGGCGGTCTGCTGGGTATCGGTGGTGGCGATGTTCCTGACCTCGCCGTGGTCCCCGTGGGCTTCGCAGATCGCCGCGCTCAGCTCGCACAACGATTTCCTCGGCGTGACCACGCCGATGCTGGTGTTCGCGGGGTTGTCGATCGCCAAGGACATCCCGGCCTTCCGCCGGCTCGGCTGGCGCATCGTGCTGGTGTCCTTCGTGGCCAATGCCGGCACCTTCATTGGCGCGACCCTGGTGGCGCAGCTGTTCCATATCTGACGTCTCGCGGCGCGGCGGCGGGCGGCATGGAGCGGCCCGCCGCCACGCCACGCCGCGACGACCGCAAAAGTGCTTCCCTCCGCATGAAACTGATCGATTCCATCGTCGCGCACGCCGACGAACTGACGGCGATCCGCCGCGATATCCATGCCCATCCCGAGGTGGGTTACGACGTGTTCCGCACCGCCGAACTCGTCGCCGAGCGGCTCGAGCAATGGGGTTACGCCGTCACGCGCGGCGTGGGCCGCACCGGCGTGGTCGGCACCTTGAAACGCGGCGGCAGCGCGCGTGCGATCGGCCTGCGCGCCGACATGGATGCGCTGCCCGTGCAGGAGGCCAACACCTTCGCGCATCGTTCGACGGTGCCCGGCGCGATGCATGCGTGCGGCCACGACGGACACACCACCATGCTGCTCGGGGCCGCGCGCCATCTGGCGCGGCACGGCGAGTTCGACGGCACCGTGCAGTTGTTCTTCCAGCCGGCCGAGGAAGCGGGCGGCGGCGCACGCGCGATGATCGAGGACGGCCTGTTCGAGCGTTTCCCGGTGGATGCCGTGTTCGGGCTGCACAACTGGCCCGGCATCGCGGCCGGCGATTTCGCGGTGCGGCCCGGACCGCTGATGGCCTCGACCAGCCTGTTCCGGATCGACTTGCGCGGGGCCGGCTGCCACGCGGCCATGCCGCACCTGGGCCGCGATCCGGTGTTCGCGGCGGGGCAGGTGCTGAGCGCCCTGCAGGGGATCGTCACGCGCAACCGCAATCCGATCGACGGCGCGGTGCTGTCGGTCACGCAGGTGCATGCGGGCGAGGCGATGAACGTGGTGCCGACGGACGCCTGGCTCGGCGGCACGGTGCGGACCTTCTCCGATGCGACGCTCGACCTGATCGAGACGCGCATGCGCGCCGTGGTGGCCGCGACGGCCGCGGCCTTCGATTGCGAAAGCGAGGTGGATTTCGAGCGCCAGTATCCGGCTACCGTGAACGATGCCGAACAGACAGCAGTGGCGGTAGCGGTGATGCGCGAGCTGGTGGGCGACGCGCATGTGAACGCGGCCGTCGATCCGACCATGGCAGCGGAGGATTTCTCGTTCATGCTGCGCGAGAAGCCGGGTTGTTATGCGTTCCTCGGGAATGGGGTGGGCGATCATCGCGTGCACGGGCATGGCGGTGGGCCTTGCCTGCTGCATAACGCCAGTTACGATTTCAACGATGCATTGTTGCCGGTGGGAGCGAGTTATTTCGTGAGGCTGGTGGAGCGGGTTCTGGCGCGGTAGGGAGGCGGTGCTGGCATACTCGGACGCGTTCCGACCAATCTTGCAGGGGCATACGCGTGATGCGCGTCGATCAGCCGGCCTTTCTGGGTTCTCTCTTTCTGGCGCGTCTTGCGGACCAGATGCTGCTTTTTCTGGTGCCGCTCGTCGTCTTTCAGGTCACCCAGAAAGCGACGTGGTCCGGGCTCGCTTTTTTCATCGAAACGCTCCCGCGATTCATTGCCTTCCCGGTGTGCGGCGCACTGAGCGACCGCGTGTCGCCGATTCGCGTGCTGCGAATGAGCCAGGCCAGCCGGGCCGTCGCGTGCCTGATCGGCATCGTCGGCTATGTCGCCTGGAGCGGAATCGGCTGGCTGATCGCGCTGTCCGCCGTATGCGGCGTACTCACGAGCCAGGGTCTCGTCGCCCGGGAGGTGCTGCTGCCGCAGATTTTTCCGCTGCAGCGCTTCGAGAAAGTGCTCGCCCATACGCAGCTCGCCGATCAGTCGGGCGTCGTGCTCGGGCCGATCGTCGCGGCGGCGCTGCTGGGATGGCGCACCTGGGAGTGGGGCGTCGCTTGCGCGGCGCTACTGTTCGTCGCGGCGGATCTGTTGGCGTTCGTATGGCAACGCACCAGCACGGCGCGCATTGCGCGTCCCGAGCACGCGGTGGGGCCGTGGTATGCGCCGTTCGGCGTGGCGCTGACGCATGTCCTCACGCTGCCGGGGCTCTCGCGGCTGGTCCTGCTCGCGGCGGCGGAAAACCTCGTGATCGGGACGACACTGGCGACGTCGGCTGCGATGGTCACCGGTACGTTTCGGCAGTCGGGCGGTTTCTATGCGGGGCTGCAGGTCGCGGGCGCTGTCGCGACGGTCGTGATCCTGTTGTTCGTCGCGCGTATCGAGGTATCGCGCGTGCGGCTCGGCATCGTCGCATTCGTCGCGATCGCGGCCGGTGGCCTCGTGATGGGCCTGTCGGGTTCGATCGCGATGTACGTTGCCGGTTTCCTGATGGTCATCGGTTTCGACAAGATGTTCAACGTGTACATCCGCAGCGCGCGGCAGGCGATCATCCCCTCTCGGGACTATGGCAAGACGACGGGCGTCATCGTCCTGCTGAACAACGCGACGCAGCCGCTTGCCGGGCTGCTCGTCGGGCTCTTCTCCGGCCGCGGGCGCGTGGCGCTCGTCGTGACGCTGACGTCGATCGGCATGGCGATACTGGGTGGCGCGCTCGTTGCCGTCGGCGCGGCGCGGACGCGATCGGCCGCGCGCGTTTCGGACTGACGCGATTGACGCCCAAGCCGACGACGCATGGGCAGCATCGGCCTACGCGGCGGGCGCCACCGAGGCGCCGGTAATCTTGTGCCGCGCGAGTGCCTCGGCGACGAACCCGGATGCCTTCGCTTCCTCGACGAAGGCCCGCAACGCGTCGGCTGCCGCCGTACCGCGGCTTTACGGCAAACCCATCGCCTGACGGATCACCATGAATCGCTCGTCGAGCAAACGCAGGCCAGGCGCCTGACGTGCGTCTGCCTCGAGCTGTTGCTTGACGCCGGCGGCGACTTCCAGGCCCTCGTCGAGGAACGTCCGGACGACGGTCGGAGACGTCGGTGCCCGCACGATCCGCGCATGCTTCAACTCGCGCGTCAGGAACAAATCGTAAGCGCTTCCCTCGCCAACCGCGACGCGGATCGACGGCTGGTCGACATCGTCGTTGGCGCGAATCGACGATTCATCGCGCACCATGTAATAGCCTTCGATCAAGACGTACGGATCGGTAAACGCAATGGTTTCTCCTCGTCGTGGATCGATGGCGAAGAAGCCGATGTCTGCCCGCTCGTCGCTGACCGCCTGGACGGACTTGCCGGCCGCGTCGAGCACCACGAGTTCAAGCGCCACGCCGAGCGTTGCGGCAAAGGCGCGCGCCAGGTCGACCGACACACCGGCCGGTTCGCCCGATGCGTCCTTGCCCGCGAGAATGGGATTCCCGAGATTGATTGATGCCCGCAGCTTGCCGGTGGGTGTGAGTGCGCGAATGACGGATGGGTCGGGTTTCATGTCGATAGCGTGAAGAACAGAAATTCATGGGTGGGCACGGGCCTTCAGCCGCAGACCCGTGCATCGCTCGACTCGCGTTGCGCGAGCGCCCGGGGCCTCAGCAGTATCGCGACGGCCAGCACGCTGGCGAGCGCAATACCGCCCGCGAGAAAGAACGCGCTGAAGAACGTATGGCTTTCCTGCACGAGAAAGCCGGTGGCAGCCGGGCCGACGATACCCGCGCAGTTGGCGATCGCGTGGACGCAGCCGCCGACACTGCCGAGTTTCGGACCGGGGATCGTGTCCTGAATCAGTGCCCAATAGGCGCTGCCGCTCAGATAAAGGGCAAACACCGCAACGGCCATCAACAGCAGCGCACCGAGCGTCGTGGTCACGGCGCCGGCCAGTGTGACGCACACGCCTGCCGTGCCGAGACAGGCGATCAATACCCGCTTGCGCGCGAGCAGTGCGTTGCCCGTGCGGCGAAAGATCAGGTCGGACAGCACGCCGCTCAGTCCGTAGCCGATGAACCCCAGCAGCCAGGGCAGCACCGTCGCGAGACTCATGCTTTTCAGGCTCAGGTGGCGGTCCATCGTCAGAAAGGTCGGGAACCAGGTGAGAAAGAAAAACAGGATGTAGCTGTAACCGAAGTACGAAATCATCGCCGCGAGAATGGCGGGCTGCTTCAGGTAGAAGCCGAGGGGCCGCAGGTCCGACGGGCTTTCCGGGACGCTTCGGTCGGATTGGATCAGCCGGCGTTCGTCATCGGAGACGCGTGCATGCTGATGCGGCTTGTCGGTCGCCATGAACACCCAGAACACCAGCCAGAGCAAGCCGAAACACGCGATTCCGGCGAACGCGACGCGCCAGCCGTAAGCGGCCGTCAGCAGGCCGACGACCGGCCCTGCAACCGCGCCGCCCAGCGGCAGGCCGCAATTCGCGAAGCCGAATGCGGTCGCCGATTCCTTGTGCGGAAACCAGTTGTTCACGATCTTGTTGATCGTCGTCGCGAGCGGGCCTTCGGCCATGCCGAACAGCGTGCGGACGGCCAGCAGCGAGCCGAAGCCGCTGGCAAGACCGGTCGCGCCGCATAGCAACGACCACGTCAGGACTGCCCCGGAGAAGACGCGCTTGCCGCCCCAGCGATCCGCCGCCCATCCGCCGATGAAATTGAATGCCGCGTAGCCGATGAAGAACGTCGAGAACAACAGCCCGAGGCTGCTCGGCGACATATGCAGTTCCCGCATGACGGCGGGGGCGGCGACGGACAGCGCCGCACGGTCGAGATAATTGATGAAGCCTGCGATGAACAGCAGCAGGACGATGCGCCATCGAATGTTTGTCACCTGTCGCTCCCTGGAGCTTGTTATGTGCTTGACGGCCGGACACTCGAATGCGCTATCCGGTCCGTCGCTTGTCGGTTCGCTGCCGCGCCGTGCATTCGGAACGGCGCGAGCGTGGCGTTCAGCGCCGCGGACGAGCGGTCGCTTCCAGCATCGCGAGCTGTGCTGCGTCGATATCGATGCCTTCCGCCATCTGGCGTTCCAGGCGACCGAGTTCGATCTCGCCGGGCACGATCACGGGCGCCTCCGGATCGGCGGGTTGGGAGCCGTGCAGGATCGCCGCGTAATCGGCCATGTGCGCGGCGAGCCACCCGGTGCTGCCGAGCCGGGTCGTATCGATGAGAATGAAGAAGTGGCCAAGATTCTGCGGTTGTTCAGGGTCGTCCTCCCACGACTTGACGTGCGTGAGATACGCCGCTCCGGAAAGCAGTCCCGCGAACAGGTCGACCACCAGTGCGAGGCCGTAGCCCTTGTGGCCGCCGATCGGCAGCAGAAAGCCGTCGAGCGCGGCTTTTGGATCGGTGGTCGGTTTGCCTTGCGCGTCGGTTGCCCAGTCGCCGGGAATCGGTTCGCCGCGCTTGAGCGCATTGCGGATCTTCGCCCGTGCCGCGACGCTGATCGCCATGTCGAGCATGAACGGACGACCATTCGGGTTCGGGACGCCAAAGCCGACGGGACTGTTGCCCAGGCGGGCGTCGGTGCCGCCCCACGGCGCAATCGTCGTCGTCGCGTTACTGCCGATGATGCTGGCGAAGCCCTGCATCGCGGCGAGGTACGAATAGGGGGAGACGGGACCGAAGTGATTGCTGCCGCGCACGAACACACAGGCAATGCCATGTTCGCGTGCGGCCGTCATCGCCAGATCGAGTGCGCGATGGCCGACGAGCGGGCCGATGCCGTTGTCGCCGTCGAGGCGGTAAAGGGTCGGCGCCACCTGTTCGGTGGTGATCGAAGGTGCGGGATTGATGCCGCCGATGCGCAGGCGCGAGCCGTACGATTCGATACGGCTCGTGCCGTGCGTACGCAGACCGAACAGATCGGCAAGCACGAGGATCGTGGCGGTGTCGGTCGCATCGGCGCGCGTCAGGCCGAGCGCGCAGAGTGCTTCGATGGTCAGCTCGGTCAGATGTGCCTTGCTGACGATGCCGTGGGTGGGAGTGGGCTGGGTCATGGAACGCGTTGTCTCCTTCGATTTGAAAACCGTGCGGTTCAAGCGGCTGCGAATAGCACGACGCTTGCGTTTCGCACATGATCGAGCAGGAGCGGTTCACGCAACAAACGCATATTTTCGTTCGATTGGTGCGTCATGCGCACGAATCGAACCCAACCCAATCACCGGATGCCCGCGAAGGCCTTGCCGTGCCGCCCGAAGCCGAGGGCCGGTGCTTCGCCTAAGCGGCCGCGCTTGCGGGCGGCACACCGGGTGCACGCATCTCCGTCAATAGCTGAAGGAAGAAGCGGCCCGCGGAGGACAACCCGCGGCCGCGCCGCTGGATGACACCCAGCGTTCGCCGGATCGGCGGATCGACGAGCGCGACGCTCGCAAGTACCTTGTGCGGGCCGCGGGGCATCGCGAGTCGGGGCACGACACCGACGCCCAGGCCCGCTTCGATCAGACTCACGAGCGCGGGCACATGGCGTACCTCGCAGAACCATTTGGGCCGCTCGGCCGCGCCTGCCAGCGCCTCGTCTATGACCGCGCGATTGCCGCTGCCTTGCGCAATGGCCAAATACTCGAGGCCGGCGAGCTCCGCCCACGCGACGGATTTGCGCTTTGCGAGCGGATGACTGCGCGGGCAAGCGAGCACGAAAGGGTCGTCGAGCAGCGGTGTGAATTCGGTGTCCGGCTCTTCGGTGCCGACGTAAGTCAGGCCAAAATCGGCTTCCCCGCGCGCGACGGCGAGAAAAACCATCGAGGACGGCTCGTCGATGAGCCGCAGGCGAATGCCCGGGTAGCGCTGATGATAGGTCGCGATGGTTTCCGGCAGGAAGTAGCGCACCGCCGACGGCACGCACGCGACCGTGAGTTCGCCGGTCATTTTGCGGGCAAGGTCGTCGAACTCGAGCATCGAGTTGTCGACCTCGTTGAGGATGCGGTGAGCGCGCTCGAGAAACCCGCGGCCGACGATCGTCAGGTCCATCTTCCGTGTGGTTCGCTCGAACAGCCTGACGCCCAGCACCTCTTCGAGTTTTTCTATCCGGCGCGACAGCGCGGACGCCGACAGATGCAGTGCATCGGCCGCCGCGCGAAAGCTGCCGAGGTCGGCCGTCGCCACGAAGGCCCGCAAATCCGATATCTCGAAATTCATTCCTATGACCACAGCGAGGGAAAGGGATGCTCAGTTTCGGCGTGCCGATGGGGGCTGTCAATTCGTGCGTGCGGCACACGAATTCGGCGGCGCGATCGTCCTGCCTTGCGGCGCGCCACTCCCATACTGCCCGGTGCCGGGTACGCAGCGAGGTCGGCCGGGCGGCCGGCTCAAGTGATCCTTGCCGAATCCGCCGAAGCGCGCAAGCGAGTGATGTCGCGTGCCGGCGATTCTCCAAAGTGGCGGCGATATTCGCGACTGAACTGCGACGGGCTCTCGTAACCCACGCGGATGGCGGCGGTCGTGACGTCGATGTCGTGGACCAGCATCAGGCTGCGCGCTTGCTGCAGCCTGAGTTGCTTCTGGAACTGCAGCGGCGTCATCGCCGTCACCGCGCGAAAATGCTCGTGCAGACTCGACGGGCTCATGCCCGCTTCCGCGGCAAGCCGATCGATGCTGAACCGTTCCCGGAAATGCTTGCCGAGCCATGCGATGGCGCGACCGACCTGAGCCACCCGGCCCTGGCTGGCGGTAATGTGGCGCATCCTGGCGCCGTCGGGGCCGGCGAGCAGGTGATAGAGGATTTCCTGTTCGGCAAGCGGCCCGAGCACGGGCAGCGCTGTCGGATTGTCGAGCAGACGCAGCAGGCGCAGCGCCGCATCGAGCAGAGCGGCGCCGGCGTCGGACACCGTCTTGCCGACGGGCGGGGAGGGCGCTTCCGGTGGCGGCGGCACGCGCAGCGCCAGATCCGCCAGCATGACCGGATCGAAATCGAGGTACAGGCACAGGTAGGGTTTGTCGGGCGTCGCATCGACCACGCGGCCGGTTGCCGGCAGATCGTAGGTCACGACTCCGTAGCGCCCAGGCGCATATTTCAAGACACGGTCGCGCAGCGTGACCTCCTTGTGTCCTTGTGCGACGAGACAGAGTTGCGGCCGGTAAACATTCGGCATCGGCATCGTCACCGTGGAGGATCGAACGAGCGTCATCCGCTCGATCGGGGTGGCCTGGAAGCCGTCCATCGACACGTGCCGGGCAATCACGGAAGCGATTTCAGTCAAGGTTTCCATGCAACCGACTATCGCATGCCGCGCGGAAGGGCGGCAATGCGAACCTGTTTCTGGAGGATCGTGCAGCTATTTCGGGATATCAGGCTAACGGTTCGGCGGCGCCGCGCATCACAGTGTGAGCGGCAGCCGGGGCACGGCAAACCCGGTCGCGAAACGAATAGGGAACGCACATGACAACCGACAATCCGAAAACCCCCACGATTGCACTGGGCACGTGGGCCTGGGGCGACAGCGGCGAGGCGGGCAATGGCTACTTCGGCAGCAGCCTCACGCGGGCTGGCCTGGAAGCGGTCGCCGACAAGGCCCATGCGGCCGGATTCAGCCTCTGGGACACCGCCATGGTGTACGGCATGGGCCGTTCAGAAACCGTACTCGGCGAAGTGCTGAAGCGCTTCGCGCGCAGCGACTACCGGCTTTCCACGAAATTCACCCCGCAGGCCGCGGGAACCGGTGCCGATCCGGTGGCGGACATGCTGGAGCAAAGTCTGGCCCGCCTCGGTACGGATTACGTCGACCTCTACTGGATTCACAATCCGGCCGATGTGGCACGGTGGACACCGCACCTGGTTCCGTTGCTCGAGAGCGGGAAGATCAAGCACGTCGGCGTCTCGAATCACAACCTGGGCGAAATCGAACAGGCCGACCGGATTCTCCGCGAAGCCGGGTTTCGGGTCGAAGCGATCCAGAACCACTACAGTCTGCTTTACCGCGATTCCGAGCGCGCCGGCATCCTTGACTATTGCCGCGATCGCGGCATCCCGTTCTTCGCCTATATGGTGCTCGAGCAGGGCGCGCTGAGCGGCAAGTACGGTCCGGCGCATCCTTTGCCGGAAGGCAGCAACCGGGCGCAGACCTACAATCGCATGCTGCCTCGGCTGAAAGCGCTGACGGATGCACTCGCCGCGATCGGTCGAAAGCGCGGGGCAGCCGCGCCCGATGTCGCGACGGCCTGGGCCCTCGCCAAGGGAACGACGCCGATCGTCGGCGTGACCCGGCCCGATCATGTCGATGGCCTGGTTCGAGCCAGCCACATCACGCTTGCCGCCGACGAAATCGCCGAGCTGGAAGCGCTCGCCGATGCTGCCGATGTGAACACGCGCGGCTGGTGGGAACACGAGATGCAAGTCTGAATGCCGTGCTCGCGATCGTCGTCGACGTCGATGCCGACGTCGTGCCGTCCCGCGTCGACGCACCGTTTCGTCGATGCGCCGCGACCAGACGCGCATTTCGTTCAAACGTGATCAAACGAAGGAGACATGCTCATGCGAGCCATTCAGATTCATGAATACGGCGGCCCCGACGTGCTGCGTCGAGTGGATATCGACGTGCCGAAGCCGGGCGCGGGCGAAGTGCTGGTGCGTGTGGTCGCGGCCGGCATCAACTTCATGGACGTTCATACGCGACAGGGGAAGTACCGCGATTCGCGCACCTATCCCGTGCGGATTCCGTGCACGCTCGGCATGGAGGGCGCGGGGGAGGTCGTCGAGGTGGGGGCGGGCGTCACGTCCGTGCGCGCCGGTGATCGCGTCGCGTGGTGCATCGTCTGGGGTGCATACGCCCAGTATGCCGTCGTGCCCGCCGCACGGCTTGCACGCATCCCGGACGACATTGCGTACGATCTCGCCGCAGCAGCGATCTTTCAGGGTTCGACCGCGCATTATCTGCTCGACGACGTCGGCAAGCTCGAAGCCGGCATGACCTGCCTCGTCCATGCGGCATCGGGCGGTATCGGCCAATTGCTGGTGCAGTTGGCGAAGCGGCGCGGTGTCGACGTGTTCGCCACCACGAGCACGGCCGACAAGGCCGCGATCGCGCGTGCGCGCGGTGCGGATCACGTGCTGCTCTACGAGCACGGCGGCTTCGCGGACCGCATCCGCGAACTGACCGATGGTCGCGGCGTGGACGTGGTGTTCGATGCCGTCGGCAAGACCACTTTGCGCGACAGCTTCCGCGCGACCCGGGTGCGCGGGCTGGTGGTCAACTACGGCTCGGTGACCGGCCCGATCAGCGATCTCGACCCGTACGAACTCGGCGAAGCCGGCTCGTTGTTCCTGACACGCCCGCGGCTCGCCGATCATCTCGCCGATGCAATCACCGTGCAGCGCCGCGCCGACGACGTGTTCGCCGCCATCGCGCAGGGTGCGTTGCATGTCGAAATCAACGGACGCTACACGCTGGACAACGTCGAGGACGCGCACGCCGCCCTCGAGGAACGCCGCCAGTCGGGCAAGGCGGTGATGGACATCGGGTAGTCCCCACCGGGCATTCATGCGACGCAGCCTCCGGGCCGGCGATGCGCAAGTGTCACCGGTGGCGCAACGCCTTCCTCGGTCCGAGGGGAACGGCGTTTCACATACGGCTTGCCGCCGCGCCGCGCATGCTCAAAGCGGCAGCACGGAAGTCTGCTTGATCTTCTGCATCGGAATCTCGGTCTTCACGCTCTGCACGCCTTCGATCCGGGTCAGGTGGTCGATCTGGAGTTTCCGATAGGCGTCGATGTCGGCGGTCACGACCCGCAGCAGGCAATCGCAATCGCCCGCCATCAAGTGGCACTCGAGCACCTGTGGCAGCCGTTGAACCGCCTCGGTGAAACGGTCGACGGTTTTCGCGTCCTGGCTCGTCAGCCAGATACGGACGAACACGGTCAACCCCGCGCCGATCTTCGAGGCGTCGAGCAGCGCCGCGTAGCGCTCGATGACCCCGGCCTGTTCCAGCTGCCTGACCCGACGCAGGCACGGTGACGGCGACAAGCCCACTTTCTGCGCCAGTTCCACGTTCTGGATGCGCCCATCTTCCTGGAGCGCTCTCAGAATGCGACGGTCCATTTCGTCCAGTTCGATCGCGGTCATTGATCCGACAAGTTCAGTTGAGGCACGCAGTGCCGGAATGTTCGGTTTTTGAAGCATTGAATTGCCAAAACGCTTCCATCTTAGGTCGAACACGCAACCTGAAATTATTTTTTCTACGATAAATTTTGGCCCGTAGCAGCCGGGGCGGTCCCGCTGCCGATCAAGGGGCAAAAATGAGCACCGGTTCCGTCCAGCACTTCGCATTCGAGCAAAATCCCCATCCCGTCCCGGCGGCCGAGCGCGCCGCGCTGCTCGACGATCCCGGTTTCGGCCGGGTCTTCACGGATCACATGGTGACGATCCGGTACTCGGCGGAACAAGGGTGGCATGACGCGAAAATCGGGCCGCGCGAAGCGTTCCGATTCGATCCGGCCACGCTCGTGCTGCATTACGCGCAGGAGATTTTCGAGGGCTTGAAAGCCTACCGGTTGCCGGGCGGCGGCGCGGCGTTGTTCCGTCCCGACGCGAATGCGCGGCGCTTTCGCCATTCCGCCGAGCGGCTCTCGATGGCGCCGTTGCCGGAGGCGATGTTCGTCGAATCGGTCCGTGCGCTGGTGCGGGCCGATCGTGACTGGATTCCGGCGTTCGACGGCGCGGCGCTGTATTTGCGCCCGTTCATGATCGCGACGCAGGCGGTGCTCGGCGTGAAGCCGTCGCCGGAGTACCTGTACTGCGTGATCGCGACGCCGGTCGGCGCGTACTTCAAGAGCGGCGCGGCCGGGGTCACGCTGTGGGTGTCGGAGCACTACACGCGGGCGGCGCCGGGCGGCACGGGCGACGCGAAATGCGGCGGCAACTATGCGGCGAGCCTGGCGGCGCAGGCGGAGGCGATCCGCGAGGGCTGCGAGCAGGTGGTGTTTCTCGATGCGGTCGAACGCCGCTGGATCGAGGAACTGGGCGGGATGAACGTGTTCTTCGTGTTCGACGACGGGTCGATCCAGACGCCGCCGCTGAACGGGACGATTCTGCCGGGCATCACGCGCGCGTCGTTGATCACGCTGGCCCGGGAACTGAATTACACGGTACGGGAGGAGGGCTACACGATCGAGCAATGGCAGGCGGATGCGCGCAGCGGTCGACTGGTCGAGGCGTTCGCATGCGGCACGGCGGCGGTCGTGACGGCGATCGGCCGGGTGAAGGGCCGGGCGTACGACTTCACGATCGGCGACGGTGGCGCGGGGCCGGTCACGCAGCGCCTGAAGGCGGCGCTGCTCGATATCCAGAACGGGCGCGAAGCCGATCGCCACGGCTGGGTAGACCACGTGTTCTGAGTTCGGCACGGCGGCCCTCGCGACGCGCGACGGCCGTCATGAAAACCGTGACCGGCATGCCGGCCGGAAGCCGCCGCGCTGTCTCCTGGAATTCCTCGATCATGTCAGCTGTTTCGTTGTCACGGGCGATTGACCGCCTGTTCATTGTCGACCCTGGTCTTCATCGTCTGCTGGGCGGTGCGCGCGCCGCGCTGGCGAGCTTGCTGGCCGGTGTGCTCGGCATTGCGTCGGCGCTCCATCTCGGTTTTGCGATCACCACCGGCGCGGTGGGCATCCTGTTCTCGATGATCGCGCCACTCTTCCTGCGCGATGCTCACCGGCTGGACTGGTATGAGTCGCTTGCGTGGCAGTACGGCACCGCATGCGCAAGCTTTGCCGCGGCCGCCTGCGTGAGTGCGTGGCCGGCCGTCGGCAAGGCGGGGTTCGTGATCGTCCTGTTCTGTTCGATGCTGTGCCAGACCCGCGGGCCGCGCACGATCGGCTGTGCGTTCCTGGCGATCGCCATGTACTACCTCGGTCTTTATCTGCATCCGGCCGCGCTACAGGCCGGCCACATGCTGGCGATGTCGATCGCCGGCCCGGCAAGCGTCGTGCTCGTCTGCCGCGTGCTGTTGCCGGTGCACGCGGCGCCCACGCCACGGCTCATCGCGCGCTCGGTATCGCTGCACGCGGCGTGCATCGCACGAAGCGACGTGTCGGATGCCGGCGCGCTGGATGCGATGGCCCATTTACTGGCGCTGAACGAAGCCGCCATCGCGCTCGAGCATCACGCGTCGACACGCGATGAAGGCCGCGCGCATGCGTTGCACACCGCGCTCGTCGCATTGGAGATCGCGTTGGCTCGACGCGTGCTGAACCGCGATCGAACCGATGCCGCCGCCGCGGCGCTGCGTGCCGCGATTGCCCGCTTCGAGAGCGTCGCCGACGACCTGGCGGCGCGCATCGCCGCCGCACCGCCGCCCGCGACGCCGCGGCCCGCGCGCGCGGTGCCGTGGACCGCCGGCTGGCGCACGCTTGCATGGTTGCCGGCGATCCGCGCGGCGGCCGCTGCGTGCGCCGCGATGTTGATCGGCGAGACGCTGTCGTCGGAGCGGTGGATGTGGGCGGTACTCAGCACGTTCGTCGTGTTCTTTGGCACGTACTCGTGCGCGGACACGATCTATCGCGGCGCGCAACGCGTCGCCGGGACGCTCGCCGGTGCGCTCGCGAGCGTACTCGTCGTCGGCGCGGCTCATCATGCGAATGCACTCGTGGTCATCGTCATGGGCGTGTGCGTGTTTGGCTGGGCGTACCACATCCTGCACGCCTATGGGCGCGGCGTGTTCTTTCTCACGGTGCTGATCGGCCTCGTCTATGCGCAACTGGGGTTCGAGATCGGCGCGCTTGCGGAACTGCGGATCGGCGAGGTGTTGATCGGCTGCGCGGTGTCGCTCGCGGCGGCGCTGCTGGTGATGCCGCTGGCGGCGTCGCGCCACATTGCGACGCGCTCGCACGGGCTGTTGGCGGCGCTGCGCGAACTCGTGCACGAGCGCGACGACGGCATGCGGCCGGGGGCGGCGCAGATGCGCGCGGCCGATCGTCGCTTTCACGACGTGCGCATGGCGATCCGGCCGTTGGCCGCGTGGCGCATGCTCCGTGCATCCGGCGACGCCCGACGGTTGTCGGACACGTTGCTGTCCTGCTGGCTGTATGGCCGAATCGTGGCGACACGCCTGCCGGTCGAAGCCGGTGGCTCGGATGTCGCATTCGAGCGGCCTGCGCGCGCGGCTGTCGTCACGCGCATCGATGCGTTGATGAGCGATCTGGATCACGGCCGCTCGATGCGACTCGATGCGGCTGCGAGCGTCGGGCACGGAACGCTTGCGGTAGCCGGCGATCCTCCGTTACCAACCCATCGGGAACTGGCGCGGCTCGATGCGAAGTTGACCGAACTCAACCGCGCATTCGAGGACGCGCTGTTCGGAAAAAATACGGGCGAGGAACGGTCGCATCGCGCCGATGGCAGCGCTCTCGCCCCCGATGTTCGGGAAGCGATACGTTGTTCAGGTATCTGAAGCATCGAGCGCCAGCCGGATGGCGTCGCGCGTCCTGCGTGTCGCCACGGCTGCCTGCATCGTGCGGAATAGCTCGACGAACTCCGGGTTGGAAGCGAGCCCGAGCGGAGCGAACGGCTTTGAATCGAGGATCGCGAGCGGCGCGCCGCTTCGTACGCGCTCGAGATCCGCTGCCTCGAATTGCGGCTCACTGACGGCGAACGCGTTGCCGAGATCGTCGACACCCTTCAGGTAATGCTGGAAACAGGCCAGCAGCAGCGCTTCACGGCGCATGTCGCCGTGACGCGCGATCAATGCCCCGATGGTCTTTTCATGAAACACCGGGATCTTCGATGCGCCGTCGTGCGCGACGCGCAGCAACTGATCGCCCAGTGCGGCGTTGCGAAAGCGCGCCAGCGTATCGCGGGCATAGGCGCGTGCGGACACGCCGTGCGGTAGCGTGAGGATCGAGCCGACGTCCCGGGTAAGGAAGGTGTCGAGCAGCGCCGCGAGATCGGGATCGGCCATGGCGTCGTGGACGAAGCGATGTCCGAGCAGAATCGCCGGGTAAGCGAGCAACATGTGGGAAGCGTTCAGCATGCGCCCCTTCATGGCCTCGTACGCATGGACGTCGTCGCGCAATTCGACGCCCGCGGCGTCGAATGACGGGCGGCCGGCGCTGAAGCTGTCCTCGACCACCCATTGCGAGAACGTTTCGGCAACGACGGGCACCGTGTCGTCGAAGCCTGACAACCGGTTGGCGCGCAGGCGGATCGCGTCCGTCACCTGCGGCGCGATCCGGTCGACCATGCTGTTCGGGAATGAGACGTAACGCTCGACCCAGGCGGCGAGATCGACGTCGGTCGCCCGTGCGAAATCGAGCACCGCGCGTCGCGCGGTATCGCCGTTACCGCGCAGATTGTCGCAGGACATCACGGTGAAGGGCAGTACGTTGGCGGCTCGACGCCGTCTGAGCGCTTCGACGATGAACCCGAACGCGGTACGGGGCGGTCCGCCCAGCAGATCGTGTGCGACGTCGGGCGTATCGAACCGGAATGCGCCGGTCGTCTCGTCGAGGTTGTAACCGCCTTCCGTGATGGTCAGCGATACGATCCGGATCGCCGGATCGGCAAGCCGGGTCAGTACGGCTTCGGGGTCGGCCGGTGCGTGCAGATACTCGATCATTGCACCGATGACGCGCACGGCCGTCGTGCCGTCGCTCGAGAACTCCGTCAGCGTATAGAGGCAATCCTGCGCGCGAAGTGCGTCGGCCTTGGCGACCGAGGCCGGGCCGTTACCCAGTCCGATTCCGCATATTGCCCATTTTTCGTGACCGGGCAGATGCAGCACATGATCGATGTAGCGCGCCTGATGGGCGCGATGGAAGTTGCCGACGCCGATATGCGCGATGCCTGCCGTCAGGCGATGGCGGTCGTAGGCAGGAACGGCGACGTGCGGTGCCGCGCGTCCGAGGGTTGCATTGGCGAGCGGATGGCGCGTGTCGTCTTCGCGCGCCGGAGGGGATGCGTTGTCGTTCATGATCGCGAGGTGTTTCTCGTTCGGGGAAGGTCAGGCGCGTACGCGCCAAGCGGGCGTCGTGTCCTGCATGTGCTGCAGCCAGCGCTCGACGAGCGACGGCAGCGCGGCCATGTCGTCGAAGACGACGGACGCACCTGCGGCGTGCAGCTTGTCCGTCTGCGTTCGTGCCGCGTGCGCGGCGCCCACGAAGCCGAGTACGGTCATGCCGGCGGCCATCGCGGCGGCCGTACCCGTCGCGCTGTCCTCGACGACGATGCACCGTTCGGGCGCCACATGCATGCGACGGGCGGCGGCCAGATAGACGTCGGGCGCGGGCTTCGGCGACGGCACCTGGTCGGCCGTGAACAAGCGTTCGCCGAACAGGTCGGCCAGGCCGATCCGGTCGACCACGCTGCGCACGTAGGCAAGATCGCTGTTGCTGGCGCACGCCTTGACGAGCGGGATGGCGGCGAACGCGTCGCGCACGCCGTCGATGGCCGGCGCATTCACCGCGTTTGCGTGGATGTCCGCGCGAATCGCCTCGACCATGTCGTCGTCGAGCGGCCGGTCGACGATGGTTGCGACCGTGCGCAGCAATTGCTCGGCTCGCATGCCGAGCAGGGGACGTACGACGTCGCGAAGGCCGGCGAGCCCCCAGAGGTGCTCGAGGCGAGTCACGACGATGCGTTCGGCGATGGCCTCGCTATCGACGAGCACGCCGTCGCAATCGCTGATCAGCGCATGATCCGAAAGTCGACGTGTGGCAGTGAGTTCGTTCATGTCGGTTTCCGTGATGAGAAGGCGGGATGGGCGTGACTGGCTTGACCGTGTCCGATCATGAATGGCGCGGCCCGAACGTTCCGCGCTTCAATGCGCGTTCAATGTCCTCGAGGCTGCGACCGCGCGTTTCCGGCACCATCGAATAGATGAACACCCATGCGAGTGCGTTGAGACACGCGTACGCCCACATCGCACCGCCGACACCGAGCCATTTGGTCACGGTCAGCGCAGTGCCGGTCAGCAAGAGGTTCGAGCCCCATAGCATTGCGGCGTGCGCGCCGGTGGCCTGGTTGCGAATTGCGACGGGGTAGATTTCCGCGCCCGTCAGCCAGCCGATGACCTGGATACCGCCGGCGTTGAACACCATGAACGCGATCAGGCAGATGACGATCCACAGTTGCTGCATGGGCAAAACGAAGTCGCCCCGCAGCAGGCAGCCAAGCAGCACGAGGCTGGCTGCCGCGACGGGCAGCGTCGCGAGGCTGAGCGTGCGGCGGCCGACATGGTCGACGATCAGCTTGCCGATGAAGGTCATCACGAGATAGGTGACGGCGACGCCGAGTGCGGCCCAGAGCGATGCCGACGCGCCGAACCCCGCGTCGCGAAGGAACGTCGGCGTGTAATAGATCATCATCTCGATGCCGCTGAGCTGGGTGAACGCGGCGACGCCGAGGCCGGCAACGAGAGCGGGGCGTACCCAGGGCTCGCGCATCGTGCGCCAGCCCGATGTCGCGCCGTCCTGCTGCCGCTCGACCACGTCCCGGATATCGGCAATCTCGTGTCGGACGGCCGCTTGGGATTCCCGCACCTTCGACAACTCGCCATGCGCGTCGGCGATGCGATCCTGCTCGACGAGCCAGCGCGGGCTGCGAGGCAGTCGGGTCATGCCCACCATCAGGATGACCGACGGGATGACCGCGATACCGATCATCGCGCGCCAGGAAAACAGGTCGTTACCCGCGACGCCGATCAAGGCCGCGAGCAGGATGCCGATGCCGATCGAGACGTTGAAGTAGGTCACCAGGCGGCCGCGCTTGTCCGGCTCCGCGAGTTCCGCGATGTAGGTCGGCACGATCTGCGTCGAGCCGCCGACCGCGAATCCGAGCACGAGCCGGGAAGCGGCAAGGGACCACGCGTCGGGCGAGAGGGCGGCAGCCAGCACGCCGGCCGCATAGATCGCCGAGACGATCGTAATGGTCTTGCGGCGTCCGAATGCGGCCGACATGCGGGTGCCGGCCAGCGCACCGATCACCGCGCCGAGCAGGATCGCCGCGGCGACGAGCTCCTGTGCGCGGTAGTCGAGGCCGAAGTCTCGCGCGATGAGGGGCAGGGCGCCCGAGATGATGCCGGTGTCGTATCCATAGAGCCCGCCGGCGATCGCCGCGATCGATGCGACGGTGCGCATGTAGGCGGACGGGGTGGGCCGGGGGCGGGCCGCGGGTGTGTCGGGAAGGGCGGAATCAGAAGCCATGACGGTTTTCCTTGTGGTGCGGCTCGTCGCACGGGCGAACGAACGCGTAACGTGACGGCATGTGCCCACTCCGGTAACCGGCGCCGCCGCACGTGCGGCAATGCGTCACTGAAGTCGCGGAGCGGGAAGTCGCGGACGGGCGCTCAGGCGAGCGCGTGGACGTGGCCGGGCGGCGTGCCGCCGCGTCGGGCAGATGGAACGCGCCGACAGGAGGGACTTCCGGTTTGTACGTGGGGTGATTGCTTCGTCATGTCGGTCACCGAGTAGGGAAATCGCTCACGGCCCATCCAAACCGGTTTGGGTCGAAGGCGCGACGATTCCTCTGGTTGAGCACGATCTGGAGCCGCACTTTGGAGCAAGGCGCCAGTGTCTCCTCTGGCGCTTCACGGCCTGCGTGGCAGGCGAACGATTCCGCCGTTGCCGGGTGGAATCGTGACGGTATTTCGGCGGACCAACAGGTCAGGCGCCGAAACAGGGGAGGCCAGCCGAGAGGGGCTGGCGGACTATGGCCTCGTGGCGCGCGCTACAGCACGCATGTCGCTCGAGGCATGAACAATTATCCAGAATCAGAGCAAAAGATCAAGTTTACGAAATTATGCCCCGGCGGGCGGCCCGACAAGGGTGCGGCAAGTTGACGATCCGGCGATCCGGCCCTGTCACGTGCGCTCGAGCATCTTGATCGCCGCGGCGGCCGCGCCCGCACGGGTCTCGACATGGAGCTTGCGGAACAGGTGTTCGAGATGCTTGTTCACCGTGCGCGCGGCGATGCCGAGAATGTCGCCGATATCGCGGTTCGTCTTGCCGTGCGACACCCAGAGCAGCACTTCGGCTTCCCGCATGGTCAAGCCGAAGCGTTCGGCGAGTGCATTGCAATGCGCGGTGTCGTCTCTTTCCTTGAGGATGACGATCCATTCGCCCGGCTCCGGGCCGCGCGTCGCGCTGGCCGAGCGGCGTATCGGGCCCGAACTGAATTCGTGCACGGCGTCGCCCGGGGCGCCGCGCGCGAGCCAGTCGACGAACCAGGCGCACAGTAGCGCGGGCAGCTTCGTCGGCGCATCGGTATCGCGTGCGTTCGTAGTTGGCCGGGCATCGGCGGGGCCGTCATGCGCGCTCGTGTATGCAGCGATATGACGTGCAGCCTGCGGGCTCTGCCACCGAATCGTGCCGTCCGCACCGACGATCAGCGCCGCGCGCGTGTCGAGCGACAGTGCCGCCTCTGCGTACAACTGCGCACGTGAACGCCGCACGTGGGCGCCGATGCGTGCGCACAATTCCTCGGGCTGCACCGGCTTGGTCACGTAATCGATGCCGCCTACACGAAAGCCGCGTACGACGTGCTCGCTTTCCGTCAACGCAGTCATGAAGATGACGGGCAGATGCTCGTGGCGTCCATCCTGCTTGATCCGCACGCATGTTTCGAAGCCGTCCATGTCGGGCATCATCGCGTCGAGCAACACCACGTCGGGCGTCACGCGCGCGAGGCGTTTGAGCGCGTCCTCGCCGGACAGCGCGACGATCACCACGTAGCCGTGCGCCTGCAGCGTGTCGGAAAGAAAGGCGAGGTTCTCCGGCGTGTCGTCGACGATCAGGATCATGGGCCCTTCGCGCAGCCACGCGGCCGGGTCGCCGGCGATCGGGGAGGCCGCGATCGTGGTGTGCGCGTCACGCGTTCGCGCCGCGCGCGAGTCGGTCAAGTTCATGCTCGAGTTCCCTTAGCTGAAAACGTTCCGCCAACGAGCGCAACGCGTCGATTTGATCCCGCAATCCGGGCCGGGCCTCGCGGGCGGCGTCGAGTGCTTCGATCACGCCCTGCACGTAGCCGACTTCGAGATGCGCATGCAGATGTTCGATGAGCTCGCGTGGCCACGCGGCGGGCGTGGGCGGCGGTGTTGCCGCCGGTCGCGCGCTGGCGCCGGAGTCCGATGCGATCCAGTCGAGCGCCAGCAGTTGTGCGAGCTTGTCGAGCAGCAGGTTCACCTGCAGCGGTTTCACCAGATAACCTTTGCATCCGGTCGCGCTCGCCCGATCGCGGTCGTCGGCGAATGCGTTCGCGGAGAGCAGCACGATGGGCGCGTTCGACAACTGATTCTCGGAGATCAGGCGGCTGGTTTCGTAGCCGTCCATCAGCGGCATCGAAATATCCATGATGATCGCGTCGGCCGTGTGCATCGCCAGCCAGCGCAGCGCATCGGTGCCGCTGGCGGCTTCAGCGACGTCGAAGCCGAGCGGCGTGAGCAATTGCACGACGATGTCGCGCTGATCGTCGAGGTCGTCCACCACGAGAATGGTGCGGCGCGCACCCGTATAGCCGCGAATCGACGCGAGTTCGGCGTGGGTTTCGGCCGCCGCGTCGACGGCGGGAGCGAACAGGCGCACCACGAAGCGCGTGCCGTGCCCGACTTCGCTGTCCACTTCCAGGCTGCCGCCGAGCGCTTGCGTGAGCAGGCGGCAGATCGTGAGCCCGAGGCCGGCGCCGTGATCGTACGCATGGGCCGCTTCGCCGCGTTCGAACGGCAGGAACAGACGCTCCAGTTCGGCGGGCGGGATGCCGGGACCGGTATCGACCACCTCGAATTTGAGCGTATCGAGCACGTGGCTCACGCGCAGCGTGATCGTGCCGCTCGACGTGAAACGGATCGCATTGCCGATCAGGTTGGTGAGGATCTGGCTCATGCACTTCTGGTCGGTGCGCACGGTGGCGGGCAGCCGACCGACCGTCTGCACGTCGAAGGCGAGCGCTTTTTCGAGTGCTTGCGGACGCAGCATCGACGTCAGGTGCGCGACGAAATCGGCGAGGGATACCTTGGCGACGTTCAACTGAAGCTTGCCCGCCTCGATGCGCGCAATGTCGAGCAGGCCATCGACGAGCGCGAGCAGATGCTCGCCGCTGCGATGGATCGTGCGCACGGCGTTGTAGCGCATGGGCGTGAGTTCTTCCTTCGCCTGCAGCAGTAATTGTGCGTAGCCGAGAATGCTGTTCAGCGGCGTGCGCAGCTCGTGGCTCAAGCCGGACACGTAACGGCTCTTGGCCTGGTTGGCCGATTCCGCGGCGGCGGTCGCTCGCTTGAGCGCCGCGTCGGTTTTCTGATGCGCGTCGATTTCGAGCATCAGCAATTCGTTTTGCCGCTGCGACTCTTCCTGCGTGACGCGGCGGTTTTCGCGCTCCAGCACGAACCACCAGGCCGCAATGCAGCCCACCAGCGAGAGCGCGAGAAAGATATTCAGAAAACTACCGGAAAGCGCATGGGCGATCGATGGCCCGGCGGCGCGCATCGAGGTCGCGCTCTGCGCCCAGATCAGATAGAGCACGCTGCCCAGCACCGCGAGCATGGCCAGCACGAGGCTCGCATAGTGAACGAGGCGCAGCGCGGCGGGGCCGAGCCGCGCGCCCGGCAGCACGCGATGCAGCGCGCGGTCGGCCTGCGACGCGAAGCGCGCGTGCGGCTTGCAGCGATCGTGGCAGCGCGAGTCGAGCGAGCAGCACAGCGAGCAGATCGTGCCGCCATAGGCCGGGCAGTGCGCCGTATCGTCGGGTTCGAAGGTGTTTTCGCAAATCGCGCAGCGCAGCGAAGTGGCGTCGCCGGTCGGTTGCGCGGCGCGGGCAATGTAATAGCGGCCGCGGGTGAGTACCGCGAGCAGCGGCGCGCAGGCGAACGCCGCACCGAACGCGATGAACGACGACATCGCCTGGGCGAGCACGCCGAACAGGCCGCTGTGCGCGAGCATCGCGACGGCGGCCGCGATCAGCATCGCACCGACGCCCACGGGGTTCACGTCGTAGAGATGCGCGCGCTTGAACTCGATATGTCGCGGGCTATAGCCGAGCGGCTTGTTGATGACGAGATCGGCGAACAACGCGCCGATCCACGCGATCGCGATGTTCGCGTAGAGCGACAGCACCTTGGCGATCGCATCGAACACGCCCATTTCGACGAGCAGCAACGCGATCATGACGTTGAACACGAGCCATACCACGCGGCCCGGATGGCTGTGCGTGAGCCGCGCGAAAAAATTGGACCACGCGAGCGAGCCCGCATAGGCATTGGTCACGTTGATCTTCAACTGCGAGACGATCACGAACAGCGTCATCGCGGGCAGCGCCCAGCTCGCGAGGCCCAACGGATCGAGCAGCAGATGATAGGCGACGAGGTACATCTGCGTGGGCTGGGTGGCGTGGACGGCATCGACTTCGTACTGCAGCGCGATGAAGGCGAGCAATGCGCCGCCCAGCATCTTGAGCGCGCCGGGGACGATCCAGCCCGGCCCCGTCGAGAGCAATGCGAACCACCAGCGCGTGCGGTTCTTCGCGGTGAGCGGCGGCAGGAAGCGCAGATAGTCCACCTGTTCACCCACCTGCACGATCAGCGCGAACACGACCGTCGACGCTTGACCGAAGGCGATCAGGCTGAAAGCGCGGCCTTGCGGCGCGAAGCCCGCGAAGGTGGTCCATTGCGCGATCAGGTCGGAATGGCGCCACAGCACGGCAGCGTAGGGCAGCACGAACAGGACGAGCCACAGCGGCTGCGTCCAGCTTTGCAGGCGGTTGATCAGCGTGATCCCGAACATGACGATCGGTATCACCACGAGCGAACTCACGACGTACGCGATCGCCAGCGAAATATGGAAATACAGCTGGAGCGCGAGCGACATGATGGCCGCTTCGAGCGCGAAAAAAATGAACGTGAACACCGCATACAGCAGTGACGTGACCGTCGAGCCGATATAGCCGAAGCCCGCGCCGCGCGTGAGCAGGTCCATGTCGACGCCGTAGCGCGCCGCGTAATAGCTGATGGGCAAGCTGGTGAGCCAGATCAGCACGGAGACGGCCGCAATGGCCCAGACCGCGTTCGTGAAGCCGTAATTGACGACGAGACTGCCGCCGATCGCTTCCAGCACCAGAAACGACACCGCGCCGATCGCCGTATTGGCCACGCGCAGCTCCGACCAGCGCCGGAACGAGCGCGGCGTGAAGCGCAGCGCATAGTCCTCGAGGGTTTCGTCGCCGACCCAGGCGTTGTAGTCGCGGCGCACCTTGACGATGCGTTGCGTACCGGGCGCGCCCACTGACGGGTGACTCTGGGACATGACGATGATCCGAAATGGTGCGAAAGCGGCACGAGCGGGGCGCGAACGGCACAACGGCGGACCACGCCGCTCAGGAGCGCCCTGCAATGCAAATTACATTCCAGCCCGCGCACCGGGAATACGTCGATTGACGTATTTCGATCCTCAAATTGGCTTCCTACATTGCGTCCAACCTCGACCCAGCCCGCAGCGATCCGCGCCGGGCACCCGATAAGGAGAACGTGATGTCCGCAGACGATCGATTCGATGACGATGGCCGGATGCCTTCGCCGCTGCGCCGGAAAATGCTCGGCGGTCTCGCCGCCGCGCCGCTGATGGCGCTGGGCCTGCCGCGCGGCGCGTATGCGCAGACGCTGCCCACGGCGAAGGTCAACACCACGCGCCTCGCGGTCACGGACACCACGGTGACGGTCGGCCAGCTGCACTCGGCCACGGGCACGATGGCGATTTCCGAAACCGGCTCGATCCAGGCCGAGCGCCTCGCCATCGAGCAGATCAACGCGATGGGCGGCGTGCTGGGCCGCAAGATCCAGATCATTCAGGAAGACGGCGCCTCCGACTGGCCGACCTTCGCCGAAAAGTCGAAGAAGCTGCTGGAGAACGACCACGTCGCGGCCGTGTTCGGCTGCTGGACCTCGGCCTCGCGCAAGGCGGTGCTGCCGGTGTTCGAGAAGGACAACGGCCTGCTGTATTACCCGACCTTCTACGAAGGCCTCGAACAGTCGAAGAACGTGTTCTACACGGGCCAGGAAGCGACCCAGCAGATTGTCTGGGCGCTCGACTGGGCCTCGAACACGAAGAAGGCCAAGACCTTCTTCCTGATCGGTTCCGACTACATCTGGCCGCGCACGTCCAACAAGATCGCGCGCCGTCATATCGAACAGCATCTGCACGCGAAGGTGGTGGGCGAGGAGTATTACCCGCTCGGCACGACCGAGTTCGCGTCGCTGATGAACAAGATCAAGCTGGCGCGCCCGGACTGCATCTTCGCGACCGTGGTGGGCGGCTCGAACGTCGCGTTCTACAAGCAGCTCAAGGCCGCGGGCATCACGCCGCAGAAGCAGTTCCTGCTGACGCTGTCGGTGACCGAGGACGAAGTGCTCGGCATCGGCGGCGACAACTTCGCGGGCTTCTATTCGTCGATGAAGTACTTCCAGTCGCTCGATAACGACAACAACAAGAAGTTCGTCGCGGCGTTCAAGGCGCGCTACGGCCAGAAGTCGGTGATCGGCGACGTGACCCAGGCCGCCTATCTCGGCCCGTGGATCTGGAAGGCCGCGTGCGAGCGCGCGGGCAGCTTCGACGTGGACAAGGTGGTCGCGCATTCGGCCGGCATCGAAGTGGCGAACGCGCCGCAAGGCTACGCGAAGGTCGATGCGAACCACCACCTGTGGAGCCGCTCGCTGATCGGCCAGGGCCAGGCGGACGGCCAGTTCAAGGTCGTCGCGCAGTCGGAGCAGCCGATCCAGCCGAATCCGTTCCCCAAGGGCTACATGTAATCCGTCAACCGCAGCGGCGCGGCGGCCGATGACGCCGCCGCGCGAGGAGCGTTCGATGTCCGCTACCGATATTTTCAACATCACGCTGATGCAGGGCTTCGCCGGTCTGAGCCTCTTCAGCGTCCTGCTCCTGATGGGGCTCGGGCTCGCCGTGATCTTTGGCCAGATGGGCGTGATCAACATGGCGCACGGCGAATTCATGACGATCGGCGCCTATACGGTCTACCTGTTTTCGTGGTTTTCGCAGAACGTCTGGCACGCGCTCACGCCCGTGTATTTCTTCTTTGCGATTGTCGCGGCGTTCGCGCTGGCCTTCGCGGCGGGCTGGCTCGCCGAATGGGCGCTGATCCGCCATCTGTACAAGCGCCCGCTCGACACGCTGCTCGCCACCTGGGGCCTGAGCCTCGGCATGCAGCAGGTGTTCCGCTCGACCTTCGGGCCGAAGGAGGTGAGTCCGGCGCTGCCCGACTGGCTGATGGGGTCGTGGGAGCCCACGCCCGGCCTCGACATTCCGGTGAGCGGCATGTTCGTGATGGGCCTCGCGCTGCTGATGACGGGCGGCCTGCTGCTCGCGCTCTATCGCTCGCGGTGGGGCTTGCGCGTGCGCGCCACGGTCGCGAACCGGCCGATGGCGAACGCGGCGGGCATCAACACGCGGCGCACCGACCGCATGACGTTCGCGATCGGCTGCGGCATCGCGGGCGTGGCGGGCGCGGCCTTCACGGCCATCGGCTCGACGGGACCGACGAGCGGCTCCCTCTATATCGTCGATTCGTTTCTCGTCGTGACGTTCGGCGGCGCGGCGAGCCTGCTCGGCACCGTGGCGTCGGCGTTCGGCATCGCGCAGATGCAGTCGATCAGCGAGTTCTTCCTGTCGGGATCGATTGCGCGCGTGCTCACGCTGCTCACCGTCGTGGTGATTCTCATGCTGCGCCCGCAGGGCCTGTTCGCGTCGAAGGTGCGGCGCGTTTAAGCGTGCGTCGATGAACGCGCGTCATTCACAGCTTCATTCGACTGGAGAGATGGACATGGAACCCATCCAACCCGCGGCGGGCGCCGTATCCCCGCGATCCCGCCCGGGCGCGCCGCCGGCCGGCTGGCGCGCTCGCGTCGCGCGGCTCGACGCGTCGGGCTATGCGGGCATCGTGCTGCTCGCGCTGCTGATCGTGGTCGTGTTTCCGCTCGCGCTCGACACGTTCCGCCTGAACCTGATGGGCAAGTACCTGACCTATGCGTTCGTGGCGATCGGCCTCGTGATCGCGTGGGGCTACGGCGGGGTGCTCAGTCTCGGCCAGGGCGTGTTCTTCGGCCTCGGTGGTTACGCGATGGCGATGTTTCTCAAGCTCGAGGCGTCTGATCCGGCCGCCACCCATACGCAGACCACGCCGGGCATTCCCGACTTCATGGACTGGAACCAGCTCACCGCGCTGCCCACGTGGTGGAAGCCGTTTCACTCGTTGCCGTTCTCGATCCTCGCGGTGCTCGTCGTGCCGACGGCGCTCGCGTTCGTGATCGGCTACGCGATGTTCAAACGGCGCGTCGGTGGCGTGTACTTCGCGATCATCACGCAGGCCGTGGCGCTGATCCTCTCGGTGCTGATCATCGGCCAGCAAGGCTATACGGGCGGCGTGAACGGCATCACCGACCTGCGCACGCTGCTCGGCTGGGACATCCGCACCGATCACGCGAAGCTCGTGCTGTATTTCGTGAACGCCGCGCTGCTGATCGGTGCGCTGCTCGTCGGCCGCTGGGTTCAGCGCAGCAAGCTCGGCACGCTGCTGCTCGCGATGCGCGACAAGGAAGACCGCGTGCGCTTCTCGGGCTACGACGTCGCGATGTTCAAGGTGTTCGCGTTCTGTCTCGCGGCGATGCTCGCGGCCATCGGCGGCGCGATGTTCACGCTGCAGGTGGGCTTCATGTCGCCGTCGTTCGTCGGCATCGTGCCGTCGATCGAAATGGTGATCTACGCGGCCATCGGCGGCCGCATGTCGCTGGTCGGCGCGGTGTACGGCGCGATTCTCGTCAATCTCGGCAAGAGCTGGTTCTCGGAGAGTTTTCCGAACCTCTGGCTCTATCTGATGGCGGCGATGTTCATCGGCGTGGTGATGGTGTTTCCGAACGGGCTGGCGGGCCTCTACGACGAGCATGTGCGCCCGCGCGTGCGGCGGCTGCTCGGCGTGGCGAACAAGGGGGCGTGAAGCATGAGCAATACCGACTTTCTGCTCGCGATCGAAGACCTGACCGTGTCGTTCGACGGCTTCAAGGCGATCGATTCGCTCAATCTCTATCTCGAACGCGGCGAGCTGCGGGTGGTGATCGGCCCGAACGGTGCGGGCAAGACCACGCTGCTCGATCTCATCTGCGGCAAGACGAAGGAAACGGCGGGCAGCATCAAGTTCCGCAACGAGGAAATCACGCGTCTCGCGGAATTCCGCCGCGTGCGTCAAGGGATCGGCCGCAAGTTCCAGACGCCGTCGATCTACGAAAACCTGAGCGTGGCGCAGAACCTCGAAGTGTCGTTTCCGCGCGGCCGCAGCGTGTTCGGTGCGCTCGCCTATCGGGAGGATGCCGAAGTGGCCGATCGCGTGCGCGACGTGGCCGATGAAATCGGCCTCGCCGCCACGCTCGATATGGAAGCGGGGCTGCTTTCGCACGGCCAGAAACAGTGGCTCGAAATCGGCATGCTGCTCATGCAGGACCCCGAACTGCTGATGCTCGACGAGCCGATCGCGGGCATGAGCGTGCGCGAGCGCGAACTGACGGCCGAGCTGCTCGACCGCATCTGCCGCAATCGCTCGATGATCGTGATCGAGCACGACATGGCTTTCGTGGAGCGCATTGCGCACAAGGTCACGGTCATGCATCAGGGGAAGATTCTCGCGGAAGGCCCGATGGCGCAGGTGCAGGCCGACCCGCGCGTGATCGACGTCTACCTGGGCCACTGAGTCCGCCACCGGACGACAACACGGAGAACACATCATGCTGGAAGTCGACGATCTCGTCGTCAGCTACGGCCAGAGCGAGGTGCTGCACGGCATCGACTTTGCCGTCGCGCAAGGCGAAAGCGTGGCCGTGATGGGCCGCAACGGCATGGGCAAGACGACGCTGTTCAAGGCGCTGATCGGCATGCTGCCCGCCAATCGCGGCACGGTGCGCGTGGCCGGTGCCGACGTCTCGAAGGACGAGAGCTACCGCCGCGTGTCGAAGGGCATCGGCTACGTGCCGCAAGGCCGGCAGATTTTCGCGTCGCTGACCGTCGAGGAAAACATCCAGACGGGCCTCGAAAACGCGCAGAGCCAACGCGTGCCCGACGAGCTCTACGCGTTGTTTCCCGTGCTGTTCGACATGAGAAAACGCAAGGGCGGCAATCTGTCGGGCGGCCAGCAACAGCAACTCGCGATCGCGCGTGCGCTCGCGACCGACCCGAAAGTGCTGCTGCTCGACGAGCCGACCGAAGGCATCCAGCCGTCCGTCATCAAGGACATCGCCAAGGCGCTCAACCAGATTCGCACGAGCCGCAATATCGCCATCGTCGTATCGGAGCAGGTGCTGAGCTTCGCGCTCGACGTGGCCGACCGCCTGTTCGTGATCGAGGGCGGGCGCTTCGTGCACCAAAGCACGCGCGATGCGGGCGACACCGACCGCATCCGCGAATACCTGTCCGTCTGAGCGCGGCGCGGCGTTCGCGCGCCGCGCCGTCTGTCAATCCGCGAACCCAGGAGCGAACGTCATGCCCGAGACTCTCATCAAGGTCGATCTGAACCAGTCGGCCTACGAAAACGAACAGGTGCACAACCGCTGGCACCCCGACATTCCGATGGCGTGCTGGGTCAAGCCCGGCGACGATTTCATCCTCGAAACCTACGACTGGACCGGCGGCTTCATCAAGAACGACGACAGCGCCGACGACGTGCGCGACATCGACCTGTCGATCGTGCACTTCCTGTCCGGCCCGGTGGGTGTGCACGGCGCGGAGCCCGGCGACCTGCTGGTGGTCGACCTGCTCGACATCGGCGCGAAGGCCGACAGCCAATGGGGCTTCAACGGCTTCTTTTCGAAGACGAACGGCGGCGGCTTTCTCACCGATCATTTCCCCAGCGCGCAGAAATCGATCTGGGATTTTCATGGTGTCTACACGAGCTCGCGCCATATTCCTGGCGTGAATTTCGCGGGTCTGATTCACCCCGGCCTGATCGGCTGCCTGCCCGATCCGACTCTGCTGGAAACCTGGAACGCGCGCGAAACCGGTCTGATCGCGACCGCGCCCGAGCGCGTGCCGCCGCTCGCGAATCCGCCGTTCGCGGCCACCGCGCACATGGGCAAGCTCGCGGGCGACGCGCGCGACCAGGCCGCAGCACAAGGCGCGCGCACGGTGCCGCCGCGCGAGCATGGCGGCAATTGCGACATCAAGGATCTGTCGCGCGGCTCGAAGGTGTTTTTCCCGGTGTACGTGGATGGCGCGGGCCTGTCGGTCGGCGACCTGCACTTCAGCCAGGGCGACGGCGAGATCACGTTCTGCGGCGCGATCGAAATGGCCGGCTGGGTGCATATGCGCGTGAATCTCATCAAGGGCGGCATGGCGAAATACGGTATCCACAACCCCGTCTTTCAGCCCAGCCCGATCACGCCGACCTATAACGACTACCTCATTTTCGAGGGCATTTCCGTCGACGAGCAGGGCGGCCAGCATTATCTCGACGTCACCACCGCGTATCGCCAGGCGTGTCTGAACGCCATCGAGTATCTGAAGAAATTCGGTTATTCGGGCGCGCAGGCGTATTCGCTGCTGGGCTGCGCGCCGGTGCAGGGGCATATCAGCGGCGTGGTGGACATTCCGAACGCATGCGCGACCTTGTGGCTGCCCACGCAGATCTTCGACTTCGACATTCGCCCGAATGCAGACGGCCCGATCCAGTACATCCAGGGCGGGGTGGATCTGCCGTGTTCGCCGGATCTCGCGAACGCGTGAGCGACACACTGAAATCACGCAGGAACAGGAGGCCGTCATGCCAATCTACGACTTCGAGTGCGCAAGCTGCGGGCCGTTCTCCGTGATGCGTCGCATCGCGGATCGCGAACAACCGTGCTGCTGCCCCGACTGCGGCGCGCAAGGCGACCGTGTCGTCAGCGCACCTTCGCTCGCGCTGATGGGCGGGGCACGCCGTGCGGCACACGCAACCAACGAGCGTGCCGCGCATGCGCCGCGTCAGTCCGGCGACGGGCCGCCACTGCGCCATCGCGCCGGTTGCAGTTGCTGCTCGGGCGGTGCGGCGAAGCTTGCAGGCACGGCGTCGGACGGCCTCAAGCGGCCGGCGGGACGGCCGTGGATGATCAGCCACTAAGCTGTGCCGCGCGCGAGCCGATGCCCGGAAGCAGCGGCCGTCGCGTGCGGCATCAACGTGTACGTGTTCGAGGAGGAAGCGTCATGCGACATGGCGATATTTCGAGTAGCCGCGATTGTGTGGGTGTCGCGGTGGTCAACTACAAGATGCCGCGTCTGCACACGAAGGCGGAGGTGCTCGACAACGCGCGCCGTATCGCCGACATGGTGGTCGGCATGAAGCAGGGTTTGCCGGGCATGGATCTCGTGGTGTTCCCCGAGTATTCGACCCACGGCATCATGTACGACCGTCAGGAGATGTTCGATACGGCGTCGACGATCCCCGGCGAAGAGACGGATATCTTCGCGGCGGCATGCCGCAAGGCCAACGTGTGGGGTGTGTTCTCGATCACGGGCGAGCGCCACGAAGCGCATCCGCACAAGGTACCGTACAACACGCTCGTGCTGATCGACAATCGCGGCGAGATCGTGCAGAAGTATCGCAAGATCATGCCGTGGACGCCGATCGAAGGCTGGTATCCGGGCGACCGCACCTATGTGACGGACGGGCCGAAAGGCCTCAAGATCAGCCTGATTATTTGCGACGACGGCAATTATCCGGAGATCTGGCGCGACTGCGCGATGAATGGCGCCGAGCTGATCGTGCGCTGCCAGGGCTATATGTACCCGGCGAAAGAGCAGCAGGTGATGGTCGCGAAGGCGATGGCGTGGATGAACAACACCTACGTGGCAGTGGCCAACGCCACCGGCTGGGACGGCGTGTATTCGTACTTCGGGCATTCGGCGATCGTCGGGTTCGACGGGCGCACGCTCGGCGAATGCGGCGAGGAAGAAATGGGCGTGCAGTATGCGGAGCTGTCGCTCGGCATGATTCGCGACGCGCGGCGCAACATGCAGTCGCAGAATCATCTATACAAGCTGCTGCATCGCGGGTACACCGGCACGATCAACTCCGGCGACGGCGTGAATGGCGTCGCGGAGTGCCCGTTCGGGTTCTATCGCGACTGGATTACGGATCCGGACGCCACGCGTCGCCGTGTCGAAGCGCTCACGCGCGCAACGCCTGGTACGCCGGAGTGTCCGATCGAAGGTATTCCACACGAAGGCTGAGTGCATGCGCCCGGGTGTAATCGGGCGAATTCCTGAAAGGGATTCGCAGCGGTTTCGATCGACATGCCGGCGCCCGCACCGAAGCCGCGCCGAGCGGGTTCCGGTGCGGGCCTCTGACGGGTTAGAAGCGATGCACCATGCCCATGCGATAGACCATCTGGTTTGGCCCTGACGACGCGCCTGCCGACGCGTCCACGATCTGGGCATCGTCAAAGCTGGTCCCGGTACGGGCGCTGACGACATGCTGCCACGCGCCTTGCAGATACAGCGAAGTGCGCTTGCTCAGGTCATAGTCGAGCATCATGCCGATCTGGTGCCACTTGGGGACATATTTCGTGTCGGACGTGTACAGATGCGCCATGGTGAACGTGTAGGACGCTCCCAGCCAGAGAGCGTGAGTAAAGTAGTACTGAGCATTGAGTTCGAAGTTGTCGAATTTCCACGCATTCCACGTCGCGCCGTTTTGCAGGGCGGTATTGTCGATCCACGCATTGCCGTCGGGGTTGTAGACATCGACATGGGACCACGCGGCGCCGACGAGTACGTGGGTGAACTGGTAGGAAGCCGCTACGCCGATGTCCTGCTGCGACGAGCCGTTGAAGAGATCGCCACTGTTGACCGCGCCACCCGCCGCGAGCCCGGGATTGTTGAGCTTGAGGTAGGACGCCGCCGCAGTCAGGTTGCCGCTCTGGTAGTTCAGCGTGGCGCCCCAGACGCGATTGTTCGAGAATCCGCCGGGCTGGTTGCTGAAGCCGTACATCGCTTCCGCGGTGAGTCCGCGGTATGTCGGGGTCACGTACTTGACGGCGTTGTTGACGCGGAAATCCCAGTCCGTATTGTCGTTGTCGAACGGGTGGGTCGCGATGTCGCCGGCCCAGTTGCCGGCCGCCGTGATGCCGCCGAAGCCGAGCGCGTCGACGCTGGTATCGTACTGGCGTCCGAGCGTGAGCGTGCCATACCGTGACGACGACAGGCCCACGAACGCTTGACGGCCGAACATGCTCGAATCCTGACCGAGCTTGCCGCTGTTCACGTTGAAGCCGTTTTCGAGCTGGAAGATGGCCTTGTCGCCGCCGCCAAGGTCTTCACTGCCTTTCAAGCCCCAGCGGCTGCCGAATGTGTCTCCGCTCGACATCTGCCAGGCGCGATGACCGCCTGCATTGCTCGTGAAGTTGAGGCCTTCGTCTATCAGCCCGTATAGCGTGATGCTCTGCTGGGCGTGCGCCGTGCCTGCGAGCAGGAGTGCCGGCGCGAATACGTACCAGGGCAGTTTCTGCGATCGACGTTTCATTTAGTTCCTCTGACGGTGTGGTGGGGAAGTCGGCGCTGGATCGCGCCGACTTCGGTGTCGTCCCGGAGTGCGATCTCGGCGGACGAGGCAGTGTAGGCAGAGGAAAAGCGGTCGCCGCAACGTGCATGGAAAGACTATTTTTCAGTATTCGAAAGTGTCATGCGCCGAGGGATGCCGCGCGGAAAGGTGCGGTGCCTTGGAGCCGCATGGCGCTCGAACGCTTTGCGATGTGTTGTTTTCTGTCTTTCGCCGATTGACATGAGGATTTATTCGCGTGAAGCGCCGACATATCGGCACGGAATGTCGAGGCTACCCAAAAAAACGCGCGCGGCCACGAGGCTCGCGCGCAAACTCGGAGAACGGTTGCAGGGAGCGTTCAGTTGCCGCTCGACGCGACGGTATTGGCCGCCCCGGCACAATCGTGCTGGTACTTCTGCATCAGGCGCGCCTGTGCCGAATCGATATCGTCGGGATAGCTGCTCTCGTCTCCGGACGACGGGTTGTAGCCGACGGATTCCAGTTCGTTCAGTTCGTTGACGAGCTGCCGGTGGGAGACCGGGCCGTTCGCATGCACGAACGGATAGTCATGACATTGCGCGGACGTGAGCTTCGTCCCGGCATGCGCGGAGACGCTCAATGCGAGCATGGCGGCGCACACGAGATAACGGACGGGATGATTCATCTTCGGCTCCTGGATAGCGTTGAGTAGAGGCCGTACGGCAGGATGTCTGCGTCGGCCGCGAGGCGAAGATTAGGCACGGCGGACTAGCTAAACGACAGCGCGATGATGAAACATGTTTTAGGCAAGCACGGCTCGGATCATGTACCGGTTGCCGCAGGCATTGAAGGTTAAAGAATCGTTCATGCGCGTGCTTCCGGATGGTTAGGCGCGGCGGCGTATCGTCGAGCGATGGATCGATCGATGCCGCGCGCCGCGCGGTGGACACTGGGGTAAGGCAATGAAATCAAAGGTCGTCATGGCTGGGCTGGTCGCGCTGATGGGTGCGTCGCTGCCGGCGTTCGCGAAGGTGCAGGGAACCGGGCTCGCGATCGCCGATGTGACGCTCGCGAACGCGAAAGCCGAACAGCGGGATCGTGCGATCGATGCCGCACGTGATCTCGAATCGCATCGTGCGGACGCGGCCGGCACACGATCGCACCAACGCTGATCGCGCGTTGCCGCGCACCGTTCGCAGCCGGTCGCGGCGGCTCGCGTGCGTCGCGAGCCGTGGTACGAAATCGTGTCGCAAAGGCAAGCATGCCGGGTCGTTTTCAGCCTCCGTTGCAATGGCAAATAAGTCAGGATCAAAGCCGACCTTGACGTTATGTTGCCGGATATGAAACTTTCTTCACGAAGCCGACGCGCATCTTTTACGCGTGCACGCATAAGCTCTGCACGAGCGCGTTCGGCCGTCGGGTATCGAAGCGCATACGTCCCTTCGATGAAGACGAGAATCGTACATGGCATCATCCGCTTCCCCGGTCAACGAGCCGGCCTCGCCTGACAAGCCGGCCGTGGACGGCACGGCCGTCGCGCACGTCCTCACGATCGAAGACGACGAAATCACCGCGAACGAAATAGTCACGGAGCTGGAGGGGCGCGGCTTTACGGTCGAATGGGTGGCGAACGGGCGCGATGGCATGGCCCGCGCGCTCGGCAACGAGTTCGACGTGATCACGCTCGACCGGATGCTGCCGGTGGTCGACGGCCTCACGATCCTGACCACGATGCGCAGCGTCGGCGTGCGCACTCCCGTGCTGATGCTGAGCGCGCTCGGCGATGTCGACGAACGGGTCCGCGGGCTGCGTGCGGGGGGCGACGACTACCTGACCAAGCCGTTCGATCCCGAGGAAATGGCCGCGCGTCTGGAGGTGCTGCTGCGCCGGAGCCAGGCCGCGCCGGCCACGTTCGACACGACGCTGGTCGTCGGTCCCCTCAAGCTCGACCTGATCTCGCGCAAGGCGTTTCGCGACGGCGAGGAAATCGTGTTGTTGCCGACCGAGTACCGCGTGCTTGAGTACATGATGCGCAATGCCGGGCAAACCATTACGCGGACGATGTTGTTCGAGGCCGTATGGGGCTATCACTTCGATCCCGGCACGAACCTGATCGAAGTGCACATGGGTCGGTTGCGCAGGAAGATCGATCCATCCGATGCGAAGCAGATGATCCAGACCGTACGCGGCGCGGGGTATCGCCTTGGCTGAGCCGGCTACCGCGGCGTCGGCCGCGCATCACGTCCAGCCGGCACCCGCGCGACGCTGGTACTCGAGTACGTTTCGGCTGGTGTCGGTCTATACCGTGACGTTCTCCGTGTCGGTGATGCTGCTGCTCGGCTTCATCGCATCGGTGATCACGCACGACATGGAGCGGGAAACCGACACGGTGATCGATTGGCAGATGATCTACTTCGATTCGATCCAGGACGACCAGCTTGCCGCCGCGATCCTGCACCGGATCGAGCACGAGCGGATGCATACCAACTACTACGGGCTCTTTACCGCGGACGGCACGCATATCGCCGGCGATGTGCTGGCGTTGCCGGCCGGCCTGCGGCCGAACCGCAGCGGCGTGACGCTCGATCACACGATGCCGATCGCGGGAGACCAGGTGCCGCCGGTCGTCCGCACGATGGCGGAGCGGCGTGCGAACGGCGACGTGCTGGTGCTGGGGCGCGACCTCACGCACATCCTGCGTATCCGCGCGGCGATCATCCAGGCGCTGGTCGGCGGCGGGCTGCTGTGTCTTGGCACCGGCGTCGTGGGCGGTTTGATGCTCAGCGTGCGGCAAATGCGGCGTCTGAAGGAAATCCGGCGCATCACGCAGTGTATTGCGCAGGGCGACCTCGGCCAGCGGCTGCCGGTCGGCGGACACGACGAGATCGATCTGCTGTCCCATCTCGTCAACCATATGCTCGAGGAGATCGAGCGGCTGATGAACGAGGTAAAAGGGGTCTGCGACGGCATCGCGCATGACTTGCGGACACCGCTCGCCCATGTGCACACGCTGCTCGCGCAGGCGGCACAGCGGGCGGAGCGTCTCGACGATGCGGTGCTGGAGCGTCTCGTTTCGCGGGCACGCCACGAGACCGACGTGCTGCTCGATCGTTTCCGGGCGATGCTGCGTATCGCCGAAATCGGTTCCTTGCAGCGGCGCGGCGGATTTGCGGAGCTGTCGCTGGAGGATCTGGTCACGGACGTCGGGCAGTTGTTCGAACCGCTCGCGGACAGCCGCGCGATCCACTTCGTGCAGTCCGTCGAGCCGGTGGCGCGGATTCACGGCGATCGCGCACTCTTGTTCGAGGCGCTGAGCAACCTGCTCGACAATGCGCTCAAGTACACGACGGCGGGCGATACGGTGCGCCTGGAACTGCATGACACGCCGTCCGGCCCGCGCATCGACGTGATCGACAACGGCCCGGGCATCGCAGCCGACGAGCGCGAGGCGGTGCTGCGGTCCCGGTACCGCAGCCGCCGTACCGGGCATCTCGCCGGCGCCGGGCTCGGCCTGAGCATCGTGTCGACGGTCGTCAACGTGCACGATTTCACGCTGCGGATCGGCCATGCCGAGCCCGGCACGCGCGTGACGATCGAATGCTGGCCGAGGTCGCTGGGATGATGGCCGACCGGACGACGCTGCGCGTGTCGGCGTATGTCGGCCGCGAGGCCGGTTGACGATGCGCATCCTGCTCGTGACTTCGCCGCATCCGGAAGCGTCGTGGCTGCACAAGGCGCTGCAGGAAAGCGGGCACAGCGTGCCGCGCGCCGACGATCTGCGCGATGGCCTGTTCCTTGCGTCGCAGGAGGCTTTCGACGCGATCGTCGCGACCGCGTTCGAGCCCGGCAGCGATGCCGCGCTGATCGCGATGCTGCCGCGTTTCGTGGCCGACGGCGGCGGCGCCGCGCTCGTGGTGCTGATGGGCGACGCGTCGGCGCGCGAACGCATCCACATGCTGCGCGCGGGCGCCGATGCGTGTTTCTGCGCACCGTATTCGTTCATCGAGCTGCACGAACGCCTGCAGGCGTTGCAGCGGCTGGCCGGGCCGCGCGAGGCGGGCCGTTCGATCGCAGGGGTGTCCGCGGTCGAGACCCTGGCGCGCGAACTCGCGGACGGCAAGCTGCGCCTCGCCGTGACGCGCCGGGAATTCCTGTTGCTCGAATGCCTGATGCGCCATCCGAACGCGCCGGTGCCGCGCGACCAATTGATCCGGTATGTCTGGCAGGACAAGGAGGATGTCGATCCGTCGAGCGTCAATCTCGTGGTGTCGCGGCTACGCCGCAAGCTCGCGCGGCATCTGCCCGACGTCCGGATCGATACGGTGAGCCGCTATGGCTACCAGGTGACGCTGCCGGACGCATGAACGCGCGGTTTCCGCCGCGCAACGAACTGACGGGCGCACTGCCGATGGCAGCGCGCCCGTCATGCGTTTACGAGCCGAAGAACGGTATGCAGAAGTCGGGCGGGCCGACACAGTCGCCGGGGCCATCGGGCTGCGCGGCGGCACAGGCGGACAACATGACGCCGGCGGCAATCGCGACGAGCGCGAGACGGGCGGAACGGGCGAGCAACGAAAGCAGCTTCATGGATGGCGAGCCATTCGGGGGACAGGCGGCGCCGCTGGCGGCGCGAGCCGGGCATCGCGCCCGGCCGCACGGTCGCCCCCATCAATGCGAATAGAGCGTGGAGTTCAGGTACTTGAGCTGCCCGTCCTGTTCGGCTTGCACGAGTTCGGCGTGGACCTCGGCGCGCGTCTTCTCGTGGATCGGCTGGCCGTAGGGCGGCACCCACTGGCCGGCGGCCTGGGCGCCGGGCGCGCCGTCCTTGGTGGCGGCCGGGGACATCCGGGTCGGCTGGCTGCCGGTCAGCGCAAACGCGGGAACGGACAGCGTGCCGATTGCGGCAAGCATGGCGGCGGCGACGATGTGGGCGGTTTTCATGTCTGGAGTCCTCATGATGATTGAATGGGCATTTCCCCGGCGCGGCGTGTCGATATCGGCGTCGCACATGGGTTGAGGACAAGCATAGAGGAGGGGCGTTAGCGGATCGGCATACGCAACGTGAAAAGAAATTCATGCACTGCCGCGCATTCGCGGCGGACGTGAAACCGGTGTGTCGCCAGGATGAAGCAGGTTTCATGTTTCGGGCCGTTTCGATAACGGCGTTGTCACGCCCGCTGCCTAAATTGTGCGCCATCGCATCGCGCACGAGCGGCCATGCCGCCCGGGCCGGCGATGCGAGCAGACCGATCCACTCCAACGAAACCATCATGAAGAAATATCTGGCAATTCCGGCGGCGGTCGCCTGCCTGCTGGCGAGCGCGGTGCATGCGCAGAGCAGCGTGACGCTGTACGGCACGATCGACGCGGGCCTGGACTACATCAGCAACCAGAAATCGGCCGCGGGCGCGGGGCCCGTCTACGGTGTCCAGAGCGGCAACGTCAGCACGTCGCGCTGGGGGCTGCGCGGCAACGAGGATCTCGGTGGCGGGCTGGCCGCCGTGTTCACCCTCGAGAACGGCTTCAACGTCGCGAACGGCAAGCTCGGCAACGGCGGCGACGAATTCGGCCGCCAGGCGTGGGTCGGCCTCGCGAGCCGCCAGTGGGGTACGGTGACGCTCGGCCGCCAGTACGACTTCCTGGTCGACTTCGTCGCGCCGCTGTCGGCGACGGGGTCCGGATTCGGCGGCAACCTCGCCGATCATCCGTACGACAACGACAACCTCGCCAATGACACGCGGATGAACAACGCGGTGAAGTTCCGCAGTGCGAACTACGGCGGCTTCACGTTCGGCGGTGCGTACGGCTTCAGCAATCAAGGCGGCGGATTCAGCAACGACAACGCGTACAGCGTCGGTGCGCAGTACGTGAACGGCCCGGTCGACCTCGCCGTCGCGTACCTGCAGTCGAACCAGCCGGGCGGTGTCGACGCGCCGCAGAACACCGGCGGTTCGCTGAGCAGCGCCGACGGCGATGCGATGCTGACCGGCGGCCGCTGGCGCACGTTCGGCGCCGGCGCGCACTATGCGTTCGACCATGCCGCGATCGGCTTCGTCTACACCAGAACGATCCTGAACGACCCGCGCGAGCTGTCGCAGGGTGGCGCGTACGGCCGCGTGAACGGCCAGTTGCTGACCTTCAGCAACTACGAACTGAATGCGCGTTATTTCCTGACGCCGGCCTTCTCGCTGGGCGGCGCCTATACGTTCACGCAGGGGCGCTTCGACGATGCGGGCCGCGGCATCGCGCCGAAGTGGAACCAGTTCATGCTGCAGGCCGACTATGCGTTGTCGCGTCGCACCGACCTCTATCTGGAAGGCGTGTATCAGCGCGTGACGGGTGCGGACGGCGTCGCGGTGCTCGGCCACGCGGGGATCTTCAACCTTGCCGCGTCAGGCAACGATCGTCAGGCCGTCGTCGCGGCCGGTATCCGTCACAAGTTCTGAGTGGCCGGGCTGATGTAAAAAACGGCACCCGTCATCGCGACGGGTGCCTTGAAATGCGACACGCCTCGTCATGTCGCAAGGGATTCAGTTCGCTGAACTGGCCATCGTCGCGGCCGGTGCCTGCGTACCGGGTGCGGTTTCATCGGTCGACCACCCGCCGCCCAGCGCGGCGATCAAGCCCACCGCCGCGAGTTGTCGGCGCGTGTCCAGCTCCAGCATCGCGATCTTCGTATTGAGCTCGGTGGTCTGCGCCGTCACGACGTCGAGATAGCTGACGACGCCGTCCCGATAGCGCGACATCGACAACTGCAACGTGCGTTCGGCCGCATCGAGCGCTTCCTGCTCGCGATCGGCTTCGTCGCCGAGGTGATGCGTGAGCGCGAGGTTGTCTTCCACCTGCTGGCACGCGTCGAGCACCACAGCGCGGTATTTCGCGCCGTTCTCGGCGAGCTGCGCGCGCGCCTGGTCGGTGAGCGCCTGGCGCCGGCCGCCGTCGAACAGCGTCAGCGCGAGGCTGGGCCCGATCGACCAGATCTCGTTCGGCGCGCGGAGCCAGTGGCCGAGGCCCGAGCTCTGGTAGCCGCCGACCAGCCCGAGCGTGATGTCGGGGAAGAATGCCGCGCGCACCACGCCGATCTTCGCGTTGGCGGCGGCCATGCGCCGCTCGGCCGCCGCGACGTCGGGACGCCGCTGCAGCAGCGTCGCGGGAATGCCGGCCGGGATCGTCGGCAGATACGCCGCGTTCAGGTCCGGCGTCAGCGAGAACGACGACGCTGGTACGCCCGTGAGCGTCGCGATCGAGTGCTCGTAGAGCGCGCGTCGCGCCCGTACGTCCTCGGCCGACGCGCGGGCCGAATCGAGCTGCGTCCGCGCGCGCGACACGTCGAGATCGGACGCGATGCCGCCCGCGTGCCGGCTCATCGTCAGGCGCAGCGCGCGCTGATACGTGTCGATCGTGTCGGCCAGCAGCTGTTGCTGCTGGTCGAGCCCGCGCAGGCTGAAGTACGCGCTGGCGAGGCTGGCCTGCAGGCTCAGCCGCACCGACGCGAGATCGTCGGCGCTGGCCTGCGCGTCGGCGCGCCCGGCCGCGACTTCGTTGCGGACTTTCCCCCACAGGTCGAGGTCGTAGTCGAAGCCGGCGTCGAGCGTGTTGTCGCCATAGACGTTCGGCTGGTTCGAGCCGCGCAGCGGCCGCGTGGCCGATTGGCGGTTGCTCGAGATCTGCGCGCCGAGACCGATGGTCGGGAAGAGGCCCGAGCGCGCCTGATCGAACAGCGCGGCCGCTTCGTCGTGGCGGGCGACGGCCGCGGCCACGTCGGGGTTCGCGGCGGCCACCCGTGCTTCGAGCCGATCGAGCACGGGGTCGCGGAACGCCTTCCACCAGCCGTCGCGCGCGATGCGGTCGGCCGGCTTCGCGGCCTGCCAGCCGCCGGCTTCCTTGAAGCTGGCGGGCAGCGCCGTTTGCGGCGCGTGATAGGCGGGCGCGAACGAGCACGCGGACAGGAACGCGACGCCGGCGAGCATCGCGCAGAGCCGAAGCCGGTTAGCCATGCGCACGCTCCGTATCGCGGGCGACCGACGCGACGGTGCGGGCCGGCGCCGCGAGCCTGACCGGGTCGCCGTCGGCGAGCGAATCGGGCGGATTGTCGATCACGCGGTCGTCCGGCGCGAGGCCGGTCGCGATCTGTACGTGCGTGCCGAGATCGGTCGCGATCGTCACCGGCTTGAATACCGCGCGATCGTCCTTGCCGACCACGGCGACCTGCAGGCCGGCCTGCCGGAAGATCAACGAGCTGGCCGGAATCGTCAGCACGTGGGTGCTGCCGGCCGGCAGCGCGAAATGCACCTCGGTGTATTCGCCGGGAATCAGCTTGCCTGCGGCGTTGTCGACCATCAACTGCACGAGCAGCGTGCCGGTCGAGTCGGCGATCGAGTCGTCGGTGTCGGCGAGCGTCGCACGGAAAGTCTCGCCCGGATGTTCCGGCACGGTCAGCGTGGCCGTCATGCCGGGCCGGATCGCGGCGGCCTCGTTCTGCGGCACGCTCACGTAGACGCGCATCCGGTGGACGTCGGATACCGCGAACAGCTCCGGGCCGGCGCCGCCGCCGGCCGAGATCAACTGGCCGATGTCGGTCTTGCGCGCGGTGACGACGCCGTCGAACGGCGCGACGATGCGCTTGAACGCCTCGAGCGCGTCGAGGCGCCGCACGTTGGCCTCGTTGGCCGCGACGATCGCCTGCTTGGCCGCGAGGTCGCTGGTCTTCTCGTCGGTTTCCTGCTGCGACACCGAATCCTGCGCGAGCATCCGGGTCCAGCGCGCGGCCGTGGACGCGGCGAGCTTCTCGTTGGCGAGCGAGCTCTGCAGGTCGGCGCGCGCCTGCTGCAGTTGCTGGTCGAGCTCGGGCGTATCGATCAGCCCAAGCAGTTGCCCCGACTTCACGTGCGCGCCGATGTCGGTGTACCACGCATGCAGGTAGCCCGACACCTGCGCGTGGATCGGTGCGCTCTCGAACGCGGACAGGTGGCCAGGCAGCACGAGCGTCGCGCCGTCGCCGCCGGTCGACGGCGTGTACGCGACCACGGTCGGCACCGCTTGTTCGGCGGACCAGGTCGTCATTTCCTGTTTCGCGTGCGCGCGGCCGACGATGCCGGTCGCCACGATGCCGACCGCGATCAGCGCGGTGATCGTGGCGACGAGCTTGAGGTTGGGCAGCCGTTTCGGCGACTTGATATCGATCTCAGTGGACATGGGAAGCTCCGGACGCGGAAGGGGAGGAAGCGCGGGACGCGTCGTGCTTGAGCGCATCGCGCCGGTGCACGAGGCTGAATACGACAGGGACGAAGAACAGCGTCGCGATCGTCGCGCACGCGAGGCCGCCGATCACGGCGCGGCCGAGCGGCGCGTTCTGCTCGCCGCCGTCGCCGAGGCCGAGCGCCATCGGCGCCATGCCGATGATCATCGCGAGCGCGGTCATCAGCACCGGGCGAAAACGCGTGAAACCGGCTTCGAGCGCGGAGGCCAGCGCGTTGCCGGTTTCGGCCAGGCGCTCGCGCGCGAAACTGACGACGAGGATCGAGTTGGCGGTGGCCACGCCCATGCACAGGATCGCGCCGGTCAGCGCCGGCACCGACAGCGGCGTATGCGTGGTGAACAGCATCCAGACGATGCCGGCCAGCGCCGCCGGCAGTGCCGAGACGATCACGAATGCGTCGGCCCACGAGTGGAAGTTCACGACGATCAGCAGGTAGATCAGCACGATCGCGCCGACGAGGCCGAGCAGCAGGCCGGCGAATGCGCCGTTCATGGTCTGCACCTGGCCGCGCAGCGTGACGGTCGAGCCCTTGGGCAGATCCTTCGCGGTGGCCTTGACGATATCGTCGATGTCGGTCGCGACCGCGCCGAGGTCGCGCCCCTGGGTGGTCGCGTAGATGTCGAACAGCGGCTCGATGTTGTAGTGCGACACCACCGCGTTGCCGACCCCGCGCGTGATCGTGGCGAGGCCGCCCAGCAACTGGGACTGGCCGTTCGCGCCGGTGACCGGCAGGTTCTGCAGCGCCGACAGCGTGGTCATCCGGTACTGCGGCGTTTGCGCGACGATCGGGTAGGACACGCCGTTGCGCGGGTTGAGCCAGTAGGTCGGGTCGACCTGGCTGGTGCCGGCCAGCGTCGCGACCACCGAGTTCGTCACGTCCTGCTCGGTGATGCCGAGCTGGTCGGCGCGCGTGCGGTCGACCGTCACCGTGAACTGCGGATAGGTGCTGGCCTGCTGGATGCGCGGGTCGGCGACGCCCGCGATCAGGCGCAGCTTGCGGTACAGCTCGTGCGCATAAGCGAGATTGGCCTGCTGGTTGGGGCCGGCCACCTGCAGGTCGACCGGGGCCGGTGCGCCGAAGTTGAGGATCTGGCTGACGATGTCGGCGGGCAGGAACGAGAACGTGGTGCCCGGATAGGCGCGCGGCAGGCGTTCGCGCAGCGTGTGCACGTAGTCGGCGGTCGGCGCGTGATCGCGCGACAGCGAGATCAGGATGTCGCCGTCCTGCGGTCCGAGCGTGCCGCTGTTGTTGTAGGTCAGGTTGATCCCGCTGTTCGGCAAACCGATGTTGTCGATCACTTCGCGCAACTGCGCGGGCGGAATCACGCCGCGAATCGTGTTTTCGATGCGGTCGAGCTCGGCGGCGGTTTCCTCGACCCGCGTGCCGACCGGCGCACGCACGTGCAGCGCGATCTCGCCGGAATCGATGGTCGGGAAGAAGTTGCGACCGAGCGACGGTGCGAGCAGGAAGGATGCGGCCACGATGCAGAGGAAGGCGACGACGAACGGCTTGCGGCGCGTGAGCGCGAGGCCCAGCAGGATTCGGTACGACGCGCGCACGGACTCGAAGCGGCGCTCGAATGCACGCTGGAAGCGCACCAGCGGATTGCGCGACGGCGGGACGTCGTGCGCGCCGGCATGGCCCGCGTGCGGGTCCATTACCGCGGCCAGTTCGCCCGATGCATGACCGGCCGATGCGTGCGGCTTGAGCAGGTATTGCGCGAGCATCGGCACGAAGGTGCGCGACAGCACGAACGACGACACCATCGAGAAGATCACTGCCTTGGCCATCGGCACGAACAGAAAGCGCGAGATGCCGTCGAGCATCAGCATCGGCACGAACACGATGCAGATGCACAGCAGCGAGACCAGCGCCGGCATCACGATCTGCTTCGCGCCGTCGACGATCGCGGTGCGCGTGTCCTTGCCCTGTTCGAGGTGCCAGTTCACGTTCTCGATCGTCACCGTCGCATCGTCGACCAGGATCCCGACCGCGAGCGCGAGGCCGCCGAGCGTCATCACGTTGAGCGTTTCGCCGGTGGCCGCGAGCAGCGCGATCGCCGAGAGCACGGCCAGCGGGATCGACGCGGCGATGATCAGCGTCGAGCGCCACGAGCCGAGGAACAGCAGGATCATCAGCGAGGTCAGCGCGGCGGCGATGATGCCTTCGCGCGCCACGCCGCTGACGGCGCCGTTCACGAAGGTCGACTGGTCGCCCATCGTGACGAGCTTCAGGCCCGGCGGCAGCGTCTGTTCGACCAGCGGCAGCTTCGCCTTCACGCCGGCGATGATGTCGAGCGTCGATGCCGAGCCGTTCTTCAGGATACTCATCAGCACCGCGCGGTGGCCGTCCACGCGCACGATGTTGCCCTGCGGCGGGTAGCCGTCGCGCACATGGGCGACGTCACGGATATAAATCGTCGTGCCGCCGACCGACTTGATCGGCAGGTCGTTCAACGCGTCGAGCGAGAGCGGGCTGTTGTTGAGCTTGATGTTGTATTCGAAGCGGCCGATCTTCTGCGTGCCGGCCGGGATGATCTGGTTCTGCTGCGCGAGCGCGTGCGCGACGTCCTGCGCCGACAGCCCTTTCGATTGCAGCGCCTGCGGGTCGAGGTCGATCTGCACCTCACGTGTCTTGCCGCCGTACGGCGTCGGAATCGCGACGCCGGGCACCGACAGCAACTGCGGCCGAATGAAGTTGACCGCGTAATCGCCCAGCTTCTGTTCGTCGAGCGTGTTGCTGGTCAGCGCGATCTGCAGCACGGGCACGGTCGACGCGTTGTAGTTGAGGATCTGCGGCGGCGTGGTGCCGGGCGGCATCTGCTTGAGCACGGTCTGCGAGATCGACGTGACCTGCGCGGTCGCCGTGCGGATATCGACGGTCGGCTGGAAGAAGATCTTCACGATGCCGTAGCCGCGGAACGATTGCGACTCGATGTGCTGGACGTCGTTGACCGTCGTGCCGAGCGTGCGCTCGTAGTAGGTGATCACGCGTCCGGACATGTCGTCCGGCTGCAGGCCGGCGTAGTTCCACACGACGCTGATCACCGGAATGCGGATGTCCGGGAAGATGTCGATGGGCGTTCGGACCGCAGCAAGCGGGCCCGCGATCAGGATCAGCAGCGCCAGTACGACGAACGTATAGGGCCGCGTGAGCGCGAGCCGGACAATTTTCAGCATGAGGTGCTGCTCCGTTCAAAAGCGTCGTGAAGAAGAGCCGGATGTGCGCGTCTTCGGGAAAACACCGAGGCGCAACCGCTGACCGCATTCTGCGGAGCGGCCCCTAACAACGGGTCGCAAAAAAGATGAAACAAGTTTTAAGGTGCGGGCGCACTCAGCCGAGCATGTAGCCCGAGCCGCGGATCGTGCGGATCAGCGGCGCCGCGCCTGGCCGGTTCACCTTCTTGCGCAGGCGGCCGATGTGCACGTCGATCAGGTTCGTGCCGGGATCGAAGCGGCAGCCCCACACGGCCTCGAAGATCATCGTGCGCGTGAGCACGCGGCCGGCGTTGCGCATCATGAATTCGAGCACGCGGGATTCGGTCGGCAGCAGCGCGAGCTCGCGCGCGCCTAGCGTCGCGCGTCGCCGCACCAGGTCGAGCGCCAGCTCGCCGGCGCGCAGCACCGTCTCGACGCGCGTGCCGCGCGGCCGCCGGCGAATCAGCACGTCGATGCGCGCGCACATCTCTTCGAGCGAGAACGGCTTGACGAGGTAGTCGTCGCCGCCGGCGCGCAGCCCCTCGATACGCTGGTCGACCCCGGACATCGCACTCATCACGAGGACCGGCGTATCGAGGCCGACGCCGCGCATCGTGGCGAGGATCGTCAGCCCGTCGAGGTCGGGCAACATGCGATCGAGCGTGACGACGTCGTAGTTCGCGCTCATCGCCCGGGCCATGCCGTCGCGTCCGGTGCGCGCGACGTCGATCTGGTGGCCCGCGGCACGCAGCGTGTGCGCGATGTGATCGGCGATCAGCGGATCGTCTTCGATCGTCAGGATGTGGGCCATGGCGTACGCGATCCGGCGGAATCAGGCCGCGGCAAGCTGCATGGCCGTGCGCTCGGGCGTGCGATAGTGATCGACCACGTAGTCGATGAAACTGCGCACTTTCGTGGACAGATAATTGCGGCTCGGGTAGAGGATCGATACGCGGCGCGGGCCGCCGTTCACGTCGTAGCGTTCGAGAATCGGCACCAGGGTGCCGCTCGCGAGATCGTCGGCCACGAGCGGATGCGGCAATTGCGCGATGCCCATGTGATTGAGTGCCGCGATCCGCACCATCGTGTTGCTGGTCGACGCCAGCGCATTGCCGGTATAGATGCGCGACGAACCGTCGACATCCGAGAACTCCCAGTTGCGCGCGGCGCCGTTCGACACCGTCAGCAGGCAGTGCGTATTCAGTTCGACCGGCTCGACAGGCGTGCCGTGGCGCGCGAGGTAGTGGGGAGAGGCGACAATCACGTCGCGCACGCTCGTCAAGGTGCGCGACACGAAGGTCGAGTTGACCAGGCGGTGATCGTCACAGAAGCACACGTCGTAGCCGCCTTCCACCATGTCGACCTGGATATCGAAGGTCGTCACGTCGAATCGCACGCGCGGATGCTCGATGCGATACGTGGACAGCAGCGCGCCAAGCCCGGCCGCCACCGAGGTTGCCGACGCGGCGATGCGCAGCGTACCGTGCGGGTCGCGATTGACCTGCGCGAGATTCGATTCGATCTCGTCGAGCTTCTCGATGATCGTGCGGCAGCCGTCGAGATATTCGCGGCCTGTCTCGGTGAGCGACAGGCTGCGCGTGGTCCGGTTCAACAGGCGCATGTTCAGATGGGCCTCGAGCATGCCGACGCTGCGCGTGACCGCGGCGGCCGACATGCCGAGCTGACGTGCGGCGAGGCTGAAGCTCGATAACTCGACCACGCGCGTGAAGACACGCATCGCTTGCAGTTGGTTCATGATCGGCGAGGAATGGAGTTGCCGGAAATGGGGGGGCGCGTCCGTCTTCAGCGGGCTACGTCGACGCATCGCGCCGCGCCTGCCGGGGCGGGCAGCGAATTCATTATGGAAGGCACGCGGGTGGGGGGCGCTAAAAAAACAGCGCTGGCCGGATGAAATTTCGTTTAGAAAGCAGCGCCGTCCGACGGACGATGACGCGGCGCGTTTTCTGGAAATTTTCTAAAAAAAGATTCATGCGCGGATCACAAATCTTCAGGCGGCAGACGGATACCGAGATCGATAATGGGATCACGTAACCGCGGCAAGGACGACAGAAATGGCACAACCGTTGAGCATCAAGATGATCGAGGAGCGCGGCAAGCTCGTCGTGCTGATGTCGATCGAACGGGGCGCGGCAGTGCTCGATCCGGAGGATGTGGATGCCGTCATCCAGTATTTGAGTTTGCTGCGCGCGTCGATGCGGCCCGCGGTGCCGGAACGTCCACCGCACGCGCAGCAGTTCGTGACGGAAATGGATCCTTGCTGGTATGCCGAGCGCCATCCGCTGGAGGGCGGCGTGGTGCTGTTGATGCGCCATAGCGGGCTCGGCTGGGCAAGCTTCGCACTCCCGCCGCGCAGCCTTGAACGGTTGCACGGTTCGCTGACGCAACTGCTCGAGGACGAGCGGCAGGCGATCAGCCTGCCTCACTGAAGCTGCTGCCCGCACGCGCCGGCATTCAGCGTCGTCGCCACGGAGCGGTTCGATAGCCGCCCGGGCGTGAACGCTGCCGTCCGGCGCGGGCCGCGGCGCGCGCTATCCGCGCCCGACGAACGGCATCGCGGTCGCCATGATCGTCATGGTGAGGATGTTGGTGTCGAGCGGCAGATTCGCCATCTGGACGATCGCGTTCGCGACATGCGCGACGTCCATCCGCGCTTCGGGCGCCAGGCTGCCGTCCGCTTGCGGGACGCCTTGCGTCATCCGTTCCGTGAGCGCGGTGGCCGCGTTGCCGATGTCGATCTGGCCGCACGCGATGTTGTACCGGCGGCCGTCGAGCGCCAGCGACTTCGTGATCCCGGTCACCGCGTGCTTGGTCGCCGTGTACGCGATCGTATCGGGGCGCGGCGCGTGCGCCGAGATCGACCCGTTGTTGATGATTCGGCCGCCCTGCGGCGTCTGGGTTTTCATCAGCCGCCATGCGGCCCGTGCGCACAGAAAAACGCCGGTCAGGTTCGTCGCGACGACGCTGTTCCACACGTCGAGTTCGTATTCGTCGAGGGCAACGACCGGGGCGTTGCGGCCGGCGTTGTTGAACAGGACGTCGAGCCGACCGAACCGTTGCGCGATCTGCGCGAACGCGTGGTCGACCGACGCTTCGTCGGTGACGTCGACGGGAAACACCTGCGCGTCGCCGCCGGCGGCGCGGATCGCGTCCTGCGTTTCGCTCAACGACGCCTCCGTGCGCCCGAGCAGCGCGACGGTGAAGCCGGCCTGGGCGAGCGCGATGGCGGCGGCGCGACCGATGCCGGAGCCGGCGCCCGTGACGGCGGCGAATTTCTTCGAGACAGACATGGCTGGATTTCCTGCGGGTTGAGTGAGGGGCGGCCGACGATGACCGAAGTCATCGCCACTTCGGCAATGTAGTCGAAATGCGTGATGCACGGATTCGAGCGACATCATGAAACGCGCTCGACGAGACGGCGACTATTTCTTCCGGGCGACCGCGGCTTTGCGGCCACGCGCACCGGTTTCCGCAAACAACTCGACCACGACATCGCGCAGCCACCGGTTGCCTTCGTCCTGATTGACCCGCGTGTGCCACAGCATATGGATCGGCGCACCGGGCAGCGTGACGGGCAGCGCACGCCAGCCGAGCGAGAACGGCGCGGCGAGCTGCAGCGCGAGATGCTCGGGCACCGTCGCGATCAGGTCGGTGCGCTGTAGGATGTAGCCCACGCTCATGAAATGCGGCACCGTCAGCCGCACCTGGCGCTTCACGCGGCGCCGCGTCAGCCATTCGTCCACTTGCCCGTGCCCGGTGCCGGCCGACACCACGACCAGATGTTCGGCGTCGCGCCACGCATCGACCGTCAGCGGCGCCGCCTCGAGCGGGTGGCCGCGCCGGAACAGGCACACGTAGCGCTGATCGAACAGCCGGCGCTGATAGAACCCGCCCTTCAGTTGCGGCAGCAGGCCGATCGCGAGATCGACGCGGCCGTCGGCCATTTCGTCGCCGAGGTTGATGCTCGTATTGCGTACGGTGTTGAGCGCGATGCCCGGCGCCGATCGCGACAGGTGTTCGAGCAGCGCGGGCAGGAATACGACCTCGCCGATATCCGTCATGCCGATGGTCAGCGTGCGCGTGGCGTGCAGCGGATCGAAGCCGGTCTCGGGGTTCAGCGCGGCGTGCAGCGTCGCGAGTGCATGCGACACGGGTTCGGCGAGACGCAGCGCGAACGGCGTCGGCACGACGCCGCCCGGGCCGCGCACGAACAGCGGATCGCCGAGCCGGCGGCGCAGCTTCGCGAGCGCGTTGCTGACGCCCGGCTGGCTCATGTTCATCTGCTCGGCGACGCTCGACACGCGCCGTTCGTGCATCAGCCGCTGGAAAAGCACCAGCAGGTTGAGGTCGATATCGCTCAGTTCCATGGGGTTTGGACGGCCCGGTTCATTGCATTCAGTGATGAAGCAGATTCATTTCATTTTATTGCTGGATGAAAGTCCACTCATGAAAATACCGATACGACGCATGCCTTCGACATGACCGCCGCGTACGCCGAATCCCCCACCTATCCCTATCGGAGACACCTTCATCATGCAGACGGACCTGAAGATCGCGATCGTCGGCGCCGGCATCGGCGGCCTGACCCTCGCGCTTGCATTGCGCGAGCACGGCATCGACGCGCAACTCTACGAGCAGACCCATGAATTGCGCGAAGTCGGCGCGGCCGTCGCGCTGTCGGCCAATGCGACGCGCTTCTACGAACGCATGGGCTTGCGTGCGGCCTTCGATGCGGTATGCGCGGACATCCCGGGGCTCGTCTATCGCGACGGACGCAGCGGCGCGGTGATCGGCCATCATCGCGGCGAACCCGACTACCGCCGGCAATTCGGTGGCGCGTACTGGGGCGTGCATCGGGCGGATCTGCAGGCCGTGCTGTCGACGGCGGTCGGTCCCGGCTGCCTCCATCTCGGTCATCGTCTGGTCGACCTCGCGCAGCACGCCGATCACGTGACGCTGTCGTTCGACAACGGCACGCAGGTCGACGCCGATCTCGTGATCGGTGCGGACGGCGCGCGTTCGATCACGCGACGCTGGATGCTCGGCTACGACGATGCGCTGTATTCGGGCTGCTCGGGCTTTCGCGGCGTGGTGCCGGCCGCGCGCCTGGATCTGCTGCCCGATCCCGACACGATCCAGTTCTGGGTCGGGCCGCACGGGCATCTGCTGCACTATCCGATCGGCGACGACGGTGACCAGAATTTCCTGCTGGTCGAGCGGCATCCGTCACCGTGGCCGTCGCGCGACTGGGTCGTGCCGGCCGAGGAAGGCGAGCAACTGCGCGCGTTCCGGAGCTGGCATCCGGCGGTGGTGCAGATGATCACGGCCGTGCCGATCAGCCAGCGCTGGGCGCTGTTCCATCGTCCACCGCTCGGCCGCTGGAGCCGCGGGCGCGTGACGCTGCTCGGCGACGCCGCGCACGCGCTGGTGCCGCACCATGGGCAGGGCGCGAATCAGTCGATCGAGGATGCGGTGGTATTGGCCGCGCAATTGGCCAAGGCCGGCCCCGGAAATTGGCGCGAGGCGCAGGAAGCCTACGAGCGGCTGCGTCGCGGCCGGACGCGCAAGGTGCAGTACGCGTCGATCTCGGCGGCCGACGTGCTGCATCTTCCCGACGGGCCGGCCGCGCAGGCGCGCAACGCGCGTCTGGCCGAGCGCGACGGCGTGCTGCATCACCTGGACTGGATTCACGATTTCGATGCGCTCAACGAGGAGCCGAGCGAGCGGCAGGGCGGGACGTGGCTGTGAGCGGCGGGCGGCGCGCCGGGCAGGGCGGCCATCGACGGCGGTCAGCCGATTACCGACCCGCCAGCCCGAAACGGTCGGCGCAACGGGCGCCGGCCGTCACTTCACACACTCCAGCGCATACTTCAACCCCTGCCCGAGCAACCCGCGCCACACGTCCCACGTATGTCCGCCGTCGACGATCCGCAGTTCGGCCGGGTTCTGCGCGCGGCGCAGGTGCGTGTACAGCACGCTCGATTCCGCCTGGATCGTCAGGTCGTCGTCGCCGGCCGCGATGAACATCGGCACGCGCCAGCTGCGCGCGAAATAGCCGCGCAGCAGCGCCGGGTAATTGAGTTCGTGCCACACGCGTGAATCGAACTGCCGGTCGCCGAACACGCCGACGTAGCGCGCGGCGGAATTGAGCGGCGGCTCGTTCGCATAGATCGCGGGACTCAGCAGCATCGCGCCGCAGAACAGCCCCGGTTCGAGCAGCGAGAAGCGCAGCGCGCCGAAGCCGCCCATCGACACGCCGCCGATCGCGCGGCCCGCGCGCTGGTTCGACACCGCGAAGTGCGCTTCGACTTCCGGCAGCAGGTTGTTGAGGAACGCGCTCTGCATCTTCTCCTTGCGATCGACGTACCAGTCGGTGCCGCCCTGCGGCATCACGATCACGACGGGCGGGATGTCGTGGCGCTCGATCAGCGTGTCGGCGGTGGCCTGCAGGCGGCCCTGCGTGACCCAGTCGTTCGCGTTGCCCGCGTTGCCGTGCAGCAGGTACATCACCGGGTAGCGCGCGCCTTCGGGGTTGTAGCCGGGCGGCAGATAGACCGTGTACGACCAGTCGCGCTTCAGCGACGCCGAGCGGAACGTGCGCAGCACGACGCTGCTGCCCGGATTGACGGACGGCTCCTGCGCGGCGGACGGCGTCGTCGCCGTCTGGACGGCCGGCGGCGCGGGCGAGGCCGCCGGCGCGGCAGCCGGCCCCTGTGCCGGCGGCGTGGCATGGGCGGTGGCGATGGCGCCGGCGAGCAGGGCGAGGGCGAAAGCGAGCGGAAGGGCGAGTCGGCGCATGGCGAATCGTGTCAGGAGAGGCGCCGGCTATCGTAGCAGCGGCGCGTGACGGCGCGGCGCGTCATGGCCGCGAACGGAACGGCAGCCGCGCGACGAGCGGCCCGTAGAGTTTGGCGACGAGATACAGCAGCCCGATCGCGACGGCGTCGGCGGTCAGGCCGAGCGGCACGTCGAGATAGCCTTCGGTCGCCTGGTAGAGCAGCGAATCGACCGCGAGCGAGATGCCGGTGCCCGCGACGAAGCACAGCAGCCCCTGCCGGCCGATGGTGCCGATCCACGGCATCGCGTGCGCGACCTTCTTCATCCAGCCGAGGTGCACGAGCTTGGCGGCGAGCCACGCGATCGCGAGGAAGTTCACGAGCCGCAGCGCACCGAGGTTCTGCTTGATCGACGGATCGGTCGGGAACGGTTCGATGCGCAGCCGGTAGTACGCGCCGGCCGCGACGATCGCGAGCGACGCGGCCGTCAGCAGCCAGCCCTGCGGCCGGGGCGCGAGCGTCTGGTAGACGGGCTGGCAGCGCGCGATCACGCCCAGCACGAACAGGAACTGCCACGCGAACGGGTTGAAATCCCACGGCGCGCCTTCGACGGTCGGCAAGAAGCGCGCGACGTGCGGCGCCGCGTACCACAGCGATCCGCTGAACGCGAGCATCAGCCACGGCTGCGTGCGGGCGAGCGGCAGCGCGAGCGGGACGAGCAGCGCGAAGAACGCGTACATCGGCAGCACCGACGCGAGGTACGGCTGGCGGCGGAACAGCAGGATGTCGCGCAGCGCGGCGAGCGGCTTGTGCAGCAGCCCGTCGAGGTCGTTGGTCGGCATGTTCGGGCCGTCGATCGCGAACGCGTTCAGCGCGGCGGTGATCAGCAGCATCAGGCCGGCCGTCACGAGGAACGCCCGGTAGATCTCGAACGCACGCCGGATGAAGCGCTGGCGCGCGGCGGCCTCGTCGTGCCGCTCGGCGAGCGAGTTGTACGCGATGGCGGTCGCGAAGCCGCCGAGGAACACGAACACCTCGGCCGCGTCGCACAGCGCGTACGCGTGCAGCGTGACGCGCGACAGGATGCTGCCGCCGATGTGGTCGACGACGATGACGAGCAGCACGAGGCCGCGGAAGAAATCGAGCTCGGCGTAGCGGCCGGCCCGGGCCGGCGCGGTCATCGGAGCGCCTTCCGGCGCGGGCCGCGGGCACGGCCGGCACGCGCCGCGCAGGTGTCGGGGTGAAGCATGACTTCGTGAAGAAATGGCGAACGGATGCGCATTGTGCCACCGATGCGACGCCCGTCGGGTTTACGCGGATGGCGGGCCGGCCTGCCGCTGCCGATAAGCCCGGTCAGGCGGTCTGCGCAAGGGGCAGTTGGACGAGCGCAACGCTTTGCGCGCGACGCCCCGGACCCGATGGACGGACGGTTTACGACGTGACACCATTTTGTCCTCACGCGGCCGCACACCGCGTCGTCCGCCCTGCGGGCCACACATACAACAGCTCAAACATTCGCCGGGCGTTCGGCCTGCCCGGCCCTCGGCTCCGGAGATCCGTCATGAAGCACCCCGTCATTTTTGCCGCCGCGCTCGCTGCCTTCGCCGCGCCGGCTTTTGCCGAGACCAGCGTGACGCTGTACGGCGTGATCGACGAAGGCTTCAATTACACCAACAACGTCAACGTCAATGGGGTCGGAAAGACCAATTACCAGCTCGCGAGCGGCTATGCGCAGGGCAGCCGCTGGGGCCTGAAGGGTAGCGAGGATCTCGGCGGCGGGCTGAAGGCGGTCTTCACGCTGGAAAACGGTTTCGACGTGAACAACGGCCGGCTCGGCCAGGGTGGCCGCATGTTCGGCCGTCAGGCGTTCGTCGGGCTGTCCGAGTCGCGCTTCGGCACGCTGACCTTCGGGCGCCAGTACGATGCGGTCGTCGACTATCTCGCGCCGCTGACCGCGAACGGCAACTGGGGCGGCACGCTGTTCTCGCACCCGTTCGACAACGACAACACGGACAACTCGTTCCGTGTCAACAACACGGTCAAGTACGCGAGCGCCGACTGGAACGGCCTGACGTTCGGCGGCACGTACAGCTTCAGCAACAGCACGGGCTTCTCGAACAACCGCCAGTACAGCATCGGCGCGCAGTATTCGCTGGCCGGGCTGCAGGTCGCGGCCGCGTACCTGCAGGCGAACAACCCGGGCATCGGCAGCGCGGGCGCGATCGCGGCCGACGACGCGAACTTCGTCGCCGACCGGCTGCGCATCTTCGGCGGCGGCGTCAACTACACGTTCGGCCCGGCGACGGTCGGCGTCGTCTACACGAAGACCGACGTGAAGAACCCGGTATCGACGGTCTACCTGCCGGCGTCGACGTTCGCCGGTCTCGGGCTGACCGCGACGAAGTTCCAGAACTTCGAAATCAACGGCAAGTACCAGCTCACGCCCGATTTCTACCTCGGTGCGCAATACGTATACACGGACGGCAAGTACGATGCCGCGGCCGGCTCGTTCAAGCCGAAGTACCACACGGTCGGCCTGATGGCCGACTACAGCCTGTCGAAGCGCACCGACGTGTACCTGCAGGGCGCGTGGCAGAAGGTGGGCGGCGACAAGACGGGCACGGCGGCCGACGGCGGCTATGTCGTCGGGACGGACGGCCCGTCGGCGTCGTCGAACCAGTTCTCGGTGCGCGCCGCGATCCGCCACAAGTTCTGACCGGGCGCCGGCGCCGGGGCCGAGCGCCCCGGCACGGCCGCCGTCAGTCCGCCCGGTGCATGCCGCCGAGCGTTTCCGCGAGCCAGTCGACGAAGATCCGCACGCGCGGCGCGAGATGCCGGCCGGTCGGGAACACCACCGACACGGGCAGCGGCGCCGCGTTCCATTCCGGCAGCACCTCGACCAGGGAACCGTCGGCGAGCAGCGGCGCGAGCCCGTCGCGCGGCGCCTGGATCAGCCCGAGGCCCGCGAGGCAGCACGCGAGATACGCCTGCGAGCTGTTGACCGACACGATGCTGTGCATCTTCACCGCGTGCAGCTCGCCCGAATCCATGTCCGCATATTCCCAGTCCAGCTCGCGGCCCGTTCGGCTCGAAAAATAACCGACCGCGACGTGATCCGGCAGCTCGTCCGGCGAGCGCGGCGTGCCGTGGCGCGCGAGATAGGCGGGCGACGCGCAGTTGATCTGGGCCATCTCGCCGACGCGCCGCGCGACGAGCGACGTGTCGGACAGCACGCCGACCCGCACCGCGCAGTCGATGCCGTCGGCTACGAGATCGACGAAGCGGTCGGTCGTGCTGATCACGACGCGCAGGTCGGGGTAGCGCGCGTGGAAATCCGGCAGCGCCGGAATCACCTGGTTCAGCGCGAAACGCTCGGGCAGGTCGACGCGGATCACGCCGCGCGGCGATGCGCCGGCATCCTCGAACAGCGTTTCCACATCGTCGAGATCGGCCAGCAACCGCACGCAGCGCTCGTAGTAGGTCGCGCCCTCGGCGGTCAGCGCGACGCGCCGCGTCGTGCGTTGCAGCAGGCGGATCTTCAGGTGCTTTTCCAGATATTGGACGGCGTTGCTGACCGTCGGGCGCGGCAACTGGAGTTGCTCGGCCGCTTTCGTGAAGCTGCCCAGATGGGCGACGCGCGCGAAGGTGCGCATTGCTTGCAGATGGTCCATGCGGGGGCGGGAGCGTGGCGATTGGAACAGGCTCCATTGTTAATCATCGTCGAATGAATTGGTTGGGGGTTTCGCGTTTATCGCGCGCCGCGATGCGTTCAGAATCCGGTTGATTCAGTCAACACCGCAAGGACACGGACATGGACAAGCATCGACTGGGCCGCACGGGCCCGCAGGTTTCGGCGATCGGGCTCGGCTGCATGGGGATGTCGGACTTTTACGGGCCGGCGGATCGCGACGAAAGCATCGCGACGCTGCACGCGGCGCTCGACCACGGCATCACGCTGCTCGATACCGGCGACTTCTACGGGATGGGCGACAACGAGATGCTGATCCGCGACGCGCTGCGCGGCCGCACGCGCGACCAGGTGCTGATCAGCGTGAAGTTCGGCGCGCTGCGCGATCCGGCCGGCGGGTTCGCCGGCTACGACGCACGGCCCGCGGCGATCCGGAACTTCGTCGCGTATTCGCTGAAGCGGCTCGGCACCGACTACCTCGACATCTATCGGCCGGCCCGCGTCGATCCGGCCGTGCCGATCGAGGAAACGGTCGGCGCGATCGCCGATCTCGTGAAGGCCGGGTACGTGCGTCATATCGGGCTGTCGGAAGTCGGCGCGGACACGATCCGCCGCGCGGCCGCCGTCGCGCCGATCGTCGATCTGCAGATCGAATACTCGCTGCTGTCGCGCGGGATCGAGGCGGACATCCTGCCCGCGTGCCGAGAACTCGGGATCGGTGTGACGGCGTACGGCGTGCTGTCGCGCGGGTTGCTCGGCGGCGGTTGGAGCGCGGCGCGGCAGGGCGAGCGCGATTTCCGCGCGGCCAGCCCGCGTTTCCAGGGCGAGAACCTCGAGCACAACCTCGCGCTGGTCGATGCGCTGCGCGCGGTCGCGGAGGAGAAGGGCAGCAATCCGGCCCAGGTCGCGATCGCGTGGGTGCTGTCGCGCGGCGCCGACATCGTGCCGCTGGTCGGCGCGCGCAAGCGCACGCAACTGCAGGACGGTTTGCTGGCCACTAAATTGCAACTAACGGTCGATGACCTCGAACGCATCGAAGCGGCGGTTCCCGCCGGGGCGGCTGCCGGCGAGCGTTATCCGGCCGCGCAGATGGCGCACCTCGACAGCGAGCACGGCCGGGGGTGATCCACGGGGCCGGATCGCCGGGGCCGGACAGCCTCGGCCGACGGCCCCGAGCCAGCCTCAGGCAAAACCAGATGGCGGGCGGCAGGGCGGGCAGGCACCATCGGCGCCGTACTCAACGACGGAATACCTGCCATGCAGATTCATACGCTGACGATCGTCGTGCTGGTTTTCCTGTTGGCCGGCGCGGTGAAGGGGATGATCGGACTCGGGCTGCCGACGATCGCGATGGGGCTGCTGACGCTCGCGATGCCGCCGTCGGCCGCGGCGAGCCTGCTGCTCGTGCCGTCGCTCGTTACCAACGTGTGGCAGTTGTGGCTCGGTCCGTCGTTCGGCGCGTTGCTGCGCCGGCTGTGGCCGCTGCTCGCCGGCCTGGCGGTCGGCACGCTGACGGGCGGATTGCCGGCGCTCGCGGCCGGCAGCACGTGGACGCACGCGGCGCTCGGCGTCGTGCTGGTGCTTTACGGGCTGTGGGGGCTGGCGGCGGCGCGGCTGCCCGCGCCGGGGCGCCATGAAAAATGGTTGTCGGCCGGGGTCGGCTACCTGACGGGCGTCGTGACGGCCGCGACCGGTGTGTTCGTCGTACCGGCGGTGCCGTACCTGCAGGCGCTGCGTCTGTCGAAGGACGATCTGATCCAGGCGCTCGGGCTGTCGTTTACCGCGTCGACGATCGTGCTCGGCCTGCAATTGCGCGTAACGGGCGCATTGCAGACCGTCGATCTCGGCGTATCGGCGCTCGCGCTCGTGCCCGCGCTGGCGGGGATGGCCGGCGGCCAATATGCGCGGCGCGTGATGAGCGAGAAGCTGTTCAAGCGTTGCTTCTTCATCGGGCTGATCGCGCTCGGCGCGTATATGGCGGGCTCGGGGTGGCGGTGAACGTGCGCCCGGCCGCCGAATGATCCCGAAGCCGGTTTCGGCAACCGGCTCCGGGAACGGTCATGGCATGACGTTCGCGCCGCTTACGCCGGATCGGTGTACTTCAGCGTCCAGCCGACCGTGCGGGTCGCACCCGCGCCGAGCGCGAACGGCTTCGTCGTGCACGCGAAGTTCGAATGCAACTGCCCGATCGGCGTCGTCGACAGCGGATTCGTCGCGCCGTTCGCCGTGTCGAAGGCGGACAGCGCGCAGTTGTCGAACCCGGACGCCGCATAGCCGGTCGCGGCGCTGTTCGCGTACGTCACCGATACGCCGTCGCCGTTGGCCTGCGTGGACGCGAAATCCGCGAACGACGTGAAGTCCGTCTCGACCGCGAGGTTGCCGGTGAGCGTGCCGGAACTCAGCGTATCGCTGCGCGACACCGTGCCGTGCGCGAAGGTCAGCACCGTGTGCACCTGCAGGTCGAGATCCGTCGTGTATGCGGCGTTCTTCGACGCGAGCCGGAACTTCGTCGTATCGAACGACACGATCACCTGGCCGTTGCTCTGCTGCACGTTCAGGTTCTTGTAGTACGTGACGGGAATGTAGGTCTTCGCGTTGTACGTCACCTGCGGCACCAGCAGCGCATAGCCGAGGTCGGTCGTGCCGTAGATCAGCTTGTCGGAGAACGGCACCGGGTAATACGGCGTGTACGAGTTGTAGTCGGGCGCCTGGCTGAGGTTCAGGTTGATCACGCGCCGGCCGTCGCGCACGGTGAGCAGCGCGGCGCTGTACGGATGCGCGGCGTCGCCCGGCTGGTTGTACCAGGTGAGCGTGTAGCGCGGCAGCGCGTCGAGCCACGCGCGGTAGTCCGCATCGGCCATCGGCGCCTGGCCGCCGAAGCCGAGCTTGTTCCACCATGCGTTCACGTACAGGTACTGGTGCAGCAGGCTGAAGTTCTCGCCCATCACGCGCGGCTTGCCGCGATAGGTGTCGGTGCCGCGGCCCTTGACCCACATGTTCACCGACGGCGTCGGCAGCGACGGGTCGTACCAGTACGTGTCGAAACGACGCGCGGCCTGGTAGATGAATGCATACGCAACCTGTTTCTCGCGATCGGTCAGCACGCCGGCATTGGCCGCGGCCGTCAGCACTTCCATGAACGCGGAATCGCCGTACGGGCCGATCGAGCGGCCGTAGTTGAAGCCCTGGCCGTCGGCGTTCAACTGCGGCAGGATCAGGTCGACCGACTTGCGCAGATAGCCCTTGAGCTCCGGCGTGAGGTTCGCTTCATTGCCCATCTCGAACGTACGCTCGACCACTTCGCCGATCAGCAGCGTGCTGTAGCGGTCGAAGCGCGCCTGATCGTAATAGGTCGTGTGCGTGTTCGATGCTTCGTCGGAGAACCCGCCCGACGAGTCGTTGCGGATGTGGTTCGTCAGCGTGTACAGCAGCGCGTCGCGCGCGCTCATCGCGGCGACCGCCGGATCGGTCTTCGATGCGAACGACGGGCTGCTCCAGCCGAGTTTCTGGCGCAGCCCGGCAATGCCGTAGGACACCGCGTAGTAGTTCTGAGCGGTGTTGAGCGACGCGATGTCGATCGGCGTGCCGGCCGCCGGGCACGTACTGGTCTTGCCGCTCGCATCCGGGCCGAACATGTCGCAGAAGGTGAGCCGCTGCTGCAGCGTCGCGAGCATCGCGTCGCTGAAGACTTCGTTGAGCATTCCGTGCGCCTTCAGGTTGTTCAGCGCGACGAGGTAGTAGTACTCGCCCCACGACGTGTTCGCATACGTGTAGTTGCTGCCCGACTGCGCCATCATCGCGGTCGTGATCGTCTGGTACGTCGCGAGGTAGCTCGCGTATTGCGGGTCGTTCTTCGACTTCATGTCGATCAGGATGTACGACAGGCCGAGCGCGAGCTTGCCGGGCAGGAATTTGTCGCCGGTATTCGTGTCGAGTACGTGGACGGGCGTGCCGTCGCCGAGATCCATCACGACCTGCGTGAAATCGGGCGATTTCCGGATCAGGTCGAACAGCGCGCGCATCTGGCCCATCATCGTGACCGGGATGTTCGTGCCGGCCGGCACGCTGGTGTCGGGCGCGCCATAGACGAGCGCCTGCAGCGAGTTCGACGCGAGCGTGGGCGTGGTGGGCGTGGTCGACGAGGGGGGCGAGGGCGGCGTGTCGGTCACGTCGTTGCCGCCGCACGCGCTGACGAACACGACGGAAAGGGCGCTGAGCGCGGCGCCGAGCGCGAATCTGCTGCGCGGATGCATGGTGTCTCCAGTTTTGAATAGTGGTGAAGCACGGGCACGTGTGGCCGATGCCGTGCTCGATGCCCGTACCCGGCTGCCGCCTTGCAAACCCTGATCCCTGAAGGCGGACGGCCTGACAGCACAAATCGAGCAGGCAAGCGTTCCCCCTGCGCGGGCCATGATCGGTGTCGCGCCCCAGCATTGGAAAACGTTTTCCAAATTTAGGCATCCATCCGCGTGATGTCAATGAACTTTCACATCGGATATGCCGGTAGAAACCCGAATGGCGGGAGCGGAGGGTGCGGGAGGGGAAATCGGCCTTATGCGAAAATCGCCGGGATTTTCGTTGATGATCGAATGGTCATCGGGTGAGAGGAATCGCGCTTTGAAGCGGCGGCCGGGGCGTGACATGGAAACCGATTCTCGATACGTAATGAGAGAAAACGTTATCCATAAGAATCGAGGTGCATTCCGGCACTCCTGACCACCGGCCGCCGCGTGCGACGCCGCGCCGTTTCGACGACGTTCAAAGCTGCTTCTCGATCGCCGCCTTGTCGATCACCGACCACACCTGGCGGATCTTGCCTTCGTGAAACTCGTAGAACACGTTCTCGGCGAACGTGACCTTGCGGCCGTCGACGGCGAGCCCCATGAACGTCCCCTTCGGCGAACACGCGAAGCGAAGGCGACACGCGACACGCGGCGGCTCGCACACGAGCAGCCGGATGTCGAAGCGCAGATCGGGAATGTCGCGGAAGTCCTGTTCCAGCATCGCGCGGTAACCGGCGAGGCCGAGCGGCCGGTCATTGTGGATCACGTCGTCGGACACGTACTCGCCGAGCGCCGTCCAGTCCTGCCGGTTCAGGCAGTGGATATACGCGCGATAGCGGGTGGCGAGATCGGTATCGGTCATGGTCATGTCTCCGTATGTCGATGGGGCGACGCGAATGCGGCGCGCGTCAGCGCGGCGGTGCGCCGCCGGACAGGAATGCGACGAACTCGCGCGTGTACTTCGGCAGCGCGTCGAACGACCGCGCGCAGAGCGTCAGCTTCCGATGGCTCCACGGATCGGACAGCTCGACGAGCCGCACGTCCATCGTCAGCATCGCGCGCTCGGCCGCATGCCGCGACACGATGCCGATGCCCACGCCGCTCGCGATCACGCGGCAGATCGCGTCGAAGCTCTTCAACTGCACGCGATAACGAATCCGCTTGCCGATTGCGCGCGCCTGATCGGCGAGATGCACCTGCAGCGCGCTGCCGTCGGTGAGGCCGATGAAGTCTTCGTCGGCGATGTCGTCGAACGCGACCTTGTCGTGCGACGCGAGCGGATGCGCGGCCGGCACGACGACGATCAGCCAGTCTTCGCGGAACGGCTGCTGTTCGAGCCCGCCGAGCCCGACCGAATCGGCGACGATGCCGACCTCGGCCGTCTTGTTGCGGATCGCATGCACGATCTCCTGGCTCGAGCGTTCCTCGACGCTGATCGACAGCTTCGGATGGCTCGGCAGGTAATCGGCCAGGGCGTCGGGCAGGTATTCGCTGAGCGACGCGGTGTTGCACAGCAGCCGGATATGGCCGCGCAGCCCCTGGCCGTATTGCTGCAGTTCGCCGCGCATGTGATCGATCTGCTGCAGCACGGTGCGCGCGTGGTGTTCGAGCGCGCGGCCCGCATCGGTGGCCTGCGCGCCCGTCTTGGTCCGGTGCAGCAGCGGCACGCCGAGTTCGTCCTCCATCCCGCGAATGCGCTCGCTGGCGGCCTGCAGCGTGATGTGCGTGCGTTCGGCGCCGTTCGTGATCGTGCCGGCTTCGCAGATGTTCAGGAAGAGCCGCAGGTCGGTCAGGTCGAAGCGCATGATGGGCGGAGCGATGGGTGGGGATGGCCGATAAGTTAGCAGGAACCGCCGCGCCGGTCTCAGGGGCAGCTTGAGGCCTGGTTCGTCGCTTCCGCATTTTCGGGGTGCGATCGGTGGCCGATCATGGACGCACATCAACCGGGGAGCCCGTCATGCGGATCGATTCGTCATGGGGCGTGTCGTTCAAGATCGCGCTGCATTTGCTGTTCCTGTGCATTGGCGTCGCGTGGGCCGGTGCCGAATTCGTCGCATGGTTGCGGTGAATGTCACGGATCACGCCTATTGAAATCAGTCGGCCATAGTTTTTGTCGACGAAAATTCTTCCGTTTTCTAGCGAAAAGACCATCAAGTTTTTCCGGATCGGACCGTATTACCGGTAGCGAATGCCGGTCGGCATCCGGTCCGTGATCGTTTGTCATCATTGTTTGCATCCGGTTACACGTCGGCCGTTCCGTTTTTGAGATGCTTGAAAGATTGTCAAACCGGAGTCGGATCGTCCATGAAAACGCGCGAGATTTACCGCAAGACGGCGTGGCTGTCGGGCCTGGCCGCCGTGCTCGTCATGGCCGGTTGTGCAAGTACGCAGTCTGTTCCGCCGAGCGACACGCTCGCGGGAAAACCCGCTGATGCGAGCCCGCCTGTCGCGCCATCGGCCGCGCCTATGCCGGCCGCGCCGATTCTCGTCGCGCAAAAGTACGTCGTGAAACGCGGTGACACGCTGACGGGCATCGCCTCCGCGAACGATTGCAGCGTGGCCGACTTGCGCACCTGGAACAAACTCGCTGCGAACGGCAGGCTGCGCATGGGGCAGGTACTGCGCATCGTCAAGCAGCAGCCGCTGCCGCCCGCGGGCGCGGCCGGCACGCAGACTGTCGCGAGTAATGGTGCGGCGGGGAATCAAGCAGCTGCGCAGACAACAGCGCAGGCCACTTCACAGGTCGCCGCATCGACCGCGAGCGATCGCCAGGTCGTCAAGGAAACGAAGCGCCGTGCGGGCGGCGTCGCGCTCAAGTGGCCGGCGACCGGCAAGATCGTCGACGGGTTCCGGCCGGGGCAGACCCGCGGCATCCAGATCGCCGGCCGGCCGGGCGACCCGGTTCGCGCCGCGGCCGACGGCCGCGTGATGTACGCGGGCACTGGCCTGAACGATTACGGCAGCCTGATCATCGTCCAGCACAACGCGGATTTCCTGACCGCCTATGCGCACAACCGCAAGCTGCTCGTGAAGACGGGCGACATCGTGCATCAGGGCGACGCGATCGCCGAGATGGGCGATCTCGACAACTCGCGCGTCGCGCTGCTGTTCGAGGTGCGGCGCGACGGCAAGCCGGTGAATCCGATGCCGTACCTGCCTTCGTCGCAAGGGTGAAGCGCGGCCGTTTCGCTGGAACGCGACGGCGGTCGCTGCTACGCTAAGGTTTGTTCATGCGAATCCCGCTATCGCGGGGCCGACGGGCGTCTTCGGGGAAGCGCGGCGAATGCCGTCGCGGGCCGGCTGTCGGCGTGAACGGTCGCGCGTCGCCGATGCGCGGCCGCGTTGCTTCGCGCCACCGTTTCCGACAGAACAGATCTCATTCATGGAACATTCTCCGACTCGCCGCTCGCTGTTGCTTGCCGCCGTGGCTGCACCGTTCGTTGCCGCGTGCACGTCGGCGCCGGTCGCCGACCAGGGGCGCGCCCATACTGCCCAGGCCGAACTCGCCGCACTCGAAAAAGCCTCGAACGGGCGACTCGGCGTCGCCGCGCTCGATACGTCGAACGGCGTGCGCATCGCGCACCATGCGCGCGAACGCTTCCCGCTGTGCGGCACGTATGCGGTCATGGCCGCCGCCGCGATGCTCGCGCGCGGCTCGCTCGACGCGTCGCTGCTGCCACGTCGCATCCTGTATCGCCGCTATGAAATCGTGTCGGGCTCGCCGATTACGGAAAGCCACGTCGACACCGGCATGACGATCGCGCAGCTGTGCGCGGCGATGCTGCAGTCGGGCGACAAGGGCGCGGGCAACCTGCTGATGGGCGTGCTCGGCGGTCCGCAGGCCGTCACGGCGTTCGCGCGCGAAAGCGGCGACACCACCTTCCGCCTCGATCACTGGGAACCCGAGCTGAACAAGGCCGCGCCCGGCGACGAGCGCGACACGTCGACGCCGGTCGCGATGGTCGACACGTTGCAGCGGCTGCTGCTCGGCGACACGCTGCGCGAACCGCAGCGCGCGCAACTGACGGAATGGATGACCGGCGGCGCACGCGCGGCGACCGGCATCGCGGCGGGCGTGCCGCCCGGCTGGCGCGTCGCGGACAAGGCGGGCACCGGCGGCTACGGCACGACGACCGACATCGCGGTGCTGTGGCCGCCGTCGCGCGCGCCGATCGTGATGGCCGTGTCGTTCACGCAGCCGGACGCCGCTGCCGCGGCGCGCGCGGACGTCGTCGCGTCGGCGGCGCGCATCGCGGCGGGCGCGCTCACCGCGACCGCCTGAACCCCCGGCGTCTCGCGCAAAGCCGGCGTTTGGCTTATCGTGTCGGTCAGCGCGCGCCGACGCCGGCGCGCGGTCCTTCCGCGCCGTTTTCCGTTTCCCGTTCGCCATGCGCCGACTTCCGCCCCTGCACGCGCTGCAGATCTTCTCGACGGTGGCTCGCCACCGCAGTTTCACGCGCGCAGCCGAGCAGCTGTGCCTCACGCAGGGCGCGGTGAGCCGGCAGATCCAGACGCTCGAGGCGCATTACGGGTTTCCGCTGTTCAAGCGGCATGCGAAGGGCCTCACGCTGACGGCGGAAGGCGAGCAACTGTTGCCGGTGGTCGACGAGAGCTTCGCGCGGATCGAGGACATCTCGATGAAGCTCACGCGGCAGCGCACCGATCTCGCGCTGAAGGTGCCGACCTGCGTGATGCGCTGGATGCTGCCGCGCATCATGCGCTTCCAGGGCGAACATCCCGATCTCCACGTGCAGATCACGACCGCGTGGCAGCACGTCGTCGATTTCTCGAGCGAACCGTTCGATGCGGCGATCGTCTACGGGACGTCGCCGGGCCCCGGCGTCGTCGCGCTGCCGCTGTTCGACGAACGGCTGACACCCGTGTGCGCGCCCGAGTTGCGGCAGGCGTCGCCGCTCGGCGCGGTCGGCGATCTCGCGCGTCACACGCTGCTGCATCCGACGCGCGACCACCGCGACTGGCGTGCATGGCTCGACCATGCGGGCGAGCGCGGCGTCGATCCCGCGCGCGGGCCGACGTTCGACACGCTCGATCTCGCGACGAACGCGGCGATGCAGGGCTTTGGCGTCGCGATCGGCGACGTGACGCTCGTCGACGACGACGTCAGCGCGCGCCGGCTCGAACGGCCGTTCGACATCGTGCTCGAAACCGGCGCACGCTACTTCTTCGTCTACCCCGAGAACCTCGGCAGCCAGCAGAAGATCCGCGCGTTCAGCGACTGGATCGCGCGCCATCGCGACTGACGCGCGGCGCCGCGGCGGGCTTTACTGGTAGGTCACGACGGCGATCATCGGTGCATGGTCGTTGCCCGGACGGTCAGGTAAAACGATTGCGCGCGAGGCCTGCGTGAAGAGCGCCGTCTTCAGCGAACGCTGCGTTGCCGCGTCGACGAACGCGATCTGGCCGGCGGCCGGGCGCGGGCAGTCGGGGCGCACGTGTGCCTGCGCCGCATTGGCGTCGAGTGCGAATGAGCAGGGTGGCTCGACGATCATGCCGGAGAAGTAGATGATGCCGGACGCGCCGGCGGCAAATGACGAGGACGAGGCCAGAAGCGAGGCAGCCAGGGCGAACGAGGCGAACACACGATGCTTCATGACAGGCTCCAGAGAGGAAGCGCGTCGCAGCGGGGCCGCTCGGGTGGCAGTCCGTCAACGCTACGATGCTATCTGCGTAAACGGCAAAACCATCGGACCTCTTGAATCAAAAAACGAAAATATCGGTAATCAGCAAATGACCGCGTGGTGCTTCAACCAATGTAGGCCGGATCTGCGCATCCGCAAGTCGGGGAAACGCCGGGTGGCATAAGATCGCATGACGAACGATTGCCGTAATCGTTGTGCCGGCAACGGTTTGCATCGTCCGGAAAGCAAAACGGCCGCTCGTGAGTGAGCGGCCGTTTTGCCGTGAAGCGGGGCGTGCGGGGTTCAGCCCGCGCGCTTGCGGATCGCACCCACGACGACGAGCAGCACGATCGCACCGATGATCGACGCGATCCAGCCGGCGCCCTGGCCCGGCGCATACCAGCCGGCGGCGCGGCCGATATAGCCGGCCACCAGCGAGCCGACGACGCCGAGCACGACGGTCATCAGGATGCCCATCTTGTCGTCGCCCGGCTTGAGTGCGCGGGCGAGGAGGCCGACGATGAGCCCGACCACCAGGGTTTCGATGAATTGCAGCATGAATGCCTCCCTATAGCTGTGCTGTTGACGAAAGGAAGTTGACCCGTGCGATGCACGAGGGTTCCATGCGGCGGCAAGCCGGCGCGTGGCGTGCGCAGTATCGCATGCGTTCGCGTCCGGCGGATGTCACTTGGCAGGCGCGTCGGCAACCGGGTCGAGGCGGCGATAGCCTTCGGTCGCGTTCAGCAGCGTGCGCGTGTAGTCGCGTGCGACCTGCCCGGCCCGCACGTCCTCGATCCGCAACTGCTCGACGATCTCGCCGTGCTGCATCACCGCGACGCGCTGGCACAGGAAGCCGATCACCGCGAGGTTGTGGCTGACGAGGATCATCGTCAGGTTGCGTTCGCGATGCAGGCGGCGCAGCAGGTTGAGGATCTCGGCCTGCACCGAGACGTCGAGCGCGGACGTCGGCTCGTCGAGCAGCAGCACGCGCGGCTCGACGATCAGCGCGCGCGCGATCGCCACGCGTTGCCGCTGGCCGCCCGACAACTGGTGCGGATAGCGGAAGCGGAACGCGGGACCAAGGCCGACCTCGGCGAGCGCGCGGGCGATCCGCGCATCGGCGTCGCCGATCGCATGGATCGACAGCGGCTCGCGCAGCGTCTGGTCGACCGTGAAGCGCGGATGCAGCGACGCGTACGGGTCCTGGAACACCATCTGCACGTGCCGGCGGAACGCGCGATCGGGCGTGCCGCCGACCGGACGGCCATCGATCGACAGGCTGCCGGACGCGAGCGGCACGAGGCCCGTCAGCGCACGCAGCAGCGTCGACTTGCCGGAACCCGATTCGCCGACCAGCCCGAACACTTCGCCGTCGCGCACCGCGAAGCTCGCGTCGCGCACGGCGTCGACGTGACCCGTGCGGGTCGGGAAACGGATCGATACGTGATCGACGTCGATCATCGTGCGGCCTCCTGCGGGTCGTGTGAGCTCGGCGCGGGCGCGGCGGCGTCGAGCCACGCCGGATCGCGCCGCAGCACCGGCAGTTCGTCGGGCGGGTTCGCGAGCGGCGGGTTCGCCGCGAGCAGCCCGCGCGTATAGGGATGCGTCGCATCGCGCAAGTCGCGCGCGGCGCAGGTTTCGACCACGCGGCCCGCATACATCACCGCGACGCGATCGCAGAACGACATCACGAGCGGCAGGTCGTGGCTGATGAATATCAGGCCCGTGTCGTGCCGCGCGATCATCGCGTCGAGCACCGCGAGCACCTGCATCGACACCGCGACGTCGAGCGCGGAGGTCGGCTCGTCGGCGATCAGGAGGCGCGGGCCGGTCGACACCATCATCGCGATCATCACGCGCTGGCCCATGCCGCCCGACAGCTCGTGCGGATACGCATCGGCGACGCGCGCCGGGTCGCGGATCTGCACGGCCGCGAGTGCCTCGACGATCCGCTCGCGCAGCGCGCGGCCGCGCAAGCCCGGCTCGTGCCGCCGGAATGCTTCGCCCATCTGCTTCGCGACGGTCATCACCGGGTTCAGCGAATACTTCGGGTCCTGCAGGATCATCCCCATCTGGCTGCCGCACAGGCGCCGGCGTTCGCTCGCGGACATCGCGAGCAGATCCCGGCCCGCGAAGCGCATCGTGCGCGCCGACCAGCGCGCGGCGTCGGGCAGCAGGCCGAGCAGCGCACGGCCCGTCAGCGACTTGCCGGAGCCCGATTCGCCGACGATGCCGAGCCGTTCGCCGGGCGCGAGGGTCAGCGACAGGTCGTGCACCGCGTCGGTGACGACGCCGTCGTGCCCGCGAAAGCCGATCTTCAGGCCGTCGATCTCGCAGAGCGGCGCAGGCGCGGGGGTGGAATGCATCGGCATGTCAGGCTCCGTGGCGAGGGTCGAAGACGTCGCGCAGCCCGTCGCCGAGCAGGTTGAACGCGAGACTCACGAGCAGGATCGCGATGCCGGGCAGCGTCGCGACCCACCACGCGTCGAGCAGCACGTTGCGGCCCGACGCGACCATGAAGCCCCACTCGGGGCTCGGCGGCTGCGCGCCGAGGCCGAGAAAGCCCAGGCCCGCGACGGTCAGGATGATGCCGGCCATGTCGAGCGTCGCGCGCACGATCACCGACGACATGCACAGCGGCATGATGTAGCGCAGCAGGATGCGCGGGCCCGACGCGCCTTGCAGCCGCGCGGCATGGATGTAGTCGGCCTGTGCGATGCGGATCGTTTCGGCGCGCGCGAGCCGTGCGTATGCCGGCCACGCGGTGATCGAGATCGCGACGACCGCGTTGATCACGCCGGGCCCGAGCGCGGCCGCGAAGGCGAGTGCGAGCACGATCTTCGGGAACGCGAGCGCGATGTCGGTGATGCGCATCAGCACGCTGTCGACGAAGCCGCCGCAATAGCCGGCGGTGGTGCCGATCAGCAGGCCGATCGGCACCACGATCACGACGACGAGCAGCGCGATGCCGAGCGTCAGGCGCGAACCGGCGATCATCCGCGAGAGGATGTCGCGGCCGAGCTGGTCGGTGCCGAGCCAGTGCGACGCGGAGCCGGGCGGCAGCAGGCGATCGGACAGCACCTGGCGCAGCGGATCGTGCGGCATGATCAGCGGGCCGACGATCGCGACGACGACCAGCGCCAGCAGGATCGCGAGCCCGAACAGGTTGAGCGGATTGGCCGCGAAACGGCGCCAGCGGCGGTAGGCGAGGCCGCACGCGGCCTGCGCGCGCGACGCGGGCGCATCGGAAAGCAGCCACGCGCGCAGCGTGAGCGGTGCGGCATTCATGGTCGGGTAGCCTTCGGCATGGACGGTGAAGGAAGCAGGAGGGAAACGGTCATGTCGAAGCCGTCCTCAGCGCGCACGCGGATCGAACACGCGGTACAGCGCGTCGGTCAGCAGGTTGACGGTGATGAACATCGCGCCGATCACGAGCGTCGCGCCGAGCACCGCGCTCATGTCGGCGTTCAGCAGCGCGCCGGTCAGGTACGAGCCGAGCCCGGGCCACGCGAACACGATCTCGGTCAGCACCGAGCCTTCGAGCAGGTTGCTGTACGTAAGCGCGATCACGGTGAGCAGCGGCACCGCGATGTTGCCGAACGCATGCCGCCAGATCACGCGCCGCTCGGACAGGCCCTTCGCGCGCGCGGTGACGATGTATTCCTGGCTCAGCTGGTCGAGCATGAACGAGCGGGTCATCCGGCTCAGGTACGCGACCGAGTAGTAGCCGAGGATCGCGGCCGGCAGCGCGATATGCGACACCGCGTTGCGGAACACGTCCCACTCGCCCGCGAGCGCCGCGTCGATCAGCAGGCTGCCGGTGCGCGGGTCGACCATCCCGTCGTACACGGGATCGAGCCGGCCCGGGCCGCCGACCCAGTGCAGCCGTGCGTAGAACAGCAGCAGCCCCATCAGCCCGAGCCAGAACACCGGCACCGAATTGCCGATCAGGCCGACGAAGCGCGCGATGTGATCGATCGGCCGGTTGTGCTTCACCGCGGCCGCGACGCCGAGCGGCACGCCGATCGCGATCCCGATCAACGTCGCGATCGTCGCGAGTTCGAGCGTGGCCGGAAACACGCGCCTGATGTCGTCGAGCACCGGGTTCGCGGTCAGCAGCGACATGCCGAGATTGCCGTGCAGCACGTCGCGCGCATAGATCAGGAATTGCGTGACGAGCGGCTTGTCGAGGCCGAGTGCGATACGCTCGGCCGCATACGCTTCGGCCGACGCGCGATCGCCGAGGATCGCGAGCACGGGATCGATCGGCACCTTGCGGCCGATCACGAACGTCAGCGCGAGCAGCCCCGCGAACGTGACGGCGAGCGTGAGCGCCCAGCGCAGCACGCGCAGCGCCCAGCGTACGGCCGGGCGCCGCGCGGGCAGCGTGCGCAGTGCTTCGAGGGAGGAGGCGGGAGTCGACATGCGGTGAACCTTATTGCTTCTTCAGGTGACGGTACGACACGAGATCGTTGATCGGACCGACTTCGAGCCCGCTCACGCCGGGACGTGTCGCGACCTGCGCGACCTTCTCGAACATGATCACGAACGGCGAGCGCGCGAGTATCTCCTTCTGCATCGCCTGGTACCGCTGCGCGCGTTGCGCGGCGGTCGGCTCGGCGAGCGCGGCGTCGGTTTCCTTCGTCAGTTGCGGAATGTCCCAGCTGTTGCGCCAGGCCAGCATTTTATAGCTCGACTTGTCGCCGTTGTCGGGATTCCATGCGAAACCCTGCGCGTTGCTGTGCGGGTCGATGTAGTCGGCCGACCATTCGCCGATGTAGATGTCGTGCTGGCGTGCGCGGTATTTCGCGAGCGTCTGCTTGTTGTCGCCGGGGATCAGCTGCACCTTGACGCCGGCCTGCGCGAAGTTCGCCTGCACGGCCTGCGCGATCTCCGTGTACGGGTAGTCGTTGCGCACGTCCATCGTCACCGAGAAGCCGTTCGGCACGCCGGCCTTCGCGAGCAGCGCCTTCGCCTTCGCGACGTCGAGCTTGTACGGGTTCGAATTCAGCGTGCCGAGGAAACCTTCGGGCAGGAAGGTCTGGTGCACCTTGTAGGTCGTCTTCACGACGTTGGCCTGGATGCCCGCATAGTCGACCAGCCACTTCAGCGCTTCCTGCACGTCGGGCTTCGCGAGCGTCGGGTTCTTCGTGTTCAGGCCGAGATACAGCAGCGTCGCCTGCGGCGAGGCCGTGACCTTCGCCTTGCCCGCTTTCACGACCGACGCGAGATCGTCGGGGCTCAGGTCGCGCGCCGCGTCGACGTCGCCGTTTTCCAGCAGCAGCCGCTGGCTTGCCGCTTCGGGCACGTGGCGCAGCACGATGCGCTTCATCGCGAGCGGCAGCCGGTAGCCGTCGAAGCGTTGCAGCACGACGCTGTCGCCGGCCGCCCACTTGACGAGCTTGTACGCGCCGGAGCCGGCCTCGTTGGTCTTCAGCCACGCGTTGCCGAAGTCGTTGCCCTGCTGGTGCGACAGCAGCAGCTTCTTGTCGAGCACCGACGCGGGCCACGACCCGAGCACGTTGAGCACGAAGGTCGGCGCGTACTTGTGGTCGGTCGTGATCGATACCGTCTGGTCGTCCAGCTTCTTCACGTTTGCCGCGACGTTGACCTTCGTGAGCCCGATGCCGGTCAGCACCGCGGCCGGCCCCTTGTCGAGCAGCACCGCGCGCTGGATCGACCACGCGACGTCGTCGGCCGTCAGCGGGTTGCCCGAGTGGAACTTGAGGCCCGGGCGCAGCTTGAACGTATAGGTCAGGCCGTCGGGGCTCACGGTCCACGACTGCGCGACGTCGCCGTTGAATTTCGACGGATCGCGCAAGTCGACGCGCACGAGCCGGTCGTACGTGTTCGCGACGTATTCCTCCGGCACCAGCTCGTAGATCTCGCCCGGATCGAGCGTCGTGAATTCGTCGAGCAGCGTGGCCATCACGAACATGTCCTTCGGCGTTTCCGCATGGGCCGCGGAAAGCGGCACGGCGGCGCACAGGGACGCGGCAGCCAGCGCCGCGACGAGCCGGGAAGTCGGGAATTTCATGGGCGCATCTCCATCTGTCGTTTGAGTCGTTGAACGTGAACCTGCATGAAAAGGGGGGCGTGCGGCGTCGTTACATCAGGCGCCACGGGCCGCTCGCCGCGTTGTCGATCTGCGGCAGCGCGTGCGAGCCAGGCAGCTCGTAGTGCCACCACTCGCTGTCGATGTGCGCGAAGCCGGCTGCGTGCATCACGCCGAGCAGCAGCAGCCGGTTGCGTTGCACGTGCTCGGGCAATCCCGCGTGAAAGTGGCCCGACGCGGCGACCATCTCGTCGAAGCCGGTGCCCATGTCGAGCGGCGCGCCGTTCGCGCCGACGAGCGTCAGGTCGAGCGCGGTGCCGCGGCTGTGGTTCGAGCCGCGGCCGAGATCGGCGACGAAGTTCGGGTCGGGCAGGAAATCCCACAGCACCTGCTGCGCCTGCGGCGGCCGGTATGCGTCGTAGATGCGCAGCGTGAAGCCGGCTTGCGCGGCGACATCCACCGCGCGGCGCAGCGCGGTTTCGGCCGGCTCGAGCAGCAGACAGTGCGCGTGGCGGTAGATCGGCTTGCCGGTCAGGTTGCGCTCGGTCGCGTAGACGAGATCGATCTCCACGCGATGCGTGGCGGGCGTGATTTCGACGAGGCGGTGAGGGTTCATCGGCGGTCCGGGTTGCTCAGGATTCGAATTGGTCGAACGTGCGTTGCAGTTCGCGGTTGCGTGCGACGCGCCGGTCGATCGCGGGACCGAGGCGGTCGACCACGGCGGTGATCAGCAGGTTGAACAGGCAGGTGAGCGGCGCGAGCGAATCCCAGAACTGGCCGACGTCGGTCTTCACCTGCAGCAGGTCGGCCGGCCACTCGCGCGCCCACGGGCAATACAGATCGGTGACCAGCGCGAACGGCTGGCCGCGTTCGGCGGCCGCCTGGCAATAGCGGCGCGCGCTGCGCGAATAGGCGCGCGTGTCGGTAACGATGCAGTACGGCCGTTCGAACTCCGAATTCAGCGAATCGACGTACGAGCCCGACTGGCCGTCGGAATAGAACACGCGCGGGCGCAGGTATTCGAGGTAGCTGCTGAATGCGTTGCTGATGCCGCGGGTCGACTGGATGCCGAGGATGAAGACGGCATCGGCATGCGCGATCCGGTCCGCGACCTGCGCGAACACCGGTTCTTCGGCGAGCCGGTACACGTGGCGGATCGCGTCGAGTTCGCGCTCGAGCGACGACGCGAGCGTGCCGCCATCGCGATGGCCGTCGCGCTCGCCGACGGTCGTTGGCGTGGCGGTGGCGCGGCGGTACTCGTCGAGGCGGTCGGTGATCATCCACGGGCGGTCGCCGCCGCCGCGCAGTTCGCGTTTCAGGTCGTCGAGATTCCGGTAACCGACGCTGCGCAGGAAACGCCCGACCGAAATGCCGCTGGTGCCGGTCTGCTGCGCGATCTGGTCGGCGGTTTCGAGGCCGAGCCGATCGAGGTTCGCGAGCATGTAGCTCGCGATGCGCTTCGCGGTCGGCGTCAGCTCGGCAAAGCGGGATTCGACGGTATGGGCGAAGGCGCAGGTCATCGAGCTGTTAGATCGTTGTCATTTGATGATTCGATGTCATCTATCTGACAAAGCCAAAATCATTCGCGCCAGCGGATAAAAACTATGGGGTGGCGGTGGGCGATAGGGGGTTGAGCGTGCGTTCAACGACTGGGGGAGCAACGCACTGGTGTGTGAAAATATTTCTGACAGGAATATTTTACGTTTATCTCTATCAGAGATAATTTGCGTTTATGCCTGTCAGAGATATACTGCATGGATCGCATACAGGACTCCAGCCGTGAATCTCATCGTCAATACCCCTGCTCAATTGGGCGAAATCCTGTCGTCCGCGCGTCAGGCCAAGGGGCTGACGCAAGCCGAAGCGGCGGCGCGCATCGGCGTCGGCCAATCGCGCCTGTCGTCGCTGGAAACGCTCCGCACCGAAAGCCTGTCGCTCAAGCAGTTGCTCGAACTGACCGCGCTGTACGGTCTCGAGCTCAGCATCCGCACGAAGGACGGGCGCGACGCTGCCAACGTCGAGTGGTAATCGATGGGACGCAAATCGCACAGTCGCGCGCTATCGATCTGGGCCAACGGCGTGCGGGTCGGTATCTGGCGGATTCCCGCGCGCGGCGACATGGAGCTGTTGTACGACGCCCGCTGGAAACAGTCGGATGCCGGCCGCCCGCTGTCGTTGTCGCTGCCGTTCGGCGTCGGCGATGCGCCTTTGCGCGGCGAGCGCGTCAATCACTACTTCGATAATCTGCTGCCCGACAGCGACGCGATTCGGCGCCGGCTTGCGTCGCGGTTCGGCACGGCGACGACCGAGCCGTTCGATCTACTCGCCGCGCTCGGCCGGGACTGCGTCGGCGCGGTGCAGTTGCTCGGCGAGGATGAAACCCCGACCGGCCATGACCGGATCGACGGTACGCCGTTGTCCGACGACGACGTGGCGCGTGTGCTCGATCAGGCGAGCGGAGCGGCGGGCAGTGCGCAGGACGACGACGATTTCCGCCTGTCGCTGGCCGGCGCGCAGGAAAAGACCGCGCTGCTGTTTCACGGCGGGCGATGGATGCGTCCGCATGGCGCGACGCCGACCACGCATATCCTCAAGTTGCCGCTCGGGCTGGTCGGCAACAAGCGTGCGGATCTGACGACATCCGTCGAAAACGAGTGGCTGTGCCTTGCGATCCTGCGCGCGTTCGGCTTGCCGACGGCGGATGCCGACATCGTGCGTTTCGGCGAACACAAGGTGCTGTCGGTCGCGCGCTTCGATCGCGCGCTGCATCGTGACGGCGGCTGGCTGTTGCGCTTGCCGCAAGAGGATTTTTGCCAGGCGCTCGGCGTGCCGCCGCATCTGAAATATGAATCGCAGGGCGGCCCCGGCGTGCCCGATTTGGCCGGCATCCTGCGCCGGTCGGAAACGGCGCAGGCCGACCTCGACACGCTGTTCACCGCGTTGGTGGTGTTCTGGATGCTTGCCGCACCGGACGGGCATGCGAAGAATTTCAGCCTGCGCCTGCTGCCGGGCGGCCGCTTCCGTCTGACGCCGCTCTACGACGTGATGTCGATCTGGCCGGTCGAAGGGGATGGCGCGAACCAGTGGTCGTGGCACAAGGCGAAGCTCGCGATGGCCGTGCACGGCAAGCGCAAGCACTATGCGATGCGCGACATCACGCGCCGGCACTTCACTGCGATGGCGGAGCATTGCCTGCTTGGCGATATCGCGACACCGATCGTCGAACGACTCATTGCAATGACGCCACATGTGATCGAATCGGTCGGCGCGGCGCTGCCGGCCGGGTTTCCGGCAAGGATCGCCGAACGCATTCTCGGCGGATTGCGCTTCGCCGCGCAGCGACTCGCCGACATGCCGCGGGAGTGACGCGGGCCCGGTCCCGGCCGGGCAGGTGAAAGCCGGCGCATCCGTATTTTTCCGTTCCGGGTGGCGCGCCAGGCCACCCGAATCGATGGCAGTGGGCCGCCATCGCGCGGTGCCCATATCGATTTCTTTTCCTCGCCATTCATCCCCTGCTGCATCGCAATAATTACAAAATTAAAGCCGATCAGATTAAATCATTAATTCAGGTTAATAATTCATTTAATTTTTGGATGAATCTGGATTTAACTTGCGCCACGGGATGTTTGATTTTCGGTAATTCGAAAAACGGCAAGTGTTCCGTAATGGAAATTCTCTCGATTGAGGAATGAAGAGGAAATCATGACGAATCTTTCTCGACGCAAGATGTTGACGAGTACGGCCGGCGCCATTGCCGCGGCGGGCATTGCGGTAACGGCGAAGGCCGCTTCGTTCGGTAATCCGGACAGCCCGCCGGAAGGCGCGGTGAATGCGCGCAACCGCCAGAGCCTGACCGACCCGGGGCCTAAAAATCCGGCCATCGCCAATCAATTCCCGTCTTTTCAGGACCCGCCGGCCACCGATATCAACGGGATGCCGTTATTCTGGGCGTCTTTCAATAATGCCCATAAACGCATTCAGAATGGCGGGTGGGCGCGCGAAGTGACGCAGGACGATTTCGCGATTTCCGAAACCATTTCCGGCGTCAACATGCGGCTCACGCGCGGCGGCATTCGCGAGATGCACTGGCACCAGCAGGCCGAGTGGGCCATCATGCTCGACGGCCGCTGCCGGATCACGGTGCTCGACGAACTCGGGCGGCCGTCGGTGCAGGACGTCAAGACCGGCGATCTCTGGTATTTCCCGCCCGGCCTGCCGCATTCGCTGCAGGGCCTCGGCAGCGACGGCGCCGAATTCCTGCTCGCGTTCGATAACGGTCGCGCATCGGAATTCAACACGCTGTTGCTGACCGACTGGATCGCGCATACGCCGCCCGACGTGCTCGCGCTCAACTTCGGCGTGCCGGCCGACGCGTTCAGGAACGTGCCGCTCGACAACCTGTGGATCTTCCAGGGCGACGAGCCGGGCCCGCTCGCGGACGCGCAGCGCGCGTCGGCCGCATCGGCCGGTGCGCCGCCGCATCCGTTCATCTTTTCGCTCGGCGACATGAAACCGGTCAGGAAGACGCGCGGCGGCGAGGTGCGGATCGCGGACAGCACCAACTTCAACGTGTCGACGACCGTCGCGGCGGCGCTCGTCACCGTGCATCCAGGCGGCATGCGCGAGCTGCACTGGCACCCGAACGCCGACGAATGGCAGTACTACCTGCAGGGCGAGGCGCGGATGACCGTGTTCGACACGGGGCCGAAGGCGCAGACGGCCGATTTCCGCGCGGGCGACGTCGGCTATGTGAAGAAAAGCCTCGGGCACTACGTGCAGAACACCGGGCAGACCGACCTCGTGTTCCTCGAGATCTTCAAGACCGACCGCTATGCGGAGGTGTCGTTGTCCGACTGGCTCGCGCATACGCCGCCGCAGCTCGTCGAAGCGCACCTGAACGTCGCGCCGGACGTGATCGCGCAGTTTCCGCGCAATCGTCCGGACGTCGTGCCGCTGTAACGCGGTCGGCGTCTCGTCGTGGCCGGCATGCGGCTTGCTGCTGTGGCGAGCCGCGATCCCCGAATCGGCCTTCCTCATTCGAACGGAATAAATACTCACCATGATTCCCGTCGTCCCGAGCAAACCCGCCGGCGGCCTCGCGCTGCCGGGCCTGTCCACCGAGCCCACCGACGGCGCGGTGCGCGCCGCGCTCGAAGGGCGCCGCACCGGCGTCGCCGCGCTGCTGCCGTTCATCGGCCCGGCCGTGATCGCGTCGATCGGCTACATGGACCCCGGCAACTTCGCGACCAACATCCAGGCCGGCGCCGCATACGGCTACCGGCTGCTGTGGGTCGTGCTGGCCGCGAACGCGATCGCGATGCTGTTTCAGGCGATGTCGGCGAAGCTCGGCATCGTGACCGGCCGCAATCTCGCCGAGCTGTGCCGCGACCGTTTCCCCGCGCCGGTCGTGTGGGGCATGTGGATGGCTTCCGAGATCGCCGCGATGGCGACCGACCTCGCCGAATTCCTCGGCGGCGCGCTCGCGTTCGGGTTGTTGTGCCACCTGCCGCTGTTCGCGGGGATGATCGCGACTGCGCTCGCGACCTGCGCGATCCTCGCGCTCGAAAAGCGCGGCTTCCGGCCGCTGGAAGCCGCGATCGCGGCGCTGGTCGGCGTGATCGGCGCGTGCTATCTCGGCGAACTGCTGATCGCGCCGCAGGACTGGCACGCGGCCGCGTTCCATCTGGTGGTCCCGCAGATTCCGGATCACGCGGCGCTGACGATCGCGGTCGGCATCATCGGCGCGACGATCATGCCGCACACGCTGTATCTGCATTCGGGCCTCACGCAGGATCGCACCGCGCCGCGCGACGACGCAGAGCGGCGGCGGCTCGTGCGTTTCTCGAACCGCGAGGTCGTGATTGCGCTCGGGCTCGCCGGGTTCGTGAATCTCGCGATGGTGATGATGGCGTCGTCGGCGTTTCATGCGGCCGCGCCGGGCATGACCGACATCGGCGACGCCTATCACACGCTGATCCCGGTGCTCGGGCCGGCGGCCGGCGCGCTGTTTCTCGTCGCGCTGCTGACCTCCGGCGTGTCGAGCTCGGTGGTCGGCACGATGGCGGGGCAGGTCGTGATGCAGGGTTTCATCCGTCGCCGCCTGTCGATCTGGGTGCGGCGCGCGGTGACGATCGTGCCCGCGTTCGTGGTGGTCGCGCTCGGCTGCGACGTCACGCGGGCGATGGTGGCCAGCCAGGTCGTGCTGAGTTTCGTGCTGCCGATGCCGATGATCGCGCTGCTGATACTGTCGGCGCGCGAAGACGTGATGGGCGCTTACGCGATGCGGATGCCGCTGCGAATCGTCGCCGGTGCGGCGACGGTCGTGATCGTCGGGCTGAATGCGTACCTGGTATGGGCGGCCTTCAATTGAACGGGTGCGGGCCGGCCGCTTACTGCTGCATGTCCGGCGCTTCGCGCAGCCGCCAGATCGCGTTGCATTGCTGGCCGCCGAGGCTCGTCGCGCGCAGCGTGACGACGGCACCGGCCGCCACCTGGTACCAGAAATGCGCCATCAGTTCGGTGCCCTTGCGCTGCGCGTGGCCGTCGACGCGCACCTCGCACAGCAGTGGCGACGGCGAGCCGGACGGATGCGTGACGTAGACGTTCAGCCGCGCGATGTCGCGGGTCGCGGTGAACACGACTTCGTGGTTCCCGCTGCCGACGAGCATCGTGCCGCCCGGTTCGTCGAGCGCCTGCAGGTAGGCGCCCGCGCTTGTCTCGAGCGCGGCGGACGCAACGGTCAGCCCGGCCGATCGCACGTAATCCGCCGCCGCGATGCGTGCGGCGAGTGCCTCGGACGGCGCCGGCGTGCCGTCCGACAGCGCGAACGGCGTGCCGTCGCGCAGTGCGGCGTCGGTGTGGTTCGCGTAGTAGCGCCACCGGTCGAGGAAGCGGATGTCGCCGGTCATGTGCAGCGCGCGGATCGGCTCGCCGTGATACCTGAGCGTCGTCTTGCCGCTGCCCGCGTCGAACGATTCGTGGATGCCGTACTTGCTGACGAAGTTCTGGACCGGATCGAGCAGCGCCGTTTCGCCTTGCGCGCTCCACAGATGCAGGAACGTCGTATCGATGCCGAAGCACTCCTGGAAATCGGTGCCGATGCGGGCAAGGCAGTCGCGCAGGTGGTCGGCATAACGCGCCCATGCGTCGGCGGTCCCGGCGACGAGCCCGGCTTGCAGCGCACCGCCGTGGCGCGCATTGACTTCGTCGACGACGAGGCGCCAGTGATGGTCGCGCCGCTCGCCGATCAGCGGCGTGACGACGAACGTGCAGAACAGCGGGTCGGGGCACACGTGGAGCCGGTCGTCGCGGATCTGCGAGAACAGGTCGAACTGCGGCGCGCAGAACCAGATGTCCGCGTCGTACAGCGCGAGCTTGCGGATCTGCGGATGGCGTGCGCAATACTCGGCGGCCTCGATGAAGCGGCCGACCGGCAGCGCGTAGGCGCCCGACGCGTCGATCACGTCGACCGACTGGCTCGCGAGAATCTGCCGCTTGCGTTCGGACAGCCCGTAGCCGATCACCGCGATCCGCCCGTCGTAGCCGGCGTGCCGCAGCGACAGCAGGAACGGCACGAGCATTTCGTACCACGCGCGGTTGTTGTCGTTGATCGCCACGCACACTGCGTGCTCGCTCGAATGCATGTTGTCGTCCCGTTACGTGTGCCCGGCGCGGTAGCCGCGCGATGCCGGTCATTGTAGATCGCCGCTGCACGGCCGCCGTACCGTGCCGGTCCGGCGGCCCGCGGCGATTACCCGCGCGGCGGCGTGGCCGCGCGGGCAGGCCGCCGCGATTACTTCGCGAGCGTCCGGTACGACACGAGATCGTTGATCGGCCCGATTTCCGGCCCGGTCGCACCGGGGCGCGTGGCGACCTGCACGACCTTCTCGAACATGATGATGAACGGCGAGTTCGCGAGCACGGCCTTCTGCAGCGCTTCGTAACGCTGCGCGCGCTTCGCGGGCGACGGCTCGACGAGCGCGGCCTCGGTGTCCTTCGTCAGTTGCGGAATGTCCCAGCTGTTGCGCCACGCGAGCATCTTGGTCGGCGACTGGTCCGAGTTGTCCGGATTCCACGCGAAACCGCGCGCGTTGCTGTTCGGGTCCATGTAGTCGGGCGACCATTCACCGACGAAGATGTCGTGCTGGCGCGCGCGGTACTTGCCGATCGCCTGCTTCGCGTCGCCGGGAATCAGCTTCACGCGGATGCCGCCCTGCGCGAAGTTCGCCTGCAGCGCCTGCGCGATCTCGAGGTACGGATAGTCGTTCGGCATGTCCATCGTCACGTCGAAACCGTTCGGCAAGCCGGCCTTCGCGAGCAGCGCCTTCGCCTTCGCGACGTCCTGCTTGTACGGCCGCGCGTTCGACGCGCCGAGGAAGCCTTCGGGCAGGAAGGTCTGATGCACCTTGTAGGTCGTGCTGACGATGTTGCGCTGGATGCCGTCGTAGTCGACGAGCCATTTCATCGCCTGCTGCACCTCGGGCTTCGCGAGGTTCGGGTTCTTCGTGTTCAGGCTCAGGTACAGCAGCGCCGACACCGGCCACGACGCGACCTTGATCTTGCCGGCCTTCGACAGCGCGGCGAGGCTGTCGGGGCTCAGGTTGCGCGCGGCGTCGGCGTCGCCGTTCTCCAGCAGCAGCCGTTGCGCGGAGGCTTCGGGCACGTGGCGCAGCACCACGCGCTTCATCGGATACGGCGTGCGGTATTTGTCGAAGCGCTGCAGCACGATGGTTTCGTTCGGCGTCCACTTGACGAGCTGGTACGGGCCCGAGCCCGCGTCGTTGGTGCGCAGCCAGCCGCTGCCGAAATCGTTGCCTTGCTGGTGCGACAGCAGCAGCTTCTTGTCGAAGACCGAGGCCGGGCACGCGCTCAGCACGTTGAGCACGAAGCTCGGCGCGTACTTGCGGTCGGTTTCGAGCACGACGGTTTGCGGATCGACCACGCGCACCTTCTGCGTGACGTTCGCCTTCGTGAGGCCGAGATCGGCGAGCACGCCGGCCGGCCCCTTGTCGAGCAGGATGGTGCGCTGCAGCGACCACGCGACGTCGTCGGCGGTGACCGGATTGCCGGAATGGAACGTGAGGCCCGGGCGCAGCTTGAACGTGTAGGTCACACCGTCGGCGCCGACCGTCCACGATTGCGCGATCTGTCCGTCGAAGCGCGTCGGGTCCTTCAGGTCGACGCGCACCAGCCGTTCGTAGGTGTTCGCGACGTATTCGGACGGCACCAGCTCGTAGATCCCGCTCGGGTCGAGGGTCGTGAATTCGCCGAGTTGCGTGGCGACGACGAAGATGCCGGGCGGCGTGGCAGCCTGCGCCGGCAGCGCCGGAACAAGCGCGACGAGCGCGGCGCTGACGAACAGCCGGGACAGCAGGTGCTTCATGCGGGCTCCATCGAAAGGGAATCGTGGTGCGATTCTCTCATCGACGGGCACCCGGATGAAAATATTCGGCAGGCGCGCCGGTTGGCGCGCAGCGGCGGGCAGGCAGGCGGGCCGGGCAGGCGCCCGGCGCTGGTGGGCGTCAGATCGCGCAGCGCGCGATCGCGAAACGCATCGCTTCCTCGGCCGGCTCGTTGCCCGAGCCGCGCACGACCTTGATCACCGAGCCGTTGCCCGACGGCGTGAGCGTGACGAAGTACGAATTCGAGCCGACGGCGATGTCGGTCACGCCGTTGTGCTGCGATTGTTCGGTGCCCGACAGGCGGCTGTCGAGGCAGTTCGCGACCGCATAGGCCGGACGTTGCGACGACACGTAGATCATCGGCGCGGCGCCCGAGCTAGCCGAATCGGACGAGGGCGCGGAACCGCAGGCGGCGAGCAGGGCGGCGGGCAGGAGCAGCAGGAATCGTTTCATGGTCGGTCGTCGGGTGTCTCGTATCGAGGCTGGGGCGCGGGGTGGCGAAACGCGAAGCTTCGCGACGAAACCGCCCGGAATCGGGCCGCTTTTGACGGACGACGAGACGGCAGGCGGCTGACGACGGAGTATACCCGCAGCATTTGACGCCGTTGGCGCGTTGAAACGATTCGATACACAACGAGCGCCCGCTGCGGGACGGGCGCTCGTCCCGGTTGCCGCCGTTACCGGCGAATCTCGCGGTCGTCGCGATGCCGGCGCACGGGGCGGCGCCGCAACGCATGCGGATCAATGCGCGCCGGCCGCCGCCGCATCGGCATCGCCGCCACCCGAGCGCGCCGGTTTCGTGATCCAGATGAGCGGAATGATCGCGATGAAGATGATCGCCGACACGTAGAAGATGTCGTTCAAGCCCATCACGGCCGCCTGCGAATCGACCGACGCATTGAAGAACGCAAGCGCCGAATCGGGGCTCAGGTGCAGCAGCGAACGGGTCGTGTCGAGCTGCTGCGTGAAGACCGGATTGGTGACGCTCGCCTGTTCGGTGAGCCGCACGTGGTGCAGGATCGTGCGGTCGTTCCACGCATTGCTGATCAGCGACGTGCCCACTGCGCCGCAGAACGTGCGGCCGAAATTCGACAGGCCGGCCGCGGCCGGAATCTTTTCCGGCGGCAGCCCGGACAGGATGATCGACGTCAGCGGCACGAAGAACATCGCCATCGGAATGCCTTGCAGCAGCGTCGGCAGCACCAGATCCCAGTGCGACACGTCGGTGTAGAACGTCGTGCGCATCATGAACACGACCGCGAAGCCGACGAATGCGAGCGTCGCGATATAGCGCGGATCGGTGCGCGGCAGCAGGCGCCCCATGACCGGCGTGAGCAGGATCGCGAACACGCCGAGCGGCGCGGTGGCGAGCCCCGAATCGACCGCGCGGTAGCCGAGATAGCCCTGCATCCATTGCGGCAGCAGCACGAGCGTGCCGAAGAACATTCCGTACGCGACGGAGATCGCGATCGTGCCGCCCGCGAAATTGCGCTGCGTGAAGAGGCGCAGGTCGACGATCGGATTGGCTTCGTTCAGCTCCCATATGAGGAAGAACGCGAAGCCGATCAGCGCGACGATGCCCAGCGCGACGACGACGGGCGAGTTGAACCAGTCGAGATCCTTGCCCTTGTCGAGCATGATCTGCAGCGAGGCGACCCACAGCACGAGCAGCAGCAGGCCGACCGTGTCGATCGGCATGCGGCGCGTGGCCGATTCGCGATCGCGGAACACGAACCACGTGACGGCCGCCGCGAAGAAGCCGACCGGAATGTTGATGTAGAAGATCCACGACCAGTTGTAGTCGTATGTGATCCAGCCGCCGAGCGACGGCCCGGCGATCGGCCCGACAAGCGCCGTCATCGACCACAGCGCGAGCGCCGTCGACGACTTCTGCCGTGGCCACGCGCCGAGCAGCAGCGCCTGCGACAGCGGCGCGAGCGGCCCCGCCACCGCACCTTGCAGGATTCGCGCGGCGAGCAGCGTCGGCAGGTTCGGTGCGATCCCGCACAGCCACGACGCGAACACGAACAGCAGGATCGACGTGACGAACAGGCGTACCTGGCCGAAGCGCTGCGTGAGCCAGCCGGTCAGCGGAATCGACACCGCGTTCGCCGCCGCGAAGATCGTGATCACCCACGTGCCTTCGTCGACCGACACGCCGAGGTCGCCCGAGATCGTCGGGATCGCGACGTTCGCGATCGACGAATCGAGCACGTTCATGAACATCGCCAGCGAAACCGCGATCGTGCCGATGACGAGCCGGCCGCCCGACAGCGGGCCTGAAGACGAGGGAGAGGACATGGCGTTCCTGCGTGATGGACGAAGGCCGTGCGGCGCGTGCCGTTCGCCGCGCCTGCACGCGACGTGCAGGCGCGCGGCAAAGCACGCAACGGACGGATGCACGCACGCCGCACGGCGGCCCGGCGAGCGGCGCCGGCGCGTGCGGAGTACGGTTCGAGCGGTGAATCGGAATGGCGAAGCCGGGGCCGGCTTCGCGGGGCGGGCTGGCGCCGGTCAGGAAGGCGCGACGCGCGTGACGCGTCGACGGGCAGCGCTCACGTGGCTGCCGTAGCGTATGTGGTCGTTTTTCATCGCCACAGGCTAACCATGCGGCGCACGACGATCAACGCTCGCGCGCTCATTAATTCCTTTCCTGCGCCGCAATAATGCAGTCGACGTGCATCGATTGCCGGCCGCGCGCGACCGGTTACGGCGCGGTTCGCCACGTCGCGAACAGTTCCGTCAGGAACTCGACGAACGCCCGTACCTTGCTGTCGAGCGTCGCGCGGCGCGGATAAAGCACGTGAAGCTCGACGTCGTTCGTGCGGTGCCAGTCGGGCAGCACGATCTCGAGCTCGTTCCTCGCGAGCCGTCGCGCGGTGAAATGCGTGGAAATCAGCGCAATGCCGCCGCCGCTCGTGGCCTGGCGCAACACCGTGACCGATTCGTTCGAGATCAGCACCGGCTGCACCGGGACATCGGCCTTCTCGCCGTCCGTGTTGCTGAGCCGCAGCGTCAGGCCCGGCGCATCGCGGCCGACGAACAGAATGTCGTGCTGGGCGAGATCGTTCGGCGTGCGCGGCCGTCCGGTGCGGTCCAGGTAGGCCGGGCTCGCGGCGAGCTTCGCATGCGACCAGCCGAGCGAGCGCGCGACGTAGCCCGAATCGTTCAGCAAACCAGCACGTAGCGCGACGTCGAAGCCATGCTCGACGAGGTCGAGCGGACTGTTGTCGTAGATCAGCACCAACTGCACCAATGGGTAACGCCGACGAAATTCGGCGAGCGCCGGTTCGAGCTGAAACAGGCCGATCGCATAGGGCACCAGCACGCGCAGCGTGCCTTCGGGGTCGGTGCGGAGCGTGCGGACCTGGCGGTCCGCGTCGAGCAGGATGTCCTCGGCGCGCAGGCAGCGCTCGTAGTAATCGCGCCCGGCTTCGGTGACCGACACGCGGCGTGTGGTCCGGTACAGCAGTTGCACACCGAGATCGTCCTCGAGGTGCTTGACCTTGCGGCTCACGCGACTGAGCGGCATGTCGAGTTCCACGGATGCGGCGGTGAAGCTGCCGCGTTCCACTACGCGCAAGAATATTCGGATGCTATCGAGGTCCATACAAATTGATTACGTGTTCAACCTGCGCGCATCTTACCGTTGTCGGTCCTACCTCTGCATTTTCATGTCAGTTGTCCAGATTATTCCGTGCGCTGCAATACCGCATTCCGTTTCGCCCGGTAGTGGCGCGCGGCGCACGACCGTATGCTCGACGCATGAAATTTTCCGTCCCCGGCCTGCCGCCGATCGCGACCGTGCGCGCCGCGCTTCGCGCTGCATGGCCCACGTTGCCGCCGGGCGCGCTCGGCTTCGCATTGCGCAATACCGCCGCGTCGTTGCTCGCGCTCTATATCGCGTTTCGCATGGATCTCGACGATCCGGTCTGGGCCGCCTCGACGGTATGGATCGTCGCGCAGGGCAGCCGCGGGATGGGGCTGTCGAAGAGCCAGTACCGGATTCTCGGCACCGCGATCGGTGCGGCCGTGGCGCTCGCGCTGACCAGCGCATTCGAGCAGACGCCCCAATTGTTCCTGCCCGCGCTCGCCGCGTGGATCGGCCTGTGCGCGGGCATCGCGACGTTTCAGCGGAATTTTCGTGCGTATGCGGCGGTGCTCGCGGGCTATACGGCCGCGATCGTCGCGATGGACGCGGTATCCGAGCCGCTGCATGCGTTCGATATCGCGGTGGCGCGGTTTCTGTACGTGGTGGTCGGCATCCTGTGCGGCGCGCTGTTTGAAACGGTGTTTGCACCGGGCGCGCCGCTGAAGGATGTCCGCACGCGGCTCGCGCGCTATCTCGACCGCGCGGTGGCGGTCGGCGCCGGCGCGCTGCGCCGCGAGCCGAACGATGCGGCCGTGCATCGGCTGTTCGCGGATGCGCTCGAACTCGATACGGCAGCCGAATATGCGGCTGCCGGCGCACCGCCGGTGCGCAACATGATCGGCCATCTGCGCGTGGCGGCGCTCGGCGTGCTCACCGCACAGGCCGCGGGGCAGGCGATCCGCGAGCACGCGGCGCGCGGCGGCGCTGCGCCGGAACCGCTCGTCGACGAGGCGGCCAGCATGCTCGACCGGGTCGCCGTGTCGGGCGACGCCGGGCACGAGATGGCGGCGCTGCGCGCACGCGTGGACGACGCACTGCGTGTCGAGGCCGCCGTGCCGGCCGGCCCGGACCCGTCGCGCCTGCTCACGCTCGATCGGCTATCGGCGTTGCTCGGCGGGTTCGAGCGCGCATTCGCGAGCCAGGCATTGCTCGATCGCCCGGTGCCGCCGCCTGCCCGCGTGCGCTATGCGTTCCACCGCGATTCGGTGCTCGCGTGCCACAACGGCGTCCGCGCGTTCATCGCGGTGCTGGCCGCATCGGCGATCTGGATCTTCACCGCGTGGCCGGCGGGCGGTGGGTTCGTCGCGATCACGGCGGTGGTGAGCGCACTGTTCTCGACACGCCCCAATTCGGTGCGTGCGATCGTCGGGTTCATGAAGGGCACGGCATGCGCGGCGGTCGCGGGCGTCGTCTGCAACTTCGCGCTGCTGCCCGCGGTGTCGGGCTTCGAGATGCTGGCCTACATCCTCGGCGTGTTCCTGATCGGCACCGGCCTCGCGATCCGCCATCCGCGCACGGCCACGATGGGCAGCGCGTTCTCGATCTTCTTCTGGAATTTCACGTCGCCGAACAACACGACGCGCATCGGCGACGCCGCGTTCCTGAACAGCGCGCTCGCGACGCTGCTCGGCATCGCGTTCGGCGCGCTGGTCTTCGCGCTGGTGTTTCCCGGCGATCCCGGCACGAGCCGGCGACGCCTGCATCGCGCGGTGCGCCACGATCTGGCGGGAATCGCGCGCGATCCGCGGGCGTGGTCCGCGAGCGCATGGCTGAGCCGCACGGCCGATCGTCTCGCGCGCGAGCTCGGTTTCGCGGGCAGCGTGGCGCAGACCTCGATCGAGCACGACATGCGCGATCTGCTCGCGATCTGGGGCATCGGCGACAGCCTGCTGTCGCTCGCCGAGCTGGCCACGCGCGAACCGGCCGCGGGCCGCGCGGCGGCGGTGGTGCGCGGGCGGGTCGCGCGGGCCGATTACGCGCGGCTCGAACGAAGCTGCGACGCGGCCGCCCGCCTGTTGCGGCGTCGCGCGGCCGCGCGCGACGGCGATGATGCGCATGCGTTGCTGAACGGTGTGGTCCTGCTGCACCGGATCGCGGACGCGGCCGCCGAGCATGGCGACTTCCTGCGCGGCCACCGCGATTGAGCGGGGTGGTGGGTCAGGTGAGGCGGTAGGACGGACCGGGCGTCACCTCGGCCGGCAGCGGCTCGCGGTTCAGTTCGAGCAGCGTGCGCTCGATCTGTCGCGTCATCGCATCGAGTGCGAGATGGTTCGGCCCGTCGCCGAACGGCTCGGCGATCGCATGCGCGATGGCGTCGAGCGCGATCAGCGTATAGGCGACGAAAACTGTTACGAAAGGTGTCGCCGCGCCGATCGAATCGACGAGGCCGAACGGCAGCAACACGCAATACGCGTAGATGGTCCGGTGCAGCAGCACGTCGTATGAAAACGGGATCGGCGTCGATGCGATGCGCTCGCAGCCGCTCACCATCGCGACGAGATCGTCGAGGCGCGCATCGAGCATCCACAGCCGTGTGTCGGCGAGCTGGCCCGCATCGGCGCGCGCGGCGAACGCTTCGCGCAGCGCGTGCACGATGACGATCGGGCGAAACCGGGAAGCGGCGACGCGCGCATAGGTGGCGCCATCGAGCAGCCCGCGCAGGTCCGCGGCCGGATCGGTGCCGCGCAGTTGATGCTTGAGCGTGTAGACGAACGCGACGACCGTGCGCACGAACGCGCGGCGCGATGCGTCGTCACGGTCCACCGCGCCGTAGCAGAGCGCCTGCGACACCAGCGTGCGCGTGGCGGTCAGCACGCCGCCCCACAGCTGCCGGCCCTCGCGATAGCGTTCGTAGCTGGCGTTGTTGCGAAACCCGGCGAAGATCGCGAGCGTCAGGCCGATCAGCGTGAACGGCGTCGGATTCAGCGGCACCTTCTCGCCGAGCACGCGGCCGCCGCCCCACACGGCGACGAGACTGATCGCGAGCGTCAGCACGAGCTGCGGCAGGATCGTCGGCAGCACCGAGCCGTTCCAGACGAGCAGCATCCGCAGCCAGTGCTCGCGCGGACGGACGATCATCGGCGTGCTCCGTCAGGCGGCGAGCGAGGCCGGCGCGGCCGCGCGATGCAGCAGCACGGGTACCGATTTCGACGTCGGCGTGTTGCACACGTCGCCGACGCTGTCGAGCGGCACGAGCGGATTGGTTTCCGGGTAGTACGCGCCGATGCAGCCGCGCGGGATGTCGTACTCGACGAGCAGGAAGCCCGCCGCGCGCCGCTCGATGCCGTCGTGCCACACGGTTTCCATGTCGACCCATTCGCCGGCTTTCAGGCCGAGCATCGCGAGATCGTCGCGGTTGACGAACACCACGCGGCGCTGGCCGAACACGCCGCGGTAGCGGTCGTCGAGCCCGTAGACGGTCGTGTTGTATTGATCGTGCGAGCGCGTCGTCATCAGCGTCATCAGCCGGTCGCCGTGCAGCGCGCGGGCACGCTGGATTGGCGTGTCGGTCGGCAGCGCGTGCGCGATGAAGTTCGCCTTGCCCGTCGGCGTGAGCCATTCGCGGTCGCGCGAGGCCACGCGCAGATGGAAGCCGCCGGGCCGCGCGATGCGCGTGTTGTAGTCGTAGAAGCCGTCGAGCGTTGCCTCGATCGCGTCGCGGATCTTCGCGTAGTCGTCCTTGTACGCGAGCCAGTCGATCTTGCCGCTGCCGAACAGCGCGTGCGCCATGTGCGCGACGATCGCGGGCTCCGACATCAGGTTCGGCGAAGCGGGCTTGTTCATCCCGTACGACACGTGGACCATGCTCATCGAATCCTCGACCGTCACGCCTTGCGCGACGTTGTCCTGCAGGTCGATCTCGGTGCGGCCGAGCGTCGGCAGGATCAGCGCGTCGCGGCCATGGACCAGATGGCTGCGGTTCAGCTTCGTCGTGATGTGCACGGACAGTTCGCAGCGGCGCATGCCTTCCCACGTGCGTGGCGTGTCGGGCGTCGCCATCGCGAAGTTGCCGCCGAGGCCGATCAGCACCTTCACGTGGCCGTCGAGCATTCCTTCGATCGTCTCGACGACGTCGTAGCCGTGATGACGCGGCGGTTCGAAATCGAACACGTGGCCGAGCCGGTCGAGAAACGCCTGCGACGGCTTTTCCTCGATGCCGACCGTGCGGTTGCCCTGCACGTTCGAATGACCGCGCACCGGGCAGAGGCCGGCGCCGAGGCGGCCGATGTTGCCGCGCATCAGCATCAGGTTGGTCAGCATCTGCACCGTCGCGACCGAATGCTTGTGCTGCGTGATGCCCATCCCCCACGTCGCGATCACGCGTTCGCTGCGCGCATAGAGCTGCGCGAGCGCGTCGATCTGCTCGTACGGCACGCCGCTTTCCGCGGTCAGCGCGGACCAGCTTTCGGCGCGCAGATCGTCGGCGAACGCGTCGAAGCCGGCCGTATGCTCGCCGATGAACGCGGTGTCGAGCACCCGCGGCGCACCGGCGGCGCGCGCGGCATCGTCGAGTTCGAGCACGCGCTTGGCCATCCCCTTGATCAGCGCGAAATCGCCGCCGATCGTCGGCTGGATGAACGTCGATGCGATCTTGGTGCCCGACATCGTCAGCATCTCGAGCGGGCTTTGCGGATCGGCGAAGCGTTCGAGGCCGCGCTCCTTCAGCGGGTTGATCGACACGATCGTCGCGCCGCGCTTCGCGCACTCGCGCAGCTCGCCCATCATCCGCGGGTGGTTGGTCGCGGGGTTCTGGCCAAAGATCAGCAGCGTATCCGCATGCTCGAAATCGTCGAGCGTGACCGTGCCCTTGCCGACGCCGACCGACGCCGGCAGCCCGCGACTCGTCGCCTCGTGACACATGTTCGAGCAGTCGGGGAAGTTGTTGGTGCCGTACAGGCGCACGAACAACTGGTAGAGGAACGCGGCTTCGTTGCTGGCGCGGCCGGACGTATAGAACGCGGCCTGGTTCGGGTCGGGCAGCGCGCGCAGGTGGCGCGCGATCAGCGCGAACGCGTCGTCCCACGCGATCGGCACGTAGCGGTCGGTTTGCGCGTCGTACACCATCGGGTCGGTGAGCCGGCCGTGCTGTTCGAGCTCGAAATCCGACTGTTCGAGCAGTTCGGTCACCGTGTGCGCGGCGAAGAAGTCGGGCGTCACGCGCTTGCTCGTCGCTTCCGCGGCCACGGCCTTCACGCCGTTCTCGCAGAATTCGAACGTCGATGCGTGCTGGCGGTCGGGCCACGCGCAACCCGGGCAGTCGAAGCCGTCCGGCTGGTTCTGGCGCAGCAGCGTACGGTAGTTGCCGCCGGCGACCTTTTCCTTGATCAGGTTGATCGTGACGGCTTTCAGCGCGCCCCAGCCGGCGGCCGGGTGGGTGTACGGTTCGATGCGCGCGGTGGCGGATTTCTTTTTCATGATGCGGGTGTCGGGGTCGATGCGTGCAGAGTACGCGCGGCCCCCGTCCCGCTGTGTGTACACCTGTTCACTTCAAAAAAGAGTACAGTTTCGGCCATTCATACAGTGCGGATCGCAACTGTGTTGCTGAAGGGAAGTTGAAAGGGAGGCGCGTGAAGCGTTACGAACAACTGGCCGACGATCTGCAGGCGCAGATCGAGCGGGGCGTGTACCGGCCCGGCGAGCGAATTCCGTCGGTGCGGCAGGCGAGCCGGCAGCAGCAGCTCAGCGTCACGACCGTGCTGCGCGCGTACCTCGTGCTGGAAAGCCGCGGCCTGATCGAAAGCCGGCCGCAGTCGGGCTACTTCGTGCGGGCGCGCGCGGCGGCGCCGGCCGAGGCCGAGCTGCATGTCTCCGCGCCGGCCGCCGAGCCGTCGGCCGTGGACGTGAGCCGGCTCGTGCTGTCGACGCTGCGCTCGATCGCGCGCGACGACGCGGTGCCGCTCGGCTCGCCGTATCCCGACGCGTCGCAGTTTCCGGTGCAGCGCCTCGCGCGCTATGCGCAGGCGATCGGGCGGCGCCGCACGCGCTGGGGCGTGATCGACGACCTGCCGCCCGGCAACCAGGAGCTGATCCGCCAGATCGCGCGGCGCTATGCGGAGCGCGGGGTCGCGGTCGAGCCGGGCGAGATCGTGATGACGATCGGCGCGACCGAGGCGATCAACCTGTGCCTGCAGGCGGTCGCGAAACCGGGCGACACGATCGCGGTGGAGTCGCCGACCTTCTACGCGATGCTGCACGCGATCGAGCGGATGGGCATGCGCGCGCTGGAAGTCGCGACGCATCCGGGCGACGGCATCGATCTCGACGCGCTGGGGCGAATCCTCGCGAACGAGCGCATCGCGGCCTGCATGGTGATGCCGAACTTCCAGAATCCGCTCGGCTTCCAGATGCCCGATGCGCGCAAGCGCGCGCTGGTCGAACTGCTCGCGAAGCACGGCGTGCCGGCGATCGAGAGCGATGTCTATCACGAGCTGCACTTCGGCGATACGGCGCCGAGCGCGCTGAAGTCGTTCGATCGCGACGGGCTGGTGCTGCATTGCGCGTCGTTCACGAAGAGCCTGTCGCCGCGCTACCGGATCGGCTGGGCGATGCCGGGCCGTTACCGCGACCAGGTCGAGAAGCTGAAATTCCTGAATACGCTCGCGACGCCCGCGATCGAGCAACTCGCGATCGCCGAGTACCTGAAACACGACGGCTACGATTTTCACCTGCGGCGCATGCGCAAGCAGTATGCGCAGCAGGCGAGCCTGATGAGCGCGATGGTGCGGCGCTTCTTCCCGGAAGGCACGCGGCTGTCGCAGCCGCAGGGCGGGTACGTGCTGTGGGTCGAGCTGCCGCCGCAGGTCGATGCGATGAAGCTGTACACGCTGGCGCTCGCGCAGCGGATCACGGTCGGGCCCGGGCACATGTTCTCGGCCGGCACCGATTACCGGCATTTCATCCGGCTCAACTACAGCTACCCGTGGTCGCGGCAGATCGAGGACGCGCTGAAGGTGCTGGGGCGGCTCGCGTCGGAGTGCGCGGCGCGCTGAGCGTTGCCGCCTGCCGGCAGGGCAGGCGGCGGCCGGCCGCCATGGCCGGTGTCACGCCGCGCGCGGCGCCTGCCGCGCGGCTTGCGCGGCGTCGACCATCTGGCGCATGTCGAAGCCCGACGGATGCTGGTACACGCGCAGCCCGAACTCCGGCAGCACCGCGATCAGGTGGTCGAACAGGTCGGCCTGGATGGTCTCGTAGTCGACCCACGTCGTCGTATCGGTGAAGCAGTACAGTTCGAGCGGAATGCCTTCGGCCGTGAGCGGAAGTTGCCGCGCCATGTTCGTCATGTCGCGGCGGATGCGTGGATGGCCCTTCAGGTAGTTCGCGACGTACGCGCGGAACGTGCCAAGATTCGTCAGCTGGCGGCGGTTCGCCGGGCACTCGCCGGCCGCGCCGAGCGTGCCGTTCCATTGCTCGATCGCGTCGACCTTGTCCTCGAGATAGTCCTTCAGCAGCGTCAGGCGTTCGAGCCGTTCGATCTCGTCGTTCGTGAGAAAGCGCACGCTGGTCGCATCGATGAACAGCGCGCGCTTGATGCGGCGCCCGCCCGCTTCGGTCATGCCGCGCCAGTTCTGGTAGCTCTCGGTGATCAGTTTCCAGGTCGGCACCGTGATGATCGTGTGATCGAAGTTCGCGACCTTGACGGTGTTCAGCGTGATGTCGATGACCGTGCCGTCCGCGCCGGCCGACGGCATCGTGATCCAGTCGCCGATCCGCAGCATGTCGTTCGACGACAGTTGCACGCCGGCGACGAGGCCGAGCAGCGTGTCCTTGAAGATCAGCATCAGCACCGCGGACATCGCACCGATGCCGGACAGCAGCAGGCCGATCTGCTTGCCGGTCGCATCGCCGATCACGACGAGCGCGGCCGTGATGAACATCACGAGCTTGACGAGCTGCATCGCGCCTTTCAGCGACAGGCGCGGCTGATCGCGTTGCGCGGTGCGGTGCGCGTGTTCGAGCGCGGACAGCGTCGCGCTGATGGTCATCGTCACGAGGAACACGATCAGCGCGAACAGCACCTTGTCGACCACCTGCGCGACCAGGCCGGGAATGCCGGACACCGCGCCGAGCCCGAGCTTGATCACGACGAACGGGACGATGCGGTTCAGCCAGGTGAAGGCGCCGAATTCGAACAGCGCGTCGTCGACGCGCGTGGCGGACAGCCGCGCGAGCCGCGCGACCACGCGAAACAGCAGGAAGTGGACGACGGCGGTGATCGCGCCGGCGGCGGCGAGCAGGACGAGGATGCCGACGAGCGGCGCAAACCAGGATTCGTTCAGGGTCATAGAGGTGGACAGGGGCTTTCTCGTGCGTTGAATCGGCGCCGCGATGCGGCGCGCGCCCGATGAAGGGCACATGAAAGGGACCGTGATTGTGCCACCGGGTTCCGGACGCGTGCCGTGAAGACGGGGCGATCGGCTCCCGAATCGGCTCACCGTTGTGCAGGTGTCCTCTACATCAGGGTGAAGGCGAGCCGCGAATCGACATCACCGCAAGCCGGCGCGCGAGCCGGTGGCCGGACGCGTCGCCCGCCAGCATGCAATCGGCCGGAGACCATGACGGCAGGGCTTTGCGCTTCGCTACGCACGATCCGCGATCCATGCAATCATGCGGACGTCGCAGGCGTCGTCGGTGTGCTGCTCGCGTTGGCGTGCGGGCCTGTCCGGCCCGTCCGGCGACGGTGAGCGACACGCGACATCGTCGCGCACCCGTTCGTGGCCCCCGTCACTCGACCTCACGCATTTCACCCATGCAAGATTCCAACGAAAGCCGTCCGTCACGCGTGCGGCTGCTGAAAGGCATCCTCCCGGTCCGCCGGGCGGCGGCGATGCGCGACATTTTCGCGGGCATGTCGCTCGCGTCGATGGACATCCCGCAGGTGCTCGGCTACGCGCGCATCGCCGGCATGCCGGCCGTCACGGGGCTCTACACGGTGTTCCTGCCGCTCGTTGCGTTCGCGTGCTTCGGCGCGTCGCGCCATCTCGTGGTCGCCGCCGATTCCGCGACCGCGACGATTTTCGCGAGCCGGCTGTCGTCGATGGCGCCGGCCGGCAGCGCCGACTATGCGGCGCTGGCCGGCATGGTCGCGTTGCTGACCGCCGCGATGCTGCTGCTCGCACGCATCTTCAAGCTCGGTTTTCTCGCCGATTTCCTGTCGCGCACGGTGCTGGTCGGCTTCCTCGCCGGCGTCGGCGTGCAGGTATCGATCGCGATGCTCGGCGACATGCTCGGTTTGTCCGTGCCGTACCCGGCGTCGCGCAGCCTCGCGCAACTCGACTACGTCGTTACGCACCTGGTTCACGCGCACCGGCCGACGCTCGCGCTCGCGGCGCTCGTCGTCGGCGCGATTCTCGCGTGCAAGCGGTTTCTGCCGCGGGTGCCGATGCCGATGATCGCGGTGGCGGGCAGCATCGCCGCGAGCGCGGCGTTCGGCTTCGCCGCGCACGGCATCGCGGTGCTCGGGCCCGTGGCGGGCGGCCTGCCGCCGCTGCGCTGGCCGTCGGTCACGTGGCAGCAGTTCCTCGATCTCGTGCCGGTCGCCGCTTCGTGCTTCGTGATGATCATCGCGCAGAGCGCGGCCGCCGCGCGGGTGTTCGCGCAGCAGTATGGCGAGGACGTCGACACCAACGCCGACATCCTCGGGCTCGCGGCCGCGAACGCGGCGGCGGCGCTCGGCGGCGCGTTCGTCGTCAACGGCAGCCCGACGCAAACGGCGATGGCCGACGGCGCGGGCGTGCGCAGCCAGATCGGCCATCTCGCGTTTGCCGCCGTCGTGGGCATCGTGCTGCTGTTCTTCAGCCCGTATTTGCAGTATCTGCCGCATGCGGTGCTGGCCGGCATCGTGTTCACGATCGCGCTCGGGCTGATCAACGTGCGCAGCCTCGCGGCGATCCGCGAGGAAAGCCCCGGCGAATTCACGCTCGCGCTGATCACGGCCGCGGCCGTCGTGACGCTCGGCGTCGAGCAGGGCATCCTGCTGGCGGTCGCGCTGTCGCTGATGCGGCACGTCCGCCACAGCTACCAGCCGCACACGATGGTGCTCGAACCGGTCGCCGGCAACGGGCGCTGGCAGCCGGTGCCGACCCGGCGCGGCGCGATGACGGCGCCCGGGTTGATCGTCTACCGGTTTGGCGCCGACCTGTTCTTCGCGAACGATCACCTGTTCGCTGCCGAAGTGACCGAACTCGTCGACGCGGCGCCGGTGCCGCCGCGCTGGTTCGTCGTCGACGCGGGCGCGATCACCGATGTCGACTATTCGGCCGCGCGGACCTTGGCCGATCTCGTCAGGGCGCTGCATGCGCGCGGGATCGGCGTGCTGTTCGGGCGCGTGAACCGCTATCTGCGCGCGGACATGGATCGTCACGGGATCACCGAGGTGGTCGGCGCATCGTGCATCTTCGCCACGCTGCATCAGGCGCTGGAGGCGGCGGGCACGACACCCGCGCCGCAGGAGCCGGGCACGGTGTAGCGCGATGCGGTGCTACGCGAGCGCGCGCAGGCGCGCAAAACCGTTGCGCAGGTAGCGGGCCAGTTCCGTCGCGGCCGGCGTGTGCTGGCCGCGCGGCACATGCAGGTTGATCGAGAAATTCGGCAGGGCGGGCAGGCCGCCGCCGGCCGGCAGGATCTCGAGGTCGGGCGGCACGGTGGACGCGAGCCAGACGGTTACGGCGAGATCGGCGCGCACGGTCGCGGCCGTGGCATCGAAACTGCCGTTCTCGAACACGGTGCGCCACGGGCGATCGCAGCCGCGCAGTGCGTCGAGCACCGTCGGGCGGAATGCGCAGGTCTGCGCGACCATCGATACCGGCAGCGGCGAGTGCCGGTGCGCGGTGCCGCCTTTCGCGCCGACCCAGACCAGCCGGTCGACGGCGATGCACTCGCCGCGCGACGACCCGACCGGGGCCTCGATCAGCGCGACGTCGAGGTTGCCGTGCGTGAGCCCGCGCCGCAGCTCCGGCGACGCCGCGCACACGAGCGTGAGCGCGACCTGCGGATGCGCGTGGGTATAGCTTTTCAGGATCGGCGCGAGACAGGTGCCGACCAGATCCTGCGGCGCACCGATACGCACCGTGCCTTCCACCGCGCCGGCGGTCAGTTCGGCGAGCAGCGCATCGTGGGCGGCGAGCAGCCGTCGCGCCTGTTCGAGCAGCCGCTCCCCGGCCGCCGTCAGCAGCAGGTTGCGATGCTCGCGGACGAACAGCGGGCCGGACAGCATTTCGAGCCGCGCGACCTGCTGGCTGATCGCGCCTTGCGTCAGGTGCAGCGCGTGGCCGGCCGCCGTCATGCTGCGATGATCGGCGACCGAGACGAATGCGCGCAGCAGCGCGAGGTCGAGATTGCGTGTCATGCGTCGCATTATGATCGCTAATGACAGGCATCAAAATCTTTCGCTGCCGTAATGCAAGGATCGCAGGTAAAAACGGGGCTTCGATCACGACGACCGGGAGCCCTCGTGCCGCTTCACGACTATCTGCCGCTGATGCTGTTCGTGATCGTGTCCACCGTGACGCCGGGTGGCGCGACGACGCTGGCGACCGCATCGGGCGCCCATTTCGGCTATCGGCGTTCGCTGCCGCTGATGGCGGGCATCGCCGCGGGCCTGGCGTCGATGGCGGCGGCCGCCGCCGCCGGGCTCGGCAGTGTGCTGCTCGCGCTGCCCGCGTTGCAACTCGTGATGAAGGCGGTCGGCTCGGCGTACCTGATATGGCTGGCGTTGCGCATCGGCCGTGGCGGCAAGCCGCGGCTCGACGTCGACGTGCACCGGCCGCAAGGGTTCGTCAGCGGCGTGTGGATGCTGTGGCACAACCCGAAAGGCTGGGCGATGACGCTCGGTGCGGCCGCGTCGTTCGCGGCGCTCGCGTCGGGGCCGGCGCGGCTCGGCGTGCTGCTCGGTTTTGCATTCGGCGTGGCGGCGATGGCGTCGTTGTCGCTGTGGTGTTTCGCCGGGCTGCTGTTCGCACGCGTGTTGCGCACGGAGCGGCAGTGGCGCTGCCTGAATGCGGGGCTCGGCGTGCTGCTGGTGGCGTCGATCGTGCCGATGTGGCTGCCGTAGCGGGAGGTCGCGCACGCGGCGCGGCCCGGGTTCAGCGCGAACCGGTTGTTGCGTTGCCGGTTCGTCAGTCGCCGCCGCCTGCACCGGCCGAGCGCAACGGCAGCCGCAGCGTCGTCGCGAAGCTCGCCGCATGCAGCGCGCACAGCAGGCCGAACGCCCACGCATACGCGACGGCCGGCGTGCCGCCGACCGACGCCGCTTCGGCCTGCAGCCGCCACGCGAGGAACAGCGTGCATAGCGTGGTGAACGTCGGGCCGCCGAGCCGCTGCACGATATTGAGCGACGTGGTCGCCATCGGCAGGTCGCGGCGTTCGACCGATGCATACGCGGCGGCGATCGACGGCGCGCCGATCGCACTCTGGCCCATGCCGCGCAGAAACAGCGCCGGGACGAGCACGCGCGGATCGTAGCCGGTCAGTGCGAGGAACACGAGCGGCAGCGTGGCGACGAGTGCGAGCAACGCACCGGCGGCGGCCAGCCGGCGTACGCCGAACCGGCTCGTCAGCGCGCCCATCGACGGATAGGTGACGAGCATGCCGAGCCCGAGCGGCGCGAGCAGCCAGCCCATCTCGCCCGGCGAGCGCCCGCATGCCTGGATCAGGAACACCGGAATCAGCATCTGGCCTGCATACAGCGCCCCGTTCGACAGGAACTGCGTGCCGGCTGCCGCGCCGAACACGCGCGAGCGAAACAGCGCGAGATCGATCAGCGCATGTTCGCGCTGGCGGCGCTCGACGCGCAGGAACGCGACGAGCAGCAGCGCCGAACCCGCGACCGCCGCAACACCGGGCACCGAGCCGATCCGCTCGACGCCGTACAGGAACAGCACGAGGCCCGGCGACAGCAACGCGAGGCCGATCCAGTCGAGTGCGCGCCGCGGCGCATCGTCGCGGTCGCCAGGCAGGAAGCGCGCGGCCAGCGCGAGCGCGAGCGCGCCGACGGGCAGATTCACCAGAAACAGCCAGCGCCACGACGCGTGCTGCAGGATCGCGCCGGCCACGACCGGGCCGAGGATCGGCGCGAGCAGCACCGGTACCGCCGCATAGCCGATCACGCGCGCCATCTGCCGACCGGCGACGCGCGCGATCATCATCTGCGCCATCGGCGCGAGCAAGCCGCCGCTGACGCCTTGCAACACGCGGAATGCGATCAGCGACGGCGCGGACCATGCGAGCCCGCACAGCGCCGACGTGAGCGTGAACGCCGAGAAGCACCACAGGTACAGCGCCTTCGCGCCGATACGGTCGACGAGCCAGCCGCTCAGCGGCAGCACCAGCGTCAGCGCGAGCAGGTAGCCGCTCGTGACCCACTGGATCGTCGCCAGGCTGGCATGCAGATCGGTCGCGAGGCTCGACAGCGACACGTTGACGATCGTCGCGTCGAGCTGCGACAGCAGCGAACCGAGCGTCGCGACCGCGCTGACTTTCCAGATCGTCGGGTCGAGCCGGCCGGCCGCACGGCCCGGCGCCGGCTGGATGCGTGGGTCGCTCACGCGCCGCGCCGGTCGAGCAGCGCGACGATGTCCTGCGTCGTACCGGTCTCGCCGAGGCGCGGGAACAGCCGCTCGATGCTGTTGACGTGCGCATCCGCGTTGAGGTCGGTCATCGCGTCGACGGCGAGCGTCACGTTGTAGCCGAGCTCGTAGGCCTGCCGCGCGGTCGATTCGACGCCGATGCTCGTCGCGACGCCGGTCAGCACGATCTGCGTGACGCCGGCTGCCTTCAGGTGCGCGTCCAGACCGGTGCCGGTGAAGGCGCCCCAGGTCCGCTTCGTCACGACGTGGTCGCCTGGCTGGCGGTTCAGTTCGGGTACGAGTTCGGTCCAGTCGGCCGGAAGCTGCGCGGTGCGCGGCGCTTGCTCGGTGCGGCCCGGTGCGCCGCCCGCGACGTTGACCAGCACGACCGGCAGGCCGCGGCTGCGGAATGCGTCGAGCAGTTCGCGGGTGCGGGCGATCACCGGCGCGACCGGGTGCGCGGTGGGGAGGGCGACGATGCCTTTCTGCAGGTCGATGACGACCAGCGCCGTGTTCGTGTCGAGACGCGTTGCGCTCATGATGGGCTCCGGGAAAAAGGGCAAGGAAAGCCGGCGCGCATGCAGCGCGACGCGCCGGCCGGGTTCATTGCTCGCCGATGCGGCGGATCAGCGGGATGGCCGCGGCAAGCGTGTCGATGTCTTGCGGATCGAGTTTCTCGATCGCGGTGCCGAGCCACTGGTGTTTCGCGGCGTTGCGCTTGCGCCGTGCGGCGAGGCCGGCGGCGGTGAGTTTGAACAGGATCTGGCGGCCGTCGGTCGGATGGGGCTCGCGCTCGACGAGTGCGTCTTCCTCGAGGCTCGCGAGAATCGTCTTCATCGATTGCGGCTTCATCGCTTCGGCGCGCGCGAGATCGGCGGTCGTCATCGGCCCGTGCCGTTCGAGCCGCGCGAGCGCGCTCGTCTGCGACATGCCGAGCCCTTCGGAATCGACCTCGGAGCGCAGCCGGCGGATGAGCTGGCCGACCGCGAGGGTCAGGTCGGCGGCGACGGTTTCGGCGGAAACGCCGGGTTTGCGTGGCGGGTTCATGCGGCGAATCATAGAACACGACAGTTAAACTTGCAAGTTTAACTGTCGAATTGATCGCCGGCTGGTTGCGCTACCCGGTGGCGATTACGTACGCCGATGCGCGACCGGTACGACTTCGCTGTATCGCGGGGTCGCGTTTTCGTGCAGCAGATCGCCGAGGTACTGGCCAAGTTCGTCCGCGCTCAGCGAGGACGGAATCTGCAGATTGGCCGGGCGCCGCTTGCCTTCAGCGCCGAGATCGAACACGGCCCAGCGGCCGTCCGTGCGCACCACGGCGAGCAGCCGACCGAACGCGTTGAAGCGGTATTCGTCCTGCATGGCGTCGCTCCCGTCGCGTGAGCTCGCCGGCTGCCCGTGTGCGTCTACTGGATCGAACAGGACAGCCAGCGATGGATTTTGATTGCGTCGCTCGATACGCCGGCACGCGTCGCCGCGCCGAGCAGCACGACCGTTTCCCGGCGGCCTTTCACGCGCATGCGCATCACGACGCCGTGCCCCGATTCGTTGATGAAGCCGGTTTTCTGCAGCCGGATCGGCAGGCGGCGGTAGCGTACGAGCGGGTCGGAATTCACGTACACGAGTTCGCCGTCGCCGGGGCGCACGGTGGTCGACAGATCGGTCGAGAAATAGCGGATCAGCGGGTCCTGCGCGGCCGCGCCGACGAGCCGCGCGAGATCTTCCGCCGTCGACACGTTGTGCGGCGACAGGCCGGTCGGTTCGCGGAAGTGCGTATGCCGCATGCCGAGCCGGCGCGCTTCGCGGTTCATCGCCTTGACGAACGCGGCGCGCCCGCCCGGATAGTCGCGGCTCAGCGCGGCGGCCGCGCGGTTCTCCGACGACATCAGCGCGATATGGAACATCTCGCGGCGCGACAGTTCCGAGCCGACCTGCAGGCGCGAACCGGTGAACTTGATCGTGTCGCGATCGCGCGCGGTCACGCGCAGCACGCCGTTCAGCGGACGATCGGCATCGCGCGCGACGACGGCCGTCATCAGTTTCGAGATCGAGGCGATCGGCCGGACGGTGCGTGCGTTGCGCGCCAGCAGCGGGGTGCCGGAATCGACGTCGAGCACGTAGGCCGCGCGGGAATGCAGCGAACCGACCGCGCGCGGGGTGTAGCCGCAACTGGCGAGCAATTTCGGTTTCGCGGGCGGGCGTGGCCGCACGGCGGTCGTGCGTTTCGCGCGCCGCTGCTGCGGCGCGGGCGCCGCGTGGCGTTTGGCCGCTTGATGCGTCACGCGCGAGCGGCGATGCTTGACGGCCTTTTTCTTGCGATGGGGTTTCTTCTTGACGGCCTTCGTATGGGCATGCGGTTGCGCATGGGCGGTGCGATGCGGCTGCACGCGTTGCGCGGACGCATTCGTGGCGAATGCGAGCAGCAGGAACGACAGGGCGAGGATCAGGGTGGTCCGGGCGCGAGGCAGGCGCGCGATGAGGCCGGTCAAGCGAAAGTCTCCTTTTCACGCGCGATGCGGCTGCGCGGAATGCGTGGGCGGTCAGCGGGTGCGGGAAATTATACGGTCGATCGCTGGGCGATGACGATCGGATGACGCGCAATGACGCGTGATACGGGAGGATTCCGGTCGTTTTCGCGCCGCCGGGCAGCGGTGCGGATGGGGAGAAAGGCGAGTGGGTGCGCGGTTCAGCGCGGCCAGTTCCGCCGCGACACGACCGCGAAACTGATCGCGATCGAACCGGTCACCACGCGTGGCGGCGCGTCTTCCAGCGCGTCGCCGAAGCGAAAGCGGCGGCTGCGCCCGTCCGTGCGTTCGGCACGTCGCTTCGGCGCGCGGGTATCGGCGGCAACCGCGCATGCGTTTGCACCCGCGACATCGCATGGTGATTCGGCCACGCAGTCGGCCGCTGGATCGAGGGACATGAAGGTGAATTCCGGGAAGGGCATGTCCGTATTGAACGCCATTGCATTCGATCGGTAAAATGAATATTTCGATCATTATGATTCCGTTGAAGAATGGAACTGAAACTGCTGCGCACGTTCCTGACGGTCACCGAGCTGTGCCATTTCAGCCGCGCAGCCGATGCGCTGCACATGAGCCAGCCTGCGCTCAGCAAGCAGATCGGCGCGCTGGAGGCAAGCCTCGGCGGCAAGCTGTTCGAGCGCGGCCGGCATGGCGCGGAACTGACGCCGTTCGGCGAACGCTTCCTGCCGGACGCGCAGGCGCTCGTGCGCGATGCCGACGAAATCCTGGCGCGTGCGCGGGAAGCGACCAGTGGCCGGCGCGGGCATTTGCGGCTCGGCATCTGCCTGTCCGTGCTGACGCTCGTGCCGAAGCTGATCGCCGAATTCCGTCGTTGCAATCCGGGTATCGCGGTGACGCTGAGCGACCTGTCGTCGTCCGAACAGACGCGCCGGCTGCGTGCCGGCAAGCTCGACGCCGGTTTCCTGCGCCTGCCCGCCGACGAAGGCTTGTCGTCGTTCAAGGTGACCGACGAAGCGCTCGCGCTCGCGGTGCCGCCGCATCTCGGCTTCAAGCGGGTGCCGGCCAACCTCGACGTGCTCAACGAGATCGGCTTCATCGCGCTGCAGCGTGCGCGTGGCCCGGGGTTGGCCGCGCAGATCGACCGGTGGTGCGTCGAGCGCCGCTTCGTGCCGCACGTGATGCAGCAGGCGGAGGACGTGCAGTCGGTGCTGACGTCGGTCGCGGCCGGCGTCGGCGTCGCGTTCATCCCGTCGAGCGCGCGGTACCTGCTGCGCGACGCGACGGTGCTGCCGCTCGACGGCCGGGACGCGAAGTGGCGCGTGGGGCTCGCGTGGCGGGCCGAACGCGACGATCCCGTCACCGCGCGTTTCGTGTCGTTCATGCGCAGCGCGCTCAAGGGCGCGTGACGCGGCGTATAGTGTCCGCGAGCGTTTTCTCCCTGCATGCCGGTGCGACGCCGGCCGACGAACCCGAACCGATGACTTCCGACACCGACGAATCCCCGCTCGATCCCGCACTCGTCGCCACGCTCGCGACGCTGAACGAAGCCGCCAGCGATCCGGCCGGCAAGACGTGGTCGCTGCCGAAGATCGCGAAGCGCGCGCAACTGCCGATGAGCACGCTGCGCCGCGTGCTGACGCAACTCGACGCTGCCGGCCTGAGCGCAACGACGCTGAACGAGGACGGTACCGGCAGCGCCGCGCTGACCGACGAAGGGCGCACGGTGTGCGCGCAGCTGTTCGGCGCGAGCGACGCTCAATGAATGAAAAACGGGCCGCTGATGCGGCCCGTTGCATGGGCGTGGCTCGCTGCGCACGCCGCGCCGGCCCGCTCGGCGTTCGCGAGCACGGGCCGGCGCATCGTCATCCGCGCGCGATCAGAACCATTGCTTGTAGCGGCGTACGTAGATCGTCTTGACGATCTGCGCGAGCACGATGTAGCCGACCATCGTCGCGGCGAGCCACAGCCAGTAGGTGCCGGGCAGGTGCATGAAGCCGATCGCCTCCGCGAACGGCGAGAACGGCAGCCAGCAGCCGATCGCGATCGCGGTGAAGGTCGACAGCAGCACCGGCAGCGACGCCGTGCTCTGCAGGAACGGGATCTTCTGCGTGCGCAGCAGATGCACGACGAGCGTCTGCGACACGAGGCTCTCGATGAACCAGCCCGAGTTCATCACGATCTGGCCGCTCGCGCCGCCGTTCAGGTGATACAGCGCGCCCGCACCGAACACGGTCCACATCAGGATGTACGTCGTGATGTCGAACACCGACGACGTCGGCCCGACCCACAGCATGAAGCGGCTGATGTTGCCGGCTTCCCACTTGCGCGGCTTCTTCAGGAACTCGGGGTCCATCTTGTCCCACGGCAGCAGCATCTGCGACGTGTCGTAGATCAGGTTCAGCACCAGCAGTTGCGTCGCGAGCATCGGCTCCCACGGCAGGAACGCGCTGGCGACGAGCACCGAGAACACGTTGCCGAAGTTCGAGCTGGCCGTCATGTTCAGGTACTTCAGGATGTTGCCGAACGTCTCGCGGCCCTTGATCACGCCTTCCTCCAGCACCATCAGGCTCTTTTCGAGCAGGATGATGTCGGCGGTTTCCTTCGCGATGTCGGCGCCGCTGTCGACCGAGATGCCGACGTCCGCGTCGCGCAGTGCGGGCGCATCGTTGATGCCGTCGCCGAGGAAGCCGACCGTGTGGCCGTTCGCCTGCAGCGCCTTGACGATGCGCGCCTTCTGCAGCGGCGTGAGCTTCGCGAACACGGTCGTGCGTTCGACCACTTGCGCGAGCGTCGCATCGTCGAGCGCTTCGATTTCCGTACCGAGCATCGGTTTGCCGGGTTCGAGTCCGACCTGGCGGCACACCTTCATCGTGACGGTCGGGTTGTCACCCGTCAGCACCTTCACCGCGACGCCGTTCTCGCGCAGCGCGGCGAGCGCCGGCGCGGCCGATTCCTTCGGCGGATCGAGGAAGGTCAGGAAGCCGCGCACGACGAGGTCGTGTTCGTCGGCGGTACGGTATTGCGCGCGTTCTTCGCCGCGCGGAATCGTGCGCGTCGCGAGCACGAGCACGCGGAACCCGTCCTCGTTGTACGCGGTGGCCTGTTCGAGCAGCCGCTTGCGGGCCACGAAGTCGAGCGGACGCACGCCGTCCTCATCCTGCACGTGCGTGGAGACGGCCAGCATTTCCTCGACCGCGCCCTTGCAGATCAGCAGGTGCGTGCCGCGCGTATCCTCGACGACGACCGACAGGCGGCGCCGCACGAAGTCGAACGGCAGTTCGTCGATCTTCTTGTAGCCCTGCGGCTTCACGCGTTCGCCGATCTCGTCGGCGCGCGCGACGACCGCGATGTCGATCAGGTTCTTCTGGCCGCTCTGGTGGAAGCTGTTCAGCCAGCCGAGCCGCAGGATGTCCTCGTTTTTGTGGCCGGACAGGTCGAGGTGGTGTTCCAGGATGATCTTGTCCTGCGTGAGCGTGCCGGTCTTGTCGGTGCACAGCACGTCCATCGCGCCGAAGTTCTGCACCGAGTTCAGCCGCTTGACGACGACCTTGCGGCGCGCCATCGCGACCGCGCCGCGCGCGAGGTTCGCGCTGACGATCATCGGCAGCATCTCGGGCGTGAGGCCCACGGCCACCGCGAGCGCGAACGTGAGTGCGCTCAGCCAGTCGCCCTTGGTGAGGCCGTTGATCATGAACACGATCGGCACCATCACGAACATGAACTTGATCAGCAGCCAGCTGACGCTCGCGACACCGCGGTCGAAGCTCGTCTCGATACGCTTGTGGCTCACGACGTTGCGCGCGAGCGAGCCGAAGTACGTGTCTTCGCCGGTCGCGACGACGACGGCCGTCGCCGTGCCGCTGACGACGTTGGTGCCCATGAAGCAGACGTTCTCGAGATCGAGCAGCGATGCCGGTGCGCCGTTGGCCGCGCCGGCCGCGTGCGTGCCCGCGGATTTGCCGGCCACCGCGCCGAGCGTGTCGTATTTCTCGACGGGCAGCGCCTCGCCGGTCAGCACGGCCTGGCTGATGAACAGGTCGCGCGACGCGAGCAGCCGCACGTCGGCGGGGATCATGTCGCCGGCGGAAAGATGCACGATGTCGCCGGTCACGACCTCGCGCATCGGCACCTCGCGGCGCGTCGGTTCCGACGTGTCGGTCATGGCGCGCTGCACGGTCGCGGTCGTGCGGACCATCGCCTTGAGCTTCTCGGCCGCGCGTAGCGACCGGAATTCCTGCACGAAGCGCAGCAGCGCACTGATCGTGACCATCGTCAGCAGGATCGTCATGCCGACGTAGTCGCGATCGTCGGGCGCCGCGAAGTAGACGTCGGTGAAGAAGCTGATGGCGGCCAGCACCAGCAGCACGTAGACGAACGGGTTGTGGAACGACAGCAGCAACTGGCGGGTCCAGTGCGGCGGCTTGTCGTGCGCGATTTCGTTCGGGCCGTCGTGCTGCAGGCGGCCGGCGGCCTGGTCGTAGGTGAGGCCGCGCGTGCTGGTGTGCAGCGACTTCAGCGTGTCTTCGAGCGGGCGGGCCGCTTCCTGCGCAGCGCGCATGATGCGCGGGTCGTTCTGCGGGCCGGCGCCGGCCTTGATGAAGCCGCGCTGTTTCTTGTGCGAGGTGTTGTGTCGTGTCGTCATGAGTCGCTCCTTGCGCACGAGGCGGCGGGCGGGGAGCGGCCGTGACGTTATCGACGCACGAACGCTCCCCGCCGCGTCGCGTCAGGCGCGATCGGCTGTGGGTCGGTAAAGGCGGAAACGCTCGCCGGCGCGCGTGATGCGCACGGCGTGTCGATGCGCAGCGTCGCACCGGCGAGCGGTAATCGACTACTGTCGTCTGAGTTCATCTGCACTCCTGTCGGTTGCGGAGAATCGGCGCGGGCGATCGGCAACGGCGCGCGCAACGAGGCGCGCGGCCCGACGGCACGCGAACGGAGAGCGCACGCGGCTGGCGCTGCGCGCAACACGAACGCACGCGCGCGACGGCGCGTCGCGTGCATTCGACAACATCGAAAATTCGGCGGGAGATCTGGCCCGTGGTCAGGCCGGAAGGGCGCCGCATCCTGCTTCCCGGGATGCGGCAGAAGACGAGGCTCTGCGCGTTTTCCTCAGGCAGCAGTCAAGTTGGCCAGGCACCAACTACAACTCGCATCGGTGTTCACAGAACACTCCATGTAACTAGACGGGGGCGATGGTAATGGCTCGCTGTGCGAAGCGTCAACCCTTTTGTCAGGCGTTATTTCGAGATGCGTGATCGGGGCGGCGCGCGTGTGCAGTCGCGCGCGATCGCCCGTCATGAAACGGCCGCGCGCGTGCCATGTCGGCAGGCGCGCGGCCGCGTCGAACGAGGTGCCGGTTACTGGTTCGCGGTCGCGACGGCGGCCCCCGCATCGAGGATGCCCGAGCCTGCCGGCAGCGCGGTGCACGACGTGCCGGCAGCCAGCTTCGCCGCGCGCGTGCCGCCTTGCAGCTTCTGCAGGATCTGCGCGGGCGTGAGGTTGCCGTTCACCGACAGCATCAGCGCGGCGACGCCCGTCACCTGCGGCGCCGCGAGGCTGGTGCCGTTCGCGGGACCATAGGTGTCCGAGCCCGGCGTCGTCGTGCCGGTGTTCGACGTCGACAGGACGTTGACGCCCGGTGCGCTCAGCGCGACATCGGCGCCGAAATTGCTGAACGATGCGCGGCGGCCCGTCGCGTCGGTCGCGCCGACGGTGATCACGCCGCGGCAGTTCGCGGGCTGGTCGAGCCCGGTCGACAGGCCGTCGTTGCCGGCCGCGACGACCACGGTCACGCCTTTCGCGGTCACGTCGTCGATCGCCTGCTGGAACGTCGTGCTGCATGCGCCGACCCCGCCGAGGCTCAGGTTGATGATCTTCGCGGGGTTCGGATTGTTCGGCACGCCATTGACGGGAATGCCGGCTGCCCAGCGCATGCCGTCGGCGATGTCGCTCGTCACGCCGCCGCACTTGCCGAGCACGCGCACCGGCAGGATCCGGCTGAGCCACGAGACGCCGGCGATACCGGTGCCGTTGTTGGCGGTCGCGCCGATCACGCCCATCACGCGCGTGCCGTGCCAGCTGCTGTTGCTCGGCTGGCTGGCGCAGTGATAGTACGGGCCGTTGGCGTTGTCGAGTTCCTGCTGCGTGACCCAGTCGCCCGGATCGGTGGCGTCCGGGCCGCGTGTCAGGCCGTTGTTGCTGGTGTTGATGTTGCTGATGAAGCTGTAGCCTTGCTGAATCAGATTGCCGACGAGATCGCCGTGCGGTCGGTAGCCGGTGTCGAGCACGGCCGTGACGACGGTCGGCGAACCCTTGGTCACGTTCCATGCGGGCGGCAGGTCGATGCCGGCGGCCGGGTCGGACAGGTACCACTGCTGGTTGTAGAGCGGGTCGCTCGGCGTGTCGCGGATCTGCATCGGGTGATCCGGTTCCGCGTAGTCGACATCGCTGTCGGCCGCGAACGCCTGCGCGAGCGCGGCGGCATCGGCGGCGTCCATGCGCTGGCCGAGCGACAGCACGGCCGCGCCGTTCGAGATCGTGCGCTCGACCTGCACGTTCACCGGCGTTTGCGCGACCGTACTCGCGTACGCGCGTGCGCTGCCGGTCACCGGCGCCGTCCAGCGCGTCATCGCGCGCTGGATCACCGCGTCGAGTCGCGAGCCGTTGTCGATGGCCGCCATCGCGCGCGTGGCCGTCAGCGTCTTCAGCTTGACGATGAGGTGATCGACCGGCGGCTCGGCCGGCGCGGTCTGCGCGGCCATCTGCACGGCGGCCTGTTGCGACGTGCATGCATTGCCGCCGGACGACGCGGGCGGGGTGGTCGGCGCGGGCGTGGGAGCCGGCGTCGGGGCGGGTGTCGGTGCGGGCGATGCGTTGGACGAAGACGGGTTGCTGCCGTCGCCGCCGCCTCCGCCGCAACCGGCGAGGGGCAGGAGGGCGGCGGCGGACAGCATGCCGGCGAGCATGCGCGCATGTGCGGGGCGCGCCAGCGCGAAATTGAAACGTTTGGCTCTCATGTTGAAACTTGATCCTCGTAGATAACCGTCGTGCCGGCGGTGGCGCCGGTCCGGCTGAGCCGGACCTTGTGTTTTTGTCTGACGGTTGCAGCGGGTTGCTGCGACGCGCCATGCACTGGGTAACGGCGTGCGCGACGGCTTCTTGAGTGCGTTTCGCGAGAAAAACAGGGGGTGCCGCAAACGATTCCGTTGGTGCGTCGCAGCATGAACGCGCGTTTGGAACGACCGGCACAGACGGCGCGGCCGAGGCCGCGCGCGGCGCGGTCGGGTGAACCGCGTGGCGCGGCCCGGTTTGCGCGGCACGGAAAACATCTTTCAGGATCGAGCTCGGGCGGAAGGTTGCTTACGCTTGCCCTGATGTGACGCGAATATTGTCGGGCGTAGGATCGCGATTCGATCAACGTTTCATCAGGAGACATGCATGGATCGCCGTTTCCGTTGTCTCGCCGTCGTGCTGGCCTGTGCGCTGGCCGGCGCCGCGCACGCGCAGGCCCTTACCGGTACGCTGAAGAAGATCAAGGACACGGGCGTCGTGTCGCTGGGCATTCGCGAGTCGTCGGTGCCGTTCTCGTATTCGGACAACCAGCAGAAGAACATCGGCTACTCGCGGGACATCGCGTCGCGCGTCATCGACCAATTGAAGACGGAGCTGAACCTGCCGAACCTCGCGGTGAAGGAAATCCCGATCACGTCGCAGAACCGCATTCCGCTGTTGCAGAACGGGACGATCGACTTCGAGTGCGGCTCGACGACGAATACGCTCGAACGGCAAAGGCAGGCCGCGTTCTCGAACAGTATCTTTCTCTACGGCATCCGTTTCAGCACGCGCAAGGATTCGGGCGTGAAGGACTTCGCGGACCTGGCCGGCAAGACCGTCGCGACGACGGCCGGCACGTCGGACGAGCGCCTGCTGCGCAAGCTCAACGAAGAGAAGGCGATGAACATGACGATCATCAGCGCGAAGGATCACGCCGAAGCGTTCATGAACGTCACGACCGGGCGCGCGGTGGCGTTCGTGATGGACGAGCCGCTGCTGTACGGCGAGATCGCGAAGGACCGCAACCCGGGTGCGTACACGGTCGCGGGCACGCCGCTCGTCCACGAAAACTATGCGTGCATGATGCGCAGGGACGATCCGGCGTTCAAGCGCGTCGTCGACGGCGTGATCGCGAAGATACAGACCTCGGGTGCGGCCGAGAAGCTGTACGACCAGTGGTTCATGCAGCCGATTCCGCCGAAGGGCGTCAGCCTCAACTATCCGCTGTCGGCGGAGATGAAGCAGCTGTTCAAGAATCCGACGGATCAGGCGCAGTACTGAGCACCGCGTCGTGGCGATATCGCGCCACCCATGAAAAACCGCCGGCACGTGCCGGCGGTTTCGCTTTGCGGCCCCGCTCGCTCGTGCGTCGAGCGTGCGCGTCAGGCCTTGATTTCAGGCCCGCGCGCGGCCGGCCGTGCCGGCGCCGCCGGGGCGGGAGCGGGCGCCATCGAACGCGCCGAAGGTTGCACCGGCACGATCACGACGACCGGTTCCGGCATGGCCCACGGCGCCATCGCGAACCCGACGGGCTGCGGCATCGGCATCGCGAATGCGTTGGCGAGCGCGATGTGCTGTAGCGCCATCATCTGCTGCTGCATCGCGACCATCTGGGCCTGCGCCGCCTGCATCCGGTACTGCGCAACCTGCATTTGCCGTAACGCTGCCGCGGGCGGCAGGCCGCCCGACGACGTCTGCATCTCGAAGCTCGCGCCGCCCTGCGGGCTGTGCCAGCGCCACGTGCTGACCTTCATCGGGCCGACGGCCGTCTGGACGACGCGCGTTTCGGCTTTCACGGGCACGGCCTGCCCGTCGACATTGACGAACATCGGTTGGGCGACGGCCGGCGCGCCGGCCTGCCCGGCCAGGGCGAACACGGGCGCCAGCGCCAGCGCGCCCGCCGCCATATACGAACGGAATCGCATCTTCGTATCTCCATCAAACGAGACTGATCGAATCAACAATGACGTGCGGCTCACGGAGTGAGCCATCCGAGACGATGCGGCCGTTGGCTTAAATCAACATTAAAACCGCCGCCGGCGGGCCCCGTCGGCGCATGTCGGAACGGGCTGCCATCGGCATTCAACCTCGCCCGTGCCAGGGGCATCCTGTCGCCCGGTGCAACAACAGGCACAATACGGAATTCGCCACCCTCGCACGCATGTTCGACATTCGAACATTGATGGTGCGGCACTGCTGCCCGATCTCCTTCCCAGTCGTCATGAACGCCACGCTCACTCCCGCGCGCGAGTCGAATTCGCCGCGCTTCCTGCTGTTCCTGATCTGCCTGTTCGCGTCCGCCGGCCAGCTCGCGATCGACATCTACGTGCCCGCGCTGCCCGACATGGCCCGTTCGTTCGCGACCACGCCACAGGCGATCCAGTCGAGCGTATCCGGCTACATGGCGGCCTACGCGCTGGGCCAGCTGATATTCGGGCCGATCGCCGACGCATACGGCCGCAAGCGCGTGCTCGCGTTCGGGCTCGTGATCTACACGATCGGCTGCCTGCTGTCGCTCGGCGCGCCGAACCTCGAGACGTTCGTGCTGGCGCGCTGCCTGCAGGGCTTCGGGATCGCGACCACCAACCTGCTGGCGAAGGCGATCATCACCGATTCGTTCTCCGGCCAGGCGTTGATGCACGCGTTCACGTACATGTCGATCGCGTGGGGGCTGGCGCCGATCATCGCGCCGGTGATCGGTGCGCACCTGCAGGAATGGTTCGGCTGGCGCGCGTGCCTGGTGTTCCTGCTGGTCTACTCGCTGGCGATGTGGGCGCTGCTGTGGCGCTACCGCGAAACCTTGCCGAAGCCGGTGCATCTCGAGCCGCGCACGCTGATGGCGAACGCGGGCAAGGTGCTGGCCAGCCCGGTGTTCCAGAGCTGCTTTCTCGCACAGGGGCTGTGCTACAGCATCCTGCTGGTGTTCAACATCGTCGGGCCGTTCATGGTGCAGACCACGCTGCACAAGCCGCCGACCTTCTTCGGGTATCTCGCGCTCGGCATCGGCCTCATGTATTTCCTCGGCGGCCTGTCGAACCGGATTCACGGCCGCGGACTGCCGAGCGCCGAGCAACGGCTGCGGATCGGCGCGCGCGTGATGGCGGGCGCGTCGGTCGCGATGCTGGTGCTGGCGCTGACCGTCGGCCTGCGCGTGTGGACGCTCGCGACGCCGGTGCTCGTGATGGGCTTCTGCGCGGGCGCGATGTACCCGACGCTGATGGCCAAGGGCAATTCGCTGTTTCCGCATATCGCCGGCCTGACGAGCGCGATCCTCGGTTGTGCGCTGCTGCTCGTGTCGTCCGCGATGATGGGCCTCGCCGGCTTCGTGTCGATTCACGTGCTGACGCCGCTGGCGGTGTTCTTCGTCGCGTTGTCGTTCATCGTCGTGTGGATGGTGACGAAGCTGCTGCGGTATCTGTCGCGGCAGCAGGCGGCGCCGGTGGTGTGCGGGAGCGGGGAGGCGGCGTAAGCCGCCTGCCGACCGACTCATGAACCGGATTCTGCTGAAGCGCGTCGCCCGGTCCGACGCCGCCGACCTGATCGCCGCCAACCGCGCGAGCCGGAGCCATCATCTGCCGTGGGTCGATTCGTTCATCGACCAGGCGGGCTTCGATCAATGGTTCGCCCGCTGCCTGACGGGCCCGAACGTGGGATTCATCGCGCGCGAGCGGGCATCGGGCGCGGTGGTCGGCGTGGTGAATCTCAACGAGATCGTCGGCGGGGTGTTTCAGAGCGCTTATCTTGCGTACTACGGAATGGCGGAGTTCAGCCGCAAGGGGCTGATGACGGATGCGTTGCGGGCGGCGATCGACGTCGCGTTCGGCGAACTCGGGCTGCATCGGCTTGAAGCGAATATCCAACCCGGCAATCATGCGTCGATCGCGCTGGTTCGGCGGCTCGGTTTCAGGCAAGAGGGATTCTCGCCGCGCTATCTGCGCATCGGCGGCGAATGGCGCGACCACGAGCGCTGGGCGCTGCTGGCCGACGACGCGCGCGAAGGCGGCGGCTGACGGTCGTTTCCCGTCCCGTCTCGCGGCGCTTACAGCGGATGCGCGGCGCCTGCCTGCTGCAACAGCGACACGGCAACCGGGTCCGGCAGCCCGTTCGAATCGATCGCCCCAGCCTTGGCCAGCGCAACGAGATCGCCATCGACGCCCGGTTGCCCGACCACGAACGAGGTGGTCAGGAACGCCGGTGCGGCGAGCGTGACCGCATAGCGCTGCTGCAGGTTCGTGACCACGGCCGATTGCGCGGCCTGCACGGTGTCCGGGCTGTTCATGGCCCGCTGGTAGCGCAGGCTGCCCTGGAAATTGCCGATCAGCCCGGCCGTGTTCGTCCCGAGTTGCGCCGCGAGATAGACGAGCATCAGCTCGGTCTCGGGCGTCGTGTTGAAGGTGCCCCCCGCATAGGCGAGCGAATGCAGGCTCGCGCCGCCCGACGCCACGGTGATGACACACGGCAGCGCCGCGTTGAGCGTGACACGGTAGTTGCCGCCGCCGTCCGTCAGCGTCGTTGCCGAGCCGACCGCGCAATTGACCGCCACCTGCGCGCTCGCGAGCGCGTCGCCCGTCGCGGCCGTGCCCGATAGCGAGACGGTTTGCGTGTTGTCGTTGAAGCACACGTCGACGCCGAAACAGGCATCGCCGTTGCAGGCCTGGAGGGCGGCGAGCGTTGCAACGCACAAGACGCCCAGCGCGGGGCGGGTGAAGCGCGTAAGGCGAATGTTCATGGTCGCGGGCAATCGAGAGAATGAGGCAACCGGGCGCGTCGGGGATGCGGCGCTGCTGTCATTCTATGTCCTGAACCGCGGTGCTGCTTGCCCGTTCGGTGTGCCGTAGGCGGGGGTGCCGCCGGACAGACGCGTCATGGGTGCGGGGGGCGGGCCGGCGCCATGACGTAAGCGAGCAACAGGCTCAGCAGGAGGCTGAGCCCGAGCACGTGCCAATGGCTGGCGAGCAGCCGCTGGAAGTGCTCGCCCATGTCCGGCGTGATCCACCAGCAGGTCATGGGATGCATGCGAGCCTGATGGCATTCCAGGATGCCGCCGTTTCGATACGCGTCCCACAGGCTGTCGGCGGCATACAGACCCAAGAAGAGCGGGATGATCTGTACGCCATGCCGGAGTAGTTTCCGCTCGGTTTCGGGTGTCATCGCTGTCGGTCGGGAATCGGCCTGCGTCGGTTCGTCGTCGGCGCCCGAATGCAGCGCGTGCCCGGTATTGTCGAACTAATTCACCCCGTCCACAACGATTTGCGGCTTGGCCGGTCCGGTTGAAGGATCGGGCGACTGCACTCGACTTTTCCGCCCAGCCGCCGAAAGCAAATATGCCCGGCCAGTCAGGCGCGGCTCGCCGGCTCAGGGCTTGCGCGCGGCCGGCTTCGCGAACGCGCCGCGCACCTCGAAGCCGATCGCATCCGCGACGTTGCCGCGCGCGTCGACGAGTTCGAGCCGGTGCCGGCCCGGCCACGGCAGCCACGCGACGCGATCGGCATGGCCGATCACCTTGTCGTCGAGCCGCCACGCGAACTTCGTCGCGTGCCCGGCCGAGCGCTCGAACCAGATCCGCTGGTTCTTCGGCGGAATGTCCGGGTCGATCGCGAAGATCGTGCCGTCGGTCGGCGCGCCAATCGTCAGCGGCGCGCGCGCGCCGTCCTTGCCCGGCGTGACGGGCGCCGCGAGCCGGATCGTGTCGACCGCCGTGCCCGCGATGAACCACTCGTTGCGGGCCGGCTCGATGTCGCGCTCGAACGCGATGCGGCGCGTCTCGACGCCGGCCGGCGCGCGCGGCGCGCGGCTCGGCAGGTCGCGATGCAGGTAGCCGACGACGGCCGACCACACGGGTGACGCACCCGTGACGCCCGACACGTCCCACATCGGCGAGCCGTCCGCATTGCCGACCCACACGCCAACCGTATAGCGCGACGTGAAGCCGACCGTCCAGTTGTCGCGCATGTCCTTGCTCGTGCCGGTCTTGACCGCGGAGAAGAAGCGCGTCGCGAGCGGGTTGTCGAAGCCGAACGTGCGTACGCGCGCGTTGTTGTCGGACAGGATGTCGGTGACGACGAAGCTGGCCGCTTCGCTGAACACGCGCGTGCCGGCGTCCGACCGCGCAGGCCCCGCTGCGGCGGATGCGCTGGATGCCGGCGTCGATGCCGCGGCCGGCAGGTCGACGACCTTGCGTGCGACGCCGCCGTTCGCGAGCGCGCGGTAGGCGTTGGTCAGCGACAGCAGCGTGACGTCCGCACTGCCGAGCGCAAGGCTGAAACCGTAGTAATCGCCTTCCTGCGCGAGCGGCAGGCCGAGCGTGGTCAGCGTGCGCGCAAAACGGTGCGGCGTGACGAGCACGAGTGTGCGCACGGCCGGCACGTTCAGCGAGCCGCCGAGCGCGCTGCGCACGCTCACCCAGCCCTTGAAATCCTTGTCGTAGTTCTGCGGAATGTACAGGCCGCCGCCGGCGGCGAGGTTGATCGGCGCATCGTCGAGCAGCGACGCGGCGGTCAGCCGTCTCTCGTCGAGCGCCTGCGCATAGAGGAACGGCTTGAGCGTCGAGCCGGCCTGGCGCGGCGCGAGCACGGCATCGACGTCGCGCGCGCTCGACAGCGCCCCCGACGAGCCGACCCACGCGCGGATCTCGCCGGTCGCGTTGTCGATCACGACGACCGCGCCGTCCTGCACGTTGCGCCGGTGCGCGGGCGCGTTCAGTTCGGTCAGTGCGCGCATCAGCGTGTCGCGTGCGAAGCGCTGCAGCGGCGCGTCGAGCGTCGTGCGGACCTGCGCGCCGGCCACGGGCTTGACCTCGGCCGCGATGCGCCGCGCGAAGTGCGGGGCGAGGGCGGCGCCGTCGTCGCGTACGGTATTGGCAGGGCGCGCGACGACGAGCTGCACGTAGCCGTCGAGCGACGCGCACGCCTGCCCGGCCTGCATGTCGCGCAGGATTCGGCACGCGCGCTCGGCGATCTTCGCCGGGGCCGCGTTGGGCGCCCGCACGAGGGCGGCGGCGATCGCGGCCTCGCGCGCGTCGAGGCCCGACGGCGCCTTGCCGAACAGCACCTGCGACAGCGCGCCGAGCCCGATCGTCTCGCCGCGGAACGGCACCAGGTTCAGATAGGCCTCGAGAATCTGGTCCTTGCGCCAGCTGCGTTCGAGCCACAGCGCGTTCACGGCCTGCGTGGCCTTCTGCGGCAGCGAGCGCTGGCCCGAGCGGCGCGGCGAATCGCTGAGCAGGCCCGCGAGCTGCATCGTGACGGTCGACGCGCCGCGCGTGCGCTCGTTCCACAGATTGCCCCACGCGGCGCCGGCGATGCCGCGCCAGTCGACGCCGCTGTGTTCGTAGAAGCGCTTGTCCTCGGACACGACGATCGCCTCGCGGAACGCGGGCGATACGTCGGCGAGCGACACCCAGTCGCCGCGCCGTTCGGCGAGGTCGACACGCGTGCGCTGCAGCGGCGTGCCGTCGCGCGCGAGCAGCACCCAGTCGGAGCTGCGCCAGTTGCGGCGCACGTCGTCGTAGCCGGGCAGCGCATGCGCGACGAGCGGCGCGGCCAGCACGACGGCGACGAATACGCGGCCGGCGAAACGCGCCGGCCGCGGCAAAGCCAGATCGATCATCACGTGCTCGTTACTTGCCCGCGTCGGCCGGCTTCACGGTCATCGGCGGGTTCGGCCACAGGCCGTACACGGACGGCGCATACAGTGCCTCGACGCGCGTCGGCGGCAGGCCGAACGTGCCGACGTTGTTCAGCCGCACCGTGTACTCCACCGAGAATTTGCCCTTCGGCAAATAGTCGTAGTACGCGCGATAGCCGTCGAAGTCGCGCTCGATGAACGCCGGCCACGCGCCGTCCGGCGTTTTCTCGCCCTGCGTCGCGGCTTCGGAATCGCGGCCGAGGCCGGACCCCAGGATCGTCGCACCGGCCGGGATCGGGTCGTTGACGGCGACCCACGTCATGTCGCTCTGCGCATCGATGTCGAGATGCACGCGTACGACGTCGCCGCGCGTCAGCACGCCGTTGACGGCCGGCGACACGGGCGTGACGATCTTCGTGATCCGGTAGCCGGCCGCGAACGGCGCACGCAGCGGCACGGCCGCGAGGCTTTCGACGGTCGCCCACGGGCGGCCGGTGCCGTCCTGCGTGACCGACAGCGTGGCCGGCCCCTGCGACGCACGCGGCCACGGCATCAGCACGCTGCGCGCGGCGGCCGCGCGGGTCGCGGGCGTGGCCGACGCCGACGGCGCTGCCGATGCGGGCGACTCGGCGGGCGCGGCCGATGCCGTCTGCGACCACGAGATCGAGCGCTCGCTGCCGCCGAGCGCAATCTTCGTCGCGCCGGCGACCGGCGTGCTCTCGTAGGTCCGCGAGAAGCGCTCGACCGCGAGCAGGCCGAGCGCGTTCGACGTCGTCGTCTGCCAGGCGCCCTGGCGTTGCAGCGCGAGCAGGCCGGCCGTCACGCGCGGCATTTCATCCTTCCATGCGGGGTCGCCCGCGAATTCCAGCGCGAGGCGTGCGGCGTTGGTCTCGTTGCTGGTCATCAGCCACCACAGGTCGTCGTCGCGCGCGGTCGAGAACACGAGCTGCGTGCCCTGGTACGTCAGGCGTGCCCGCAGGATCTGTTCGACCTGCGCGCGTTTCTCGTCGCGTTGCGGGATGTCCTTCACGCGGGTCAGGATCGCGTGATAGTCGATCACCGCCGACGTCGGCCACTGGTTCGGCGCGATCTCGATCGAACCGAGCATGCGGCCCTGCGCGGCGCCGTAGCGCGACAGCGCCTCGATCGCCGCGAGCTTGCGCAGGTCGCGATCCTGGCGCGGCGCCCACGCGTTGCGCTCGAGGCGGCCGTCGACGAAGCGCGCGAGCCCGGCTTCGAGCTGCGTGCGCAGGTCTTCCGGCAGCGCGAAGCGCGGATCGAGACGGCTGGCTTCGTCGGACACCACGAGCAGGTACGACGACAGCGTCGGGCTGCCGTGGTGCGAATCGTCTGACGACGGCGGGAAGTAGCTCGCCAGGCCGTCGCTGTCGAGATAGACGGGCATCCGTGCGATCAGCGCCTGCCATTGCGCGGGGTCGCGCAGGCCGATCGCACGCGAGGTCTGCTGTTCGAGGCAGCGGTACGGATAGCGCTCGAACCAGCGTTTCACGCCGGGCAGCCCGTCGGCAAGCTTCGACTGCAGCGATACCGCGATGCCGCCGCGCGGCAGGCCTTGCGCATTGTTCGCGGCGCCGGTCGGGGAGGCCACCGGTACCGTCAGCGTGCCGTCGACCTGCGCGAGCGTCGCCTGCTGCACCGTGACCGGCAGCGCGGGCACGACCTTCTGCGCGACGGCCAGCGCGTCGGATGCGCGCTTGCCGCCTTGCTCGGCCGCCTCGATGCGCCAGTTCAGCGCACCGGCCGCATCGAGCGCCTGCTCGGGCACGGTGATCGTCCACGCGACTTCGGTCGCCGCATTCGCCGCCAGCGACACGGTTTGCGGTGCGACGTCGAGGCCCGTCACGCGCGGCGTCACGACGACCTGCATCGCGCGGTCGGTCGTGTTGCGCAGCGTGACCTGCGCACGGAACGCGTCGCCTTCGCGCACGAGCGGCGGCAGGCCGGAGATCAGTTGCAGATCCTGCGTGCTGCGGATCGACGTGCTGCCCGTGCCGAAGCGGTCGGGGCCGACCGCCGCGATCGCGACGATCCGGAAGCGCGTGAGCGCATCGTTCAACGGTACCTCGACGGTTGCGCTGCCGTTGGCGTCGAGCGTCACGCGCGGGTTCCACAGCAGCAGCGTGTCGAACAGCTCGCGGGTCGGCGCGCTGCCGCCTCCGCCGCCGGCCGGCACGGCCTTGCGGCCGAAGTGGCGGCGGCCGATGATTTCCATCTGCGCGGTGGCCGTCTCGACGCCGTACGCGCGCCGGCGCAGCATCGCGTCGAGCAGGTCCCAGCTGTTGTTCGGCATCAGTTCGAGCAACGCTTCATCGACGGCCGCAATGGCAATCTGCGTGCCGGCCGGCGCCGGCTGGCCGTTCGGCAGCGTGACCTTCACGTGCGCCTGCGCCTTGCCGCGTACCGTGTAGCGGGTCGCGTCGGTCGTCACGGTCACGCCGAGGCGGTGAACGCCCGTGCCGACCTTGATCTCGCCGAGGCCATAGCGGAACGCCGGCTTCGACAGGTCGACGAACGCGGTCGGCGCTTCATAGTGGCGGCCTTCGCGCCAGAACGCGCGCGCCCATTCGACCGGCGCCTTCCAGCCCCACGTGAAGAACGAGTACCACGGCACCTCGCGAATCCGGCCGCGCAGCGCGAGCACCGATACGTAGACGTTCGGCCCCCACGATTCGCCGACCTTCAGGTCGACGGTCGGGTTCTTGCCGTTCAGCTCGACGATATGCGTTTCCATCACGCCGCCGCGCTCGACCGCAACCAGCGCGGTCGCGTAGCGGAACGGCATGCGCACCTGGAAGCGGGCCGTTTCGCCCGGTTCGTACGCGGTTTTCTCGGGGATCACGTCGATCCGGTCGGTGTTGTCGCCGCCGAACCAGAGTTCGTCCTCGCGCGTGACCCATACCGACGTCGATGCATTCGACGTGCGGCCGTCGCCGTCCTTCGCGACCGCGATCAGTTGCACGTTACCGGCCTGCTCGAGCGTCGCGTCGCAGGCCATGCGGCCCTTGTCGTCGGTCTTGCCCGAGCACAGCACGCCGAGGTCGCGCGTGTCGCTCTTGTTGTCGTACGCATAGAAGCCGCCGACCATCCGCTTGCGCGACGACGTCGTGATGCGCGCGACGCCCTTGATCTCGATCGGCACCGACGCGCGCGGCTTGCCCTGCAGGTCGACCGCCAGCGCCTGCACCGGCACGCGCTGGCCGACCGACACCCAGCGGCCGGCCTTGATGCCGGCCACCACCGCGGCCGGCCACAGGATCGTGTCGCCGCGAATCGTCTGCACTTCGCCGTTCGGGTCGGCGAACGTCGCCTCCAGCGCGATGCGCTTCGGCGCGTCGACGTCCGGCAGGCCCTTGAGCGTGACCGAGCCCGCGCCGTTGCGGTCGAGCGTCAGCGGCAGCTTGTCGGCGATCAGCTTGGTCGCGTCGGGATCGTTGCTCGACGCCGACGACGACGCGTTGTCGCCGTCCTGCGCATCGTCGTCGGCGTTGCCGTCGCTCGTGTCGGGGCGATACGGCGTGAAGCTGAAATCCTCGAAACGATCCGCGAACGGCGGCGATGCCCATTTCATCAGCGCCGACACCTGCACCGGCAGGTTCGATGCGCCGCCGCCCGACACGTAGTCGATCTGCACCGCGAGCGGCGCTTCCTTCACGGCGACGAGCGGGCTCTTCTGCGCGTCGCGCGCGCCGATCGAGCCTTTCAGCACCGGCAGGCGGAACGCCTCGACGCGGAAGCTGCCGCTGTAGTAAGTGGCGGTCGGCGCATCGTCCGGGCCGCCTTCGAGTTCGACGCTGTATTCGCCGAGCTTCGCGGCGGCCGGCAGCGTGAACTGCGAATCCGCGCTGTGGTCGGCCGCCCACGTGAGCGGCAGCTTGTAGGTCTGGCCCGTGCCAAGATGGCGGATCGCGACGCGCGTCGGGTATTGCGACGGGAACGCGAGGCTCTGCAGCGTCTCGGTGCGGATGAAATGCTTCATCGACACGGTTTCGCCGGCGCGCAGCAGCGTGCGGTCGAACACCGTATGCGCGCGCACGGTCGGCGCGCTGTCGGTGTCGGTCGGCACGTTGAAGCGCCACGATTCGATCCCGCGGTTCCAGCCCGAGCTGACGAACGCCATGTCGGGGCCCGTCTTCGGATCGTCCACGCGGGCCGACACGAAGTAGTCGTTAAAGCGCTGTCCCGACGAGCTGCATTCGCGCTTCGGCTCGAACGGCCCGTCGATCTTCAGCAGGCCCTGCGCGTCGGTCTTGCCGGCCGCGATTTCGTCGCCGTTGCAGTCCGATACGCGGATCTGCGCATTCGGCACCGGCTTGCCCTTGTCGAGCGTCGTGACCCACACGAGGTTGTTCTCGCGCCCCTGTTTCAGGTGCACGCCGAGGTTCGTGACCAGCACGGTGGTGCGCACGTACATGCTCGACGGCTTCGCGAGCAGCGAGCGGCCGAGCGCGGGCGACGCGAGTTCGAGCACGTAGAAGCCGGGCTTGTCGATCGGCACGCCGACCACTTCGAACGGGCGCAGCGCCTTCGGATCGGCCTTCGGCAGCGTCAGCACCTGCGCGCCGGGCTCGCCCGCGAGCAGCGACAGCGAGCGCACGTCGATGCGGCGGTTCTTCGGCGCCGGCTGTTTTTCGCCGGCCTCGAGCGGCACGTAGACGGGGTGTTGTCCCTTGCGTTGCAGCAGCCCGGGAATCTGGTCGTCGATCGAGCCGGCCGTCATCGACCAGTTGTCGAAGCGGTCGACGGTGCGCATCCACTGGCGGATCGCGGTGTCGTTCTCGACCTTCAGGTTCGCGAATTGCGCACCGCCCGCATTGAGGCCGGCGATATGCAGGTCGGCCTCGACATTGCGCAGCGTGACGGGCACCAGCGCGGGCGTACCGGGTTCGGCGAAGCGCTCGACGATCCCGAAGGTGCCCGACGCGAATTTCGCGAGCGGCGGCATCGGTGCGGTGCGCGTCGCGAGCGGGAACAGGTCGGCGTTGGACAGCGGCCGGTCGGTCACGTCGTGCAGGCCCGACGGCAGCTCGACGGTCAGGGCGGCCTGCGCGGGCAGCGGCGGGTTGAACGTGACGGTCGTCACTTCCTCGCTGTGATCGTCGGCGGCGAAGGTGGGCGACAGCGAACCGTCGGGGCCGCGCAGCTTGATCGCTTCGGCCTGCTTGCGCGAGATCGGTGCGTTGAACGACAGCGTGAGCGGGCGCAGCGGCGTGCAGGGCGCCTTCGCGTTCTCGCGTTCGCACGAGAAGCTCGCGGCGAACGGTGCGCGCACGGTGAAATCGAAGCGCCGTTCGGTGTCGTTCGCGATGCCGCTCGGGCTCGCGACGCCCTTGCCGTAGACGAGCTGCATCTTCGCGCTCGCCGGCAGCGCCTGCGAGCACGACAGCGTCAGCACGCGCGCCGCTTCTTTCTTCAGCCCGAAATGATCGAGCAGGGCGTTGCGCGTGTCGTCGTCGGCCGCCGTGACCGGAATGCGGTTGCCGATGCCGGCCGCTTCGCACCAGATGTTGGCGAGCGCCGAGCGCGGCTCGGCCGGGCCGTTCAGCTTCATCACGAAGACCTGCCGCTCCTCGATCTCGCGCGAGCCGGGGCGTACCGACACCGGGAACGGGCCGCCCGTCTGGAACGTGAAGCGGCGCGGGCCGCTGGCCGCATTGCCGGCGACCGAGCGCAGCGTGTCGTTGAGCGCGACCGAGCAGCGGACGCCGGGCGGCAGGTCGCTTTCGAAATCGTAAACCCAGGTCTTGTCGTCGAGCCAGTGGCCCTGGCCGCGCGCGGCCGTCGAATCGTTGCAGGTCACGCGCGCCGGATTCGGCGCCGACGCCGAGCCGAACGCGACCATCGGTTCGTCGAACTTGACGACGCTCTGCCGGACTTCGGTGACGGTGCCTTGCGGCGACACGCTCACCGTGCGCGCCGCGCCCGCATGCAGCGACAGGGCCGCGGCGGCGCCGAGCGTTGCGACGGCGCCGATGCGCCAGAGCAGCCGGGTCGCGTGGTTGGTTCGATGCGTTTCTTTGTTGTGCTTGTCGCGCTGCTTCATCGCTCGATTGCCCTCGGAGGGAAGCTTTCTGTTTGATTGCACGGGATTCTAACCGACCGTCGTGCGCGCGCAGCACGGCGTGCGGGTGCGGTGTGTGGTCGGCACGCGACACGGGGGTGCCTGCCGCGGATTTGTCGCGTCGACGACACAAAAATGCAGCGAAATTTCGATTGTCCCGGATTGCGGAACATTAAATGAACTATAAAAAGATTGTTTGATCCGGCTGGTGCGCGTACATTGCAGATCCGCGCCAATGTTTGAGAAATATCAAGCGTGGTTTTCCCGAATCCGGTGTTCGAGAGAAGGAAACATGCACAACGACAACACCCCCCAATCGCGTCGTGACAACGACGCAGCCGCAACCGGCATCACGCGGCGTCAATGGCTGCAGGGCGCACTGGCGCTGACGGCGGCGGGCCTCACCGGCTCGCTGGCGTTGCGGGCCCTGGCCGACGATCCCGGCACCGCGCCGCTCGATACGTTCATGACGCTTTCCGAAGCATTGACCGGCAAGAAAGGGCTGAGCCGCATCACCGGCCAGCGCTATCTGCAGGCCTTGCAGAAGGGCTCGTTCAAGACGGCCGACAGCCTGCCGCAACTCGCCGGTGCGCTCGCATCCGGCTCGCTGAATCCCGACCAGGAATCGCTCGCACTGACGATTCTCGGCGCGTGGTATCTCGGCATCGTCGACAACGTCGTGATTACCTACGAAGAAGCATTAATGTTCAGCGTGGTGTCCGATACGCTCGTGATCCCTTCGTATTGCCCCAACAAACCCGGCTTCTGGGCCGAAAAACCGATCGAGAGGCAAGCCTGATGGCCGATACCGATACGCAAAAAGCCGACATCGTCGTCGTCGGATCGGGTGTCGCCGGCGCGATCGTTGCACACCAGCTCGCGATGGCGGGCAAGTCCGTGATCCTGCTGGAAGCCGGCCCGCGCATGCCGCGCTGGGAAATCGTCGAGCGCTTTCGCAACCAGGCCGACAAGACCGATTTCATGGCGCCGTACCCGTCGAGCCCGTGGGCTCCGCATCCGGAATACGGCCCGCCGAACGACTACCTGGTCCTGAAGGGCGAGCACAAGTTCAACTCGCAGTACATCCGCGCGGTGGGCGGCACGACGTGGCACTGGGCCGCGTCCGCGTGGCGCTTCATCCCGAACGACTTCAAGATGAAGACCGTGTACGGCGTCGGCCGCGACTGGCCGATCCAGTACGACGACCTCGAGCATTACTATCAGCGCGCCGAGGAAGAGCTCGGCGTGTGGGGCCCGGGCCCCGAGGAAGACCTGTACTCGCCGCGCAAGCAGGCGTACCCGATGCCGCCGCTGCCGCTGTCGTTCAACGAGCAGACCATCAAGAGCGCGCTGAACGGCTATGACCCGAAGTTCCACGTGGTGACCGAGCCGGTCGCGCGTAACAGCCGCCCGTATGACGGCCGGCCGACCTGTTGCGGAAACAACAATTGCATGCCGATCTGCCCGATCGGCGCGATGTACAACGGTATCGTCCACGTCGAGAAGGCCGAGCAGGCCGGCGCGAAGCTGATCGACAGCGCGGTCGTCTACAAGCTCGAGACGGGCCCGGACAAGCGCGTCGTCGCTGCGATCTACAAGGACAAGACGGGCGCCGACCATCGTGTCGAGGGCAAGTACTTCGTGCTCGCCGCGAACGGCATCGAGACGCCGAAGATCCTGCTGATGTCCGCGAACCGCGATTTCCCGAACGGCGTCGCGAACAGCTCCGACATGGTCGGCCGCAACCTGATGGACCATCCGGGCACCGGCGTGTCGTTCTACGCGAGCGAGAAGCTGTGGCCGGGCCGCGGCCCGCAGGAGATGACGTCGCTGATCGGTTTCCGCGACGGCCCGTTCCGCGCGACCGAAGCCGCGAAGAAGATCCACCTGTCGAACATGTCGCGCATCAACCAGGAGACGCAGAAGCTCTTCAAGGCCGGCAAGCTGATGAAGCACGACGAGCTCGACGCGCAGATCCGCGACCGTTCCGCACGCTACGTGCAGTTCGACTGCTTCCACGAGATCCTGCCGCAACCCGAGAACCGCATCGTGCCGAGCAAGACGGCCACCGACGCGATCGGCATCCCGCGCCCCGAGATCACGTATGCGATCGACGATTACGTGAAGCGCGGCGCCGTGCATACGCGCGAGGTCTACGCGACCGCCGCGAAGGTGCTCGGCGGCACCGACGTCGTCTTCAACGACGAGTTCGCGCCGAACAACCACATCACGGGCGCGACGATCATGGGTGCGGATGCACGCGACTCGGTCGTCGACAAGGACTGCCGCACGTTCGACCATCCGAACCTGTTCATCTCGAGCAGCTCGACGATGCCGACCGTCGGTACGGTGAACGTGACGCTGACGATCGCGGCGCTCGCGCTGCGGATGTCGGACACGCTGAAGAAGGAAGTCTGACCGTGCGGAAATCTACTCTCACCTTCCTCCTGGCCGGCTGCCTCGCGCTGCCCGGCCTCGTACGCGCGGCCGATTCGGCCGACCCCGCGCAGGTCAAGCGCGGCGAATACCTCGCGGTCGCGGGCGACTGCATGGCTTGCCACACTGCAAAGGGCGGCAAGCCGTTCGCGGGCGGCCTCGGCATGCCGGTGCCGATGCTCGGCAAGATCTATACGAGCAACATCACGCCCGACCCGGATACGGGCATCGGCAACTGGACGTTCGACGATTTCGAGCGTGCGGTGCGGCACGGCGTGTCGAAGAACGGCGACAACCTGTATCCGGCGATGCCGTACGTGTCGTACGCGAAGATCAACGACGACGACGTGCAGGCGCTGTACGCGTACTTCATGCACGGCGTCGAACCGGTCAAGCAGGCGCCGCCGAAGAACGAGATCCCCGCGCTGCTCAGCATGCGCTGGCCGCTGAAGATCTGGAACTGGCTGTTCCTGAAGGACGGCGTCTATCAGCCGAAGCCGGCGCAGAGCGCCGAGTGGAACCGCGGCGCGTATCTCGTGCAGGGCCTCGCGCACTGCAGCACGTGCCACACGCCGCGCGGCATCGCGATGCAGGAGAAGTCGCTCGACGAAACGGGCGGCAGCTTCCTGTCGGGCTCGGTGCTCGCGGGCTGGGACGGCTACAACATCACGTCCGACCCGAACGCGGGGATCGGCGGCTGGACGCAGCAGCAGCTCGTCCAGTACCTGCGCACCGGCAGCGTGCCGGGCCTCGCGCAGGCAGCCGGCCCGATGGCCGAGGCGATCGAGCACAGCTTCTCGAAGATGACCGAAGCCGACATCGGCGCGATCTCGACGTACATCCGTACGGTGCCGGCCGTGGCCAGCGGCGACGCGAAGCAGTCGCGCTCGTCGTGGGGCAAGCCGGCCGAGGATGGCCTGAAGCTGCGCGGCGTCGCGCTCGCGTCGTCGGGTATCGATCCGGCACGGCTGTATCTCGGCAACTGCGCGACCTGCCACCAGATGCAGGGCAAGGGCACGCCGGACGGTTACTACCCGCCGCTGTTCCACAACTCGACGGTCGGCGCGCCGAATCCGACCAACCTCGTGCAGGTGATCCTGAACGGCGTGCAGCGCAAGGCCGGCAGCGAGGACGTCGGGATGCCCGCGTTCCGTCACGAGTTGTCGGATGCGCAGATCGCCGCGCTGACGAACTACCTGACCGGGCAGTTCGGCAATCCGGCCGCGAAGGTGACCGAGCAGGACGTCGCGAAGCTGCGCTGACGCAGCACGCGACGAAGCAGGGCGACAACAGAAAAGAGGAGGAGCACAGCACATCGGGCGGGCCCCGATGCCGGTTGTTGCAGAGCGGGGCGGGCGGCGCGGTTGGCCGCTCGCCCCGGTTCACAGGCAATCCGGTGCGTGCGGTTGCGCGCATCGTTTTCGTTGATCACACCATGACACCGAATCAACCGTTTCTCGCGTCCCAGCGCGATGTGCTGCTGCTGCTGTCCCGCATTCTGCTCGTGATCCTGTTCGTGATGTTCGGCTGGAAGAAGATTATCGACTTCTCCGGTACGATCGCGTTCATGGGGAGTGAGGGCGCGCCGGCGCCGATCATTTCGGCGGCGATTTCCGTCGTGATGGAGCTGTTCGTCGGGATCGCGATCCTCGTCGGTTTCCAGACGCGCGCGCTCGCGCTGCTGCTTGCGCTGTATACGATTGGCACCGGCATCATCGGCCACCACTACTGGACGATGACGGGCGGCGAGCAGATCAACAACATGATTCATTTCTACAAGAACATCGCGATCTCGGGCGGCTTGCTCGCGCTCTGCGCGGCGGGCCCCGGACGTTTTTCGATCGATCGCGGATAAGCGGACCCGAGGCGCGTGCATGGGGCGCGCGTCGGACGGTCGAGACTTCGAGGGGGCATCATTTTGCGACTCAAATACTTCGCATGGCTGATTGCGGCCGCCACGCCGGCGGCTGCGTTTGCACAGACGAGCGTCACGCTGTACGGCCGGATCGACGGCGGCGTCGAATACCTGAACCACATCGCGAAGCCGAACGGTGGCAGCGGGACGCGCTGGAGCGCGGAAAGCGGCGACTGGGGCACCAGCATGTTCGGGCTGAAGGGCGTCGAGGATCTCGGCGGCGGGCTGTCGACGGTGTTCAACCTGGAAACCGCGTTCCAGGTGATGAACGGCCAGACGGGCGGCGGGCGCATGTGGTCACGGCGCGCATACGTCGGGTTGAAGAGCGACACGTGGGGCCAGCTGCAGGCCGGCCGCAACCTGTTCATCGACAGCGACGGCGTGTGGGAATTCGATCCGTTCGTCCAGCAGGCGTTTTCGTCGGCGTCGCTCGTGCGTGGCCGCAACTGGCAGCAGACCAGCAACAACATCGAATATCACAGCCCGGTGATCGGCGGCTTCGACGTGCAGGCGCAATACGCGTTCGGCAACCAGTCGCGCGGCTTCAACTACGGCGCGCCCGACGATTTCGGCCGCTCGGACGGGATCATGATCTCGTACCACTCGCCGGTGCTTGATGTGCGTGGCATCTACGACGAGCTGCGCGACAACAACGGCAAGTTCAGCAACGTCTTCACGGCGTCGCGCGAGTACTTCGTCGGCGCGAACGTGAAGGTGTCGAAGTTCAAGATCCAGGGCGCGTATACGCACTACCAGGCGCCGGATAGTCCGGCTGGTGTTGCCGATCGTGCCGATCACTACTGGCTCGGCGCGACCTACTCGGCGACGCCGCAGTGGGCGGTGACGGGGGGCGGGTATTACGTGAAGGTCGGCGATGGCGGCGGCGATGCGTCGCACGATCCGTCGGGGCACGCGATGATGTACGTGCTCGGTACCACGTACAACCTGTCGAAACGGACGTTCCTGTATGGAACGGTCGCATATGTGCGTAATGGCGGGAATTCGAACTTCTCGCTGCTCGCGACGCCGCGTGATGCGACGTCGGGGACGAGCCCGATGACGGGCGAGTCGCAGACGGGCGCGTATGTGGGGATGATGCATACGTTCTGAGCGCGGGCGGTTTGCTGAGGTGAAAAAGGCACGGGCGGTGAAGTCCGTGCCTTTTTGCGTTTACGGCGTGTGCCGTATCGGCGCTGTCAGTGACGTGACGCGATATGGCCTCACCATGAGCTCTTCTGCCGTTTCGAGACCAGTTCTGTCGTCGAAAGTCGATATGACGCATCGAGCGATCGGCACTCCGTAAATTGACGGCGCCTGCCGACGCTATTGCAACGCGGGCACTCGCGTACTGCAGTCCGACCGGCGCGCCATGCATCAGAACACGCATGCCTCGGTCGTCGTCAGCACCGCAAACGGGCCTGCAAGCGTCGCATTATGATGCGCGACGATCCGCTCGGCGGCCAGCGCGGGTGTATCCATGCAGGTATGCGCATCGGCCACGAGCACCGCGCGAAAGCCGAGATCGCCGGCCGCACGGCACGTCGTATCGACGCAGTACTGCGTCTTCATCCCCGCAATCACGATCTCGCCGATCCCAGCCGCATGCAGCCACTCGGCGAGTCGCGTGCCCGCGAAGCAGTTCGGCCGCGTCTTGTCGAACACGATGTCGCGTGCGGTATCGATCGCAAGCTCCGGCAGCAGCGCGTCGGGCGCGATCGGCGAGCCGGCCGGGCCGGTGTGACGCACGGCGAACACGGGTGTACCGCTGTCATGCGCACGGTGAATCAGCCGGTTGATATTGGCCAGCACGCGTTCACCGTCATGCGGACGATCTGGACCATGAAACAGCCCGACCTGCATGTCGATCACGAGCAGCGCGCGTTTCGGGGAAGGGGCTTCGGACATTGCGTTTCTCCTGAGTGGCCGATGCAGACGGAGAAACGACGAGACCCCGTCCGGAACCGGCGGGGCCTGTGGGAATCGGTGACGCTACGATCTTGCGCGCACTCGCCGCACGGGCCCGCCGAAGGCGGTCGTGCGCGTGGTCGTCGAAAGGGTGATCGTCGCGTTGTGCATTGATTGATGATGCCCGATGCGGGCGCGTGACGTCAATCACGCTTCACGAGCCGCGCATCGTCTGCTGCTCAGTCCAGCGCCTTCCCCGCCTTTTCCTCCATGCAGCGAATCGCGAGCAACGTCATCGCACCACAGCCGATCGCATACCATGCCGGCGCATTCGGATTCCCGGTTGCCGCGATCAACCACGTGACGAAGAACTGCGCGAAGCCGCCGAAGATCGCGACGCCGACGCTATACACGAGCGCACCGCCGGTCGCACGCACGGCCCGCGGAAACAACTCGCCAAGCATCGCGCCGGTCGCACCGATGTTGATCGAATGCACGATCGACAGCGCGGCGATGATCGACAGCAGCGACACGGCGCCCGGCCAGCGGTTCAGCGCGATGAACGCCGGATAGATCGCGGCCATCAGCACGATGCGCGTCCACCAGACGATCCGGTTGCGTCCGAACACGTCGGACAGGTGGCCGCCGATCGGCGTCACGAGCATCAGGATCGCCCCGGCGACGCAGCCGGCCGTCATCGACAGCCAGGTCGGCAGGTGCAGCACCTGCACGCCGTAGATCGCCATGTAGAACACGATGATGTAGTGGATCGACGTGCCGCCGATCGTCACGCCGAGGCCCGCGAACACGGCCTTGCCGTGATGGCGCAGCACGTCGGCGAGCGGCAGCGATGCGACCGGCTCGTCGTGCCCGGTGGCGGGCGAGGGCACCGCCGCAGGCACTTCCTCGACGGTGCGGCGCAGCCAGTAGCCGAGCGGCACGAACAGCGTGCCGATGATGAACGGCACGCGCCAGCCCCAGTTTTCGAGTTGCGCGGCACTCAGCGTCGACGTCAGCGCCACGCCGGTGAGCGCGCCCGCGAGCGCGGCGAGCCCCTGGCTCGAGAACTGGAACGACGCATAGAAGCCGCGACGATGCTGCGGCGCCTGTTCGAGCAGCAGCGTCGTCGATGCGCCGACTTCGCCGCCCGACGCGAACCCCTGCAGCAGTCGTGCGAGCACGAGCAGCAGCGGCGCGGCGATGCCGATCTGCGCGAAGGTCGACGCGACCGCGATCGTCGCGGTGCCGAGCGCCATCAGCAGCAGCGTGAGGATCATCGCCTTCTTGCGGCCGGCGCGGTCCGCATACATCCCGATCACGAGCCCGCCGAGCGGACGCGTGACAAAGCCGACCCCGAAGCTCGCGACCGCGAGCATCAACTGCCCGAACGACGAATGCACGGGAAAGAACAGCTTGCCGATCAGGAGCGCGAAGAAGCTGTAGACCGTGAAGTCGTAGAACTCGAGCGCGTTGCCGACGGCCGCGGCCGCGATCAGCCGGCGCTTCTTCGCGGCGGCGCGGGCATCGACCGGCGTGCCGGCGAACGGAAGGGCGGACGTTTCCATGGGGTTCCCCCGGGTTGAGCGCGAAACTGCGTGGTGAAGGGCCGTCAGGCCGCGAGCCAGGCTTCGGCGACGCGAACCCAGTAGCTCGCGCCGATCGCGAGGATGTCGTCGTTGAAGTCGTAGCCGGGGTTGTGCACCATGCAGCCGCCCTTGCTGCCGGTTCCGTTGCCGATGAACGCGTAGCAGCCGGGGCGCGCCTCGAGCATGAACGCGAAATCCTCGCTGCCCATCAGTGGCGCGGCGTCGGTTTCGACGCGTTCCGCGCCGAGCATCTGCCGTGCGATGTCGGCCGCGAATGCGGTCGGTTCCGCGTGATTGACGAGCACCGGGTAGCCGTAGTCGTAGTCGACTTCGGCGGTGACGCCGAAACTTTCCGCCTGGCCTTTCGCGAGCGCTTCGATGCGGCGCGCGAGCAGCGCGCGCACGTCGGCGTTCAGCGCGCGCACCGACAGTTTCATCACGACGGTTTCGGGAATGATGTTGAAGGTTTCGCCGGCCTGCACGCTGCCGACCGTGATCACCGCCGCATGCTGCGCGTCGACCTCGCGCGCGACGATCGTCTGCAGCGCGACCATGATGCTGCCCGCGGCGGACATCGGATCGCGCGCGAAATGCGGCATCGCGCCGTGACCGCCGACGCCGCGCAGCGTGATCGTCACGCGGTCGGCCGACGCCATCGCGGCGCCGGTGCGGAACGCCATGTCGCCGGCCGCGCGGCCCGGCATGTTGTGGATCGCGAAGATCGCGTCGCACGGGAAACGGTCGAACAGGCCGTCGTCCATCATCGCCTTCGCGCCGCCGAAGTTTTCCTCGGCCGGCTGGAAGATCAGGTTCAGCGTGCCGGAGAACCGACGCGTCGCCGCGAGATGGCGCGCCGCGCACAGCAGCATCGCGGTGTGGCCGTCGTGGCCGCATGCGTGCATCTTGTTCGCGTGGCGGCTCGCGTACGGCAGGCCGGTGGTTTCCGCGAGCGGCAGCGCGTCCATGTCGGCGCGCAGCCCGACCGTGCGCGTGCCTTGCCCTTCGCGCAGCACGCCGACCACGCCCGTCTTGCCGATGCCGCGATGCACGTCGTAACCCCAGCCGGTGAGCAACTCGGCGACGAGGTCGCTCGTGAGCGTCTCTTCGAATGCGAGTTCGGGATGGGCGTGGATGCGGCGGCGCACCTCGACGAGCTCGGGGGCGATCGCGGCGATGCCGGGGATGACGGGGTTCACGGCTTGCAGCATGGTGTCTCCTGTGGGGCGGGTGGAGCGTTTGACGCGCATATGACGACCAAGCATATAAATTTCTTTTGGGTACCAGAAGCTGCTAAATTGCTTTGGTGCACACCTTCGGTTGCCGCTCGGGAATACCCTGAGCCACTGCGTCGCGCCGCGCACAGGGTTTCCACGAATCACGCATTGCCCCATGAAATACCATCAGCTGAAAGCGTTCGTCACCGCCGCGGAGGAAGGCAGCATTCGCGCGGCCGCGCGGCGCCTGAACGTGTCGCCGGCCGCGCTGACGAAGGCGGTCAAGGAACTGGAGATCGCGCTCGGCGTATCGCTCGTCGTGCGCACCGCGCGCGGCGTGCAGCTCACCGCGTTCGGCCAGCAACTGCAGGTGCGCGCGCGGCTGATCGTCGCCGAAATGCAGCGCGCCCGCGACGACATCGAGCAGGCGCAGGGCGCAATGACGGGTTCCGTCGCGGCGGCGATCACGCCCGCGGCGGCGGTGACGATCCTGCCTGACGCATTTCGCGCATTCCGGCGCCGCTTTCCGGTCGCGCGCGTCAATCTGGTCGAAGGGTTTCCGGGCGTCGCGCTGCCGCGCCTGCACGACGGTTCGCTCGATTTCGCGGTGGCCGTCGTCGTGCCCGAACTGCTCGCCGCCGAGTTCGATCATGCGGAGCTCTACGCGAGCCGCTCGCTGATCGTGGCGCGCAAAGGGCATCCGCTCGCGTCGGCCACGTCGCTCGCCGATCTCGTCGAGGCCGACTGGTTGATGAATCCGTCGCCGGAAAGCTCCACGCAGGTGCTGTTCAACTCGTTCGTCGCGTACGGGCTGCCGGTGCCCGCGCGTGTCGTCGAATGCCCGAGCTTCGGTCTTGCGCACAGCCTGATGACCGGTTGCGACCTGATCGCATCGATGCCCGAGCAATTGCTGCAAGGCGAGTGGGCGCGCGATCAGCTCGCGGTGCTGCCGATTCGCGAGCGCTTGCCGGCCGTATCGGTGCAGGTCGTTACGCGCCGCGACAGCCCGCTGACGCCGGCCGCGGCGATGCTGCTCGATTGCCTGCGAGATTCCGCGCGACGCAAGGGGCTGCGATGAACACATGCCCTGCGCAGATTGCGTAGTGATCCTGATGATTGCGTGCCGGGCATGCGCTGGCCGCGTGCCATTGCGGCGCGCGTCGCGCAAGCCGGTATCATAGCGGCCGGCCCGCCGCTCCGGCCGGCCTCCTACTCCATCGCCATCAAGCATCCAGCAATCAGAGGCATCACATGACCAGTGCAACCCAATTCGACAACGTATCGGTCGTCAAGCGCGCGAACGTCTATTTCGACGGCAAGTGCGTGTCGCATACCGTGCTCTTCCCGGACGGCACGCGCAAGACGCTCGGCGTGATCCTGCCGTGCGCGCTCAACTTCGGCACGGATGCGCCCGAATTGATGGAAGTGCAGGCCGGCAAGTGCCGCGTGAAGCTCGACGGCAGCAGCGAATGGCAGACCTACGGCGCCGGCGAATCGTTCTCGGTGCCGGGCAAGAGCCGTTTCGACATCGAAGTGCTCGAGACGCTCGATTACGTCTGCAGCTACCTGTAAGACCCGCGCCCTGCGCGCGCGGCAAAGAAAAAGCCCCGCCGAAGCGGGGCTCGTCGCAAGCGGATGGCGCAAGGCCATCCGAAGCGCCTGTTCTCGTTACATCGTTACAGGCAGGCGTTGATGTCGCCGGCGGACGCTGCATCGCCGCGCACGCCGACCCAGGTCTTCGCACCCGGCTTCCACGACGGACGAACCATCGCGGCGGCGCCGTTCGGCGGCTGCTGGCCCGGTGCGTACACGTCGGTCGCGAGGCCGTTGGCCAGCACGTTCTGCGAGATCACCTGTTGTTGCGACTTGTCGGCCCAGGTCTTGGCGATGCACGCCGAAACCTCGGGCGCGTCTTTCTGGCTTTGTCCCACGTTCTGCACGGCAGGTTCAGCGGCATGAGCAGAAATTGCCACGGTCAATGCGATGAGCGGTAAGTATTTCACGTTCACGTTATCTCCCTCGAGTCGTGATTGATTGAGTGGGATGCGCAGCAGTGCTGCGTGCAAGTGAGATCGCATCGGGCAGGCACGGTTCCGGTGATTCCGAAACAAGTTGTTAACGCACTTGCCAAACGGCGGCTCGGATGCTGCGCATGTTGCTGCGGCGCGGCATGCGTCGTGTACGGCTCGACGTCATGCGGCGCGGGGTCGGTGCGCTGCCCGGTCGTGGTGTGGTGAGTGGATGGTCGCGGCGGGCGGCATGTGCGTGCATGCCGTGCCGCGACTCTTTATCTGATGGCGAAGTGGAATGGCTAATGAATGGCCCCGTCGCATGAGCACCATGATGACAAACTTTCGTCTGGCGAATTGTTAACCAACTTTAAACGAAGGACAGCGGCGGGAGGCGATGCAGCGCGCGACGGGCGCGCGGCATCGTGCAGCGAGGAGAGGTGGGGAAGCGATGCGCGGCGGGTGCCGCGCATGCGGGCCGTGTCAGCCGGCCTTGCGCGAACCGAAGTCGCGCAGGTTGACCGGGACGACCGGACGGAAGCGCTCGCGTTTGTGTTCGTCGTCGAAGTGCTGGAGCGCCGGCTTGATCAGGTCGCTGCGCGACACGATGCCGGTGATGCGCAGCGATTGCTCGTCGGCGACCACCGGCAGGCGTTCGAGGCCGAGCATCGCGAGGCGCGACGCGACGACACGGCAGGGTTCGTGCGCCAGCGCGACGGCCGGCGCGCGGTCGGCGAACGCGGCCGAGATCGGTGTGTCGACGCCGGCGTGCGCGCGCTGGGCGTCGAGCGTTGCACGGTCGACCAGGCCGAGCAGGCGGCCGTTCTGCACGACCGGGTATGCGCGGTGCGTCTGCGTCGCGCCGAAGTATTGCGTCTCGACGGTATCGAGCGTCGCCGCCCCGTCGATCGCGACGAGCCGATCGGCCGACGTCATCACTTCGCCGATGTCGTGCCGCTCGAGCGGATCGACGCCGTATTCGCGATAGATGTGATAGCCGCGGCGCGCGATCTTTTCCGTCATGATCGAGCGCTTCATCACGACGGTCGCGAAGCCGTGCGCGACGAGCGTCGCGGCGAGCAGCGGCAGCAGCGCATTGGCGTCGTGCGTGAGGCCGAACGCGAACACGATCGCGGTGAGCGGGGCGCCGAGCGTCGCGCCGAGCGTGGCGGCCATGCACACGAGCGGCCACAGCGCCGGATCGCCGCCCGGCAGCACCGGCGACAGCACGGTGCCGAGGCCGGCGCCGAGCATCAGCAACGGGGCGAGCACCCCGCCCGAGGTGCCGGAGCCGAGCGCGATCACCCACATCACGGCCTTCACGATCAGCAGCGCGAGCGCGATCTTCAGCGCGATGTGCTGGTGCAGCAGGTCGCCGATCACGTCGTAGCCGACCCCGAGCGCGCGCGGTTCGAGCCAGCCGCCGATGCCGATCACGATCGCGCCGAGCGCGGGCCACCACATCCAGTGCACGGGCAGTTTCGCGAAGGTGTCTTCGACGCGGTAGAGCGCCGCCGATAGGCCGCACGCGAGCATGCCGGACAGCAGGCCCGCGACGATGCACGACAGCAGCGCGACGGGCGTCGGCGCGGCGGTCGTCAGCGGAAACAGCGGATCGACGCCGAAGAACACCGCGCGTGCGAAGCCCGCCACCGCGCATGCCAGCGCGACCGGCAGGAAACTGCGCGGACGCCATTCGAACAGCAGCAGCTCGACCGCGAGCAGCACGGCGGCCACCGGCGTGCCGAACACGGCCGTCATGCCGGCGGCCGCACCGGCGACGAGCAGCGTCTTGCGTTCGGCGGCGGTCACGTGCACGCATTGCGCGATCAGCGAGCCGAGCGCGCCGCCCGTCATGATGATCGGGCCTTCGGCGCCGAACGGGCCGCCGCTGCCGATCACGACGCCGGACGACAGCGGCTTGAGGATCGCGACCTTCGGCGACATGCGGCTCTTGCCGAACAGGATCGCCTCGATCGCTTCCGGAATGCCGTGGCCGCGGATCTTCTCCGAGCCGAAACGCGCCATCAAGCCGACGATCAACCCGCCGATCACCGGAATCGCGATGACCCATGCGCCCAGCGTGTTGTTCGCGGGCGAATGCTCGGCGAACGAGAACTGCTGGAAGAAGAACAGGTTCGTGAACAGGCGGATCAGGCTCAACAGCACGAACGCGGCAAGCGTGCTGAGCAGGCCGATCCCGGCGGCCAGCAACGCGATCCGGGGCAGGCGTGCGTTGGTCGAGAAATCGCGTTTGTGTGGGGCGTTCATCGGAGTGGGAGTGAGAGTGGCAAGGGTCAGGAATCGATCTGGGGAACCTGGAACGCGCCCTTGAGCGACTTCAGCTCGGCGCGATGCATGGCCGCGAGACGGGCGAGCAGCGTTTCGCCGGCCGGTTCGAGGTGGACTTCGACCTGACGGCGGTCGGCTTCGCTCGGTTTGCGCTTCACGAGCCCGAGCGCTTCGCAGCGCGTCACCAGCGCCACGACGCCGTGATGCTGCGCCTGCAGGCGTTCCGCGAGTTCGCCGATGGTCGCCCATTCGCGATGCGGATAGCCCTTGATGTGCAGCAGCAGCAGGTATTGCAGCGGCGTCACGCCTTCGCTTTGCGCGGCGCGTTCGGAGAAGCGCTCGAAGCGGCGCATCTGGTAGCGGAACTCGGACAGTTGCTGAAAATCGCTTTTCGCCAGCGCGCGTCGGATATCGGTCATCGAGGTCGGGCAGTCGGTTACGGTGGCGATTAATATATCACAACATGATATAAATGGACGCAATCTGGTGGAATGGCTGCATTCCGCGTTGCGCGGGCGGGTACGAGGCGCGAGGCGTGATGCGTGCTACGCGGCCTCGAGCATTTGGGTCTGCTGATAAAGGCCCGTGACGAGATCCGTCTGCGTGATGATGCCGACGAGCCGGTGCGACGCATCGACGACCGGAATATGGTGATGGCCCGAATGCGTAAACAGCGGCACGAGCGCCGTGATCGGCAGCGTTTCCGGCACCGACGCGACGTCGCGCGTCATCACGGACGCGACGCTCGCAGGCCGGCCGCCGAACGATTGCGGCAACCGCGCGGACAGGCGCTGCCACAGCGGGGCCGGACGGCGCGGCGGGCGCGTGAGGTCGGCGCGGGTGACGATGCCGATGAGGCGGCCTTCGCCGTCGACCACGGGCAGCGCCTTCACACGATGGCGGTCGAGCAGCGTGAGCGCGGCCGCGACCGACGTCGACGGCGCGACCTCGATCGCATGCTTCGTCATCAGGTCGGCGCACTTCAACTGGCCGAACGTGCGCGTATAAGCCTGCATTTCGGTTTCGCGCAGCAGCGTTTCGAGATCGTCCGGATCGACGTCGATCCATTCGCTGCGGCGCTTCAGCACCGCGTCGAGGTCGCCGCGCGTGAAGCCGCCGCGCGCCGGTGCGGCGGCGCCGGCCTGCGGTTTCGCTTCGGGCCGTACGCCGCCGTGCGGGTAGCGGTGCCCGGTCAGCGCGTGATAGACGAGCGCGGCCGACAGCAGGATCGCCGATTGCAGCGCGATCGGCTGCAGGACGAAGCCGAAGCCGAGCGCATGAATCGCCGGGCCGCCGACCACGGCCGTGAGCGCGACGGCGCCCGACGGCGGATGCACGCAGCGCAGCGCGAACATGCCGCCGATCGCGCAGGCGATCGCGACCGCGGCGGCCGTGATCGGATCGGCGATCCATTGCGCGCACGCGACGCCGACCGTCGCCGCGACGAGATTGCCGCCGATGATCGACCAGGGCTGCGCGAGCGGGCTCGCCGGCACCGCGAACAGCAGCACGGCCGATGCCCCCATCGGCGCGACGAGCAGCGGCACGAGGCCCGGCACGCCGGGCAGCAGCCGCATCGTGACGCCGACCGTCGCGATGCCCACGAGCGCGCCGGCGCACGAGCGCAGGCGCTCGCGCCAGCCGAGGGTCATCGGATGGGGCATGAAGCTGTGCAGCCATTGCCGCAACGTGCGGCGCGACGGGGAGGAGCCTGACGACATGGACGGTAAGCGGTAAAAATCGACAACGCTGGGGTGCGGCGAGAAGCGTCGAATTATATCGTGTTGTGATACAAATTGCCGCGCCGCATCACGCCGTTGCACGCGCGCGACGCGCAATCCTTGCAAAGTCCTTTCGTCGTATGGGAACTTGCGCACGCGTAACCGCGCAAATTTGTCTGCAGCGGCGTACAATTCGGCGCACTGAATTCCCCCCGTCATGCCAGAACCCCGTCCGCGATGCCCGCTCTCCTGCCTTCTCCCCGGCCCGGTGATCGATTCGACGTGGTTCGCGGCCGTGTTCCGTTGCTCCTCTGACGCGAGCGCCGCCGACGCCTCCCCACCGACTCTCCCCAAGCCAATTCAATGGACATGCTCGAAAACATGCGCCTGTTCGTGCGCGTCGTCGAAGCCGGCAGTTTTACCGCGGTCGCGAAGGAAATCGACGCGACCACCGCGCAGGTGTCGCGCGCGGTCTCGAATCTCGAAGCCCACGTACAGACACGCCTGCTGCATCGCACGACCCGCCACCTCGGCCTGACCGAAAGCGGCGAGCGCTATTTCGAGCGCGCGAAATCGATCCTCGCGGAACTCGACTACGCGAACGCGGAGGCGCGCAACGCGCTGCTGCGGCCGAGCGGCAAGATGCGCATCCACGCGATGACGGGGCTCGGGCAGAGTCATGTCGTGTCGTCGATCGTGCGTTACCAGGAGGACAACCCCGACGTGTCGGTCGAGCTGACGCTGGCGCAGCGGATGCCGAACCTGGTCGAAGAGGGGTATGACGTGTCGATCGTGACGGCGTCGCAGTTGCCCGATTCGGGCTATGTCGCGCAGACCTGCGGCACGAGCTGCAGCGTGCTCGTCGCGTCGCGCGAATACCTGGCGCGGCACGGTACGCCGCAGACGCCCGACGAACTGCCGAACCACGTCTGCCTGCGCCTCGATACGCCCGCATCGCCGGCCGGCGAATGGCGGCTCGAGCGCAGCGACGGCGAGGAAGCGGTCTACGAGCTGCAGCCGGCGCCGTTCCAGGTCAACGTGCCGGACGCGCTGTGCGTCGCGGTGCGGGCCGGCCGCGGGATCGCATGCGTGGCGCTGTATACGGTGCTCGACGATATCCGCGAAGGGCGCCTGATCCGCGTGCTGCCCGAGTACCGGCTGCAGACGGTGAGCGTCTATGCCGTCTACGCGACGCGCCGCTATCTCGATGCGAAGATCCGCACCTTCCTCGACCACCTGCGCACGACGCTCACGCCCGCGCTGGAGAACGATCTGCGCGAACTCGACCGGCTGACGACCGAGCACGCGCCGGGCGGCCGCCAGCGCGCGTGATGGCGCCTGCGTGCCGCCGCGACACTCATGCGGCCGGCGCGATGCGGATGCGCTCGAAGCGGCCCGCGAGCCACACGTACGCCGCAATGCCGATCAGTCCGTGCGCGGCGACGAACCACAACGCGCCGGCGAACGAACCCGTGCTCGCGACGAAATAGCCGATCACGAGCGGCGTGACGATCCCGGCGATGTTGCCGAGGCCGTTGAACACGCCGCCGCTCAGCCCGACCATGCCTTCCGGCGCCGTGTCGGCGAGCACGGCCCAGCCCACTGCCGCGAGCCCCTTGCCGAAGAACGCGATCGTCATCAACGCGATCACGATCGCGTTCGACGATGCGCCGTTCGCGAGCACGAGCAGCGTCGCCATCGCCATCCCCGCGACGAACGGCGTCTTGCGCGCCTTCGACGGATGCATGCCGCGCCGGATCAGCCAGTCCGACAGCACGCCGCCGAGCACGCCGCCCGTGAAGCCGCAGATCGCCGGCAGCGCGGCGACCCAGCCGGCTTCCATGATCGTCATCCCGCGCCCCTTGATCAGGTAGATCGGGAACCACGTGATGAAGAAGTACGTGAGCGCCGTGATGCAGTACTGGCCGATGTAGATCGCCCACAGGTTCCGGTGGCGGAACAGTTGAGACACGTCGTGCCACGACACGCGCGGCCGCTCGAGCACGCGGTTCGCCTCGAGATCGACGAGCGCGCCATGGGCGCGCAGGTAGTCGCGCTCCGCGTCGGTCACGCGCGGGTGGCCGTGCGGCTCGCGATACCACGCGAACCACAGCGCGGCGAGCGCGATGCCGAGCAGCCCCATCCACAGGAAGACATGCTCCCAGCCGAGCGTATGCGTAAGCCAGGCCATCGCCGGCGTGAACAGCACGACGGCCATGTATTGCGCGGAATTGAACAGCGCCGACGCGGTGCCGCGTTCGGCGGTGGGGAACCAGCAGGCGACGATCCGCGAATTGGCCGGAAACGCCGGCGATTCGACGAGGCCGAGCATGAAGCGCATCACGAACAGCGCGAGCGTCGCGGCCGCGCCCTGCAACGCGAACCCGCCGACCGTGCCCTGCAGCATCGTGAATACCGACCACAGCAACAGGCTCAGGCCGTACACGCGTCGCGCGCCGAAGCGGTCGAGCAGCCAGCCGCCCGGAATCTGGCCGATCGCATAGGCCCACGCGAACGCCGAAAAGACGACGCCGAGCTGCACGGGCGTGAGCCCGAGGTCGTGCGCGACGCCGGTGCCGGCGATCGACATCGTCGCGCGATCCGCATAGTTGATGACGGTGACCGCGAAAATCAGCGCGAGCACCGCGTAACGGACGCGGCCGATCGTGCGCGACGCGGCGGGCGATGCGGCGACGGCGGCGCCGCTGGATCGATGGGACATGCGTGTCTCCTGGCCTCCGTCGTGCGGAGGCATCCGATGTTGTAACGGGCGGGTGGTGTGGCGCTCAGCGCGTGACGCTGGTCGGCGGGCGCTGGCCCGCGAAGCACGCGGCGAGGTTGGCGAGCACGATGCGGCCCATTTCCTCCCGCGTTTCATGCGTGGCGCTCGCACGGTGCGGCTGCACGACGACGCGATCGAGTTCGAGCAGCGCGGCCGGCACGTGCGGTTCGTTCGCGAACACGTCGAGCCCGGCGCCGGCGATCGTGCCGTCGGCCAGCGCGCGCACGAGCGCGGCTTCGTCGACCAGCTTGCCGCGCGCGACGTTGATCAGGAATCCTTGGGGGCCGAGTGCCGCGAGCACGTCGGCCGTCACCAGCACGTTGCCGTGATCGGCCGAGGCCGCGATCACGAGCACGTCGCTGTCGCGCGCGAGCGCGGCGAGGTCGGGTACGAAGCGATAGCCACTGTCGCGATGCTCGCGCGGGCCGAAGTAGCTGACGGGCATCCGGAACGCCTGCGCGCGCTGCGCGATCGCGCGTCCGACGCGCCCGAGCCCGACGATGCCGAGCCGCTTGCCCGTGACCTGCGTCGCGAGCGGCTGGGCCGCCTTGCCCCAGCGGCCGGCGCGCACGATCCGCTCGCCGGCGCCGAGGTCGCGCAGGGTCATCAGGATCAGCCCCAGCGCCATGTCGGCGACGTCGTCGGTCAGCACGTCGGGCGTCGTGGTCACGTGGATGCCGCGCGCCCGGGCGCGGTCGAGATCGACCGCATCGGTGCCGATGCCGTTGATCGCGATGATCTCGAGCGCGCCGAGCCGGTCCATCAGCGCGGCGGACAGGCCGTTCGCGCCGCCCGTCACGACGCCGCGAATGCGTGGCGCCACGCGATCGAGCAGCGCGTCCGGTTGCTCGGCCGCATACAGCCGATGCACGGTGTAACGGGCGGATAGTTCGGCATCGATGGAGTCGGGAAGCGGCTGGGTCAGCAGGATGTCGATGGTCATGAAGGTCTCGGTCGTCGTGCGCGGCGCGGGCCGCGCATCAGGTGGAACCGAGTATAGAAATCGCATCGATATCGGTCTAACATCAAAAGACTATCGATTGATTCAAGATTTGAATGATTGAACTGCACCAGCTTCGCTGCTTCGTCGCGGTCGCCGAAGAACTGCATTTCGGCCGCGCGGCCAGGCGGCTCTTCATGACCCAGCCGCCGCTCAGCCGGCAAATCCAGTTGCTCGAGCACGCGCTCGGCATCGCGCTGCTCGAGCGCAGCAGCCGGCAGGTCAGGCTGACCGCGGCCGGCGAACGCTTCCTGCGCGACGCACGACACATCCTCGAATTCTCCGCGCGCGCCGAGCAGGCCGCGCAGCGCGTCGCGCACGGCGGGGCCGGGCGCATCACGCTCGGTTTCACGGCCGTCAGTGCGTACCGGATGATCCCGGTGCTGCTCGCGCACGCGGCGCATGCGTTGCCGGACGTCGACGTCGAATTGCGCGAAATGGTGTCGACCGTGCAGATCGACGCGCTTGCGTCGCGGATGCTCGACGCGGGTTTCGTGCGCCAGCGCGCCGCGCGCCAGCCGCTCGAATACCGGCTCGTGCAGCGCGAACCGATGCTCGTGGCGGTCGCGGAAGGCGCGCCGCTCGCGGCCTACGAGCAGATCGGGCCGGACGAACTCGACCGGCAGCCGTTCATCGCGTATTCGCCGAACGAGGGCAAGTATTTCCACGACATGATCTCGGGGATGTTCGCGGGCGCCGGGCGGCTGCCGAACTACCTGCACTACGTCGGCCAGACGCATACGATCCTCGGTCTCGTGCGTGCAGGGCTCGGCGCGGCGCTGGTGCCGGCGTCGGCGCGCGAGCTTCATGTGGACGGCGTGGTGTTCCGGCCGCTGGCGGGCGTCAACGTGGCGGCCGAGTTGTATCTCGCGTGGCGCGCGGACAACGACAATCCGGCGCTGCCGGTGTTCAACGCGATGGTCGAGCGGTTTCTGACCGAGAGCACGGACGATCCGGGCGTTTAACGACGCGCTTGCCCGCACGAACGGGCTGCGCGTACCGCGAAAAGTCGGTCGTCTGATGGTTGAAAACACGATCTCGAATTCTTTTCGGCACCTCGGGAATACGTAGAAAAACGGCGATTTTTCATACGAATTTCGCCTGAAACGAGCCGCACCCCTTCGGATTTTTCATCTCGAACACGGGGAAACCCCCATTTTTCTCTTATCGGTCGTCGTATTACTGTATCGATACACTAAATCGATACAGTCGCGTCGCGAGACGCACTCGCACAGGAGACGACTCATGAATACCTACACCCGGCGGCGCTTTCTGCAGACGGTGTCCGCCGCCACGCTCGCGGCCGCGGGCGGCTTGCCGGAAAGCGTGCGCGCGCAGCAGCCGGTCGTCACGCTGCGCTGCTCGTCGTCGATGCCGGCCGACCAGAACGCCGCGCACTACGTGTGGTACGAGCGTCTCGCCGCGAACCTGAAGGCGAGCGTGGGCGACGCGATCCGGGTCGACTACTTTCCGAACAGCCAGCTCGGCAAGGAAAGCGACGTCGTGCAGCAGGTCAAGATCGGTGCGATCGACATGATGATCGCGGGCTCGTCGATCTGGGCCACGGTCGCGCCGGAGCTCGGGATGCTCGATCTCGGCTACCTGTTCGACAGCTATGCGCACGTCGCGAAGGCCCTTGACGGCGCGGTCGGCACGAGCCTGAACGCGCTGCTGCAAAAGCGCGCGGGATGCTCGGTGCTGACCTGGGGCTCGCATTTCGGCGGGCGCTGCGTGTTCACGAAGCAGCCGGTGACGGCGCTGTCCGGCCTGAAGGGGACGAAGCTGCGCGTGCTGCCGACGCCCGCGTTCATGGATACCTTCAAGGCGATGGGCGCGGTGCCGACGCCGATTCCGTTCGGCGAGCTGTATATGGCCGTGCAGACGGGTGTCGTCGACGGTCTCGAACACGATCCCGCCACGGTGCTCGCGAGCCGCTTCGACGAGATCGTGAAGTCGTGCTGGCAATCGCGCCACGTGTTCGCGGCGATGACCGTCGTGATGGGGCGGCGTGCGCTCGACCGGATTCCGGCCAATCTGCGGCCGGCCTTCGACCGCGCGGTGGCCGACGCGACCGTGCAGCAGCGCGCGATTGCCGCGCAGAAGGCCGCGCAGGCGGAGCAGGCGCTGAAGCAGCGCGGCATGGCGTTTTACCCGCTGGCCGATGGCGAGCGCGCGGCGCTGCGGCAGACGATGCAAGACCGCCTGTATGCGGCGTTCGCGAAGCAATATCCGGCCACCGCGCCGCTGTTTCCGGCGATTGCCGCCGCGCGGGGTTGAGCGATGGACATGCACTCCGTGTCGGGCGCCGCGCCGGCTCCCGCTGCCGGCCAGCCGGCGCATCGCGTCGCCCGCGTGCTGGATGCGATGCTGCGCTGGCTCGAGTATCTGTCGGCCGCGGTCCTCGCCGTCGACGTGCTGGTCGTGTTCGTGTCGGTCGTGTTCCGCTATTTCCTGCATGACCCGGTCGACTGGGCCGAGGAAGTGGCGAGCGCGCTGATGATTGTGCTGGTGTTCTTCGGCGCGGCGACGGTGCTGGGGCGCAGCCAGCATGTCGGCATCGACGTGTTTCGCGGCCGACTGCCGGCACGCTGGCAGGGCGCACTGATCCAGGTCGGTCACTGGATCGTGGCGGCGGTTGCGCTGAACCTGCTGGTGTCGTCGTGCCAGTTGCTCACGGATTCGTACGACCAGCTGACGACGGGCGGCCTGCCGGGCTGGATCAACGGGTATCCGATGATGTTCGGCGCGCTGTTCATGACGGTATTCGCGCTCGCCAATGCGCTGAACGCGCCGCGCCGCCGGGTGATCGGCACGTTCGTGTGCTGCGCGGCGCTCGCGGGCGCCGTGTACGGCTGGAATGCGCTGTGGCCCGCGCACGCGGTCGCGCCCGGCACGCTGCTGGTCGCGGGCTTCGTCGGCGGGCTGGTGCTCGGCGTGCCGATCGGGTTCGTGCTGGCGTTTTCGGCGCTGCTGTATTTCCTCGCCGATCCGACGCTGCCGCTGCTCGTCTACTCGCAACAGGTGATGGCCGGGGCCGATCACTTCGTGCTGCTCGCGGTGCCGTTCTTCGTGCTGGCGGGGCTGCTGATGGAGACCAACGGGATGTCCGCGCGGCTCGTCGAGCTGCTGCTGCGGATCTTCGGGCGCGTGCGGGGCGGGCTCGGCCTGATCGTGATCTTCGCGACGGCGTGCTTTTCCGGCGTGTCGGGCTCGAAACTGGCCGATATCGCGGCGGTGGGCGGCGTCGTGATGCCGGCGGTGCGCCGCGCGCGGCAGGACCCGAACGAAACCGCCGCGCTGCTCGCGTGCAGCGCGGTGATGGCCGAGACGATTCCGCCGTGCGTGAACATGATCATCATGGGCTTCGTCGCGAACATCTCGATCGCCGGGCTGTTCGTCGCGGGGATCGTCCCGGCGGCCGTGCTGGCCGCGTCGCTCGCGGTCGTGACGGTGATCACCGGACGCAAGATCGACGTGGCCGAGGTGTTCGGCGAGCGTCGCGCGTGGCTGCCGCTGGCGGGCGGCGCGCTCGTCGCGCTGGTCATGGTCGCGATGATCGGCAAGGGCGTGACGTCAGGGATCGCGACGTCGACCGAAGTGTCGGCGTTCGCGGTGGTCTACGCGCTCGTCGTGGGCTGGATCGCGTTTCGCGAACTGACGTGGCGCTCGGTCGGCCGCGTGTTCGTGCGCGCCGCGTCGATGGCGAGCGGTATCCTGTTCATCGTCGCGGCGGCGTCGAGCGTGTCGTTCGCGCTGTCGATCGAGCAGATTCCGGCCCTCGTCTCGGGCACAATGACGGCGTTTGCCCATCAATACGGCGCGACGATGTTCCTGCTGCTGTCGGCGCTGCTGATGATCGTGTTCGGCGCCGTGCTAGAAGGCGCGCCCGCGCTGATCATCTTCGGGCCGCTGCTCGCGCCGATCGCACTGCAGCTCGGTATCAATCCGCTACATTTCGGCACGGTCGTGGTGGTGGCGATGGGGTTCGGGTTGTTCGCGCCGCCGGTCGGGCTCGGGCTGTTCACGACGTGCGCGATCACGGGCACCGAGGTCGGGCGCGTAGCCCGGCCGATGGTGAAATACCTGCTGGTGCTGTTCGCCGCCCTCGTGGCGCTGATCTTCGCACCGGCGTTTTCGTTGTGGCTGCCGGCCCATTTCGGCCTGTAGCCCGTTCCATGCAAGACGACATGAGTACGATTCAGGACGTGGCCCGTCATGCGGCCGTTTCGGTCAGCACGGTTTCGAACGTGCTCAATGGACGCACCGACCAGATGAAGCCGGAAACGCTCGAACGCGTGAAGGCGGCGATGGACGCGCTGCAGTACCGGCCGAGCACGCTCGCGCGCCAGCTCAAGACGGGGCAGACGCCGCTCGTCGGGCTGCTGGTGCCGTCGATGGCGAATCCGATGTACGGCTACATCGCACGCGAGATCGAGGCCTGCGCGCAGGAACGGTACGGCCATCGCGTGCTGATCGGCAATACGTACCGCGATGCGCGCAAGGAGGCGTCGTTCTTCGACGATCTCTACGCGCACGGCGTGCGGCGCGTGATCGTGATCTCGTCGCTCGCCGACGAAAGCCACCTCGAGCGCGCGGCCGAGCGCGGGATGACGGTCGTCAGCTACGACCGTCGCGCGACACCCGGCGAGCAGTCGAAGGTCGATCACGTGACGGCCGACAACGAGGCGGCCGCGCGGCTCGCGACGCGCCGGCTCGTCGAGGCGGGCCATACGCGGCTCGCGTTCGCGACGGTGGCCGGCGTCACCGTGAGTCGCAGCGACAAGATCCGCGGCTTTCTCGCCGTGGCGAGCGAGGCGGGCGGCGCCACCCAGGCGCGCGTGCTCGACGGCGGCCCCGCGAACGAATACGGCGACTCGGTGATCGTCGATGTCGGGCGTGCGCTCGGCGTCGAGCTCGCGGCCGATCCGGCGCGGCCGACCGGCATCGTCGCGGTCAACGACCTGTTCGCGCTCGGCCTGATGGCCGGGCTGCGCGACGGCGGCTTGCGGGTGCCGGACGATGTCTCCGTCATCGGGATGGACGGTCATTTCCTGTCGGCGATCTCGTGGCCGGCGCTCACCACGGTGCAACTGCCCGTCACCGAAATGGCCGGCGAGATGGTGCGGCGCGTGATGCGGCAGGAGGGCGACGCGCCGTCCGCATCCGGGCAACGCGTGTTCGCGGACGTGACGCTCGTGGAGCGCGCGTCGGTGGCGCCGCCGCCGACGCAGGCGGCCGGCACGAGCGGAGGTCACGCATGACGCGCGTCTACGTCACGCATCCGACCGGGATGATCGACCACTACTACGGCGCCAGCGCGTTGCGCGCGCTGCGCGCGATCGCGGACGTCACCTGCAACCCGCACGATCGCGAACTCGGCACGGACGAGCTGATTGCCGCCGCGCAGGGGTGCGACGCGATCATCGCGTATCGGCAGACGCCGGCGCCTCGCGCGCTGTTCGCGGGGCTGCCGGCCCTCGCCGCGTTCCTGCGTTGCGCGGTCGACATCCGGACGGTCGACGTCGCCGCGGCGAGCGCGTTCGGCGTGCTGGTCACGCAGGCGAGCCCCGGCTTCGGCCCGGCTGTCGCCGAGTGGGTCGTCGGCGCGATGATCGACCTCGCGCGCGGGATCGGCGGCTACGCGGACGCGTATCACCGCGGCGCGCCGCCGGTGCCCCGGATGGGGCGAGAATTGCGCGGCAGCACGCTCGGCCTGATCGGCTATGGGCAGATCGCGCGCCATCTCGCCCCGGTCGCGACGGCGCTCGGCATGCGCGTGCTCGTCAGCGATCCATACGTGCGGGTCGACGCGCCTCCGCTCGAACAGGTCGACTTCGCCACGCTGCTGCGCGACGCGGATTTCGTCGTCTGCCTTGCGCCGGCCACGCCGGCCACCGCGAACCTGATCGATGCGGCGGCATTCGCCGCGATGAAGCCGGGCGCGTGCTTCATCAATGCGTCGCGCGGCGAGCTCGTCGACGAGCAGGCGCTGACCGACGCGCTCGCCAGCGGGCGGCTGGCCGGTTGCGCGCTCGACGTCGGCCGCGCGGCGGACCAGATGCCCACCCCCGCGCTGGCCGCGCATCCGCGCGTCATCGCGACCCCGCACATCGGCGGCCTGACGCTGCCGGCGATCGAGCATCAGGCGCTGGAGACGGTCGACCAGCTCGCCGCGCTGCTCGACGGACGCGTGCCGACCGGCGCGGTCAACGCCACGCAGGCGACGCGGCTCGCGCGTTGGCGCGCATCGCATGCGTCCGTCGCACCGGGCGGGCGATGACGCGCGACGAGGCGGGCGGCACGCGGTTCGCCAACGCGTGCGATTGCCATATCCACATCTACGACGATGCGTATCCGCTCGCGCCGACGGCGACGTTTCGACCGCCCCATGCGCCGGTGGCTGCCTATCGGCGCATGCAGCAGGCGCTCGGCCTTACGCGTGTGGTCGTCGTGCAGCCGACCGGCTATGGCTTCGACAACCGGTGCACGCTCGACGCCTTGGCCGCACTGGGCCCGCAGGCGCGCGGCGTTGCGACGGTGCCGGTCGACGTGCCGGATGCCGAGCTGGAACGTCTGCATGCCGTCGGCATGCGCGGCGTGCGCTTCATGATGCTGGCGGGCGGCACCGCGCAATGGCGCGATCTGGAGCGGATGGCCGCGCGGATCGCGCCGCTCGGCTGGCATATCGACCTGCAGTTCGACGGCCGCACGCTGGGCGAGATCGAGGCGACACTGTCGCGGCTGCCGGCGCGTATCGTCATCGATCACACGGGCAAGTTCCTGACGCCCGTCGCGCCGGATGCGCCGTCCTTCCTGGCGCTGCGACGCCTGCTCGATCGCGGTCACGCATGGGTGAAGCTGTCCGCGCCATACGAGACGTCGCGATCCGGCGCACCGGGCTACGACGATGTCGGGCGGCTTGCCGCCGTGCTCGCGCGCGGCCATTCGGCGCGCTGCGTGTGGGGCAGCAACTGGCCGCATCCGAACGCGTCGCCGCCGCCCGACGATGCACGTCTGCTCGGCTGGTTGCACGATTGCGCGGCCGACGACGCGATTGCCCGCGCGATCCTGGTCGACAACGCGGCTGCCCTTTATGGATTTCCCGCGGACACGCAGCGCGAAACCGCCGCGTCAGGCGCCATCGCCCCCGTCCGGTAACGGAGGCGTGAAGCGAGGCAGAGGAAGGAGACTTGAAGACGTGCGCGCGGCCCGGCGGAGAGCATCCGGCGGGCCGCGCGCAGCGGGACGTCAGTGGGTGAACGACAGGAACAGATAGGCAGCGAACAGCGCGACGTGCACGACGCCGTGCAGCACCGTCGTGCGCCCCTGGCTCAGCGTGAGCGTGCTGACCAGCAGCGTGAGCGCGAGCAGGACCGTCTCCATTGCGCCGATCCCGAGCGTGAGCGGCTGGCCGACCCAGATGAACACGGCCGCGACGGTCGGGATCGTGAGCCCGATGCTCGCGAGCGCCGAACCGAGCGCGAGGTTCATGCTGGTCTGCAGGCGGTTCGCGCGCGCGGCGGTGACGGCCGCGAGCCCTTCCGGCAGCAGCACGAGCGCGGCGATCACGATACCGACCGCGGCTTCGGGCGCGCCGAGCTTCAGCACCGCATGCTCGACGGCCGGCGACAGCAGCTTCGCGAGCAGCACGACCGCGACCAGGCTGGCGAACAGCAGCACCATGCTGGTGATCGCGGTGCGGTTGCTCGGCGCTGCCGCGTGCACCGCTTCGTTGGCGCTGTCGTGCGCGGCGAGGAAGTAGTCGCGGTGGCGCACGGTCTGCACGAACACGAATGCGCCATACAGCACGAGCGATGCGACGCCGGCGAACGCGAGCTGCGATTTCGAGAAGAACGGGCCCGGGGCGGCGCTCAGGTAGTTCGGCATCACGAGCGACAGCACCGACAGCGACGCGAGCACCGCGAGCGCCTTGCTCGCGCCGCGCCCCTGGAAGTCCTGTTCGCCGTGCTTCCATGCGCCGACCAGCAGGCAGATGCCGACGATGCCGTTGCAGATGATCATCACGGCGGCGTAGACGGTGTCGCGGGCGAGGCCCGATTTTTCCGGGCCTGCGCCGAGCATCACCGATACGATCAGCGCGACTTCGATGACGGTCACGGCGACCGCGAGCACGAGCGTGCCGAACGGTTCGCCGACACGGTGCGCGACGACCTCCGCATGGTGGACGGCGGCGAACACGGCGCCGGCGAGCGCGGCGGCGAATACCGCGATGACGAGGCCTTCGGCCGGCACGACGCGCGACAGCGCGAGTACCAGCCAGGCGGCAAGCGGGGCCCAGAGGGTCCAGCGCGGGAGCTGGTTGGACGAGAGCGGCATGGAGGGTTTCCTGATGCGAGTGGCGGCGCGCGACGCGCCGTCACGGGTTGACGAAGCCCGGCCGTACTATCCGCCGAACGAGGACGATGAAACCGAAGGGGGCGGCACGCAACGGTGCTGCCCTGGGTTCGCTGCCGCGAGGCGGCGAGGGGCGCGGGCGGGCCGAAGCCCGTCGCGGGATGAAACGGTTCGATGCGGCTGCCCGCGGACGGCGGGACGAGCACACATGGCAACGCGCGGGCCGGGAGCTTGATTCGACCCGAAAGGGAGCGATGGACAGCGGTGACGGCGCGACACGCGTTTCCCCCTGGAATCCGGCAATTTGTCGAATTTTATCAGGCGTTCGGGGGTCACTATCTCATATTCGAACACTTACGTTGACCTTTCGGTTTACAAAAAGTGCCCCCGATCTTTCGATTTTTTTGTCTTTGCAGTTTCCGTAACGCTCTCTTGCACGACACATTCGGGCTCGCCCTGACATAAATCTACCGACCGGTCGGTTTATAATCGCTCGCACTTCCACTTTATGACGGATCGCAAGCGATGGCTGTTTCCTCTGCACATTCGGTGAACTCGGGCGCGCTCGCGCCGTCGGCCGTCGTCGGCGTGATCGGCGCCGGCGCGATGGGCGCGGGCATTGCGCAGGTCGCGGCGGCGGCCGGCCATGCGGTGCTGCTGTACGACCTGAACGAAGCAGCCTGCGACAAGGCGCTGGCCGGCATCCGCGCGCAGTTCGCGCGGCTGGCGGAGAAGGGCCGGCTCGAACCGGCGCAGGCCGACGCAGCGGGCAATCGAATCCGCGCGGTGCGCGCGCTGGCCGATTTCGCGGGCGCCGCGCTGATCGTCGAGGCGGCGGCCGAACGGCTCGACGTGAAGCGCGAGATCTTCGCGACCCTCGAACGTCATGTCGACGACGCCTGCGTGCTGGCGACCAACACGTCGTCGATCTCGATCACGTCGATCGCGGCCGGGCTGCGCGTGCCGCAGCGCGTCGCCGGCCTGCATTTCTTCAATCCGGCGCCGCTGATGGCGCTCGTCGAGGTGGTCAGCGGGCTCGCGACTGCGCCCGAGGTCGCCGGGATGCTGCATGCGACCGCCGCCGCGTGGGGCAAGCAACCGGTGATGGCGAAATCGACGCCGGGCTTCATCGTGAACCGCGTCGCGCGGCCGTATTATGCGGAGGCGCTGCGCGTGCTGAACGAGCAGGGCGGCACACCGGCCACGATCGACGCGGTGATGCGCGAAGCCGGTGGCTTCCGGATGGGGCCGTTCGAGCTGATGGACCTGATCGGCCACGACGTGAATTTCGCGGTGACCGAATCGGTGTTCCGCGCGTACTTCAACGACCCGCGCTACACCCCGTCGCTGATCCAGCAGGAACTCGTGAACGCGGGCTTCCTCGGGCGCAAGTCCGGGCGCGGCTTCTATTCGTATGCGGACGGCGCGACGCCGCCCGCGCCCGATCTCGAGCCGCCGCGCGCCGCGCCGGCCGACGTCGTGCTGTTTGCGCAGGACGGCCCGGCCGCCGCGCTGCATGCGCGCCTGGCCGAACGGATCGAAGGCGCGCGGCGCAACGGCGCGCATGCGGACGAACTGCTCGCCGTGGCCGGCCGCGCGTCGATCGCGCTGACCGATGGCCGCACCGCGACCGCACGCGCCGCCCAGACGGGCGTGGCCGATCTCGTGCTCGTCGACCTGGCGCGCGATTACGCGCAGGCCGGGCTCGTCGCGCTGACGCGTGCGCTCCAGTGCAGCGACGCCGCGTATGCGGACGCGGTCGGCCTGTTCCAGCAGGCGGGCTTTCGCGTCGTCGGCGTCGCGGACGTGCCGGGGATGGTCGCGATGCGCACCGTCGCGATGCTCGCGAACGAGGCGGCCGACACGGTCAACCAGGGCGTGTGCTCGCCGGCCGATCTCGATCTCGCGATGGAGAAGGGCGTGAACTACCCGTGCGGCCCGCTCGCGTGGGCCGATGCGATCGGGGTCGGCCGCGTGCATCGCGTGCTGTCGAACCTGGCGGCGAGCTACGGCGAGGACCGCTATCGCGTGTCGCCGCGCCTCGCCGCGCTGCACGCGGCCGGCCGCACGTTCCGGTCGTAGCCGCCTGCGCCGTCACTTCGAACACGACAACGACCACTCCACTGGAGGAGCACCCCGATGACTCACCCGACGCATCCCGCCGCCGCCCTCGAGCCGATCGAGACCGCCAGCCGCGACGAACTGCAGGCGCTGCAGCTCGAACGCCTCAAATGGTCGCTGCGCCACGCATACGACAACGTCCCGCACTATCGGCGCACGTTCGAGGCGGCGGGCGTGCATCCGGACGACCTGAAGTCGCTCGCCGATCTCGCGAAATTCCCGTTCTCGACCAAGACCGACCTGCGCGACAACTATCCGTTCGGCCTCTTCGCGGTGCCGCGCGAACAGGTCGTGCGCGTGCACGCGTCGAGCGGCACGACCGGCAAGCCGACCGTGGTCGGCTACACCGCGCGCGACATCGATACGTGGGCGAACGTGACCGCGCGCTCGATCCGCGCGGCCGGCGGCCGCCCGGGCGATACGCTGCACAACGCGTTCGGCTACGGCCTGTTCACCGGCGGCCTCGGGATTCACTACGGTGCGGAGCGGCTCGGCTGCATGGTCGTGCCGATGTCCGGCGGGCAGACCGAGAAACAGGTGCAGCTGATTCGCGATTTCGAGCCGAAGATCATCCTCGTCACGCCGTCTTACATGCTGAACCTGATCGACGAGATGGTGCGGCAGGGGATGGACCCGGCCGAATCGTCGCTGAAGATCGGCATCTTCGGCGCCGAGCCGTGGACGCAGGCGCTACGCGACGAAGTGGAGACGCGCGTGGGCATCGACGCGCTCGACATCTACGGGCTGTCCGAAGTGATGGGCCCGGGCGTCGCGTGCGAATGCGTCGAGACGAAGGACGGCCCGGTGATCTGGGAAGACCATTTCTACCCGGAGATCATCGACCCCGTCACCGGCGAAGTGCTGCCCGACGGCAGCCAGGGCGAGCTCGTGTTCACGTCGTTGACGAAGGAGGCGATGCCGGTGATTCGCTACCGCACGCGCGACCTCACCGCGCTGCTGCCGCCGACCGCGCGCGCGATGCGCCGGCTCGCGAAGATTACCGGCCGCTCCGACGACATGCTGATCGTGCGCGGCGTGAACGTGTTCCCGAGCCAGATCGAGGAGATCGTCGTCGCGTTGCCGCAGTTGTCGGGCCAGTTCCAGATCACGCTGTCGCGCGACGGTCACATGGACCGGCTCGAGCTCGCGGTCGAGTTGCGCTCCGAGGCGGCGGCGTCCGTCACCGACGGCGATCGCGCGGCACTCGCGCGCGAGCTGCAGCATCGGATCAAGACGATGGTCGGCGTGTCGTCCGGCGTGACGGTGCTGGCAGCCGGCGGTATCCCGGCGACCGCGACCGGCAAGGCGCGGCGCGTGATCGATCGCCGCCAGGCAGCGTGATTTCGATGTGTGCCGTTCTACCCGAGGAAATGGTTCGATGGATGGATTGAAGACCCTGGCCGTCACGGTCGATGCGCGCGGCATCGCGACCGTCGCGCTGCAGCGCGGCGACGTGCTGAACGCGTTCGACGAGACGATGATCGCGGAACTCACCGCGGCTTTCACGGCGCTCGGCCGGCGCGACGACGTGCGCGCGATCGTGCTGCGTTCGGATGGCCGCGCGTTTTGCGCGGGCGCCGACCTGCAGTGGATGCAGCGCGCGAGCGTGAACGATGCGGCCGCGAACCTGCGCGACGCCGAGCGGTTCGCCGCGATGATGCGCGCGATCCGGCAGTGCCCGAAACCGACGGTCGCGCGCGTGCAGGGCCACGCGTTCGGCGGTGGTGTGGGCCTGTGCGCGGCGTGCGACATCGTGATTGCGAGCGACCACGCGCGCTTTTCGGTCAGCGAGGCGCGCTTCGGCATCCTGCCGGCCGTGATCGGCCCGTATCTGGTCGAGGCGGTCGGCCAGCGCCAGGCGCGCCGGCTCGCGTTGACCGCGACGCAGCTCGCGGCCGCCGAAGCCGTCGCGATCGGCCTGATTCATCAGGCCGTGCCGCTCGATGCGCTCGACGATATGCTCGAGCGCACGCTCGCGGAGTTGGGCCGTAACGGCCCGCACGCGCTGATGGAGATCAAGCGCTTTTTCGACGCGATCGGCGAGTACCCGCCGTCGGACGAACGCGCGGCGTTCACCGCACAGACGATCTCCCGCGTGCGGGCGACGCCGGAAGCGAAGGAAGGCTTCGCGGCCTTCTTCGCGAAGCGGCCGCCGGCGTGGGAGGCGGGCGCCGAATAGGGCTGCACGACGAACCTCCACGACGATCGACGGCGAAGCCGGGCCGGCGGCATTTTGCGTCTCGGGCGCGAGCGCTTGCACTACAATGCGTGACCCCCGGCGCTGCCGGCCCCGTCCCGACCGATGCTTCGCACGATGATCGTCAACCGCCTTGTCTCCGAGATCCTGTTCGGCTTTACCGGCCTGATCGGCATCATCAATCCGATCGGCATCGCGTTCCTGTTTCTCGAACGGACCGAGACGCTCACCGCGCACGAACGGGATCTGCTCGCGAGGAAGGTCGCGTTCAATGCGTTCGTCGTGCTGATGGTCGCGTTCTTCGCCGGCACGCCGGTGCTGCATTTCTTCGGGATCTCGATGGAAGCGCTGCGGATCGGCGGCGGCTTCGCGGTTGCCGTGGCCGGCTGGCAGATGCTGAACGAGCCCGACGGGCCGGGCGGCGGCGACACGCCGGTCAAGCCGATCGACGCGAACGCGATCATGACGCGTGCGTTCTTCCCGTTGACCGTGCCGCTGACGGTCGGCCCAGGTTCGATCGCGACCGCGATCGCGCTGAACGCGAACCGCACGCACAAGCTGTCGGAATTCATGCTGTCGAGCATCGTGTCGATCGCCGTGTCGGTGCTGGTCGCGCTCGTGATCTGGCAGGTCTACAGCCGCTCCGCGCTGCTCGCGCGCTACCTCGGCAGCGAGGGGACCAAGGTCGCGAAGCGCGTGTCGGCGTTCCTGCTGCTGTGCATCGGCGTGCAGATCATGCTGACCGGCTTCTCCGCGTTCCTGCAGCCGCTCGCCGACCAGGCCAAGTAACCGGGGCGCCCGGTTCATCCTTCGAGGTTCAACCTTTCACGCAGCCTGCACGCGGCGCGCGCTCATACGCGTTCGCGGCGTGCGGGATACCATGCGACGTCTGGCGGATGCCGCGTGCATCCGGCCGCAACCCCAACTTGAGTGGCGAGGCGAGCAATGGAATACGTGAAATTCGGGTCGACCGGGCTGGACGTGTCGAAGCTGGTGCTGGGCTGCATGACGTTCGGCGAGCCGTCGCGCGGCACGCATCCGTGGACGCTGCCGGAAGCGGAAAGCCGCCCGATCATCCAGCGGGCGGTCGAGGCCGGCATCAACTTCTTCGATACCGCGAACATGTATTCGGACGGTACGTCGGAGGAGATCGTCGGCCGCGCGCTGCGCGATTTCGCGAAGCGCGACGACGTCGTGATCGCGACCAAGGTGTTCTACCGGATGCGGCCGGGGCCGAACGGCGCGGGCCTGTCGCGCAAGGCGATCCTGACCGACATCGACCAGAGCCTGAAGCGGCTCGGCACCGACTACGTCGATCTCTACCAGATTCACCGCTGGGACTACGGCACGCCGATCGAGGAGACGCTCGAGGCGCTGCACGACGTCGTGAAGGCCGGCAAGGCGCGCTATATCGGCGCATCGTCGATGTTCGCGTGGCAGTTCGCGAAGGCGCTGCACACGTCGAAGCAGAACGGCTGGACCCGCTTCGTCAGCATGCAGAACCACCTGAACCTGCTGTATCGCGAGGAGGAGCGCGAAATGCTGCCGCTGTGCGAGGACGAAGGCATCGCGGTGATTCCGTGGAGCCCGCTCGCGCGCGGGCGCCTGACGCGCAACTGGGACGAAACGTCGGAACGGCAGCAGAAGGACGACGTCGGCCAGCGCCTGTACGACGCGACGGCCGATGCCGACAAGGCGGTCGTCGAGGCCGTCGCGGCGATCGCCGCGGCGCGCAACGTGCCGCGGGCGCAGGTTGCGCTGGCGTGGGTCGCGCAAAAGCGCGGCGTGACCGCACCGATCGTCGGCATTTCGAAGCCGCAGCAACTGGACGACGCGCTCGGCGCGCTCGCGCTGAAGCTGACCGACGACGAGATCGCCACGCTCGAACGCCCGTACGTGCCGCACGCGGTGGCCGGGTTCAACTGAGCGGCAGCGCGGGCGGCACAGGCGCCGGCGCCATCGCCACGCTCAGCGCGCGGCGGCGAGCATCGGATAGGTGAACAGTCCGAAGTGGACGACGTTCAGCCCCGCATGCGCGAGCGCGGCGGCGAGCAGGCCGCCGCGCCGCCACGCGAGGCCGTAGCCGACGCCGGCCACCGTGCCGAGCACGATCCATGGCCAGCTGCCCGCGGCGTGCGCGGCGCCGAACAGCAGCGCGCCGGCCGCGAGCGCGACCCACGGCCCCCATGAGCAGGCGCCGAACGCGCGGGTCAGCCCTCCTTGCACGTAGCCGCGGAACAGCGCTTCCTCGGCGAGCGTCACCAGCAACAGGTTGTTCGCGAGCCACAACCAGCCCGACGGCGGCCATTTGGGGGCCCAGCCGACCATCCCGAACGCGAGCGCGCCGGCCAGGCACGCGATAGCCGTTGCGACGGCCGCCACCGCGCCGGTGCGCAGCGCGCGCGACAGCGCGACGTCCGGGGCGACCCACGGCAGTGCCCACAACAGCCACAGGCCGACGAGCGGCTTGTCGAAATTCAGGTACATCGTGAACGGAACTGCGTCCGGCGTGAAGCGGATCGGCCCGATCACGCGCGGATTGTGGAAGCCGGGAATCAGATGCAGGCTCAGCGCGATCGCGAGCGCGGCAAAGACGAGGTGCGCGACGATGCGCACCGCGAGCGGGCGCTCGGGCAGCACGCCCCAGCCGGCCGCGATCAGCAGGGCGAGCGGCGCCAGCGTGATCGGCGCAAGCTGGCCGAACGCCAGCGCGCCCGCATAGCCGAGCGCGGCGAGGCCGATGCTCAGGCCGTGCAGCGGGCGATGCCACGCGAAAGCGGCGGCCGCGAACAGCGCGAGCCAGATCGTGGCACACGGAAGGAGCGAAAGGGACATGACGGAAAACGGATGGGCGGACGAGACGCCGCGCATCATACAGCAGGTGCCGTGACCCGCCGCCGGACAGCCGGCGCGCCGCGCGTCAGCGGCCGGCGGTTTCGGTGACGCCGCCGCGGCCCGGGATGTCGACGCTGTTGCGCACGCGCATCCGCCGCCGGTACCAGAACGTCCACAGCAGCAGGCAGGCAAACACCGTGTAGCCCATGACCGGCGACACGACCAGCACGCGTTCGACCGGCCAGTTGACGACCATCCACCAGCGCAGCAGCATCTCGACCGTCATGATGGCGCCCCACACGAACGTCATCAGCCGCAGCATCTGCCGCAGGCCCGGCTGCGCGTCCCAGACGGCTTCGAAGTGCGCGGCGCCGCCGTCCATCTCGCGGGCCACGGTCGCGCGGGCCAGATAGTAGATCAGCGGGCGTTCGCGGAACAGCGACAGCAGGAACACGATGCCGATCGTGCCCGAGCCGATCGATTCGCGCATCAGCAGCGTGCGCGGGCTACCGCCGAACGCCATGCCGACGATCGACAGCGTGATGCCGAGCAACACGATGGCCGCCACCGCGTCGACGCGGCGCGAGCGGATGAATTCGACGATCGACCAGATGATCGGCGGAACCGCCGACGCGTACAGCGCGCCGGTTTCGCCGAAATACGGATGCGCGACCCGATAGGCCACCCAGGGCAGCACGAGGTTGACGAAGAGTTCGAGAATCAGTCCGGCTCGCGGTTTCACGATGCGCCATTCCACGCAGGTCGGGGCGAACGTACGCAACGCGTGGTTGCCCCCGGTTGTCCCGAAAAGGGTTCGATTCAGTATATCGAAGAATCGTGCGCGGTTGCGGTGTCGCCTGCCGCGACGGCGATCGGCCGTAGCCGGTACGCGAGTGCATGGTCAGGCAGAGGGATCGGCGCCCGCGACCGCTGCTGGGCCGGGGCGCGCTGCACGATCGCGTCGTCGCGTTGCGGCAAGTCGCCGATCGGAATGCGTTTGTGGTCGCGTTTGCGGTGCGCGAGCCTGCGCGGCGCGGCATGAGTCGAAGCCGCGGCCGCGCGTGGGCGGTCAGGCGATGGCCGGCTGGACGATGATCTTCACGTTGCGGTCCTTGTGGTTGACCAGTTCCTCGAAGCCGTGCGCGACGATGTCGCCGAGCGCGATGCGCCCGGTGATGAGCGGCTGCACGTCGATGCGGCCGTCCGCGATGAAGCGGATCACGTCCGCGAATTCGCCGTTGTACGCGAGCGAGCCGATCACTTCCTTCTCGGTCGACACGATGTCGAAGAAGTTGAACGGCGCCGGTTCCTCGAAGATGCCGACCATCACCGCCTTGCCGGCCTTGCGGATCACGTCGATCGCGAGCTTCGCGGTGGCCGTGTGCCCGATGCATTCGAACGACACGTCGGCGCCGTAGCCGCCCGTCAGCGCCCTGACTTCGGCGATCGCGTCGGCCGTCTTCGGATCGATGACGACGCTCGCGCCCACCTCCAGCGCCTTCTGCTTGCGCGCGGCCGACATCTCCAGCGCGATCACGCGCCCCGCGCCCGCCGCCTTCGCGCACATGATCGTGCACAGGCCGATCGTGCCCGCGCCGACCACGACGACGGTCTGCCCGACGATGTTGCCGGCCTTCTTCACCGCATGCAGCCCGACCGCGAGCGGTTCGATCAGCGCGCCGGCCTCGGTCGGGAAATTGTCGGGCAGCTTGTACAGCAGTTCGGCCGGCACGTTCACGTATTCGGCGAACGCACCGTTGTTCATCAGCCCGGTGAACGCGAGGTTCTCGCAGATGTTGTACAGCCCGTGCCGGCAATACCAGCAGGTGCCGCAATGCTGGCACGCGTCGGCCGTCACGCGGTCGCCGACCGCGTAGCCCGACACGCCCGCGCCGAGCTCGGCGATTTCGCCGCTGAACTCGTGGCCGAGGATGCACTGGCCCTTCAGGCCGGTCAGCGGATGCGGCGCGTCGACCGGGATGAACACCGGCCCGGCGACGTATTCGTGCAGGTCGGAGCCGCAGATGCCGCACCAGTGCACGCGGATCGTGACCCAGCCGGCGGGCGGGCGCTCCGGAACGGGAACCTCTTCGACGCGGATGTCGTGGCGGCCATGCCAGACGGCGGCCTTCATGCTGGATGTGATGTCGGGTGCCGGTGTACTCACGTTGCTGTCTCCGTCAGGTTGTCGTCGGGCGCGCGGCAATGCTGCCGGTGCGCCCGTCGCGCGATTGCGCGATCGACGGTATGCAGGAACGGGGCCAGCGTGAAGTGCAGTGGTGCGCGGCGGTCGACGGTGCGCATGGCGTGCGCTGCACCATGTCACTTTCTGCCGACCGGAAAGGATTCGGAACGAATGGGATGCCGAATTTGCTGCGACAGCGAAACAGCGAGGCGAGTGAGACGCCGGGACGTTCGTCTCAGCGCAATGAGACGAATTGCGAGACGAACCGCAACGGGTGGCGTTGCTCGATCCCCGTTCAGGCGAGCACTTCGTCCACGGCAACCGCGGCGAGCGATGTGAATCCGGCGGCACGGTACAGCGGCTGGCCGGCTTCGGTCGAGATGAGCCATACGCGGCGCGCGCCGCGGTGCCGCGCGTGCGCGACGATCGCGGCGAGCAGTTGCGTCGCAAGGCCGCGACGCCGGTAGGCTTCCGCCGTTCCGACGCGGTCGACGACGATATCGCGCGGCGACGCGAAGCCGTAGCGCGCGGTGGCCGCGATCTGCCCGTCGAGCCGGTGCGCGAACAGGAACGCGGCCGGATTCCGCTGGAACGGCGGGAAGGCGCCGCTGGCGTTGAACGCGCCGATCGCGTCCGGCGTGTCGCAGGCGAGTGCTTGCGCGAGTGCGCCGTCACCGGACAGCCCGTCGATATCCGCGGCCATGAAATGCTCGTCGGTCAGCCGGCGTGTCCTGCCGTGCAGCGCGGGCGGCAGCGGGGCCGCGCCGTAGCGCGTGATCCACGCGCCGACGGCAAACGGGCCGGCGGCGGACACGGGCGCCCCCTCGATCATGAAATGCTCGAAAGGCCGGCCCATCGCGCGGTCGAACTGTACGACATGGCCGTCCGGGCCGTCGTGCAGCGGCGCGTCGCGCCGGTCGCGCGCGGCGCAGTATCCGGCGATGAAGGTGCGCACGGCCGCCTTGCGGCGGGGGAAGTCGGACCACGCTTCGTCGAGCGGGAACAGCGTGGCCGGTGCGGGGGAGGCGGTCGGCATGCGTAGGGGCGCGGCGTTGTCGGGGGAAGCTGACAGCTTAGATCAGGATGCCGGCGCTCGCTGCGCCGCCATTGTCGCCATCGCCGAAACGGATCGTTGCGCCCGCTACCCCTTTACTTGAAGTTAACTTCAATTTGTATCATGTGGGTCAGTCCGATCGCGGTCGGGTTCGCGCTCTCGGCCAGGGCCGGGATGCTGGCCGCGACGATTCCCGCGTGCGCGCCCGGTGCCGCACCGTCGCTGGCGCTGCTCAGCATCGCCTGGGTCGTGCAGGGCAACTCTCTCGATCAGGTGATTGGGCCGCTGACGATCGGCGCGATCGCCGGTGTGTTCGGCTGATCGGGTGGCATCGGGCCGATGCTCGCGGTCGCCGTTGCCGGCGCGGTGAGCGGCCTGTCCCTGCTGCGCGAACCGATAGGCCGGCGCTGCGCCGGCGTCGTTCAACCTGCCCGGAAATCCGTCAAGCATGCCCAACACCATGGAAAGCCTGATCTGCGAAGAAGACCTGTCGTGCGACGTGTCCACGCTCGACGAAGGCGATGCGATGCCGTCGCGCGGCGGCGTGGTCGCGCATCCGCTCGTGACGATCGGCCGTGCGCCGATTCCGGAGCACGCGACGGCCGCGGCATCGCCGTTGCGCCCGCAACTGTTCGTCACGGTGCTGGAGGCGGGCGACGACGCACTGCTGGTGCGCTGGGTCGAGAGCGGCCGGTGTCATTACGGCGAGCAGCGCTGGCGCCTGCGCGTCGCGTTGCAGTCCGGCCGGTGCGCGCTCTCGGGGCAGCCGATCGAGCCGGGCGAACCGGTGTTCCGGCCGGTACGGCGGCCCGTGCCGGCCAATGGCGACGAGATGATCCGCCCGGCAGCGCTGCCGGGGATGGACGGTGCGGCGTGCGACGCCACGCCGGAGGACGGCGACGCACGCCATCCGGCCGATGTTCGTGGCTGAACGTCGGCCGGCGGCGCGACGTTACTTCTTCAGGTCGTGCCGGTACTGGATGAAACCGGCATTGTTCGCGAGCTTGTCGTACAGCGCCCGCGCGGTCGTGTTGGTCTCGTGCGTGAGCCAGTACACGCGGCTCGCGCCGGCTTCGCGCGCCCGTTCGTACACGGCCTCGATCAGCGCGCCGCCCGCGCCTTGCCCGCGCGCGTCCGGCGCCGTGTACAGATCCTGCAGGTAGCAGTACGGCCCTTCGGTCCAGCACGAACGGTGATAGATCGCATGGACGATCCCGACCAGCGCACCCGACGCGTCGAACGCGCCGAGCACGAACATCGGCTCGGCCGGGTCCATCAGGCGCGCCCAGGTCGTCGCGAACACCGCGTCGCTCAGCGCGGTGTCATAGAACTTCTGGTAACCCTGCCACAGCGGACGCCACGCGGCTTCGTCGGCGGCGACCAGCGGGCGCACCGTGACGCGCGTGGCGTCGTTCGCGCGGCCGGCGGCATCGCGCGCGCTGGCCTGCGCGTGGCGGATCGAGGTGAGCGACTGGCGTTGGTTGCCTTGCGCGTCGAAGTTCTCCGGTGCGAGCCATGCTTCGAACGCGGCGCGCACATCCGGCCATTCGCCGTCGACGATCGAGAACCACGCGGTATCGCGATTGCGGCCGCGGTAGATGATCGCCTGCCGGAACGTGCCTTCGTAGCGGAAGCCGAGGCGAGCAGCCGCCTTGCGCGACGGCGCGTTCAGGTCGTCGCACTTCCATTCGTAGCGCCGGTAGCCGAGCGTGTCGAACGCGTATTTCATCAGCAGGAACTGCGCTTCGGTCGACACCGGCGTGCGCTTGAGCAGCGGCGAGAACGTGACCGAGCCGACCTCGATCACGCCGTTGGCCGGATCGATGCGCATCAGCGCGAGCGTGCCGACCGCGCGGCCCGTGGCGCGGTCGATCACCGTGTAGTGCAGCGGATCGGTGCTCGCCTGCGCGCCGCGCGCGTAGTCGCGGTAGCTGGATTCGTCGGCGTACGGGCCGTGTGCGAGATAGGTCCAGTCGCTGCCGTCGGGCGCCTGCGCGTAGGCGGCATGCAGATCGGTGGCGTGGCGTTCGGCGTCGAGCGGCTCGAGCCGGCAGTAGCGGCCTTCGAGCACGATGCGCTCCGGGCGCGGACGCGCGGACCAGTCGGGAACGGGGTGGCCGATGGGCTGCTGGAAAGCGTTGGTGAGCGTGGGCAAGGTCGATCTCGCTTCGGTTGGCGGCCGGCGACATGCCGGCATGCAGACGATCGTAGTCCCGCCGAGGTACCATGAGAAGCGCCAGTGAGCGGTAAATTTATGGTGCCACGATCTGAGGCCGCCGGCCGCGCGCCGGTCACCGTGCGACGCTCGCCCGTGCGTCACGTTCCGACCTTTTCACGCTGCGATGTTCCGATGACGACTGCCTTTCCTGCCGGCGACGCACCGTTGCTGCCGCTCGATGCGCCGCTGGCGCGCACGCCCGGCGCACCGTCGCTCCAGCGCCAGTTGCTGCGCCGTGTGCGCGACGCGATTCTCGGCGGCGCGATGCCGGCCGGCACGCGGCTGCCGGGCACGCGTGCGCTGGCCGAAACGCTCGGCGTGTCGCGCAATACGACGGCCGCCGTGTACGAGCAACTCGTCGCCGAAGGCTTCCTGCAATCGGATCGTCGCGGCACGCGGGTCGTCGGGCTGTCGCGGCCCACGCCGCCGCGCCGGCGTGCCGCGCCGCCGGCCGTCGCACAGCGGCTCGGCCGGATTCGCCCGAGCCTCGTCGGCACCGGCGAATCGGAGGGCTTTCGTCCGGGCGTGCCGGCGCTGTCGCATTTCCCGGTGGACGCTTGGCGGCATGCGATCGACCGCGCGTTGCGTCGCGCCGGCCGCGATTTGCTGGCGTACGGCGATCCGCTTGGCGAGCCCGCGTTGCGTGAATCGATCGCGCGCCACCTGGCCGTCACGCGCGGCGTGCGCTGCGATCCCGAGCAGATCGTCATCACCGAAGGCGCACAAGGGGCGATCGCACTGTGCGCGCAACTACTGACGAATCCGGGCGATACGGTGTGGGTCGAGGAGCCCGGCTATCGCGGCGCGCGCACCGCGATGCAGGCGGCCGACCTCGACGTCGTGCCGATGCCGGTCGACGCGGAAGGGCTGCGCGCGGAACCGGACGACTGGTGCGAGCGGACGCCGCGCCTCGTCTACACGACGCCGTCGAACCAGTTCCCGACCGGCGCCGTGCTGTCGATCTCGCGCCGGCTCGCGCTGATCGACGCGGCGCGCCGCCATCGCGCGTGGATCATCGAGGACGACTACGACAGCGAATTCCGTCACACCGGCGAGCCGATCGGCGCGATGCACGGGCTGGCGCCCGATTCGCCGGTCGTCTATCTCGGCTCGTTCAGCAAGACGATGTTTCCGGCGCTGCGGATCGGTTTCCTCGTGCTGCCCGACGCGTTGCTGGCTGCCGTGCGGCCGGCGCTGCCGGAGATGCTGCGCGGCGGGACCCGCCACGTGCAGCTCGCGCTCGCCGACTTCATCGAGACGGGCGAGTACGGCCGGCATCTCGGGCGGATGCGCCGGCTGTATCGCGACCGGCGGCGGTTGCTGCTCGCCGCGCTCGAGCGCAGCCTGAGCGTGCCGCACCAGGTCGAGGGGGGGCCGTGCGGGCTGCATCTCGCGCTGCGGTTGCCGGCGCGGTATCGCGATCGCGCGATCGTCGAAGCGGCGCGCGCGTATGGCATCGGGCCGTTTCCGCTGTCGGGTTTCGCGATCGATGCGGCGCGGGCCGGCAACGGACTCGTGCTCGGTTTCGGCAATACGTCGGCCGATGCGTTCGAGCCGATGTTGCGGATGGTGTCGGCGATCGCGGAGCGGGTGGGCGCGGGGGATGCGTGACGGGATGGTTTCGCGCTCGGCGATGCGCGACAGGCTGATGATCGGCCGCGGACCGCGACGATGGCGGTGATGCCCGGCACGCGCACCGATGCGTGGTGGATATTCGGATTGACGAACCGCGCACTTTGTTCGAAACGAATGCCCTCGCGGTTCCGCCGCCACGACGCCTTCCGGCATACGGGTTTCGATTCGTATGTTCCAACCTGCGCGTGGGCTATAAATGGTGGGGTGTACCGGTGCTTGTCGGGCGCCTGCGCGTCTCGCGCAGGGTGGCGTCGCGGCTGCCGGGGGAGGTGGCACCGTGGTTTGCCAGACGCTTGCTCGCGCCGTGCTTCGCACCGCGTTGATCGGGGGCGTGTTTGCCGGATGTTTGCCGCTGCCCGACGCCGTTGCCGGCACCCTCGCGCCACACGCCGCCCCGCCGGCGATGAAGGCGCGGCCACCCGCCGCGCCTTACGCGATGCCGGTCGACTTCCCGGCGATCGTCGAACGCTACGGCCCGGCGGTCGTGACCATCCTGGCCGCCACACCCGATCCGCAAACCGGCGGGCCGGCCTTTGCCGCGCTCGATCCCGACGATCCGCTCGCCGCGTTCTTCCGGCACGGTGCGCCGCCGCCCGCGCAGGGGCCGCAGGCGCCGGCGCCCGATACGGCGGCGCCGCGTGCGGTGTCCGGCAGCGGTTCGGGCTTCATCGTCAGCGCCGATGGCCTGATCCTCACGTCCGCCCATGTGGTCGACGAGGCGACCGACGTGACGGTGCGGCTCACCGACCGCCGCGAATTCAAGGCGACGGTGCTGGCCGTCGATCCGCAAAGCGATGTCGCCGTGCTGCGCGTCGACGCGACGAAGCTGCCGTTCGTGCGCATCGGCGATTCGTCGAAAGTCCGCGCGGGCGAACCGGTGATGACGATCGGCGCGCCGGACGGATCGGGCAACACGGTCACGGCCGGCATCGTCAGCGCGACGTCGCGGCGGTTGCCCGACGGCAGCGCATTCCCGTTCTTCGAGACCGACATCGCACCGAACCCGGACAACTCCGGCGGCCCCGTGTTCAATCGCGCGGGCGACGTGATCGGCATCGCGGTGCAGGTCTATCCGGGCGCCGACCGCTACGCGAGCACGACGTTCGCCATCCCGATCGCATTCGCGGCCAAGGTGCGTGCCCAGTTGCGCGCGCAACAGCAGGCGCAGATGCAGGCGCAGCAGGCTCAGGCGCCCGCGCCGGACGCGCCGTCGGGCAATGCGTTCGGCGTCGACGTGCAGGACGTCGGCGTCGGTCTGGCTGCGGCGTTCGGGCTGCCGCGTCCGGCAGGCGCGCTCGTCAACGGCGTCGCGCCCGGCTCACCGGCCGCCGCGGCCGGCCTGAAGCCCGGCGACGTGATCGTGAAGATGGGCGGCAAGGCGATCGGCCGTTCGGCCGAACTGAACGACCTTGCCGCCGCGCTGCCGCCCGGCGGCAAGGCGCCGCTGCGGGTGATCCGCAACCGTGCGCCGGTAACGCTGACGATCACCGGCGCCGACGACGCGGGCGGCGGTACGCCCGCGACGGTCGGCATGGCCACGCCGAAGGCCGCCGCACAGCCGGGGCCGGGCACCGGCGATGCAGGCGACCATGGCGATCGCCTCGGCCTGACGATGCACGCGCTGAGCGACAACGAGCGCCGCTCGACGGGGCTCGCGGTCGGGATGATGGTGGACGCGGTGCACGGCCCCGCCGCGCGCGCCGGCATCCAGCCGGGCGACGTCGTGCTGGAACTCAACGACACGCTGCTCGAGACGCCGGACGACGTGCCGATGCTCGAAGCGAGCGGCGGCAACGTGATCGCCGTGCTGATCCAGCGCAACAACGCACGGAAGTTCGTGTCGGTGCGCACGCGGTAGCGCGTTGACGCGGCGGCTGCCGTCCGCCTAACATCGTCGGGTATCGCGGGCGGTCCACCACGTAGTCAGGAGCCATTCGGCAGAGCCATTCGACATGAAAACCACTTGCTTCATCGTAGTCGTCCACAGGCGCAGGGTCCGGTAGCGGCACCGCGCCGGCACCCATGCGCCCCCGACTCGGTCGGGGGCTTTTTTTTGTGTTGCGCACGGCCGCGCGGCCCGCGCGTGGGAGGGCATCCGTTTGTCATCGAACCTGTTGACCACTTCCGACCCGGCGTCGCCCCGGCACGCCACGCTGATCGTGCTGTGCGCGTTGTCGGTGCTGCCGTTGAGCCTGTTCCTGCCGTCGCTGCCGGCGATCGTGCGCGACCTGCATACCGACTATGCGCTCGTCGCGCTGTCGCTCGGCGGCTATGCGGCGGTGGCCGCGTCGCTCGAATGCGTGACGGGGCCGCTGTCCGACCGGTTCGGGCGCCGGCCGATCGTGCTGACGAGCGTCGCGCTGTTCGCGCTCGGTTCGCTCGGTTGCGCGATGGCGACCGATATCCACGTGTTTCTCGGCTGCCGGCTGATGCAGGCGGCGATCACGTCGGTCTATCCGGTGTCGATGGCGTCGATCCGCGACAGCGGCGGCGGGGCGCGCGCGGCGAGCCGGATCGGCTATGCGGCGATGGCGGCCGCGTTCGCGCCGATGCTCGGCCCGACACTCGGCGGTGCGCTCGACCAGACGGTCGGCTGGCGCGCGAGCTTCTGGCTGCTGGCCGTAGTCGGCACCGCGCTGTTGGCCTGGTGCGTGCGCGATCTCGCCGAAACCCATACGCGCCGGCCGTCGAGCTTCGGGCAGCAGCTTCGCGCGTATCCGGCGCTGCTGCGTGCACGCCGTTTCTGGGCCTATGCGCTGTGCATGGCGTTCTCGACGGGCGCGTTCTATGCGTTCCTGGCCGGTGCGCCGCTCGCCGCGACAACGCTGTTCGGCATCCCGCCCGCGGAAATCGGCTTCTACATGGGGACGATCACGGCCGGTTTCGTCTGCGGCAGCTTGCTGGCCGCGCGGGTCGCGCGCCGCCATGCGCTGGCCACGACGATCCTGTGCGGGCGGATCGTCGCGTGTGCGGGGCCATTGATCGGGCTCGCGCTGCTGTTCGTCGGCGTGACCCATGCGCTCGCATGGTTCGGGCCGTGCGTGCTGGTCGGCATCGGCAACGGGCTGAGCAATCCCGGCGCCCATGCGGGCGCGGTGTCGGTACGTCCGGAACTGGCGGGCAGCGCGTCGGGGCTGGCCGGCGCGATGACGATCGGCGGCGGCGCCGCGCTGTCGTCGCTGACGGGCGCGCTGCTGACCCCGCGCAACGCAGGCTACCTGCCGCTCGCGATGATGCTGCTGTCGGCGGCGATCGCACTGGCGGCCGCCGGGTGCGTGCGGGCGTTCGACGGCCGGGATGCCGGACGGTGAGCGCGGGTGCGCCCCGGTACCGGCGCGCGGGGGAATGACGGACAATCCGCCGCATGCCGGGACACGACGCACGATCCGCGCGCCGCGTGCCCCGACGAGCGCGAAGGGCGACTGGACGAGGATGCGATGAGCGACTTTTCTGATTTCCAGCGGGATATTGCCGATGCCGCGAGGGCGACCTTCAGGGCGCTGCGGGCGCTGCACCCGGACGAGCATTTCTACGCGTTCGCGTTGTACACCGACAGCGGCGCGATGACGGTGGTGCCGGCCGCCAATTCGGTCGAGGGGCTGCGCCGGGTCCGCGCGCAACAGGCGGTGGCGGACGACGATCCGTGGTTCGTGTGGGGCGTGGCCGAGTGGGCGTACGCGGCGGCCGAGGCCTCGCCGTTCAACGCGATCTGCGGCCGGCTGGCCGACGAGGTGCTGAGCCCGCAGTTCGTCCGGTCGCGCTTCGGGGAATTTTCCCGGCAACTGCATACCGACATGATCGAGGCCTTGCGGCTGCTCGATCGCGACGGCGTGTTCGGCACGGGCGATGACCGGGCGGCCATCACGCTGTTCGTGTCGATCAGCGACGACGACGCGGCCGAGGCGCTGGAAAACGCGTCGGCGAAAGCGCTGAATCCGCCGGCCGTCGCCGACGCCTTCCTGCGCCGCTACGACTGACCGGCAACGCGGTATCGCGTGGGCGGCCCGGGCAGGCGGCCGCCCTGCATGGCGTGTTACGGCTTCGCGCCGACCACGAATTCGAACGTCGCGACGCCGTCGACGCCGCCCGTCACGCGGTCGCCCGGCTGCAGCGCGCCGACGCCGGCCGGCGTGCCGGTGAAGATCAGGTCGCCGGCCTTCAGCTCGACCGAGCGCGACACGTACGCGATGACGTCGGGCACGGGCCAGATCATGTCGGCCAGGTCGCCTTGCTGGCGCGTGTCGCCGTTGACCGCGAGCCAGATGCGGCCGGCGGCCGGATGGCCGGTGGCCGTCGCCGGGCGCAGCGCGGTCACGGGGCCCGACGCGTCGAAACCCTTCGCCCAGTCCCACGGCCGGCTCAGCTTCTTCGCTTCGGCCTGCAGGTCGCGGCGCGTGAGATCGACGCCGACGCCGTAGCCCCACACGTGCGACAGCGCGTCGGCTGGGTCGATCGACCGGCCGTCCTTGCCGATCGCGACGACCAGCTCGATTTCATGATGGAGATCGTTCGTCAGCGGCGGATAGGCGACCGTGCCGCTGGCCGGGACGATCGCGTCGGCCGGCTTCGTGAAGAAGAACGGCGGTTCGCGGTCGGGGTCGGCGCCCATTTCGCGGGCGTGGTCGGCGTAGTTGCGGCCGACGCAGAATACGCGGCGCACCGGAAAGCGCGCGGACGACTGTTCGACTTCGACGGAAGGACGCTCGGCGGCGTCGATGACATAGGCGGACATCGGATGGGCCTCGTTCGGTAGGAAGACGGATGGCCGGCGCACCGGCCGGCATGCGTGCAACGATACCCGACGCGCGTGCGCCGGGATGCGACGCAACTGCGTTTTACCGGGACAAAACTACGCGTCGGCGGCCGCTTGCGTGTCGTCGGCGGCGGGCAATGCGGCGTTCGCGTCGCGGTACGCCTTCGGCGACACGCCGACCCGCGCGCGGAAGCGCCGCGCGAAATACCCTTCGTCGCGGAAGCCGACCGAGCGGGCGATGTCCGCGATGCGCCGACTGGTGTGGGCCAGCAGCGACTGCGCGAGCGCGATCCGCCGCTCGGTCACGAGATCGGTGAAGGTGCTGCCGGTTTCCTTGCGGACCAGGTGCGCGAGGTAGTTCGGCGACAGAAACGCAGCTTCGGCGGTCGCGGCGAGCGTCAGGTCCTCGCGGGTCAGGTTCGCCCGCACGTGGCGCAGCACGCGGGCCAGCGCGTCGCGCCGGCCGGCGCGCTGGGCGCCGCGCTGCGCGAGCTTGTCGAGCGCGCCCGCGTACTGCGTGCAGACGAGCCCGATCAACTGCAGCAGGTAGCCGCGCAGCAGCGTGGTCGAGCCGAACGTGCGCACGCGATCCGCGTCGAGCATGCACAGCGCGAGGCGCCGCGCTTCGTCGTACGTATCGCCGGTCAGGATGAAATCGAGGTGCTCCTGGAAGCGAAACGGCGTCAGCTCGGGGAAACGGTGCGCGGGCACGTCCTCGAGATCGAGCGGATCGACGTCGAGATCGGTGCGCAGGAACGCCTGGCTGAAGTTGATCACGATGAAGTGCGCGCCTTCCGGATGCGGAATCAGGTGCTCGCGGTGCGGCAGCACGAATGCGAGCGCGCCGCGCGGAAACGGCCGCGTGACGCCGCCGATGCGCTGCTCGGTGTCGCCGCCGAGGTTGAACTGGATCTGGAAATACGCGTGCCGGTGCGGCTCGGTGATCGCCTGGCGCGACGCCTGGTCGCGGATGTAGAAGTCGAGCCGGTCGCTGCGTTCGGGCATCCCGTACAGGCGCGGCGGGGCGGTGGAGGGCATGAAGGATCGTGTTGTTCGTGACGCGGTTGAGCCGCGATGGTACAGCGAACCGGGCGCGACGGGGACGGGCGCGGCCCCCGCGCCCACCCGGTCAGCCTGCCGCGAGCGGCGCGATCCGGCGCCGCAGCTCGGGCACGACCTCGGCGTCGAACCACGGATGGTGCTTGAACCATGCCTGGTTGCGCGGCGACGGATGCGGCAGCGGCAGGATCGCGGGGCCGTAGTCGCGCCAGGCCTGCACGGTGTCGGTCAGCGTCGCCTTGCGCGTGTCGCGCAGGAAATGCCGTTGCGCATACTGGCCGATCAGCAGCGTGAGCCGGATCGACGGCAGTTCGGCCAGCAGCCGGTCCATCCACAGTGGCGCGCATTCGGGGCGCGGCGGGTTGTCGCCGCTCGCGCCGCGGCCCGGGTAACAGAAGCCCATCGGCACGATCGCGAAGCGCGTTTCGTCGTAGAAGGTCTCGGCGTCGACGCCGAGCCAGCCGCGCAGCCGCTTGCCGCTCGCGTCGTCCCACGGGATGCCGGTGGCATGGACGCGTGCGCCCGGCGCCTGCCCGACGATCAGGATGCGTGCGTCGCGATGCGCGCGCACGACCGGTCGCGGGCCGAGCGGCAGGTCGGCTTCGCATGCACGGCACGCGCGGATTTCGGTGAGCAGCACGTCGAGCGGCGCGCGCGTTCGTTTCGGCATCGATTCGGAGCGGGGACGGAGTGGTGAGGCGGTGTCGTGCGAGCTGGCATGGGCGGCACAGGCGGGCAGCGGCAAGGCCGCCGGCTCGGCGTGACCCCGGCGCGCACCGGCTGCACTGCGCGGTGCGCCCTACGGCTACGCCCTACGCCTGCGACGGGCCCGCTGCGCCGCCTTCGGCGACCGCAGCATCATACAACGCGGTCTGCGCGATCGCCGCGGCGATGCCCGCGTCGTCGTGCGAGCCGTCGAGCATGCCCCAGCGCCGGTATTGCGACAGGAACCACAGGCCCTCGCGCGGATCGGGCCGGTTCACCGCGCCGCCGTCGTGAAAGCGGATCGGCAGCGGCGGCGTCGCGAACGGCCCCGCGCCGTAGTCGCCGAGCAGGCGCGGCGCGATCAGCCGGGCCGGTACGCCGAGCGCGTCGGGCGACGCGAGCCAGTCGGCCGCCTCGCGACGGTGCGCGGGGCTGTCCAGCCACGCGCACGCATCGACGAGCGTGCGGATCAGCGCACGCGCGGTGGCGGGATACAGCGCGACGAAATCGCGCCGCGTCGCGAGCACCTTCTCCGGATGATCGGGCCAGACCTCGCTCGTGACGGCGACGGTGCGGCCGGCGCCGCACGCTTCGGCCACCGCGTGCCACGGCTCGCCCGCGCAGAAGCCGTCGAGCTCGCCGCCCGCGAGCGCGGCGACCATTTCGGGCGGCGGGATCACGACGCTGCGCACGTCGCGCAGCGGATCGACGTCGTGCGACGCGAGCCACGCGTTCAGCCACATCGCGTGCGTGCCGGTCGGGAAGGTCTGCGCGAGCAGCGGCTTGCGGCCGAGCGTCGCGAACGCGGCGCGCACGCTGGCGGTTTCGCGGTACGCGTCGGCGAGGCCGCGCGACAGCGTGATCGCCTGGCCGTTGCGGTTCAGCACCATCAGCGCGGCCATGTCGGCCCGCGGGCCGCCGATGCCGAGCTGCAGCCCGCAGACGAGCCCGTACAGCGCGTGCGCGGCATCGAGCTCGCCGCTGAGCAGCTTGTCGCGCACGGCCGCCCACGACGGCTGGCGACTCAATTCCAGCGTGAGGCCATGACGCGCGCCGAGGTTCAGGCGCTGCGCGACGATCAGCGGGGCCGCGTCGCTCAGCGCGACGAACCCGAGGCGAAGATGCGCGCGTTCCGGCGCGGCGGGAGGAGAGGTATGCATGGCACTCATGACTGGGGTGACGCGTCGAGCAATTGTCGCGCGACGTCGACGATGCGCAGGCCCTGATCCATCGCGCGCTTGCGCAGCGCCGCATACGCATCGTGTTCGGACAGCTTGCGCTGGTCCATCAGCACGCGTTTCGCGCGGTCGATCAGCTTGCGTTCCGCGAGCTCGCGCTCGACGTCGGCCAGCCGGCGGCGCAGCGCATCGTCGTGCGAGAAGCGCGCGAGCGCGACTTCGAGAATCGGCGCGAGACGCTCGGCCGACAACCCTTCGACGAGATACGCACTGACACCCGCGCCGACCGCCGCGCGGATTAGCTCCTGGTCGGCGTCGTGGCTGAACATCAGCACGGGGCGCGGCGCGGTTGCATGCATGACGGCGAGCTGCTCCAGCGTGTCGCGCGACGGTGAATCGGTATCGATGATCACGACGTCGGGGCGTTGCTCCTCGACGGCCGCCGGCAGGCGCGCGGGCGTCGCGACGTCGTTCAGCATCTCGTAGCCGAGGCGCGCGAGCGCGTCGCCGAGTTCGCCGATCGGCTTGTCGGTGTCGGTGACGAGCAGCACGCGCAGGCGGGTGGGCAGGGCGGACGAACTCATGAGGCGGGCAACAGGGACAGTGACGCGTCGATGCAACGGGCGGACGATGCAGGCAGGCCGCATGCGCGGCCGGATGTGCAGGAACCGGGAAGCGGCCGAAGCCGTGCGATACCGCGCATGTCAGGCGGCCCGCGCAAGCGCCGCGCCGGTTGCCGTGCTCGCGCCTTGCGCGGCTGCTGCGCCGATCGCGCCGCCGACGAGGATCACGGCCGGGCTGCCCAGCCGCTCGGCTTCGATGCCGCGCGCGAGCGTGCCCAGCGTGCCGGTCCAGCGACGTTCGTCGGGCGTGCCGGCCCATTGCACGGCCGCTGCCGGCGTCGACGCGGGCAGCGCGGCGAGCAGGCCCGCCGCGATGCTGTCGACGCGGCTCATCCCCATGTAGATCGCGAGCGTGGTGCCGGTCGCCGCGAGCCGTGCCCAGTCGGGTTCGCCATGGTCCTGGCGGTGCGCGGTGACGAACGTGACGCCCTGGCAGTGCTCGCGGTGCGTGAGCGAGATGCCGAGACTCGCGGCGGCGGCGAATCCCGACGAGATGCCGTTGACGATCTCGACCGGAATCGCGGCCGCGCGCAGCGTCGCGAGTTCCTCGCCGGCGCGCCCGAACAGCAGCGCGTCGCCGCCTTTCACGCGCACCACGTGCGCGCCGCGCAGCGCGTAGCGGCGCATCAGTTTTTCGATGAACGCCTGCGGCGTGGAGCGGCAGCCGCCGCGCTTGCCGACGCGGATCACGCGCGCCTGAGGCGCGAGTTCGACGATGCCGGGCGCGACGAGATCGTCGAGCAGCAGCACGTCGGCGGCGGCCAGCGCCTTCACCGCCTTCAGCGTGAGGAGATCGGGATCGCCGGGGCCGGCGCCCAGCAGCGTGACTTTGCCTGTCGTCATGTCGTGTTCCTGTGCCGCATCGCATCGCTGCGGCGGTCTGATATCGCGTTATTGCTCGGCGGCGGCGGGCGGTCGAAACGCACCGGCATCCGGCCGTGCCGTGCACGGAGGGACGCCGTTGTCCTGAAGGGCTCGCGGTGAAGGGCGAGCAGGGTTTGCGGGGACTGCCCACCGGCGCCGTTGCCGGTGTGACGAAGGTTCAGCAATATCCGGGCCAACCGGCGCGACGACGCAGCCTGGGCGCGGCGCCGCGCACCGTGCGATGGCGCGAGCGCGCATGTGCTCGCCACGCGGGAGCAGTCGCCATGCCGCATCGGCGTGCATCGTGCCCCGTCCGCGCGCACCGCGATGCCGCACGACGACAGTGCTGCAGCGCACCACATCTGTGCCCCGGTGCATCGCGACGGAGAGCGCGCCGCGCGCCGCGGTGCCGTGCCCGATGCCCGCTGCGCCTTGTGCGGCGGGGCGCGCGGCGTGATCGACGTCGACATGGCACGTCGCTTGCGTTAGCTCGTTCGGACGGGTCAATGGCGATCCGTCCGCAGTACCGAATACCGACGCGCCCGGCAACGGGCTTCATGGGCAACGGCGTCCTACGCATCAGGTCTCGACGAGACCGGGTGCGCAGGACGCCGTTTTTCGTTTGGCGGATGACATGACCGACAAAGCTACCCGTATCGATCTCTTCAGCCTCCGCACCGCGCCGATGCGCGCGTTCCATATGACGTGGATGGCGTTCTTCGTATGCTTCTTCGCGTGGTTCGCGTGCGCGCCGCTGATGCCGCTGATCGCGCGCGAATTCCATCTCACGGCGGCGCAAGTCGCCAACATCAACATCGCCGCAGTGGCCGCGACGATCGCCGTGCGGCTGCTGGTCGGCCCGCTGTGCGACCGCTTCGGCCCGCGCCGCGTGTATGCGGGTCTGCTGCTGCTCGGCGCGATCCCCGTGTTCGCCGTGTCGTTCACGCACGACTACCTGTGGTTCCTGATCTGCCGGCTCGGCATCGGCGCGATCGGTGCGGGCTTCGTGATCACGCAGTACCACACGTCGGTGATGTTCGCGCCGAACGTGGTCGGCACCGCGAACGCGACGACGGCCGGCTGGGGCAATGCCGGCGCGGGCGCGACGCAGGCGCTGATGCCGCTGCTCGTCGCCGCCGGGCTGATGCTCGGTTTCGGCGAGGATTCGTCGTGGCGCATCGCGCTGGTCGTGCCGGGCGTGGCGATGCTCGTGATGGCATGGGCCTACTGGCGCTTCACGCAGGACTGCCCGCAAGGCGATTTCGTCGCGCTGCGCAAGCAGGGCGTGACGGTCGACAGCGGCAAGAAGGGTGGCTGGGCGAGCTTCTTCACGGCCTGCGGCAACTACCGCGTATGGATGCTGTTCGTCACGTACGGCGCGTGCTTCGGCGTCGAGGTGTTCATCCACAACATCGCCGCGCTGTACTACGTCGATCACTTCAAGCTGTCGCTGAAGGACGCCGGTTTCGCGGTCGGGATGTTCGGGCTGCTCGCCCTGTTCGCCCGCGCGCTCGGCGGCTGGCTGTCCGACAAGATCGCCGCCCGCCGCAGCCTCGACGTGCGCGCGACGCTGCTGTGCGCGCTGATCATCGGCGAAGGGCTCGGGCTGATCTGGTTCTCGCACGCGCAAGGCATCGGCATGGCCCTCGTCGCGATGCTGGCCTTCGGCCTGTTCACGCACATGGCGTGCGGTGCGACCTACGCGCTCGTGCCGTTCATCGACCGCAAGGCGCTCGGCGGCGTCGCGGGGATCGTCGGCGCGGGCGGCAACGTCGGCGCGGTGGCCGCGGCTTTCCTGCTGAAGGGTGTCGGCGACGTGCAGCAGACGCTGAGCCTGCTCGGCCTCGCGGTGACCGCGACCGCGTTGTGTGCGATGGCCGTGCGCTTCAGCGAAGAACACAAGGCGCGCGAAGCCGAGCTGCGCGATCGCGCGCTGGCCGCCGCCGGCGCCGCGAACTGATCGACCGAAGGAATCGTCATCATGAAACTCATCGTCATCGGCCACGGCATGGTCGGCCACAAGCTCCTCGAATGCGTCGCGGCGCAAGTCGGCGAGGCCGGCACGGCAGGCGCGCTGCAGGTCACCGTGCTGGGCGAGGAACCGCGCCCGGCCTACGATCGCGTGCACCTGTCGGAATTCTTCGCGGGCAAGACGGCGGACGACCTGTCGCTGGTCGAACCGGGCTTCTTCGAGCGTCATCCGCAGTTCGACCTGCGCCTGAACGCGCAGGTCGCGTCGATCGACCGCGCCGCGCATACGGTCACGCTCGCATCGGGCGAAACGCTCGCGTACGACAAGCTGGTGCTCGCCACCGGCTCGCGGCCGTTCGTGCCGCCGGTGCCGGGCCGCGAGCGCGCGGGCTGCTTCGTGTACCGGACGATCGAGGATCTCGAGGCGATGCAGGCGTGCGGCGCGCATGCGAAGCGCGGCGTCGTGATCGGCGGCGGGTTGCTCGGCCTCGAATGCGCGAAGGCGCTGCGCGACATGGGGCTCGACACGCACGTGGTCGAATTCGCGCCGCGCCTGATGGCCGTGCAGGTCGACGACGGCGGCGGCCGGATGCTGCGCGCGAAGATCGAGGCGCTCGGCGTGACCGTGCATACCGGCAAGAACACGCTCGAAATCGTCGATGGTGAAGAAAGCACGCACCGGATGGCGTTCGCCGACGGTTCGCATCTCGACACCGACATGATCGTGTTCTCGGCCGGCATCCGGCCCCGGGACGAACTGGCCCGCGCGTGCGGGCTCGAGATCGGCCCGCGCGGCGGCGTCGCGATCGACGACGCGTGCCGCACGAGCGACGCGGACATCTATGCGATCGGCGAATGCGCGGCCTGGAACGGCATGGTGTACGGCCTCGTCGCGCCGGGTTACGACATGGCGCGCGTGGTCGCGAAGCAGCTCGCCGGCGACAGCGGCGACGCCGCCGCGCCGATCGCGTTCGCCGGCGCCGACATGAGCACCAAGCTGAAGCTGATGGGCGTCGACGTCGCGAGCATCGGCGACGCGCACGGCACGACGGCCGGCAGCCGCACCTACCAGTACGCGGACGAGCGCCGCCAGGTCTACAAGAAGCTCGTGGTGTCCGACTGCGGCAAGTTCCTGCACGGCGCGGTGATGGTCGGCGATGCAGCCGAGTACGGCACGCTGCTGCAGATGATGCTGAACCGCATCGAGCTGCCCGAGTCGCCGGAATTCCTGATCCTGCCGTCGTCGGACGGCGCCGCGAAGCCTGCGATCGGCGTCGACGCGCTGCCGGACGGCGCGCAGATCTGCTCGTGCAACAACGTGTCGAAGTCGCAGATCTGCGCGGCCGTGGCTGACGGCGCGACGAGCCTCGGCGCGCTGAAGACCTGCACGGGCGCCGGCACGTCGTGCGGCGGCTGCGTGCCGCTCGTCACGCAGATCATGAAGGCCGAGATGAAGAAGCAGGGCCTCGCGGTCAACAACCATCTGTGCGAGCACTTCCCGTATTCGCGTCAGGAGCTGTTCCACCTGATCCGCGTCGAGCGCATCACGACGTTCGACGCACTGCTGCACAAGCACGGCCGCGGCCTCGGCTGCGACGTGTGCAAGCCGGCCGTCGCGGGCATCCTCGCGTCGTGCTTCAACGAGTTCGTGCTGAAGAAGGAGCATGCGGGGCTGCAGGATTCGAACGACTACTACCTCGCGAACATCCAGCGCGACGGCACGTATTCGGTCGTGCCGCGCATGCCGGGCGGCGAAGTCACGCCGGAAGGGCTGATCGCGGTCGGCCAGGTCGCGAAAAAATACGGCCTGTACACGAAGATCACGGGCGGCCAGCGCGTCGACCTGTTCGGTGCGCGCGTCGAGCAGTTGCCGTCGATCTGGGAGGAACTGATCGCGGCCGGCTTCGAATCGGGGCACGCGTACGGCAAGGCGCTGCGCACCGTGAAATCGTGCGTCGGGTCGACGTGGTGTCGCTACGGCGTCGACGATTCGGTCGGCCTCGCGATCGACCTGGAGAATCGCTACAAGGGGCTGCGCGCGCCGCACAAGATCAAGTTCGGCGTGTCCGGCTGCACGCGCGAGTGCGCGGAAGCGCAGGGCAAGGACGTCGGCATCATCGCGACCGAGAAGGGCTGGAACCTGTACGTGTGCGGCAACGGCGGGATGAAGCCGCGCCACGCGGAACTGCTCGCGTCCGATCTCGATCGCGACACGCTGATCCGCTATATCGACCGCTTCCTGATGTTCTACGTGCGCACGGCCGACCGGCTGCAACGCACCAGCGTGTGGCGCGACAACCTCGAAGGCGGCCTCGACTACCTGATCGACGTCGTCGTGCACGACAAGCTCGCGATCGCGGCCGAGCTCGAAGCCGACATGCAGCACGTGGTCGACACCTACGAGTGCGAATGGAAGCGCGCCGTCACCGATCCGGAAACGCGCAAGCGCTTCCGCCACTTCGTGAACAGCGACGCGCCGGACACGACCATCGAGTTCGTCGAGACGCGCGGCCAGATCCGGCCCGCGACGCCCGGCGAGCGCACGGGCGGCAAGCCCGTGTCGATTCCGGTCGTCGCCGAACCCGCGACCGTTTGACCCCCGACCGACACCCCCGTCTTTCAAAGGAGCCCATCATGAACGATCGTCTTCCGCTGTCCTGGACCCGCGTGTGCCCGCTCGACGACATCGTGCCGAACACCGGCGTGTGTGCGCTCGTCAACGGCGAGCAGGTCGCCGTGTTTCACGTCGCGCATGCCGACGGCGGCGTGTTCGCGATCGACAACGTCGATCCCGTGTCGCAGGCGGCCGTGATGTCGCGCGGGCTGATCGGCAGCCTCGGCGAGCGCGTCGTGGTCGCGTCGCCACTGTACAAGCAGCACTTCGACCTGCGGACCGGCGAATGCCTGGAAGCGCCCGAGCAATCGGTGAACGCGTATCCGTCGCGGGTCGAGGACGGCTTCGTATGGATCGCGGCCTGAACGCCCCGGAGCACGCATGACCGCCACCCCCGTCAAGAGCGTGTGCCCGTACTGCGGCGTTGGCTGCGGGATGGTGCTGCACGTCGAGGACGGCGAAGTCGTCAAGGTATCCGGCGACGCCGACCATCCGGCCAACTTCGGGCGGCTCTGCACGAAGGGTTCGTCGGCGCACGTCGCGCTGCGCCGCTCGGGGCGGCTCGACCGCGCGTTCGTGCGCCGCGCGCGCGAGGACGACCTCGTGCCGCTGCCGGCGCGCGACGCGATCGCCGAGACCGCGCGGCGGTTGCGCGCGGTGCTCGATACGCACGGGCCCGATGCGCTGTCGTTCTACGTGTCGGGGCAGATGTCGATCGAGGCGCAGTACCTCGTCAATAAGCTCGCGAAGGGGTTCGTCGGCACCAACAACATCGAGTCGAACTCGCGGCTGTGCATGGCGAGCGCGAGCACCGGCTACAAGCAGTCGCTCGGCGCGGACGGGCCGCCCGGGTCGTACCAGGACTTCGATCGCGCGAACCTGTTCTTCGTGATAGGCGCGAACATGGCCGACTGTCATCCGATCCTGTTTCTGCGGATGATGGATCGCGTGAAGGCCGGCGCAAAGCTGATCGTCGTCGATGCGCGCCGTACCGGCACCGCCGACAAGGCCGACCTGTTCCTGCAGATCCGGCCGGGCACCGATCTCGCGCTGACCAACGGGCTCTTGCATCTGCTGCATGCGAACGGGCGCACCGACGCCGCGTTCATCGATACGTACACCGAAGGCTGGGACGCGATGCCCGCGTTTCTCGACGATTACACGCCCGAACGCGTCGCCGAGATCACGGGGCTTGCGGAAGCCGACATCCGCACGGCCGCGCAATGGATCGGCGACGCGCAGGAATGGATGAGCTGCTGGACGATGGGGCTCAACCAGAGCACGCACGGCGTGTGGAACACCAACGCGATCTGCAACCTGCATCTCGCGACCGGCAAGATCTGCCGCCAGGGCAGCGGGCCGTTCTCGCTGACCGGCCAGCCGAACGCGATGGGCGGGCGCGAGATGGGCTACATGGGGCCGGGGCTGCCGGGCCAGCGCTCGGTGGCGTCCGACGACGACCGCCGCTTCGTCGAGAACCTGTGGCGCGTGCCGGCCGGCACGCTGCGCCAGGACATCGGTAACGGCACGGTCGACCTGTTCGAGCGGATGGCGGCCGGCGCCATCAAGGCATGCTGGATCGTCTGCACGAACCCGGTCGCGACCGTGCCGAACCGGCGCAACGTGATCGCCGGGTTGCAGGCCGCGGAGCTCGTGATCGCGCAGGACGCGTTCCTCGATACCGAAACCAACCGCTACGCCGACATCCTGTTGCCCGGTGCGCTGTGGGCCGAGGGCGACGGCGTGATGATCAATTCCGAGCGCAACATGACGCTGATGCGCGCGGCGGTCGCGCCGCCCGGCGACGCGCTGCCCGACTGGCGCATCGTCGCGGAAGTCGCGCGTGCGATGGGGTTCGGCGACGCATTCGACTATGCGTCGGCGGCCGACGTGTTCGATGAGATCGTGCGTTTCTCGAATCCGGCGACCGGCTACGACCTGCGCGGCGCGAGCCACGCGGCGCTGCGCGAGGGGCCCGTGCAGTGGCCGGTCGCGCCGGGCGCCGCGCGCGAGCGGCACCCGATCCGCTACCTGAACGACGGCGTGAGCCAGCCGCTGCGTACGGCAGCCGACGACGGTGCCGCGCCGCGCATTGCGTTCCCGACGCCGTCGGGCAAGGCGCGCTTTTTCGCGCGGCCGCACGTCGATCCGGCCGAGCTGCCCGACGACACGTTCCCGATCGTGCTGAACACCGGGCGGTTGCAGCATCAGTGGCACACGATGACGAAGACGGGCAAGGTCGCGATGCTGAACAAGCTCAACCCGCGCCCGTTCGTCGAACTGCACCCGGACGATGCGAGCGCGCTGGGCATCGCCGCGAAGGACAGCGTCGAGATCCGTTCGGCGCGCGGCCGCGCGGTGCTGCCGGCCGTCGTGACGGACCGCGTGCGGCGCGGCAACTGCTTCGCGCCGATGCACTGGAACGACGTATACGGCGACGACCTGTGCATCAACGCGGTGACGAACGACGCGATCGACCCGGAATCGCAGCAACCCGAACTGAAATACTGCGCGGTCGCGCTGACGCGGGTCGACACGGACGCGTTCGCGTCGGCCGACGACGATACGGCGCGCGCCGACGCATGCGCGGACGATGCACCGCCCGCGCCCGCGATCTCGCCGATCACGGCTTCACAGGAATCCGACATGGCAGATATCGACACTTTCGCGGCCGCGCTCGGCGTCGCCGATCTCGCGCCGCCGCCGCTGACCGACACCGAGCGGCTGTACGTGGCCGGCCTCGTCAGCGGACTGAAGGCGAGCGCCGGCCGTCGCGACGGCAGCGTGCCCGTGCTGCCGGCCGGCGCGCCGTTGACGCCGCCCGTGCGGTTCTGGCTCGACGGCATGCTCGCGGGGCTGTTCAGTCGCTCGCTGCCCGCCGGCGTGCAGACCGCCGCCGTGCCCGCGCTGCCGGCCGACGCCGCCGCGGCCGGCGGCGTGCGCATCGTGCGCCCGCGCCCGAAGGTCACGTTGTTGTGGGCGTCGCAGACCGGCAACATCGAATCGTTGACCGAGGATTACGCGACGAAGCTGATGAACGCGGGCTTCGAGATCCGCACCGCGTGCATGTCCGACTATCCGGTCGCGTCGCTGGCCGGCGCGCAATACGTGCTGCTGATGACGAGCACGTTCGGCGACGGCGACGCGCCCGACAACGGCAGCGAATTCTGGGATGCGTTGCAGGCCGGCAGCGCCGCGCGCCTCGACGGCGTGCATTTCGCGGTGCTCGCGTTCGGCGACCGCAGCTACGACCAGTTCTGCGGCCACGGCCGCCGGCTCGACGCACGGCTCGCGGAACTCGGCGCGGCGCGCCTGTGCGCACGCGTCGATTGCGACGTCGAATTCCAGCACGATGCCGATCAGTGGCTCGAGCGCGTCGTCGCGCGCATCAAGGAGGCCGATGCCGCGCTGCACGCAGTGCCGTCCGGCGGATTGAGCCCGTCGGGGCTGTTGCCGACGAAAGCGCATCCGGCGCCGTCGAAGCTCGTCGCGAACCTGCGGCTGAACCGGCCGGGCGCGGCAAAAGACACGCGCTACGTATCGCTGTCGACCCAGGGCGCGAACCTCGAATACGAAACCGGCGATGCGCTCGGCGTGTGGCCGACCAATTGCCCGGAACTGGTCGACGAACTGCTGTCCGTCACCGCGCTGAAGGCCGATGCGCCCGTGTCGGTGCCGGGCGTCGGCGACATCCGGCTCGGCGATGCGCTCGCGCGCCATTTCGACATCACGCGCCCGCATCCCGACACGCTGGCCTTCATCGCGTCGCGCAGCGCGAACGGCGCGCTGAAGTCGCTGCTTGGCGAAGATCGCAAGGGCGACCTCAAGCAATGGCTGTGGGGGCAGCAACTGGCGGACGTGCTGCACGAATACCCGGTCGAGCTGTCGGGCGCGGAGCTGGTCGGCATGCTCAAGCGCATGCAGCCGCGCCTCTATTCGATCGCGTCGAGCCCGAGCGCGCACGAGGGCGAGATTCACCTGACCGTGTCGGCCGTGCGTTATCACAACGGCCGGCGCGCGCGCAAAGGCGTCGCGTCGACGTTCCTCGCCGATCGCGCGGACGACGGCCGCGTGCCCGTGTTCGTGCAGAAGTCCGCGCATTTTCGGCCGCCGGTGAACGGCGACGTGCCGATCGTGATGGTCGGCCCGGGCACCGGCGTCGCGCCGTTCCGCGGCTTTCTGCACGAGCGGCGGGCGCGCGGCGCGCGCGGGCGCAACTGGCTGTTCTTCGGCGAGCAGCACGCGCAGACCGACTTCTACTACGGCGACGAGCTGAGCGAGATGCGTGACAGCGGCTTCCTGACGCGGCTCGACCTCGCGTTCTCGCGCGACCAGGCCGACAAGGTCTACGTGCAGGACCGGATGCGCGAGCAGGGCGCCGAGCTGTTCGCGTGGCTGGAAGAGGGCGCGCACTTCTACGTGTGCGGCGACGCCGCGCGGATGGCCAAGGACGTCGATACGACGCTGAAGGCGATCGTCGCCCGGCACGGTGGCATGTCGGACGAAGCCGCGAACGACTACGTCGCGCGGCTTTCGAAGGCGCGGCGCTACATGCGGGACGTGTACTGAATCGCGTGAGCGGCAGGCCGTTGCGCTGGCCCGCCGCTTCGCCGCCGGCTTACTGTTGCCGCTCCCACGCACGCGCCTGCTCGGCGCGCACGAACGCTTCCGATGAAGCGGGCAGCAGGTTGCGGAACGCGCCGCCGTCGCTGTCGATCACGTCGACCATCTTCGCGATCATTTCCTCCGGGTCGTGCTGTTCGAGCGGGAACGCCAGTCGCTCGGGCGTCACGGTATGCACGGCCGGATCGTGCCAGCGCCGCGTCGTTTCCATCATCCGGTCGTTGAAGCCGGTGCGGTACGGGCCCGGGTTCACGACCGCGACGCGGATGCCGTGCGGCGCCAGTTCCGCGTGCATCGCCTCGGCCACCGATTCGATTGCGTGCTTCGACGCGCAGTACGCGCCGGTGAACGGCCCCGTGATCAATCCCGCGATCGACGACACGAACACGATCTTGCCGTGCTTGCGCGCGAGCATCCCGCGTGCGATCTGCTGCGTGAGTTCGAGCGGCCCGAACACGTTCACGTCGAACAGCTCGCGGACGATCTCGACCGGCAGGTCGACGAGCGCACCGGCTTCGCCGACGCCCGCGTTGTTCACGAGCACGTCGACGTCGAATTCGGCGGCGCGCGCGCGATCGTAGGCCGACGTGACGTCGAGCTTCACCGCGCGCAACGTGGTGCCGCGCTGCGCGGCGGCGTCCGTCAGTGCGTCGATCTCGACGGCCGTGCGTACGCCGGCCGTCACGTCGTGGCCGCGTTCGGCGAGCCGCAGCGCGACTTCGCGGCCGAAGCCGGTGCCCGCGCCGGTGATGAGGATGCGTTTCCGTGTCATGTGCTTACCTTGTGGAGTGAAGGGTTGCCTGAAAAAGGTCGCGGCAGTGCCGCGCGATCACGGTGTCTTCGTCGACGCTGCCGCCCGAGACGCCGATCGCGCCGACGCAGCGCCCGTCGCCGTCGACGAGCGGCTCGCCGCCGCCGAACGTGACGAGGCCGCCGTGACTGTGTTCGATGCCGCGCAGCGGACCGTCGCCCGACATCGCGCCGAGCGCACCGGTCGACGCGCGAAAGCGGACTGCCGTCAGCGCCTTGCGCTGCGCGAGATCGATCGCGCCGAGAAAACAGTCGTCGGTGCGCACGAACGCGAGCAGGTTCGCGCCGGCATCGACGACGGCGATCGCGACGCCGGCCACCTGCAGCGATACGGCATGCGCGAGCGCCGCGTCGACCGTGCGGCGGGCGACGGCGAGCGACAGTGGGAGTGAGGCGGTGAGCGGGTTCATCGAGGCTCCGAGGGGACGACAGCGCCAGTGTAGGCAGTTGCGGTATATGGGAGAATCCGCATTCCTCTCGAAGCAGTTTCAAGTTTTTTTAATGATGGACAGACGATGAGCAGACGCGATCCGATGGCCGGGCTGCACGTGTTCATGACCGTCGCGACGGCTGGCAACTTCACGCGGGCCGCGGCCGCGCTCGGTCTGACGCCGGCGGCCGTCAGCCTGGCGATCGGGCAACTCGAGGGCGAACTCAACGTGAAGCTGTTCAACCGCAGCACGCGCGGCGTGAGCCTCACCGAGGCCGGCCAGCGCTACTGGCGGCAGACCGAACTCGCGTACCGGCAGGTCATGCAGGCACGCGACGAACTGAAGGACGCGCGCAGCGAGCCGAACGGGCTGCTGCGCGTGACTGCGCTGCCGCTCGCGCGCTTGCTCGTGATCGCGCCGGTGCTCGCCACGTTCCGCGAGCGCTATCCGAAAGTCCGGCTCGAAATCCGCTACGACAACGAACTCGTCGACATCGCAAAGGATGGCTTCGACGCGGGGATTCGCCTGGCCGACCGATTGCAGCCGGGCATGATCGGCGTACGGATCGCGCCGGCGCTCACGTGTGCGCTGGTCGCGTCGCCGGCCTATCTTGCGCGGCACGGCACGCCCGAGTCGATCGCCGCGCTCGGGCGGCATGCGTGCATCCGTTTCCGGTTTGCGGAGAGCGGACGCCTGCATAAATGGCTGCTGCACGACGGGCGACGCGACGTCGATCTCGATCCGGACGGCGTGTTCGTGACGAACGACGACGATGCGGTGATCGACGCGGCGCGCGTCGGTGTCGGCATCGCGTTCGCGTTCGTGCGCGAGCGGATCGAGCAGGATCTGCGCGACGGCACGCTCGTCGAGGTGCTGCCCGGCGCGTGCCGGACCCTGCCGCCGATGTGGCTGTACTACGTGAACCGCAAGCACGTGCCGGCCAAGCTGCGCGCGTTCATCGACGTGCTGCGCGAGCGGGAAGGCGCGGGCGCGGACGTCGCGTAATCGCATCGGCCCGGGGCACTGCAGCAATGGATCGGGCGGTGCATGATGGCGGCTCCAGCCACGAAGCCATGGAGTCGCGTGATGACGGCATTCCCGTATTTCCCGATTCGAACCCTTTTGATTGCCACGGCGCTGGGTGCTGTCGCGATCGGTAGCGTGCCCGCCGTCGGCCAGACGTCGACGTCGACCGTGCCGGCCGGCTCGGCGGCGGCGACCCCCGACAATGCGGTACTGCTGACGGTTTTCCTGAAACACGACCAATCCCGCCCGCTCGCCGAGCTGAACGCGCAACTCGCGAAGCAGGGTTTCTACAAGGCGTTTCCGCCGCCGGGCGTCGAAGTCGTGAGCTGGACCGTGACGATGGGGATCGGGCAGATCGTCGTGCTGCGACTGCCGGCGTCGCGGCTGCGCGAGGTCAATCGCGTGCTCGAGGATACGGCGTGGGGCGCGTACCGGACGGAGTTCTATCCGACTTACGACTACAAGGCCATCGGATTAGGGGAGCATGAGCGGGCGAAGTGACGCGCAGTGGCGTATTTCCGTACCGGTGGCGCGCCGGAATGAACGCGCCGAATCAACCCGCCGCCATTCCGAAATGCGCCGCGCAGTCGCGTTTTCGTCCTCGGCCGCCGGGCCCGGCGCGGCAGATTCCGCCCAAATGCATCACAAGTCATTCATCCGATGAAAAAACCGCCCCGGTTCCCGGTATGATGCGCACCTTGCGTTCGTAGGACGCACGGTTTCTTTATGCGTTTCGATGTGCGAGAAACCACAAATCCGCACAAAGGCGACGTGAAAGATTCTGTAATATAAGTTCCGTATACTCGTAAGTTCTGATCCAGGCGCCTCGAGTCCGTCTTCGGCCGGCCGCCCATGCAGAACAACCAGATACGTCGCCGCCCGGCCAGCCCGCGCCGCGACACGCTATGCACCACCACTGAACACGTTATGTCTTCCCGCCACCCTGGTTCGCCCGGCCGTGCCGAGGCGGTGATCGCCCGTGCCCGGGCGCTGATCCGCAACGAGCGCGTGCTGTCGCCGCTGCTCGCGCTCGGCATCGGCCTGCTGCTGATCGTGGTTTTCCAGCATCTGTCGGAATCCGTCGACTACCGGTCGGTGATTCGCCAGTTGCGTCACATGTCCGTCGGCGAGTGGGGCGCGTCGCTGGCCGCGACGGCCCTCAGCTATCTCGCGCTCGTCGCCCGCGATGCGGTCGGCCTGCGTTATGTCGCGGCCAGGGTGCCGCGCGTCGCGCTGTGGATCGGCGCGATTGCCGGTTCCGCGCTCGGCAACGCGACCGGCTTCGGCGCGCTGACGGGCGGTGCGGTGCGCGCTCGCGTGTACGGCGTGTCGGGCGTCACGCCCGCCCAGATCGGCCGGATGACCGTATTCACGAGCGGCACGCTGGCGCTGGCGATGGTGCTGATGACGGCGGTCGGCATGGTCTGCGTGCCGGAGGCGCTCGCCGCGATGCTGCACGTCGTGCCCGGCGTGCTCACGTGGACGGGCGCCGCGTTGCTCGTCGCGCTCGCCGCGCTGGTCGTGCTGTGCGGCAACACCGCGCGCCCGGTCGTCACGCGCTTCAAATGGCTGTCGTTCGACGTGCCGGCGCGGCGCGATCTCGTTGCACAGGTCGTCTATGCGGTGCTCGACGTCGTTGCCGCGGGCCTCACGCTGTGGGTGTTGCTGCCGGCGGCGCCCGTCGGCTTCCCGACCTTCATCACCGTTTATGCAGCCGCGTTGCTGCTCGGGATGATCGGCCATACGCCGGGCGGGATCGGCGTGTTCGAAGCGGCGATGGTCTTCACGCTGGGCCGCGAAGTGCCCGCGCACGCGATGGTCGCCGCGCTGATCGCGTATCGCGCGATCTATTTCGGCGTGCCGCTCGTGCTGTCGGCCGGCCTGCTGGCCGGCTTCGAGGGCCGCGCGCTGCGGCGCCGGCTCGTGACGCGGCAGGCCGTGCGCGTGTCGCAACTGGCGCCGGTGTTCCTGAGCCTCGTGACCTTCGCGGTCGGCGGGATGCTGGTGATCTCGAGCGCGACGCCCGCGTTCTGGCACCGGATCGCGATCCTGCGCCACATCGTGCCGCTGTGGGTGCTCGAAGGCTCGCAGGTGATCTGCAGCGTGCTCGGCGTCGCGCTGCTGTTCGTCGCGCGCGGGCTGCTGCGCCGGCTCGACGGCGCGTGGTGGATGACGTTCGCCTTGACGCTCGCGAGCCTCGCGCTGTCGCTGGCCAAGGGCCTCGCGTTCGTCGAGGCAGGCGTGCTCGGCACGCTGCTCGTGCTGCTGCTCGTCAGCCGCCGCCGGTTCAACCGACATTCGTCGCTGCTTGCCGAACGCTTCACGGTGAGCTGGTTCGTGTCGGTGGCGATGGTGCTGATGCTGGCCGTGTGGGTGCTGTTCTTCGCGTTCCGCGACGTGCCTTACACGCGCGATCTGTGGTCGCATTTCTCGTTCGATGCGCGCGCGCCGCGGGCGCTGCGCGCGACGCTCGCCGCCGGCGTATTCGTCGCGCTGTTCGCGCTGTGGCAATTGCTGCGTCCGGCGCCGGGTCGTTTCGTGAAGCCCGCGCAGCAGGACCTGATCGACGCGGAGCAGATCATCCGCGCGCAGGAATGCAGCGACGCGGGTCTCGCGCTGATGGGCGACAAGTCGTTCCTGTTTTCCGAATCGCGCCGTGCGTTCCTGATGTACGCGAAGAACGGCCGCACGTGGGCCGCGCTGCACGACCCGGTCGGGCCGCGTGAAGAATGGCCGGCGCTGATCAGCAAGTTCATCGCGCTTGCGCACGCGCACAGCGGCCGCGCGGCGTTCTACCAGGTGCGCGCGAACGCGTTGCCGCTGTATCTCGATGCGGGGCTCACGCTGATGAAGCTCGGCGAGGAAGCGCATATCGCGCTCGACCAGTTCGACCTGAAGGGTTCGAACCGTTCGCACCTGCGCTACGCGCTGCGCCGCGGCGACAAGGATGCGCTGACGGTCGAGGTGATCGCGCCGGGCGACGTGCCCGCCGCGCTGCCGGCGCTGCGCGACATCTCCGACGGCTGGCTCGACAGCCGCGATGCGCGCGAGAAGAGTTTCTCGGTGGCCGCGTTCCACGACGGCTATCTGTCGACGCAGTCGGTGATGCTGGTGCGGCAGGCCGACAAGCCGATCGCGTTCGTCACGTTCATGACGACCGACCTCAACACCGAGGCGACGGTCGGCGTGATGCGCCATCTGCCGGACGCATCGCCGTATGCGATGGAGTATCTGTTTACGCAGCTCGCGCTGCATCTGAAGGAAGCGGGGTTCCGCAAGCTGAGCCTGGGCATCGCGCCGTTCTCGGGAATGGGGGCGGCGAAGATGCCGTCGCCGTTCCACCGGCTCGGCCTGATGGTCTGGCGCTTCGGCGGCCGCTTCTACAACTTCCGCGGCTTGCGCGCTTTCAAGAGCAAGTTCGAACCGCACTGGGAGCCGCGTTATCTCGCGGCCTCGGGCTCGGTCGGCGTGTTCGTCACGCTGGCGGATCTGTCATTGCTGGCTGGAGGTCGGCGTTCATGATGTTGAAGAAGGTAAGCGCGCGGGCGGCAGCCGCCTGCGCGGGAATGATGCTGGCCGGCGCCGTGTGCGCCGCGCAGCCGGCCGACGTGAAAGCCGAAACCGTGTCCGGCGGCCGCTATGGGCCCGTGACCGTGACCAAGCCGAGCGGGCCGCTGCGCGGATTCGTCGTGCTGTTCTCGCGGGAGGCCGGCTGGCATGCCGCCGATCAGCAGGCGGCCGACGCGCTCGCGAAAGCCGGCGCGATGACGGTCGGCGTCGATTCCGGGCGTTACGCGGCGAATCTCGCCGCGAAGCAGGAGACCTGCCATCACCTCGACGGCGACGCCGAGGCAGTCAGCCATCAGCTCGAACGTCTCGCGCAGTCGTCGCGCTATTTCACGCCGATCGTCGCGGGCGTGGGCCAGGGCGGCGCGATCGCGAAGCAGATTCTCGCGATGGCGCCGGAGAACACGATCGCCGGCGTCGTCGCGGTCGGTCCGGCCGCGAAGCTCGATCCGCGCTTCAAGCCGTGCCCGCCCGATCCGACGATCGTGCGCCGCGCGATGCCGGGCTTCGTCGAAACGGCGGCCGCGGGCGACACCGCGAAGCTCGTGTCGCTCGTCACGTCGCACCTGCGCGACACCAGCGGCAGCAGCGACGAGCTCGACGTGTCCGACCTGCCGCTCGTCGAGCTGCCGGCCAAGGGCGGCAGCGACCGGCTCGCGATCGTGATCTCGGGCGACGGCGGCTGGCGCGATCTCGACAAGACGATCGCCGAGGCGCTGCAGCGCGACGGCGTGTCGGTGGTCGGCATCGACAGCCTGCGTTATTTCTGGAGCGAGCAGCCGCCCGCCCAGGTGAGCCGCGACCTGGCCCGCGTGATGCGCACCTACATGGCGCGCTGGCATGCGAGCCGCGTGGCGCTGGTCGGCTACTCGTTCGGCGCCGACGTGATGCCGTTCGCGTACAACCGGCTGCCGGCCGACCTGCGCGACAAGGTCGCGGTGATGTCGCTGCTCGGCTTCGCGCCGTCGGCCGATTTCCAGATCCGCGTGACGGGCTGGCTCGGCATGCCCGCGAGCGACAAGGCGCTGAAGGTCGCGCCGGAAATCGCGAAGGTGCCGCCGACGCTCGTGCAGTGCTTCTATGGCGCGGAAGAGACGGACACGATGTGCCCGGCCCTCGCGAACACGGGCGCCGACGTGATCAAGACGCAGGGCGATCACCACTTCGGCCGCGATTACATCGCGCTCGAGAAGAAGATCCTCGGCGGGTTCGGCAAGCCGGTGGCGGCGCGCTGAATGCCGGGGTGCCCGCATGATGGCGGGCGCCGGCCGGTTTTGCTTCCGGGTTCATCGTACGGGCGGCCAGCGAGCCGCCCGTTTCATTTTCCGGGCTGCGTGGCTGCGTCCTGCGGCGGCAGGGCCGTTCTCGCATCGCGCTGATGGAAGCCCTGAAACCGGACGAGTTGCCGCCGCGCGGCCGCGAGATCGGTGTCGTCGCCGAGCACCGCGCTCGAAAACCCCGTGCGTTGCGCGATCACGCGTCGACGACGAGCGTCGGATCGAGCGCGCGGATGCGCTGGTCGATGAAGTAGCCGCCGCCTTCCTGGTAGCGCAGGAACAGGCGGCCGCACGTGCGGCAGCGGCTGACGGTGCAGCGGTTGTACGGGAAATGGCGCGGCGCGATCGGCGCGTCGTCCGATGCATAGCGCGTGCCGGCCGGATGATATTCCGCGTAGGTCGGCTCGGGTTCGCCCGGCGGCGCGAGCGTGGCCACTTCGATCAGTTGCGTGTCCGGCAGCGACAGCGGCAGGGTCGTCCAGCCGGCGAGCGAGGTCTTCGTGCACGTGCACGGCTGAGTGACTTGCGCCGCTTCGGCCGTCAGTGTCAGCAGCGCGTCGTGATCGAGGTAGGGCAATGGGCTCATGGGCAGTCGGGAGAGGGCGGCAGGACCTGCAATGTAACCCGCATGCTGAGCGGCTGCATGATCGTGACGCACGCAGCATGGCGCGGTGCGCTCGCCCAGTACGCGATCAGCCTGCCTTGCGGACCGACGGCTGCGCGACCAGTTCGCCGAGCACGCGGATCGCGCGCTCGATGTCGCGGCTCCACGGATGGCCGAAGTTCACGCGCACGCAGCGCTCGAAGCCGTGCGCGGCCGAAAACAGCGGCCCCGGCGCGAAGCTGATGCCGCGTTCGATCGCCTGGCGATGCAGTTCCATCGCGTCGATCGCATCGGGAAACGCGAGCCACAGGAAATACCCGCCGTCGGGCCGTACCCATTCGACACCGGCCGGCAGCCAGCGCCGCAGCGCGTCGTCCATCCGGTCGAGCTGCGCGTGCAACGCGCCGCGCAGCTTGCGCAGGTGCCGGTCGTAGCCGCCGTGCTCGAGATAGTTCGCGATGCCGGCCTGCGCGGGAATGCTGGCCGACAGCGTCGTCATCAGCTTGAGCCGCTGCACCTTCTCCGCGAACCGGCCGGCGGCGGCCCAGCCGATCCGGTAGCCGGGCGCGAGCGTCTTCGAGAACGAGCTGCAGTGCATCACGAGGCCGTGACGGTCGAACGCGCGCGCGGGCAGCGGATAGTCCGGGCCGAAATGCAGTTCGCCGTACACGTCGTCCTCGATCAGCGGCACGTTGCGTGCCGCGAGCAATTCGACGAGCGCGCGCTTCTTTTCGGCGGTCAGCGTGACGCCGGTCGGATTCTGGAAATTGGTCATGAACCAGCACGCGCGGATGTCGTGCCGGTCGAGCGCGTTCGCGAGCGCATCGAGATCGAGGCCGGTGCGCGGATCGACGGGAATCTCGACCGCGCGCAGGTCGAGCCGCTCGATCGCCTGCAATGCCGCATAGAAGCCCGGTGCTTCGACGGCGACGACGTCGCCGGGCCGCGTCACCGCCATCAGGCACAGGTTCAGCGCTTCGAGTGCGCCGTTCGTGACGACGATTTCGTCGATCGGCTGCGAGATGCCGGTGGCGAGATAGCGCCGCGCGATCTGCTGGCGCAGCGCTTCGTTGCCGGGTGGCAGGTCGACCACCGTGCTCCACGGGCTCACGAGTCGCGTGGCCTGCGCGAGCGACTTCGCCAGGCGCGGCAGCGGAAACAGCTGCGGCGCCGGGAACGCGGAACCGAGCGGCACGATGCCGGGCTGCGTGGCCGCATCGAGCACGGAGAACACGAGGTTGCTGATGTCGACCTTGCGCGTTGCACCCGCGCGGCTCGTACGGCGTTTCGTCGCCGGGCTCGTGGCCGGCTGCGCGCCCGGCGCGACGTAGTAGCCCGAGCGTTCGCGCGCGCGGATCAACCCCCACTGCTCGAGCAGGTAATACGCGCGAAACACCGTCGACTGGCTCACGCCATGTTGCGCGATGATCTGCCGCAGCGACGGCAGACGTGTACCGACCGCGAGGTTGCCGTTGCGGATGTCGTCGGCGATCGTATGGGCGAGGGTTTCGTAGCGTTTCATCGGCGTGGGCGGGGCGCTCCGCCGCCGCGCGCGGGCCGGGGCGGCACCGCGCCCGGCGGGCGCGGCTCATTGTCCGATGCGTGGCCCGAAAAGGAAAGCGTGGGCGTTTCGGTCGCGCCGTCCCGCTGCGTCACGCCGCGTTCGGCTCGACATTCCGTGCGCTGCTGCCGCGACGCAGCGGCGGCAACGGTTCAACCTTGCCGACGATGAACAGGTACGACAGCGCACCGACCACGCACAGCGCGCCGGCCACCGCGAGCGGCACCACGAACGAGCCTTTCGTGATCGACAGCATCACGCCGGTGAAGGTCGTGATGAAGATGCCCGCGAGATTGCCCGCGAAGTTCTGGATGCCGCCGAGCGAGGCGACGTGCGCGGGCGTCGGCGCGACTTCGCCGACCAGCGTCCACACGTTGGCGCCGGCGAACGACAGGCTGGCATACGCGAGCGCGAACAGGCCGAGGCAGGCCCACACGTTTTCGACGAACGCGGACAGCGCGATCGACGACGACAGCAGCATGCCGAGCACGAGACAGGTCTTGCGCGCGGCGGTGGCGCTCCAGCCACGGCGGAACAGGCTGTCCGACACGTAGCCGCCGAGCCAGCCGCCGGGAATCGCGAGCAGCGCGGGCAGCATGCCCCACGTGCCGAGCGACGCGAGCGAGAAGCCGCGCGACTGCAGCAGGTAGCTCGGGAACCACGTGATGAAGAAGTAGATCGCGAAGTTCAGGCAGAACAGGCCGATCATCATCCCCCACACGGTGCGATAGCGGAACAGGTCCAGCCACGACACCTTCGGGCCGTCGGTTGCGGCCGCAACCGTCGGTGCGCCGCGTTGCGCGAGCAGCGCATCGACGGCGTCCGGCGCGATCGCGCGATAGCGTTCCGGGTCACGATAGACGAACCACCACGCGAGCGCCCAGACGATGCCGATGCCGCCCGTGATCACGAACGACCCGCGCCAGCCGACGAGCGAGATCAGCCACGCGACGAGCGGCAGCGACAGCGCGGAGCCGACGCGCGAGCCGCTGTCGAAGATGCTGCTGGCCAGGCCGCGCTCGCTGCGCGGGAACCAGTTGAACGCGACCTTCGCGAACGACGGGATCGCGGCCGCTTCGCCGACGCCGAGCATCAGCCGCACGCCGACGAGTTGCGCGAGGCCGCGCGCGGCGCCCGTCGCGACGGTGAACACCGACCACCAGCCGACGGCCAGCGCGAGGCTCACGCGTACGCCGACCTTGTCGATGAACCAGCCGGCCGGTAATTGCAGGAACGCATAGGTCCAGAAGAACGCGCTCAGCACGAGCCCCATGCCGACCGCGTCGAGCCCGAGGTCGGCACGGATGCTGGGCGCCGCGATCGCGAGATTCGCGCGATCGATGAAGTTGATGACGTTGGCCAGGAAGCACATCAGGATCATGGCCCATCGAATGCGTGGCATGGCGGTGTCTCCGCGCGGAATGTCGTGGCGGGCGACCGGCGATCCGCTGCGCCGGCCGCCTCGAAGGGCGGATTACCGCGATGCTTGCGGGGTGCGGTCGAACTTCGCCAGCGCTTCCCACAGGCCGTTCAGGTAGACGGCGCCGAGCGCGCGGTCGTAGAGGCCATAGCCGGGCTTGCCCGTCTCGCCCCAGATCATGCGGCCGTGGTCGGGGCGCACGTAGCCGGTGAAGCCGGTGTCGTGGTACGCCTTCACGATCGCGGCGATGTCGAGCGAGCCGCAGCTCGACAGATGCGCGGTTTCCTCGAAATCGCCGTTCGCGTCGACCTTCACGTTGCGGATGTGCGCGAAATGGATGCGGCCCATCGCGCCGAACTCGCGCACGAGCGCTTCGACGTCGTTCTCGGGGCCCGCGCCGAGCGAGCCCGAGCACAGCGTCAGCCCGTTCGCGGGCGAGTCGACGATGCGCACGATCCGCGCGAGATCGTCGCGGTTCTTCACGATGCGCGGCAGCCCGAAGATCGGGCGCGGCGGATCGTCGGGATGGATCGCCATCTTCACGCCGGCTTCCTCGGCGACCGGAATGATCGCCTTCAGGAAGTATTCGAGATTGGCCCACAGCGCGTCTTCGTCGACGTCGCGGTAGTCGGCGAGCAGCGCCTGCAACTGTTCGGGTCGGTAGCTCGAATCCCAGCCGGGCAGCGCGATGCCGTCGTTCGGATCGATCCGGTCGACCGCGTCGGTGCTGAACGCGAGGCAGGTCGAGCCGTCGTCGAGCGTCTTCGACAGCTCGGTGCGGGTCCAGTCGAACACGGGCATGAAGTTGTAGCAGACGACGCGGATGCCGGCCGCGCCGAGATGGCGGATCGTCTGCCGGTAGTGGTCGATCAGGCGGTCGCGGGTTGGCTTGCCGAGCTTGATGTCCTCGTGCACCGGTACCGATTCGACGACGTCGAACTGCAGGCCGGCGCGCTCGATCGTCGCCTTCAGCGCGTCGATCTTGTGCGCGGGCCAGATCTCGCCCACGGGTTCGTCGTAGATCGCGGACACGATATGCGTGACGCCGGGGATCTGGCGGATGTATTGCAGCGAGACCGGATCGGACTCGCCGTACCAACGGAAAGACATCTTCACTGGAAAGGCTCCTGACTGGCGGTTCATGCGTCGGACGAGCGGGGTGGCGGCGTGCCGGCCCGTCGTCGGTGTGCGGATTATGATTGGTATGCCAGTTGTGCAGGATAGTGGTTTACCAGTTGTCCAGGCAAGCGATCACCCGTGACGCATTTCTGGAAGTGGCAGGCATAGGCTGGTCGATCGGTCGAACCTGCGGCGCAACCAAATTGGTGTACCATTTTGTCGATCCGACGCCGCAGCGGCGCCGGCCAGCCTGTTGCGAGCCTTTCGATGACCGACCTTTCCAGCCTGCCCGCCAGCCGCGACACCGATGCCGCGGACCGCTCCTATATCGGCCTTGCGCGGCAGATTCACGCGATGGTGGCCGCCGGCGCGTTCGAAGCCGGCGCGCGGCTGCCGTCGGAGCGCAGTCTGGCCGACCAGTTCGGCGTGAGCCGTACGCAAGTGCGCGAGGCGATCATCGCGCTCGAGGTGCAGGGGGTCGTTGAAGTGCGGATCGGCTCGGGCATCTACGTGTCGGCGGCCGACGCCGCGCGGCCGGTCACGTTCGAAGTACCGCGCGGCCCCGGGCCGATCGAGACGCTGCGCGCGCGCGGGCTGATCGAGGCGGAAGTCGCGGCGCTCGCGGCGACCGAGCGCAAGGATGCCGATCTCGACCGCCTGTTTTTCTCGCTGACGACGATGCGCGAACAGATGAACGACAAGGCCGCATATGACGCGGCCGATCGCCAGTTCCACCTGCGCATCGCGGAATCGACCGGCAACACGGTGCTGCTGCACATGGTCACGGCGATGTGGGATTGCGCGCGCGCCGATCCGCTGTGGGACAAGATCGAGGAGCATTTTCACTCGCCCGCGCTGCGCGAGGCGTCGCAGGAGGATCACCAGCGGATCTTCGCGGCGATCATGGCGCGTGACGCGGACGGTGCGCGCGACGCGATGCGCGCCCACCTGTCGCGCGTGATCGCGGAATTCACGCAGGCCTGGCGCTGACGTTCGTATTCGCGTCTCCGCGCCTCCGCGTGTTCGTGTGTTCGTGTGTTCGTGGCCCGACGCGGGCTCGTGTAATTGGGTCGCATTCAGCCGTGAGGCCCGCGAATATGCGTGACGTGCGGCTTGTTCCGATTGCGTGACCCTGCGTTTTATGGTCTCGTTGCGGGATATCGCATCGACTCGAAAAAGGACAGTCGAATGCAGCCGGGCGATTCACGCGGGGTGCGATTGATCAGGGGAATCGGTGCACGCGCGCGCGCCCGCGGCGCCGTGCGCACGCTGCTTGTCATACTGACGCTTGGCTTACTGGCGCCCGTTCTGCCGGCGTTTGCGGCCTCTCCCGAAACCGTCAACGACAACGTGCTGCGCGTGCTGGCCTGGCCCGGTTATGCGGACAGCGATATCGTCAGCGCATTCGAGGCGCAGTTTCATGTCCGTGTCGAGGTGACGCTGGTCGATTCCGACGAAGCGCTGTGGACGCGGTTGCACAGCGCTTCGCCGCCGCCGTACGACGTGCTGGCCGCGAACACGGCCGAGATCCAGCGCTATGCGCATGAACACCTGCTTGCGCCGATCGACCTGTCGCGCATCGCGAACCGGCGGCGGCAGTTGCCGAATTTCCAGCAGCTCGCGACGATCGGCGGCCTCGTGCAGGACGGCGCGTCCTACGCGATCCCGTTCACGTATTCGTCGATGGGGCTGATCTACGACCGCAAGCAGGTGCCGGCCGCGCCGCGCTCGATGCGCGAGCTGTGGAATCCGCGCTATCGCGGCAAGGTGCTCGACTTCAACAGCGCGCAGCACAACTTCTCGTTCACGGCGCTGGCGCTCGGCTATTCCGATCCGTTCCGCCTGTCGCCCGCGCAGACGCTTGCCGTGGCCCGCAAGCTGATCGACCTGCGCCGCAACCTGCTGACGTACTACACGCTTCCCGAAGAAGCGACCGCGCTGTTCGTCCAGCATCGCGCGGCGCTGATGTTCGGCAACTACGGCACGCAACAGGTCGAGCAGTTGCGTCGCGCCGGCGCGGACGTCGGGTACGTGATCCCGGACGAAGGCGCGCTCGCGTGGCTCGACTGCTGGGCCGTCACGCGCGGCGCGCAACGTCCCGAGCTTGCCTTCGCATGGATCAACTACATGCTCGAACCGGCGATCGGCGCGCTGCTGACCGAGCGTCAGGGGCTCGCGAACACGCTCGAGCCGCCGCGCGGCCTGGATACCGGGCACCAGCATCTCGTGTGGCTTCAACCCGTGGAGGACATCGCGCGCCGCGAATCGCTGTGGAGCCGCATCGTGTCGGGCGACCGGCCGGAGCGATTCGGAAAATGATCCGGCTCGGCCTCACGTCGAAGCTGTCGGTGCTGTTCGCGTGCATCGGCGTGATCGCGGCCGGCACGACCGGCTACTACGCGTATCGCGCCAACCGCGCGATGCTCGTGCAGGAAGCGCAGCACAGCCTGCTGATGTCGACGCAATTGCTCGGGCAGCGCTTCACCACCGCGCTCGCCGACGTGGCCGACGATGCGCTCGTGCTCGCGCAGTTGCCGTCGTCCGCGTCCGTCGCCGGCGGCGACAACCCGGACACCGCGCGACGCATGCGGCTCGAGCAGGTGTACTACAGCTTCATGCGCAATCATGCGGAATACCTGCAGATTCGCCTGATCGCGAGCGGGCATTTCGGGATCGAACGCATTCGCCTCGATCGCGATGCGAGCGGCATCGTCGTGCTGCCCGAAAGCGCGTTCCAGGAGAAAGGGCAGTTCTCCTATGTATTCGATACCCTCGCGACGGCGCCCGGCCATATCTATCTGTCGCCGATCGTGATCAATCACGAGACGGGATCGCATGCGGCGGAAGGGCTGCCGATCCTGCGCGTGGGCACGCCGGTGGTCGACGCGGCCGGCCAGACGGTCGGCGCGCTCGTCGTCGACGTCGAGCTGTCGCGCGTGTTCGACCGGCTCGAACGCGATCTTCCGGATGACTATGCGGTCTATCTCGCGAACGAGTGGGGCGATTTTCTCGTGCATCCCGATCCGGCGCAGACGTTCGGCTTCGATCGCGGCCGGCGCGTGCTGATGCAGGACCGCTTTGCCGTCACGCGCGCGCTGTTCGACAGCGCGCGTACGAACGTGACGCTCAATGGACTCGCGCAGCCCGACGAAGCGCCGGGCCAGATGTTCGCGTTCGTGCGCACGCCGTTCGGGCAGGACGAGGGCAACCGCTTCGTCGTGCTCGGGATGGCTCGCCCGCTGGCCGACGTGCTCGCGCCGGCCGGCATGCTGGGCGAACGAATCGTCAGGATGGTGCTCGTATCGAGCGTGCTGGCGGTGATTCTCGCGATCCTGTTCGCACGTGCGATCACGCGGCCGTTGCAGACCCTCGCGCGCGCCGCGACACACGTGTTCGACGATCCGGCCGCCGAACGGCTGCCGGTCGAACGGGCCGACGAGATCGGCGTGCTCGCGCGCTGTTTCGACAGCATGCGCGTCGAGATCCGCACGCAGATGGCGATGCTGCGCGCGAAGCAGCTGGAGCTGACGCACCTCGCCGGTCACGACCCGCTGACCGGCCTGCCGAACCGCCTGCTGTTCATGGAGCATCTCGAGGCGGCGATCCGGCATGCGGCCGCGGTGCGCGAGGGGCTGGCGGTGATGTTCGTCGATCTCGACCGCTTCAAGCAGATCAATGACCAGCACGGACACTCGGCCGGCGACCGTACGCTCGTCGCGGTCGCGAAGCGGTTGAGCCAGGTGCTGCGCAGCGGCGACATGGCGGCACGGCTCGGCGGCGACGAATTCATCGTGCTGATTTCGGACGTGAGTTCACCCGCGGTGATCGGCGATGTCGCGTCGCGCATCCAGATCGTGATGGCCGAGGAACTCGAGTTCGACGAAGGGCGCATGGCCGTCGGCGCGAGCATCGGCGTCAGCGAGTTTCCGGCGGATGGCGCGTCGGCCGCGGAGTTGCTCGTCAAGGCCGATGCGGCGATGTACGCGGCGAAGGCGTCCGCGCAGTGCGTGTGCGTGCGCTATCAGGATCTGGTCCGCGGCGGCGCGCCGGACCAAACCGGTCGCGTTGCTTCGGACGGCCGTCGCTGACGGCGGTCCCAAACGCGACGAGCCCGTCGCGGGACGGGCTCGTTGCATCCGCGGGCCGCATGCGCGGCGCGCGCGGTGGCAGGCTTAGTGGCCGAAGTAGACCGAGTCGCGCGGGTTCTGCGCGCGGACGACCGGTGCGCCGCTCTCGACGGTCGCGGCCGGTTGCGAGCCGGAGCCGCTGTTGTCGACGCCGTGCACGCGGGCTTGCGCAGCCTGGATGTCGGCGGGGTAATGCGGGCTCGACTGGCCGGGCTTGTAGCCGGCGTTTTCGAGCTGGACCAGTTCCTCGCGCACGGTGCTTTGTGCGAATGCGCCGAACGAGGCGGACAGGGCGACGGCGGCGGCGACTGCGGAAACGAGCGATTTCATGATGACCTCCGATGTTTATTTGGCTTTCCGCGTTCGACACCATGTCGTAAGCGGTTGATTACATCGTAGGCGTCGCGTGATCTAGGGTAAACGTGGGTTTGAGTGAAAGATCGTTGCGCTCGAGGTAATAATTTCGAGACAAAGGTCTTCCGTCCCCATGCGGTGTTGCCGGGATTGCAAGGGACAGCGGGGGCGTGAACAGAAGGGATGCGCGCACGGGGGACGCCCTGCGGGAAGGAGGGGGTGAACATCGTGCAACGGATCGCGAGACGGCACGGTGGCTGGATCAGACCCCGTCGTCGTCAATTTCCTTGCGCTCGCGGCGTTCCTCGTTGCCGCGACGCGCGCGCAGACGCTGGCGCGACAAGACCGCGATCACCTGCTGGGTCGGCGCGCCGGACGGTAACTCGTTGCGGATGCGATCGGGCACCATCGGCAGGCCCGCACGCTGGCGGCGCAGTGCCTTGGCGATTGCCCGACGGCATTCGTCGCCGTGGCAATCCCATTCATCGCGGATTCTCTGGCAATAACGGCATTGTTCCATCCGAATAGTCTAACGCGTCTTCGGGAATGGAGCAGGGCGCGGTGCCGGACATGTCGCGTGCCGGGCGGCAGCGGCGACCGACCGTTCAGGGGCGGGCGATGCCAGGCTGAATCGGACTGCGAATCAAGTCGAATGGAACCGTTTACCGACACTACGGTTTCCCGTCCGTCTCCATACGGAATCCTTGCGCGCGGACTGGGCCGGTGCGCGTCATCGGAGCGACCAGATGCCCCAGATCGCGATCAACAAGCCGAGGCCCAATCCGCAGCCCAGCAACACATAGGTTTCCATTTCGTGCCTCTGAAAACGTGGCAACGCCGACGTCGGTATCAGCGTACGCGCAGCAAAGCCGGTCGCATATCGTCCGCGCTGTCGGTCGGAGCGGGTCGGAGCGATACGCCGGGTCTGCGAATATTACGCGTTGCAGCTTTCAGAACGCATGCGCGATCGATGGCCTGATCGCATGCACGCTGCCCCTGGGCGATATCTTGTCCCGCAGCGGGCGAATCAGCCCATGCCGGCAATCACCGGCAGTTCAATATAATTCAAGTCGATCAGCCACTTCATGCGTGGCATACATACCCCCGAACAAGGAAACCTGATGACGCTTGCGCAGTTGCAGGCCCTGGCCGCCGTGGTCGAACTCGGCTCGCTGACGGCCGCGGCAGACCGGCTCAGCCGCAGTCAATCCGCGATCAGCCATGCGCTGACGGAGCTGGAAGACATCACGCAGGTCAAGCTGCTCTGGCGCGACCGGCAGCCGGTCGTCCTGACGGCGGCCGGCGAACGCCTGTGGCCGTATGTCCAGAGCGTGGTGCGGGAAGCGCAGATGCTGCGCCAGCAGTTCAGCCTGTCGCGCGGCAAGCTTGAAGGGAGGTTGGTGGTCGCGTCGCTGCCGAGCGTGTCGCTGGCGTTCGTCGTTCCCGCGCTCGAGGCGTTGAAGGAAATGCACCAGGGCGTGTCGGCGGTGCTGCTCGAAGGCACGGACAGCGAAGTCGAAGGGTGGATCGACGACGGGACGGCCGACGTCGGCGTGGTGGCCGGCACGAAGACGTTTGCGCACAACCTGCCGCTCCTCGACGAGGATTTTGTCGCGGTAGCGGCCGACGACATGTTCGTCGGTCGCAAGAGCGTGTCGGCCAGGCAGTTGGCTGCGGCGCCGTTCATCTTTTCGAAGGCGGGGTGCGGGCCGGTGATCACGGATTACTTCGCGCGCGGCGGTGTGCCGCTTCGGGCCGCGTTCAACGTCGTCGAGATGCGCACCATCCTGTCGATGGCGGAGGCCGGCATGGGCGTGTCGATCGTGCCGCGCATCACGCTTACGTACACGCCGTTCGGCGGCCGTGTACTGGAATTGTCGCCGCGGCTGCGCCGCTCCGTGCGACTGGCGTGGAATACCGCGGGCAATGCGGTCACGGACGAGTTCGTGCGGCTCGTCGATGCGCAACGTGCGAAGGCGGGAAAGACGACCCGGACGCGCGCGAAAAAGAGCAGGTAGCAACCGGTAGGCACGATGCACGACGCTCATGGGGCACTTGCAGTTTATTCATGCCGACGATGATCGAGATGCAATATATTGTTCGGACATCGTTGTCGTTGCCATGAAGGAGTGTTCCGTGCCGGCCTTGCCCACCCTGTTTGCGTTCGGACTCGTGTCGCTCGGCATGGTGCTGACGCCTGGACCGAACATGATCTATCTGGTTTCACGCTCGATCTGCCAGGGCCGCCGCGCCGGGCTGATATCGCTCGGCGGCGTCGCACTGGGATTCGTGTTCTACATGGTGTGTGCGGCAGTGGGCATCACCGCGCTGGTGATGACCGTGCCGTACGCATACGATGCGCTGCGCTTTGCCGGCGCGCTGTATCTGGCGTACCTGGCGTGGCAGGCGCTGAAGCCGGGCGGGCGCTCCGCGTTCCAGGTCCGGCAGTTGCCGCACGACAGCCGCGTCAGGCTGTTCACGATGGGCTTCGTCACGAACCTCGCGAACCCGAAGATCGCGGTGATGTATTTGTCGTTGCTGCCGCAGTTCATCGTGCCGGGGCACGGCAGCGTGCTCGCGCAATCGCTGGCGCTCGGCTGCGTGCAGATCGCGGTGAGCGTCAGCGTCAACGCGCTGATCGCCTGCGCGGCCGGTTCGATCGCGGGTTTTCTCGCGGGGCGGCCGCTGTGGGCGGCGGTTCAGCGCTGGTTGATGGGGACGGTGCTGGCCGGGCTGGCCGTGCGGATCGCGCTGGAATCGCAGAGGTAGCGCGCCGGCCGCGGTTCGGGGCATGGCCGACCGCTGCGTTCGGACCTTCCGTCGACGGCGCCGGGCATCGTTATCCGTGGCAGTTACCTTCGGTTGCCTTACCGATCGGCACGGGCTCGGCCTCGTCACGCAGCCGGCTGCGCGTCGCGAGCCAGCACAGGATCGAGCCGCCGCACACCATCGATGCGCCTTGCCAGAATTCGATCGACAGCGGCGCATGCAGCAGCGTGGCGGCGAGGGCGGCGGCGAGCACCGGCGTGAAGTACGATGCGCCGACGATGACCGTCACGTTGCCGTGCATGATGCCGGTGTTCCAGGCTGCGTAGCCGAAGCCGAGCGCCGACGCCGCCAGCACGAGATACACGATCGCGCGAAAACTGAACGTCATGCCGCCGCCGCCTTCGATCGCGAACTTGATCCAGAGCACCGCGGCGACCAGCATGAAGAACGGCGTGACGCCGTTCTTGCCGTTGGCGATGCGCGCGGTCACCGTGCAATAGCCAGCCCAGATCAGCGCGCCGAACAATGCCAGGCCGTAGCTCAGCGGGTTGTCCGCGACGTTGCGCAGCATGCCGGCGGGATCGAGCCCCTGGTCGCCGCCGAGCACCCAGCAGATGCCGAGCATCGACAGCAGGACGCCCGGCACGACCAGCAGGTTCGCGCGCTGCCGGTTGAATACGATGGCGGCGACCAACGTAAGGCTCGGCCACAGATAGTTGACCATCGCGACTTCGATCGCTTGCCGACCGTTGCTCGCATAGCCGATCGACAGCGCCAGGCACAGCTCGTACGACACGAACAGCAGCCCGCCCCAGACCAGATAGTTTTTCGGGAAGCGGCTCAGGTCGGGGAAGCCGATCGAGAACAGCAGCAGCACGGACGCCACCGTATAGATCATCGCCGCGCCGCCGGTCGCGCCGAGGCTTTCGCTGACACTGCGCACGAGCGCGACCACCGACGCCCATAACAGCACCGCGCCGAGCCCGACGAGCGTTGCCTTGTTCTTGCGTTTCATGCTTGCTGCCTGTTTCAACATGCCAGTTCGATTTCGGATGATTCGGCTCGGCTCGGCTCGCGCGTGCCGTCAGCGCGGGCCGCGATACAAAGGGAAGATTTCGCCGGAAACGCACATTTTACGGGGACGCGGCCGTTGCAGCGAGGCAGCCGGACTGGCGTGCACGATCGACCCAGTCCCGCGAGCCGATCACGCGTCGTCGATACACCACGGTGCGTCGATTCCCGACAGCGCACGTCCGATCGCGTCGAGCATCGCGTTTCGCGTCGGGCCCAGCGTCGTGACAAGGCGGAAAACGGCTGCTTCGATCGACAGATCGATCAGCGGCCAGCCGCTGGCCGCATCGAGAATTTCAAGCCGCCGTTCATGGGGATCGACGTCGATGTCGCGATGCGCTTGCCGCGGCACGTTGGCGACGGCATCGATTGGGGCGCCCGAAGATGGCGTGTGAATGCGGTATTCGAAACTCATCTGCATGGGCCGGAATGCGACGCGGGCAGTCTAACCCGCGCCGCGCGTTCCGGCCGTCGACGGCCGCGCATCGGGCGCTCGTCGCGGCGGGCGCCCGATGCGTCGATCACCGCTCGCGCCGCTTCTTGCTCAGCTCGATCGTCTCGAACAGCTCGTACTGCGCGGTCGGATGCTGGTCGGCGCCCGGCGCGTGGTAGTAGCGCATCGTGATCGTCGTGTGGCCGCCCGGCTTGCCCGGATCGTGGTCGAACACCGCGATCCCGTAGCCGGTGCCCGTATCGCGGCGCGCGGACCAGATCGCGTCCTCGAGCGCATCGGCCGGCTGACGCACGAACGTGTTCGGCGCGGTGCCCGGCACCGGCCGGTTCGGCTTCGTGAACACCTTCGCCTGCGCAAAGCCGGTCGACGGGTTTTCGCCGTACACGTCGAGCGGCGCGCTGGTGCCGCCGCCGCCGAGGATCAGGTGGATCGTGCCGTGGCTCGTGTCGAACTTCGTGCGGTCCGGGTCGTTCGAGCCGACCGGGCGCGGCTGCAGCGTTTCGACCACTTCACCGGTCTTTGCGTCGACGCCCGCGCGGTGATTGCAACCGCGCACCGGGTAGCTGCGCTCGTAGTCGTGATCGTGGCCGCACAGCACGAGGTCGACGCCGTAACGGTCGAACAGCGGCAGCCACGCTTCGCGAATGCCCTTGTCGGAGCCGTTGCCCGTTTTCGACGAACTGAGCGCATCCTGATGCATCTGCACGACGATCCAGTCGATGTCGTCGTCATGCGCGGCGTGACGCAGCGTGCGTTCGAGCCAGCGCGTCTGCTCGCCGTTGCTGTAGCCGCGCACGTAGAACGACGTGCCGGGCTCGATCGGCGGGCGGCCGGTGCTCGCGGCCGGCACGAGCGGCGCCGGGCCGCCGACGAACGCGGCGGCATCCTGGTACACGACGTCGTCGGCGTCGAGCGACACGAACAGCACGGAGCTCACGCGGAAGCTGTACCAGCGGCCCGGGAAGTGCGTGCCGTTCTCCGGCAGCGTATAGCGTGCGAGGTACGAGTCGAGCCCCTGCGGACCGTTGTTGAATTCGATCTCGTGATTGCCGGGGCACGGCATCCACGGGCGGTTCGCGGCCGACGTCTGGTTGTTGTTGCCGAAATCGCGCCACACCTCGGGCTGGTGCGCCGGGTTCAGGTTCGCATAGCAGAGGTCGCCGTTCAGCAGGTGAAACAGCGGCTGGAACTGCTCGACGGCCTGCACCGCGAAGCGGCTCTGCGGCGACGACAGCACCCACGCGCCGTTCGGCGTCGCGAGATCGCCGTAGCTCGTGAAACGGAACGGCGCCCGGCCGCGTGGGGCGGTCGAGAAATTCGCGGAGAACGGCTGCGCGGCGTTGCTGTCGTTGTCGGCCGTGATCTCGTAGCGGTAGCGCGTATCCGGTTTCAGCCCGTGCACGCGGGCGTGGTACGCGAACACGGTCTCGCCGTTCAGGCCGTCGGTGTACAGGCGCTGGACGCCGTGCACGGTGCGCGCCGGCTCGCCGTCGGCGACGATGCGCGCGCGCGGATTGACGGCCGGGGCGAGCGACGCCCACGAGATCACGACTTCGGACGTCGGGTCGTTGCCCCACGTCAGGTGAACCTGCTCGGGCGTGCCGTCCGGATTCGACGCGGCGGCGCGGGCCGCCGCGAGCCCGGCGGCAGCGGTGGCGAGGCTGGAGACGCCGGCGAGTTTCAGGAAGCCGCGACGCGACACGGAGGCGGCCGGCTCGTTCGGCTGGTCAGGGAAAGTGTCCTGGTTCGACATGGTCGGTGTATTCGTTTGATGGGGCGCGAGGGGAACCGCGCGGCCATGCGCAAGCACGGCCGGGGCATGGGCCGGAAACGAGCGGGGTCCCGGTCGCCTGCATTGTCGAAGGGCAGTTTTGCCGCGTTGTGACAGTACCGCAACCCCGCATGCGTGGCGGCCGACACGTACGACCGCGCGGCGCGCGCCTCCTGTCGGCATGACGCCGCGGCGGCCCCCCGAAATTTATTCGCCGATATCGCGACGGATTTCTTCCGCCTGCTCCGTTTAACGCATGAACGGCCGCTACCGGTCGATGCCCGTCATTTCGGAGTCTTTCATGAAACTTTCTGTTCCATTGCGATGGGCTGCCGGCTGCATGGCTGCGCTCGCGACTTCCGCCGTATTCGCACAGGCCGTCATTGTCGCGCCTTATGCACCGCCGCCGCCGCGCGTCGAAGTGATGCCGGCGGCTCGTGCGGGTTACGTATGGGATCAGGGGCACTGGCACTGGCGGCAGGGTCGCTACGTGTGGATTCCGGGTCACTGGCAGGTCGTGCGCGTCGGTTACCACTGGGTGCCCGGGCATTGGGACGCGCGCGGCCCGGCCTGGCGCTGGGTACCGGGACACTGGGCCTGACGTGCACGCCGCCGCGCGGCACGCGAGGCCGGCGCAGCGGACTTTTCATGCAACATCATGAGTCGAAGCGATGCCCTTTCGAACCATCGTGATACTGGCGGCCGCAGCCATCGTGCTGGCCGGCTGCGTCGTGGTGCCGGCCCGTCCGGTGTATTACCGGCCCGCGCCGGTCGTCGTATATTGAGCGCGCCGGCCGACGGTCGCGCGGCCGGCAGACAGGGTCGACATGCGGCGCGAACCGGATGTCGATGAAACCGACACGGCCGACACCGTGTGCGATGCCGGGTGCGACGCACGCGGCGATGCCGAACCGTCGGAACCGCCGGCATGGCGCCATTCGGCGATGGCCCGACGCATGCAAGGAGAGCACGACGATGAGCTTCAGCCGGGCGGTGGGGATACCTGCCGTGAGAAGGCGGCGCCCGCGCGCCGCGCGACGGAGCAGGCGGCGTTGAACGATCGCGGCGACCGCGATCCGGACGCGGAACTCGTCGCGCGCGTCGGCGCGCGCGATGCGTCGGCGGTGCGCGTGCTCGTCGCACGCAAGCTGCCGCGGCTGCTCGCATTGGCGACGCGCATGCTCGGCGACCGGAACGAAGCCGAGGACGTCGCGCAGGAGACGTTCTTGCGAATCTGGAACCAGGCGCCGCGCTGGCGCGAAGGCGAAGCCCGCTTCGACACGTGGCTGCATCGCGTCGTGCTGAACCTGTGCTACGACCGGTTGCGCGGCCGACGCGAGGAGCCCGTCGACACGCTGCCCGACGTGCCGGATACGCAGCCGGAGCCGGCCGCGCATGCGGAACTGCGTTCGCGCGACGCACGCGTGCGGCAGGCGCTGGCCGCGTTGCCGCCGCGGCAGCGGGAAGCGCTGGTGTTCCAGTACTATCAGGAAATGTCGAACGTGGAAGCGGCCAACCTGATGGGCATCACCGTCGATGCGCTGGAAAGCCTGCTCGCCCGTGCGCGGCGCAACCTGCGCGCGCAACTGGCCGGCGATCCACCTAGCGAGGACAAGCGATGACACCCGAACGATTCCGTACCATCGTCGCCGCGTACGGCTCGGACGCGCGGCGCTGGCCGCAAGCCGAGCGCGCGGCGGCCGAAGCGTGGGCGCAAGCACATCCGCGCGACGCATTGGAAGCACTCGACGAGGCGGCCGAACTCGATGCGTGGCTGATGCAGGACACGGTCGCGCCGCCCGCGCCGGCGCTGGTCGAACGTATCGTCGCCACGGCGCCCGCGCCGCAACGCGCGCGAAGCCGCGGCAGAGTGTGGTGGTCGGGCGCCGCGTTCGCGGGCGTCGGGCTGGCCGGCGCGCTTGCCGGTGCGGTCGCCGTGTCGATGCTGATGCTCGGCAGCGCACCGATCGCGCAACACGAACCGGGCTATCTGACGACGACCTTCGGCGGCCCGAGCATCGACGGAGCCGACGAATGAGCGAACGCAGCTGGAAATTCATTCTCGTCGGCTCGGTCGTGTTGAATGTGTTCATGCTCGGCGCGATCGGCGGCGGCGCGTATCAGTGGTTCTCGACTCACCGCGACCTGCATGCGGCGGGCACGCCCGCATCGCGCACCGCGTTGCGTTTCGCCGCCGACGAATTGCCCGATGCGCGGCAGCGCGAGTTCGCCGCCGCGCTGAAGGCGGCGCGCAAGAGCGGCCGCGATTTCGCGCGGGAAGGGCGCGACGGCCGGATCACCGTGCTCGACCTGCTCGCCGCGCCGCAACTCGATCGTGCGGCGATCGATGCGGCGCTCGACCGCACGCGCGCGGCCGACACCGCGATGCGGGCACAGGTCGAGCGCAGCGTCGTCGATTTCGCGGCGACGCTGACACCCGACGAGCGCGCGAAGTTCGTCGACGGGTTGCAGCGCAGCGGCAACTGGCGTTTGCCGCCGAAGCTGCAGAAGAAGCCGGACGCATCGGCGAGCGAGTAAACCGATTGAATCGCGCGAGCGGCACGCGATCCGCGTGTTGCGCGCGCGTCATGCGTGTGCCGGTTCCGGTGAATCGCGTGGTCGTTCTCCATTGACGATGCCTGCCGCCGCGCGGCGAGAACCTTCCGCCCGGCGTTCCCTCGATCAAAAAGAATATTTTCCCTTCCCGCGACGGATTTCCCGGTGTGCTTGCGTTGAACGTGAGTACGCACCGCAAGAGAGCCCGTCATGGACCACCCGAACGACTCCACGCCGGCCGCGATCGCGCTGAACCGCTTCGGTCTCGGCGCACGCGCCGACGATGCGCCGCCCGCCGATCCGAAAGCGGCACTCGTCGCGCAATTCGACCGTTACGACGCACGACCCGCCGCATGGGCCGGTGAACCGGACGCAATCACGCTTGCCACGCGCTTTGCCGATGCACGCAACGCAATGAAGAGCGACGACCCCGCCGCGAAGCGCGCGACCGAGCAATCGATCCGGCGCGACGGCTACGACGCGTATCGCAGCGCCGTTGCCGCGCGCATGAACAGCGCACTGATCACGCCCGCGCCGTTCGTCGAACGTCTCGTGCATTTCTGGGCAAACCATTTCGCGGTATCGGTCGACAAGGGGCAGGTGGCTGCGTACGCGGGCGCATTCGAACGCGACGCGATCCGCCCGCACGTGCTCGGCCGTTTCGAGGACATGCTCGTCGCCGTCGAGCAGCATCCCGCGATGCAGGTGTTCCTCGACCAGGCGCGTTCGGTCGGCCCCGACAGTCCGGCCGCGTTGCGTGCGCAGGCACGCAATCCGTCGGCGAAGCGCGGGCTCAACGAGAACCTCGCGCGCGAAATCATGGAACTGCATACGCTCGGCGTGCGCACCGGTTACACGCAAGCCGACGTGACGGAATTCGCGCGCGCGTTGACCGGCTGGAGCATCGCTGGCGGGCGCGGGCCGCAACCGGGCGATGCGGCGCCCGGCGCATTCGTGTTCCGCTCGAACCTGCACGAACCCGGCACGCGCACGGTGATGGGTCGCACCTACGATCAACCGGGCGAAGCGCAGGCGCGTGCGATCCTCCACGACCTCGCGCGATCGGAGGCGACGGGCCGGCACATCGCGTTTCAGCTCGCCCGTCATTTCGTCGCCGACAACCCGCCGCCCGCGCTGACCGACCGGCTCGCGCGCGCATTCGACACGAGCGGTGGCGATCTGCCGACCGTCTATCGCGCGCTCGTCGACGCGCCGGACGCGTGGTCGCCGGTCGACCGCAAGTTCAAGACACCGTGGGAGTGGGCCGTATCGTCGCTGCGCGGGCTCGGCTGGCGCGACACCGGTGATCTCAAGGCCGCGCCGCTGCTCGCGCAGCTCGGCCAGCCGGTGTGGCGGTCGGGCTCGCCGGCCGGCTACGACGACGTCGCCGCGAGCTGGGCGGCGCCCGACGCGCTCGTACGCCGCGTCGAGATTGCGCAGCGTCTGGCCGCGCGCACGGGCGACCGGCTCGACCCGCGCACGCTCGGCAACACGCTGCTCGCCGGTTCACTGAGCGCGCCGACCGCGACCGCGCTCGCGCGCGCCGAAAGCGCGACGACGTCGCTCGCGCTGCTGCTTGTCTCGCCCGATTTCCAACGGAGATGATCATGGCACTGTCCCGCCGACAATTCCTCAGCGTCGCCGCCGCCGGCGCGGGCGCGATTCTCGTCGCGCCGCGCATCGTATTCGCGAACGTCGAGACCGATCGTCGCTTCGTGTTCGTGATCCAGCGCGGCGCGGCCGACGGCCTGAACATCGTCGTCCCGTATGCGGAGCCCGCGTATGCGTCGCTGCGCGGCCCGCTCGCGATCGACACCGCGGCCGCGACGCGGCTCGACGGCACGTTCGCGCTGCATCCGTCGCTCGCACAGACCGCGCAACTGTACCGCGACGGTCAGGCGCTGTTCGTCCATGCGATCGCGTCGCCGTATCGCGACCGCTCGCATTTCGACGGCCAGAACGTGCTCGAAACGGGCGGCCGTACGCCGTACCAGGTGAAGGACGGCTGGCTGAACCGGCTCGCCGCGCTGCTGCCGGCGACGCGCGACAACGCGATCGCATTCGCGCCGACCGTGCCGCTCGCGCTGCGCGGCACGGTGCAGGCCGCGTCGTATGCGCCGTCCGGCTTGCCCGCCGCGCCGGACGATCTGCTCACGCGCGTGTCGGCGCTCTACGAAGCCGACGCGCAGCTCGGCCCGTTGTGGCAATCCGCGATGGAAGCACGCGGTCTCGCCGGCGATGCGCATGCACGGCAGGACCCGGCCGGCGTCGGCAAGCTCGCCGCGACGTTTCTCGCGCGTGACGACGGCCCGCGGATCGCGATGATCGAGACGGGCGGCTGGGATACCCATAGCGCGCAGAACGCGCGGCTCGCGAATCAGTTGAAGGCGCTCGACACGATGCTCGCCGCGCTGCGCGACGGCCTCGGGCCCGCGTGGCAGCAGACCACGGTGCTGGTCGCGACCGAGTTCGGCCGCACGGCCGCGATGAACGGCACGGGCGGCACCGATCACGGGCAGGCATCCGTCGCGATGCTCGCGGGCGGCGCGGTCGCGGGCGGGCGCGTGATCGCCGACTGGCCGGGGCTGCGCCCCGGCGATCTGTACGAAGGGCGCGACTTGAAGCCGACCGCATCGCTCGACGCGCTGATCGCGGGCGCGGCCGCCGACAGCCTGCGGCTCGATCCGCGCCGCACCGCGTCCGCATTGTTCGCGGAAAGCGGCCCGACGCGGCCGATGAGCGGCCTGATTCGCGAGGCCGCGTGACGCGGCGCAAGCCCGCGCTCGGCCCGGTCAACTCATTACACAACAGGGAGAATCGACAATGAAGATCCGATCCGTTTCGCTCGCCGTATTGGTGAGCGCGAGTGCCGTGCTGATGTCCGCCTGCGTGGTCGAGCCCGTGCGGCCGCCGCAGCCGGCGCCCGTCGTCGAGGTGGCGCCGCCACCGCCCGCGCCCGGCTATCGCTGGGCGAAGGGACATTACCGGTGGGCCGGCAATCACTGGGCGTGGGTGCCGGGGCACTGGGTTGGCGTGTACTGACACGGCAAGCGTACCGACGTGCTGCTATGCGACTAAATCAACCTGACGGTGGCAAGCGACCGTGCTAAATGCTGCAGCAACGGCGGCCTCTACCTCGCACGCTGAGCGGCGCAACGCAGCCTAGTCCCACCCGATCCGGTGCTTCTCCTCCGTCTCGCGATGGCGCCAGTCGTCGTCCGCATGAAGATACTGACTCGTCGTCGTGAGCGATACATGGCCGAGGTTGTCGCGCACGAGCCGCAGGTCGACGCGGCCGTCGGCCATGTGCGAGCCCGCGCTGTGGCGCAGCCAGTGCGCGGACGCCTGTTCGAGCACGCGCGCCGCCTGCTCGCCGGTTTCACCGTTCGCGCGCAGCCGGTCGGCCGCGTGCCGGAACACCTGCTTCACGATGCGGTGCAGCGCCGCGCGCGTGAGCGGCTTGCGCGCCTGGCCGAGCGGCAGCACGAGCGGCGTCGGCTCGCCGTCGAACGGTAGCGCGGGCAGGCCGTGCGTGCGCCGGTAGCGCGCCAACTCGGTCATCATCTCGTCGGTGGCCGGCACGAGCCGCTGCCGGCCGCCTTTGCCCGTCACGTCGAGCCACCAGCGTTCGTGCCCGTTCGCATCGCGCCGGCAGAAGAATTGCCCCATCGTCGTATCGGCCGCTTCGGTGATGCGCAGCCCGCCGAGATACAGCAGCGTGAAGAGCCAGCGCGCGCGATCAGCATGGAAGCACGCGCGCGCATCGTCGCGCGGCATCGCGGCGATCGCGTCCTTCACCGATTGCCACAGCGGCTGCCCGAGATGGCGCGTGACGCGCGGCGCGGGCCGGCGCTGCCGCTGTCGCGACAACGCGAGCGGGTTGCCGGCCAGATAGCCGGCCTGCACGAGCCACGAGAACATCACGTTCAGGATCACCAGCGCCTGCCGCTGGCTGGTGGCCGACAGCGGCCCGTAGAACGGTCGCCAGCGCGGATCGTCGCGCGGATGCTTGCGGCCGCCGTTCGCGCACCACAGCTCGGCCGGCGTGGGCGCGAGCAGGAATTGCCGGTAGACGACGAGATCCTCGTGCGTGAGCGACGACAGCGGTTTGCCGCACGCGATCACGGCCCACAGCAGCAGGCGCTCGGCTTCCTTGCGGTAGTTCTGGAACGTGGTCGGCGTATCGACGAAGCGCGCGAGCCACGCGCGCACCGCGTCGAGGTCGTTGGTCGCGGCGATTTGCGGATGCGCGCTGCCCGAGCGATTGGTGCCCGTGCGTCCGTCGAGCGCGGCCGGCACGACGAGCGTATCGATCGGCAGCGGGCGCAGCGCGGTGTCGGACGAGGCGGATGAGGTCATGCGAAGGAAATGTGCTGCGCGAACCGCGTGGGCTGGCCGGCGAGCGACGGCAGTGCGTCGAAGCGTATCGGGAAGCGCCGATGGTACACGATCGCCACACGGTGATGCCGCCGTCGATGGTGATCGGCTGGCCGGTGACGAAGCGCGCGGCGGCCGAGCTCTTCCGCGGCCGACACGACGGTGTTCGGCAGCACGACCTGTGCGCTGGCTTCGGCGAAGCACGGCGCTGCCTGGCGTCCGACGCCGGTCACGACGACACTTTTTTCTGTGAAGCGTTCCATTCCTGTCTCCTGAGGCGTTGGATGGAGGGACAGGTTAGACGGCATGCGCCGGCGCTCCGAATGAAACGGACTAGGCGGATGTGACGGTGGGGAGTCGCCACCGATGCGGCACGGCGGCGACCGCAGGCTGTTGCGTCAGCCGCCGACCTGCTTGTCCAGCAACCGGAACTTGCCGTTCTCGAACAGATAGCGATATCGGCCGCGCGGTTGCCCGTCGGGCCTGCCGTTTACGACGAGCAGCCGGCTGTCGGAGCGGAAATCGGTCGGCGTACTGTCGTCCGTGATCTTTACTTCGCGCACGATGGCCGGAAGCCAATACACGTTGCCCGTTTTAGCGTCGAGCGCGAACACGCGCATGCAATTGTCGTTGTGTCCGCAATCAAAGGTCCACAGGATGTAGTGGCTCGCGAATGTCACTTCGTTGACGGCGGCGCCGTCCCGGATATTCCTGGCGAACTCGCGGTCCTGTGCAGTGCGCAGTTTCGGTTCGGCGATCGGCCCGTCATACACCGGTCCGTTCAGGTATTTGAGGAAATCGTCGCGCTCGTCCGCCAGCGCGTGCCAGCTTACGGTCAATGCCGCGGCACAGACGAGCAGGTTCGCCATCGTGGTGGAAAAGCGGTGCTTGCGTTTTACGATCCCGGAATGTCGATCGGCCATTGTCGAGTGTTCTGTTGTTATGGGAATCGAGATCGTAATGCAACTCGGCGAGGGTCGAAGCGATTACCGTGGCGTCAAGCTTTTCACGACGAATGCCGCAAGCCCGCCGTGCTCCGCATACCAGCGACAGGGACGTCCTCGAACGGGGCCTTCGTCGGTCGTCGTGAGCCATGCGCCGAACGGCTCGCCCGTCAGTTTCGGCTGGCAAATGCGGCGTCAAGGCCGGAGGCGCCGTGGTCATTCGAGTTGTCTCCTGTTGCGGCCGCCGGGTCGCGGTCGGCACGGCGTGCACGTGCGGACCGCCGATCACGAAGCGCGCGGCCGAACCGGAACACGGTAACGTATCGGCCCGCACGCGACATCCGATAAACGGCGGTGGTCGAACGCTTCCTGTAAGGTATTTGTGAACCTTCTCGCCGGGCAGTTCGTCTAATCGGCCCTCCAACGCTCCCAGAGGAACATCACATGATTCGTCACTCCAGAACGCTGCTCGGCGCGGCCGTCATTGCCGGCAGCATGCTCGTCGCCGGATGCCAGACCGATGCGGCGGCCACCGCGCCGAATGCCACGCGTCCGGCCGACGGCAAGCCCGTGACCAAAACCGTCTACGTCGCGCCGCAGTCCGCGCGCTGCACGGGCGTCGCGCCGATGGAGTGCCTGCAGGTGCGCAGCAGCCCGGGCGAGCCGTGGAGCCTGTGGTACGCGGGCATCGAAGGGTTTGCGTACCAGCCCGGCTACCTGTACACGCTCGAAGTCGACGAGTACCGCGTCGCGCAGCCGCCGGCCGACGGTTCGTCGATCCGCTGGGTGCTCAAACGCGTCGTCGAGCGCCGGCAGGTGAACTGACGGGCGCGATCACGCGGAAGGCCGCGCCGTCGCCTTGACCGGCGGCGCGGCCGTATCGATCCGCCGGAACACGACGGACGACAGCAGCGTCACCACGCCCATGCACGCGAACGACAGCATGAACCCGTGCGCCATCGAGCCCCGATAGGCGGCGAACAGGTTGACGAGCCCGCCGCCGATCGACACGCCGAGCCCCATCGCCAGCATCTGCATCATCGTGAACAGGCTGTTGCCGCTGCCGGCGTCGGCATGCGACAGCCCCTTGAGCGTCACGCCGTTCATCGCCGCGAACTGCATCGAATTCGCCGCGCCGAACACGATCAGCAGCGCACCTTCCAGCACCGGCGCGGGCCGCGCCGACACCAGCGCGAACCCCGCGATCGCGCAGCCGACGATTCCCGTATTCACGACCAGAAACGCCGCATAGCCGAAGCGCTTCACGAGCGGCGCGATCCACCGTTTCGCGATGACGCCCGCGATCGCGGCCGGCAGCATCATCAGCCCCGATCGCAGCGGCGTATAGCCGAGCTGCACCTGCATCAGCAGCGGCAGCATGAATGGCACCGAACTCGTGCCGATCCGGCACAGCAGGTTGCCGAGCAGCCCCGAGCCGAAATTCGGCTCGCGGAACAACCCGAGCCGGAACAGCGGCTGCGCGCGTCGCCGCGCATGGGGCAGGTATGCGAGCGCGCTCGCCAGGCCGAGCCCGGCGAGCGCGGCCGACCACGCGGCGCGGTGCGTGGACATCGGCGGGTCGATCGCGAGCGACAGCGCGATCATCGCGGCCGACAGCAACGCACAGCCGACGAAGTCGAACGGCGGCGGTTGCGTCGCCTGGTCGTGCGGCAGGTAGCGCTGCACGGCGATGAAGCCGACTACGCCGACCGGCACGTTGACGATGAACACCCAGTGCCACGAGATCGCCTGGGTGAGCCAGCCGCCGAGCGTCGGCCCGACGATCGGGCCGAGCTGGCCGGCGATCGACACGAACGCGATCGCCGCGACGTACTGTTCGCCCGGCACGCGGCGCAGCACGGCGAGCCGCCCGATCGGCAGCAGCATCGAGCCGCCGATACCCTGCACGGCGCGTGCGACGACGAGCTGGCCGAGCGTATGCGACGCCGCGCAGCCGATCGACGCGAGCACGAACACGAGGATCGCGACCGAGAACACGCGGCGCGTGCCGAACCGGTCGGCGAGCCAGCCGGAGGCCGGCGTGAGCATCGCCATCGTCAGCGTGTAGACGACCACGACGGGCTGCATCGCGAGCGGCGACGCATGCAGGCTTTGGGCGATGGAAGGCAGCGCGGTGTTGACGATCGTCGTATCGAGCGACTGCATGAAGAACGCAGCGGCGACGATCCAGAGCAGCACGGAATGTGTGGGTTCCCGGGACATGGCGAAATGGGTGGTGCGAAAAGCCCGGCGCGTGCCGGACTTCGAGCGCTCGATGGTACCGATTCCGGTGGTCATCGGGAAGGGGTATCACGGAGCGCATCGAGGACATGTTCATCGTCGGTGGTTTCAACCGCCCCACGACAGAGATCGAGCGGCTGTTCGCCGCGCATCCGCTAATCGGACCGGCTGCGCGGGTGGGCGTGCATGCCCCCGACAAGATGCTTGCGCACGCATCGGTATTCACCCTGTCTCGTTACGCGGGATCGCGCATCGGCGTCGCGTGCGACCGGTACGAGGTCGCACTTTTGCAACGCTTTTTCAACGTATCCATCGGCGCACGCTTGATCGCAACGGCGACCGGCGTGCGCTGACGGCCGTCCAGCCTCTTTCCGCCTGCATGGTGCGATCGACGCCCGATGCCGACGATCGCGTGTTTCGGCGTCGCGCGCCGAATACGGATACGTTCCTGAAACATTTCCCGTCAATTGCGATTCCCGCCACGACCCGTCCCGCCGGATGGCGCTTTTTCCGCCTCGGTCAGCGCCGCATGGCACGCGCTTTGCGGTTCACCCGATGCCGCCGGCGCAGACGAATTTCGCCAGAACGATCCGCGCCTTCGCGGCATGTAACGACATCGAAACAAACGGGGAATCGGATCGGGTCGCGCGCGCCGTGTGCCACGGTGCATGCGCAGCGCATGTCGTATCGGTCATGCGCACGGTGCAACGCGTCCCCGGTCCGTCGAACAGCAAGCGTGCTTGCAAGGTGTCGTGCCGGGGTTCGCATCGCGCATCGCGACGAAGGTCGCGTGTACGTCGCGTCGCGCCCGGCACATGTCGGGGGAGGCGCCCGTGAAAACGATAGTGAATCAATGGGCAGCGGTCGCGGTGGTGTTCGCCGCGAGCGCGCACGCGCAGGAAATCTACCTGCAGGGCGGCACGCAGGGCGTCGGCATCGGAGCGGCCGTGAGCTTCAATTCGATGCTGGGCGCGCACGCGGATTTCAACGCGATCAATCTGACGCATGACTTCACGGTGGCCGGCAACCGCTATCAGGACGACCTGAAGCTGCGCCAGGGCGGCATCTATGCCGACATCTTCCCGTGGCGAGGCAGCGGCTTCCGCGCGACGCTGGGGCTGCGCTTCAACGACGACGAACTTCACGGCGTGTCGGTGCCGACCAACGGAACCTACGTGTTCGGCGGCAAGCGCTATCCGGCGCTGCCGGGTATGTATGCGGTCGCGCAAGCGCGCTATCCGACCGTGATGCCGTATGTCGGAATCGGCTACGGACATCGACCGGCGTCGAAAGGGATCGGGTTCGTCGCCGATATCGGCGTCGCGTACGGGATGCCGAAATGCTCGTACACGCTGTCGCCGGAACTTGCCGCGGCGGCTGGACCGGCGAAGAGCCAGGTGCTGGTCGCGAGCGGGCTCGATTCGCTGCGGCAAATGATGTCGCGCTATCGGTGGTATCCGGTCCTGCAGATCGGCATCTCGTATCGCTTCTGAGCCCTGAGTCGCGGGTGGCTCACAGCGTGACGGGTTGATGCTCGCGAGCGGGCTCGGCCGCTCGGCGCGCCGGGCGTGCGTCGTTGCGTCTTGCGATGAACGGATGCTCGACGTAGCGGTAAGTCAGCAGCGCGCACAAGACGGCAACCAGCGCGCATGCCAGCGCGAGCGCCCAGATGCCTGAATCGCCGGCGGAATTGATCGGGAAAACGAACTTGTCGACTGCGTGGACGATCATGTACACGATCACCATGTGGATCATGTAGATGCTGAAGCTGGCGGTGCCGAGCAACGCAAGTGGCCGGGTCCTCAGTACACCGTAGAATGTATTCCCGCATGCAATGCAGAGAAACACCGGAAGCAGCGGCAGCGCGCCTTCGATCGAATAGCGTTCGGTCGGGGACGGAGACAGCGCGAGAATCAGCAGCGCGACGGTCGCCGCCGGTTTCGTGGCGAGCCGCGCGCAGATCGCGGGGTACCGCGACACCTCGTAGGCCACGGCGCCGAACGCGAACAGCAGCGCCATGCCGCCGGGCGGTCCGAACAATGCGGCACAGGCCGAGACGATCGCGAGCGCGAGCAGCTTGCGCCACGCACGTGTGGCGACGAACCACGCGAGAAAGGGGACGGCGAGGTAGAACCGCCATTCGTACGCTAGGGTCCACCAGACGCCGCTCAGATAGGGCGTTCGCTCTGCTCCGTTGATCGGGAACGCGCCGAACCAGCCGAGCGAAACGGCCTTGAGCAGGTCTGCCAGCAACTGCGTCGGTGCGCCGACGGCGTTGCCGGGAAACCAGTAAAGCGTGCAGGCGACGATGACGGCCGCGTAGAACAGATAGAGCGGCGCGAGGCGTCGCACGCGCCCGACGAAGAAGGTCCGCACGTCGAGCGTGCCTCTGCATGCGCGTTCCCAGAACAGCAACCCGGTGACCATGAAGAACATCGCGACCGGAATCGTCCCGAGATTGCGCAGGAAATCGGTGCCGGCCCCCCAGACGCCGGTCGACAGCAACGCCTGGTTGCACGCGAAGTGATGGAAGACCACGGAGGTGGCCAGGATGCCGCGGAAACCGTCGAGATTGCGATAGCGCATCGACAGCGACTTATCGACGGCCGACCGATAGAACGGCACGTGTCGGGCGACGAGCCACGCGATGATCGCCACGGCCGCAAGGCATGCCGGGAAGTAGAGTTTGTCGGGTGTCGGGGAGAACAGGGTTTGCAGGGCTGGCGTAACAAAGTCCACTGAAGAGCGTCTCGTGTCTTGGATCGGGATTTCAGGCACGGATGGTCCGCGTCGATGCAAGGTCTTCTGCGCGCTTCGCACGGCGTTCGATCGCCGGTCTTGTGATTCGATGGTATCAAACGATCGCGACGGCCGCGGCCCGGTGTGCAACACGATGTTTCAGCGTAAATCGGTGCGATAGCCGTGCTCGCTGGTCATGTCGTCAATGGCGCTCGGGCCGCAAATCCCGTTCCTTGCCGGCCGGACATGCGTCGTGATCGATGCGCTTGATGGCCATTCGGCCGGCTTCCCCATCGTCCCGCGCCAGCTTACCTTGAGCGACAGCAGTTCGAAGCGTCGGGCCAGTGGCGGAACGTGGATGGATTCATGCCGTCCGCTGCGGCTGGCTCACGCCGACTCCAGCGTCCGTCCGGTTACGAAGATGATAGCAATGCTTGCAACTTGCCTTCGTGGCGCTATCATTGATAGCAAATCTGGATGGAGGTACTCATGGCAAATCTTCTGGTGCGTAACGTGGATGACACTATCGTTCAAAGCCTGCGCGAGCAGGCGGCGGCCAATGGCAGGAGCGCCGAGGCCGAACATCGAGCCATTCTGGCCGAAGCGCTCGGCCGGCCGAAGCGGCGGACATTTGCGCAAGTGCTGCTGAGCATGCCGGAGGTGGGCGAGGACGCGGATTTCCAACGTGTTCAGGATTCAGGCGAGGTCAGGCGTGTTTTTGATTGATTCCAACGTCATCAGCGAGATCAGGAAGGGCAGGCGAACCAATCGCGGCGTGCGGGCGTTCTTCAGGCAGGCCGAAGCCGACGCGAGCCCGCTTTACCTGTCCGTCGTGACGGTGGCCGAGCTGCGGCGCGGCGTCGACCTGATCCGTCATCGCGGCGATCATAGCCAGGCGTCGGCGCTCGAGGCCTGGATCGCGATGATCCTGTCCGGCTATGCGCCGAACATCCTGCCGGTCGATATCGAGACCAGCCAGATGTGGGGGCATTTGCGGGTGCCCGATCCGACGCACGAACTCGACAAGCTGATCGCGGCCACCGCGCTGATCAACGATCTGACGGTCGTCACGCGCAACGTCGACGATTTCGCTCGCACGGGCGTCCGGTTGCTGAATCCGTTCGACTAGCGGCGTGCGAGGCCGGGAGGAGGCCGGCCGGCAGGCGGGCTCCCGTGAGCAACTCGGCGCGACCGCCACAATTCATGCTCGGTACCGAATGCATCAGAGCCGCAGTAAAAACGCGCAGGCTGGCGGAAAATCGGGGGCACATCGAGATAGGCTCCATTGGCCGGCAACACTTGCCGCAGAAGGCGCAGGAGCATTTGCGCTTGTGCGCCGCATCAAAATAACTTGACGAAACGGCCGCTACCGCGTAGTGTCCGAGACCGAAGTCGTCAAGAAGTTCGATTGCTCATCATTGGCCGCACACCGTGCGGCAGTCGTTGGTCTCTCCCTCTTTGATTCTTTCTGTGCCCGTCGCGGGCGCATGTTCAATTATTTGTATTAAGGAAGTATTTGTGGATACCGGTACCGTCAAGTGGTTCAACGAAACCAAGGGCTTTGGTTTCATTTCCCCGGACAACGGCGGCGACGATCTGTTCGCCCATTTCTCGGAAATTCGCGGCACGGGCTTCAAGACCCTGGCCGAAGGCCAGAAGGTCAGCTTCGAAGTGAAGCGTGGCCCGAAGGGTCTGCAAGCGTCGAACATCACGCCGCAGTAAGCCGCATCGGCATCGGTCGCCAAGCGGCGGCCGCTGCCGGATGGAGTATCGCGCGGGGCGCCGCTTGACGGCGGCCGGCGCGTTCCGATGCGCACGACCGATGCATCGCGACATTCACGATGCATCGGTCGTGACGCCTCCCTCATCGCATGCCTGAACCGCATGCGACGCAACGCCCTCGTGACACGCACGTCGTTTCGCGAGCGCATCACCGCTTCAACGCATCAACCCGAGCAGACCGCCGCCATGCCTCAGCTGGCGCGGTCCCGACTTGCGCGGCGCTGCTGGCGCCGCAGCCACTGACCGCCCGAACGCCGCAACGCGCCGGGCTCCGATCGCAAGACAGGCCCGAGGCCCGTCTGAACGAACCGATCCCGGCTGCCTGCCGGCCGCCGTCCCGTTTGCGGGAGCCGGCGCCGGGCAGTCGCCGCGGCCGCGGTCAATCACCTTGTCTGGAGGAATTGGTTTGGCAAAAGAAGAACTGCTGGAACTGGACGGAATCGTCGACGAAGTGCTGCCGGACAGCAAATATCGTGTCACGCTGGAAAACGGCGTCGTGGTTGGCGCGTACGCGTCGGGCCGCATGCGCAAGAACCACATCCGCATTCTCGCGGGCGATCGCGTGACGCTGGAACTGTCGGTGTACGACCTTACCAAGGGCCGCATCAACTTCCGGCACAAGGACGCGAATTCCCCGCGTCCGCCGCGAAGCGGGCAGCCGCGCCGCTAAGCGGCCACGACCGGTGCGCCTCAACGCGTACCGATCGACACCTGTCCGGTCCATGGCCGGACGAACCGATGAGCCGGCGCATGGTGTGCCGTTCATCGGTCGCCGGCGGCGCCATCGCGCCGCGGCGGCTTCTTCTGCTTCTCCCGCCTTTACCGGCGCCGCGCGCGTGTACCACGCTCAGGCGACCGCGTCCTGCAGGAAATCCTCGATCACCATCGCGAAATACGACAGGCATTCCTGCATCGGGTAATGTCCGCAATTCGGTATCGTCACGAGCCGCGCGTTCGGATGTCGTGCGTTCGCGGTTTTGCCGCAACTTGGCATTGGCCCAGCGCGCCGACAGTCCCCCCGTCATGAGCCGCACACGCGGCGAAGCGCATCGTCGTCCGCACCGGCCAACGACTGAACGCATGCACTGCGACGCCGTTCGCCCGCGGCTTTACGCATGAGCCGGCGCGGCCGTACACTCGTCGGCAATTCGCGGCCCGTGCGTAGCTTTCGATCCATTCAGTGCTTTCAGCGGGCCAACTGCCGTGCCAGCCCGACGTTCGTCGCGCGACGCCAGGAGGCGCCATGAGTGCAGACGCAGCCCCCGCATCCTCGCCGGTTCAGAATCGCATCCAGCACGTGTTCGTGATGATGCTCGAGAACCGTTCCTTCGATCATCTGTACTCGCTGTCGGGTATTGCCGACATCGTCGCCGCGTCGCCGGGCAACAGCAACGCGTACGGCGGCACGGTCTATCCGTTCGGCGGCGGCGCGCCTGACCGGATGCCGACCGATCCGTGTCACGAATTCGCCGACGTGCTCGAACAGCTCTGCGGCGCGGGCAGGCCGTTCGTGAAAGGCAGCCTTATCCGAACATCGACAACTCGGGGTTCGTGTCGAACTACGCGACGTCGCATTCGGAGGGCGCACCGCCGCAGCCGGCCGACGCGGCCAAGATCATGCAGGGCGTTGATGCCGCGGCGCAAGTCCCGTCGTTGTACGCGCTCGCGAATGCGTTCGCGCTGTGCGACGCGTGGCATGCGTCGATGCCGGGGCCGACCTGGCCGAACCGTTTCTTCCTGCATGGCGCGTCGTCGGCCGGGCTCGACCATTCGCCGACCAAGGAGGAAATGGCCGGATGGGATACGCTCGACGGCTTCCACTATCCGAAGGGTTCGATCTTCGATTCGCTCGGCGACGACAACTGGCGCATCTACCAGGACCAGTCCGGCGACCCGCTAGGCCACGTGCCGCAGGTCGCATCGCTGAAGGGCATCAGTTTCTTCGACGTCGATGATCTCGCGCATTTCGAAGCCGATCTCGCGGCCGGCTACACCGCGCGCTACACGTTCATCGAGCCTGGTTATGGCGACATCGTGCACGGCACTTACCGGAACGGCAGCTCGCAGCACCCGATGGACGGGCTGGCCGGCGGCGACCAGCTCGCCGCGCGCGTGTACAACGCGATCCGCAACTCGCCGGTATGGAACAGCAGCCTGTTCGTGATCCTCTACGACGAGCACGGCGGCTTCTACGATTCGGTCAGGCCGGGCGTCGCGCCGCCGCCCAACGATGGCGCACCCGCGACGCTGAACGCGAGCGGCTTCGGCTTCGACGTGTACGGCGTGCGCGTGCCGGCGATCGTGATTTCGCCGTGGGTCGCGGCCGGGCAGGTCGATCACACGCCGTATGACCACGCGTCGGTGGCCGCGACGCTCGAGCGGCTGTTCGGCCTCGCACCGCTGACTGACCGCGATCGTCTCGCCAACGACCTGCTCCGGCTCGTCACGACGACGTGCCGGACGGATTGTCCGCAAAGGATTGGAACATGAGTACCGCCCCGACTCCGGACCCGCGAGATGCGCTGCCCGTACGCGACGGCACGAGCCTGATCGCTTATCTGCACATCCTGAGGAAAGCGCATGCGGCGCTCGTCGGCCAGGACAGGGCGCATCAGCGCTTCAGCGAGATCGTCACACGCGGGCAGGCGCGGCAGTACATCGAGGAACTGATGCCGGTGCTGTTGCACAAGCGCGCCGAGCATCGGGCGCGCAAGCATGGCGGGAAGCATCGCTGAATGAAGAGGCGCCGTGCATGCCGGGCACGCATGGGACGCGTCATGCCGCCCGCTGCACGCTGACTGCCGATACCGCCGCGCCCGTCAATTGAACCGCCGCGCCGGCGAACATCGCCACGCGCAGGCCGGCGGCGCGCGCGGCGATGCCGCGCATCCGCTCGCCGCTGTCGGGATCGACGATCAGTGCGATCGTGTCTCGTTTCGTCATGGTGGTCCGCGTTGCCGCTGCGAGATCGATGTCCTTTTACGCGTGCCGTTCGATCGGGTCCATACCGGATCGATTGCGTCACGCATCGCCATTGGCTTAAGATCGTCGGGAGATCATCCCACGCCTTCAGCGTCAATGAAAAAGAGCATAAGCCTGCGGGTCGCCGTCATCGCTTCGGCCGTTGCCGTGTATAGCGTCTACATGCACATCCAGCAGCTGATCAGCGGCTGCATGTGGGTCAGGGGCCATCAGCGCTGCAGTTTCGAAAACAGTACGAATTTCCAGGGACTGATGGATCTGGACCTGATGATCACCTGTTGCTGGGTCGCCGCGGCGGTGGTCGGGTGGATTTCCGTTGCGCAGGGCACGAAAAAGCCGGGTTAGCGGCGTCACGTGCCTCCTCGTTGAACGGGGGGCGACATGACCCGCTCGATCGGGCCGGATCAGTCAATTCGTGACAACGCGTATTCTCCGACTGGCCCGCGACGGCGCACGCGATGCGCTCGAGCCGGTAATGAACGCGTGAGCCCGCGCCGGCAGACGCACTCATCGCGGTCCCCGGCAAAATGAGCGGTAGCCCGCCTGCCGCGCGAAGGGAGGTTCCCGTGCAATTTCCGACAGGATCGGTGGTCGCGCTCAGTTCGGCTGCGGCGACGATGTTCTCGATGGGCATGCTGTTTCTCGGCTACTGGGGGTTGCACGAGGCGCTGCCTTGGCGATTCGGCGACTACGTCGTGATCGTGCCTGCGCTGGCGGGGTTCGCGTGCCTGGCCAGCGTGCCGTTTCTCGCGACGTCGCCGATGAAAACACCCGACGACGAGTCGCGAATGTTCGTCGCGCGGCGCGTGTTTCTGTGCGGCGCAGGCGCGGTGTGGTGTGCGATCGTCGCATCGCTGATCGTATGAGAACAGGCTGGCGGGACGGTTTCAGGAACAGCCCCGCGAACGCATCCCGAAACGTCTTACGTGAGGCCGCAACGCGCGGTTTTCACGCCGCCATTCCCGCTTTGCTTTCCCTCATCCCGTGCACTAGATTCGAAGCGTTCGTCCGTTTCAGCGCGCGAGGTGGAGCCATGACGCCGTGGGAAATTCAGGGAACCGAAATGATCAGTTGCAATTGCTCATACGGTTGCCCTTGTCAGTTCAATGCGCTGCCGACCAACGGCAACTGCGAAGCGATGGGGGCGATTTCGATCGACAGCGGCCACTACGGCGACGTGGTGCTCGACGGCGTCAGGATCGCGGTGGTGTTCCAGTGGCCGGGCGCCGTGCACGAAGGCAAGGGCCAGTGCCAGCCGATCGTCGACGAGCGCGCCAGTCCGGCGCAGCGCGATGCCGTGCTGAAGATCATGACCGGTCAGGATACCGATCCATTCGCGACGATGTTCTCGGTGTATGCGTCGACGCTCGAGCACGCGTTCGATCCGATCTTCACGAAGATCGATTTCGACGTCGATGTCGATGCGCGGCGCGGCCGGATTCACGTCGACGGTGTGTTCGATGCGGCCGGCGAACCCATCCGCAATCCGGTGACGGGGGCCGAGCATCGCGTGCGCATCGACCTGCCGCACGGGTTCGAATACGAGCTGGCCGAGATCGGTTCGGGCACGGGGCGCTCGCAGGGCAACATCGCGTTGAATCTCGACGGAACCTATGCGCAGTTCGCGCGGCTGCATCTGAACAATCACGGGCTGATCCGGCATCGCGCCGCGGCATGACGCCGTTCGACTCCTGGTTCGCGCGCGAGCGGGTCGTCACGCTGCTCGGCATGGCCGCGCTCGTGGGGCTGTGCTGGTTCTATCTGTGGACCGGCGCGGGAACCGGCATGTCGGCGCGAGAGATGACGACCGTCGCGCTGTTTCCGCATCGGCTGGCGGACGGCATGGGCAGCATGGACCCGTCTCTGCCGACCGTGATCGCGATGTGGTGGGTGATGATGATCGCGATGATGACGCCCGGCGCGGCGCCGCTCGTGATGCTGTACCGGCGCGTGCTGCGGCAGCACGGCGACGGGGCGGCGGGATCGGCGTTCACGTCGGTCGCGCTGCTGGCCGGCTATCTGGCGACATGGCTGGCGTTCTCGATCGGCGCGGCGTTGCTTCAGGCGCTGCTGCAGCCGGCTGGGCTGATCTCCGCGATGATGCTGTGGTCGAAGAGTGCGCTTCTTTCCGCGATCGTGCTGGCGCTGGCCGGACTCTACCAATTCTCGCCGCTGAAACGTGCGTGCCTGCGGCAATGCCGTGCGCCGGCGGCATTCCTGGTCGCGCACTGGCGTCCGGGCGTGGCCGGCAGTTTCCTGCTGGGTGCGCGGCACGGCATGGTTTGCGTGGGCTGCTGCTGGTTGCTGATGGCGCTGCTGTTCGTTGGCGGCGTGATGAACGTCGTATGGATCGTCGCGTTGTCGCTGTTCGTGTTCGTGGAAAAGGTGCTGCCCGGCGGCGATCGTATCGGCCGTGTGCTGGGTGCCGTGCTGATCGCATGGGCCGGTGTGACGTTGATCGTGTGATGCGTAGCGCCGACTGGCGGGTGAAACGCGCCGGGCCCGACGGGAGACGCTCGATGAAAACCTGTTTTCACGCCGTCGTCGTGTCGTGCGCGATGGCGATCGTTGCGACGTCGGCGCTCGCGAGTGGCGACATGTCCGGCATGAAGTCAGCCGACACGACCATGTCGGTGCCGGATACGAAGCTGACCGATGCCGAAGTCAAGGAAATCGACGCCGGCCGCCAGCTCGTGACGCTGACACACGGTGCCCTCGACAACATCGGAATGCCGCCGATGACGATGGCGTTCAAGGCCGGCGACGCGGCGATGATTCCGTCGCTGCATGTGGGCGACAGGGTCCGGGTTCGAGTGGAAAACGTCAACGGCACACTGACGATCGTGAAACTGGTGAAGCGACCGTGACGACTATGTGGCCCGTGTACGGATGGACGACGTCGGTTTTTCCTGGTTCGTGCTACGTAACGCAGGGCCGGTGTTACGTCGGCGTTATCGGAATGCCAGGGCGGACCGCGCCGCGAGGCACGATCCGCACGTAATGCGCCATGCCGCGCAGTGCGGCGCGGACGGCTATCGCAGGGTGATTGTGAAATTGTGAAGGAGGCCATTGGAAATGGCACGGTAGATGCTTGTTGGGGTGATCGCGCTGAATAGCGAACGGGGGCTTCCATGCAAGATCACTTCATCAAGGCGAACGTTGCGTTCGCCGCCATTGCCGCGGCGTGCGCGCTCGCGGCATGCGGCGGCGGCGACATTACGGCACCGACGCTGGCCGGTAACAACATCGGGACGAGTACGAGCGGGACCAGCGGCACGAGCGGGACCAGTGGCACGAGCGGTACCAGCGGCACCAGCGGCACCAGCGGAACTAGCGGAACTAGCGGAACTAGCGGAACTAGCGGAACTAGCGGAACTAGCGGAACTAGCGGAACTAGCGGAACTAGCGGAACTAGCGGAACTAGCGGAACTAGCGGAACTAGCGGAACTA